>Ga0207646_10000005_pt1 | contig 523896 bp, 454 predicted proteins | sample KBSK5502metaG_FD_184343 | JGI IMG/M metagenome (GOLD analysis project Ga0207646, IMG submission 184343) | Corn, switchgrass and miscanthus rhizosphere microbial communities from Kellogg Biological Station, Michigan, USA - KBS K5-50-2 metaG... | ecosystem: Host-associated > Plants > Roots >... | reverse complement strand
CTGCGGGATTGAGCTCTCGCGGCTTCCGGTGAGGGACTTCGATCCCGTCGATCTGCGCGAGAAACTCGCCGAGTGCGTTCGTACCCTAGATAGATTGCTGGCGGCGAGTCATTCGGTGTATCTCCACTGCACTGCGGGAACGGGTCGCTCGCCCACCGTGGCGATCGCTTACCTTCACTGGTGTCGCGGCTGGGATTTGGATGGAGCGGTGGTTTATGTGAAAGAACGTCGTCCGTGCTCGCCGAATCTGGAGGCCATTCGGCTAGCCATCTGGGATCCCATGAGCTAGCAGACCGGTCGGCGCTCCGCAGCACCGAGGTATACCTCCTGAGCCACCTGCAATGGCCTCGTTTTATTCATGATCCTGGTATGAGAGAATCAGGCGGGAAAGCGACGACCCGACACTGCTGCAGGCATTCTCGACAGCAAGCAGTAACTGGTCGAAACAAGAGATCTTCCGTAAGCCCCTCAGCCCCCGAGGTGGACGATGGCCCAAGAAACAGCGGCGAAGATGGGAAAAGCAGTCCCGCAAGAGAAAGTCCGCGACGCGAAGCGACCGGCGAGGAGATTCATCAGAGAGCGTATGAGATTTATCTTGCCAGCGGTGCTGCGCCTGGCTTTGAGCTGGACGATTGGCTGCAGGCTGAGCGCGAGCTCCGCTCCAAAGAGTAGCGTGGATGCAGCCGTGAGGTGTGTCTCAGTCCTGGCGGGTTAGCGGGAGGCGGATGGCACAGCCGCCGTACTGCCGTCGATTGCCGGCCGCATCTCGGCGATGTACCGATCCAGGTTCTTGACACTGTTCAGCACCACGCGAACGGCCTCATCCGGGAAGCCGGACTCCAGCGTAAAGGTGTAGCCGGCGAAAACGTCGCCGCTTGAGTCCACTCCCCAGAACAGAAAGGCACGCTCGCTGAACCGCAGAAGCTGGCGCATCAGCGCCAGGCTTTCTCTGGCTTTGTCCACGTTAATGTACGCGCCCTTGTAATGCGGGTAGATGCGGAAACTGATCGTATCGGCCGTGGTCACGCCGATCACGATCTCGAAGCTTTCCGCGTTCGTGAGCCCCTGGGTCAGGATCCCGGAGAAGAAAAACGGCTCCGCATCGTTCTGGTGAAAAACCACGTTCATACCCGGCCCGTGGCTTTGCAGCAGTTTCCGGAGTTTGTCCCGGGTTGCGATACGGGACCCCTCATTATTCGGTTGCCGGGTCGCGGCCAGCGGACAGACGACCACCCACAGCAGCGTGAAGATGGACACACCTTGCAAAACGACTTTCCTCACCAACACCTCCGAAGAATCGTACCCCTTGAAGAAACTATCCCACACAGTCCGGCGCTTCCCGATGCAAAAACCCTGCGGCTGTGTCGGAAAGTTACCTAACAGACGGAGGGTGATCAGCGTGGGAGCGCGAAAGTGAGTTGCAATTACCCAGGTGATTGTAGTTCAATGCTAGACCATCAGCCCTTACCCGATATCGGTAGTATGCGGAATCGGGAGCCAAACCAGAAAAGAGGACAGTCTGAAAGGGGGAAAAGATGAACTGGAGATTGTGCTTTTGCTTGGCCGGCTTGGCTGGACTCCTGGCACTTAACACTTGCTGGGCTGGACCGATGAGTTCGACTTCAACGGTTGCATTAACACCCTTGGCTGCGCAGCAGGCAGAGAAAGATCAAACGGCCTCGGGCAAAGTGACCTCGGTCAAGACCAACTCCTTCTCAATTGAGGCGAAGGAAGGAGATGCAACGAAGACGCTGGACTTCGTGACAAACAAAGACACCAAGATTGAGGGCGAGCTCAAAGCGGGGGCTAACGTGCAGGTGAATTACCGCACCGAAGGTGGCAAGAACATCGCCACTCAAGTCACTGTCGTTAGCTAGTTCTTGAATGCCTCGTAGGGGAACGGGACGGGCGCACGGGTTAGTCAGAGGAAGCTGACCTCACGCCCGTCCCGATCTCCTTTCCCTGTGATCGTCCCACCCGGGCCAATCTCCGCCCATGTATTTCCCTGTTGGCTACTGGACAACAGGGCCCACTAGAACAATGCGCCTGGTTGCGACTCCTTTTCCTCGCTGGTAGAACTATTTTCCCCTTCCTGTAGCGGCTAGCTTTTCTTCGAGGTGACGGCGAAGAAGGCGGCCCAGCGCTGTTCCAATTTCTTGCCGCCGCATTTCGGACACTTCAACGCGCCCTTCTCGTATTCCGTAACCGTGAGAATCAGCGAGAAGTTCTTATTGCAGGCCAAGCACGTGAACTCGTACTGGGGCATGCCTACCTCTCACGCGAGTAGCGCTGCGGAAATACTAGTCCCCGGCCCAGTGCAGGTCAATCGCCCCGGATGCTGGCAGCCGGCACCTCACTCGGGCTCAAGAGAGGAACTCCATCCTGCTGCCGTAGAGCTAAACGCAAGCGCGGTGTCCAGCAACCGGCAGAGCGATGCTTTCTGGTATCTTGATGAACGAGCGATCGTACCGTGTCGCCAGCTTCCCTAGACGAACTCCTCGACCTGGCGCTTTCCGCAGCGCGCGCAGCAGGCGAGGTCACTCTGCGCTACTTCCAGAAGAACCTGGCTGTGGAAGTCAAAGCTGACCTCTCACCGGTCACCATCGCCGACCGAGAAAGCGAACGGACCCTGCGACAGCGGATCGAGCAGCGCTTTCCCGACCACGGCATCATCGGGGAAGAATTTGGCGCCGCGCGTGAGAGTGCGGCCTACCGGTGGATGCTCGACCCGATTGACGGCACCGCATCGTTCATCCGGGGTGTGCCGCTTTATGGGGTCATGGTCGGCCTTGAGTACGCAGGCGAGCCTCAGTTGGGTGTAGTTCACTTTCCTGCCCTCGGCGAAACGGCTTGGGCGCGAAAGGGGGGCGGGGCATGGTGGAACGGGCGACTGGCCACCGTGTCCGGGGTTGCCCGCTTGGAGGATGCCACGTTGGTGACGACCGACGTGGGAGGGTTCGCCACCGCACATCTTGATGCCGCATACGAGCGGCTGCGCTCAGCCATAGGACTGGAACGCACCTGGGGCGATTGCTATGGTCACATGCTGGTAGCCACGGGCCGCGCGGAAATCATGTTGGATCCAATTCTCGACGCGTGGGACGCCTGCGCACTGCTTCCGATTGTTGAAGAAGCCGGTGGGTGCTTCACTGACTGGAACGGCTCGCGAACTATCCATGGCCGAAGCGGCATTTCGACCAACGCCCTTTTGCATGAAGCCGTAGTCCGGCTGGCGGCAGGGCAGTAAGACGGCCCAGGCGCATTTGAAAAGGCGGGGCAGTTTACACCCGCGATCTTGCGGGACAATTGTGCCATGCTCGTCGCCGACCACCTGCGCGCGGTACTGTTGGTCGTCTTCATATAATCGGTGAGTTTTTGCAAACGCTGGAAGTCCGAATGCAGGCACCATATTTCAAAGAGGTTGTCGCGGCAAGGTGGGCGATGAGGCCGGACGGGAAACTACCTTTCTTGTGCCCCTTTGCGGCAGCTTGCCCGGAGGCATGCTGGCGTTCGCTCGCTGATAGCCATTATACTTCCTGCCATGAGGGGCACCAAACGCAGGCCGGTCAAGAAGAGGGTAATCCGAAGCTGGAAAGAGGCCAAGCCGCTGCTAGGAGGATGGCGGAAGAAGCTCACCAACCTACACGTTGAACTCAAGCGTTCGCGAGTGATCGATGCCGTGTCGGTGGATTTCCTCCGGGACGAGCCACCCGAACGCCAAGGCGAACCCACGCAGAAATTCCGCGGCCAACTGATTTTCTTCACCAAGGATGATGTCACGATCCGGCGCCCATCGGGAGCAATCCTCGTGATCGACAACTATGAGATCGCCGCGATCTCGGACGGCAAGACTCGCTTTGAGACCTAGTAGAAATGGGCTTGAGGGTTTGTCTCAGGCAGGTGCTCTTGCTCTTTGCACTCACGGCAGAGGCGCGTCCAGGGCACGGCTTCCAATCGAGCTTTGGAGATCGGCTGCTTGCAGGCCTGACACACGCCGAATCTGTCCTGTCTGATTCGAACCAACGCTTCTTCGATCGCCTGCAGGAGACGAGCATCGGACTGATGCACGCGAACTTGGAGCTCAGCTTCCGTCCGCGTGGCGACCTGGTCGATCAGGTCCCCCAGGGACACCCCTGCTCCGATTACCGGAGCTGCCGCATCGGTTCTGGTCGCTGACAACTCGTCCAGCTTGGCGAGCAGCAAGCGTTAGCACTCGACTCTGTGCGAGGAACCGCCCGTGCGCGCAATTCGCCCAAAACCCGTGTGGTATCATCGCTGTCCTCTCACCCATGCTTAACGCACGGAGCGACGTCGTCGGCAGTCTGCTTCGCCCGCCTGAATTGCTCGCCGCACAGAAACAATTCACACAAGGCGCGATCACGCCAGTAGAGTTCAAGAGGATCGAAGACAGTGCGGTGGATCAAGCGATCGCGGTACAGGAGGAAGTTGGACTGGAAGTCGTCACTGACGGCGAGATGCGTCGGCAATCATTCCAGAGCCAAATGACGGCGGCGGTCGAGGGCTTTGGCGAGCACAGCCTGGATGCGTTCTTATGGGGCAACTGGCATGGAGACCCCCAGATAGGGAATTGGGTTCTCGAGCGTCCATTAAACTTGGGTGTCGTGGGCAAGCTCCGCCGGAGGCGCCACCTCTCGGCAGAGGAGTTCACCTATTTGCGTGCGCGCACTCGCAACATCGCCAAGATTACGATGCCTTCTCCGACCCTCTGGGTGAATTTTTGGTCGCGCGAGCGCTCGGGTCACGTCTATCCGACGCTCGAGTCCTACTTGAGCGATGTTGTCCAAATCCTCCGTGAGGAGGTTGAAGAACTCCTGCGCCTCGGCGCAAGCTATATCCAAATTGATGCGCCGCACTATTCGCTGCTGCTTGATCCCCGGACTCGAACCTTTTATGAGGAACAGGCTGGAAGTGTCGAGTGGTGGCTCGAACGCGCCATTGAACTCGACAATGCCGTAGTGAGTGCGGCGCCGAGTGTGGCGTTCGGATTTCACCTCTGCCGAGGCAACCAGGCGAGCCGATGGCTCGCTCAAGGCAGTTATGAGCCAATCGCACCTGTGCTCTTCCGAAAGATTAAGGCGCAGCGGCTACTGCTCGAATACGATGATGCTCGTTCGGGCTCCTTTGAGCCGCTGAGGCACGTGCCCGATGACAAGATAGTGGTGCTTGGTCTCGTGTCCACGAAGACCTCACGGTTGGAAACCGGGGAGGAACTGACTGGGCGGATTCGCGAGGCTGCCCGGTATGTACCCCTCGAGCGGCTGGCGCTCAGCCCGCAGTGTGGCTTCGCTTCCTCGGTTCTTGGTAACCGCATTTCACCCGAAGACCAAAAGCAGAAACTCCGGCTCGTCGCGGCAACGGCTCGGAGCGTCTGGAGCTGACGCTCCCTTTCTCACGAAAAAACGACTTCTCCAAGCCCACCGCACGCCACCGCCGCCCCCGCGGCCTTTTCTTATCTCTTGATTAACTTTCCCGGAGCTCGGACTGGCTATCCTAGGCCCATTATTCCGCCCGGCATTTTCCAAGGGGTAGGGGCGAGGTCTCGGTTAGCGCATCACGCGCTTAGCCCTGCAGAAAACCGAAGAGTCGGCGCAACCTGTTCCTAAACCGTTCCTCTGTACAGATGGCAGCTTGGCGCCCGGGGAGTAGCCTACTCAGTGGGGATTTCGAGTCGAATGGCACGCGGCGCCATGCCAGGGAGTTCTCGGCCATGAAGCACAGCAGCCTGGCGACAGCCTCACAGCGTTTACCACCGTGGCGACCAGCCCGGGTTTTTCCCCTAGTTTCACTGAAGATAAGCCGTGGATCGCGGTGGGCAATCACGTCCTCGGGACGTGGCGCATCCTGGTCGGCCACGGGTGCTCGAAACCAGGGCAAGTGCTAGGATGCGGCGCCTCGCATGGGTGATTCTGGTTGTGCTCGTCGCCGGAGCGGCATGGCTCGGCTTTGCGCTGTACGTCCCTTACCGGGGCTTTCCCCGGGAGGGCGTTTACGTGGATGTGCCCCGAGGCGCTTCCGCCAGAGTTATCGCGGGCCTACTGGCGAAAAAGAGAGTGGTGAGGAGTCGCCTCGCATTTGAAGCGCTGTGCCGCGGGCGCTCTGGGCGCGCCTTGCAGGCTGGCCGGTACTTCTTCGATCGCCCGGGAACGGCGTTCGAGGTGTACCGGGCCATCGCTGAGGGTCGCGTCTACGAGATGCAGGTCACTGTCCCAGAAGGGTTCACCATGTTCGACATTGCCGACCTGCTTGCGCAGCAGCGCTTAGTTAGCCGCCAAGCGTTCCTCGAGGCTGCCCGCAACCCCATGCCGATTCGCGACCTGGCGCCTGGCGCGCGCAGTCTGGAAGGGTTTCTCTTCCCGGCGACATACAAGTTTTCCCGACACAGCACCCCCCAGGAGATTGTGGAAGCGATGGTGCGGCGGTTCCGCGAAACGTGGCAGGCGCTGCCCGAGGCCGGCGTGAACCGCAAAGGGCTTTCTACGGATGCAGTGGTGACACTGGCCTCGCTGGTCGACCGCGAGACTTCCGCACCTGCGGAACGGCCTCTCATTGCCGCCGTGTTCACAAACCGCCTGCGCCGCGGCCTGGCCCTGCAATGCGATCCCACCGTCATCTACGCTCTCGAGCTCGCCAATAAATACAGTGGCTCGCTCACTTTCAGCGACCTCAGGTTCGATTCGCCCTACAACACTTACCGCCACACGGGCCTGCCACCGGCGCCGATTGCAAACCCCGGGGAAGCCGCGCTGCGCGCTGCGCTCAACCCATCGCAGGTGGACTACCTCTACTTCGTCGCCAACGGACAGGGCAGGCATCGCTTCAGCAGGACCTTCGAGGAGCACAATCGGAACGCGGCGCGCTACCGGCGCCTGCTCGCGCAGAACGCCGGGGCGCAAGACAAGGGCAGCAGAGACGGCGACACGCCGGAAAGGAAACCAAACGCCAAAAGGTCGCCATGACCCGCGCGGCACTCACCACAGCGGGTGAGTCAAGCACTGACGTTCTCCACTTGCCGACGGTGCGCCACGAGTGCGGCCGCAGCGTAGCTCGCTGCATCGTCTCCGGAATGTCCACCTGTTTTCCAGCGTGCCAGTTGGCGGCCGGTTGGCAACCTTCATGAACGCTCCCCCGTTCCAAGTTCCGAACCACCACCTCTCGCAGTTGTTCATCATTCAACGCCCATTCAGGCGTAGGCAGTCGACGCTCGGTTTTACCCTTGGTCGAGGCAAATTGAGTGAGCGGCCCTGCCTGCAGGGTAAAACCAGCCGCCGCAAAGAACTCACTTGTGCCAATACCGTCGATTTACAAAGGGAAAGTGGCGCGCCCGGAGAGATTCGAACTCCCGACCTTCTGGTTCGTAGCCAGACGCTCTATCCAGCTGAGCTACGGGCGCGCCGGTACCAAAAATTCTAGCACAGCCAGCAGTACACGTCAGCAAGCGGAGTATCGAGGGACGTTCCGTTACGGGTGGAGGCTGGCAACGGCACGCATGATGCGCGAGGCCTCAGGCATGTCGCGGGCATTGAAGGCAATCTGATTGCCGCGAGGGCGTTCGATGCCGGGCAAATAGGCCGCCACTTCCGCGACGACCGTGTCGTACAGCGTGAGCTCCACCTTCACCGGATGCGTAAGCCTGTAAGGTTTGAGTTCGCCCCGCCGGCCCACTCCGCGCTTGACGCCGGCGCGGATCAACCGCTGCGCTTCTTCTGGATGCATCATGGTGGCGGAGAAATACCCGGTTGCCTCCTTCACGGCCACAGTCTCGATGGGCCCCAGCAGCCGCTGGGCCTCCTCGCCGATGGTCTGGTCGCCGGAGAGAAAAACCACCGGGACGCCGAAATCTCCGGCGATGGCGGCGTTGACGCCGGCCTCAGGCACTTCGACGCCGTTCAACTTAACCACTGTGCGGCCGTTGAAGGTATGCGAGATGATCGCGGCGGCTTGGCCTTCACTGGCATGATAGCCGACGAAAACCACCGCGCCGAAGCTGTCGTCAACCCCCTGCATCATCCCCAGCGGGCGCGGCCACGCGCGGATCAGGCGCGCGCGTTTGTCCAGCAGCTCCACGTCAATGTTCTGGCCGTCGCCGTGGGAGTCGCTCACCAGCACTTCGCTTGCGCCCGCGTCGAACGCGCCGGCGATTGCGGCGTTTACTTCCTCGGTCATCAGGCGCCGGAACTTCTCGTATTCGCGGCCCTGCGAGCCCGTTTGCACGCCCGTGCTCACTCCCCCGATGCCTTCCATGTCGGCGGAGATGTACACCTTCAGCGGCTTGCCTTGCGCCCCGGCGAAGCTCGCTGCCAGCAGCAGAACCGCGCCGGCCAAGATGATTCGCTTCATCGCGTTTCCTCCACCGGGGATGAATTCGGAACGTCGAAAACGGTCTCGTCGGCTGGCTAAGATAAGTCGAACTTCTGGCTGAGTCAACTCGGGCGAGTGACTCTCATCCTGAGCCCGCCCCGGCGGGCGAAGGATCCCTCCGGTGAATCTACTGGCCGAAGTCGAAGGGGCGCGCCACTTTTCAATTTTCTTTGTTTACGTCCTCCGCAGCCCAGCTACAGGGCAGCACGATGTGAGGTCCACGCATCCGCAGCCATCTTGTTCGCGTGACCCAGCCAGAATCTAATCAGGTCTTCGCGCCAAACCGAAGACCACTCGAATAGTTTCCTGGGGTTCTTAGATTGGGGAGGGAGCCCGAAGCGTTTTCACTCCGGGCCCCTCAGGAGGAATTAGTTTTACTTTGCCGGAGCAACCGGTTCGATGCTGTCGATGTGGATTGAACCGTCCTGCGTTACTTGGCCGGTGACTTTTACCTCTTGACCCAGCGCCGTGGCCGGGTTTACCGCATCCTGGTTCTGAATGTTCAGAACGGTCTTGTTCTCGGAATTGACCAAGACCCACTTGTCGCCCCTTTCCTTGACGCACTTCTGGGCACAGTCCTTGTGGTTCGCGTTCGTTCCCTTGACTCCGCAACTGCTATCGCTGATCCAGCCCGTCCAGGTCGTGCTTTTATCCTGAGTACTGGCGACTAGGCTCAACGTTGCAAGCAGCACGGAGAACAGAACAAACGCGCTCAGTGTTTTTCTCATCTTTATCAGCCTCCTAGTGAGTTTTTCATGAGCAGTTCTCCAACCTGCTCTCTCGCATCGGCGGCTCTAACATCAGGTGGAAGATGTGCCGACGAGAGTGGTCAGGTTGCTGGTTGGGCTGGAATGGGTGGAACCGTTTTCCGCGAACGATATTAAAGTATCGTGCCGGAGAGCGGCTCACTGCCTCCCGCGGAGATTATAAGCTGATTTGTCTGCTGAACCAAGAAGCAGATGTTTTTTGCGAGGTGGGAAGGAAGAGCAGCTCAGCTACCTTGGATTTCCTTCGCCTGACTTGATGCGTCGCACATCCTTGCCATTGCAGCGTTTCAGCTTGCACCGCTCACGTGGCGCGGCCTTGACGCAGATGTCTCCGCAGTTGCAATTATAGCGGGGCTTGGGCGGCTTCGACCCGGCATACGAAACTCCACCGGCAAGACTGCTCAGCAGAAGCCAGGCCAGGACTCGAAGCTTCATGAAGCACCCTCCCTCGCCGCAAGTGGGGTCTTGGGGAGAAGTTTGGGGTGCCCGTCCGCCGGGCTCAATGGAACGAAAGATGGATGCGATGGAACTGGGGTTCTAGCCTGAGCCACACCTCAGTTCCCGGCGTTTTTCGACGCGACCTGATTGCGCGCCAGTTTTCCTATGCGCGGCTGACCTGGATAGAGCCCGCCTTCGGGCCGCGCCCGCAGTCGGGCGGACACAGTTCCCTTGCTCTGTTGTAGGGGCGCCGCTTGCCGCGCCCGCATCGTCGGGCCACGCCCCGTGCCGCGAGTGTCATTCTGAGCGTAGTCCCGACTCGGTCGGGGCGAAGCGAAGAATCTCTCCTCGAACAATCCCGACGCTGTCATTCCGAGGGCCGATGCCTTTGATCGGCCCGAGGAATCTGCTTTTCCTCCTTGCTCTGTTGTAGGGGCGCTGCTTGCTGCGCCCCCTGCCGCGGGCGTCATTCTGGGTGCTGGGGCCAGGCTTACGACCTGTCCGCTTCTTGGACTTCCAGCCAGTTCCTTTGGCTTGCGCCGATGTCCTACTCTAATGTGTACGGGATTTCCACGCCCGAGGTGCAGCCATGAGCGAAATCAGCGATTGGATCCAGGGCAATTGGTTTGCGCTGGGGAGCCTGCTGGTTCAGTGCGCCATCCTGGCGACTCTGTTCTGGTATGGCCGGAAAGTATTAGGAGCCCTACAGGCTTCCCTGAATCAGGCCGAGGTGCCGCAACAGCCCTCGCCTTCAAACGCGCCCGAAATGCAACCGACAATACAGGAAGCCGGCCCTGTTTTTGGAGCCGGCATCACAGGACCCGCCGATGGTGGATTAGCGGATGCTGGGCACAATCTCATCAGTTGGCTTCAGGAGCCGATGGGAGAGGTGCGTGCTTGGCGCAGGGTCATGAGGTGGCTTCAAGCTCCGATGGGAAGCTAATCAGGATGAAGAGCGATTCGGCAACTGGCACGCACGATGTTTCGCCGGAGACTGGGCCCGACGCAGTTCGGCCTGCTCGCCGTCGCGAGAGTTCTCCGCCTGGCCTGCCCTGCTTGCCCTGAGACTGTCGAAGGGCTTACCCTGCTCGCCCTGCTTACCCTGAGGCGGCAGAGGCGGCCCCGCCTTCGGGGAACCCCCCTTCGGCGGGTCGCGCCCGCTCGCCGTGGCGAGAGTTCTCCGCCGAAGGCGGATCTCCGGGCGCGCCACTTCATTTCCTTGCCCTTCATTGGAATAGCGAATTCCGTCGTTCTGGCTCTTGTTCCGCTTTAGGAGGTCGCTGGCGATTACCTCGGTCGCACTGAATCTAACTCTCGCTGACCCCGCTTCAACGCCCTGTGCGGCATTGCACCGAAAAACCTTTTCCTCCTCAATCGAGATGGGATTGCCAGGCACAAGACTAGGTTCTTCTGATTGTTAGTCCATATCGAAACGTCCAGCTACATTCGGCACTGTATCCTCGCAAACGGTTCACGCATTCACGTACCACGGCACGTTGATGACGATGATTCGTTGGTTCCCCTTCAGCAGCAACAATGCCTTTAACCATTCCGCACGCTGGTTATGCAGGGGATAATGATACCAATGGCTCTCTACCATCTCCGGAACCAGTACTGCGACTTGCCGATCCGGATTTCTTCGCTCCAGATCCAGAACATAGTCCAGAATCGGAGCAATCACGTAGCGATAGGGAGATTCCAGCACCACCAGTTGCGGACTCGCCAGCCCGGCCTGCCTTGCCGGTTCCTCTACCAAATGTTTCCAGTGCTTGGGAAGGTTCTCCGGCTCTTGTTCCGAATGCACAAACAGCGCCTGTATGTCGGAAGATAGAGTGAGGGCAAAGCGCAGGGCTTTCTCGGTAACCTTGCTCCAATCGGAGATTGGCAACACCACCAGGGGCGGGCGCAAATTGCTCAAATCCAGCGGCGATGGGTCCGCGATTTCTGCGGCAACACGGTCATAGTGCCGCCGGACAGAAACCATCAAGATCATAAGCCCCGGGATCAGCATCATCGTTACCCACGCCCCTTCGGTGAACTTTGCGATGATCACGACCACGACAGTCGTCGCAGTCGCCAAAGCCCCGAACCCATTCACCAGCATGCTGTGCCTTGCTCGCCGACCCCCGGTTCGCCTCCAGTGCGCGACCATGCCGGCTTGCGAAAGTGTGAACGCCAGAAACGCTCCGACCGCGAACAGAGGGATCAAGCGATCCGTCACACCACCAAACAGGATCAGGACGCAGGCGCTGAGGGCGGCCAACACACAAATTCCTTGCGAGTATACGAGCCGCCTTCCGCGCGAGCCAAAGGAGTGGGGAAGGTAGCCATCCTGGGCCACGGCCCGACACAGTCGCGGGAAATCCGCAAAAGCGGTGTTGGCCGAGAACGCTAGGACCAGCAGAATGGAGGCCATGGCGACGTAATAGAACGTGTTCTTCCCGGCCACTGCCGCAATGAGCTGAGAAAGCACACTTTCGTATCCCGGTCGCCCTGGCTCGGAGGCGCCGATGTGGTACACCGGCGCCAGATATGCGATCCCTGCGAGTAGCAAAATCAGAATGGCAATGATGGCCGTCAGCGTGCGCTGCGCATTCTTCCCCACCGGGGTGCGGAACGCCTTCACTCCATTACTGACAGCCTCAACACCCGTCATCGCCGTACAGCCGCTCGAAAACGCCTTGAGTAGCACCCATGTGCTGACCACCGCCATTTGTGAGTGTAATAGCGGCGGTGCAACCAACGGTGTCGGGTGTCCCGCCGCAGCCACACACTTGAATAGTCCCAGCGTCAGCGTGCCGAGCATGGCCCCCACGAATAGATAGGTTGGCATCATGAACACAGCGCCCGTCTCGCGCGCCCCCCGCAGGTTTATCACCGTAATGAGTGTCAAGATCACGAGGCAAAGCAGCAACGTATGCGGCTGCAAAGACGGAACTGCGGAGACAAGTGCACCCACCCCGGCCGAAATGCCTACTGCCGCAGTCAGGATGTAGTCGATCATGAGGGCCGCGGCCGCAAGCAAGCTGGCCCGGCGCCCCAGGTTCTCACGCGCCACCGTGTAAGACCCGCCCCCGGTTGGATAGGCCTCAATGGTTTGCCGATAGGAGAAGTAAACGATGGAGAGTAGAAGGATGATGCTGAGGCTGATGGGGAGAATGTAGCTAATCCCGGCCGCACCAAGTGGAATCAGTAAGGTAAGCGCTGCCTCCGGTCCGTACGCAGCGGAACTCAGTGCGTCCAATCCGAAAATCGAAATCCCCGTGGCTGGCCCGAGCTTCTCTCCCCTCTCCTCAGTAGAAGTCAGCGGTCTCCCAAACAGCAGATCGGTCAGTGACATCGCTCGTCTCTTTTCGCATTTAGTTCGAAACTGAACTGCGCAAGTGAGTGTGGCACAGAACCAGTCTGAGACGTCGAATAATCCAGTCGAAAACCCGTGCGCCCGCGCCGGCACGCTCCGTGGCGAAGGATCCCTCTGGCGAATCCCGGCAGACGATAGACCGAACCCACCTGAGGCGGGCCACGTCTCGCAAAAGGCGCAGACTAAAGTCTGTGCTACTGCGACGGCGGGGTCTTCTTCACGTTCTTGTTGACATTGGCGAGAGCCTTGGCCGGCGGAATCTCTTGGCCTGAAGCGTCCACGTAGTGGATGTCGAAAGCCGCATCCAGGCTCACGTAGAACGTGCAAGGCTTGGAACCGGCACACTTGCCCTGGTGGATATGTTTGGCGGGCATGAAGGCGTAGTCGCCGCTCTTGATGACGACCGGCTTTTCGCCCTTGGCGGTGAGTTGAAGAAGGCCGCTCACCAGCACGAGGTTTTCGTTGGCGGTGTGCCAGTGCCAGGGCACAGTGCAGCCGGCGTCTAATTTGCGGAGAAACGTTGAGGGGCCCGTGGAAGGATCCCCGTGCGCCGGAGAACTGTAAACGCAATCGGGTGCGCCGGGAGTCGCAGGCGCGGCAAACTGTGCGGCATCGCCGCGCTTGACCACCGGTTTGTCGCCGGAGGTTTGAGCGAGCAGTGAAAGAGCCGCACAGACCGCAACGCCTCCGAAGGCGAGAAAGCGTCGCATGGTGTCCTCCGTTTTGGGCGATTTTTCTAAGCGCGGGAAAACTACTGTGGATTGAAGCGCGTGTCAACACACAACAGCGGACCCGCCTTCATCTAGTAGCTTGTTGTAGAACTCCTTGAGCATGTCATTCCGAGGAGCGAAGCGACGAGGAATCTGCTGTTTTCTTGGCATTTCGACGAAAAACAGATTCCTCGCTGCGCTCGGAATGACAATCAAAAGCACTTCTTCAACAAGCTCCCAGGAGGAGAAGCTGTAGCGATCAAGCGTCAGCTATCAGCGATCCGAGGGGGCGCGAGATAAGGCGATAGATCAGGGCGGCGCAGAGGGCGGCGAAACTCAACATCGCGGCGCCGCTGGCGAGCTGTCTGAAGCAGAGCTTGCCGATGCCGAACAGCGTGGCATAGACCATAGCGCAGCCGAGCAGCCAGGCGCAGAGATTCCGGCCGAGGTCGCGTGTGGGCGGTACATCAGGAGCGAGTTCGGCGATCGGCTTCCAGCCAGCGACATGCGGCCGCACTTTACGATAGAAGCGCAGCAGCACCTCTCGGGGCTCGGGCGGCGTGAGCAGCGTCACGGCGACCCACACCGCGGTCGTAGCCGCAGTCGTTGCGAGGGTCGTCTTCGCAAACAGCACCGGCCCGCTGCCCTCGAACGGCGCCCAGCGATTGAGCGCCACGGATACGACCAGCGCTGTGGCCATGGCCGAGATCTCGCTCCAGGCGTTGATGCGCCACCAGTACCAACGCAGCAGGTAAACGCTGCCGGTGCCGGCGCCGACCTCGAGCACAAACTGCCAGCCCGAGCTGATCGAAGCGAGCTGCACGGAAACGTATGCCGCTGCCACCACGAGCAGCAGCGTGACTCCCCGCGAGACGCGGACGTAGTGCGCTTCGCTTGCACCGCGGCGGAGGAAGCGCCGGTAGAAATCGGCGACCAGATAGGAGCTGCCCCAGTTGAGCTGCGTAGCCACAGTGGACATGAACGCAGCCATGAAGCCGGCGATCAGGATACCGCGCAGCGCATGCGGCACATGGGTCGTGGCCACCAGCATGTAGCCCGTCTCGGGGCGCGCCAGTCCGGGATAGAGCACGACAGCGGCAAGCGCCGTGAGGATCCACGGCCAGGGGCGCACAGCGTAGTGGGCAACGTTGAACCAGAGCACCGAGAGCAAGCCGTGGCGTTCATCTCGGGCGCTGAAGATGCGCTGGGCGACGTAGCCGCCGCCGCCCGGCTCCGCGCCGGGATACCAGAATGCCCACCACTGCACGCCAAGATGCACCAGGAAAGTGAGTACGGGCAATGTCCAGAGGGCTTCAGCGGTGAGCCCACGAGAAAAATCGGGGAGCACCGCGGTGATGTCCGACGCCGTGGGCCCGGCGGCGGCCTGCATCGCGGCGAGCTTCGCCAACAGGGCGCCGATCCCGCCCACGGCCGTCACGCCGTAGTACGCCACCGCGATGACGATGCACATTTTCAGCGCGAACTGGAACAAGTCGGTCCACAGCACTCCCCAAAGACCGCCCAGCGAAACGTAAAAGCCGGTGAACGGCATCAGGAAAAAAATGCAGATGGCGAGCGCAGCGCCGTCTGAGCCGCTCACGGTCGAGCCAAACACTGGCGCCACCGCACGAGCGGCCCAGCGGAATAGATTCGTATCCGACATCGTCGTGCCGACGATGCTGGTCATGGCCTTGGTGACCCAACCGAGGATAAGGCAGTTCATCAACAGGCCGAGATAGAGCGCACGGAAGCCGCGGAGGAATGCTGCGGGGCGCCCGGCGTAGCGCATCTCGGCGAACTGCACGTCGGTGAGCAGCCCCGACCGCCGCCACAGGCGCGCAAACAGGAAGACCGTCATCATCCCCGAGGGCAGGAAACTCCACCAGAGCCAATTACCGGCGATCCCTTGGGTGTAGACCAGACCGGTGACGGCGAGCGGCGTATCGGCGGCAAACGTCGTGGCCACCATCGAGGTGCCCGCGAGCCACCAGGTCACCTTGCGGCCGGAGACGAAATAATCCTCGGTGCTGCGGCTCGAGCGGCGGCGGAAGTAGAGGCCCAGCAGCAGGGTTAGCAGCAGGTAACCGGCGATGGCGGCCCAGTCGAGCAGCGTGAGTTTCATCGCGGATGACGCGCCGGCGCTGGGGACGCAGCGAAGATGGCTGCCTAGTGTGGCACGACTTCAACGGGAGTCAAATGAAATGTCGACCATCCTGCGGCTGGAAAAGGAAGGCCCCGGGCTTGTCAGGGGGATGAAAGCCCGGGGCCGGGGGGTTGAGACAGAGGCAGGGCCGGAAGAAACTCTTTGCTGCAGCGCGTCAGTCGAATGACGGGGCCGCCAGCAGGCACAGCCTGCGCAGCTCCTCGTAGGTGAACATCATCTGCTCGCTGCGGTCGTTCTTCTCCACTTGACCGAGACCGGACAGCCGCGATAGCCGCCGCAGCTCTCCGGTCGAAAGGCCGAGCAGGATAGCTGCCCGGCGCTCATCAATCCGATTGTTGTTGTCCGCGTCCAATCGCGTCGCCTTCTCTGCTAGGTAATCACGCTGGCCCAGTTGTCTTCCTCGACCGCCAGGATCATGGCCTTGTAGATGTCCACATCCCAACCTTCGCCGACGCGGAAGCGCACGGCTGCGTTCGATTCGCCGATGATCGTCCCGCGGAGCGGCACTGTCAGATCCCCCGCATTGACCTGGAGCACAACAGGTTGGCCCAGCCAAACAGCGTATGCGCTTTCCACGAGATTGATCCCCCTAGCGTAAATGTGTAGTGAGAGCCGATTCTGCGGAGGGAAGCGGGGGCGGGGAATGGTACAGATGCACCAGTTCCATAGTATGGAGGTACTGTTACCGCATGCGGCACATTCTGGCCGCCGCCCCTGGCGGTACTCGGGTACCGCCCCGGTGGTGCTAGGGGTTCATTGCCGGAGGCGTCCCGCCAGGGCATCCTTGTCACATGACGGCAATCTATCACGCCCTGATAGGGCCGCTCATCAAACAGGCGCGACGCCTGGCCGCCGGGGACGGTCCACGGGCCTCAGGCGGCATCGGGTTGGCGCTCGGGGGCGGCTTTGCCCGAGGCTTTGCTCACGTGGGCGTGTTCCAGGTGCTCGAAGAGGAGCAGATCCCCATCGCATGTATCGCCGGCACAAGCGTGGGCAGCATCCTGGGCGCGGCCTACGCAAGTGGCGTGCCCCTGCCGCGGATCGCCGCGGTCTGCCGCGGCATCCGTTTCCGCGATTTCAGCCGCTGGCGCATCTCGCGCCTGGGCCTGGCCAGCAACGACCGCATAAGCGAGCTTGTCCGGCGCTGCTTTGACGCGCGGACCTTCGAAGAACTGCTGATCCCCACTGCCGTGCTTGCCACCGACCTGGGTACGGGCGAGCCGGTGGTGATCACCCGGGGCGAATTGACACCGGCGCTGCGCGCCAGTTGCGCCTTCCCGGGCCTGTTTGAGCCGGTGCAGGTGGACGGGCGGTGCCTGGCCGATGGTGGCCTGGCGGCTCCTGTGCCAACCCGCGCCGCGGCCCAGATGGGCCCGCATTGCGTGGTGGGCGTCTCGGTCGGCTTCAACAACTGGAACGGTGAAGCGCCAAAGAATCTTTTCCAGGTGGTCAGCCGGGCGGTCTCCGCGGCGCAGAAGAACGGCGGCGTCTCCTGGGAGGCTGCCGCCGATATACTGCTCGAGCCCGATGTGCAGACCATCGATTGGGACGAGTTTCACCGCGCCGACGAAGCCATCGCCGCTGGCGCCGACGCGGCGCGCCGCGCCCTGCCGCGCATCCGCGAGCTGCTCCGCATGCCGGCCAGCGCTCAACCCGAAGCAATCCGCCCGTCCACCGGGGCTACGGGCTGGCCAGAAGGGCAGGCCCTGCGATGAGCCGGCTGGGCGGGCTGCTCTCCTGGATGTCCTGGGTGTCACTGCTCTGGCAAGAATGCTGCGAGAACCCCGCGATATTCTGCTACCGTATTAGCTGGAGTTTTGTGGTGCGGGATGCCGCCCCGGTGGCTCATCGCCCCGCTGATAAACAGTGCTCGAGTCGCTTAAAGAATTTTTTCACTTTGTCTATGACGTCCAGGGACTGATCCACCGGGGCGGCGCGTTGCTGGTCTGCGTGATTGTCTTCATCGAAACAGGTTTCTTCGTCGGCTTTTTCCTTCCGGGCGATTCCCTGCTGGTGACTGCGGGCGTCTTTGCCGCGGCGGGGCTGCTGAGATTGAGCACGCTGCTGGTGCTGGTCTCCTTATGCGCCATCGCCGGCGACCAACTAGGCTACTGGATCGGCCGGAAAGCCGGCCAGGCACTCTACCGCCGAGAAGACTCCCTACTGTTCCGCAAGCGCCACCTGGAGCGAGCACGCCGGTTCTACGATACCTACGGCGGTAAGACCGTCATCCTGGCGCGCTTCGTGCCCATCGTGCGGACGTTTTGCCCGCCGGTGGCCGGCGCTGCCGGAATGAAGTACACCCGCTACCTCGCCTATGACATTTTCGGCGGCTTCTTCTGGGTGGGCACCATGGTGCTGGGCGGCTTTTTCCTCGGCTCGGTGGTGCCCAACATCAACACGCACATCCATTGGGTGATCGCTGTGGTCGTCTTTTTGTCGCTGCTGCCAGCCATCATCGGCGCGCTGCGCGCCAGGCGCCAGAAACCCGACAGACCCGCTTCTTCCCTCCCCGACATCCAACCCGGGCAAGACTGACCGTGGCAGAATCCACCATCCCTGAGCCACAGGCCCTGATTTTTGATATCGGGAGGGTCATCCTGCGCGTGAACGTCAGCCGCGCCCTCGGTGCCCTAGGCCGCGGCTCCGGCCTAAACGCCGAACAGGTCTGGTCGGCGATCCAGACCGACCCGCGGTGGCGCGACTGGCAGGAGGGACGCGTCGCCCCGCACGACTGGCATGAGCACCTGGCGCGCCGGTTCAGACTTTCGCTCGGCTTTGGCGAGTTCTGCGCGGTGTGGAACAGCTCGCTCGAGCGCCAGACAATCCTCGACGAGGAGCTGTTTGCGGGTCTTGCAGCACGCTACCGGCTGGGACTGCTCTCGAATACTGACCCCATTCATGTCGCGCATCTCGAAGCAAACTTCAGCTTCGTCCGCCATTTCCCTACCCGCGTCTTTTCCTGCATCGCGGGCGTCAGCAAACCCGACGCCGGCATCTACCGCCGCACCATTCGCGGGACGGGCGTCCCGCCCGACAAGATCCTCTACATTGACGACGTGCAGGAGTACGTCACAGCGGCCGAGCAGGCCGGGATGCAGGGACTGCTGTTCCTCAATCCCAATCAACTGCTCAGCGAATTCCGCCAACGAGGCATTTATCCGCACCGGCCCTCTTTCGTGTGACCCTTTCCGGGCATCTCCTTCGTCTCCCCTTGTGTCGTTTAGCGGACCGCAGGTAGGCAGCTTTCTCAGATTTCGGAGGGCATGCTGCAAGGTTATAGCGGCTCCCCAGGACATGCAAGCCGGAGAACCAGAAGAGTCACGGAGCAGTGACGCTCCCTGCTTTTCCCCGGTGTTCAGTGTTGGCGGAGTGCAGCATTGGGCCCTCACTCCACCCGCGGCTCTCCGAGTCGGAGGGTGAGAGAGGCCGGGGGTATTGCCCCAGGGTACAAAAGCCGCAGCCAGAGCTAGTGCTGGAGCTTGAGATCCTGCTCTAAGCGGAACCGCAGAACCGTCTCAGGCGGAAACTTGATGTCTCGATGCCCGGTGAGCATAGCGCCTGCTGTACCCGCGGCGGCGCCGACAGCGGCCCCGATGCCCGCGCCCTTGCCATGGCCCGCAATCCCGCCGACAGCCGCACCCGCACCGGCCCCACCACCAATGAAGATGATGTCCCGGGTGGCCTTGCTCCCTTCCCTGTGGCCTGTTGTCGTGGTGCTGACCTCGTAGGTCTTGCCTCCAAGCTTCACGCTGGTCAGCTTTACCCACAACTCCGCCCGCTGCTTGAGCCGGCCGGATGGGACTGCACTGGTCACTCTGCCGGTGACCTCCGCGCCTTTCGGAATCGCTGTCTTTTCTCCAACCATCACGGGTGCCTCAATCGTACCGTCAAACGCGTCGCCCGTCTTATTCACTTCGGAGTTGAGCCCAGTGATCAATCGCACATCGAGCTCAGTGCCCGTCGGCACGGTGAGCGTAACGGCCGCCGGCCTCGGCGGGGCGCTCTTCGCGGTCTTACTCTGTGCGCCCTCTTCTGCCGGCTTTTGCGCGCAGCCGAAGAGACCGATGGCCAATACCAACGCCACTAGCGTTTCCCGATTCCGACGTTTCATACCCTCCTCCTCTGTCTGTGTCGGACTATTCTAGCATCTGCCTGAGAAAATCTTTGGAGAACAGCTTTGCAGGTTATTCCGCTGCAACTCGGACGAAACCTGAAAGGGCCGAGCGCTGTCATTTCGTTGATGCGGTGTGCATCGTGCCGAATCCGCCGGCACCACGTAAAGATTGCAGGGTCTAGTACCGCACGAGCGGGACCAAGGGTTCCGGGATACCGCTATGCAATTGACCTGCTTTGAGTTACAGCTGCCGCGCGCGGAGCCGCTCTGGTGGATGGCGTGCTACGTCAACCGCAGATCTCAATCTCCAAGGGGGGAGAAATATGACCGAAGAAAGAGAAATAAGGACAGAGGTGCACCATGGCTCGCCGGGGTGGATTGTGCCAGCAGTGATTCTACTGGGCATCCTCGCGGTAGCCGGCGTATGGATCGGTTGGAGCGCGACGGGCCGGGCACACGACACCCAGCAGACCCTGAGCGCAGACATCAAGACGCTGAAGCAGGGCTTCGACCACGATGTGGCCTTGCTGCAGCAGCGCGTGACCGCGGCCGAGGGCACCAACGCGCAGCTCCAGGGCGAGCTGAGCGTGGTGACCAAGCGCCTGCGGCTGACCCAGGGGGAGCTCAAGCAGGCCAAGGAAGAAGCAGCGCAGATCCGCGAGGACAACGCCACGAAACTCGCCGCCATGGACACGGCCGTCAAGACCGAGCTAGCCACTAAGGCGTCTACGGAACAGGTGAGCCAGGTCAGCGGCGAGGTCACCGTGGTCCGCACGGACTTGGACACCACGAAGAAAGACCTGCAGATGGCTCGCAGCGAGCTGGGAACGCTGATCGCCCGCAACCACGAGGAAATCGATCAGCTCCGCCGGCTGGGTGAGCGGGACTACATTGAATTCTCCATCGAGGGCCGCGGCAAGCCGCAGAAGGTGGGCAACGTCACCGTCGAGCTGCGCGGCACCAACCCGAAAAGAAACCTCTACACCGTCGCCATGGTGGTCGGCGACACCCGCGTGGAGAGGAAGAATCGGGCCATCAACGAGCCAATCTTCTTCTACACTCGTGGCATCAAGCAAGCGCTGGAGTTGGTCGTGAACCAGGTGGCCAAGGACAAAATCGCCGGCTACCTGAGCATCCCCAAGACCAGCCAGCCTGCTTCGGCGCCTGCGGGGAACTAGCGCGAAGCTGATTCGGGACAGGCAAGCTTTGCCTGGCCCGCATACCGTGCGCGGGCAGGGCGTTTCGCCCTGCCCGTGGCAACGGGCGGCCCCGAGAACCTTGAACCCACCCTATCGCGATTGCTAGAATGGCCTTGCCCGCTACGGCGGGGAGGTCGTCGAGAGACCTTTCCCATCCGGGCGCTGCGCCCCCGCCTCCTCCGCTTGTAGCGCGTCGCCCGCGTCGCCGGGAATTGCCGAGATCCAGCTAGGGAAGACTCTGGCTCGAGGAGGAAGCAATGTCCGACTTCTACCAAACGGGAGCTGTGGCCACGCTCCACCGCCTCGGAGAGCACAAGGTCGAGATCCTCGAGCAGCAACTCGAACGCTTCGTCCAAGAGCAGCCCATCGCACTGGTGCTCCCCGCACTCTACGCCGAGTTCGAAAAGCCGGCGATGGACGGCATCCTGCAACAGCTCCGCCAGGTGCGCTACGTCCGCCAGTACGTGGTGAGCATGGCCAGCACCACTCCGGCGCAGTTCCGCGATGCGCAGCAGCGCCTGGCAGTGCTGCCCGGTGAGGTGCGCATTGTCTGGAATGACGGGCCAAGAGTGAAAGAGATCTACCGCACGCTGGAGGAGAACGGCCTGCACATCGGCCCCGACGGCAAGGGCCGGTCGTGCTGGATGGCTTACGGCTACGTGCTCGCGAGTCACCAGGCCGACGTGATCGCGCTGCACGACTGCGACATTGTTAACTACAATCGGGAGATGCTGGCCCGGCTCTGCTACCCGGTGGTGAACCCCAACATCAGCTTCGAGTTCTGCAAGGGCTACTATGCGCGGGTCAGCGACCGCATGCACGGGCGTGTCACTCGTTTGTTAGTCACCCCGTTGATCCGCGCCATGCAGTCGCTGTTCGGCTTCCTCCCCTTCCTGCGCTACCTCGACAGCTTCCGCTACCCGCTGGCCGGGGAGTTCGCCATGCAGGCGGACCTGGCCCGGGTCAACCGCATCCCCTCTGACTGGGGCCTGGAGATCGGCGTGCTCGCGGAGATTTACCGCAATTGTTCAAAGAAGCGGGTCTGCCAGGTGGACATCGCCGACAACTATGAGCACAAGCACCAGGAACTTTCCCCTTCCGACCCGTCCAAGGGCCTGATGAAGATGGCGGTGGACATCTCCAAGGCGCTGTTCCGAATTCTGGCGGCCGAGGGCGTCACCTTCGAGACCGGCAACATGCAGACCCTGCTGACCCGCTACGTCCGCACCGCGGAGGACAGCATCACCCGCTACCATGCTGACGCAATGATCAACGGGCTGATCTTCGACCGCCACGAGGAAGAAACTGGCGTGGAGACTTTTGCCCGCGCCTTGAAACACGCGACTGACGATTTCTTTGCCGACCCACTGGGCACGCCGCTAATCCCCAACTGGGCCCGAGTGAGCTCGGCGCTGCCGGGCTTCCTGGGGGCGCTGCGCGAGGCGGTGGACGCGGACAACGCCGAGTTCACCGCGAAAAAAGCCGAGTCGCTGGCGGCCAGCCGCAGCTAGGCACGGCGGTCTGCGCGTAGAGATCCGAGGTAGGAGAGGGTGGACAACTTCCTGCCGGGCGAGTTGCTCGCGCGCCTCGAAGAGATTGGCGAGGCCGAGATCGTCGTGGGCATCCCCAGCTACAACAACGCGCGCACAATCGGAAACGTGGTCCGCGCCGCATCTGCGGGCGTGACGATGTATTTCCCCGAGCGCAAGGCTATCGTCGTCAATTCCGACGGCGGTTCGACCGACGGAACGCGCGAAGCGGTCTTGGGGGCCGAAGTGGATGCCGAAGCGCTGTTGCAGGTCTCCCACCCTGTCCATCCCATCCAGCGCATCAGCACGCCCTACCACGGACTCCCGGGCAAGGGCAGCGCCTTTCGCACCATCTTTGCGATGGCCCATGAACTGAAGGCTCATACCTGCGTCGTGGTGGACGCAGACCTGCGCAGCATCACCCCGCAGTGGATCGAGCTGCTGGCCAAGCCCGTGCTCGAGCGCGAATTTGACTTTATCGCTCCCTATTACCATCGGCACAAGTACGACGGCACCATCACAAACGGAATCATTTACCCCATCACCCGGGCGCTGTTCGGCAAGCGGGTGCGGCAGCCCATCGGCGGCGATTTCGGGCTGTCGGGCCGGTTGACGGCCCGCTACCTCGAGAAAGACGTCTGGGAAACAGACGTGGCGCGCTTCGGCGTGGACATCTGGATGACTCTCACGGCCATCGCCGAAGGTTTCCGGGTCGGCCAATCGTATCTAGGCGCCAAGCTGCATGACGCCAAGGACCCCGGCGCCGACCTGACGAGTATGTTCCGCCAGGTGGTGGGATCGGTGTTCGGGCTGCTGGAAACCTACGAGACGGTCTGGGAAAGCACTAAAGGCTCTGCGCCGGTGCCCATGTTCGGTTTTCCCTTCGAAGTGGGGGTCGAGCCGGTCAGCGTAAACGTCGAGCGCATGATCCAGGCCTACTGCCAGGGTGTCACCGACCTGCAAGAGATCTATCAGGGGTTCCTTGCGCCGGAGACCCTTGCGGCACTCCAGGCCGCGACTGCTCAGCCGCATGATGGCTTCCACATCGCCAATGTGCTCTGGGTGCACGTGATTTACGAGTTCGCAGCGGCCTGGCGCAACCGTGCACTTGACCGCGAGCACCTGCTGCAGTCGCTGGTACCGCTCTACCTGGGCCGCACGGCGTCTTTCGTGATCGAAGTGCGCGAGAGCTCCGCCGTGGAGGTCGAAGAGCACATCGAGCAGCTTTGCAACGTTTTCGAGGCCGAAAAGCCGTACCTGACGCAGCGCTGGGATGCGGCAGCCGGAAAGGAGATAACCCATGCAAAGTCTGGTTGAGCGAGCCTTCGTCGAGCCCTTTTATCGGCTCGGTGCACAACTCAAGCTGCTGGGGCCGGTGGTCATGACTGTGCTGGTGATCCTGATCCTCGGTGCGGTTGCGGCCAGGGTGGCGCGCCACGTGGTGTATCTGCTGCTGGTTGCCCTGCGCTTCGACCGCATGGTAGCGCAGACGGGAATGGCGAGCACGATCGAGCGCACGCGGGTGTTCCGTTCGCCCGCGGACTTCGGCGCGCGCCTGGTCGAGGGTTTTCTTTGGCTGCTGATCGTGCTGCTGGCATTGAGCGCTGCGGACACGAGGTTAACTCAGGACATGCTGACGCGTTTTGTGAATTACGTGCCCGACCTGATCACCGCCGCGCTGGTGCTCCTGCTCGGCTCGTTAGTCAGCAAGTTTCTCGCCCGCAGCGCGCTGCTGGCCGCGGTGAATGCGCAGTGGACGGGAGCGCGGCTGCTGGCCCGCGGGGTGCGCATCTTTGTGATGAGCCTGGCCGTGGTGGTCGCGCTCGAGCAGCTCCGCATTGGCCGGACGGCGCTGCTGGTGAGCTTCGCCATCTTCTTCGCCGGGATTGTGGTGGCTGCCGCCATCGCCTTCGGTCTGGGCGCGCGGGAGCTCGCCCGGGAGTGGCTGCAGTCCAAGATGCACCCGCGGGCTCCTGAGGACGAGGAAATCCTTCGTCATCTCTAGTGCAGTTCCGACTATCCACGGCTATCCTCTGCAGTCGGGCCGGGCAGCATCAGCCGGAGAGGGAATCGGTGCATAGGTTCGGCAAGTTGGAACGGCACTAGCCGTGATGCCTGCGCGTCACCTGATCTTTACGGATTTGGACGGCACGCTGCTCGACCACAGGACCTATTCCTGGGCGGCGGCCGAGGAAGCGCTTGAGGAAATCGAACGCCGACGCGTGCCCCTGGTTTTTGTCACCAGCAAGACCCGCGCCGAGCTCGAGGTCCTCCGTCGGAAGCTCAGCCACCGACACCCGTTTGTTACCGAAAACGGCGGCGGGATCTTCATCCCGCAAGGCTATTTCAACCTGCCGCTCAAGGGCGCTCGGCGCGCCGGCCGTTACCACTGCTTCGCGCTCGCCCGGCCATACTCCGAGGTCGTCACCGCCCTCGAGGATCTTGCTGCGGAGGCCGGATTGACCGTCGTCGGCTTCCACCAGATGACCGCTCGGGAAATCGCGCAGAATACCGGCCTGTCGGTGCGGGAAGCCGAGCTGGCCCGGCAGCGCGAGTTCGACGAGCCGTTCTTTTTCGCCGGCGCTGGCGAGGCGGCTGTCCAGAAGTTCAGGCAGGCAGCGCGGCGGCGGCGAATGGAGGTCGTGCGCGGCGGGCGCTTCTGGCATCTGGCGGCCGGCAGCGACAAGGGTCGCACAGTGCGCCTCCTGGTCAAACTCTACCGCAGAGCGCTGCGCAGCCGGCTGCGGTCGGTCGGTCTGGGCGACAGCCCTAATGACCTTTCCATGCTCGCCGCCGTGGACCTGGCGGTTTTGCTGCCACAACCCGACGGCAGCTTCGCCAGCGAATTGCTCTCCCGGCTGCCTCACGTGCTCCGCGGCTCTGCCCCGGGCCCGGCCGGATGGAACCAGACGGTGCTGCGGATCCTCGGCGCTACATAACGCAAAGACCGGAACACGCGAGGCCAATGTAGGACATGGATTGCTCAGATCCTGGTCCACGGTGTCAAAGCTGTCCTGCGAAGACTGCTCTAATTCACTCACAATACATGGTTTAATAAAACTCGGCGAAGGTCCGTGCATTGGCAGGGCGATTGCCCTTCGACGGGGCTGGAGCGCTTTGGACTCGTCCCCACTGGCGCTCGCAACTTGGGCACGGGCGCCTGGCAAGAGGCGCACGCGTGCGCGCCAGGAGGACGGGAAAAATGTCGCTAATCCGCCGGCTCGCGGTTCCTGCAAGCGAATCTCAGATGGCTGTGGCTCTGGGCATCTGCGCCGTGACGATGGGCCTTATGCTCTGGGCGATTCTCTGGCAATCCGACATAATTGCTTACCAACGCGACGTCATCCGCTGGATGTGGTCCTGGAAGTTCGGTAGCTAGATAGCCCGGCCGCGGTGAGTCGGCACCCTGCGTCGCTCGCGAACGATTTCCGGCATCTGCCCCACACAAAGATTGGAACACCTGAAACAGGGCGATGCGCAAGTCTCATGGCCCCTTGTCTTTTTGGGAAGCTCTCGCCCTTTGATCGAACTAGACCTGCAAATGCTCTCTTAACCGTGACACCCGCCGGCACTGTGGAGGACTTAGAAATCAACGGGCAAGAAAAGCAGCGCCGAAGCGTAACTTCTTTGCGATAATCCGGTAGAATCAGGCGGGCCGCAGTATGACCCATCGGAGGAACAGCATGAAGACCTGGAAGTCCAAGATTCTGATTGCGGCGCTGGCGCTCACGGCGAGCCCCGCTGTGGCGCAGCAGCAAGGGACGCCTTCGCCGCAGAGCGCACCGCCGGCAGCCTCAGCCCGAAGCCAGGAGCAGACGCAGACCTCGCCAGGCGAGCCGAACCGAAACCGGCGGCGGCGCCATCACCGGCGTCGCCATCGCCGACGCAATCATCGTCCTCGCCGGAATTCGATGATGATGCGCAACTTCGCCGAACCGACGCCCCGGGCATAAGCTTCCGCTAGCCAGCGCCAGGGTTTCAGGTTCAGCCGAGCACATCGGCGTAGAGGAAGACCCGCTGCTTCTGCGGGGCCGCTCGACCTTTCGTCTGAAGAACGAATCGGGGAGCCTGGCAGCTCCCCGATTCGCCACTTTGCTTGTTACCGCTGTGGCGTCGTCAAAGCGCCACCGGCGGCTCGCACCGCAAGAGCGGTGTGCTCAAGCTTCTTACAGTTCTAAGCCCGGTGGAGTCATCTCTCCTCCCGTAGCTCCATGAACTTACTTCCCCTTGTACTCCCCTGCTCTGTGGATTTCAAGAGATAAAATTACGCCGCCTGGAGGAGGTCCACTCCGGCCGAAGCGAATCTACTTGATGAAGAGCCCCTCGCGGAGCTGATCGCGCCCCACAAAGGTCTTGGAGGTGTGAAAGCGGCTGAACAAGTTCAGAATTTCACGGTTCTGGTAGATGCGCTGCACGGGGAATAACGTGGGCGCGGGGATCAGCTCGAGGTTTTGGGCATCGAGCACGCGGTACCGATGGAAGGCTTCGGGCTTGCGGCTGTGGAAAACGGTCAGGGCCACGCCGCCCTCCTTCAGCAGTTCGGCCAACCGGGCCACGACGCGCGTCACCAGCTCCCCTTCGAGATAATCGAGCATGTCCCAGACGAGCACTGCGTCAAACGTTTCGCCGGGATACTGCAGGTTCTGGCGCAGGAAGCTTTCGGCGCGCGCCGCCGGCGATATCTTTTCGGTGTCCTCGCCCGGCGGCGAGGCACGCAAGCGCTCCTCCTCCGCGTGGAGATAAGCCTTCCACGCCGAGAGCAGGTCGTCGGTGTACACCTTGAAGCCGCGCTCGATGAAGAAGCTCACCGTCGCCTGCCAGGCCGGCCCGAGGTCGAGCAGACTGCCGTGGCCAACGCCGTCCAGGTGCCAGAGAAAATCCTTGAGGCTGTTCGAAAAGCGGCCACCCCGCGGTGCCAGTGCCGGGCTGGCCCGGTCCTTGGCGGCCGCCGCGGCGGCGCCGGCCCTGCCGAGGTCTCCGTGCGCGACCTGACGGTCGTAGGCGACACGCAATTTGTTCAATAGGCCCATTGCCTTATGACTGCTACTTCTTAGGGCCGATCGGGACGGGGCGGCCGGCTTCGGGGACGGTGGCGATTCCGGCCGTGCGAGTGGCGCGCGCTTCCTCGGCGCGGCCGACGTCGATTTTGCCGCTTAGGGTCGCGCCCTCTTCTATCGCGAGACGTCGCGTGAGGATGTCCCCGGTGGCCTCTCCGGTGCGCCCGATCTGCACCCGCTCGTGACCCCGAAGACTTCCTTTCACCTTGCCGCGCACAAAGATCTCCCGAGCCTCGATGTCGGCAGTGACGCGTCCGTTCGGCCCGATGGTCACGTTGCCTTCGGTGATGCGGATGGAGCCGTGCACCTCTCCGTCAATAAACAGGTCTTCCCGTCCGGAGATTTCGCCTTTGATGGAGATGGCCTTGCTGACATTCCCGGCGGCGGCGCCGGGCTCGACTGGGTGCGCCGCGAGGCTCCGGGGCTGCTCCGGCGCTGGCGAAACTACAAGATCGGTCGCCGGGGAAGATGGCTTGGGCTCTTCCTGCTTTCGCCACATGGAAACCTCCTTGGAGGTCGCGCTGGAGCCTCAGGAGCCCGGGACAATACCTAGGCAGCTCGGAGAGGGGCGACTGGGTTGGAATATAGTACAGGCGGGGAGGCGTGTAAACCGGAAATGGTGGCCAGCGGGCTGCCCCTGTGCATAGGCCGAAACACCCCGCTGGTCGGCATCAGGGGTGGGAGGGTGCCCCCGATGGCGCTGCCGTGCCGCCCAAGGAAGCCTGGGCGTGCCGCAACTCCCATGCGGCCACGGCAAACCCAACCGCTTCTATGAAAAACAGCTTGACCCCGCGGCGCGTTTCCCACCAGTGGTTTGGGTCGTAGTAGGCGTCGCGGGCTGAGATCGTGCGCACCTCGACCGATGGCGGGAACACCCGTCGGAAGACATGGCGTGCGCGGCGGGTATGGCAGTTCGAAGTCACCAGCAGGATCCGATGCCAACCGCGCTCGAGCACCAGCCCCCGCAGGCTTTGGGCCTCCTCTCGCGTATTGTCGTCGGACTGCGGGAAGCGGATCACAGCGTCAGCCGGAACGCCACGCTCGACCAGGTCGCGCTGCATCAGCTCCGCGATGCCGGCATACGGGCGCAGCCGACGACCGCTGGCGATGATCCGCGGCGCCCAATGGCCGTGGTAGAGCTCCGCGGCGCGTGTGGCCCGATCGGCGTAGTAGTTGTCGTCGCTCAGCAGCAGAATCGCGTCAGAAGGCTGCGGGGCCTCGTCTACTACCAGGAAGCTGCCGGCGGCGCGCAGCAGCGGGTGGCGCAGCAGATAGACCGCGCCGAGGACCGCCATCAACATCAGGAGGGTCAGGAGTGTGGAAATGATTCCGCCGCGTTGGCTTCGCTTCATGCGGTCGGGTCCACCTGGCGAAGACGCTCGGCGGCCTGCTCGGGCAGCAGAGCGTTGAAATAGACTTCCTTGATGCTGTAGGACTTGCTGCGGGTCTGCACGATGGGCAGGATCTCGATGTGCCAGTGGTAGTCGTCTGCAAGGGTCTTCCAATATGAGCTGAGCTCGCCCTTGGTGTGGATGGTGTTGGGCGCGGTGTGCACCACCAGGTGGTAGCCCTGCGATACCTTTGCCAGGCGCCGCAGCACGCGGCCGAGCAGCGCGGCGAGGTGGCGACGACTCGAGCCCGGCCGCGGCTGCTCGAACAAGTGGTTGTGCTTGCGCTTGAGCAGCCAGACCTCATAGGGTACCCGCGAAGCGTACGGGCACAACGCCACATAGTCGCCCTGGCTGTCCACAAAACGCTGGCCCTGCTTTTCCTCCTGCCGCACGATGTCGCAAAACACGCAGCGCTCCTTCTCCTGGTACCACTCGCGCGCCGCGCGCAGCTCGTAGAGGATCCGCCGCGGCACAAACGTGGTGGCGGTGAGCTGCGAATGGGAATGCGGCCATTCTTCACCCGCCAGGGGGCCGTGGTTCTTGAACACGGCGACGTATTTGAACCGCGGATCGCGCTTCAGGTCGGCGATGCGCAAGGCATAGGCAGCCAGCACGCCCTCGATCTGCTCATCGCTCATCGCTGCGAGTTGCCGGTCGTGCTCCCGAGTCTCCACAATGACCTCGTGTGCGCCCACAGGGCGCATGCGGTCGTAGATGCCATCCGCCTGCCGCCCGGGCTCGCCCTCGATGCGGTAGAGCGGATTGATGTGCGGAAAGACTCGCACCTGCCAGGGGCCCTGCGGGGGCAGCACCAGCAGGGTGGGCGTCTCATTCTCATGGCCCGGGCAGAGCGGACACCCGCCGGCTGCAGCGGGCGCCTCGTCAGGATGGCCCACTACCACCCAACTGCGTGTGATCGGATCCTTACGGAGTTCCATCTTGGGAGAGTGTCGAAGTTAGGCGCATCGAAGACGCGCCCTTATACCGCAGCGGGAAGCGGCGTGCAAGCACAGAGAAGCGCGGTGTGTGCAATCGGGAGTGAGCTGGGCAGGGATTATCGGGTGTACCGGGCCGGGGTGGGTCCTACTTCCAGCCGGTGGCGGTCCCAGATGGCCCCCTCGCGGCTGTAACTTGCCATTTCGAAGTCCTGCGTCAGCTCGAGGCAATCAGTCGGGCAAGCGTCTTCGCACAGGCCGCAAAACATGCAGCGCGAGGTGTCATACGTAAACGTCGTCAGGACCTTGCGGCGAGTGGCGTCGTCGCGCTCCCAGCCCACGACGATCAGGTTCTCCGGGCAGGCCAGGGCGCAGAGGTTGCAGGCGATGCACAGCGTCTCGCCGGTCTCGGGATTGTTGTTGAGTCGCGGGGCGCCACGATACCGCTCGGCCACCATCGGCCGCTCGAGCGGGTACTGCTCGGTGTAAATCTTTTTGGGATTCTGGTAACCGAACGTCAGCACCATGCCCTTGAAAAGGTCGATCAGGAAGATGCGGCGCAGCAGTTCCTTCATACGCAAGTAGTCTGTGGCCGTGCGCCGAAATTGTCAAGGCGCCCTGCGGAACACGCGCCGGGCTTGTGCCCGAAGAAGACCGCAGTGGTAGAATGACGGCCATGGCTACGCCGGAAACCGGCCCACGCATGCTGATACGCCCCGCCCGGGAAGAAGATACTGCGGGGCTGCGCGAGATCTTCAACGAAGGCGTCCAGGACGGACTGGCCACCTTTGACACCGAGCCGGTGAGCGTCGAGGAGCAGCGCCGCCGCATCGCCGCTGCCTCGCAGGACCCCGAGCACCCCCTCCTCGTGGCCGAGCTGCGGGGCTGGGCGCTAGGATGGGTCACCATTCAGGAGTATGACCCGCGAGCGCAACTCGATCACATCGGCGAAGTTTTCGTGTACGTGCGGCGGTCTTTCCGCAACTACGGCGTCGGGCGGCAACTGATGAAGACCATCCAGCGGGAGGCCCAGAACCTGGGCTACCGCAAACTCATTGGGCACGTCCTGGCCGATAACCATGACAGCCTGCGTCTCTGCCGCGCCACGGGCTGGCGCGAAGTCGGCCGGCACGAACAGCACGCCCGGCATGAAGGCGCGCTGCGAGACGTCACCGTAGTCGAATACGTGGTGCCTTCGCCGCCGGCCAGTTAGCTTCCCTGCCCTTTTCCGGCCTTATCCCTTCGCAACCACCTGCAAGTGCCCACATCGGGGCGTGCTATTCTCAGGGCATGCCGGCTAACGACGTCGAGTACATGCGCCTGGCGCTGGAACAGGCGCGGGCGGCCGCGACCGCGGGCGAGGTGCCCGTGGGCGCTATCCTCGTGATGGGTGACCGCATCATAGCCCGGGCCGCAAACCGCACCATCGCCGACTGCGACCCCGCCGCGCACGCCGAAATTATCGCCCTGCGGGAGGCGGCCCGTCAGTTAGGCAACTATCGCCTCGGCGGGGCGACGCTGTACGTCACCCTCGAGCCGTGCAGCATGTGCGCCGGAGCGATGGTGCAGGCACGCATCGCACGGCTGATGTATGGCTGCGACGACCCCAAGGCCGGCGCGGTGCGTTCGTGCTTCGCGGTGCTCGACCACCCCATGCTCAACCACCGCGTCGAGGTGACGTCGGGCGTGCTCGCCGAGGAGTGTGCCGCGGCCATCCAAGCGTTTTTCGCCGCGCGCCGTTGAGCTAGCCTTCAAGACCACAGACGAACACTCAACATGAAGCCTTTCTGGTGCGAATTGCAGCTGATCCCTCTCTGGCTTTCCGCGTTCTCTGCGTCTCTGTAGTGTGCTTGTGGGATTCCCTCCGGGTGGTTAGAATGACTCTAACGTCGCGGAGAGGTGTCTGAGCGGTTGAAAGAGCCCGCCTCGAAAGCGGGTAGCCTGGCAAAACTGGGCTCGTGGGTTCGAATCCCACCCTCTCCGCCAAAATTTCTTCTCTGCTTTCTCTCTGATAAGCTACGCGAGTTGCACGAGGTCCAGAGGAACCGGCAATGCGAGGCATGGGAGCACCCATCGGGCCGAAGGAGGTTGCCACCTGGCTTAGCCCTCCGATGCGAAGATCGTTGATTGTCATCGGCGCTGCGCTTCTGACAGGTGTGCTTCTGTTTTTCGGAATCAGCGCGCGTGTCGGCTCCAGGTTGCGAGGGCGCCTGGTCGCAGTGCTCGAGCAGCACTTTGAAAGCGAAGTTCAACTCAATACCCTGAGCGTGTCATCGTTCCCTCGGATTACGGCCACGGGCGAAGGATTGGTGTTGCGGCACAAGGGCCACACAGATGTGCCGCCATTGATTTCCATCAAGAAGTTTACGATCGAAGCGGGGCTGTTCGGACTGATCAGGACGCCCTACCATGTTCGGTGCGTGCGGTTGGAGGGGTTGGAGATTCAGGTGCCTCCCCGGCGCCGTGAAGACCGGAAAGAGCGCGACACATCCAGAGAGGGGAAAGGCAGCATCCCCCTGTTCGACATCGACGAAATTATTGCCGATGGTACGTTGCTAAGGATTTTGCCCAGGAAAGCGGGCGCCGAGCCGCACACGTTTGAAATCTACCGGCTTAAGCTGCACTCGGTGGGCATCCTTCGCCCCATGTCGTTTCGCGCTACGCTGACCAATCCGAAGCCGCCAGGCGAGATACAGAGCACTGGAGAGTTCGGTCCCTGGCAAAGGGGCGAGCCGGGCCTGACGCCCGTGGCCGGGAGCTACACATTTCAGAACGCTGATCTGTCTGTGTTCCAGGGCATCGCGGGAATACTGTCTTCGGAAGGGAAGTATAACGGCGTGCTCGAGCGAATCGAGGTGCAAGGAAACACGGACACGCCGGATTTCGCCGTCAGAATCAGCGGCAATCAGGTGCACCTGAGAACGCAGTTTAACGCCATTGTGGACGGCACGAATGGCGACACGTTGCTGCAACCGGTGAACGCGCAGTTTCTTCGTTCCTCGCTGGTTGCTTGGGGCCGGGTGGAAGGGGCCCCTGGCCTGAAAGGCAAGACCGTATTGCTGGATGTGACGGTGGCCGACGCCAGGGTCGAAGACCTGCTCCGCCTGGCGGTTAAATCGAAAAAACCGTTCATGACTGGCGCCGCCAGCTTCAAAACTAAATTCGATCTCCCTCCCGGCGAACAGGACATCGCCGACAAACTGATCCTCAACGGTCGGTTTGGCATCGGTGCAGCGCAGTTCACCAACCCTGCTGTACAGGAGAAATTGGGAACTCTGAGTCACAAGGCTCGAGGCGAGCCCAAGAGTGAGGACTCAGAACGCGTTCTTTCAAATCTAAAGGGAGGGTTCGCGCTGAGGAATGGCGTCATCACTTTTTCACACGCATCGTTTGAAGTGCCAGGGGCGCTGGTGCTTCTCGACGGGACCTATGGGCTCCGCGGCGAAGAACTTGACTTTCGCGGGACACTGAGGCTGCAGGCCAAATTGTCTCAAACCACTACCGGAATCAAGTCCTTCTTGCTGAAGGCCGTCGATCCATTCTTCAAGAAAAAAGGGGCGGGAACGGTCCTTCCCATCAAGATCACCGGAACAGCAGGCCAACCGTCGTTCCGGCTGAACTTCGGTCACGCGTCGAGCTCGAAACAATAGAGCTTACTTCGCTCGGATTGAGGATTCCTCCTGCTGCCGCGCCGCGGCGCTGCTGACTCCGTTCGCTCCAGTTATCTGTGTTCAATCGTGTTCATCTGTGGTTCCATTCCTTCCCCGGGGGGATACCATGACTCCATGGCAGGGGAAATGGGCGCTGGTCACTGGAGCCAGCGCCGGAATCGGCTGGGCGCTGGCCGCTGAGCTTGCTGCGGGCGGCACAAACCTGGTGCTGACCGCCCGCCGCCTCGAGCGGCTCGAGCAGCTCGCCGGACAATTACGCGGCGAGCATAAGATCAGCGTCGAGATTCTTGCCGCGGACCTTGCCCGGCCAGCGGCGCCCGAAGAGGTCTTTGCCTTCACGCAGGGCAAGGGCATCGCAGTGGAGCTGCTGATCAACAACGCCGGCTTCGGCGCTTTCGGCGAATTCACGGAAATTGATCTGGCACGGCAGCTTGACATGGTGCAGGTGAACATTTCGGCCGTTCTCCACCTCACGCACCGCTACCTTCCGGCGATGATTGAGCGACGCCGCGGCGACATTCTGATCGTGTCCTCCACCGCGGCGTTTCAGGGCGTGCCCTACCTTTCGACGTATGCCGCTACCAAGGCGTTTGACCTGCTGTTCGCCGAGGCGCTCGCCGAAGAAGTCCACCACTACGGGGTCCGCGTCTGCGCGCTTTGCCCAGGCTCGACGGCGACGGAATTTCGCGAGGTTGCCGGGCAGCCCGGCCACATCCAGCGCCGGCAAGAATCCGCGGAGAAGGTTGCCCGGGTGGGTCTCGAGGGGCTGGTGGCGGGGAAAAGCTCGGTGATTTCCGGTTTCGGCAACGCTCTCGGTGTGCAGGGACAGCGGCTGGCGCCGCGCCGGCTGGTCACGCGGGTCGCCGCGAGCCTCTTCCGCCCGGCGAAATCGCGTGCTGCAGGCTCGTGAGGCAATTCCCCGGGTCGGAGGACCCGGGCTATACAGCCTCAGCCGACACATCCAAAATAGGTAGCGGATTCGGCTGGCAGGATGGCGGCTCGCTCGCGTTGACACTTTCAGCGCATCTGTGCTACTGACCACCCTTCGCTTCCTCCACTTGAGGCCGCCCGATGAGCAAACCGAAGGTTTTCTCCACGCACCCGCTCTTCGAAGCCCCGCGCAAGATACTGGACGAGCACTTTGAGGTGGACTACTGGAGCCGTCCCGAGCGGCCGCCGCGAGCCGAGCTGCTCAGACGGGTGGCGGACAAGGAGGCGCTGGTCTGCCTGCTCACCGAAAAGATTAACGACGAGCTGCTGGCGGCTGCGCCGAAGCTGCGCATCGTCGCCAACGTCGCCGTGGGCTTCGACAACATTGACGTGCCGGCCTGCACGCGCCGCAAGGTGGTGGCCAGCAACACTCCCGGCGTGCTCGATGAGACCACGGCCGATTTTGCCTGGACACTGCTGATGGCCATTGCGCGCCGCGTGCTCGAAGGCGACCAGTTGGTGCGGTCCGGCCAGTGGACCGGCTGGAACCTCGACCAGCTCTGCGGCGGCGACGTCTGGGGCAAGACGCTTGGCCTGCTGGGCTTCGGCCGCATCGGCCGGGCCGTGGCGCGCCGCACCCGCGGCTTCCAGATGCGCGTCATCTATAACGACGCCGTTCGCGCCCCCGCAGAGGTCGAGAAGGAGTTGAACGTGGAGTTCCTCGAGCGCGACCAGGTGCTCGCCGAAGCCGATTTCATCTCCGTGCACGTGCCACTGCTGCCGGAGACGCGCCACCTGATTTCCGCGCCGCAACTCGCGCGCATGAAGCGCACCGCCTATTTAATCAATACCTCCCGCGGACCGGTGGTGGACGAGGCGGCGCTGCTGGCGGCGCTCGAGGCCGGGCAGATTGCCGGCGCCGCCCTCGACGTGCACGAAAAGGAGCCGCAGGTGCATCCGGGCCTGATGAAGCGGGCGGACGTTATCCTGACGCCGCACATCGCCTCGGCCTCGGTCGAAACGCGCACGAGGATGGCGACCATTGCTGCAGAAAACGTGATCGCGGTGTTCGCCGGCCGCCGCCCGCCCACCGCGCTCAATCCAGAGGTCCTGGGAACGAAGTAATGCCGGGGCGCGGCCCCAAAGTTCCGGTGCGGCCACGAGAGAGCCAGCACGGCTCATTGGAGGTGCATCCATGCCGTTGGTGACGCGCAACAATCCGAAGCTGACGCTCGAAGGTGCGAGGGCGGTGCTGGACGCCGCCGAGCGCCGCGCGCTGCAGATCGGTGTCCCGATGGACATCGCCGTGGTGGACGATGGCGGGCACCTGCTGGCCTTCGCGCGCATGGACGGCGCGAAGCTCTCCTCGGTGCAGATCGCCATCACCAAAGCCGAAGCTTCGGCCATCCGCCGCGCCCCCAGCGAGCCGGCGATGCAGGGCGACCAACCAAATCTGGTGCTCACGCTGGGGCTCGCCATAGCGAGTCGCGCCCGTCAGACTCCCATTCGCGGCGGCATCCCGCTGATGGTGGAGGGCCAGTGCGTCGGGGCAATCGGCATCAGCAACGGCACCGAAGACCAGGATACCGACGTGGCCCGCGCCGGGGTCGCCGCGCTGGAGAAAGCCTAGCGCGTGCATCCGCGGCGGCGCCGGAGCCATCCGGTCGGCATCCTGAATCCGCCTCAGCGGGTGAAGGATCTCACCGTTAGGGTTCTTCGTCCGTCCTGCCAGTGCGGGACGCCCTCAGAATGAGCCGGATGACCTATGGTCGAACTCAAACAAATCGCCCAACGAATCTTCCGCGAAACGCTCGCCGTCATTGACATCCCGGCTACACTGCGGCGCAAGCTCGAGCGCTCGGGCTCGCGCATCCGCTGCGGTGACCTGCTCGTAGACCTGGCGAAGTTCGAACGCATCTGCGCCATCGTCTACGGCAAGGCGTCCGCGGCAATGGCCGAGGGCCTGCTCGACGTGCTGGCGCCCGATTTCCGGGTGGAGGGGGCTCTTGCGGGGCCCACGGCGCCGCGGCGCGCGCTTCCGGGTTTTGAGACCTTCGTTTCCGGCCACCCAGTGCCGAACGCGGGGAGTTTTGCCGCCGGCCGCGCCATCCTCGACCGGCTCGCGAGATGCGACGAACGCACGTTGGTCTTGTTTCTGCTCTCCGGCGGCGGCTCTTCTCTGATCGAACAGCCACTCGAGCAGCCGCCGCTGCCCGCAATAACACTGGAGGATTTTCAAGCGTTCAACCGGCTGCTAGTTACCTGCGGCGCGCCGATTGACGAGATAAATGCCGTGCGCAAACACCTCTCGGCGGTGAAGGGCGGGCGGCTGGCCGCCGCGGCGGCGCGCTCGCTGAAGGTCACCTTTGGCGTTACCGATGTACCCGAAGGCCGCGAATCTGCGCTGGCCTCCGGGCCCACCCTCCCGGACCCCACCGCAGTCGCCGATGCCTATCGTGTTGTCGAGCAGTATGGCTTACTTGCCAAGCTGCCCGCTTCGATTCGCGCCAGGTTCGAGCGCCGAGCGCTGCTCGAGACACCCAAGCCCGGCGACCCGGCATTTGCTCGCGCCCATTTCCAACTTCTGCTCAGCATGCACGATCTTTTCCACCACGCCCATCAGGCTGCCGAGTCGTTTGGCTTCACTTCCATCTGCGACAACTGCACCGACGATTGGCCGCTCGCCAAGGCGGCGGATTACCTCATCGAACAGCTTGAGCGCTTCAAGCAGGAGAACCCAGGCCGGCCGGTGGCGGTGATTGCCGACGGTGAGCTGAGCTCGCCGGTGACCGGCGACGGCCTCGGCGGCCGCAATTCGGCCTTTGTGCTTTACTGCGTGGAGAAAATTGCGGGGAAGGCAATCGCGGTGCTCAGCGCCGGAACCGACGGAGTGGACGGCTCAAGCCCCGCCGCAGGAGCCGTTGCCGATGGGGATTCCCTATCCGCCGCCAGAGCGGCGGGGCTCAATCCGCAGGATTTCATGCGCCGCAGCGACTCCTACACCTTTTTCCGGACGCTCGGCGACGCCATCGAGACCGGGCCGACCGGCAACAACCTCCGCGACCTGCGGGTCCTGCTGGCGAAGTAGCCACAGGCGATCACTTCTTGTCGGCGCCCTCGGCGGCCCGCTTCAGGCGCTCCACGACGCCGCGGGCGATGCGCTCCAACTGCGAGCTCAACTCGCCGCTGCGGAGCAGCGCCTCGAGCGGGGCAATGGCCGAAGGGTCGCCGCGCTCGCCCAGGGCTCCAATGGTGGCAAAGCGAATGCCGCGATAAGTCTCCGGCAGATACGAAACCAGCTTCTGCGTGATGGCCCCGTTCTTCTTATCCAGACGGCCGAGACTGGAAATGGCCGCGGTGCGCACGCCGATTGGCTTGCCTGCCGCCGACCATTCGAGCAGCGCCGGCACCGCACGGTCGTCACCAAGCGTTCCGAAGGCGCGCAGCGCCGCGACGCGCAGGCGGTCGTCGGGTGAATCGGTGGCCACGGCGGTCTGGAGAAGCGCCCAAGTGTTCGCCGGCCTTTGCTGCGCCAGGGCGGTCAGGGCCGCGGCGCGCACGCGATAGGTCTTCTCTTCGCGGAAGATGGTTTCGAGCCTGCCGGCGACGGTAGCGTCGCCGCTGAAGATGCCCGTCAGCTCGACGGCCACCTGACGGACCCACGGCTTCTCATTTTCAAGCGCCGCCAGGATCTGTTTCTGCGCCGCCGGCCCGCCGATCCGGCCGAGTGCGCGCAGCGATTCCGTCCGCACTCCCCAGAACGCGTCACGCAGGGCTGCGGCGCCCAGCGCCGCCACGACGTGGTCGTTATCCCTCACATCGCCCAACGCTCGTGCGGCGTCGGCGCGGTCCGGTACGGCGTCAGCGTTTTGCAACTGGTAGATCCACTCTTTCGGCGTTTTGGAGAAGTCCACCGATTTCAGGATTTTGTTGCCCTTGTCAAACAGCACCAGCAGCGGCGGGGCGTCCGCCGGAAAGTAGAAGGATTCGCTCTGCCGGGAAATGTTGATGGGGTAGCTCTTCCGGCCAGCGGCGGTAAAAATCTCGACCTCGATTGGAACGCGGAACACCCCGACGCGGCCTTCCACTTTCTGGGTCTGCTTGACCTCGAGCTTCACTTGACGGGCCGCTTCATCGTAGCTGGAATGCACCTCAAAGCGGGGCGCGCCCGCGCCGTAGACCCACTGGTCGAAGAACAAGTCCACGTTGGTGGCCGTTGCCTGCTCGATGGCCTTGGCCAGGTCGGCGCTGACGACGTTCTGCCCGCGGTAGGTCTCCAGATAAAGCTTCATGGCGCGGTAAAACGCCGCGTCGCCTAGCTTCTGCCGGAGCATGTGCAGCACCCAGGAGGCCTTGGTGTACATATTGCCGGCGAGCTCGCTCGAATCGGTGAATTCCCTCGTCACGATTGGCACCGGGTACAGCCGCTGCGAGTTCATCCAGTTGTTGCGCCTCTGCCAGAGGGTGTAGGCGGCCTCGTTGGTGCCGTACTGATGCTCCTCCCAGAGCGTCTCGAAATACGTGGCGAAACCTTCGTTCAGCCAGATGTTGGCCCAATCCTTGCACGTCACCAGGTCGCCGAACCACTGGTGCGCCAGCTCGTGGCCGACCAGTCCGTCCGACCCCTCGAGGGTTTCGCCCTTGAGCTGTGGATGGAGCAGCCCGCTCGAGCTCAGCGTGGCGGCGGTGATGTTTTCCATTCCGCCGACCACGAATTCATCCACCACGGCCTGCGCGTACTGCTCCCACGGATACGGCACGCCGACCAGGGCTGAATAAAAGTCGAGCATCGCCCGGGTATGCGCGAACGTCGGCTCGACGCGGTCGCTCCGCCCTCGCGGCACGTAGTAGGTGACCGGGATGTCGCGCCAGGTCTCTTTCGCCTGCTCGAACTCGCCGGCCACCAGCGAGATCAGATAGGTCGAGTAAGGGTGCGACTGCTTCCAGTGCCACGTCTTCATGCCGCCGGGAGCGTCGGCGACGCTCAGGAGTCGCCCGTTGGAAACAGTCAGCCAGTCCCCGGGCACCGTGAGGATCATTTCGGTCGAGGTGCGGTCGTTGGGGTAATCGTAGATAGGGATGTAGTAGCGCGTGTCTTCGGCCTCGCCCTGCGTCCAGACCTCCCTGGGCCGGTCGGGATAGTTAGAGTCGGGCAGCACGAAATAGAGGCCCTTTTTCGGCCGGCCCTCGTAGCGGATGGTGACCTCAAATTTTTCGTCCCGCTTGGCAGGATGGTCGAGCGGAACCAGCAACTGCGCCGCCGTAGTCTCGAATTTCGCGGGCCGGCCGCCGACGGCCACGCTCGAGATCGTCAGATCCACCGAATCGAACGAGAGTCGCGTTAAGCCGTCGCGCAGCGCCGCAAGGGTGTGCCTGACCTCGCCCATGACCTTGCGCTGTTCGAGGTCAAAGCGCAGCGCAATGCGCGCATTCTGTAGATGGTAATCGCGGCTTCGGGCGTACGGCTCGTCGGCCCGCAGGGCCACTACCGGCGCCAGCAGCACCAACAGAAGCAGCGCCGCGCTCAATCGGAGGTCCGGGCGCGATACAACTCCCCGCCGGCGCCGATCGGCAGCGAATGTCTTTCCAGCGCACCGCGATACTTGATTCATACCTCGAAACTCCCGTTACAGGAGGCTGCGTACCCAGCCCCCATCCACTGCGATCGATGCGCCATTGATGTAGCTGGCGCGTTCCGACACCAAAAACACCACCAGCGCGGCAAACTCTTCCGGCTTCCCCAAACGGCCGAGCGGCACTTGCGAGCTCCAGCGCTCAAGAATCTTTTCTCGCGACACGCCGCCGCCGCGGGCCAGCGTTTCGGCGAGCTCGTCCAGACGCTTGGTGAGCGTATAGCCGGGGCAGACGTTGTTGACGGTGATGCCATCCGCGCCGAACTCGTTGGCCAGTGTGCGGGCCAGCCCGGCGACCGCCGCCCGGATGGAGTTCGACAGCAGCAAGCCCTCAATCGGCTGCTTCACCGAAACAGAAGTAATGGTGACCAGGCGCCCCCACTTGTTCTTGCGCATCCGCGGCAGGACTTCACGGGCGAAATAAACCGCGCTCAACAGTGTCAGGGAGACAGCGGCGTTCCATTCCTCCGCCGAGATCTCAAGAAAAGTTTTTGCCGGGGGGCCTCCGGCGTTGGTGACGCAGATGTCCACCCGGCCGTGGCGCTTCTCCACCGCCGCAACGAATGCCTGCACCTTTGCGGCGTCGGTGACATCGAGCGCCTGCCAGAAGACTTCGCGCCCGCCGGCCTGCCGGATGCTGCTCGCTGCCTTTTCGAGGTTCGCCGCGCTGCGGGCGCAAATGGCAACCTCAGCGCCTTCCCGGGCGAGCTCGGTCGCCACGGCGCGCCCCAGCCCCTTGCTTGCCGCCGCGACAATCGCCACCCGGCCTTTTAGGCCCAGCTCCATGTGCCCTCTCCGGAACCCGCAGCGTTTCCGCCGTCCAGCCGTTAGCCTCGCAGATACGCGTCGTCTTTGCGGATCCAGTCCTCCCGCCGCGGCGAGAAGATGTCCATATCCACGGTATCCTCGAGCGCCTCGGCCGCATGCGGCACATTCGACGGAATGAACAGGATTTCGCCGGCGCATACCACCTGCTCGTGATCGTCGAAGATGAATTTCAGCGCCCCGCTGAGGATGAGGGTGAATTGCTCGCTGGCATGTGCGTGCCGCGGCACGCGGGCGCCGCGGGCCAGCAGGATGCGCGCCACCGTGGAATGTTCTCCACTCAGCATCTGCCGCGTGATCGTGTCGCTCAATTTTTCTGTCTCGATTTTTTCCCACGACGTGTGCCGCATGGTCCCTCCGCAGGGGCACGGCGAATCTCGGCCCGGGTCGTCGTGCCGCAGGACGCTGCATCGTCCACCGAAAACGCCCTGTCGTCAATGCCAGGAAATCTGGTTGCTCGGCTGCTGCGGCTCAACTAAGATTCCCGAAACGCTCCTTGGGGGGAATGGATGACGGTCGTACCCAATCTGGCCGCGAAGTGGCGAGCGGGTTATCTGCTGGCGGGCTTGGCGCTGGCGGCCTGGGGCCTGTTTGGCGCCGTGGCCGCCTGGGCCCGGATCGCCTGGCTGGTGGGTGGAGGCATCCTGATCGTCGAAGGCCTGATCGGCTTTTGACCGGTCTGCCGGCTGCTCGGTTCGAGCAGCAAGACAACCTGAGATGAAGGCGCTCGATTGGGTGGCCGCGGTGGTGCTGTCGCTCCAACTTCCCATCCCCGTATTCTGGCTGATCCTGCACCCTCTGGTCGGTTTCTGGCGGAGGCACCTGAGAGCCGCCTATCTGATCGCGGGCCTCTCGGCCTGGGGCGGCGGAGTCATTTTCCTCGTCACATTTCGCGCTTCGTTCTTCGCAAGTGAGCGCGCGCCCGTATGGGCCATTGCGGCCGGGCTCAGCCTGATCGCTGCGGACGGCTACTTTCTCTACCGGGTGAAGCGTGAGCTCGGCGGCGCGCGCCTGGTGGGGAAAGCAGAGCTCACCGGCAGCGGCGAGCTGGCCACCCAGGGCCTCTACGCTCGCGTCCGCCATCCGCGGTATGCCGGAATGATGTTGTCGGTCCTCGGCGCGTGCTTGATCGCTGGTACGCTGCGGCTGTGGGGGGTCGCGGCGGTCTGGTGGGTGCTCGTGCTGGCCGCGGTCAGCCTGGAGGAGCGGGAACTCCGCGCACGATTCGGCCCGGCCTATGACGCCTATAGCAAGCGCGTGCCGCGGTTTCTGCCGCTTCGCTTCCGGCCCCGCGAGGAGTAGGCCCTCCACCAGCCGCTTTGGCTTTGCGGCGGAGTTTTGCTCTTGATATCCTCTGACCCGGGCGGGCCCCGTCATTATTCTACATTTCGATTCCCCGCACTGGCGGGTGAAAAGCAGGAGGCAAATCATGCGGCCCTCCCTGATCATCGTCCTCGCGGTTCTCGGGGCGGTGACGGCGCCGGCACAGGCGCAGATCGGCAAGCGGGTCAACCTGGTCGCCAATTCTCCGGAAGACAAGGCGGTCCAGGAGATCAATGCAGCCACCGATCCCTTGAAGAAGCTCGCGCTGATTGACAAATTCCTGGCGGACTATGGCAAGGGCGACATGGCCATCGTGGCCTACGAGCTCTACATCGCGCATTACCAGGCGGAGAAAAATCCCGACAAGGTACAGGAATACGCCGAGAAGTTGCTGGGAATCGATCCGGATAATCTTGCGGCCGGAGTGAACCTGGTCCGCGCTGCGCAGGAAAAGGGCGATACACAGAAACTTTTCGCGGCGGGCGAGCGCGTCGCCGGCATCCTGGCGCGGTACAAGGCCAGCGGGCCGCCGGAAGGCGCCGACGCCGCGAGCTGGGAGCAAAAGAAAGCGACGGATCTGGCCGAGGCAAAAGACAACATCCAGTATGTGCAGTACACGCTCTATGCGGCGGCCTACCAGACCCGCGACCCCGCCAGCAAAGCGGCGCTACTCGAGCGCTTCGCCGCCGCTTTCCCCGATTCGCCCTACGCCATCAACGCGCAGTCACTGATCGCCGCGGGCTACCAGCAGGCGCAGAACTATCCTAAGATGCTGGAGTACGCCGGAAAGGTCCTGGCGCGTGACGCGAATAACCTCGGCATGCTGCTGCTCCTCGCCGACTACTTCAGCGAGCGCGGCGAACAGTTGGACAAGGCCGAGCAGTACGGAAAGAAGGCGCTCGACCTGCTGGCGGCCACCAAACCCGAAGGGGTGGCCGACGACCGGTGGCAGAAACAGGTCTCGCTGCAGAAGGGCCTGGCGTGGACGGCGCTGGGCCAGGTGTACATCCAGCGCAAGCGCGACACCCAAGCGCTGGAAGCCTTCCGCACCGCCGCGCCACTGCTTAAGCCCGACGCCGTCACTTATGCGCGCAATCAATACCGCATGGGATTTGCTTTGCTGAACCTCAAGCGCGTCGCCGAAGCCCGCGTCGCTCTCACCGAGGCCGCCTCGATCAACAGCCCCTACCGCGCGCTGGCCCAGGAGAAGCTGAAGAGCCTGCCGGCCGCCGCCCCGGCGAAGAAGCGCTGATGGAAAAATGCCCTGGCTATCCGCCATCGACTCTTGGGGGAGAATCTGCGGCTGAGTTTAGAAACTGGCGGAGGGCGCAGTCATGAGCGAACCCTTCTCCGCCGTTAACAGGGAAAGCATCAGGGAAACATCGCGCTCTTTGCAAGCCTACGTCATTGCAAACCTACGACTGACGCGGATTGCTGGCAAGATAGGCGCCTCGGAGTGGTAGGGCGAAACAGGGAATTAACACGGAAATCTCGCCTGCAAGATGTGAATTCTGCCTCGGCGCTGGGTTGTGGGTTCCGCTGGCTGAGGGCGGGTGAGCCGGCACGGGTTTCGAGCCAGCGAGCCTTCAGATTTGGCGGCACCCCCCCGGAGCAAGTCACCAAGGATAGGGCCTGAGGATTTCGCCCCTAGTTGGACCGCGTTGAACCTCCACCTTACCCCACTGGTTCCCGCAGTGCTGGCAGCGTGACTGGCCTGCAATCTTCGCAATTAGGGTACGCCCGCATCGTAGGCAAGGGGCCGGTTCCGTGGGCTTCTCGTTGGTCCCTGAAGCCCCGCAGACGCTGCACTGCCAGCGATCACCATTGCGGGCAGGCAAGGCACCGCACTTGGGGCACACGGACGGCTCCGAGACTGCGGGTCCGTGCTCGGCCTCGTGGAGCTGCCGGTAATACTCGAGCAGTCCGTAGCACCGAGAGCCCTGCTTGAGCCAATCTAGCGCCTGCGAAGTTGAGTCCGCTTGGTCATCGTTCTTGCTTTTCGGGAATGTCGTCAGTTCGTGGAGATACTCGGCCAGCCACGAGGCTTTTTCAGGAAGGTGCACAAATCCGTTCTCTATGGTGCTGGTAACCGAGTGCATGCGCATGATTTTGTCCATCGTGGGCTCGTAGCGCTGAATGCCATACACTCCTTCCTGGGTCAGCTCTTGCAGCAGTTGCGTTCCAGATGCCTTGTCCTCGATCAGGATTGTCTTGGCGTCGAAGGCTTCGGCTTGTTCACGATCCGATCTCTTTAGCTCCGGGTATCCCACACGCTTGCGGAACACGTTGAGGAGATAGAGATGCTTCTCCTTCGCTCCCCAGGTCGTGCAGACGCTGTAGTCGCTCAACTCTGTGGGTTTGTTCGCGGTATCCCAGCTTTGAAAGACAGTCTCGAACTTGGGAGGGAGATCAGAGAGAGTGTAGCTCCTGAGCCACTCCGTCTTGACCATTCCTCCACCGAGGGGAGCCGGCGCCTGCCGGTACTGGCCAGCAAAGTTGTACTCGCCCAGCGCCTCCCGGATGTGCTCGAGGACCGGCAGGGGCTCCCGCTCCGGATGCAGCGCGTCCCCAGCCTTTCGTTTGAACCGACGGACGCCATAGGGCGTCCAGATCTCGTGCACCTCGTCTTCTTCGGCGATCGCCGGGAACCGGATCATCTTCCAGGGCTCCAGTTCCAGCACGTGACCCACTAGGTCGTCCTCATGGAGTCGCTGCATGATCAGGATGATGCAGCTGTTCTGCTTGTTGTTGAGGCGACTGTAGAGGGTGCCGTTGAACCAGTCGTTTACGGCTGTGCGCTGCGTTTCCGAAAGTGCCTCCTCCGGCTTCAGTGGGTCATCAATAATGATGAAATCCGCGCCGCGGCCGGTCTGCCCGCCGCCGACCGATGTCGAAAGCCGGAAGCCCTGTTGAGCGGTCACGAAGTCATGCACGGCCTGGCGCAACGATGAGAGCCGCGTGGGGAACAGAGCCTGGTACCAGTTGCTGGTCATGATCGCCCGGCAATCCAAGGCGTGTTTGTTGGCCAGATCCTGTGCGTAGCTGACGGAGATGATCTGGGCGCTTGGATTGTGGCCAAGGAGAAAAGCGGGGAAGGCAACCGAGGCGCAATGCGACTTCAAGGAACGCGGCGAAACATTGATGATGAGCCGTTTGGTCTCGCCCCGGCGGCATTTCTCCAGCTCGGCGGCGATTACCTCAATGTGCCAGTTGTGCTGAAATGGGGTTTGGGGATTGAGCTCGCAGAAGCTACGCTGAATAAAGGCGTAGAAGTCTCCCCGTACCAGGGTTCGATAGTCATTCGTAGTCGGGTTCAATCGCACCATCCTTTGCGGTTTGCTCGTAGCGGCGGACGATTGCCAGCATGACCTTCTGGTCGACCTCACTGAGAACAGCGGTTGGTGCCGCAGCCTGCCCGGACCACTGCTCGGCCATTTGGAGCAGCCCCGACAACTGCCGGAACGCTGGGAGGTCGCCGGATGCCGCCTTGTTGACCAGTTGCTTTACCGCCGCTTCGAGCTTGGTTACGATCTTGCGCTGGCCGTTCTCATTGATGACAACCCTCTCCCTCAAGGTCTTCGTGATGACGGTGGCAAGATTCAGCGTGCCCTTCGGCCGGCCGTTGGGATTCCCCGATTGGCCCTTCTTGAAACGCGTTTGCGCCGACGGCTTGCCGTAGCCAACCTGGTAGCCGCTGGGCGACTTGTCCTTACCCTTGCTGCTCATGTTTGGCCCCCTGTTCCATTTCGTTGAATGTCCGGGCTGATTTCGCGTGCACGGCACTCTTGCCGGCGAACGCCTGCCAGCGGCGGACAATGGTGTCGACGTAGCCGGGGTCGAGCTCGATGCCGTAGCAGGCTCGGCCAGTGCGCTCCGCAGCGATCACAGTCGTTCCGCTGCCCAAGAAAGGGTCCAGAACGATCTCGCCTCGAGCTGTACAATCCAGTATGGCATCGGCCACTAGCGCGACCGGCTTGACGGTGGGGTGGAGGGCAAAGAGGTTGCCTTCCTCGGTGGCCCGAGCGAAGGCATTCACCCGCGGGTACTGCCAGACATTGCTGCGGTAGCGGCCGTACTGGCCAAGTTGAATGTTATTCCGGTGCTTGCCTTTGCCGTTCTTGAAAACGAAAACCAGTTCGTGTTGGCTGCGGTAGAGTGAGCCCTGGCCGCCGGTGTCCTTTACCCAAACGCACAAACTCTTAAACTCCGAAAAAGCACGTCGCCCGGCGGCGAGCAGTTCGGTGGCGTGCCGCCAATCCATACAGATGAACTGTAGAGCGCCGTTTTCGCTGCTCCGGGCCAAGTGGGAGAAGACTGTGAACAGGAACCCAGTGAACTCGGCCTCGCTCATCTCGCCCGAAGCCATGGCAAACTCCGCATGGTGGATGCGCCCGAAGCCAGCGACGTAGCCGTCGATCGGGTCATTGTAGGGTGGGTCGGCAAAGATCACGCTGGCTCTGTGATCGCCCATCAGTAGCTTGTAGCTGTTTGCAGAGAGTGCATTCCCGCAAAACACACGATGCTTGCCGAGCTTCCAGTGGTCACCGAGCCGGCTTACCCGAACGGGAGAGGGTCCAGGGAGGGCGTCGGCTGGATCGTTCTCGCCCTCTAATGCCGGGGCGAGGTTTTCGATCATCAGATCGATCTCGCCCATTTCAAAACCCGTGGTTTCGAGGGTGAAGTCCAGCTCCGCCTCCGAGAGGATTTTGAGCTGCTCGCCCAGTAACCGGTCGTCCCACTCGGAGTTTTCGGTGAGCCGATTGTCGGCAATCATGAACGCCCGCCTCTGGTGCTCCGACAAGTGTTCCAGACGGATGACTGGAACTTGGGTGATACCGAGTAGCTTGCATGCCAGCAGGCGCCCATGGCCAGCGACCACCTGCAAACCGGCATCGACCAACACGGGAACGTTGAAGCCGAAGGCCTTGATGCTGCGGGCAAGTTGGTGGATCTGTCCACGGCTATGGACGCGTGGGTTGGACGGATCTAGTTTGAGGTCTGCAATCGGGCGATAGACGATCGAGAGCTTACGCGGCGCCGCTCCGTTTTGAGTTGCCTTTGTTTGTCGTTGTGCAGATGGAATGGGAGCCATAGTTGTCCTCCGAAGAACTTCCGTAGCAGGATGAAGGACCCTGGAGTTATTGAGGAGCTGTTTTCGGGTCCAAAAATTCAGCGGGGAACAGGAAATGGGCGCGGTGGGATTGTTTGCCTTGGGAGAGCGGCCTAGCTGGAACGGGCGTTGTGTCGCGGATAGTCGGGTCGCGGGCCGCATCCAAAGCTAAAGCCCACTTTCATTTTCGCCGCTACCTCCGCGACTTCCCTCAGCGCTTTTCCTAACACTTCTGGATATCCTAGTGGTTCTGCTTGATCCGCAAGTGCCTGATAAATCGCGAGATCTTGCCGGAGTTCAGCGTCGCCAATCCCGGATACGATAAACGCGTCAGGAAAACCTCGAGGTTGATAGTGCGCCAGAATCCGCTTTACCGTCGTCTCGGAGATGTGCACCGGCGGGAAACCAGGTACGTCCGGAAAGCATGCGCGCACCTTTGCGACCGTCTCCCTGACTGCAGAAGAGTGTTTTAGTCCCTCCCCCGCACGTCTGGCTTGGTGATATGCGTCGAGCACAAGAGTTATGACAAAGAACTCCTCCAATCCGTCCTTCTTCGGCCTGCCACGTTTGGCCATTTCTATCTCCTGTTTAGACTTGACTGTTCCGGCCTCACAGAGCGTCACTGTCCTGACCGCCATGGCGGCCGGAAATGCCCGAAAATGTGAAAGACCGCCTTGCAGTATTGCCGAAGATGGGCAATTCACAATTGCATGCCCTCTGGAAGGAGCTTTTCAAACAAGCCCCGCCGCGTCAAGTGCGGCGAGGGTTAATAATTCGCATTCTCGCCTACAGGATTCAAGAACAGGCTTACGGCGGGCTCAGCCCGGCAACGCGTAAGCGACTTAGCGACCTTGCTCGCAAATTCGAGACGAATCCGAATGCTGAACTTTCAGGCGCGCCGCGTATCAAACCGGGGACCCGCCTGATTCGGGATTGGCGCGGCCAGTCCCATCGCGTAACCGTCCTTGAGAACGGCTACGAGTACGCAGGCAAACGCTATTCAAGTCTCTCCCAAGTCGCTCGATTGATCACCGGGACGCGTTGGTCTGGACCGCTTTTTTTCGGCCTCAGAGGCAGTCACGCCAGGGAGCACATGGATGCGCAGCGAAGCTAAACCGCGCACCCGCTGTGCGATCTATACCCGCAAGTCCTCCGAAGAAGGACTGGAGCAATCCTTCAACTCGCTCGATGCCCAACGTGAAGCTTGCCGGGCACTCATTAGCAGTCAGAAGCACGAGGGCTGGCGTGCCCTTAACACTCTCTATGATGACGGCGGATATTCCGGCGCCACCATGGACCGCCCAGCACTTAGGCGCCTAATCGAAGATGTCCAGGCGCGAAAGATCGACGCGGTTGTCGTCTACAAGGTTGACCGGCTCACCCGCTCGCTCGCTGATTTTGCGAAGATCATCGAAATTTTCGACGCACACCAGGTCAGCTTCGTCTCCGTCACACAACAATTCAACACCACTACCTCCATGGGACGGCTAACCTTGAATGTGTTGCTCTCCTTTGCCCAGTTTGAGCGAGAGGTCACGGGCGAACGCATCCGCGACAAGATCGCCGCCTCCAAGCGCAAGGGCATGTGGATGGGTGGCACTGTGCCACTCGGCTATGTCGTGAGAAGCCGCAAACTCATGGTCAATGCCACCGAAGCAGAACGTGTGCGCGAGATCTACCGCCAATACCTTAAGCTCGGTTGCGTATCCAAGCTCAAGATCTATCTAGAACGTAAGGGCATCAGGAGCAAGGAAAGGATCAGCCAAACAGGGCGCAAGACGGGCGGCGCTTCCTATTCTCGCGGTGCACTTTACAACATCCTCCAGAACCGGATCTACCTGGGAGAAATCGAGCATCGAGGGCAGGTCTATCCCGGCGAACACGAAGGGATCGTCCCCCGTGAACTTTGGGAGCGAGTGCAGGCACAGTTGCGAACTAACAACCACGCCCACCAGAACGGCTTGCGGGCGGCTATGCCAAGCCTGCTCGTAGGTCTCGTTTACGACGAGCGCGGCAACCGGTTCACCCCTGCCCATGCGGTCAAGAATGGCAAACGGTATCGGTACTACGTCTCCCAAGCTGCTATCAAGAATCCTGGTAGTTGTCACCGAGGTCCTGTTCGAATCCCCGCTGGGGAAATTGAGAGTCTGGTTTGCTCCAAGCTGCGATCGTTCTTGGGATCGCCCCACGAGGTGGTCGATACGGTGGCTCTGCAAGGAAGAAATGCGGCGGCCACTCAAAGCATCCTCGCCGCCGCACAAGAATGGTCGAAGCGATTAGCTTCTGCTGCAGCCGCTGAAACGCGGCCATTTATTCGTAGCTTGATCTCACGCATCGTTGTCCATACCGCAAACGTCGACGTACTCCTTGATAAGCAAACGCTGCGGAGCGCGCTCCTCGACGCCGGCCGCTCGCCCACGTCCCCCAGAGCTAACCTGCACAATGGTTTCCTGAGCCTCAAGGTAAAGGCACGCCTCAAACGCTGCGGCGGAGAAGTGCGATTGGTGCTTCCTGCGAACTCGGCTGGAGAGATTCCCGTCCACCTCGTGCCGTCGCTGATCAAAGTTGTTGCGCGTGCGCACAGTTGGTACGGCCGAATTGTTCGAGGCGAACTAACTGGCGGCCGGTCAATCGCAAACGCAACCGGCCTGGACGAGCGGTACGTGAGCCGCATCTTTCAATGTGCTTTCCTGGCCCCCGATATCGTGGAGAGTATTTTGGATGGCCGGCAGCCCGTCAAAATGACACTCGAGAACTTTCGAACCCACTTGCCGGTTGAGTGGGAAGCGCAACGGCAGCTGCTTGGCTTTTCTGCGAGATGACTACGCTCAGCGCGCTTTCTGGCTTGCCCAGAAACGTATGACATACGGCCGCTGGCTGGTTCACCATCTAATGGCCTCAATCCCAAAGAATTAGCAGCCGTACATCGAGTATTGTGGGCAACATCTCTCGGGGTGTCATGCGGGATTGTGGAGTGCTCACTGACCTCTGGTTCCGGAGACCAGCACCAGATCTATATGTTGTTGGTTCGCTCGGTACTTAGCCGCACCTGAGCGTACGCAAACGTACCTTATTCGGTCGTTATCTTTCCTAAATCTTTCCACAATTTCTCTTCGTCGATTCGAAAGGAAATCCTTCCCGACAAGCGACGCCGAACGGCATACATGGATGTCAAGGCACACGTCGCCAAGGTAGCCCGACCCGCCACGTAGCTGACATCCTGAAGCTGGATTTGGATTCCATCCGGACCCGTGAAGTCCTAAGCCTAGGACTGAAAGGCCGCTAGCAAGTTCCATTCGCAAGCCGATGCTGCTACATACGCCCCACACTGAGAAATTTGCGGCCTTAATTGAGGTGCCCGTGGACTCCACTGGGGCGATCTGATAAGCTCCACAAGATACTGGCCAGAACTTCAGCATTCTTTGGCTTCGATTCAGCGTGATATCACCAACTTCCGACCTGCTTATATTTGACTGAAAAAGGCTTCTTGTTCTCTGGAGAACTCATCGAAATGGAGATAACGTCCCCCACTCGGTCGGCGGTATAGGTTTTCCCAGACTCCATCAAAGGGCATTCGTCCCCTCGCTGATTGCAGGCATACACCAGCTTCTTTCCGTTGACCAACGCGAACATTACGTCGGTGTAACTGAAAACGTTGCGCGAGGATGAGCCATGGATTTTTGTTTTTGATGAGATGACTTGGAGCTTGATGGTCTCTTTCCTCTTTGGCGTTGCGGAAGCAAAAAGTGGGATGAGAACTAAGAAGGCGATTTTCGCAGCCTTGTTTAGCATTGTCCCCCCCGGTTTTTCTCCATCAAGGAAGTTAGATGCCGGTTTGGGGCCTTTTAGCTTCCGCGGCCTGACAAACGGGATTCTCGGAAACTGGCTGTTTGGCGTGTCGAAACCATGTGGTTCTTGCACAGGGCAAAAGGCGGTACGCCAGCAAGATGCATCAGTGACTTAGCAGGTTTCTTCCGGAAGCCTTTTCTGCACACCTAACGAACAAGTCCTTAGGGTGCTCGAACGTCAACCCCCGCCGCGCTAGAATCACTGTCGATGATCACCGTCCGGTACCGAGAAATCTTGACAACTCTCGCAGAGTTAGACCCTTGGCTCGACAAGCTGGGTATCCAGCCCAAGAGAGACAGAATTCACCAAGCACTCGAAATCGTGCAGAGGGCTGAGGAGGGCTACCGGAAGTTCCGTGCCACTAGAGAACCCACCAAAATTGGCAACGTTGGAGATTTCTATTTTGGCCTCACTGAAGCACTGGAGTTTCACGATATTTTCCAGGCCTTTCAACACGAGCGACCGGAACGGGTGAGGCCAAAACTTGAGCGTGCCCTATCGGGTCCGCTTCGCCCGGAGGAGGAGACAACAAAAAACGCTGACGCTCGCAACGTGATGTTTGAACTGGCGCTTGCGGCTCAATTGCGACTCCGAGGTGCCGATGTCATTGTGGGTGAGCCTGACTTAACTTTGCGATTGAACGGACTCCTATTCTTTGTTGAATGTAAGAGGCCATTTCGGGAAGAGAGTATTCGTCCCAACGTGCGCAATGCCGCCGGTCAACTCAGAGCGAAGCTTGACGCGAATGAAGGAGCAGCGGCGATGGGAATCATCGCCATTTCGGTGAGCAGAATCTTCAATCCTGGCACCAAAATATTTCAAGCAGCTACCGAGAGCTCGAAAGAGCGCTTAGGGGACCAGCTTCAGAAAATGATGTTTGCCAACGAGCGCCATTGGGCTCGACTTGACCTTCATCCGAGGGTAGTGGCCGTCCTATTCCATGTTTCCACGCCAGGCGTCGTGGAAGATAAGGACATCATAACGATGATGACCTATTCCACAGTGACCCCCGTGGGCAAAGAAGGTCCAGCTTTCTCTGTTCTGAAGGAGAAACTGCCACCGCTCTTTGACCGTTAGATGATGCGTAAACTTTGGCGCAAGCCCCATTGCCGCGCGGCTAAATCCGTGTGCTAAGGCTGCCGTCGGTCTTCGGGACCACTGCCCAAAAGCGCTTCAGGGAATCTGTGCCAGAAACCCCTTCGTCGCACGCCCGGCCAAGTGCTTGAATAATACCAACATGAGTTAACAGAGCAATGCGAGTTAGAAGCACAACGTTTTGCGACACTTGCGCCTACGGTGGGAGGCCGACCCGGTGTTGCAGGTCTTGGAAGCGCGGGTCCGAGCGCAGTGAATCATAGTCTGGGTTCACTTTCAGATTGCCTAAGAATATATCCCGTTCCCGATAGGCTTTCTCTAGCCACTCGAGAGCTCGCGTCTCGTCGCCCAATCGCGCATAAATCCTTGCGAGGGCAGTCGGCGCGATGTATTCGCGCTTGGCTCGATCCATCATCAACTCCAGCGACTTCTGCCAGTAGCCCCGGCCACCTCCCGCTCGATAGGCGTTCTCGAGCAGGGGCGCCTCCCGCCGACTCTCCTCATCGAGTCTTTGATGCTCTGCAATAGCCTGCTCATACATCCCTTTCTGCTCGTAAATCTCTAGCAGCCTCGCGTGTGTCACCACGAAATCAGCGTCAATCTCGAGCGTCCTGCGGCACTGTGCGATAGCCTCGTCATACCGGCGCGCCCAGTAGTAAATCCCTCCCAAGTTTGCATTGACAATGAGCGAAAGCGGGTCTGTTTCCAGGGCTTGCTTCATCTGGGCGATGGCCTCCTCGTGCCGCCCCATTGGGGACAGGTATATGTAGGCATAGAAATAGCGCCCATCCACGTAGCTGGGGTTCAGCTCAAGGGCGCGCTTATACTCTCTTTCGGCACTTGCCCAGTCCCAGTCATATTGTGAATTCACCAGTGCCACTGAACTGTGCGCCTCAGCCAGCGTTCCATCCAGTTCTAGGGCCTTCAGCGCGGCGGTTTTGGCCTTCGGGAGAGACTCCTTGGGCGGTAAGCCTCCCTGGTAGCTGCTGATAACGCCGTAGGTGTTGGCCAGCCCAACGTAGGCCTGGGCGTAGTTGGGGTCCAGCACGATGGCTTGCTCGAAATACTGGACGGCCCTCTTGAGCGATTCTGCGCCACGTCTGTTGAAGGCGTAACGACCCTTGAGATAAAGCTGGTAGGCCTCGGGATTCACCGCACGGGCACTGGCGAGGCGGGACTTTTCTTCGCCGGTCAAGCGCAGGCGGAGCTTCTCGGAGATTTCGCGCGAGATGTCGGTCTGCACCGAGAACAGATCGGCCATTTTGCGGTTGTACTGCTCGCCCCAGAGTTGACGGTCGTCGCGCGTGTCCACCAGCTCGGCGCTGACAGTGAGGCTGTCGCCGCGCTGCGTCACGCGGCCCGTCAACACGGCGCGCACGCCCAAGTCGCGCGCCGCCGCCTGCGGGTTCACCGACTGGCCTTTGTAGCGGAAGACAGAGTTGCGCGAGATCACCTTGAGCTCCGGGAGGCGTGAAAGGCTGTTGATCAGGCTTTCGGTGATCCCGTCGCTCAAGTACTCCGTGTTCGGGTCTGCGCTCACGTTGACGAAAGGTAGTACCGCGACCGAATCAATTGCCTCGCCCCGTCCCCGGAACAAAGTGAGCCACGTCACCAGCGTCAGCAGTGCTGCCAGCAACAGTCCGCCAGCCACCAGTGCCGCCTTGCCGCGCCACCACGGCTGAGCGTGCGTTGCGGCAACCACGCTCACCGCGCCAACGCGGGCGGAATCTGTATCGCGTTTCAGGCGTTGCAGGTCCGTACGGATCTCAGCGGCGCTCTGGTAGCGCAGCTTGCGATCCTTCTCCAGCGCCTTGTCGACGATCTGTTCCACTTGCGGCGGCAAATCCGGGTTCACACGCCCAGGAGGTGTCGGCGTCCGGTTCAGGATCGCGTCGAAGAGGACCCCAGAGGTGTTGCCAGAGAACGCCAGACGCCCGGTGGCCATCTCGTATAGCACCGCGCCCAAGGAAAACAGATCGGTACGGGCGTCGAGTTCCTCTCCGCGCACCTGCTCCGGCGACATATAAGCGACCGTACCCAGAGCCACACCAGGGCTCGTTAGATGTTCCTCGGCCGTCACCGCAGTCGGTAGAGCTGAGACTCCGACGGCTTCTCCCACGCGTCGTGGCTGGGGCAGGAGCTTGGCCAGCCCGAAATCCAGGACCTTGGCCTGGCCACGATTCGTGACGAAAATGTTCGCCGGCTTGATGTCCCGATGGATGATCCCCTTCGCGTGGGCCGTGTCGAGCGCATCAGCGATCTGGATGCCCAACTCCAGCAGATGCTCGATATCCAATAACTTGCCGACAATCTGGTGCTTCAGTGTCTGCCCTTCCAGAAACTCCATGACGATGAAATATTGGCCGTCCTGTTGCCCGATTTCGTGGATGGTACAGATGTTGGGATGGTTCAAGGCGGAGGCGGCCCGAGCTTCACGTTGGAAACGCTCCAACGCCAGCCGATCCTTCGACAACTCCTCAGGCAGGAATTTCAAAGCAACGTGGCGGCCCAGGTTCAGGTCCTCGGCCTTGTACACCACGCCCATGCCGCCGCCACCAAGCTTTCCCAGGATGCGATAGTGCGAGATAGTTCGCCCAATCATGAGGAACGAATCCTCGCTTGGTCGGTCATCTTAGGCCGCGCCCGGAGGCAAGTCAACGCACGCTCCGGCCTGATTTTCCTGTCAGCAGCGGGAATCAAGCTGTGTCGGAATCATTCCTTTTCGAACCGATAGAATCAGCCTTGAAGGCCCTATAGCTAGTCCTTTCTGGGCTTGAGCAGCAGCGATTTGATTTTTCCAAAGTAGATGGCCGGTTGGGGCGCCAGAACCGCTCACGGTTTCTCTTTCTGTCGCGCCTCGTCCGGGGTCTGGATAAAGAAATACAGCGAACTAGTAGTTGACCGTTGACGGTACATACGCCTAAGACCTTTTTGACCCCTCTCAAAGTGCGACTCGGGTGAGCGGCGAGTCGATTTCGTCGAGCTGCAGCACCTGGCCAGAATCTACAGTAAGCCCCTCCCCTACTTCCCAGTGTCCTAGGGCATTCCGTCTGTTGACAAAGTCTTGGCGATTCAAATAGCCTTCGCGCGATCCTCGGTCAGGGCAAATTCACTACAAGGAGAGGCCAACACATGATTATCGGCAACCGTTTGCGCGCTCTGCGCGAAGAAAAGAAGTTTTCCCAGGGGGATATCGAGAAGCGCACCGGGCTTCTCCGCTGCTACATCTCACGCGTCGAGAACGGCCACACCGTTCCGGCTATCGAGACGCTAGAGAAAATGGCCCGTGCGCTGGAGGTTCCTCTATATCGATTGTTCTACGACGGCGAAGCGCCGCCCAAGCTTCCCAACTTGCCCAAGAGCAAGACTTCGGACGACATTGCCTGGGGCAGGTCAGGCAAGGACGCTCGTTTTCTCAGCAAGTTCCGGCGGCTGCTGGGCCGCGTGGGCGAAGGCGACCACCGGCTGCTGCTGTACATGATGCAAAAGATGGCTCGGCGATAAGAAATCTGATTCCCTAGTAATTCCTTGGCTCCAGCACGTCGTCACGCGGCGCAGCTCCGAGGAATACAGCGATTCGCGAGCCTATCGGGATGTGCGTTGCGCGAACAACCAGTCGATCAGTCCCGGTTCGAGGTATGCGTGCTCCCAAACCCGATGACCAACACCTGCGTACTCGGTGTACCTGACCTTGCTCCCGATCTCTCGCAGAGTAGCTACCGTCTTGCGAGGACCGTCGGCGGGAACGTCCCTATCGTCGGCGCCTTGAAAGACCCAGATTGGCATGTTTTTTACTCTCTCGAACTCAGCGGAAGAATATACCCTTCGAAAGGGAGACTGATTCACGATCCCACTGCCACAAAGAGGCACAGCCGCGGCGAATAGGTTCGGGCGGCGGATGATGACGTCCCAAGTTCCAAATCCACCGAGCGACTGACCAGTCAGGTAGAGCCGCGCTTTGTCGATATTGAACTCGCGCTGCAGAGATTCGGTGATCTCCAGCATCGTTTGAGCTGCCGCTGACAACTCCGAAGCTTCCGGGCCGCCCCATGTCGCGCCATCGGGCGCCTGCGGAGCAAGGACAAAGACAGGGTGCCGGCTCTGTGCATTCTTGCTCGTCCACACGTGTGAGCCGTTGATATTCCCTTCGGAAATCTGCTTCAAGTTGTCGCTTCCGTTTCCTACCCCACCATGCAGGTAAACAATCAGCGGATACGATTGGCTTGCGTCGTAAGCACGCGGGATGAATAACCGGTAAGGCATGGTCGCGCCCTTCGAATCCGTGTAGTTCCGCGCAATGAACCCGTCGACTGGCTGCTGGGAGGAGGCCGCCAACGCAATAGCCGCCGCGATGCCCAGAACCAACAAACTCAGTAACCTAAACTTCAAAACCATTTCAGTGATAAACCGCCTGATCGAACAGGGCCTTGAGATCACGACCGCTGGCCTCTTCCATGGCGCGCTCGAAGTCTTGCGAATCCACCAAGCGGCCCGCATTTCGCGAGGTGTAGAGCGAAATTCCGCGCCAAAACTTCTCCTCGCCAAGTTCCGTCCTCAATCGGTCGACGAACAACGCGCCTTTCACATAGGGAATCCGGCCGAGCGCCCCATGGGCATCTTTCCAACCTTCCCAGTGCAAGGGGCGGTCCTGTCCCTGCGCACGCAGCCTGTCCATACGTTCCTTCGTTGCTACGATCTCCTGATCGTATGCCGCCTTGCCTTTGCGCTGCTCCAGGTAAGCGTACGTCATGAAATCTGCCATGCCTTCGTTGAGCCAGAAGTCCGACCATGAATGGATTCCGACCAACACGCCCCACCACTGGTGCGCTAGTTCGTGTGTCATGTCCACGACCTGGCCCTGTTCAAGATCAGAGAGATAATCGGCCGGCAGTAGGGCGAGCCCAGCCGCCTCCTGCTGTATGGGTTGTGGCATGAAAGCCTGAGTGTACTGGCTGTCGGCGAGGTCCACGCCTGCTTTGCTGCGCAGGAATGCATAAGCATCCGCAGTCTTCGCAAAGGCAACTCTGTGTGCACCGGTATCGAGCGCATAAAGAACAAATTTTCCATTCACGGAACGATTCAGCTTAGCGACTCCGAAACTGAACAGATATGTCTGAACAGGCTCGCTTTGCTCAAAGACGAAGTGTTCGCCCTCTTTGTCTCGCCACTCCTTCTTGAGTCGCCCCGGACCGACCGCTCTCAACCCACTCGACGCGGGAAGAACTATTTCAAGAGTCAGCGTGGCTCTTTGCGCCGGAGCGTTGTCACATACCATCCACGCTTCACAATAGAAAGCTGTATCGAATCCAGCCTGGTCTGCGAACCATTTGATACCGCGATGTGGAGCAGCCGTGTATTCGAAGTGCAATTGATGTTTGCCGCTGCTACGCAAACGGACATTCACGACCTCATCTGCTAGCGTCGCTTCACCGTCAGCGGAACTCATGCTAGAAATCTCTAAACCCGGCTGCTTTTGCCACTCGACATTCCCAGGGTCGTGATCGAATTCGATTGTCTCTTCGCCACGCAGGAGATGGTGATCGAGGTCCGGTGTCAACTTCACTGTATAATGAGCGACCTGTACCCGTAATGTGGTAACGGACAGGAGAAGGAATAGAAATGCGGGGCGCATGCCAACAGTCTAAACAGCCAGGCAGACTCAGGAAAGGAGGTACCCTAGTGCGGGAGCTGAAGTGCGCACGGGGCACACTTGACCCCCAGGCGAGGTGGCGTCTCGGCATCGGACCGCTATTGACAGCAGTCCTTCGCATAGCTAATGCGCTTGGGAATGAAAAACGCGCCACACGTAGAAGTGGCGTTCGCGCCCGGCATATTCCGGGCGGATGGTCGCGCACTCGGAAACTACCCCAGCGCCTTGCGGCTCCTCCTTCGACCGTCGGCGGTCATTTGTCCGTATAGTCGGCTTATCGGACAAGTGAGCCGAAAAGCTTCCCTTCTTGAGGCTTTTGCAAATCACATCGCGTACGAGCAGGAATCTTGCAAACCCTAAGCGCAAACAACGGAAAGAAATTAAGCGGCACAGGAATTTTCAAATGAAACCTGCAATTTGCAAATGCACCTGCCTGGGAGCCGTATCATACGCTAGCAGGCGCAGACCACTCGGAAAGTAGGTATAATTTTTCAGGACACGGACGACGAAATGACAAAATACGAAGTCTTGAAGGCATTCGCGCAAACGAGCGGATTCCTTAGACCGGATGAATTGCGGATGCAGCTGCGTTTGTCGCTTGATCGACGTTCCGTCTACAGCTATTTACTCCGGCTCGCGCGCCAAGGCCTGTTGGAACGGGGAAGAACGTGGCGCGGCCGGCTGACCTACCGTCTAACGGAGCGAGGCCGAGCGCGACTCGAATATCTTAGGCGGCAGCGGTAAGGGTCCCATCCCTATGGCTCAACCTTCCTGAGACTGCCAGGCTAGTCCCAATGCAGCTATGATTTCTTCCGGTCCTGAGGCGCTCAGGAGCTTCGGGCCTAGATCCGGCCAATATAGTTCCAGCGAATCTACTAGCGCGTCGCGGTATCTCCAGAGGTCCTCATCGGGAATCTTCGGATGGGGTCCAGGCTTCTTTTGAATCTCCTCAGGGAAGGCGTTGACTCCCAGGCCAAGTTCCAGGGCCTCAACCCGTCTCTCAAGGCTTCGAACCCTTTCCTTCAGCGACAAGGAGCTGTTGCGGGAGGGGCCTGTCAAGAAGGCGGACGATTTCCCCTCCGTGGATTTCGCCCGTCTCTTGCGCATCCTCCGCATAATCCAACCCTCAATTCCCGGTCTTGCCGTGAGTCATGATTTCGCGTTTCCGCTCAGTCGGATCCCTAGCGGAGACCAGCCGGATAATAAGCTCCGTCTATAGATCTCTAAACGAAGAGGCCGACCTGCCAATGAAAAAGAAACCTAAACAGAGCTGGCTGGACCGGGCGCTTGGACGAGAACCGCCAGAGCCTCCCATCGAGGATAAGACTGAAGAGGTCATCCTTCAACCAGCTCTTCGGCAGATCGGTATTACTGACTGCCCCATCTGCAAGCATGAGGTGGCGGTCTTCCTCACGAAGACCCACAGGCCCTTCATCAACTGCAGTTTCTGCTCGGCCCGGATTTTTTATAACGGGCGCGAGTCCATGCGACGACTGAAGCGAAGGATGGAACCTGTCAAGGACTAAGTAATGGAACAACCACCCCGCAAAGTCGCTGCGGTGTATGCCCGGGTCAGCACCCTGGACCAAAACTGCGAAGTCCAGCTCGAAGACCTGCGCCGATACGCCAGCAAGCGCTTCGCCCGCTACTCCGAGTACACCGATACGGGAGTCAGCGGAACGCAAAGGCATCGGCCCCAGCTCGATACTTTGATGAGGGATGCGCGCAAGCGCTCGTTCGATGTGGTTTTGGTCTGGAAGTTCGACCGGTTCGCTCGTTCTTTGAAACACCTGATCGAGAGTTTGGATGAGTTCAATGCACTTGGGATTGATTTCATCAGCCTAACCGAAGGCATCGATACCACCACCTCAGTAGGGCAGCTCCTATTTCACATCGTGGGAGCGGTTGCCCAGTTCGAGAGGGATCTGATTGCGGAGAGAGTTCGAGCTGGGATGGCCCATGCTCGGGCCATGGGCAAACGCATCGGACGCCCGCGCGCTGCGGTGGATGCAGAGGCCGTCTCGAAGTTGCGCGCGGAAGGTCGATCCCTACGGCAGATTGCCCAGGCGCTCAACGTACCCGTATCTCGTGCGCGGCGCGCCCTGCTTCGGCTTCCAGTCAAAACCGTCTGAAACATATGGACAACAACCAAGCAATCGAGCACTTGCTGACGCCGGAAGAGGCCGCTGAAATCCTGCGTGTGAAACTGTCCTGGCTCTATCAGCATACCCGCCGCAGAACTCAGGATCGCATCCCCTTCGTGAAAATAGGCCGCTACCTGCGGTTTCGTGAACAAGATCTCGTGGCCTATATCGAAAGCCGGAAACTGAAGAGTTGAATGTGACCAAGCGATCCCATAGACTCCGCCCTCAGCGGCAAGTACCGGGCGAACCACGAAAGGAGGCAACCAACGTGGTTCGCCGCAAGAGGTACCAAAGGGGCCATTTGTACAAGACAGGCAAGCATCGGCAGGTATGGCGGGCTCGCTGGGTAGAGCCGGTCGTGCTCCCAAATGGAGCTGTTGGCCGGGTCCTACGCAACGAGTTCGTTGCCGAAGTACGGGACGTGCCTACCCGCCGAGCAGCCCAGGCGCTCGTCGACGATAAACTCCGCAGCCTGAACCAAGGCTCACACAAGCCACAGGCTGTGGTCACATTCGGGCAGTTCGTCAAGGAGCACTGGAAGCCGAAAGTCTTGCCTGCGTTCAAGCCTTCTACCGCCGAAAGCTACGCAGTGCTATTGCACAAACATCTGCTCCCGTATTTTGGTGACAGGCGTCTGTGCGACATCGGGACCGCCGATGTACAGGCCTTCGTGATGGAGAAGGCTCAGGCCGGTAAAGCGTGGAACACCGTGAAGAATCTTCGTAACCTGACCAGCCGTATTCTGCGGACAGCAGTGGAGTGGAACTACCTCACTTCCAATCCAGCCCGAGGCGTACGGCTGCCTACCAAACAGCTTATACGTCCTCCCCGAGTGATCACCGTCGAGCAGCTCCGCGCACTTCTCAGGGTACTGCCGGAACCTGTGCGGACGATGGTTCTGCTGTGTGCTCTCACCGGGATCAGAGCGGGCGAGCTGTTTGCACTGCGGTGGCGTCACGTCAATCTTGAGCGTGGCGTGCTCCAGGTACGCGAGGGTGTTCACCGAGGGAAGTTTGGCCCACCGAAAACTCGGAGCAGCGTTCGTGACCTTCCACTGGGAAACGTCGTGCTGGCTGCCTTGCTGGCACATCGGAAGCGCGCCGGACAGTTCAGTCCTGACGATCTGCTCTTCCCATCGCGGAGGGGAACGGCGCTGTGCCGAAACAATCTGCTACGGCGGGTTGTCTATCCTGCGTGTATTCGAGCAGCTATCCCGAGAGTGGGTTGGCACAGCCTACGTCACTTGCATGCCACGCTTCTGAGTGAGGCAGGGGAACCACTCAAAGTGGCGCAAGCGCAACTAGGGCATGCCGATTTGCAAACCACACTCGGTGTGTACACGCACGTGCTGCCCGAATCCCAACGCAGGGCGGTGGAGCGAGTTGAGTCGTTAATTTTCCCAAACTTTCCCAAGTCCAATGCAGAGGAAGCAAGAAGCGAAGAGGCGGGGAGCAGAATCCAGTGATCTTCAAAGGCTTAGCTGAACGAAAGTGGCGCGCCTGAGAGGATTTGAACCTCCGACCTCTGGTTCCGGAGTTCAGAGGTAATTGTCTATCCTGTTGGTTCGCTTTGCTTTCTGTTATGGCGTAGTACATGGTTTTCCCTGCTGTTCGGCCCTTGTTGTTCCGAAATTGTTCCGAAGCGATTCTCAAAACTGAGAGCGAATCTAGAGGTGCGCTTTGCGAATCCCAAGTCGATCCTCCTGGGCAAGCGTGTCGAAAAGCCCCTGAAGGGTTTTGCAAGGGACTAGCGAGCCTCGCATAGGTGCCGTCCTTCCTGTAATAGCCCTACCTCACGCGGCGCGGGGATTCCGAACCGATGGGGGCGTATAATCTCCCGCCACAGCGTCGCCCAACCTGCAGACGCGGACTGGCATGTTCTTTGCAGGAGGACGGATGATGCCTCGACGAGCTGGTGCGCATCGCTCGCGGGAAGGAAGCCTTGCTGTGGTGGCAGGGCTCTCGTTGTCCCTCTTTGCGCTGCACATGCTATTCAATGGCCGCTATGGCTATTTTGTGGACGAGCTGTACTACTTGGCGTGCAGCCATCATTTGGACTGGGGCTACGTGGACCAGGCTCCGCTGATTGCGGCGGTCACGTGGCTTGAGCGCGTGACGCTGGGAGATTCGTTGCATGTGTTGCGCTTCCTGCCAGCGCTTGCAGCGGGGCTGAAGGTCTTGCTCACGGGGTTGATTGCGCGCGAGCTGGGCGCGCGGGCCTACGCGCAAGTCCTCGCCTGCGTTGCGGTGATTGCGGCGCCGCTCTATCTCGGCCTCGACAACCTGCTGACGATGAATGCGTTCGAGCCGCTCTTCTGGATGGGCTCCGCGCTCATTGCCGTCAAGATCATCAAAGGCGGCGACCAGCGTTTGTGGCTGCTGTTTGGCGTGCTCGCGGGCATTGGGCTCGAGAACAAGCATTCTATGCTCTTCTTTGGCTTTGGATTTTTCGTCGGGCTGCTCCTGACTTCGGAGCGGCGTCTCCTGCGACAACCGTGGATTTGGCTTGGCGGGCTGCTGGCATTTCTGATTTTTCTACCCAACCTAGTGTGGGAATACCGCCAGACCTTTCCGACGATCGAACTGCTCCGAAACGTGCAGCAGAGCGGTCGAAATGTGGCGCTAGGCTCGGTAGGCTTCGTCCTGCAGCAGGTGCTGCTGATGCATCCGCTGGCGGCGCCGCTCTGGTTGGCGGGACTCTGGTATTACTTTTGTGACCCGCAGGGACGGCATTTCCGCGTTCTTGGGTGGACGTATCTGACCATCCTGCTGTGCTTCCTGGTGCTGGACGGGCGTGTTTATTATCTGGCGCCGGCGTATCCGATGCTGTTTGCAGCGGGTGCAGTGGCGTTCCAGCGATTTGCGGAACGGCAGTCGCGGCAGTGGCTGAAGCCAGCGTATGTCGCAGCGCTGCTTGTGACGGGGGCGCTGCTCGCACCATTTGGATATTTTCCGATTCTGCCGGTCGAGACATACATCGCCTACGCTAGGACTTTACATTTCCAGCCGCCACGCATTGAGACGCACAGAATGGGGCCGTTGCCGCAGATCTACGCCGACCAGTTCGGGTGGAAGGAGATGGCCGAGACAGTTGCGGGCGTTTACAACAAGCTCTCACCCGAGGACAAGCAGCGCTGCGCGATCTTCGGGCAGAACTATGGGCAGGCAGGCGCGATTGACTTCTTTGGCGCAAAGATGGGCCTGCCGAATGCCCTCAGCGGGCACCAGAGCTACTACTACTGGGGGCCGCGCGGGTTTACGGGCGAATGCATGATCGTGATGGACGACCGAACCGAGCGCCTCTCCCAGCTCTTCGATCACTATGAAAAGGTCGCCACCGTCTATCATCCCTACTCAATGCCCTATCAGCACTTCGACGTTTATCTCTGCCGCCGGCTGCATTGGCCGCTCGAGGAAATTTGGCCGCAAGTGAAGAAATGGAACTAATCGAGGCGCAGCTTTCATCTGAAACTTAGGAAACCCTGTGCTTTTGGTGCGCCGAAAAGGAAACCTTTGTGAGCGCTTTTCCTACAGGGATTCGTTGACAGGCCTTTGGTGTGGGCGTAAGATGCGCGCGCTTTACGAACAACCACCAAGATTCATCCCGCAAACTCTGCAACGTCTGGCCGGCAGCCCCGGCAGAAGGAGAAAAGCATGCACCGTACATTTCCGCGCGTCTGGGTCCTGATGTGTCTGATCGTTTTGGCTGGAATCGTAGTGCACTCGCAGGCTCCATCCCAAAAGCATGAACCCGGACGCTATCGCATCGCCATTTACAACGTCTCTGCCGGCAAGCACCTGGAATTCCTGAAGTGGTCGGCCCAGCAGGAAGCGATCGCGAAGGAAGCCGGCGCTCCGCCGACCATGTGGTTCCGCCACTTGGATGGCGCGAGCTGGGATTACATCGCCATCGACCGCGTGGGCACCGGGGCGCAGGAAGAGGAACTCGGCAAGAAGACTGACGCCATCGCTAAGGCCAAGGGTCTCCCAACTGGCGCGGCGGGGCAATTGGTGTTCCGTGGATTCATCAGCTCGCACACGGACACCTACGCCATGGGTCCGATGACCGCCGAGGAACTCGTTCGGGAAGCAGAGAAAAAGAACTAGCGGGCATCTGTTCCCACGGGCGAATCCTACACAACACTGGTCATCTCGCGCCGAAGGGGTCGGAGCGTTCGCTCCGGTCCCCTGCCGGCGCCGACAGTCTGAGACGCGCGGGCGCAAGATGCGCCCGCTCTCCTACCCCGAACCAGGATTGATCAGGGCAAAAGGGAAGCTTTTTGGCTCATTTGTCCGGTAATCCAACTATACGTCCAAGTGACGGCCGGCGCCTGAGGGTAGGCCCAAGACGCTGGCATAGTTTCCGAATATGCGAACACTGCTGCGCTACTCTTCGAGCAAAATGGGGTCGCCGGTCCGCACCTCACCGGGCGCGAGGACCGTCGCATAAATTCCCGCGCACTTCCCGTGCTTCTGAACGACGCATTTCAGAATTTCTGGGCTTGACTCACCGGTGGCCGGGTCGAGAGAGATCATCACGCAGCGCTGATCAACTTCTGTGATCGCGATTTTCGCTGTGTCCCCAACGCGAAGAGTTCGGCCGACCCATTTCAGTTCGTCGAAAGCCTCGGCTTCCGTCAAATCGACGAGCACATTAGGACGAAACCGCCACGAATCTTCCTTCGTTCCACTCTCTTGTGCGATACGCGCGACCGTCTGCTGGCTGATGAGAGAAACTGGCGCGACATCATACGAGCCACGGTAGTCGCGCAGCAGAAAGAGCGACCTCCCCGATCGGGCTTCGAGCACCTTGCGGAGTTCGTCGCTCCCAACGGCCCAATTCTCGCCGCGGGGCGTCGCCACCATCACGAACGTCTCCGGCGAACCCGCCCTTTCGACCGACGTTCGGTAATAGAGTAGTTCCGGCAGCTCGCGCGCGGTGAGCCACGGAAATGAGCTGTGCGAGGCCGCTTGAACGAACGCGTAGCGCCGGTCCTCGTCGAATCCCTGAAGAGTCAGAGCAGCGGAAAGCAGCGCCTCACCCTGCATGGATTTGACGGGATACCGCGCAAGTTGGCGAATCACACCTACAGATTGCATGTAATTTCTCCTAGATCCTCCCGGAAGAGTTCAGTGCATGTCCGTTGCGAAAAAATGATCGAGCCTCAGTTCTATCCCGTAACAACGTCCGCGCGTATTTTATTACCAAAAATAGCTGCCTTGACCGCAAAAGTTGTCGTCGACTAATCGCCTAATGCCTGGTAAACGCGCTAATCGACAAGTGACTCCCTGTCTCGAAACCATGAGGTTTCAACGCAGCGTGTCAGAAGGCAAGCTTTTCGGCATAGTCTGGGTGCCCAGGCGCGCATTGACTTGCCCGCGGGCGCGTCCTAAGATGGCGGACCAAAGGCAGGTTTCTCTGCGTGGTTGGCCAGACAATCTCGCATTATCGCATCCTAGAGAAACTGGGTGGCGGTGGCATGGGTGTGGTGTACAAGGCCGAAGACCTCAGCTTGGGCCGTGCGGTGGCGTTGAAGTTCCTGCCCGAGGAGACGGCCAAGGACCGTCAATCGCTCGAGCGGTTCCAGCGCGAAGCGCGCGCCGCTTCGGCGCTCGACCATCCCGGCATCTGCACAATTCACGAAGTCGGCGAGCATAACGGCCATCCCTTCATCGTCATGCAGTTTCTGGACGGCCAGACCCTGAAGCATCTGATCGGGCACAAACCCATGGACTTGGACGAGGTGCTCAACCTGGGTGTGCAGATTGCCGAGGCGCTCGACGCGGCGCACCAGCAGGGCATCGTCCATCGCGACATCAAGCCCGCCAATATCTTTGTCACACGCCGGGGCCACGTCAAGATCCTCGATTTCGGCCTGGCCAAGCTGCTACCGGAGCGCAGCCATGTGGCCGAAATGGCCGGCGTCATGGGGCAACAAACTGTTGGCCCGACCGAAGAACACTTGACCAGTCCCGGCGTCACGCTAGGCACGGTGGCCTACATGTCGCCCGAGCAGGCGCGTGGCAAGGAACTGGACGCCCGCACGGATTTGTTCTCCTTCGGCGTGGTGCTCTACCAGATGGCGACCGGGAATCTGCCCTTCCGCGGCGACACCTCGGCTGAAATCTTCGACTCTGTCCTGAACCGCACTCCGGTGCCGCCTGTGCGCCTGAACCCCGAGCTTCCGCCGAAGCTCGAAGAAGTCATCAGCAAGGCACTGGAGAAGGACCGCAACCTGCGCTACCAGACCGCCTCTGACCTGCGCGCCGACTTGCAGCGGCTAAAGCGCGACACCGATTCGGGTCGCTCGGCCGCGATCAGCGCCGCTGCGGTGGTGATGCCGCCCCCTTGGAACGGCTCCCGCAGTCGTGACGCCGCCCTCGGGAACCACGCCAGCACCGGCTCCCGCTTCCGTGGTGGCCGCGCCTTCCTCGGCAGTAACCCCGGTGGCGCAACAGGTTCCTGTCACCAAACTGCGTCCGAAGTGGCTGCTCCCAGCCATGGCGGCGCTGGTGGTCGCCCTGCTGGCCGCGGGCGTCTACGTGATGCGGAGTCGGGGGCAAGTGATAGATTCAGTGGCGGTGCTGCCCTTCGTCAACGTGAGCGCAGACCCGAACACCGAGTATTTGAGCGACGGCATCACCGAGAGCATCATCAACAACCTCTCACAGTTTCCCGGCCTGCGGGTGATGGCGCGCAGCACCGTCTTCCGCTACAAAGGCAAAGAGGCTGACCCGCAGAAGGTGGGGCAGGAGCTGCACGTGGGCGCGGTGTTGGCGGGAAGATTGCAGCAGCGCGGCGACACCTTGATTGTGCAGGCGGAGCTGGTGGATGTGGACAAGGGGGCGCAGCTCTGGGGCGACCAGTACAACCGGAAGCTGGCCGACGTGTTCGCAGTGCAGCAGGAGATTTCTCAGCAAATCTCGGAGAAGTTGCGCGTGCGCTTGACTGGCGAGGACAAAACCCGCCTGGCCAAACGCGGCACGACGAATCCGGAAGCCTACCAGCTATATCTGCAGGGCCAATACGAGTGGAATAAGCGCACACCCGAAAGCCTGAAGAAAAGCATCGCGTGTTTTCAAAGGGCCATCGAAAAAGATCCCGCTTATGCCCTCGCCTACGCCGGGCTTGCCAATGTTTACGTCATCAGCGGCGGGTACGGGATCTTCGCGCCCAAAGACTGCTTTCCCAGAGCTAAGGCGGCGGCCACAAAGGCCCTAGAACTCGACGACACGCTGGCCGAGGCCCATGCGACCCTGGGCGATGAGAAAGCAGAGTTTGAGCATGATTGGTCCGGCGCCGAGAAGGAATACCGGCAGGCCATCGAACGCAATCCCGGCTACGCCAATGCGCATTACTTCTACGGATATTTGTATCTGGTGGCGGTCGGTCGGATGGACGAGGCCATCGCGGAAGTGAAGAAGGCGCTGGAGCTGGACCCGTTATCGCTCATTATCAACACGAACCTGGGACATACCTACTATTTCGCCCGCCAATACGACAAAGCGCTCGAGCAGTATCGAAAGACCGTCGAGATGGACCCAAATTTCGGCGGGGGCTTGCGCTGGAAACTCGCCACACTCTACGAACAGCTCGGCAGGTACGAGGAAGCGATCCCGGAGCACCAAAAGAACTTCGCTGTTCGTTGGGGAAGTTCAGCCGAGGCCGCCGCCATGGCGGCCGAAGTGAGGAAGGCGTACCTGCAGTCTGGTCCGAAGGGCTATTGGCAGAGACGCCTGGAGCTGGCCATTCAGAGGCAACGGAGATCGCCGGAACCGTATCAGAGCGCAATGGACCTGGCGGGTCTCTACAGCCGTCTGGGAGACAAAGATAAAGCCTTCGAGTGGTTGGAGAAAGCCTACCAGGATGTAGACGAGGATCTGCTCATTCTTAAAGTGGACCCGATGTTTGACCCGCTGCGCTCCGACTCGCGCTTCCAGGACTTACTGCGCCGCATCGGCCTGCCGCCGTAGGCTCCCCTGGATCGAAAAGATGTGGTTTCGACAGAGAGGGATGGCGTTCAGGACAGACTACAAACATTGGACTTCCGTGTTAAGCGCCGAGATGTTGCCGTTCCTGATCCCTTCCTGAACGATCTCCCACTTCTCATCCGGTGTGCGGTTCACACGTGGCTTCCTGCCCATGTCGCCTCCTATTGGAGGCCCTGATCATATCTAAGTGAGGTGTCCAGTTTTAGCGGGGAGCACTACACCAAACACATTAAGAGAGGCAATGACCTTCTGCAGAACGACCGGAGAGTCTTCTCATCAAGGTCACCGGGTGATTCGCTTTCGCCCAATAAGTGTTCGTTGTGGGCAGCGAGAGTTCCGAATTTCGGACGCGCAGAATCAGGCACTTGCGGGCCAGGTGGAAGTGGGGTTTCTGGGCAGGCTTTGAAGGGTCCCGAGAATTCGATAGTAACTGAACCCTTAACGGAATCTCGATTGTGATAGGATTCGCCTCTGCACCACTACCCTCTTTGGAGGGCAGTCGGCCGACGCCCATGCTTCTGGAGTGATTGCTCAGGTGGCACTAATTCCACAGCCAGGCCAAGTCGTCGCCGGCAAACTGTTTAGCGAACCAATGCGGGTTGAGACAGCCGTCCAGATTTCGGACGGAACGTGGCGGCTCGGGCTCGTTGGCACGCAGACGGAAAAGTTTCGAAGCGTTACACTCTCGGCGACTGAACTTTCGTCGCTGACCATCCTCCAGGCGACCCGGTCTTTCATCGCTGACGGCTCACTCCTGCGCCTGATACCTTGGGGGTAATTCACGTGTCAGTTCAGTCCTGCTCACACGCCTGGTCAAAATCGCTCATCCCGGTTAACGAGGGGCGACTACAGTGTGGGGCCGTTGGAAATCACCGAGGGTTCGAGATCGAGACTAGTCGTGCAGGACCACGCTGAGGAGGCCACTATGGACCATCAACCCGCCGCCGTTGTAATCGACAAAGCCAAGCTTCTTGAACTTATTCATGAAATGACTGACCCGCGACCGGGTTGTGCCGACCATTTGCGCCAAGTTTTCCTGATTGATTCTGGGAAGGACGGGTTCGGCTCTACCTTCCTTGCCAAAATGAGCCAGCAGTAAGAGAATCCGGGCGAGACGCTTCTCGCTGGAATTGAAAAGCTGGTCGACGAGATCCTCTTCGTATCGGATGTTGCGTGAAAGCAAGTGCGTGACGAACAATTCCGCGACGCGGTGCTGTTCGTGGAGCATGCGTACCATCAGCGGCTTTTCAATTCTGGCAAGAGTGCAATCGCTCATCGTGGTAGCCGTTCCCATGCGCAACTGCGCACCTGCGAGGCATCCCTCGCCGAAGAACTCACCGGCACCTAGAACGGCGACGATCGCCTCCTTGCCTTGTTGGGATGTAACCGCGAGTTTCACCTTGCCTTGTCGGAGGTAGAACACGGCATCCGCAGGGTCTCCTTGCATAAAGATGTTGTGGTTCGCGCCGTATTCTAGAACGGTTTTCCCGCGGGAGATTCCACCGAGGAAGGCTTCCCAATTGACAGGCTGGCCGCTTGGCTGCGTTCTCTTACTTGCCATAGCAACCTCCATCTCCTTTCTGGAGCGAGTCCTTGGCATCACAGGTAATCAGTTCTGGGCAACGTCCTGACACCGCCTACGGGCGGCATCGCCACGCTGGCATCTCCAAATCCGAAATGATGATATACGGGAGTCGTGCTCCGTCCGTTCAAGCGCCTCTTCGCCATTGGCACCGGTTTGGCAATCAAACTCTTGCTGGGAGAGTGTCTCACTGAGTGATTCACCAACGCTTGCTTCGTCCTCGACGATCAGGATCTCTCTCGACATAGGACGGGCGCCGGCTCCGGGGCAATGATGCGTATTAAGAGGAACAGACACAATTCTGCAGATTGAGTATTTGACTGTAAGTGGGGCGCCCAGACCTCTAGGCATTTCTACAGAATCTACAGTAGAAACAAATGGCAACGGATTGATCTATAGTGAATCTTGATTGTTGTCAAAAAATAGGTCACGCTGGGCTGAGCTATGCCGTATTTGAGGATCCCTTACACTCGATTTCTTACAGAGTTCGTGTGTGCTCGATTGGGTGAATGGTGTGTTTTAGGCGTCACCAATCCTGGTCACAAGGACAGGAGACTTCTCAAAGATCATTGATGATGTCGCTAAACGCGAGCGGGAGCATGCAGTTATGCCTTCAGAAGAACCCCAAATCCTTGCTGAGGCAATCCTTGATACGCTGCGGGAAGCCATCCTGGTTCTCGATGCCGCCCTGCGGGTGAAAATGGCAAATCGGTCTTTCTGCCGGACCTTCCGGGTTAAGCGGGAGGAGACGGAGAACAAACTCATCTATGAACTGGGGGATGGTCAGTGGAACATTCCCAAACTTCGCATTCTCCTGGAGGAGGTTCGTTTCGGCAAGATGAAGGTCGAAGACTTCGAGGTAGTGCGCAACTTCCCCGGCATCGGCCAGAGGTTCATGCTCCTCAATGCCCGTCGAATCCAGCGCAAGACGGGCCAGCCGAGGATCCTCCTCGCTATAGAAGACATCAGCGAGCGCAAGGCAGTTGAAAGGGCGCTGCAACTGCATGCGAAGGAATTGGAGCGATCCAATGAGGACCTGCAACAGTTTGCGTATGTGGCCTCCCACGATCTCCAGGAACCACTGCGTATGATTACGAGTTTCACGCAGCTTTTGGCAAAACGCTATAATGGAAAATTCGATGCCGATGCCGATGAGTTCATCGCCTATATCGCAGATGGGGCCGACCGAATGCGGGGCATGATTGACGACCTGCTGGCGTATGCACGCTTGGATTCGCAGAAGGCGGAATTTGCACCCACCGACTGCGAGGCGATCCTCGCGGACGCGGTCGCCAATCTGGGACGCGCGATTGAGGAAAACGGAGCCACGGTCACCCACGATCCCTTGCCGACCGTGATGGCCGACAGCGATCAACTGAGCCGCCTGTTCCAAAACTTGCTCAGCAATGCAATCAAGTTTCGCGCAGCGGATCCGCCGGCCGTTCACGTTTCAGCCCGACGAAATGGGAACGAATGGCATTTCTCGGTGCGGGATAACGGCATCGGCATTGACCCTGAACACTTCGAGCGCATCTTCTTGGTATTTCAGCGCCTGCACGGCAAGAGCGAGTATTCCGGCACGGGGATCGGCTTAGCTATTTGCAGGAAGATTGTCGTGGGCCACGGAGGGAGGATTTGGACCGAATCGCAAGCGGGGATGGGGTCAACGTTTTGCTTTACTATGCCGGCTTGAGCAATCAATCGCAATGTGCCTAAGGAGGCAGGAATGGAGACCACTGGAAGGCCTATTGAAATCTTGCTCGTCGAGGATAATCCTGCCGATGTACGCCTGACGGTGGAAATCCTGAAGGAAACCAAGGTTCGCAATAACCTAACCGTCGCTGGCGACGGGAATGAAGCACTGGAACTGCTTCGCCGGACCGGCAGATACACCCACGCCATGCGGCCAGACCTCATTCTGCTCGACCTAAACTTGCCCAAGAAGGATGGCAAACAAGTCCTGGCGGAAATCAAAGCCGACCCCGTCTTAAAGCGCATCCCGGTCGTGATACTGACCTCATCGAAGGCCGAAGAAGACATCGTCAAGAGCTACAACCTCCATGCCAATTGTTACGTGACGAAGCCGGTCGACCTGGAACAGTTTGTCAAGGTTGTGAAGTCGGTTGAAGATTTTTGGTTGACGATCGTGAAACTTCCGCAAAAACACCATGAGATCCGAGCCGATTAAGGTCTTGCTGGTGGAGGACAGTCCGGGAGATGTCCGCCTCATCCGGGAAATGTTGAAGGAGGCGACGACCGGCTGGCCTGCTCTGGAGGATACCCCAAGCTTGATGACGGCGGTCGAGCGGCTGGCTAAGGGGGGAATCGACGCGGTGTTATTGGATCTCGGGCTTCCAGACAGCCAAGGCCTCGGTACTTTTGCGAAGTTGCACGATCAATTCCCCCGCACTCCCATTGTAGTGCTAACTGGTCTTACAGATGAAGAGCTGGGCCTTGAAGCAGTTCGGGAAGGAGCGCAAGATTACCTAATCAAAGGGCAGGTGGATAGCCAGTGGCTTTGCCGCGCCATCCTCTACGCCGTTGAGCGGATGCAACGGAAGGAAGCTCTGAGGAGAAGCGAGCAGCGCTATCGCCTGCTCTATGAAAAATGCCTTGCTGGGGTATACCGCACTGCCCCGGACGACCGCATCATGGACTGTAATGAAGCCTTCGTCAAGGTCCTCGGATATGCCTCTCCTGAAGAGATCTTAGCTCGTCCAGCGCGGGACCTCTACTTTGATCCCCGCGAGCGGGAGGCATTCATCGCCCGCATAATGGCGGAAAAGACTATCTCGGATTTAGAATTGTGCCTTAAGCGAAAAGATGGCAGCCCGGTTTGGGTTCTGGTTAACGAGAATCTAGTCGAAGGGGAGGCAGGCGGCCCACCGTTTATCTTAGGGACCATCATCGATATTACCCGGCGCAAGCAGGCTGAGGAGGCGCTACGGCAAAGTGAAAGTCACTTGCGTGCCATCGTTGAAGCCGAGCACGAATGTGTCGCGAAAGTCGCGTCCAACGGCGACCTCCTTCAAATGAACCCGGCGGGCCTGGCTATGATCGAAGCTGACAGCTTTGCCGAAGTTCGTGGGAAGTCAATCCTTCCCTTGATTGCTCCTGCGCACAGGGCTGCGTTCAAAGCTTTCTTGCGGGCAGTTTCGAGCGGCAACAAAGCCAATCTAGAATTCGAGATGGTCGGACTCAAAGGTACGCGGAGGTGGGCGGAATCTTATGCGGTCCCAATTGCTGATGAGACGCGACCAAATTCTGTGTTGGCCGTCATGAGAGACCTCACCGAACGCAAGCAAGCTGAGAAGGCTCTCCGCGGGCTTTCTACGCGTCTGCTGCAGTTCCAGGATGAGGAGCGGCGGCGCGTTGCCCGGGAGCTCCACGACGCCATCGGCCAGAACCTTGTCGGTTTGGTGACAAACCTCACCGTAGCGCACAGGTCGGCTGGCAGGATTCATCCGAAGGCGCGCCAAGCTCTGTCTGGAAGTCTTGAGATAGCAGAGCGGTGCTTGAAGGAGATGCGCACCCTCTCCTACTTGTTACACCCGCCGCTGCTTGATGAAGATGGCTTGCCATCAGCCTTAGCTTGGTACGCTGACGGGTTCGCCGAGCGAAGCGGAATCAAGATCGATCTCAAGGTGTCTCCCAATTTTGGCCGGCTGCCTCAGGAGGTAGAGACGACCCTTTTTCGCGTAGTGCAGGAAAGCCTTACCAACGTCCACCGTCACTCCAAAAGTCCGATAGCCAGCATACGCCTTTCGCGGCGCTCAACCGGGGTGAGGTTAGAAATAAGGGACAAAGGCCAGGGGATGCCCGCGAAGGTCCTCCGCTCGGGCAATCCGAATGGACAGCTTGGAGTGGGCATTATGGGTATGCGCGAGCGAGCCAGACAACTCGGGGGTCGGCTGGAGATCGCTTCAAGCCGCCGAGGCACGACCGTTCGATTGGTGATCCCGCATGCTGAGGGCGTTTTGTGAAGACGCTTCGTATCCTGGTGGCGGATGATCACGAGGTCGTGCGGCAGGGCATGCGAGCACTTCTGGAAGTCCGTCCCGAATGGGAAGTTTGTGCGGAGGCGGCCAATGGCCGGGAGGCTATTGAACTGGCAAAACAGACGAAGCCTGACGTCGTTGTGATGGATATCAGCATGCCGGAATTGAATGGCTTGGAAGCCACGCGACAAATCCTGAAAGCCCTCCCCAAAACCGAGGTGCTTATGCTGACGCTTCATGAATCCGAACAGTTAGTACGTAGGGTGGTCGAATCAGGCGCTCGTGCCTACGTCCTAAAGTCCGACGCAGGACGAAACTTACTGGAGGGTGTGGCGGCGCTTAGCCAGCACAAGAGTTTTTTTTCATCCAAGGTAGCAACGGTCTTAGTGGAGAGCTACCTGAAAGGGGGCAAGACAACCGGCAGAACGAAACGCTATGGTGGTCTTCTGACCCCTCGCGAGCGAGAAGTTGTCCAGCTTCTGGCAGAAGGGAAGAGTAACAAAGGGATCGGAGCAACCTTGGGGGTCAGTGTTCACACGGTAGAAACCCATCGAAGCAACATCATGCGCAAGCTCGGTGCCAATTCCTTGAGCGACCTAATTCGCTACGCCCTTCGCAATAAGATTGTCCATTTCTAGGGCGTTCCCGAATCCAACAATGGCAGCTCCCAATGTTTCTTTTCGCAGCAAGGTTAGAGGCGAAGGAGTGCAGAAAGCGACTTCCGCCGAGCATGAAATCGTGCCAGCTAGAGTGACTTTAAGTATTCGATTAAGTCGAGTTTCTCTCGTTCGGTAAGCTCCAGCTTAAAGAAATTGTTATAGTGCTCGATGACATCTCGGAGAGTGGCAAAGCGACCGTCATGGTAGAAGCCACCCTTCTGGTGGCTCCAGAGACCCGCGAGGGGTGCTGTACGGTACATGTGAGTCGGTGATCGGTCGGCCTGGAAGGAATCCACGCCAATCTCACTGGGAGCGTGCAGGGTGTTTCCCGGCTCAGTGAAGAGCGGCGGGACGTGGCAGCTTGCGCACTTCACTTTGCTATTGAAGATTGCTTTCCCAGGTGCCCGCGTTCTTCTTGTCAAGGTACTCTGCGGCGGCTTAGGTGCAGGGATGGCAAGCTGATACGGATAGCGCTGTCTTCGGGCTCACTCCGCCTCCGACACCGCCGTTCTTTTCGCCGGCGATGGCCTTGTGTAACTGCAGCGCGTCGCCCCAGAAGGCCTCGCTGCCAAACGTGTCGTAGCGGAAGACTTGTCTGCCTTGCTCAATCATCTTCTCGGCGTTGTGGTGAACCAGACGATCAAATTCCGAAGGCGGCGCGCCTTGCGTATTGCCACGCTGAGCGCCGCCAGCGGAGGACGCTTTGCCACTCACGCGTGACTGCAGGACGACATGGGCGGACAGCAGGACACCAGTGGCCACCGCCACGGCGACCGCCAGAGGAAGAACCTTCTGTCTCATAACCATCACTACCCTCCCTAGCCCGAAGTTGTTCGCGGGATTGAGGCATGCTAGAAAACGGCGAAGACGAGCGTCTGTTCAATTTTGAACAGCTCGACGCAGATTGGCACTAGAGGAATCTCTGCAGAGGACTTGGAGATTGTGACCCATCGAGAAGGAGTCTTCCTACTGGCTTTTCATTTTGTAGAGTGCGCGATCCGCCGTGTGCAGCAGGTTTTCAATGGTTTTGCCATCCTCGGGAAAGGTGGCCACGCCGACGCTCACGGAAAGCAGGGGATCCTCGCGATCATTGGCCAAGCGGGCGCAGATACGGCGCCCAACCAGGCCAGCCTCCCTTGCCCCCGTCTCAGGCAGGACAATCGCAAACTCGTCGCCGCCGTAACGCGCGGGCGTGTCGATGCATCGGCAGGAGAAGCGGAAAATGTCGGCCAAGCGGCAGAGCGCCCGGTTGCCTGCCGGATGGCCGTACCGGTCGTTGATCTGCTTCATCCCGTCCAGATCAAACAGCAGGACGGCAAACGCTCGCTCCGTGCGATCTGAGCGTTTGATCTCTGCTTCGAGTGCTTCCGCAAGCCTGCGGTAATTGGCCAGCCCGGTAAGCGCATCGGTCGCTGCGAGATGCCGGAGCTGATCCTCCGACGCGCGCTGTTCGGTGACGTCCTCGGCGATGATCTTGTAGCCGTCCAGCGCACCTTGCTCGCCGCGGACTTCTCGCCCGCTGAGACGTACCTTTAGGCTCGTGCCGTCCTTCCGCTTCCAGTCAATTTCGACGGGACCGACTCGACCCGTCTGGCGGGAGTGCTCCAGCAATTGCGCCCGCTCGCCAGGGTCCCAAATGATGTCGCTCGCAAGGTCTACCGCCAAAAGTTCCTCTCTTGATGTATAGCCAAGCATCGTCACTAGGACCTGGTTGACGTCCAGAAACTTGCCCGCCACGGTGCAGCGGCAGATTCCGTAGGTTGGGTTTTCCACGAGGGCGCGGTAGAGCGCTTGCGAACGGTGCAGCTCTTTTTCCGCTCGATCGCGTTCTTCGCGAAGGGTTTTTTCATCCAGCGCTCGACGAACGGCCACGGGTAGGTAAGCAATATGATCCATTTCAATACAATCGGCAGCGCCTTTCTCGGTGAACTCCACGACGGTTTCTCGTCGCATGGTGTCGGTTACGAAGATGAGGGGGATCTCCTTCTCCGACTGGTGTAGGAGTTCCAGCGCCTGGGTTCCCCGCCAGTTCGGGCTGGGGTACTCGGCCAAGACAACATCATACGGGTCCGAGCGCAGCCGTTCGGCAAACTGCTCGCGAGTTAGAACTACATCTGCGTTGACCTTGAATTGCACCCTCTTGAGCTCCTGCAGACAGCGCTTTACATTCGCTGCGTCACGTTGAACAAAGAGGATGTGCAAGAACCGCCGTCCGCGGGTCGCTGTGCTTCGGGCAGCAGAATTTCGCTGATCCCGTTTGGTTCCGATCTGTCCCAAGGCAGACATTGAAAGCCGCCGGTGAACTCACCAGAGCCAGCCGCTAATTTTTGCGGCCGACTGATGGAATTCGTGGAGAATCCCTTCGCCACAACTCTGCGGCTGCTGTGGGAGGACTGACTGTTCAATTTTGTACACTTCGCAGTTCTGTGTCGTTATGTATACCATGTCTTTTATTTCCCTCTGTGGTTGATTCAGGTCCGTTCATCTCCCAACGCGGATCCTGGAGAGGGAATGAAGAATTCCAAAAACATTCAGAAGCCACAAAATTACGGCAATGACCACGACAACATTCAAGATCGTCTTGATGGATCCTGCCATTGGTATGAAGCGATTAACCAGCCAGAGGAGAACACCAACCACGATCAGGACCAGTAGTAATTGAATTAAAGGCATGATCTGTTGACCTCCCTGTTTTGACAGGCAGACGGCTCTGAGTTGCCGGAGGTGTTGCACCACTTTCCCTGTTAGTCCGAGGGCCTTTCCGCTCCATTTCCCCGGAGGAGGGAGGGGGCCACGCCGCTACGTCCAGTCCGGTTGTTGCCGACCTTAGCGGATGGCCCCCTGGGGTGTGTCCGGGGTAGGACCTCGCTGAGCCGCTTTTCCTGAGATCTAAATCCAGCCCAGATCAGAGAAAACACGGCAAATCACCAGTGACTATGGCTTGGCGGCTTGTTTCGATTCGTTCCGCGGTGCGCCCTTTTGTAGGACGTGGACGAGATGGCGGCCGGTCACAGGAATGGCAACTTTATTGCCCAGGACGATTTCTCTCGCGGTGATCTTGCGGCCGTAGACCCGTGCGTTCGCGTCATCGTCGGGCCGAAGCGTGGAACCCTCGAGGGAAATGCCGGCAAATAGACCGCGTGAACGAGAGTAGCTCAGGATCTCTGCCCGCAGGTACGCATCGGTGTCTGCTGAAGCGTCGCGGCCTTTGGGGCCTGCCACGGCGGAGGCATCTGCACCCAGTTTAACCTTGCTCTTCAGAATGGAATCCGCGCCTCTTTGATTCATCACCAAGAGAACGAGATCGGTGGATTGTCCGCCGAGCTGCAGACCAAAGCTGCCACCTTCTAGCGCATACATGGCCGGAGCGCCCCAAGGTCCACGGAATTTCTCGCCCGATCGGCAGACCATCGCCCCGCGGCCATAGCTTCCGCCAAATCCAACCGCTACCTTCGTAACTGACGGGATAACAATGACGCACTCGGCTTTCTCCAAGAGCTCTTGTGGGATGTTATCGGGTACGTTCAGGATTTCTTCCATGACGGCACCGCAATTTTCTAGACGCTTACTCTCCTTACCCGCAGCGTAGACCACGACCGCAAGAAACACTAAACAGACAACAACAGTAAATTTTCGAAACATCGCAGACCTCCATGGTCAGAAGTGTTGCCCAGGTTAGATCTCCCGAACCTTTGACAGGGCGCCTTTAACCAGGGCTTCGATCGGGGGAGGGCCGCTTGTTGCAACCTTCTCTCCAACCGCCCCATCGGGGCTCCCTGCTATGATTTTTGCCTCGCGCCTACGACCAGCAAGACAACCCCTCCAACCAACGCCAGTCCTCCCAGTATTGGAGGAAGGGGAACTCGCTCGTGAGTCTGTACCGTGGCATGCATAGGTCCTACATCCATTACCGTTTCTTGACGGTTGTAATTGATCCCTTGATAGGCCAGAGCTAGCACCCCCAGAATGACCAACACAATCCCAGCCAAAGTGATCGGTCTCATGTTTATCGTCATCGCTATGAGGCGAGTGGTCTTCGGCCTTGGATGACCCTAATCAAGACTACAGCGATGGCCAACAGCAACAGGAGGTGGATGAACCCACCTAAAGTGTAGGAAGTGGCTAGTCCCAAAGCCCACAAAACGACCAAAATCACAAAAATTGTCCACAACATTTTGATTCCTCCCCTAAGATTCCGCCTCCCACCAGATTCTGTCTGGCAGCTAGAGGCACAGGTCTTATACTCTTGGGGTATTGCGCGTGTCAGTTCAGTCCTGCTCACACGTGTGGTCAAAATTGCTCATCCCAGTTAAGGAGGGGTATTACAGTGGCTGATTGTTTTCGTGTATCCGGTGCTGCTGGCCGCAATCGATACGCTGGTCTCGTTCTTCTCGCCGCACGGCACCCGGGGCAGCTTCGCCTACACGCAGATGGACGGACTGCCCGTCATCCAGATCGCTTCCGTCCTAGGCATGCCCGCCATCGTCATTCCTCGTAGGACTGTTTGCCTCCACCGTTGCGGTGGCGCTCTATCGCGGACTGAGCATCCCTGCTTGCCGACGGAGTTCCCCTGGTGCTGATCGCGATGGCGGAACATGATGTAGAGGCGAATCCCAAGTTTGCGACCTGCGGCGAACCTCGCCTTGCCCAGTTCCTTCTGCTGCGGCTTGCGCCGGTAGAAGTGTTTCAAGTCCGGGTCTTCGCGTACTACGTGCATCGCTGCTTCACCCCAGAGAAAGCGCAGCAGCGGGTTGCCTTGTTTGCTCGGTTTGCCGAGCCGCTGCCGCCCGTCGCTGGAATGTTCGCTGGGGAATCATGCCCACGTAGCTTGCCAGCGCTTTGCCGTCGGCGAATCGCGCTGGGTCACCCAAGAACACGCCCGTGGCCAACGCCGTGACGGTCCCGACTCCCGGATGTGTCATTAACGGCTTTGCTCCGGGACGAACGCAAGGCCTGTCCCTGACCCGCTCATCCAGCGTTCCGATCTGTCGGTCCGACCTGCGGTACATAGGGTGCAGCTGGGTTCGCCGATGAGCTGCATTTGGCGTCAGCCGCACTGATGCGATCGCCTGTTGGCCTGCTTGGCTCCACAGAGTCGAGGCCCGCCGCATCATCGCGGACTATCTTGCCGAAGCCCAGGACTCCCAATCTGAAGATTCGGTTTCAGGCAGGGCGTTGGGCAGCTAGCAATCTTCTCCGCCTCGCGGCCATCATGGTATCCCCTGAGCTTTGGGAATCACTGCGTCTTCGCGTCGTAGAAGATTAATGTGTTCAATTTTGAACAGACGGCAAAATTTGGAGTTGGTACAACTCCGCGGTCGCTGCTAGATGCGTGGAACGCCTTGTAACTGGGTGAAGAGGAGACACTAATGCTGAAATCTAAGGTTAGCAAAATCTGGATCCCGGCGTTCATATTGGCCGTCGTAATAGTCGGGTGCGCCGACCCAGACAAGAATGCAGGAAGCGGCGCCGGCTCCCCCCTAACCCCACCTACAGTGATCTCCGTGACTCCGCCGGACGGCTCTGCAGGCAGTTGCCCCAACGCACTTGTCACCGCAACATTCAGCAAGGCGATGAACCCTTCGACGATCAACACCTCTACGTTTACTTTGACCGGGCCAGGCACGACGAGCGTATCTGGGCAAGCTACCTACGTTGCGTCGACCAATATTGCCACCTTTACGCCCTCGAGCAGTCTTGCACTGAATACGACTTATACCGCGACAATCACCACCGGGGTGGCTGACACGTTCGGTAATACGCTGACGGCCCCTTTCGTGTGGAGCTTCAAGACAGCTACAGCGCCATGTCAAACACCCGGGTCCATAGCGTTGGGAGCGGCCTGCAGTTTCGGAATTCTGGCCGGCTCCACGGTCACCAACGTCGCCGGTACCGCTACCCACATTAGTGGGGATGTTGGCGTGTGGCCAGGAACTGCGATAACTGGATTTGGGCCACCGGCAGTAGTAACGGGCACGCTACACCCGGGCGATTCGATTGCCATGACGGCCCAGGGTGACTTGACGACGGCGTACAACGCCGCCGCCGGAGCAGCAGGAGGGGCCGTCCTCCCTGCAGATATAGGAGGGCTAACCCTCCCCCCTGGCGTTTATAAGACCACGAGCGCGCAGCCCTCGCTGGGAATAACCGGGAATCTCACCCTCGACGGTAAAGGCGATCCGAATGCTGTCTTCATCTTCCAGATAGTGTCCACATTGAAGACGGCAGCCACTAACAGCCAAGTCATCCTGATCGGTGGCGCCCAGTCTAGGAACGTGTTCTGGCAGGTCGGCAGTTCAGCGACCCTTGGAACGAGCACACTGTTCACAGGAACCATAATGGCTCAGGCATCTATCACGCTCACCACCAACGCGACGATAAATGGCAGAGCGCTGGCGCGGACGGCCGCAGTCACATTGGACACCAATAATGTTGTCGTACCTCCCTGTCCATGAGGTATTCGGTAGTGAGACCAGCTTGAGGCTGTTCTACTACCGGTCAGGCTGGAAAAGCAGGATTTCACGTTATCGAAGTTCGGAGGAATACTCGCATGTCATCTCAATCAAAGAGCCATCCTGGTCGGGTTTTAGCAATGCTGCCGGCAATGATTGCTGTCCTGTGTATGTTTGGCACCCTCGCCGCAGCTCAGGACCAGCCTGCTCCCAAGTGGGAGCTTTTCGGCGGATACTCCTTCTTTCATCCCGGCGCGGATGTACACGGCCAACTTCCAGGAGCATTGTTCCCGTTAAGCAGCCGCCTGGAACCGAACCCCCGCGGCGTTGGCGCCAGCGCTACTTATAATTTCAACCGTTGGCTGGGACTCACTCTCGACTACAGCAACCATTGGGGCAGCGGTGAAACCACGGTAGCCAAGAGAATTGACGACGCCGGTTTCTCCAACCTCTCGCTGGGCCCAAAGGTTACGTTCCGCAGCACTCATTTTTCCCCATTTCTTGAGGTGTTAGTGGGCGACCATCGTCTTACGCCTGATGCCTTCCACGATATCGACAAATTAGGTTTTATGTTCGGCGGCGGTCTTGATATCAACCTGTCTAGGCACGTTGCTCTACGGCTGATCAGGGCCGACTATGTGTTGTCGAATTACCGATTTGGTTCTCCAACCGTGACCCCCGCCACTGAAATCCGGGGCGTGAGACTACAGGCTGGCGTCACTTTTATGTTCGGTGGCGGACCGCCTCCAGTGCCACCCAGCGCGGCTTGCTCGGTACAGCCGACCGAAGTCTTTGCCGGCGAGCCTGTGACCGCGACTGCCAATGGATCTAGTTTCAATCCCAAGCGTACGGTCAAGTACAACTGGAGTGGCACCGGGGTGAAGCTTGCCGGGGCCGATGCTTCCACGCAGATTGACACCACCGGCTTACAGCCCGGCTCATACGGAGTCACTGCCAACTTGAGTGATGGCAGCAAAAATGGTTTTGCATCCTGCAGTGCCAGGTTCACCGTGAAAGAGCCCCGTCCACCTGTGATTTCATGCTCGGCAGATCCGGCGAGCGTGCAAACGGGTGGGACCTCAACCATCAAATCGAACGCCAGCAGCCCGGATGGCCGCAGGCTGACCTACAGCTACACCACAAGCGCAGGCGAGATCTCCGGCAACGATGCCACCGCCGCGTTGAATACACGGGGCGCACAACCAGGCCGCATCACGGTCACTTGCAACGTAAGCGATGACCGCAATCCGCCGCTCATGGCCTCGTCCACCACCATAGTGAACGTGGAAGCTCCGCCGCCTCCCCCTGCGCCTCCGGCAGAGCAGAGGGAACTAGAATCAAGGCTTGCTCTCCACAGCATATACTTTCAGACGGCTCGGCCTACGGCTAGCAATCCCAACGACGGCTTAGTGGCGAGTCAGCAGACGGTCCTCACGGCTCTGGCCAACGACTTCAAGAAGTATCTCGCATTCAGGCCAGAGGCCCACTTGATCCTCGGTGGCCATGCAGACCCCCGCGGATCGATTGAATACAACAAGGCCCTTACGGAGCGGCGTGTAGAACGTACCAAGCGCTTCCTGGTCGAGCAGGGCGTCCCGGCCGCCAGCATTGAGACTCGGGCGTTTGGTAAGCAGGACAATCTGAGTGCCGACCAGGTAAGGCAACTGATTGAAGAGAATCCCGACTTGAGTGCGGAGGATCGGCAGAAGATCCTAAGCAATCTGCCGGTGATTGTCCTGGCCAACAACCGCCGCGTAGACGTTACCCTGAGTACTACGGGGCAACAATCCGTTCGTCAGTACCCCTTCAACGCTAAAGACGCCTTGGCACTGATCAGCACTAAGGGCGAAGGAAAGGTGCCGCCGGCCAAGAAGAAGACCAAGAAGCAGTAGGTGCAAGGGCCGAAAAAGCCTCGGGCACGTAGCAACGATGTTTGGCAGTGCTGATCTTGGGGTTCTTTCAATTGGAAGGTCGCGGCGAATTGAGACTTCATTCGTGCCCGTCAGGGCCTCTCGAGCAGAGTGCTGCCAACCCCACGGCATCACCTCGGGCTCTCGTGGAGACTTGACACCCTCAGAGGCCAGCTTCCTGCACACGCTCCTCTAGATCGTAGTCGGGCATGGGGAGGAAAGAACTTCTCGGCAAGGCCCAGGGTCCCATGAGGGAGAGTGCCGTACGCAGGTTTGCGCGCCGCAATCTAGGCTGACCTCCCACCTCTCCGGTCTGCAGTTTCCTCCAGTTCGGAATTCCTGGCGGCCATCGTCGCATCCACCTGAGCCCGGCGATGTTCCCATCTAAACTGTCCAGCAGCTTCAGCAAGTCCTGCCGTTGCGCCGCCCACGGCGCCAGCGGTAGCGACTCCAGTTGTGCCCGCCCCTTCTACCTCATCTCCCCGTCGAGAGCAGTGGTCATTCAGGTGGACGCTGGAGCGGCAATGACCGCACTCAAGTTGATCGAGAAATAATCAAAATCGGCAACTACGCAGCCCCTCGTGGACGCTCGCGCAGTCCGCGGGTGATCGCGGATACCACATGAGTTGGCGCTCTACGCGCTCAGGGTCGCTCGTGGACCGAGATCTGCAAGGGGGCTAGGCGTGAGCGAGGGCATCGCTCAGCGTGCCGTTCTTGGGTTGCCCAAGAACCTGCCTACGGGCTCTCCTGCAACCGCCTGAGTCCCAAGAGCCGGCCATCAGGCTAGGCCCTGCCCACAAACACACGTATTTGAGCCGGCTCCCAGGCATGCTTTTGAAACCGGACCGCGGGAGCACATCCCGGAGAAAACTGGGCCTAATTGAGTCTGATGAGGAAAAAAGCCAATTCTCCGCAGTCCGGTTACGCGCAGTACAACGCGGATTTCGGCGAGGACTCACGCATTATTGCGCTCGATGCGGCGGAGAAGCCAGTTGAGCAGACTGGATGGCGGAGAGGGTGGGATTCGAACCCACGGTTGAGTTTCCCCAACACACGCTTTCCAAGCGTGCTCCTTAAGCCGCTCGGACACCTCTCCGCGTCGGGGCTGCTCGTCCAGACTAACAGAAACACCGCGACAGAAGAAGCTGCGCCAGAAGTGGCTGTTGCGCGCCGCCGCTCTTTGCTACACTTTTGACCACCGCTCCGGGGTGGTGCAATTGGCAGCACACCAGACTTTGGATCTGGTTATCCTGGTTCGAGTCCAGGCCCCGGAGCCAAACTTGATTCCTGCAATACCTTGCCCTTTCAAGAATTACAGTGCGGCGGGAGAACTATTCAAGGTGCGGGTGTTGTGACCTGGCGTTTCGTCAGACCCCGGCCTGACCTAGGCCCAGCAGGAACTGCCTCGGCAGGCTATGCGGCGCGGCCTTTCTTCCGGATGGGCTCGGCGACGCGCTGCGGCTTGCGCGCCTGGCAATGGGCGGCCCGTCGAAGCAGCGTTTCGAATTCACGGTCGGCTGCGGCCTTCCGGTGTGAGCCCGTCTTGCGCCTGGCTGGCATGGCGCAACTCCATACACCCGCGAACGAACGCGCTTCATGAGTGGCTAAAGAACGCACACACTATTCCCTTCATTTTATACTATCAAGTAGATAACCCCGGAGGCATCAATCACAAAGTGATGGGCGTCGTCCGGCCTTGCAACCGCGCTCGGGAAGCACTAGGCTGGCGCTGGCCATGCAGCCCATTCACCCGGAGACTATCGCGCTGGGGTTCGTCTGGTATATGGTCTTTCTGTTTTCGACCACTTGCCATGAGGGCGCGCACGCCCTGGCGGCCAAGCTGGGCGGCGACCTGACCGCTTTCCACAGCGGACAGGTCACGCTGAACCCGCTGCCGCACATCCAACGCGAGCCGATAGGCACCGTGGTCGTGCCGCTGCTCTCCTATCTTTTCTCCGGGTGGATGATCGGCTGGGCCAGCGCCCCGTACGATCCACAGTGGCAGCGACGCTTCCCGCGCCGGGCGGCTTGGATGGCGCTTGCCGGTCCGGCGGCCAATTTTGCGCTGATGCTTGCCGCGGCTGCGGCCATTCGTACCGGCGTGGCGCTGGGACAATTCCGCGCGCCTGCGCAGGCGACCTTCACGCGCATCACCGAGTCCACCCATTCGGCCGAGCCAACATTTGCCGCAACCTTTCTCAGCATACTTTTCTTGCTGAATCTGCTGCTGGGCACCTTCAACTTGCTGCCCGTGCCCCCGCTCGACGGGAATACCGGCGTCACCTTGCTGATGAGCGAGAACGCCGCCCTCAAGTTTCTCGACTGGACGCGGAACAGCGGGCTGGGCTTCCTGGGACTCGTCGTGGCCTGGGTGCTGTTCGGCAGGGTTTTCGCTTTCATCTGGACGCTCGCGCTGAATCTGCTGTACCCCGGCGCCGGCTACGGATAGGCGCGCAAATCCGCCGCGCGCACCAGCGGCACAACAAGCGGCCACGCTCCGCTGATTCAGAACCGCACACCTGTCTTGCTTTGTATCTCTCCCGGCACATGTCTCGCGCCCGGGCCACTGCTAACTCCTTTCCTCACAAGCGGCGGCGTGGCTTCCTCTCTGGCCAGCAGGCTGCATGCTATTCACCGGAGGATGAGACCGCGATGTCGCCTCAGAATTTGCTCTCCACCTGCTATCTGCTCGAGATTTCCGGCTGGGACCGGAGCGAAACGTTCTTTGTCGAGACGACCGAACTTGACTGGAGCAAGGAAAACGACAAGCACGTTCATCTGTGCCACCCGCTCCGCATTGGTGCGCTGGTCTTCGTGCGCTTGCTTCATCCCACCACTTCCGTGGACAGGACCCCCGTCGCCTATCTGGTTGAGACCGTGATAGAGGGAGACGCTCCCGGGACATGGCTGGTCTGTCTGACGCAGCTCCATCCGCGCTCGAGAATGAATGCTTGTCTGGAGCAGGCCCCCGGCCAGAATCTCGAAAAGAAATTCCGATGAGAGACGTCCCGCCGAGCTTCGCCGGTCCGGATCGGCTCTCCACTTGGGAAGAGCTCCTCTGGGCTACGCGCACGAGTCCCGAGTTTTACCGGGCAGACGGCGTCGTGCTCGAACTTCGCACCACCTCCGGCACTCTGTCAGAGTTCAGTGCGGAAGAGTTGGAGATGCTGATCAGCCTGGGCACGTCAGATGGAGTTCCGGTCAACTAGGCCGTCCGGCGCGCCCCTCAAATCCGCCGCAGAGTTCACCTTCGGCACAGGATGAGCCACAGCCCATCCCAAATCGGAACGCCCCCCACCGGATCTCTCGATGCTGAAATTGGCCTCGTGCTCGCCGCTCGCACGGATGCCTCAGCGGTTCACACTTGCCCTACGCTAAGTCCTTGAGCCTGCACACTTAAAGAGGGATCACGCGCCCGGACAGCGTCGCCTGTCGATTCCGCCGCCCGGGATGCTGCGGCTGGGCAGATCTGGCCCGGGGCTTGCGCGGCGAGGGCGCCATGAACACATCCAGCACAAAGGAACTTGCCACAAGCACCCCGCGAGAGACCTTGTCGGTCTGCGTGGTGGATGATGATCCCTCCATGGTGGAAATGCTCCAGACGACGGTGGAGCGGCTGGGCTACCGCGCCGTGGGCACCACCGACCCGCACGAGGCGCTCGAACAGATCCGCACGGGCTGCTGCCAGGTTGTGCTGTCGGATCTGAAGATGCCGGTCATGGACGGTCTGACGTTACTCGACCGCGCGCTCGAGCGCGACCCCGGGATTCACGTCATCCTGATCACCGGCTTCTACTCGCTCGACTCGGCGGTCGAAGCAGTCAAGCGCGGAGCCTACGATTACTTGTGCAAGCCAGTGGACCGCGCCCGCCTGCAAAAAAGCCTCGACGAGCTCGCCGAGCTGTTCACGCAGCGCCGGCGCATCCGCGAGCTGGGGAGGCAGCTGCTTCCCGACCTGGAGTTCCACGGCATCGTGGGAAAGAGCCCGGCGATGCTCGAGGTGTTCGACTTCGCGCGGAAGGTGGCCAAGCACTATACCAACGTCTTGCTGACCGGGCCCACCGGCACGGGCAAGGAGCTGGTGGCCCACGCCATCCACCAGATGAGCCCGGTGTCGCAACATCGCTTCGCCGTCTGCAACTGTTCGGCGCTCGTGGATACGCTGCTGGAAAGCCAGCTCTTCGGCCACGTGCGCGGCGCCTTCACCGGTGCCACTGACACGCGCCCCGGGCTGTTTGAATACGCCGATGGCGGCACCGTCTTCCTCGACGAGGTCGGCGAGATGTCGCTGCCGATGCAGGCCAAGCTGCTGCGCGTGATCCAGAACCGCGAAATCCAGCGGGTAGGTTCCCCCGAAGTCCGCCAGGTGGAGGTGCGCCTGATCGGCGCCACTAACCGCGATCTCCGCGGCCAGGTGTTGGCCGGGCGCTTCCGTGAAGACCTGTTCTATCGCCTCAGCACCATCCAGATCCGCGTCCCCAGCCTCACCGAGCGGCTCGAAGATATCCCCATCCTGGTGCAGTATTTTCTGAAGAAGTACAACGAGGCCTATGGCAAACGCATCCAGGGGCTGACGCGCCGCGCGCAGACTGTCCTGCTCCAGCATGCCTGGCCCGGGAACGTGCGCGAGCTGGAAAACGTTATTTCCAGCGCCTGTATCACCGGGGTCAACGAGTTCATCGACGTCTGCGACTTCCCCGAGCTCCTGCAAAAGCCAGTGGGACGCGCCGACGCGTCGAGCGAGCCCTGGCGCCCGCTGCCGCTCGAAGAGGTGCGCCGCGTGCACATCCACCGGGTGCTTCAGATGTGCGAGGGGAACCGCGTGCGCGCTGCACAGGTCCTGGGCATCGGCCGCACCAGCCTCTACCGCTACCTCAAGCGCGCTGGCAAGAGCAAGGCCGGGGCCACGCCTGTCTAGCGCCATCCCCCTTGCTGCTCGTTCCTACTGTTTGGTCAAGCCAATCCGGCAAGATTTCCCGGCAATTGACCGGCTGCGCCCAAGACGAATGCCTCGAATCCCTTCGCTTCTCCTTCTTGCGACGGTGAAGAAAAAGCGAGCGCGTCCTCCGGGCGCCTGGCCGGTGCTGTTTCATTTTTCAAACAGAATCCCGCCTTGTGTCATGCACGGGCCGGTTGATACGAACATCCGCTCTGTTTTCAATGTTCGGCGGCAGCCGGGTTTGGCAAGGAGTTTGCCTTACAGAGGCGCCATGCCGCGGAGCGAAAAAATGGAGATTCTCACCGACTGGGCGGAACTGACCAAGTTGGCCATGGAGGACCGCCGCAAGGGCAAGCGTGTGCCCTTGGCTTTTCCTATTGAAGTCTCCGGCTTCGATCGCACCGGGCGGCATTTCTCGGAAGCGACGAAGACCAGCGACATCAGTGAAGCTGGGTGCCGTTTTCGAATCAAAGCGCAGCTCGAACCCGGCGAAGTGGTGGCCATCAAACTCATCACCCGCGGGAATGGCCTGGCCCCCGCAAGCAAGGCCCTGCTCTTCCAGATTGCTTGGGTAAAGCCCGAAGCAGACGCATGGGCGGCGGGGGCACTCAAGCTTCAGCCGGAGAACATCTGGCACATGTCTTTTCCGCCCGGCAAACAGTCAAAACCTTCCTCTGAATAGCCCGCCAGCCAACACCCCGCGCCGCGTTGCCCGTCCCCGCGGGCGATGCGCGCACCGCATTGTGCCGGCAGCAGAGGGCGCCGCGCCGAGAAACGATCCCGGCAGCGCCCGCCGAAACTGAGCACACTCCCACCCGCAGACTTTGCAGCCAGGGCCGCGCGGCGAACGCTCCCGGCTAGCGCGGGTTCGTCGTGTAGGGTGAGGCCTGGGCGGACACCGTAGGAAGCGTGATTTTGCTGTCCAGCCGCACCAGCAATGCGGTCTGCGCCGGCAGCTCCACTTCCTTGCCCTTCCGCGCCATGACGTAGGTCGTGCTGCCGATCAGGCCGAACGCCAGGCCCCGCACGACGTGGCTGAAGATCGCACCGACGACTGTGCCGCCGCTGGTGCCCAGCCCGACCAGGACGAGGTCGTCCTTGAGGTCGCGCTTGGCCTCCACCACTTGGCCCTCCTCGAGCCTCACGTCCTTGCGTTTCCCGCCGTTCGATTTCGCCGAGGCGCCCTGAATCGTTAGGATGCTCATCTGCACGGGTATCTCGCGGTGGTCCACCTCAATCGAACGGAAGGTCAGGTTCATGGCCGCCTGGCCGCGGAACAGGGAGAACCGCTTCGGCCTCACCACCGTGCCCACCTGGCCGGTCACTCGCGCGCCCGCCGGCAGCACCAGTTGCCCGCCGATGTACACGGGTTCGGACACCACCGCGGTAAACGGGTCGCCGTCGCGCGTTACCGAAGTGCTTAGCCCGTTGAGCAGCACCAGGCGAATCTGCGTGCCCTGAACAAGCTGGTTGGATTGCGACTGGACAGGAACCGCCGCGGTAAGGATCAGACATACCGCGACGCCGATCGAAACGACACCTTTCATTGGTTCCTCCTTTACCCTGAGCCCGCCGGGGCGGGCGCCGGGCTTCCCTGCCCTTCCCGAAGCTTCGGGACGAGTACAGGGCTGGCCCCGTGTCGTGGGGCCTTTCCCGGCCAGGCCGGGAGTTTCCGCTGGCGCCGCGGAGCCGGCCACCCGACATATCGGGCCGCCGGCAAGGGTGCGGAGGACTGCACCCGGCGAGAGCTTACTCCGACCGAGCTTGCCGCCACAGAAAAATCAGCTTGCGCTGTTCCAATCAGCCAAGGCCGGGTTTCACCTTCTCGATGCCCTCTCGCAAGTGTCAGCTCGTTCCGAGAAATGAGCGGCGGTAACAACTGAAGGTGACGAAGTGGAGATCTCCGCGTCCGTATGACGCCGCAAAAGATTACGCATCGAAGAAAAAACCCGCACCCTTGAAAACCAAACGGTGCGGCACCCGCGTCTGCTACCTACAATGGGCCGTACGCGAATGATATACTCCGTCCGCGCCTGATGAGCGACGGAATTTCGGAGTCCATTCTCTGCCCCACCCGCCCCTGTATGCGTCTCCTACTTGTCCTTCCTGTCGGCATGCCATGAATGCGAGGGACGTGGACTTCGGTGCAACATTTCGATGCCCCGCCTGTGGCGCGCACCTCAAGGTTCCATACGCGTACGCGGCTACGTTATACTGCAGCAGTATCGTGCTCTCTGGGCTCCTTTCCTACTCCTTGGGATTCTGGGGCTATGCGCTCCTGTTCTTCAGTGCGGCGATTTGGTGGCCCGTCTTTGTGATGGTGGTGAGACTCGCCCAAATCCTTGTACCTACCCCACTGCGAGTCCACAGGCCGCTGGATCTCACCCTGTTTCCAAAGTGAGCCCTGATTGCGGATTCTCGACCATTACGCGCATTCGGACTGGCTTGGCAGTGCCCGTCTCTCGCGAACCCATGCACGGTGGTAGCGTGGTACGGTGGATCAGCCATTGTTGGGGTAGTTGGCAATGCTGTCGTTGGTGGCCAAGTTGCTTCCCAAGGCGGCCAGGCTCTTCTGGAAAACTGGGGCGGGTGGCACATCAGCGAGGCGCTAAGACCACTTGGGTGCCGCAACCCTTGCGATTCTCAAAGGTGCGGGTTTTGACTTTCCTTCCTGTGGAGCTAGGACCAGCTTGCTGAGATCCGCCGGAGGGTGACAATGGTGTTCGACTCCGGGGACGCTGTGCTAGACTGCGGCTGCGGCCCGGCGAAGTCGGACCGCCGATGCGTGGAACTTCGGGCTCTGTGCAACGATGCCCCGCAAACCCCGCCAGGCCCGGAAGGGAGCAACGGTAGCGGGAACGCTTCGGGTGCCGCAGAGGACCCGAAGTTCCTCTCATCGTCTCGGGAGAAGTTTTTCTCCGCCCTATGAGCTATCAGGTGATCGCCCGGAAGTGGCGCCCGCAGAGTTTCGGCGAAGTTGTCGGGCAGCAGCACGTCACGCAGACGCTTGAAAACGCCATCCGCTCGAACCGCGTCGCCCACGCCTACATTTTTTCCGGCGCTCGCGGCGTGGGCAAGACGACCACGGCGCGCATCCTGGCCAAGGCGCTGAACTGCGTGAATGGCCCCACGCCCGAGCCGTGCAACCAGTGCGACTCCTGCCGCGAAATCGCCGCGGGCACTTCGCTCGACGTCATTGAGATTGACGCCGCGTCGAACCGCGGCATTGACCAGATCCGCGAATTGCGCGAGATGGTGCGCTACGCCCCCGCCGCCTCGCGCTACAAGGTAGTCATCCTCGACGAAGCGCACATGCTGACCCCGGAGGCCTCGAACGCTCTGCTGAAAACGCTCGAAGAGCCGCCCGACAAGGTCATTTTCGTCATGGCCACCACGCAGCCCGAGGATCTGGTCGAGACGATCCGCTCGCGCGCGCAGCACTTCCACTTCCGGGCTCTCGCCTTCGGCGAAATCGTCGCGGCGCTCGAGCGCATCGCCGGGAAAGAAGGGCTCACCGTTGACGCCGGAGCGCTGGCGGTGATGGCGCGCGCCGCGGAAGGCAGCTTGCGCGACGCCCTTTCGTTGCTCGAGCAGGCGCGGGCCTACTGCGGCGCGCAAATCACTGACGCCGCCGTGCGCGAGTTGCTCGGCGTCGTCCCGGGGGAAGTGCTCGACGCTCTGGTCGGAGCTGTGCAGGCGCGCTCGGCTGAGCGCGTGCTCGGGCTGGTGCACCAGTTCCTGGCCGAAGGGCGCAATCTGCAACACTTCTGCCGCGAGGCCATCCAGCATTTTCGCAATCTGCTGGTGGCGCGCGTCTGCGGCGCCGGCTCCGAGCTGATCGCCGCGCCCGCCGGCGAGCGCCCGCGCCTGGCCCAGGTGGCGGAACAGTTCACCGAAGAAGACCTGACGCGCTTTTTCCAGATCCTGCTCGCCACCGACGACGACCTGCGGCGCAAGCCCGACCCGCGGCTGCACCTGGAGATGGGCCTGCTGCGGCTGGTGAACGCGGCGCGCCTGGCACCGCTCGAAGAGCTTCTGGCTGAACTCGGAAAGGACGCGGGCGCAGCGCGCAGTACCGCCCCGGCAACGCCGCAAACTGGCGCTCCGGCCCGTGCGGCAGCGGCCGCGGGCGCAGTTGCCGGCACGCCTGCTGCTCCGACGCCGAAAGAAGCTCCGGCGGCGCGAGCCGCGGCATCGGCGGCGGAAGGGCGCGGGCGTGGCCCCGTACCGGCGGCGCCGCCCAGCATAGTGGCCAAGGCAGCGGGCGCGTTGAATGGAATTGAGGCGGCGCAAGTGGAGGCGATCAAAACGGCGATCCTCGCGCAGCAGAAATTCCTGGGCGAGCTGGTCGAGCACGTCTCCCGCTGGGAGCTCGACGGCAGCGAGATGCGGCTCTACTTCCCTACCGAGAGCCGCGCGCTGGCGGAAATGTTGCAGGCACGCGACCCCATGGAGAAGTTGCGCACCATCACCAGCCAGGTGGTGGGCCAGCCGCTGCGCGTCTGTGTTAGACTGGAGAGCGCGCCGGAACTGGCAGCTCGAGCGACACGCAGCTCGCCCGAGCTCCGGGCGCAATTCGAGCGCGACCCTGTACTGCGCGCCATGCTGGAACGGTTCGGCGGCCAGATCTACGAGGTGAAGCGCCGCGGCGAGGACTAGACCATGGAAGTCAAGGCCCTGCAGCAGATTCTTTCTCAATTCCGGCAGATGCAGGAGAGCCTGCAGAAGCAGGTGGACGCCGTGCAAGTGGAGGCCTCGGCCGGCGGCGGCATGGTCACCGTGAAAATGAACGGGCTGAAGCAGGTGACCGAAGTGCGCATCGACCCGGAAGTGTTTGCGGGGAAGGACCAGGAGATGCTGCAGGACTTGGTGCTCGCAGCGGTCAACGAGGCCAGCCGGCGCGTGGACGAAGAACTCGCCAAACAGGTAAAAAACCTTGCCGGCGGGCTGCCCGGGATCGCCGGCCTGAAAATCCCCGGGTTGTTCTGAGCTGGAACGCGTTTCGCCCGGCCCTATCGCCCTGCGAGATCCATTGACTCATTCAATTCTTGGACTCTTCGACCCTTTGATTCTGCCACTCGTGCGCCATGCCTGACTTTGCCGCGCCCATCGAGCGACTGATTGACGAACTGAAGCGCCTGCCCGGCATCGGGCAGAAGACGGCGCAGCGGCTGGCGTTCCACCTGCTGCGCGCCTCGCCGCAGGACGCCTTGGCGCTTGCCGAGGCCATCCGTACAGCCAAGGAGAGGATCCGCCCGTGCTCGGTATGCAACAACATCACCGACACCGACCCGTGTCTCTATTGCTCGAGCGCGACGCGCAGCCGCAAGACCATCTGCGTGGTCGAAGAGCCGCACAACATCCTGGCCGTCGAGAAGACACGGCAGTATGGCGGGCTCTATCACGTGCTCGGCGGGGCGCTTTCCCCGCTCAGCGGGGTCGGGCCGGAGCAGTTGAAGATCAAGAGCCTGATCGGGCGGCTCAAAGACGGCCCGGTGGATGAAGTAATCATCGCCACCAACCCCACCGCTGAGGGCGAAGCCACCGCCGTCTATCTGTCGAAGCTGATCAAGCCGCTGGGCATTCGCGTCACCCGGATCGGCGTGGGCATCCCGGTGGGCTCCGACCTCGAATACGCCGACGAGGTGACCATGCTCAAGGCCATGGAGGGCCGGCGCGACCTCTAGCCACGGGTCCTCAGCAGTAGTACATTGAAGCGAACTTGCGGGAACCTCCGCCGGTCATCTCGGGAGGAAGCCGATGCCGACACTTGATGATTACATGGCCCGCTACGACCACGAGCACACCACTGTCGGGAACAAGGTATTGCACGGTCTGGGCATCCCCTTCATCTTTGCCGGAGCGATTCTGCTCATCCTCACCTGGTGGCGGCTGGGACTGGGACTGAATGTTGTCGGCTGGGCGATGCTGTTTCTGGGCCACCGGCTCGAGGGCAATAAGCCCGCGTTTTATCAGGGGCCGGTTTATTTCCTGGTGGGGCCCCTATGGGTGGCGAAGGAGATCAAAGACTATCTGTTCGACCGCGACCGCAGCGCCGAAGCTTCGGGACCGCATTAGGCTGCGCCGAGAGATTCATTAACTGTTTCGCACGACGAGCGTGACATGCTCGACGCGCCCCCCCGCGGATGCTACGCTAGTAAATTGCCATTGAGGAGCCCATGGTCGAATCCATACCCGACAGCGAGCAGGACGCCGGAAAGCGGCGCAGCACACGCATCATTCAGGCGGTGCCCCTGACGGTTACCGGCGTGGACGCGCTCGGCCGACCCTTCCAGGAACGCACTTCGACGCTTTTGATCAACTGCCACGGTTGCCGCTATCAGTCCAAGCACTACGTACTGAAAAACATGTGGGTGACCCTTGAGGTGCCCCACCCGGAAACCGGCCGCGAGCCACGCACAGTCCGCGGCAGGGTGACCTGGATCCAGCGGCCGCGCACCGTGCGCGAACTGTTTCAGATCGGCGTGGAGCTGGAATTCCCCGGAAACATCTGGGGCATCGCCTTCCCGCCTGAAGATTGGTTTGCATTTCCGGAGACCGGCCCGGCGGAGATCTCGCTTCCGGGTGGGGAAGCGGAAGCGCCTGCCGCACCAGCAGAATGGGAGCTTCCCGGGGTGGGCGTCCGCGAAGACAATGTCCACGTCCTGCCCGGGCCGAGCGCAAATGAAGCCTCGCTGACCCTGGCGCGCCATGTGTCGCGGCTGATGGTAGAAGCCAAGCAGCAGTTGCAGCAAACCGCCCGCGAAGCCACAGCGCAGGCGGTTGTGGCGGAGACTCGCCCGCTCCTCGCCGCCATCCATACGCAACTGAAAGAAGCGGCGGAGAAGGCCGTGCAGGCCGCGGGAGCCTCCTACGCCGAACAGGCGATCCTCCAGACCACAACCAAGATCGACCAGGCGCGTCAGGCCGGCCTCGATGCGCTGCAGGAGAAATTGAGTGGCGAGATCCAGCGCCACCTCCAGGAGGCGAGCCCCCGGCTGGCGGAGGAGCTCGCACAGGCAAGGCGGGAACACCAGGCTGGCTTCCAGCAGCAAATCGAGAATCAACTCCGCTCGGCTCTCGAGAGAATGAACCAGCTCAGCGGGGAGCTGGCCGCAAGCCTCCAGGGCACGGGTTCCGGCGTCGCGCTCTTCCGCGAGCAGATGGAGGAGGCGGCCGAGGCCGCTGGCCGGCGCTGGCAGCAGACGCTCGAACGCCAGTCGGAAGAGGCCCGCGCGCGCCTGGAAAAACTTGAAAATGCGGCGCGCCGGCTGAACGACGAAATCACTGCGGCGGCAAGCGCGGCACAGGCCGGCTGGCGTGGGCGGCTCGACGCCGACTTGGCCGCGGCCGCGACGCGCTGGAACGACAAGATTGAATCCTCGCTTGAGAGCGCGGCGCGGCAGACGGGTGAGCGGCTGGCGCACCACTCGCAAGCTGCCACCGGTAAGCTCGAGCAGGAGTTGACCCTGCGGGTCGCAGCACTGCGCCAGTCGTTCGAGCAGGCCACCGCAGAAGCCGAAAGCACACTGGGCACGTTACGGACGACATTGCAGAAGGAGACGGCTCGGGCCAAGAACTCGCTCGAGGAAAGCCAGCGAGCGGCCAGCCGCATGGGGGAGCACTCCGCGGGCCTGGAGGCCCTGAGCCGGGCCACCAGCGAGGAGCTCGAGCGGCGCTGCGCAGCGGTCCTGGCGGCGCAAGTCTCCGAGCTCGAACGCCGCGCCGAGGGCGCAGTCGCTGGCATGGCCGAGCGGTTGCAACCCGTACTGGAATCCGCCGGACAGCAGTCGGTCGCTCGCTTGGCGGCACAGTTTGAGCAGCAGCTCGCTCCGCAGCTCGACCGCGCCAGCCAGCTCATGGAAAAACTCGCGACTGGCCGGGGGCTGACCGAAGAAGCGGTGCGCGCGCACCAGGAGCGCCTGGAGCAACTCTCCGACCGATCTGTGCAGGCGGCGGTAGCACAATTGCAGCAGAGGCTGGACCACTTCGAGAAAGAATTTCAGGAGGCTGGACGCGCCGCGACCTCCAAGTGGCTCGCCGAGCTCGACGCCAGGGCCGCCGATACCCAGCACACCACGTTCGAGGCGATCTACAAGTCCTCCGAGTGGTACGAGAAAAAAGTTCAAACACAGATGCAGGCGGCGATGGAGAGGGGGCTCGAGCAGGCCTCGAATAGCCTGCGCGAACAGGCCGGCGAGATCTCCGGCCTGTTCGCCACCGAGCTGGACCATTACAGCCGCAGCTATGTGGACCACACCCAGGGCCAGATGGACGAAACAGTGAAGGAAGGAGTCGAGCGCGCTCGCAGCCAGATTGCTCAAGCCGCCGACACCACTGCGGCGACGTTCGGCGACCGGGTCCACCAAGCCGCACAGCAAGAATTCGAGCGGTTCACAGGCTCCCTCGGAGGAGCCTTCGAGCAGACCGCGGCGCGCCTGGAGACCCACGTCACGCAGGTGCGCTCGAGGATCGACGCCGATGCGCAGCAGTTCTTTGCGGAGTTCCATAGGGGCATGTCGCAACAGATCCAGCAGGGGATAGCGCAGGCACGGCAAGCGCTCGAGGCGGAGCTCGCACCGGTGAGAGACTCCTGGCGAGACGAGTGCAAAACGCAGCAGCGGCAGCTACAGGAGGCCATGGGACAGCTGGGCAACGAGGCCGTAGACACCTACAAGAAGCGCCTGGAAAGCGTCTCCAACACCTGGATGCTGGCAACGGTGGCCAAGCTGAGCCAGCAATCGCAGGGGCTGATCGGTACGTTGACCCAATCCGCCGAGCAGCGCTTGCGCGAGACCTGCTCGCAGGTTTTCGCCGGAGTCGGCGAAGCCCTGCGCCAGCGGCTGCTGGAGCTATCCTCTGACATTTCTGGCAATACCCCGCCATGCGATAAGAAGCAATAGCTCCGGCCGAGGCGGTCGCCACTCAGTTCGCCCCTCCGCTCTGCCGCCCGACCCCCCAAGCGCGTAGCCCCAACCTGTATAATGCGACGCATGGCGAACCGCGCTTTTGTGAGCATCTGGACGAAGGATTTCGCCAAGGCCACCATGCTCGGCCAGTTCGAGCGACTCCTCGAAACCGTGCGCCTATCCGCCAAGCGGCCCGGCTTCACCGAACTGGTGATCCGGGCGGTGGATCCGGCGGAAACCTCCCTGGTCGAGCGCGATTTGCGCAGCCACCCGCTCGATGCCACTGCGCTGATCGACCTGGCGCGCGAACACACACACGCCGATTCCGCTTACGAGGTTTGGGCGCACTGGGACCTGTGGGACTATGACGCAGCTTCGAGGCGCTGGCAGTTGCGCCCACATCCGCTGGGGATCGTCTGCCATGGCGAAGAGTATGACGGCGGGGCCTACGCCGAGGCCGGCCATTTCCAGGCCGAGATCGGTTTCGAGCACCTGTTCACGGGGCACGCCGGGTTGCTCGGAGCGCGCGCGACGAGCGCGACGCCACCGCAACACCCGGCTGAAGCCGAGTTCCTGGCGGTGATGACGCGGCCAGAAAACCTCCGCGGATATCACCAGAGGACCCGCGAAAACATCCAAAAACTGATGGACTGGATGCGGGCGGTCGAAGAGGCGCTCCCTGTCGAGCGCTATCGCCTGTGGTCAGAGGGAGAGGAAAACTTTGAAGCACGGCTCGACGAAATTTTGGCTGTGCGCTAGCGCGCTGGTGGCGTGCCTGGCGTTCGCGGGCGCCCCGCGGGGCGATTCGGCGCAGGACCCGGCCGCGCCGAAGCGCTCGAACGAGCTGACCCTTGCCGGGCTGCGACCCGGCCGGGACACGCTGGCTCTGGCCGAAGCGCGCTATAGAACGAAGTATCGCAAGGGCACGCCGGGGGCCGGCGATCTGACCGAATGGGCCGACGAGTGCACGGGGCGGGTGCTGGCGCTCGAACTTGGCGAAAAAAACGTCATCAAAAGCGTGATGATTTCGACGCTGGGCAAGCTCCTGCCTCCGGGAAGCGCCGCTTGCCGCGAATCTGTGCGCGACCTGTTCCAGACCAAGCTCTGGAAGACGGGGCGCGGCTTGAAGCTGGGCGACCCGCGAGACCGCGTTCTCGAACTGTATGGCGAGCCGAACTCGAGCGGGCCTTCCGAGAAGGGCAGCCACGAGCTAGAATTGCTTTTTTATGTCTTCGACTGGGCCGGATCGGACGTGCCGCAAGTGATGGAAGTTTCCTGCGATCGCGCCACCGGCCGTGTAGTTGAAATCACGCTGGCATTCCAGAGCCTTTGAGGCCGAGACAACCGGATGCGTTTGATCGCTGCGACCGTTCTTTCCTTCGCCCTGGCGCTGCTGGCGGCGTGCAGCCAGCCGGCACCGCCCAAGTCCGCCGAGGCGGAGACCAAGCCGACCGCGCCCGCGATTCCGGCGGAGATTTCAAGCGTCGCGCAGAGCGTGCTGGGCTCGGAGGCCGAAGTGCTGGTTTACGGCGACCTCGCGCGCACGGGCCAGCAGCAGGTGCTGGTGGTCAACCGGTTGGCGCGCGCGCCCACCGGCACGGTCCCGGGCAATCTGGTGATGCGAGTGGTGGTGGCCGAACAGAGCGGCGGGAAGTGGAAGGAAGTTCTGCGCTGCGACGAGCATCTGAAGAACCCCGAGGGCTTCCTCGGCGGAACGCCCATCGCGCCGGTCACGGGCTGGCGCCTGCAATATGAGCAGAACATCGAAAAGGGGCTGCTCCTATTCTTCACGCCGCTCGAACAGCCCGCCGGCGGACACGCGCCGACGATCGGCGTGCGATGGAACCGCAAGGCGAAGCGTTACCAGTCGCTCGACCGCAATCTTGAACATTTTCTGGGCGAAGTGCCCACACTCGAAAGGGTCAATTCACGTCTGAAATGAGCTCCGCCACACAAACCGTCGCCACAACGGCCGCGGCCCCGCCCCGCGCTTCGACCTGGAAACATCTGCAGGGCTTGGTCCCTTACATCGCCCGCTATAGGGGCCGATTCACGCTCGGCATGCTTGTGCTCGGAGCGATGGGCGTGGTGGGGAACGTCCTGCCGCTGATCGTTGGCTCGATCGTCGATTCGCTCTCGGGTCTGGCGCAACCTATGGCCCACCTCACCGGGCCGTACCGATTGCTGCTGCGCCTCTTACTGCCCTCTTACCAGCCGTCGAGCCCCCACACCTTGCTGGCCTTCTGCCTTGCGCTGGTGATCGTGGTGATGATCAAGGGTGTGCTCTCTTTCTGGACGCGCTGGATCCTCATTGGTGTGTCGCGGGACATCGAGTACGACCTGCGCAACGACTTGCTGGCGAAATTGCTTCTGCTCGAACCGGAATTCTACGTGCGAAACCGCACCGGCGAGCTGATGTCGCGGGCAACGAACGACCTGAACGCGGTGCGCATGGTGCTGGGCCCGGGGATCATGTACAGCGCTACGACGATTGTCACCATGGCGCTGGCCATCGCGCTGATGCTGAAGCTTTCCCCCATCCTCACACTTTGGGTCTTGTTGCCGGTGCCCGTGGTGGTGGTCGCCGTGGGCTATTTCGGCAAGTTGATCCACAACCTCTCGGAAAAGATCCAGGCGTCGCTGGCCACGCTTTCTGCACGCGCGCAGGAAAACCTGGCCGGAGTGCGCGTGGTGCGCGCTTACCGCCAGGAAGAAGCGGAAATCCGGGCCTTCGACGCGCCCAACCGCGATTACGTCGCACGCAACGTCGGCTTGATCCGCACCTGGAGCATGTTCATGCCCGGGCTGTCGGCTTTCATCGGAATCTCTATTTTGCTCGTGCTCTGGCAGGGCGGCCGACAAGTCATGCTTGGCCGGATGTCGCTCGGCACATTTATGGCCTTCACTTTCTATCTGGGCCTACTCATCTGGCCAATGATCGCGCTGGGCTGGGTGACCAATATCTTCCAGCGCGGGGCCGCTTCGATGGGGCGGATGAATTACATCCTTACCGCAGAGCCGGCCATCAACGATTCGCAGGCGCGCCCGGATGGCCGCCAACCCCGCGGCGAAATCGAATGCCGAAATTTGACGTTTGCTTACCCGACCGGGGGGAATGGCCACGCTCCGCAAGGCACCGACGGGTCCGGGTCCGCTGGCCAGGCCGTGCTTCACGACATTAATCTTCATGTGCCCGCGGGCTCGACCCTTGCCATCGTCGGTCCCACGGGCAGCGGCAAATCGACGCTGGCTGCGCTGATCGCCCGGCTTTGGGAAGCGCCACCGGAGACGCTCTTCCTGGATGGACGGCCGATCCAGCAGTGGCCGCTGGCCGAGTTGCGCAGCTCAATCGGCTTTGTGCCGCAAGACACATTCCTGTTCAGCGAGACCGTGCGCGAGAATATTGCCTTCGGCCTCGAAGAGACGCCGGATGATCGAGTTTTTGAAGCCGCGCAGATTTCCAGCATCGACGGCGAGATCCAGGGCTTCCCCGCGCGCTTCGATACGCTGGTGGGGGAGCGAGGCATCACTTTATCCGGGGGGCAGAAACAGCGCACGGCGCTGGCCCGCGCCGTGATCCGCGACCCCAGGATCTTGATCCTTGACGACGCGCTCTCGAGCGTGGACACCGACACCGAAGAGAGAATCCTGCGTCACCTGAAGGACCTGATGCGCGAGCGGACAACCATTCTGATCTCGCACCGCTGCTCGACCGTTCGCCACGCCGACCAGATCGTTGTGGTGAGCGGCGGGCGCATCGTCGAGCGCGGCACGCACGACGAACTGCTCGCGCTGCGCGGCTATTACCACGACCTCTATCAGAAGCAGTTGCTCGAGGAGGAACTCGAGCGCGCATGAGCGACTTCCGCGAAGAAGAAGCATTAGGCAAAGCGTACGACGTGCGGCTGACCCGCCGGCTGTTGGGTTACCTGCGCCCGTACAAGTGGCAGGTGGTGTTCGCCTTGGCGCTGACTCTGCTCATCAACCCGCTCGAACTGGTGAGTCCCTACTTGTTCAAAGTGGCCGTGGACTCTTACATCATCCCGGTCGTCGGCCAAAAACTTCTCCTTCGAGCGGGGCTGGTCGGGCTGGGGTGGGTGACGCTCGCTTACCTGGCCACGCTGGTCGTGGGCTTTGCGCTCCAATACGCGCAGATCACGGTGATGCAGCGTGTCGGCCAGGAGACCATGTACGACCTCCGGGGGGCGATCTTCAGCAAGATGCAACGCCTGCCGATGAGTTTCTACGACCGCAGCCCGGTGGGCCGGCTGGTGACGCGGGTCACCACCGACGTGGACGCGCTCAATGAGCTGTTCGCCGCGGGCCTCGTCACGATGATCAACGACGTGTTCCTGCTCGTGATCATGGCTGGATGGATGCTCAAATGGAACTGGCGGCTGGCGCTGGCCTCATTTGGAGTGGTGCCGCTGATTCTCGTCGTGACGGTACTGTTCCGCACCCGAGTGCGTGACGCCAACCGCCGCATCCGCACCGCCATCGCCCGGATCAACTCCTTCCTGCAAGAACACATCAGCGGCATGGCGGTGGTGCAATTGTTCAACCGTGAGCGTAAGGCCCGAAAGCAGTTCGCAAAGCTTAACGAAACTCATATGCTGGCCTACAAGGACGCCATCTTGGCCTTTGCGCTATTCTATCCCGCCGTGGAGTTCTTGAGCTGGTCCGCGATTGCGCTGCTGCTCTGGTATGGGGGCCGAGAAGTGCTATCGGGCGCTCTCCAAATCGGAGTGATCGTGGCCTTCGCGCAGTATTCTCAGCGCTTCTTCCGGCCGATCCAGGACCTGAGCGAAAAATTCAACATCCTGCAGACGGCCATGGCCAGCTCCGAGCGCATTTTCAAGCTGCTCGATGAGCCGGTGGCGATCGCCTCACCCGCTGAGGCGCTGGCGTTGGAAAAGGCCCGAGGCGAAATCGAATTCCGCAATGTCTGGTTTGCCTACCGCGGCGGCGCCGAGCCCGCCGAGGAGGACTGGGTGCTGCGCGATGTCTCCTTCCGCGTTGCCCCGGGGCAGACCGTCGCCATTGTCGGCCACACCGGCGCCGGCAAGACGACGCTCATCCAGCTGCTGCTGCGCTTCTACGACGTCCAGCGCGGGGAAATCCTGCTCGACGGCATCGACATCCGCCGATTCAACGTGCAGGAGCTGCGGCGCCATTTCGGCATCGTGCTGCAAGACCCGTTCCTATTCAGTGGCACGCTTGAATCAAACGTCCGCCTGGGCACCGGCGGCATCGACGGCGCCGCAGTCGAGCGCGCGCTCGCCGAGGTGGGCCTGGGCGAGTTTGTTCGCAGCCTGCCCGGTGGCATCGCGGCGCCGGTGACCGAGCGCGGCGCGACGTTTTCCGTCGGCCAGCGGCAGCTGGTCAGCTTTGCGCGCGCGCTGGCGCACAACCCGCGGTTCATGATCCTCGACGAGGCCACTTCGAGCGTGGACACCAAGACCGAGTTGCTGATCCGCGATGCGCTCGACCGGCTGCTCGAGGGCCGCACCGCGGTGGTGATCGCGCACCGCCTCAGCACCATCCAGCACGCCGACCTCATCTTGGTCTTCCACAAGGGTCGTTTGCGCGAGCAGGGTTCACACCAGGCGCTGCTGGCTCAGCGCGGCATCTACTACCGGCTCTACCAGCTCCAGTACAAGGACCAAGAGTTGCAGTTTCCGCTTGCGCCATCCGGCGAGTCAGCCGGCGCTACCCTGCCCGCTGATGATTAAAGCGGCGGCTTACGCGAGCCCGCTCCGGAAGCGCCGGCGCCTCGCCAGCCAGCAGCAATGACCACACCTCAAATCCTCATCTCGGCCGGCGAGGCCTCAGGCGACATGTACGCAGCGCGGCTCGCCACTGCCTTGCGCAGCCGCACTGGCGTTCAGCTATTCGGGCTGGGCGGGCCGCGGATGCGCGAAGCCGGGGTCGAGCTGGTGGCCGACTCCGCGGAAGTTGCGGTGATTGGGATAAGCGAATTTGTGCGCCGCGTGCCAGCGGGCTGGCGGGTGCTGCGGCGACTCGCGGCAGAATCGGCCAAGCGCCGGCCCAGGCTTGCCGTTCTGGTGGATTCGCCGGAGCTTCAGCTCCGCCTGGCGCGGCGGCTGTGCCGACAGGGCGTGCGCAATGTCTATTTCATCTGCCCGCAGCTCTGGGCGTGGCGGCCGTGGCGCGTGCGCCTAGTCAAGCGGTTCTTCGAGCGGGTGCTGTGCATCTTCCCGTTCGAGGAGGCCTACTACCGTGAGGCCGGCGTGGCGGTGGATTTCATCGGGCATCCGCTGGTGGATCAGGTGCGCGCGCAGATGTCGCCCGCTCAGTTCGCCGCCCGCTATGGTCTCGAGGCCAAGCGCCCCATCGTGGCGCTGCTGCCCGGCAGCCGCCCCGGCGAGATTGTGCACAACTTGCCGCGGATGCTGGAAGCGTGTCGCCTCATCGGCCGAGAGCGCGCCGCTCAATTCGTGTTGGCGGTGGCGTCGGGGCTGCGCACAGCACAATTGGCAGCCTACGCGCGCCGGGATGTGCCCGTCCACATGGTCGAAAACGCCACCTACGATGCCCTGGCGGTCGCTCAGATCGCCATTATCTCCAGCGGTACGGCTACCGTCGAGGCGGCGCTTCTGGGCACGCCAATGGTCGTGGTCTATCGCGTCTCGCGCACCTCGGCGTTCTTGGCGCGGCGGCTGGTGCGCGCGCCCTTTTTCAGCATGACGAATCTAATCGCAGGGAGGCGCGTCGTGCCGGAGCTCATCCAGGACGATTTCACTCCGATACGGGTGGCCGAAGAGGCTCACCGGCTGCTCGACGAGCCCATGGCGCGCGAGCAGATGAAACGCGATCTCGCCGAGGTGCGCTCCAAGTTGGGGCCCGGCGGAGCCATCGAGCGCGCCGCGGAAATCATTGCGCAGATGCTGTGAATTCCACAGCGTTGGCAACTCACCCGGCGCAGTCTGGTATCCTACTAAGGCGCACAGAAATGCGAAGAGATGATGACGCGGCTCACCTGATGAGCAGACTCCAAACCTTTGCCCTCGTGGCATTGCTGCTTCCCGCGGCCGCCGCTGCCCAGGCGCCGGCACCGCAGAAACTCGCCTTCCGCGCCGTCCACTACGAGGTTGCGGCCGCGCTTTCCCCCGCCGACCAGACGCTCACGGCGCGGGCCAAGATCGAGTTCCAGGCGTTGCAGGCCTCCCGCATCGTCGAGGTCGAGCTCCACCCCAATCTGAAAGTGACGACGGTCCTGGGGAGCGATGGCCGACCGGCAAACTTTGCCCGCAATGACAGTACGCCGCTGCTGCTGCGCGTAACCCTGCCCCAACCCGTCACGGCCGGACAGAGCGTTACCCTCACCTTTGACTACGCCGGCCCGCTGGCCAATGAGGAGAACAGCCCGGTGAAGGGAGTGCGGCTCGCTTCGATCAGCGAGGAGGGCGCTTACTTGCTGTTGCCGGCGCGCTGGTTCCCGCTCACCGACTACCCCGCAAACCGCTACACGGCCGTATTTCAGCTCGAGGTGCCGCAAGAATTTGCCGTGGTCGGAACCGGGAAGGCCGCAGCGCCGAGCGTTGTCGCCGCCAAGCGTGCTTCTGCCGCCCCGGGAAAATCTTCGGCTGCGCCGGCGGTGGCCGGCTCGCGCATCCTCTACACTTTCCGCTCCGAGCGGCCCGAGGACGCGGGAACATTTGTAGCCGGCAACATCCAGTTGGTTCCGGTGTCGGCCGAGGGCCTGAACGTCTCGGTGTATGCCCGGGCGGCCTCGTTGAATACGGCGGCGGCGTACGGCGAAGCTGTGGCCCACATTGTGAACTACTTCTCCGAGGAGTTCGGCCCGCTCCCGCAGCCGCACCTCAGCCTGGCGCAACTCCCTGACGGCTCGTTGCAAAGCTACGCCGCGCCGGGGCTGCTGCTGGTCAGCCTGCGACAGTGGGACCCCAAGGTGAACACCCGGCTGCTAGCGCAACTCGCGGCGAAACAGTGGTGGGGACACGAAGTGATGCCGGCTTCGGCGTCCGATGTCTGGCTGACCGACGGCCTGGCGCGGTACTCCGAGGCGCTCTACGTCGAGCACGCGGTCGGCAAGGAAGGCTTCCAGAGGGCGCTGGAGGATTTCGCCATCGGGGCGCTGATGTACGAGGACGCTGCTCCCATCGCGCAGGCGGCGCGCCTGGAGCCCTTCTCGAGCGACTACCGCTCGGTGGTCGTCAATAAGGGCGCGATGGTGTTCCACATGCTCCGCGCTCAGTTGGGCGACGGCGCCTTTCACGCGCTGCTCCGCGATCTCTACTCCAAGTACGCAGGCAACGCGGCGCGCCTCGATGAGTTCCAAAAAATGGCCCAGGGAAAGGCCCAGGCGAAGGTGGGCGGCCCGGCGTCACTCCCCGCGAACCTGACTCCGTTCTTCGCGCAGTGGCTGAACTCCACCGGCGTACCCGAATTCAAAGTGGAATACATCGTCTTCCGCACGCAGAAGGGCTTCAAGGTCGTCGGCAAGGTGAAACAGGACCTGGACTTCTTCCGCATGGCACTCGAGGTGAAAGTGGAGACCGAGGGAAACCCGGAACTCAAGACGCTGGATGTGATCGGCTCGAATTCCGACTTCACTATCGAGACGTTCGGGCGGCCCAAGCCCGGCGGCATCACCATCGACCCAAACAACAACATCCTGAAGTCGAGCCCGCGGTTGCGCGTGCGCGCTTCGATCGCCCGCGGCGAAGAGTTCGCCGAGCAGGGCCGCTACTTCGAGGCCATCCAGCAATACCAGCGCGCGCTCGAGGTGCAGAAAAACAACTCGCTGGCCAACTTCCGCATGGGCGAGGCATTCTTCTACCAGAAGAACTACCAGGCCGCCGCCAATGCCTTCCGCGAAGCTAGCTTGGGCGACCTGGACGCCAGCTACAAGTGGGTCGAGGTCTGGTCGCACATTTACATTGGCAAGATCTTCGACATCAGCGGCCAGCGGGAGCGCGCCGTAAACGAGTACGACAAGGCCCAGAAGACCAACGATGACACCGGCGGCGCTCAGGCGGAAGCCGCTCGATACCTCAAGGAACCCTACAAGGAAGATGCCGGAGTCCGCTCGAGCAACCCGTAGCCAGCGAGGCACGACGATTCCAAAGCCTGGCGAGCGGATCCTGCCCACCGAACAATCCTAAGCGGCTGTCGCCCCTGCAAGCCGCGCAAGAACTCGAATTTTCATCAGAGCGGCTGGAGGCCGGTGAGCCGCGAAGCCTCGACGCTCTTATGCTGGACGAATACTTGAAATATTTCGCCCATGCTCTCGGGGTGGAGCAAAATCTTCAGCAGCAGGCGCGCGCGCACGCGCTCAACCTCGCTCTGCCCGTCGTCGTAGAGGTCGGCAAATTCGTTGCTACGGCCCAGGGCGAGCAGAAACTGGGCCTGCGAGACAAGTCCCGTGCGTGCGAGCCCGCCGCGGCGCCCCCACAGCTCAAGCGCTGTGAAGTTGACGTGCGCGGTGAGATCCTGCTCGCCCGGGGCGCGGAGGAAATCTTCGCTGGCGCGGTGCTGCTGGTAAGCCAGCAGGGTGCCACGGAGGTGGCGCTCGTCGTAGAGTTCACGCGCTTCGCGGCCGTAGTCCACGGTCAAGACGAAGCCGCGAGCGAGCCTCCGGCCGACGTCGGCGATCCACTCGCACGCCTCGAGTCCCGCTTCGGCCTGCTGCCCTTCCCGCAATTCGATCCCCTGCACCGCGAAATACTCCGCCAGGGCCGGCACCGAGAGTGGGCCGTGCTGCTCGCGGAACTCTTCACCCTCCAGACCGACGTAGATCTCCCGCAGAGCACCCTGTTCACGCACGACGCGGTGCACCGGCAGCGCGTCGAGCAACTCATTGGAGAGCACACAGCCAGCGGGAATTTCGGCCGGCAGCTCGGCGGCGGAGAAGGCGTGCCCGGCCGCAGCGTGCGAGGCAAGCGCGGCCGCCAGCGCAGCGCGGCGCGCCGCAGAGCGTTCGACAGCGACGTAGCGCAGCGCGCCGTAGAAGTCGCGCAGCTCGCGGGCGGCGAATTCCAGCACATGTCCGGCGAGGCGCCCGGCGCCGGCGCCGGCTTCCACGGCCCAGAACCGCTCGGGCCTGCCCAGCAGCGCCCACATCTCGGCGAGCTGCCGCGCCAGCAGGCGGCCGAAGATGGGATGGACGTCCACGCTGGTGTAGTAGTCAGCGAAGCGCGACGCCCCGAGACGGCTGTAATAGCCGTGCTCGGGATGGTAGAGGCACTCGCGCATATATTCGGCAAACGTGATGGCGCCGCGCTCGCGCATGCGTTCGGCGAGCAGGTGCGCCAGGGGCGTGCGAACGACCGAGCGGTCCATCAGTCTTTCCGCTGCGGATTCAACGTAAACATTTCGATGATGTAGTCGTGCAAGCAGTCGTACAGGTGCTTCTGGAAAGTCCAGGGAAACTGCGCGTGCTCAATCTCGCGGGGCCGGAGGAGGAACAAATAGTTGTGGACTTGCACCTCCGGCGGCTTGAAGCGGATTTCGACTTCGACACCCTCGCCCGCCGGGCGCGCCGCGAAATCGAACAGCGGATGCTCGTAACGGGCGAGCTCCCGGCGGACTTTTTCGACCAGCTCGCTCACCGAGCTTTGTCCAACAGGCCTTCCTGGCCCATCCACTGGCGCAGGCGGCGCTCGATGTCGTCGCGAATTTCACGGAAGAAAGCCAGGCGCCGGGCATCCTCGCCGGTCGCGAGAGCAGGATCGGGGATTGACCAATGAAATCGCGCCCGGCGCGCAGGCACAGACGGGCAGTTCTGCGCAGCGTCGTCACAGAGCGTGATGACGTAGTCGAACTCGCCGGACACATCATCGAGTTTTTTCGACCGCCCTTCGCTGACGTCAATGCCGCGTTCCCGCATGGCCTCGACGGCCAGCGGATGGATGCCGCTGGGATTCGGCTGCGTGCCGGCGCTGGCCGCCTCCACGCGCGGCGCAGCCAGCGCGCGAGCAAGACCCTCGGCCATCTGGCTGCGCGCAGAATTGCCGGTGCAGACGAACAGGATGCGCGTGGTCATGACTGCGCCTTGCCGGGGCCGTCCCGGGCGGCGCCCGCCGCGGCGTCCACCTTGCCTTGCGCCTTCATCTCGCTCCAGACGCGCTCAAAGGCCTCCAGCGCCGCCTGGTCGAAGAGCACGAAGTAAATTTTTTCGAGCGAGGTTTCCTGCTTCAAGTGCTCGACCACTTCCCGCAGCATGATCTCGGCGCACTCTTGCAAAGGAAACCCGGCGATCCCTGTGCCCACCGCGGGAAACGCAATTGTCTTCAAGCCCTTTTCCGCGGCGATGCGCAGCGAATGCGCGGTGGAGGCGCGCAGCGCGCGCGCCGTGGTGCGCCCGCCCAATTGCATGCTCGCGGCATGAATGACGTAACGCGCCTTCAGCCGGCCACCCGAGGTGATGGCGGCGCCACCGACGGGGATGCTGCCGATTTCATCGCATTCGCGCTGGATGGCTTCGCCGCCCTTGCGGCGGATGGCTCCGGCCACGCCGCCGCCGAGTTGCAAGTCGTTGTTCGCGGCGTTGACGATGGCGTCGGCGTCCATTTCGGTCAGGTCGCCCTGCTGGATCACGATTTTTTGAGCGATGTTCACGGCCACGAAATCATAACAGAGCAACGCCGCGCCGGCATCGAACCGAGGAAATGACCGCCAGATTCGCGCGTCGTTGATGGAGGACCCCCCACCCCCCCATTTTTATGTAAGTGTTGATTCCAAGGGACTTCAGGCCCAAAGATTCCGTAAGTGCACATTCCACGGGGACTTACGGGCGCGTTTTTCGTAAGTGCGTATTCCAAAGCACTTAGCCGCCTCGGCGGGCATTTTTGGTGAGCTTGCATTTCCGATGGACCTGCGCGGTCGAGCGCAGAATTCTCCGGCCTGGAGGCAGAATCGGTCAGCATAAACATCGGGGTCGCATGCGTTGACCTAGTCAGGGGCAAGAGTTCACAGTCAAGAGTCGAAAGTCGAGAGCTTGGGCCGGGCATACGTGCCTCTCCGCGCAAAGAGATTGTGTTCCCGCATTTCTGTGGCGCAGCGGCTCAGGATCAGGAAAGCACTCGGGTCGAGGACCCGTATTACGCTTCATGTTACCACAAGGCGAGTGGAGCGATTGCGCGCATTGCGCATTTTCTTCTGTTGAAAAAAGGGCATTCGAAAACAGGGGGGACGTCGCCCAGGGTGGTTTGGCGGGAAGCGCCCGAGGTGACAACTAAAGACGACGAAGTGGAGATCTCCGCGTCCGGAGTAGCACCGCAAGGGATTACGCATCGAGGAAAAACCCGCACTCTTGAAAACCACAGGGTTGCGGCACCCGGCACCCGCTTCTACTACCTACAATGTATAGTACGCGAATGATATACTCCGTCCGCGCCTGATGAGCAAGCGGATTTCGGGGGTACATGCTGTGCGCCACCCGCCCCGCTCTGAAGGGAGAGATCCGGACCGATTTCTAGAATCTGCCGCGGGAGTGGCAGCTGAGCAGCCAAGGCCTGGACTTCATCAGAGTCCCTGTCACAGTGACGGTGCCAAATGAATAAAAAATCACAACCGAATGTACTTCTGTTCATTACCATAGCCCTTTGCGGCTCTCCTGGCTGGCATCCAACCTGCTTACGGGCAGGTTTTCTCCGCATCAATTCGCCCGCTGCAAACAACAAAGAGGGAACGAGTGGTCGGGTTTGAGATACAAATCAAGTCAGGAAGAGTGGTCTCGTTTCCCACTGTACCGACCGGCTGGGATATTTCGATAGATAACGATCCTTCGTGGGATACCCAACTGAGGGGCTCCTCGAAAGTAGGGGCTGCAGCACTTGATGTCAAATTCTTCGGGGGCTTCCTAGTCATCGAAAAGGACGAATCCCTCGGCCTAAAGTTCGAAGCAAAGGGGGAAATCATTGTGACCGAAGACTTTGAGCATGGGAGGTGAATCAGCTTCGGCACAAAGGATTTTTCTTTGGTTTCCTTGTCCGTCGTTTTCGCTGACGCTGGATTGCAAGCGTCTCATCGCTCATTTGGAAGAGAGGGTTCCAAAGCTGTGCGCTCCCTTAGACTGGTCATTTCCACGGACCGGAAAAAATACTCCCTCCACGATTCCGCCGAATTGGAAGTCGCACTGCGGAACGTAGCTGATGCTCCTGTCTACATAGATAGGAGAATGGAGTGGGGGGATATGGGGCAGGTTTAAAACTGGATATTCAGGATGAACAAGGCAGGAAGGTTCCGGATAATATGCTTAATGACGCGATCATGCCTCCTCCACCTAAAGACGATCCATGGCCACTTGTCCGGGTAGATGAAGGGCGCCTCTACGGGGCATGGGTGAGTCTCCCCGTCGAAAAGCTCTTCCGCAGTCCCGGCAAGTATTCGATCCGGGTGGTTTACAAGAGCTGGCTGCGCAAGGAATACCTGGAGTCTCGCCTGCGGGACCTATCAGCCATATGGTGGGACGATCCACCGGCAGTTTCCGACCCCATATGGATTGAGGTCGTCCCTTGAGGCTTGGCCTAATGGAATCGACTTGAGCTATACCTACGACCAGCTCAACTACTACTTCGCCGACCACCTGGGGACGTCGCGGGTGGTGACCAGCGCCACGGGCACGACCTTTGACACTCAGCAGATGAAAATCCATGTCTCAGCGGAGCGATAAGATGAAACCTTAGTATTCGCGGGCGTTCTGGCAATGTACATTTGTGCGAGTCTCACCTGGCCCTCCGATACTTCCGCTGTCCAAGACTGTTATGACGCTAAGTTAGTACGGTCATGGGTCGAGCTGCCGCCTTGGATCGCCCAGGGGGATTCGTTCCTGGAGAAGGCTATCTATCGCAGTGGAGATCGAATCGCACTTGGAATCGTCCACGCGTTTGGACGGAAGGAACTGCTCGAGCCTGATCGGCTGAGTCGAGTTCTATCTATCATCCGGCTCTCATTCAGTCAGCCAAAGTATATCGCCCGCGATGAAGACAGAGATCCTGTGGTCAGCATGCTTCTGCTTTCCCTTCTGGAGCACGAGTGTGAAGATAAGACGGCGAAACAGAACATCGTCGACACGGAAGTATATGTTTCATCGCAAGTAGGTGGCTCTCGATAAGAGGAGCAAGAAGCGCAGCAGCCGCAAGCGTAGAAGCAACCGTCGGGGCGACGTACACCTACGACGGCGCCGCACCTCAGGCCGTCTCCCCGGGGCCTGTTTTTCTTGACAACCCTTTCCCGAGAGCGATAGCTTTGGCTCCCAACCCCCCTCAATTTCAGAGGCAAGGAGGACGACCATGTGCAGGATGCTGACGCCATTCGTGACGGTTACTCTGTTGCTCGCGGCCATGGCAACCGTGGCCCAAGCGCAGACCAAGATTTCCGGCACGAATCATTGTGCCAAACCCGACCCCCAATACGCGGTCCAGGTGGGAGACCGGCCGAACCATGCCTTCTCGCTCGGCCAAACCAAGTGCGCCTGGACGAAGCCCTGGGAAATCGCGGGGATTCCGGGCAAGGAGGGCGTCGGGACTTTCTCGGGGGAAACCACCGGCAACACGTTCCGGTTCCATGCCTACTACGTGGACGAAATGGCAAACGGGGATAAAGCGTACTATCGCTATCAGGGAACCGTCACACTGAAAGACGGCGTGGCGCAGACCGAAACGGGTACGTGGAGCCTCGTTCGCGGCACCGGCAAACTCAAGGGCATCACAGGAAAGGGAACCTATAAGGGCATTGCAGCCGCGGATGGAACGGAGACCTACGAAGTGGAGGGCGAATACACGCTGCCCAAGATGTAAGACAACGCCGGAGCAACGGGCAAAGCACTCCGCAATCCACCGCGCTCCGCATCCATGGAACGCATCCCCTAAGGCCGCTCACCCGCCACGCCAACGCCGCGCCTCTGCTGCCCAGCGGCTCTGAGGCTCGCGAATTCGCCTCGGGTTACTCCGGCGCTCAGATTATAATCAACCAGCGATTCTCGCCGGCCGAAAGATAAAGGATGGGCCATACACCCGTGCATCCGTGGCCCGGACCATGACAAAACGGGTTGAGGTCTACCAAATCAAGGTGACGCTCCGCGGCTCGCGGCCGCCCATCTGGCGGCGCATCCAGGTGAGAAGCGATATCACGCTCGCCAAACTCCACAGAATCCTCCAGCGCGTCATGGGATGGACAGATACCCATCTGCGCGAGTTCGTCATCGGCGGCCAGTATTACGGCATACCCGGCCTGGACGAAGGAGAACGGCGCAAGACGAAAGACGAACGGAACTACACCCTGGGCGAGGTGGTAGCGGCTGCGAGCGTATCGTTCACCTACAATTACGACTTTGGCGACAACTGGCATCACGACCTGGTGATAGAGGCGACGGTTCCGCCCAAGAGGGGCGTCCGGTATCCGGTTTGCCTGGCGGGGGCTCGCGCGTGTCCCCCGGAAGACGTGGGTGGACTGTCGGGCTACGAAGATTTTCTCGAAGCAATGAGAGATCCCACCCACCCGGAGCACAGGGAATTCTCGGAATGGATTGGCGGCGATTTCGACCCCAAGGCGTTTGATGTAGGTGAGGTCAATCAAAAACTGCGCAGCATGCGGTAGACCATCCTTGCTCCTTAGGCCCAACCTGACCTTTAGGCCAGTAGCCTTACTCCAATGCCCATCGTATGGTAGGCGATTGGAGGCGACGATGGACCACCGTGCTGCCCGGAGTGAATTCAAGAGGGGTTTGATGCTGCTTCGGGACCGCCGCCCCCATATGGCGCTGCCGCATATGCGCCGGGCGCTCGCGCTGGAAGAGAACAACCCCGACTATCTTTCCTACTTCGGAGTTGCAATTGCACTGGCCGAAAAAAAGTGGGCCACCGCAGAATTGTACTGCCGAACGGCGCTGCTGAGCAAACAGCACGAAGCGCGCTTCCATGTGAATCTGGCCCAGGTGTATCTCGGCGCTGGAAGGGGCCAGCGTGCAGTGCAAACTCTCAATACGGGCCTGCAATGCGCCAAACGGCGCTGCCTCCTGATCCGGGCGCTTTGTAGACTGGTCGTGCGCCGGGCGCCGCTCCTCCCGTTCCTGGGCCGCAAGCACTTTTTCAACCACTACCTAGGGATTGTCCGGCACCGCATCCTTAACTTCTTCAAATACGGGGGCAAATTAGCAAGCAGCGAATCGCATTTCCTGCTATAATCCCCTGCATGTTGCTTGGCGACCGACTACGGGCCTTTCGGGAAGCGAAGAACCTTTCTCAGGGCGACATTCAAGAAAGGACGGGGCTGCTTCGCCCGTACCTATCGCGGATTGAGAACGCCCATACTGTTCCTTCCGTCGAAACGCTGGAGAAGCTTGCCCGGGCCCTCGAGGTCCCCCTCTACCAGCTCTTCTACGATGGCGAAGAGCCGCCTAAACTGCCAAATCTCCCGAAGCGGAAGACCGCGGACCAAATCGCCTGGGGCAGTTCGGGCAAAGAGGCCCGGCTTTTCGAGAAGCTCCGATCGTTCCTCGGACGCATGAGTAAGTCCGACCGGCAGCTTCTCCTCCACCTTGCGCAGAAAATGGCGAGGCGCTGACTGTTCGTCCTTAGCAGCAGCTAAAGCTCCCTACCACGCAGACGCAGCATTCGGGACCTCGCGTGACGAATCCCATAGCCATGCTTCACTGAGAATCAATGCCGCGACCGGCGAGTTTGGCATCGGGGTAGTCGTAGACGCCGCGGCCAGATTTGCGGCCCAGGCGCCCCGCCGCGACGTACTGCCGCAGCAGCGATGACGGGCGGAATTTTTCGCCGAGAGTCCTGTGCAGGTACTCGAGAATGCTCAGGCGGACATCGAGCCCGACCAAGTCCACCAGCTCAAACGGGCCCATCGGGTGGTTCAGGCCGAGTTTCATCGCCTTGTCGATATCTTCGGCCGAGGCGATGCCCTCCTCGAGCATGGCGAAGGCCTCATTGCCGATCAGCGCGTTCATCCGGCTGGTGAGGAACCCGGGCGATTCGCGCACTACGACCACTTCCTTGCCCATGCGGCGGCCCACTTCACAGCAGGCAGCGAGGGTGTCGTCGGAGGTTTTGGGCGCACGAACAATTTCGAGCAGCTTCATCTTCGGCACGGGGTTGAAAAAGTGCATGCCGATGCACTTGTCGGGCCGGAAGGTAACTGCGGCCATCTCGGAGATGGCGAGCGAAGAAGTGTTGCTCGCGAAGATCGAGCCGGGGCGGGCAAACTTGTCGAGCAGGGTGAAGATTTCGATCTTGGTCTCCATCTCTTCGGGCACAGCTTCGATCACCAAGTCGGCTTCGCGGCAGGCTTCTTCGATCGAGCGCGCGGTGACAAGCTGCGCCAGGGCGCTCTCGTTTTGTTGGGCGGAGAGTTTGCCTCGTGCCACGCCTTCATCAAGCGACCGGCAGACGTAGGCGAGTCCCGCGTCGAGCACCGGCGCGGAGATGTCTTCGAGGATGGTGCGGTAGCCGCCGGCCGCCGCGGCGTAAGCGATGCCGCGGCCCATCGTGCCCGCACCTATCACCGCAATCGTGTTCACGTCCATCACTTCGCCTCGCAAGAAAGTGCTTCAACACAGAGAACACAGAGGCACAGAGATCACGGAGAAAGAACCACTGAGAGTTCTTCCCTTTCCCCTTTCAGCTTTTACCTTTGCCTTGCCTCGCTGCTTCCTTGCCCCGTCAACACCCCGGCACCACGGGCGCGCCGGTCTTCTCCATGGCCGCGGCGCGCGCCTGGTCGCCGATCTCCAGCAGACGCCGGGCCGCCTGCCGCGCCAGCTCCTGCGCGGGCGGGGCCGCGGCGAGCGCAGACAGAATCTCGCAGCCGGCCCGGTGATGGCGCTCTTCGTCAGGATTGATGATTTCGCGGTAGAGCTGCGCGATTTCCTTCTGCCCGGCGGCTTCGAGAAACTTCAGAAATTGGGCATTGCGCCGCCCGCCCATAGCTTCGCGGGCGACCAGTGCGGCGGCGATGCGCTCGACTGTAGTGTGGAGCGTACGCAGGTAGGCGAGCACGGGGCTCGGCGGCTCGAGAGGATCGAAGCCATCGAGCGACACGCCCAGTGCGCGCACTTTTTCGGCGAGCAACTGGTAGTGGCGCGCCTCGTCGCCGGCGTGGCGGGCGAGCGCCAGCCTGGCGTCGAGCTCCGGCGCAGTAGCCACCCACGCGGCGGCAATCACTGCGGCCTCCATCTCATTCTTGAGCGCAATTTTCAGGAGCGCGACAAGGGCGGCCATGGCCCCGCCGGGTGCGCCGGGCGAAGGCGCCGCGTCGAGCTTCGAGAGAAGCCTCTCGTTCTCGGCTTTCAGTTGCTCGACGAATGCTCTGCCGTCCATGGGAGGGCCTCAAGTACAGCGGCGACGCTATTGCCTGTCATGCTGAGCCTTTCGCTGCTCTCAGGATAGACTCCTCGAAGCATCTCGACGTTGAGATCCTTCGCCCCGACCAGGTCGGGGCTCAGGATGACAACGAGATAGCATGAGCGAGCGCCTAACGCACCGGGAACAGGCGGGCCGCGTTATCGTAGAGAATCTTGCGCCGCGCCTCTTCCGGGAGCGGCAGCGCCAGAAACTTCTCGATGTTCCCCCGCACGTCCGGCACGCCCGGCCCGGGCCAATCGGTGCCGAACAGCACCTTGTCGGCAATCTCCTCGAGCCGCGGGAAATACTCCAGCAGCTTCTGCGGCGGGATTCCCGACACATCCATGTACATGTTCTTGTGGCGGCGGACGAGAAAGAAGGCCTCGTCCATCCACAGCGGGCGCCCGCCGTGCGCCAGGATGACCACCAAGCCGGGATAATCCACGCCCAAGTCGTCAGCCAGGATGGGCTGGGCGTGGACATTGCGCGCGCCGGGAAAAATTGAGGTGCCGGTATGGACCATCACCGGCATTCCGATCGCCTGCGCGCGCTCGTAGACCGACGCGAGCGGCCCCAGGCCGTCGCGGTAGGCATTGGGCGCAAAGAGCTGGTGCGACGGGTGCACCTTCAGCCCACGGATTCCGCGCTTCGCCAGGCGGTCTACTTCCGCACCGGCATCGGCGACGTACTTCGGGTGCACCGAGCCGAAGGCGATAAGCCGCTCGGGTGCGGCGCTGCAATAGCGCGCAATCCAGTCGTTCACTTCCGGGGGGAAGCCGATGACGTCGGGGCTGACGTAGTTAATCAGCCCGGCGCGCTCGATGCCTGCGCCATCGAGAAACTTCAGGAAGGCGGCCGGGTCGGCGGAAAACCGTTCGACGTCGGCGTAGTCGCGGCGGCCGCGCTTGATCAGCTCAAGCGCCTGCGGCTTGAACAGGTGCAGCGGCTGGATGTGGATGTGAATATCAATTATTCGCATTGAGCGCAGCTCTGAGTTCCGAGTACCGCTTAGACACCCGACGCGGGAATCGTGTGCCGCGTTTCTTCAGATTCCGGAACACGTCCAAGTAAACTCTGACCTCGGCCTTATCGACAATTCGCCCATTCCGAATCATCCACAAGAAGTTGAGATAGGCCTCGGCAAGGCGATTATAAAAATTCTCGCGAAAGTATTTGACCGACCCAACTCCAGCAAGCATTCTCGTAGATGGCCGACCAGCAAAAGTATATATATGCTCTTCCGCTCTGCGACTCATGATATTGCCTTGCGTTCTTTCACAAATACCCTGAAGTCGACTAACAGCATCTTCCAATTGTCCTTGTGAAGCCTGGGCCGACACTTTCGTAACTAGTGGGAAAAGGAGCCGCCATTTCAGCGTGCCGAAGGATTCGCAACAGCTATCTGGACCAACTCGGTAGTCAACTAGTTTAGCTCGAAGCCTCCGAGGCCTTCCTTTCCATGAAAAGAAATACGGCAAATATTCACCTGAATAGATTTTGAGGGACGGCTTTTCTTGATTGACGACCCCAACGAAAAATGGAATCTCTAAACCCAACAGATAAGGAATTTTTTTTGTGAGGTCAATGGGCAATGCTGAACTTTTTATTTGAATTGCAAACGAATTACGCGGTAGTACGACCTGCACACCCTTTTGTCTGCGCACGTCAAAAAGGCAGCAGAAGAAATCCGACCCTAGGTCGTCTGAAACGGTTATAGGGCTGGCGCAAAAGGAAAACCTAGAAAGGATGAACGAACCCAGATGTTCATTCTGCCACCCTTTCCTGGTTTGAGCCAAATGGGGCACGAAGCTCAGCTCTACCTTGGCTCTTTCCAGCTCTGTTCCAGGGCGCGGCGCGTGAACAAGCGTACCATGTCGCGGCGATAGACAGGCGTCGAGGCGGAAGTGGTCAGGGGCTTGCCGGTGCGGATGGCGGCGTGGGCGACGCGGTCGACCAGCTCGGGCGAATACTTTTGCCCTACCAGCCAGTCGGCGGCTTCCCGGACGAGGAGCGGCGCGGGGTTGACGGCGGCAATCGCCAGGCGCGCTTCGCGGCAGACGCCGCGGGGGTCCAAGTCCAGCGCCACAGCAACCCCGGCGAGCGGATAGTCAATCGAATCGCGGATACGCAGCTTTTGGTAGAGGCCGCGGCGCCCGGCAGTGCGCGCCGGTAAGTGGACGGCCGTGACGATTTCGTCCCGGGCGAGCGCGATGCGGTTCATCCCATCGTTCAAATAAAACTTTTCGAGCGGCAGCCGCCGCGCGCCACGAGGGCCGGCGATTTCAATCTCGGCTTCGAGGGTGAGCAGCGCCGGCGCCGAATCACCTGACCAGGCAGCCCAACAGCGCTTCCCGCCCGGCGCGACGTGGCAGATTTCGCCCTCTTTTTTCAGGCAGCCGCCCAGCGCCTTCCGCCAGAAGAAAGACTGGTTGTACCAGAGGCAGCGGGTCTCCAGGCACAGGTTGCCGCCGAGCGTGCCCATGTTGCGTTGCAGCGGCCCGGCAATCGTCGAAGCAGCGCTGACCAGGACGGGATAGCCGGAGCGCACCAGCGGCGACTCGACCATCTCGGTCAGCGTGGTGAGCGCTCCGATGCGCACCGCCCCCTTAGCGACAATGGTGATGCCCCGAAGCGCCCGGATGGGCTTGATGTCCACGAGGACCCGCGGCGAAAACAGCTGCATCTGCAGGTTGGGCACCACGTCGGTGCCGCCGGCGATGATCATGGCCTCCGGGCCGCCATCGGCCAGGATGCGCACCGCCTCTTCGATGGTTTTCGGGCGCGCAACGCTGGCTGCAGGCATGCTCATCGCGCGCCGCCTTCCGGCTCGCCGGATCGCGGCCGGCCGTTCCCGCCGCCGCTTTGCGGCTGATTCTTCTTCTCGCGCAGCGCGGCGAGGATTTTCTCCGGCGTAATGGGCAGCGTATTGATGCGCACGCCCACGGCGTCGTAGATGGCGTTGGCCACGGCCGGGATGGTGGCAGCCAGCGAGCCTTCGCCGGCTTCCTTGGCGCCGAACGGGCCTTCGGGGTCCATGCTCTCAACGATGATGGATTCGATCTCAGGCGTCTCCAGGGTCGAAGGAATGCGGTACTCGAGCAGCGTCGGGTTCATCAGCCGGCCCTTGTTCCAGACCATCTCTTCCTGAAGCGCCTGGCCCAGGCCCATGTAGACCGAGCCTTCGATCTGCCCTTCGACCGTCATGGGATTGAGCGCCTTGCCGCAGTCGTGCGCAGCCACAATGCGGTGCACGCGCACCCGGCCGGTCTCGGTGTCCACGGAGACCTCGGCGACCTGCGCGCTGTAGCTATAAGAAGGCGACGGCCCCACGCCGGCGCCCTTGAACTTGCCGCCGCGAGCCTCTTCCGGCGGGGCGTAGGTGCCTTTGGCGACAAGAGCGCCGTGGAAATCGAGGGCCAGGCTGACGGCTTCATCAAAGCGGAGGCGCAGGCGCGGATCGTCGGTCGAGAAAACCTGGTCATCGCGCGCCTCGAGCCGCGCCGGGTCGCAGCCGAACTTGCTGGATACGGCCTGGAAGATCTGCGCGCGCATGTTTTTCGCCGCTTCCAGACAAGCATTGCCGGCCATGAACGTGACCCGGCTCGAATAGCTGCCCAGGTCTACCGGCGTGAGCTCGGTGTCGGCGGCGACAAGCTGGATGCGCTCGGGACGCACGCCAAGCACCTCGGCGACGATCTGCACCTGAATGGTGTCCGACCCCTGGCCGATCTCCGACGCGCCGGTGAAAAGCGTCACCGCGGCGCCCCGGTCGATCTTGATGTGTATTGTGGTGTGCGGCATGTTCGAGCGGATGATGGGGTTGGCGGCGCCGCTGACGTAATGGCTGCAGGCCAAGCCCACGCCGCGGCCGTAAGGCAGCTTGCCTTTTTTCTCCGCCCAGCCAGAGCGCTCAACCGCCTTCTCGATACACTCCGGCAGGCCGTAGCTGGTGACGCGCAGGCCGTTCACGGTAACACAGGGCGCCCGAAGCAGATTGCGGCGGCGGAGCTCGGCGGGATCGAGCCCGGCGTCGTGCGCCAGCGCATCGAGCATGGCCTCAAAGGCGAAGCGGACGTTAACCGTGCCGTGCCCGCGCATCGCGCCGCAGGCGGGCTTGTTCGTGAGCACGCGGTAGCCGTCGTAGCGCACGTTGGGAATGTCGTAGAGTGCGCCCAGCAGCGCGCCGGAATAGAGCACGGTGACCGGGCCGTAGCCGCAGTAGGCGCCGCCGTCCTGGACCACTCGCGCGGCCACCGCGGTGATCTTGCCCTCGCGAGTGAGGCCAACCTTCAGGTCCACGAGGGTGATAGGCCGGCCGCGGTGCGCGTAAAACACCTCTTCACGGGTGTAGGTGATTTTCACCGGCCGGTGAGCCTTCTTCGCCAGCACCGGCGCAGCCACTTCGAGCGGGATCACTTCGCTCTTGCCGCCGAAGCCGCCGCCCACCAGCGGTTTGATGACGCGGATCCGGCTCATGGGCATCTCGCACACTTCCGAGATGGTGCGGTGGAGGTAGTACGGCACCTGGGTGGAGGAATAGACGGTCAGCCGGCCGTCGGGTTCCCAGATGGCCAGGGTCGCGTGCGGTTCCATCGCCGCGTGGGTCACCTCGGCGGCGTAGTAACGCTCCTCGCGGACGAATTCGGCGCCGGCAAAGCCATCCGCGGGGTTGCCGAACTCGTGGTGGTATTCCTTTTCGATGTTGTTCGGCTTCTGCTCGTGAATCCAGCCGGAGGTGGCCTTCATGGACTCCAGCGGATCGAACCACGCCAGCAGGAGCTCGTAGTCCACTTCGATCAATTCCAGCGCCTGCTCGGCAATCTCGAGGCTGGTGGCCGCGACGGCGGCGACGTTGTCGCCGATATACCGCGCCTTATCCAGCGCGAAGACGCGCTCGTCGTGGCCGATGGGCAGGATGCCGTACGGGTTAGGCGCGTCGCGGCCTGAGGCGACGGCCTTGACGCCCGGCAGGACTTCCGCTTTCGAGGTATCCATCGAGCGGATGCGCGCGTGCGGATGCGGCGAGTGCAGGATCCTGCCAAACAGCATCCCCGGCACGGCCAAGTCGTCGGTGTACTTGCCAAGGCCGGTGACCTTCGCAGGCGCATCGGTCATGGGGAGCGGCTTGCCGATGATGGAGTACGGCGCCACGGGTCAGTCCCCTACCGGCGCGGGCCGTGCGGCGCGCGACGCGGTGCGCTCGATGGCCAGTTTCACCGATTCGTAGATCTGCATGTAGCCGGTACACCGGCAGAGGTTCGAGGAGAGCGCGACGCGGATCTCCTCGAGGGACGGATTGGGGTTGTGATCGAGCAGCGCCTTTGTGGCGATCAGGAACCCCGGCGTGCAAAAGCCGCATTGCGCCCCGCCGGCCACGGCATAGCCTTCCTGCACTGGGTCGAGCTCGCCCGGCGGCGCGATACCCTCGACCGTCAACAGCTCGGCCTCCTGGTAGCACGAGGCAATCGCGACGCAGGAGAGCATCGGCACGCCATCCACCAGCACGGCACAGCAGCCGCAGCTCGAATCGTCGCAGCCGCGCTTCGAGCCGGTCAGGCCCAGATCCTCGCGCAGCACGTCGAGCAGCAGCTTCTGCGGCGGCACGGCGAGTTCGTGTAGCTCGCCGTTCACCTTCAGCCGAATCAATTCTTTGGTCATGGTTTCAAATTGTCCAATCGAACCGGGCAGCAGCCAACTTCTCAGTTTTCAGCTTTCGACTGGCAACTCTCGGCTGTCGCCCGGCCCTAATACCGAGGCACACTTGGGTCGATCTCTGTCGCCCAGCGCTCGATCCCGCCGGAAAGCGACCGCGCGCCCTCAACGCCCTGGGCACGCAGCCATGCCGCTGCATCGAGGCTGCGAATTCCGTGATGGCAATAGAGCACGACCTCTTCAGCTTGCTCCAGCGCCACCAGGTTCGCCGCCAACGCGCCCATTGGAATCAACTTCGCGCCTTCGATGCGACAGATCTCGTGCTCCCACGGCTCGCGCACGTCCACCAATAGAAACTTGCCGCCGCGGTCGAGCCGCTGTTTCACTGCTCGTGGCTCAATTTGCATGTCGTCCATCGTGGATCTCCAACGTGCATGGTTGGATTCGAGCGACCCGCCCCCACAGTTCCCCTCACGTAACAATTTCTAGCGGCCGAAGAACCTCCAGTGCAGAGTACCCAACAGCACATAGAGGAGAAGAACAAAAATGCGAAACCCGGTTGAACGAAAGAAGGGGTGTATTCGAGACTCCTCTTCTCGCAACACCTCTTCGATGATGTCAAGGTCAAGGCCCAACTCGGGGAGTGCGGTCCAGTTTTTCAGCTTGTCGAGAATTCTCATGGTCGCTCAAACTCGTGCTTATTCTTCAGTAGCCAAAGTCGGCGGGCACGGAATAGGCATGCTGGCGCACGCCGAGCGTGCCCACGCGAGCCGTGCCGAGCAAATCCATGTATTCGCGCCGCGCGGCCACGCCAGTCACCCAGTGGGCGAGCCATTGCTCGAAGTCCTCCACCTGACGGCTTTGCTCGTGGTACTGACTGAAGAAGGCGTGGTCGCGCCCGTAATAGCCCAGCACGGGCGAAGGGTGTGCGCCCCACGGCTCGTGCACCACCGCCGCCACCAGGAAGCCGGGGATGAGCGTGCGGTTGGGGTCCGAGGCAATCACCTCCGGCGCGACGATTTCTTCGGCGACCACGATCACCTTACGCGCGGCCCGCGCGCCATCCACCGCCACGCCCAGATTGCCCCAGAGGTGGGTATTGCCGTACTCGTCGGCGCGCTGCGCGTGCAGGATGGCCACGTCGGGCCGCAGGCCGCGCACGGCGATCAGCCGCTCCTCGCTCACAGGCGAGGGAAACTCGCGCAGGTTGCCGTTTTTTTTGAGCAGGTCGCTGCCCAGGGTGGAATAGGTGGGCATGAACGGCACGCCCAACGCCCCAGCATGCAGTGCCAGGGCGATCGCGAAATTGGAGTAGTCCACCATCTGCACGCCGCGCGGCACACTGCGCTCGACGGCGCGGCGGAAACAGTAACCCACGCCCGCCGAGACGTTGCCCACCCAGGCCGCTAGCACCCGCGAGACGCACGCCGCACCGATCATCTGGTCGAAGAGGACATCCGAGATCGGCCCAACCAGCGTGAGGTCGCGGCGTCCCTGGCGGATCAGCTCGTGCCCCGCCGCAAACGGAATCATCTGCTCGAGCTGGGCGCCCATCAGCACCATCGAGCCCGAGGGCACATGCTCGGCGATGGCCTTGTGCATGGTCACGAGTTTTGACCGGGCGGTCATTTCGCCTGAACCGTCGAACTTCTAACGGCCTTTCCAGGCCGGCGCGCGCTTTTCGAGAAACGCAAGGACGCCTTCGCGGGCATCCTCGGTCTGCATCAGTTCGCCGAGATAAAACTGCTCGATCGCAGCGAGATCCGCATCAAAATCAGCCTGCCGCGAGCGCCATAGAGCGCGCCGAGCCAGGCGCAGCGCAACCGGGCTGAGCGCGCGCAGCTCGCCGAGCAGCGCGTTCACCGCCTGCGCCAGCGCGTCGTCGGCAACGACGCGAGTGACCAGGCCGAGCTCACGCGCTTCGGTGGCCGAAAGGGTGCGGCCGGTGAGAATCAGATCCAGGGCCGCCCGCAGGCCCACCAGCTCGGGCAGGGTGAGCAGCGCCACAGGCGGGAAACAGCCGAGCTTGATCTCGGGCTGGCCGAACTGCGCTGACTCAGTAGCTATAACGAAGTCGCAAAAAGTGGCCAGCTCCATCCCGCCTCCCAGGCAATGGCCGTGGACCGCGGCAAGCGTGAGGCAGTCGGCCCGGACGAGTTGCCCGAAGACGTCGTGGAATGCGGCGAGCATCCCAGCGACGCGGTCGGAAGCGTGATCGCGCACTTCCGCACCGGCGGAAAATCCCTTCGCCCCGGCTCCCTGAAAGACGAGAAAATCGCATTCGGTGACGAGGCGCGCGAGTGTCCGCGAAAGCGACTTCATCATGGGGATATCGAGGACGTTGAGCGGTGGACGGTCGAGCGTCACCCAAGCCGTCTTGCCTTCGCGGTGGACGTGAATGGTTTCGCCCGCGGTCATCGGTTGATCCAGAAGCGCTCCGGATCGAGCGCACGCATCGCCGCCAGTTCGGCGTCGTTGGGCGCCGGGGTTTCGCCAAGGCCGTCGGCGACGCGCAGCGTCCAGCCGGTATTGCTGAGCACGTCCTCGACTTGCACGCCGGGATGCACCGAGGCCAGACAGGCTTCGCCATCGCTGGTAAAGCGCAGCACGCCGAGAGTGGTGATGATCGCGGAGGGCCCCGAGCGCGCCGGGAGCCCCTGCGCGCGCCGCCAAGTGTCGCCCGAGCCGAAGCCGGGCGAGGTGATATGGTTTACTCGCTCGACTAGGCGCGCGCGGTCATGATCGAGCAGCACCACCGTGCGCTGCGCCAGGCAGGCGATGTCGCAGGCGCCGCCCGAGCCCGGCAGGCGGACGAGTTGCCCGTCGCGGTGTCCCCAGGTGGAGTTGAGATTGCCGAAGCGGTCCACCTCCGCCGCGCCGAGGAAGCCTACGTGGACGCGGCCCTGTTGGAGCAGCGCCATAACATCGAGCATCTGGCCGCACTGCGTAGCGCCGCGGAGATTGGGCGGGTCGGCCATAGTGTAGAGCAGTTCCGGCGCAGGCGTCTCGCGGATCACTCCGTTCTCATAAAGGCCGACCGCCGTGGGCGCGTGCGTGCGCTTGGCCACAAGAAACGCCAGCAGCGGCAAGCGCATGCCGACAAAGACCAGCTCGGCGTCGCGGATCTCGCGCGCGGCGGCAGCGACCATCAGCTCGCCCTGCGAGTAGCCGCGAGCGGGGGTTTCGGCCTGGAGGCGGGGAGGCATTTCGCCGGTGCGCTACTCCATTGCTCCCTTCGGAGCAATCCAGCAGGGCTCGGTCGCCTGGATTTCGTTGACTAGTTTGATGTCCTCGGGCTGCGGCAGCATTTCCCGCAGTTGTTCCTGATGTGCAAGAGGGGAGAGCTCCTCGCCCGTGACGCTGTAAGGCTGCCCCGCGAACTCGCCGATTTGGCGATTGAATTTCAGGTCCGGCACATAGAGCAGCGTCTGTCCGGCGGGAACGTTTTTATTGATCTGCTCGATGAGCTTCTGGCACTCGAGATGAAACAGGGAGCGGCTGTGCTCGTTCATGCGCTCCAGGTCCGCCTCCTGCTTGGCTTGCGGCTCATCGTAGCGGCCCTTGAGACCCCAGACGTAGAACCAGTGGGCAGAGCTCGAGCGGTCCACGCCGAACAGGTCGCAACTCACGGGCACCCACTTATTGATGAATTTCTGGACGATGGCGAGCGGCACTACGCCGGCGCGAACGATGCGCTTGATGCCATCCTGGCCGGTGCCCAGGTGGAAGGACTCCTCGCGCAGCATGGGGATCATGGACTGGGCGAGCGGCGCGAAGCCCGAATAGCTCAGCATGGTGAGCTGGAATTTGCCGTCGCGGTCCACGAAATCGGTGTAGGTGAAGAAGTCAAGCCAGTTATTGACCTCCTGATTGAAGGCGCCCAGCAGGCGCTTCTGATCGAACGCGCGCCGCTCCAACATCTTCTGTGCTTCTACCCGGCCGCTATAGCCGAAGTGGTTGACCAGGAGGTGGCACATCTGCCAGCCGTGGCGCATTTCTTCGGTGACGACACGGCAGAGCGATTGCCGGTCGTGCTCGGAGGGCGACTGTTCAAACAGCCGCCGTTGCTGCTCCACTGAGGCGAACTCCGTGTCGCCCTGATAGACGATCAGGTTGAGCAGGGCATCCCGCATCCGCTGGTCGGGGATCTGGATTACCCGATCCCACTTGGGCCGGCCTTTGAAAGCGCCGAACTCAACTTCGCTCGAGCGCATCGGACCGAACTTGGCCTCGAAGTTGTAGTTGACGATCTCCGGGTAGTCCACGCCGATGTCTTTCTGCCAGACGCGGAACAGGTCCACCCAGTCGTCAAAAGTCGTGATGCGCTTTGCCGGCATGCGTGCGAGCCCTCCTGATGCCCTCCAGGCAGTTCCCACTTCCTATTCGCCTTCCGCTTGTTCCCTTTTTTCCTTTCCGCCTTCTCCTCTGCCCTTCTATGTGCCGTGGAACCGCGGCAAGCGCTTCTCGAAAAACGCGTTCAACCCCTCCGCGCAGTCCTCAGACTGAAAACATTCTGCCTGCTGGCGGCCCTCGGCCTCGAGCGCGCGCTCGAGGGCGCCTCGTTCGGCGCCAAACAGCGTCCGACGCACGGCGCGCACTGCCAGCGGCGGCGCGGCTGCGAGGCGCCCGGCCATGCCGCGAGTTTCCTCGGCCAACCGTTCGTGCGGCACCACGCGATTGACAATGCCGAGGCGCTCAGCCTGCGCAGCCGTGATCATCTCGCCGGTATAGAACATCTCCGCAGCGCGCGCCGGCCCCACCAGCCGCGGCAGAAGGTAGGTGCCGCCAAAATCCGGAAACAGTCCCACCTTGGCAAAGTTCTGCCCGAAGCTGGCCTGATCGGACGCGATGCGCAGGTCGCAAGCCAGCGCCAGGTTCATGCCGGCGCCCGCAGCGGGTCCATTGACCGATGCCAGGACGGGCACGGGGAGGTCGGCAATGGCCAGGATAATCTCGGTCCCGGCGCGCAGCAGGTCTTTGAGCTCGCGGCCTGCATTGTTCGAGCGCGCCGAGCACAGCAGCACGAGGTCGCCGCCCGAGCAAAACGCACGTCCCGAGCCGGTGAGCACCACGCAACGCACCTCGGGATCTTTGCCGACGCGGCGGAGCGCGTCGGCCAGCGCCACGCCCAGCTCAACGTTCAGCGCGTTGAGCCGGTCGGGCCGGTTGAGCGCAAGGGTGATGACGCTGTTCTCCCGCGTCTCAAGCACTAACGCTTCCGGGGCGGCTTGTGCGGAGTTGGACACTTGGCTTTATTCTCCCAGGCTTCGGCGCTACAAAGTCTTCCGGCCCTTCGCACCAGTCCTCATATTTTCAGGCGCTTCAGCACGGCAGCGAGCTGGCGGAAGTAGCGCATCCTCTGCCCGCGGGCCACGGCGTTCCGCCTGCTGGTCGAGGGCAGCACAAACACCTGGGCGCCGTAGAGGCGATCCTTCTGCAGGCCGAGCTTGCACGGGCGCTGGGCAAACTTTTCAAACACCAGCTTGCCGTTGAAGGCGACCACCTGCGGCGCGTACTCCTCGAGCTTCTGTGCCAGCAGAATGCGCCCTTCGGCGAACTCCTCCCGGTGAATCTCCTCGATGCCGCGGGTGGGGCGCTTCACCATGTCGGTGAGCCCGACGCCGAACTCGATGATGCGCTTGTCGTCACGGTAGTCGAGCAGCTCAGGGACGACACCGGAATCGTAAAGCAGCGGCCAGAAAAGGTTGCCGCGGCCGGCATAATAGTGGCCCAGACGCGCCGAGCGTTCGCCGGGGTTGCAGCCGACGACGATCAGCCGCATGCCGCGCCGCAGATAATCGGGGAGGGTGCGCATCTATCCCAGGTTCACCCAGACGCTTTTCACCTGCGTGTAATGCTCAATGGCGTGCAGGCTCAGCTCGCGGCCGTAGCCGCTCATCTTGTAGCCGCCAAATGCGGCGGCCGGGTCGTAGTTGTTGTAGGTATTGATCCACACCGTACCCGCCTGGAGCTTGCGGGCGACGCGGTGCGCCTTGGCGATGTCGCGGGTCCAGACGGCCGCAGCCAGGCCGTAGGGCGTTTCGTTGGCCTGACGAACGGCGTCTTCCATGTCGCCGAACTCGATGGCGGCGAGCACCGGGCCGAAAATCTCCTCGCGGGCGATGGTCATATCGTTGCGCACGCCGTCGAATACGGTCGGCTGCACGAAGCAGCCCTTGCCGCCGACTGAGACGCGCTCGCCGCCCGCAGCCAGCTTCGCGCCTTCCGCCTTACCCTTTTCGATGTAGCCGAGGACGGTCTGCATTTGGCGTTCGCTGACCAGCGCGCCGAAGCGCGTTTTGGGGTCGAGCGGGTCGCCGGGCTGGATTTTCTTGGCGCGGTCCACCAGCTTCTGCATGAAATCATCGTGGATTTTCTTGTCCACGAACAGACGCGAGCCCGCCGCGCACACCTCGCCCTTGCCGTAAAAAATGCCGATGGTAGCACCGCGCACGGCGGCGTCCAGATCCGCGTCGGCGAAGACGATGTTCGGCGACTTGCCGCCGAGCTCGAGCGTGACCCGCTTGAGCGTGTCGGCCGAATCGCGGAGGATCTCCTGACCGGTGCGCGTTTCGCCGGTGATGGCGACCTTGGCAACGCCGGGATGCCGCACCAGCGCTTTGCCCAGCGTCGAGCCCGGTCCGGTGATCACGTTGAGCACGCCGTCGGGCACGCCGGCCTCCTGGCAAATCTCGGCGAAACGCAGCGCCGTGAGCGGGGTCCAGCTCGCGGGCTTGAGCACGACGGTGTTGCCGGTCGCCAGCGCCGGCGCTACCTTCCACGACGCCAGCAGCAGCGGGAAGTTCCACGGCACGATCGCCGCTACCACGCCCAGCGGCTCACGCAGTGTGTATTGCAGAAATGGCCCGCGGACCGGCACGGTCTCGCCGTGGATCTTCGTGGCCCAGCCGGCATAGTAGCGGAAGACCTCGGCGGTCATGGGCATATCAATTTGCCGGGACTCGAAGATGGGTTTGCCATTGTCGAGCGTCTCGAGCGTTCCGAGCTCTTCGTTGTACTTGTCAATCAGATCACCGATCTTCCAGAGGATTTTGGCGCGGTCGGCGGCGCTCATCTCCGGCCAGGGGCCAGAGTGGAAGGCCTTGTGCGCGGCCTCCACCGCGGCAGCGGCGTCGCGCTCATCGCCCTCCGCAATCAGTGTGATCGTTTCGCCGGTGGCGGGGTTGACGGTAGGAAACGTTTTGCCCGAGGCTGCGTCCACCCATCTGCCGCCGATGAACAGCTTGCCGGGCTTCACTTGAACCTGCAGTGCTGTGGCCATGGCGCTCCTCGGTGTTCGTTCTTAGGATGTGAAAAGCCCCGTCTCTACAGAGTCGGGCTGCATTTTCCATTGCGAGTTTCGCTCTTCGAGCTTCGTCCGGTTACTTCCCCTTGAAATGAGGCTGGCGCTTCTCGACGTATGCGGCCAGACCCTCCTTGGCGTCCTCGCTGGTGAACAGCAATTGCTGCAATTCGCGTTCGAGGCCCAGGGCCTCGGCGAAGGGCACCTCCGAGCCGGTCACCACCGCGCGCTTGATTCGGCCGACGGCGCGCGAGGCCTTGTTGGGCGGGCAGAATTGCCGGGCGTAGGCCATCACTTCGTCCCAGAAGGTGTCGCGCTCGTAGAGGTAATGGATCAGGCCCCACTCGAGCGCCTCATCGAAGCTGAACGTGCGCCCGGTGGCCATCAACTCGAGCGCGCGCGCCCGTCCGATCACGCGCGAGAGCCGCTGAGTGCCGCCGGTGCCCGGAAGCACGCCCAGGTTCACCTCAGGCAGGCCGATCTTGCCGGCATCCTGCCTGGCGACGCGGATGTCGCAGGCCAGCGCGATCTCAAGGCCGCCTCCCACCGTGTGCCCGTTGAGCGCGGCGATCACCAGCTTCGGCGTCTGCTCCAGGCGAGAGAGCGTCTCATTGGCATGCAGGCAGAAGTAGTATTTGAACTGCGGATCGGCCTTCACCAGCATGGGGATGCTCGCGCCGGCGGAGAAAAATTTCTCCCCCGCGCCGCGCAGGACGATAACATGGGCGTTCTCATCCATTCGCGCCCGCAGGATGGCCTCGTCGAGCTGGCGCATCATCTCGTAGGTGTAGGTGTTGGCGGGCGGGTCGTCCATCTCCAGGATGGCGATGCCATTCTCCACCTGGTAGTGCAGGAGCTCTTTCTGCTCGACTGCCTGCGTGGTCGCCATGACTTTCCTCCGTCGGTTGCAAATGAATGTGCGAAACTATCCGGTCGCCCTGGCTGCATCTCCCGGGGCGCTTCGGCCCGGCGTCATCGGGCGCGGGCGGCGGGTCGGGTGGCCGTTAGCCACGCCGGCCAGAAAGATTCCCGCCACGGTCTCCGCCAGCCGATCCGCCTGCGGGTCCACCCGCGGGTTGTGCCACTTGTAGATCCAATTCATCATCCCGAACAGGCTGAGCACGGCCACCCGCGGATTAACGCGACGCACGCGCCCGGTCTTCCGCAGGTCGCCGAAGATTCCCCGGGCCAGCTCGTAGTATCGCCTCTTGATCTCGGCCACTTCGCGGCGGTAAGGATCTTCGAGAGCTTCCTCCTCGTGCGCCAGGACCTTCATCTCCATGGGGTGGCGCAGGAAGTAGTCAATGTGGTTACCGATCAGCACGCGCATACGGCCTTCCGGCTCATGGAGCCCCGCAAGACGTCGCTCGAGCCGCTTCAGGATGCTAGTAAATGCATTTATTTGAATGAGATAAAGCAGTTTCTGCTTGCTTTCGAAATAGTAGTAGAGGCCTGAGAGCGATACGCCGCTCGAGCGGCTGATATCGCGGATCGAGGCGCCCTGATAGCCCTTTTCGGAGAACACCCGTGCGGCGTGGCGCAGGATATGCTGCAGCTTGCCCTGGAAATCGCGGTGGTTGCTGGATGCGGTTCGGGACACGTTGGCTAAGTCGAACGTTCGTTCGATAAATAACGCGTCCCGCCGCGGTTGTCAAGGGGCTTTCCGAGGCTCCCTCCCTGCCCTCCAACCTCCGGGAACCAACGGGGTCCGTACATCCTGCGGCCGGCTGCGCCCGGTCCGTTACGGTTAGGCTGCGCCGCAGGACGCTGGGCGCGTTCCCGCAGCTTTTTGCATCCTCGCAGGGCCGCAGAGCGTCCAATGGGGCAGCGAAGATGACGGTCGGCGAGTGCGGGCGAGAGTATGCTACCCTCTGGAGCAGCGCAGCAATGAACGGAAACGCCGGCGCCGGCAGAAAGACCAGCTTGAACGCTCCCCATCCGAAACCGTTGGCCTCGGCGATCGCCCGCGACGACGAAGGGGCGCTTGTAGCCGCGGCCAAGTCGGGCGACGCCACCGCCTTTGAGGAACTGGTCAACCGTTACGAGCGCAGGATTTTCCGCCTGGCCCAGAACATCACGCAGAACCGAGAAGACGCCGAAGACGTGATGCAGGACGCCTTCCTGAAATCCTTCCAGCACCTCGGCGACTTCCAGGGCGATTCGCGCTTCTACACCTGGCTGGTGCGCATCACTGTGAACGAAGCATTGATGAAGCTGCGCAAGCGCCGGCCCAATCAGATCTCGCTCGACGAACCGGTGCAGACCGAAGACGACGTGATGCCGCGGGAGATCGAAGACTGGGGCCCCACGCCGGAGCAGCGGTACGTCCAGACCGAACTCCATGGCATTCTCTCGGAAGTCATCGGCGAGCTCGAGCCCGCATTCCGCATTGTTTTCCTGCTGCGGGACGTCGAGGAGATTTCGACCGAAGAAACGGCGCAACTGCTCAACCTCTCGGTGCCCGCTGTGAAATCGCGACTGCTGCGCGCCCGTCTGAAGCTGCGCCAGAAAATGAACAAGTATTTTCGAAAGGAAGAACTGAATTGAACTGCAAAAAAGTCGTCTTCGAACTTTCGGGTTACCTCGATGGCGAGCTCGACGCGGGCGCCCGGGCGGATCTGGAGCGCCACCTGGAGCACTGCGACGACTGTCGCCTGGTGGTGGACACGACCAAGAAGACCATCCAGATCTTCTGTAACTCGGAGCCTGTGCCGCTGCCCGCCGATGTCCGCGACCGCCTGCACGCAGCGTTGGAAAAGCGCCTGCGCCAGCGCCCGGCGTGAGGGCGCGCCCCCTCTCGCCTGCCTGGGGCCCATCGCGATACGCCCCGGTGAACAAGCCTCCTTCGCTCGATCATTCGGAGTCGTTCCACATCGGAATACGCTGTCCCAAGCGGCGCTCCTGCGCCAGCTCGTAGACGCGGGCAGCGACGGCGATGTCCCAGATGGCAATCCCGTTCGACTTGAACAGGGTGATCTCGGCCGCGCCGGTGCGGCCGGCCACTTTGCCCGCCACAATCTCCGCAAGTTCCCGCACTTCGGCCCAGCGGGCGGCGTCCGCGCCAAGGGCATGAATCAGGTCTCCTGCTTCCTGCATGGATTGCTCCACGGAATCGACAGCGATGAGCCCGGCGCGCTGGACAGCGGCGTCGTCGAGCTCGCGCTTCTGCGGAAAATTTGCGCCGATAGCGTTGACGTGCGTCCCGGGGGCGAGCCATTCCCCTAGGACGACCGGCTTCGACGCAGTGGTCGCCGCCACCACGATGTCGGCATGGCGCACGGCCTGCTCGGCCGAGGCGGCCGGAGCGACCAGCAGGCCCAGGCGCGCGCTCAGCTCCCAGCAGAATTGCTCGCGGCGCTCCGGGTCGCGCCCGAAGGCGCGGGCGCGCTCGAGCCGGCGCACAGCAGCGAGAGCCTCGAGCTGTGTGCGCGCTTGCAGCCCGGTGCCGATAATGCCCACCGTGCGCGCTTCGGCCCGGGCCAGGAATTTTGTGGCCACGCCGCTGGCCGCGCCCGTGCGTATCTGGCCAAGGTAGTCGGCCTCGACCAGCGCCGCCAGCTCGCCGGTCTTCGAGCGGTAGAGCGGCACCAGGAACCGCAGCGCCCCGCGCACGCTGGTATAGAGCTTCATTCCCATGTAGCCGCTCGCGGTATCCGCCGCGGCCATGTAATGAAGGAACGACTTTTCGGGAACCTCCAACCGCCGGCGCGGGTGCAGGATCGCCTGGCCGCTGGCCTGGCGCCGAAAGGCCTCTTCCACAGCTTCAAGCGCCAGCGGCATGGTCAGAACGGCGCGGACGTCGGCTTCCCGGAGCAGGAGAGGCATCGCGGCGCACAAGCGTTCCACAGCCGACGAAGGATTGCAACGAAGTTTAATTTGGGGAAGTGGAAGGGGCCGGGCCTGCCCTTGCCAGCAGACTGTCATGCGGGGCGAGCAGTTAGAAATTGATGCGGAAGCGCAGCACGCGAGCTCTCTCGGAGTCGAGCACAAGCAGTTCGCCGAGAGGACTGACGGCAACGCCGATGCGGGCGGTGCTGTCGGAACTCAGGCGCCCGCCGAGGTCGTCGCTGAGTTTGTACCGCCCCTCGAGGGTCCAGACATGGACGCGGCGGCCGGCTTCGTCCGTGGCAAAGACGTATCTCCCGGATACTGCGATGGCGCCCAGCGCGCCGATCTGCGCCGGCAACGTCTCGGCCTGGCCCCAGGCTGAGACAAACTCGCCCTCACGAGTGAATTTGTGAATGCGCCTGCCTGTTGCATCCACTACATAGAGGAAGCTATCCGGTCCGATGGCTGCGCCCGCCAGCGAGGGCGATTGGCCGGGATTCTCGCCCTGCACGGGCCAGGCTTTCAGCAGGCGGCCGCGGGGACTGAACTTCTGGATTTGCGCGAGGCACTGTTCCGCGGCAAAAACGTCGCCGTCATCATCCACCGCGACTCCCAGGCGTTCGCGGCACGTCGCCCGGTGAGCGCAGAGGATCTGACGGAAGCGCGATCCATCGGGATAAAAAATCAAGATGGCGCTGCGCGCGGCGTCTGAGACGTAGATGGCGCCACCGCGATCCACAGCAATCCCGTCCGGGGAACCCAGCGCCGGGTCCTGAAACGCGAGCAAGGGGTGGCCAAGTGGGTCAAACTTGTGCGCAAAGCCGCTCGTGGCATCGGCGATGTAAACGTTGCCGACGCTGTCGGTGACCAGGCTAACCGGCCGGGAGAGCTCGCCCGGGGCGTTCCCCTTGACTCCCCATTCGCCGATGTATTCGAGCGGAGGAGGCGGAGGCTCCGGCGGAGGATCGGGCTGGCGGCGGCCCGCTGGGGCCGGCGCGAGCAGTGTGAACAGGCCGGCGAGTATCAGAATGAGCCGCAAGCGCATGCCGAAGCGAAAGACTGACCGGAGGGAGTTTGTCGGCGCACAGGGAATCTTACAGGATTTCTTTCAAGCCGGTCTCAATAGCTTCTTTGTACTCGAAGCCGATGGTTTTCTTGCGGATGACCCGATGGCGATCAATCAGAAACGTGGTGGGGATTCCCAGGATGCCGCCGAACTGGCGTTCCACCTCGGGCGACGTCAGCAGAAGGGTGTAATGGACGCCGAATTGTTTGGCAAACCGCTCCACGGCGACCGGATCGGAATCGAGCGCGATGCCAATGACCGCCAGCCCGCGATCGCCATAGCGGTTCTGCAAGTCCTGGAAGCCGGGCATCTCGACTTTACAGGGCTCGCACCAGGTGGCCCAAAAATCCACGAGCAGGACTTTGCCGCGGAAGTCTTCCGATGAGACTTCCCTGCCGGAGGCGTCCTTCAGCCGAAACTCCGGCACGCGCGCGCCCGCTTCGCCCCGCACGGATGCCGCAACCTGCGGGGCCGGCGTTCTACGAGCGATACGGGAGCATCCTGAGCGGCGCACCACCAGCGCCGCCAGCACGGTGAGCGCCAGCAGCGCGGCCCCCCATCGTCTCCAGGAATCGCGCATTTTCCTAATCCTTCCGCAGCGCCTCAAGGATCTCGAATCGCAAGGGGCCGATACTTTTTGACTTCTGTTTCCCTGGCGGCTTCTTGTACAACCGCCCACGCAACGTCACTTGCCGGGCGGATCCGGCCAGCTCTTCCAGGCCGCGCCGAGTAACCGCCGCCTCCACACTCAGCCAGATAATTGTGAATACTGGGTGTCGGAGAACACGATGAGAAACGCCCGGCACGGGAGGTGACGTGGTAATGGCTACGGGATCGCCGTTCATTCTACTCCTATGTGTTGACTGCGCTGGACGGACGCAACCTGCCGCGTCGCAAAGCTTGCTCTTTCATCAGCGCGAAGAAAACGGGCACTAGAATCAGCACGTGAATGGTGGACGTGATCATGCCGCCCACAATCGGGGCGGCAATGGGCTTCATCACGTCCGAACCCACGCCAGTCTCCCACAGGATGGGGACCAAGCTGGCCAGAACGACGGATACTGTCATCAGTTTCGGTCGCAGGCGCTGGACGGCTCCCTCGATCACTGCCGCCTCAATGTCTTCATGCTGCAGAGGCGCGCCGCTCGCCAGACGCCGATCTAAAGCTTCATGGAGGTACACGACCATAACTACACCTGTTTCGACAGCGATGCCGAACAGCGCGATGTAGCCAACCCAGACGGCAACACTGAAGTTGTATCCGAGCAGCTTCTGAAGGATGAGGCCGCCGGTCAGAGCATAGAGCGTGGGAAAAATGAGGACAGCGGCCTCGGTGACGGAGTGAAACACCATGTAAAGCAGTAGGAAGATGACGAAGAACACCACCGGCAGGATGAGCTGCAATCGCTCTTTGGCCCGCAACTCGAATTCATACTCCCCCGACCACTTGTAGGTGTAGCCAGCCGGCAAGGCCAGCTTTTGTCGAAGCGAATTGTCGGCGCGGTTGACGAAGCCGCCGTAGTTTTTCGTGTTCAGGTCAATGTAAACGTATCCGGTGAGCGCCCCATCCTCATCGCGAATCATGGCTGGCCCACGGGAGAAGGAAATCTTGGCCACCTCTGCGATGGGAATCTGCGCGCCAGCAGGAGTTGCAATCAGGACCCGTCGTAACGTCTCGACGTTATCCCGAAAATCGCGGTTGTAGCGGACATTGACTGGATATCGCTCACGGCCTTCGATGTTTTCGGTGATCATTTCGCCGCCGATTCCTGACGTGACCGCTTGTTGCACGTCCGCGACAGTGAGCCCATAGCGAGCCGCTTCCGCTCGATTCACTTCGATATTGACATAGAAGCCTTGCGACACGCGCTCGGCAAAGATGGAGCGGACTTCCGGAAGGGTTGAGAGAGCCTGCTGTAATTGCCCGCCTACCTGTTGGATGCCATCCAAGGTCGGCCCTTGAATCTTCATTCCGAGGGGCGTCTTGATACCCGTCAACTCCATGTCCAGGCGGTTCTCGACCGGCATAGTCCAGGTATTCGACAGGCCTGGGAACTGGAGTTTCGCGTCCATCTCCTGGAGGAGCTTTTCGTACGTCATCCCTGGGCGCCATTGGTTGCGCGGCTTGAGCATGATCGTTGTGTCATACATGTCCAAGGGAGCGTTGTCGGTGGCGCTATCGGACCGGCCAACGGTGCCGAAGACAGTCTCGACCTCAGGAAACGAGCGGATGATCCTGTCCTGCTCCTGGAGCAACTGCGAGGCTTGCGTGATAGAAATTCCTGGCAAGGCGGTTGGCATATAGAGAGAGGAACCCTCGAAAAGCGGTGGCATGAACTGGCTGCCAATCCGCAAGGCGAGAGGCAGGGTCAGGAGCAAGAACACCAGGTTGAGCAGCAGCGTGGTCTTGCGAAAGCGGAGGCTGAGGCGCAACACCGGCAAGTACAGAGCTTGAGTAATGCGGGAAATCGGATTCCGTGACTCCGGTCGCAGTCGTCCCCGGATGAAGAGGAGCATCAGCACAGGCACAAGAGTGATAGCCAACAGCGAGGAGAATCCAACGGCCAGGGTCTTCGTCCAGGCCAGGGGTCGGAACATGCGCCCTTCCTGCGCCTCCAGCAGAAAGACCGGCAGAAAGGAAACCACAATGATGAGCAGGGAGAAAAAGATCGCGGGCGCCACTTGTTTGGCTGCGTCGAGCAGGATGCGCCGCCTTTCATGCTCGCGAACATTTGCTGAGTCGGCGGATGGGTGCTCGGAGAGATGCCGGTATCCGTTTTCGACCATGACGATAGCCGCGTCCACCAACACGCCGATGGCGAGCGCCAAGCCGCCCAGCGACATAATGTTCGAGCTGACGTGGAGGTAGTACATGGGAATGAACGACGCAACTACCGCGATGGGCAGGGTAAGGATCGGAATCAGTGCCGACCGGAAGTGCAAGAGAAAGATGACAATGACGATGCTGACGATGATCGCCTCTTCGAGCAGGTCGCGCTGCAGGGTCTCAATGGATGCGTGAATCAGACCAGAGCGGTCGTAGCCCGCGACTACTTCCACACCCTGCGGTAAAGATGGCTTTATTTCCGCCAGCTTTTTCTTGACGCCATCGATGACGTTCAGGGCATTCATGCCATCGCGCATCACCACGATGCCGGCGACGGTTTCGCCTTCGCCCTGCCATTCCGCCACTCCCTCACGGATGTCAGGCCCAAACGTGACCGTTCCTAAGTCGCGAATGAGCACTGGAGTGCCGTTCTTGGTAGCCACGGGTACGGTTTCCAGATCGCTCAGCGAGCGCAGGTAACCGAGACCGCGAATCATGTATTCGGCTCCGCCCATGTCAAGCAACCGCCCACCAACTTCATTCGTGCTGGCCCGAACTTTTTCGAGTACGGTTGAGAGCGGAATCCCGTAGGCGCGCAGCTTGTTGGGGTCCAGATTGACTTGATACTGGCGAACAAACCCGCCGATTGTGGCCACTTCGGCCACGCCGGGAACGGTTTCGAGCTGGTAGCGCAGATACCAGTCCTGGAGGCTGCGCAGCTCGGCCAGGTTGTGCTGATGGGAATGATCCACCAGGACGTACTCATAGACCCAACCCGCGCCGGTTGCGTCCGGCCCGATGACAGGATGAACGCCCGCTGGCAGCCGGCCCGTAATCTGTTGCATGTACTCCAAGACCCGTGACCGCGCCCAGTAGAGATCTGTTCCGTCCTCAAAGACAACGAAGACGTAGGAATCGCCAAACATGGTCTGAGCGCGCACCGCCTTGACATGCGGCGCCGCGAGAAGCGTGGTCACGATGGGATAGGTGACCTGATCTTCAATGATGCTGGGCGGCTCACCCGTCCATCGAGTATGGATAATCACTTCCACGTCGGAAATGTCCGGCAGCGCATCGAGCGGGATGCGACGCAGAGCCCAGATTCCTGCCAGCACCAGCAGGAGTGTGCCCACGAAAACGAGGAAGCGATTTCGCGCGCACCAATCAATCCATTGGGAGATCACGCTACATCCCTCCTTCGGCGTTCACAGAGAACTGTTTGGTGCCGAGGACCTGCCCGCCGTGACGCACGACGACGCTCACCTGCCAGGTTCCCCCGGACTCGAGGACACCATTCCCCTCGTAAATGCCTTTGCCCTTGTCATTCAGAGTGCTGCTCATGCGCATGGCCGCCATGCCCATTTGGGGCATGGCTGGCATGGAGAACGTAACGGTCACTTCTGCACCCGAGATCGCTGCGCCGTTTGCGTCCGTCAATTTCACACGGAATGTGTTGTTTCCTTTTCGTGGTGGGGTCGGTTCGGTACTGAACTCAATCATAGCCTGCGGTGCGTTCATCACACTGGCGGTACCTGCTCCGGGTGGCGGGGGGACAAATGAGCCCAGCGCGGCTTGGAGTTGGCTTTCCGAATCGATGAGAAAGTTGGCGGACGTGATGATTCGCTCGCCGGCTTTCAGTCCTTTGAGGACGATGAAATCGTCGCCGGCGCGCGGGCCAAGTTCGACCTGGCGTGGTTCCAAATACCCATCTCCGCGGTCAACAAAAACAATCTGACGTGTGCCGGATTGCAGCACGCCGCTTGCGGGGATGACCAATTGTCTGCCATTTGACACCTTCAGCCCGACGTTGACAAACATGCCGGGTGAAAGCTTCAGGCCTGGGTTGGAAAAGACGAGGCGCACGCGCGCCGTCCGCGTTGCCATGTCCACTTGGGGGTAAATGAAGTCCACGCGGCCTTTGAATGTACGGCCCGGGTAAGTATCCACAGTGAGCGTCGCTCGGTCGCTGACCTTGATGCGTGCCAGGTCGTTTTGAAAGACTTCAGCAAGAACCCAAACGGTAGAAAGATCGGCCACCGTGTACAGGCGGGTTTCTGGCTGGACAGAGAGATTGGGCAGCGCATTGCGTTCGGTGATGTAGCCAGAGACCGGCGAATCGACCTCCAGTTCCTGCTGCACCTGGCCGGTTGATTCCAGCCTGGCGATTTCCCGTTGCGGAACACCCCATTGCTTCAATCGCTCTGCTGTGGCGTCCAGGAGTGAGGCGGCGCCCTCGGCCACGCCGGTAACGGTGCTCTGGGCTAGCCGCTGCTGGTTCTGCTTTGCCACCAGGTACTCCCGCTCTGTAGCCACAAGAGCCGGGCTGTAGATGGTGAACAAAGGCTGCCCTTTGCGGACATATTGATACGTGGCGTCGGCGAAGACTTTCTGGATGTAGCCTGAAAACCGCACCTGGACGTAAGCCAGCCGGGTCTCGTCCACAGCGACGTTGCCCGTGACGCGAATCTCGTCCTCGACGAGCCTGCGTTCGACCTCGCCGGTTTTCACACCGATGCTTTGTAACCGCTGTGAAGAGATTTGTACCGGCACCAAAGGCGTCTCTGCCGGTGCAGGCGATGCAGACGGGGAGCCTGTCGCAGATACTTGCGCCGCCACCCTCGCCGGTTGGGACTCCGCTTTTGCCGCCGGCTTGGCCGTTCGGGAATGCCACCACAATCCCACCAGGACCCCTACGAACACGATGTTGGCAATGAGTGCCAGCAAGAATCCTGTGCGATAGTTTTTCATTGCTTTGCCCCTTCCTCGCGCAATGACAATCCGGTTAGTTCCTCGAGCCGCGCTAATGCCGTCTCGTGTTCGGCGGCCCTTTGCCAGTACTCTTCGTCCAAACGCAGGACATCCAGAAAAGAGGCCAGCAGCGCTTGGAAATCCTGCCGGTTGTTCTGGTAGGCAGCCACGGCCGCTTGGAATTCGGCGCGGGCTTGGGGAAGCAGGCCTTCGCGGTAGACCTTCAGCAACTCGGCAGTCTTCTGCGCGGTTTCATATTCAGTTCGAAGCTCAAAGGCAACCTGTTGCCGCTGGGCTTCGTACTCGCTGCGGGAGCGATTCAGCTCTGCTTCGGCCTGGGCCAGTTCGGGGCGCTGTTTGCGCCCACGATAAATCGGGACCCGAATACCGAAGCTCAGCATATAGTAGGCGCGAAACTTGGCGGGGTCGGTGCGCTGCCACATGTATTGGAGGTTGAAGTCGGGGTAGAAATCCTTCCGTGCAAGATCAACTTGTAAGCTCTGCCTTTCAACCATCTTCTCTGCGCCGGAAATCTCCGGGTTCTGGGTCTTCGTTGCAGCTAGCAGTTGTTCAAATGCGTAGTCCAGTGGCGTCTCGGACAGGCCGACAGGCTCTATGTCCGGCGATGATTGCGCGCGGTTGAGAAGTTGCTTGATCTGCGCCTGCGACTTAGCCACCTCGAGATGGTGGATGGTGATTTCCCGGAGCAGTTTAGTTCGTTCAAGCTGTGCTTGAAGCAAGTCTTGCTGGTTTCCCATCCCAGAGCGGTAACGCGCGTCCGCCGCCTGTTCGACCTGCCGTAACAGTTCTCCATCGCTCTCGAGAATAGCCAGCGTCTTGGAGAGATAGCTGAGGTGGAAGTATGCAGATTTGATTCCGGCAAGGACGGAGCGACGTATGGACTCGTACCGCTGCTGCAAAACGTCAGCTTCACGTTTCGCGACCTCCCCTCGGAGGCGCAGTTTACCTGGGTAGGGAAAATCCTGGGAGACACCCAGACCGATGTAGGCGAATTCGCTGTTCGAGTATCCGGCAAAGGGCCGCGGGCTTCCGACGCTGAAGTGCTGCACCGTGAATTGGGGATCGGGCCGGGTTGAAACCTGCGTTGGAATTTGCTGTGCCGCTTGCCATCCCTGTCGCGCAGCCTGGACCCTGGAGTTGTTCCGCTCGGCTTCCTTCAATAGGTCTTCTAACGGGGTCATGGCCGGGGTATGTGCCGAGCCAACTTGGAGCCGAACGCTTGGGTTCGACTCCCTTACTGGCTCTTGACCATGAGACACCGCCGCGTACAGGAAAGGGACGAACAGGACAAGTAGGCTGTTCCGAAGCAGCCTGAGAATGGCTTCACTTTTTACTTTCTTGGAGCGTATGACCCACATTTGATTCGCCTCCTAAGACGGCTTGGCAGCTTCACCGATCTTCGGTGTGCGTGTGACGAGCGTTGCCGCAGGGCCAATCCGGCAGCAAACGACCTGAACCTGTCTGGGGACAGAAGTAGGCAGAACGGTGTGTTTCAGACACACCGAGGGGCGGGATTAAATGAGAAGAGAAACGTAAAGCGTGTACAGTTCGGGAGGCGAGTGTTGCTGAGCCTCAGCCGGTCGCGGAATCACCGGCACAAAACGGGCGATTTCAAGCGCCGGTTGATTCTCGATGATTGCAAGCAGCGGAAGATTCAGTAAAACGCGGGCCGTCGGCAGCACGCCCGGCGTCGGGGCTGAAGCCATGGTCTTGCAGCAGTCGTGGCTGTGATTGGCCGGGGTGCACGGCATCGTCGTGCAACATTCCATCGCCTGCGCGTCCGCGCTGCCGGGCGCGAAGCAGTCCATCGAATAAAGCAGCAGGACCCCGGCGACAGCCAGCAACAGGATTGTCTTCGCCTTGCGCATCTTGATCTTGATCGTATCGCGGCAGAGCCGCCAAGTCAAACGACCCACTTGGCTCTCTTCCAGCCGGGCACCCAGTTCATATCTTCACGCCTGACTCAAGCACAACAGCTTGGCCAGGGAGATACCATCAGTTTTCTCATTCCACTGGCGAGCCGAGTTTGACGTGTACAACCGAAAAGCCTTAACATTGATCTGAGCAAGAGTGATGACCTCGACTTTGGCTAACGTGCTGGTCGCTATTCTGTTGGCTACTTCCAGCGTCGCTCCCCTCTGTGAGATTGACTGCCGCCTGGGGCGTGCTGCACCGCCGTCGGCGGGGAGTCCGCAAGGCTCGGTTCAAGGGCATTGCCACGGAACTCCAGAGCCGACTAACCAGGGGAAACATCTCCCCAGACGGGGACACCCCTGTGACGGGGGTCTGCACGATCGAACTGCGCTGAGCACGTCGCCCTCGACCAGTTGGCTAGTGGCAAGCGCCCTTATTGCGATGTCTCCTGCCAGCATCGAAGTCTTGAGAGCGATTCCTGCGCTGCTGGCTACCGACAAGACGTTACCGGGAGAGTTTGCTTCCTTACTGTTCGCTTCGGCCGATCCGCTTCCTCTCCGCATCTAGCAACACCCGAACCATTTGTGCCCATCCTCGTTGGGAACCAGTGTCCCGTCTGTCCCGAACTCTTGGAGGGCATACCCATTGCGACTGCAGCCTACTGCAAGACGGGGTGTGAATAGCAAGGGGGGAGGAAGCATGGCAAGAATCGGCTCTTCAATCTTGGCAGTTCTGATTTTCTATGTATTGTCCCCCTCTGCTTCTATCGCATTTGGGCAACCGCAGGAGACCATGTCCCATCACCACCCGCAAGCGCAGGATCCAAAACCGGAAGCCAAGCCCTCCGAGCCTTCAGGCCAGCAAGACAAACAGGGATCAAAGAAACGTCCCCCCGACCAGCAGATGCCGGACATGGAACAAGGTATGCCGGGCATGCAGGACCACATGCAGGGAATGAAACACGGCGGGATGAGCATGGGCGCTGTGTCCTTCATCGAAGAAATCATCCTTCACGGCACGTCGGGCACGAGCGCCGAGCCTAACTCCACTCCCATGCCAATGCTCATGACTACGAAGGGGAAATGGATGTTGATGTTTCACGGAGTGGCATTTCTCAACGCCATCCAGCAGAGCGGGCCCCGCGGATTCGACAGACTATTCGGAACCAACTGGTTGATGGCCATGGCGCGGCGCCAGCTGGGCCCGGGCACGTTGACGTTGCGGGGCATGTTTAGCCTCGAGCCAGCGACCGTATCCAAGCGCCGCTACCCGGAACTCTTCCAGCTCGGCGAAGCCGCTTTCGGTAAGCCGATCGTGGATGGGCAGCACCCGCACGACTTCTTCATGGAACTCGCTGTGCTCTACGATTTAAAACTAGGCAAGAATGCTCTATTGTCTTTCTATGTGGCCCCTGTGGGTGACCCTGCGATGGGACCCACTGCGTTTGCACACCGAATTTCAGCCAGCGAGAACCCTCTCGCGGCGCTCGGCCATCACTTGCAGGATTCCACGCATATCGCAGACGATGTTATTACGCTGGGTTTGACTTATAGGTGGGTACGATTGGAAGCTTCCGGATTTCACGGGCGCGAACCGGATGAGCGCCGCTGGAATATCGATTCGGGGAAAATTGATTCTTGGTCTACGCGACTCACCATCAATCCGGCTCAAGACTGGAGCGGACAGTACTCTATCACTCGATTGAGAAGCCCTGAAGAGCTGAATCCAGGAGAAGACGTCCTCAGGATGACCGCCTCTATCATGTACAACCGACCTCTAAGGAATGGCAACTGGGCAACGATGCTGCTTTGGGGCCGGAATCGCACCCTGCCGGGGAGAGAAGTGTTCAATAGTTACCTGGGCGAATCGACGCTTCGCTTCTTAAAAAGGAATTATATCTGGGGCCGAGTGGAAAACGTCGATAGGACCAATGAGCTGTTAGCCGGAGAAAACCCGCCGCCGCCCGGGTTCGTGGAGCACTTTTTCGCTCGGATACAAGCTTATACGGTGGGCTACAGCCGCGACTTTGATCTCATTCCGCACCTGGCCACTGCGATAGGGGGACAGGCAACTTTTTACGGTGCGCCCGCCTCGCTTCGTTCGACTTACGGTTCGCATCCTATCGGCGCAGTCTTGTTCTTGCGCGTGCGCCCGCTCGGAGAAAGCCGCTGAGCTCGTGCGACAAATGCTTACCGGTGAGGCGGGCGGTGCGGCCGGGTGGAGGATTTTTGAACGTCGCGCACACGCCGCACAACGGTCTGGCGGAACTGATAGAGGCGCTCCTCGTTTCCATTCTTGCCCACGGCGGAGAAGCGAAACTCCACATCGCCACCGGCGGACTTGCCCACCCGGATGGGTAGGTGGCCGCAGAAGTTGCTTTCCACGAAGGCAGTCTCGTAGCGCTGTCGCCGGGCGCCCCAGGTGTAAACACGGATCATCATGAAGTCGCAGGGCTGACCCTCGCCGCCGCGGGTCCCCGCGACCAGATACTGCGGCTTCTCGCCGCCGGCATCGGCGACCCGATTGAGCTCAAACCAGGCCACTACGTGCAGCGCCGCCGAAGCGGCAGAGTCGCGGACGGGGCCGGGCAGGTCGAGCTCGATAAAGCGCGCCAGCACCCAGCCGGCCACCGGAGCCGGCTGGTCGCCTTTCGCCGCGACGCTCTCCGCTCTCCCCGGACCGCTCGAGCCTGAGGCCAGCCCACGCACCAGACACCAGTCTTCGCGGCGGGGTTTCTGTTTGTCCTCGCTCGACTCTCCCGCTGGGGTGGACCTTTCTTCGGAGGGAGCAAACCATTCCGTGACGGCCCGAGCGACCACCTCGACCTTGACGCCGCGGTTAAACTGATAGATGCGCGCCGCGGCGCGCGCGGGCTCGATGCGCAGGTTGCTGGTCACTCTGGTGTGCCCCTGCGCTTGCACCGGCATGACCCGAGTCTCCGCGATGAGCCGTGAACCGCGCTCCCAGAGCGACGGCTCCACCAGCGCGTGCGCTTCCACCCAGCCGCTGACGCCCTGGGCGGTGCGGACCTGCACCTGGTCGCCTCTGCGCTCGAGCACCGCGACCTTTTGACCGTAGTGCAGAGTGGCCAGCGACTCCTTCACCTCCGCGAGACTGCTTTGGAGCGTGACGCTGCGCTCGCCGACGTAGGCTTCGACGACGGGGTTGGGCCGCGGGCGCAGCCACCAGTAGCCAACTACCACCGCGAGAAAAACTACCGTAACGATGAACCGGCTCCGCTTCACGGCCCGTCTCCAAACGTGATGCCGATAGTGCGGATGGTAGTCGTCATCTCGCCCGTCGTCGCAAACACGACCGTTCATATTACACCAATCGCACGGGCGGCCCGGCGCCGGTCGGCGCGGGTCCGGATATCTCGGGGGGCGCCGTTGCGCGAGCCTCCGCCGCCTTCTGCTACAATGCGAACGAGTTCGAGCGCCGGAAACCCGGGCGCTAGCGCCCGGGCAGAAGGGAGACCCGTGGGTCACTTGGAGAAACTTAAACCGCTGGCCCTGTTGCTGATGCGCTGCGCCCTGGGGATCATTTTCATTTTCCATGGCTATCCGAAATTGTTCGGTCACACGGCCAATACCCAGCAGTTTTTCTCCCACGTGGGTCTCCATCCCTCGCTCGTCTATGTTGTCGGTGTGCTGGAGCTGTTTGGCGGGGGCCTGCTGATCCTCGGACTGTTTACACGACTGGTGGGATTACTTCTGACCATCGAGATGGGCGTGGCCATCTGGAAAGTCCATCTGGCCCACGGCATCTTGTCGGTGAAAGACTATGAATTCCCGCTGACCGTGGCTGTGGCTGCATTCACGCTGGCAGCGGTGGGGGCGGGCGTGATCTCACTCGACCAGCCGATCTTCCATTCCAGGAGAAAGCCCAAAGCCAAGACCAGAGACTAGGCGTCCCCGCTACCAGAGCTGCTTACCCTTGACCTCTTTCAGGTAGTAGTCCCAAGCGCCATATAACCCCGCGTAGATGGCGAGGAAGAGCCAGCCCGCCCCGTAGGTCACCAGCGAAACCACAAAGTAGATTGCGGCCTTCGCCGGCATGCCCTTGACCAGGTACCAGAAGGCGCCGAAGAAGAAGGCCGGCCAGTTCCAGTGGGTTTGCATCTGCCCGGGGCGCACGTCGAATTTCTGGAAAACCGCCTGCCAGTAGGAAGGGAGGTAAGCATACCCGCTGCCCGGAGCGGGAATCGCCTGCGATGGAGCACCCGACGGGGGATCGCCGGGCGAGGGAGCGCCGGGCGGCGGGCCACCCGGAACGGCGGTCTGAGCTGCCTCGGTGTGCGTGCCGCAGCTTACGCAGAAGACAGCTTGTGGAGCCAATTGTGCGCCACACTTGGAACAGTACAAGGCGGTGTCCTCCGGCTGAGGGATTTGGGCTCTCGGCGGGCGCGATTTCAGCAGAGGTACGGGGCGAAGTCAAGCCCCGCCGCCGACGCAGCGAGCGGCTAGGCGGAGTGCGCCGGCGATGTGGCGCCGGACCCTGCCGGTGCGGCCGCCGGAAGCGGGGCCTTGGGCATGACCATCCATGCCACGAAGTAGCCCAGCACAGCGGGCACAATCGGAACCGGCAGAATTACCAGGAAGACCCAGACCAAGCGGACGACGGTCGAGTCCACGTCAAAATATTCCGCGAAGCCGCCGCAGACGCCGGCGATCTTGGAGTCGGTGGCCGAGCGCATCAGCCGCCGGTCAGCCCTGGCAGGCCGCGGCGGCGCTGCGCCTGCGGCAGACTGGCGCGCGCCGCAGAAATAGCAGAAGTTCGAGTACTCAGCGATCTCTCTCCGGCAGTTCGAGCAAATCATTTAGTCGCCTCCGCGGGCATCCCGCCCGGGCCATGTTTCCGACCAGCTGATTCTATATACGTCCGGGCCACGATGGAAGTTCCGCGAGCGGCCAGCCGATTGACGGCGTATCGATGAGTGGAAATGGGCCGGTCTTGTCTCTCGCCGGTTTAGAACGTTCAGCCGAGCCGCGAGGCCAGCGACGGCGGCCGTATCGGGATGAGCTTGACACCAAAGCCAAGCTGGTATATGGGTTTGCGCGAATTCAAAATCGAAATGAAAAATTCCGCTTTAGATTGTCATCGCCGATCAATAGGAGGCGGTCACATGCGCCAGCCACGTCTGCTTTGGGTTGCGTATCTAATGGTAGCGGCGATGTTGCTGAGTTGGTCGGTTCCTGCCTGGGGACAGTCAGAAGCCACTTCCGGCGCGATTCGCGGCACAATTACGGACCCGAAAGGCGGCACGGTTCCTCAAGCCAAGGTGACGGTGAAAAACCTGGGAACCGGCTACACGCGCGAAACGCAGTCCGGGGACGATGGCTATTTCAACATTCCCCTGCTGCCAGTCGGCACGTATGAATTGCGAGTGGAGAAGGCTGGCTTCGCCACTCTGGTGCAGAGCGACATCCCGGTAACGGTCGGCGGAGCAGCCGTGCTCAACGTCGAGCTGAAGCTCGGGGCGGCGAGCGAAGTGGTCGAGGTGAAGGGGGCGGCGCCGCTGATTGAGACCACCCGCACGCAATTCTCTTCGGTGGTGGACGACAAGGCTGTGAGCACGCTGCCGTTGCACGGCCGCAACTATCTGGACTTTGTGCTCCTGACTCCCGGCGTGGTGCGCGACAACTCTGGCAACCGCACCGGCGACATCAACTTCGGCGGTCTGAAGGGCACCTACAACAGCCTGGAAATCGATGGCGTGGACAACAACAACAACTTTTTCGGCCAGTCGCTCGGGCGGACCGGCTCGCGCGCCCCGTTCCAGTTCAGCCAGGAAGCCGTCGCCGAGTTCCAGGTGAAGACCAATAGCTACGCCGCCGAATTCGGCCGCGCGGGCGGCGCCGTCATCAACGTGGTCACCAAGACGGGCGCCAACGATCTGCACGGCGCGGCCTTCGGCTACTACCGGGACAATGCTTTGAACGCGAACAAGTGGGAATTGAACAAGCTCGGCAAGCCGAAACCACCGCTGACCGTCTGGCAGTTCGGCGCCGACGCCAGCGGGCCCATCGTGCGCGACAAAGCCTTCTGGTTGTTCGACTACGACGCGCAGCGCCTCCAAGTGCCCAATCCGGTCTGTATTGCCACAGCCTGCCAGCCGGCGAAGGCGGACCCGTTCATCGCCCCGCTGATCCTAGATTACCAAAAGACACTTGACCAGAACGTTTTTATGGGCAAGCTGGACTGGCGGCTCACCGGCAATCACAATTTGAGCGTTCGTTACAACTATCAGCGGTTCACTGGCGGCTCGCTGGAGAACTCCGGCGACACCTCCGTGCGCCAGCACACCGGCGACAGTCTGGTGCACACGCAGACGCTCTCCGGCAATCTGGTTTCCACGCTCGGGGCTCGTTGGATCAACGAGTTTCGCGGGCAGTGGGCGCGCGACTCCGAGCCGGGCATGGCCAACGGCACAGCGCCGGAGATCCAGCTCAGCGCGGGCGGCTCGCTCATCTTGCAGCTCGGCCGCAACAACTTCTCACCGCGCGAGACGACCATCAAGAGCGGCCAGATCGTAGACAACCTCACTTTCCTGAGCGGCAGGCACACGTTCAAGTTCGGGGCGGATTTCAACATCCAGCACATCCTGAATTTCTTCCCGGGCCTGTTTGGCGGCCGCTATTCGTATGTCTCCCTCGCCGCGTTTCAAGCGAGCAAGGTAAGTGGAACGCCCACGTGCAGCTCAGCGTCCTGCACCTATACGCAAAACTTTGCCGGCGCGGGCACCTCAGGCCCCACCACACACCCGAACATCACCGAGTACTCCTGGTTTGTGCAGGATGAATTCCGCGCCCGATCGAACCTCACCCTCACCTTCGGCGTGCGCTACGACCTTCAGACCAACGCGAAGCCCAGCATCGTCAATCCTGACGCGCAACTGCCGACCCTGGACGTCAACACTGGCCAGATGAAGACCGACAAAAACAATTTCGGCCCCCGGGTAGGCTTTGCCTGGTCGCCGAACATGGGCCGGCCGCTCGTTCTGCGCGGCGGCTACGGCATCTACTATGCCCGCACGCCTGCCATACTGATCGCGACAGCACATCCAATAACGGCCTGCAGGTGATCAGCATCACTCTGCGCGGCGATCAATTGCCCCCGCCCGGACTTACCTACCCGAACACCCTGTCGGCACCACCCACCGGCGCCACGCCGGCCACGCCGAGCCTGTATGTGTTCGAAACGAACTACGTGCAGCCCTATGTGCAGCAGGGCTCATTCGGAGTGGAAATGGAACTCGCCAAAGACTGGTCGGTGGGCGCCACTTACCTGGTGGTCAAGGGCACGCACCTGACCCGCAGCAACGACATCAACCTGGGTGCTACAGCGCCGTGCACGTACCCCATTTCCACGGGAGGTTCGCTCACCGTGCAGCGCTTTCCCACCACCGGCGGTTGCAGCGGAGGGCTTCAAGTCCGCCCGGCTTCCCACTTCGGCCGTATTACCCAGTTTGAGTCCGACGCCAATTCCATCTATCACGCCCTAGCGCTTACGTTGAACAAGCGCTTCAGGCAGCATTTCCAGATAAACGCAAACTACACATTTTCGAAAGCCATTGACGATAAGCCGGACTCCACCTCGGTGTTGCCGGGAAACCCGGGCGACGATCTGAAACTGGCGCAGAGCCATTCTGGATTCCGCGATGACCGCGGTCTTTCCGACCAGGACTACCGCCACCGCTTCGTGTTCGTCGACTTGTGGGACCTTGGCTATCTGAATAACCACCAGAGCGGCTTCGTTCGCTACATTCTTGGGTACTGGTCGTTCAGCACCGTTTTCACCGCGCAGAACGGCCGGCACTGGTCGATTCAAACCGGCGGTGACCCGAACGCCGACGGCAACAGCTCCAATGATCGGGTCCCCGGCATTGCGCGGAACACGCAATCCCTGCCACGGCAGGTGAGCATGGACATCCGCCTCAGCAAGGACATCCCCATTTTCGAGCGGCTGAAGGCCACCTTCACGTTCGAGGCCTTCAACGTTTTCAACCACCCCAACTTCCGCGACGTCAACTCCAACCCCGGGCAAGGCGCACTTAAGTACAATTTCACCGGAGGCACCTTCGTCGGCCCGCTGGCAAGTTTTGCGCCAGCCAATCCGAAAGACCTGTTCGTCGCGACCTACGACATGCCGAGCGGCGGGAGCGCCTTCCCTGGGCCGGGCCCGCGAACGCTGCAACTGGCGGTGAAGCTCACCTGGTAGGACCTGTCACCGGCAGCCTGCGGGCAGGCATGCCGCCTGCCCCGCAAGCTTCCAATTCGCCGCGGGCCTGCTCCCACTCAGTAGTGCGCGGCGGCTCAAGATGGCGCCGCCTGCGCATGAGGCACAAGATTGCATCCTCTTGGCCCCTGTTGAGTATTGGTGCGGCGCGATTAGGGCCTGCGGATTACCCTATAACGCATGACTTGATCCTGCATCAAGAGCAGTGCCGGCGGTCCTGTCCTAGAACTGAACCAGCGCGCGCACGGCAGCGACGATGTCCTCGGTCTGCGGGAGGATTTCGTCTTCGAGTTTGGGCTGGTAGGCGCAGAAGGTGTCCATCGCGGCGACGCGGCGCACGGGCGCGTCGAGGTCGCTGAACAGCTCGTCAGCAATGCGGGCGGCAATCTCGGCGCCGTAGCCCCAGGAGAGCGTGTCTTCGTATGCCACCACGACGCGGCTGGTTTTGCGCACCGAGGCCGCGATGGCTTCCCAGTCATACGGGCTCAGCGACCGCAGGTCGAGGATCTCGACCGACGTGCCATCACGCTCGAGCTGCGCCGCGGCCACCTCGGCGCGGTGCACCAGCGCGCCGAAGGTGATGATGCTCGCGTCGGCGCCCTCGCGCACCAGGCGGGCCTTGCCGAACGGGAGGGTGAAGTCCGGACCGGGATAAGGCGAGCGGTTGTAGGGCTGCCGGTAGAGGTGCTTGTGCTCGAGGAACATCACCGGGTCGTCGGCGCGGATGGCGGTGCGCAGCAGGCCGCAGACGTCAAGCGCGGTTGAGGGCATCACCACGCGCAGGCCGGGACAGTGGGCGAAGATTACTTCACCACACTGGCTGTGGTAGATGGCGCCACCGGTCAGGTAGCCGCCGATGGCCACCCGGATCACCGCCGGGCACTTGAAGCTGCCCGCGCAGCGCCAGCGCATCACGCTCAACTCGTTGCGGAGCTGCATCATCGCCGGCCAGATGTAGTCGAAGAACTGGATTTCCGGCACAGGCTTGAGCCCGCGGATGGCCATGCCGATGGCGCGGCCGACGATGTTGGCCTCGGCGAGCGGCGAATTGAAGACGCGGCGCGAACCGTAGCGCCGCTGCAGGCCCGCAGTGGCCTTGAAAACGCCGCCCTTCCCTTTCACCTTCTCCAGGTTTTCGTCGCGGCTGCAGTCGGCGACATCTTCACCGAAGATGACGATGCGTTCGTCGCGCCCCATCTCGTCAGCGAGCGTCGCGGCGACCATCTCGACCATCGTCTTGGGCTCGCCGGCAAACTGCGGTGCGGCTTCGAACGCCTTTCCGGCAGGGTCTACGTCGGGCGAATAGACCCAGGCGAGGATCGTCTCCTTCGAGGGCAACTCGGCCGCCAGCGCCCGGTCAGCAGCCTCGACCACTTCGCGGTCCACATCGGCTTCCAGCCCCTCGAGCTCTTTCTCGTCCAGGATTCCTTCGCGCACCAGGAACAGCCCGAACTTAGGGATGGGGTCGCGGCGGGCCTCCGCGTCGCGCTCTGCCGTGGGCTTGTAGAGCTTTTCATCGTCCGAAAGCGAGTGCGAATACGGCCTGATCACGTGCGCATGCACCAGCGCGGGGCCCTTGCGCGCCCGGCAGTGCTCGACGGCCCGCTTGCAGGTGGCGTAGCTGGCGAGCGGGTCCGTGCCGTCGCACTCCTCGATGTGCAGGTCCGGGTAGCCGACCACGAGCTTCGAGATACTGCCGCCGGGTGTCTGCACTTCGACTGGCACCGAAATAGCGTAGCCGTTGTCTTCGATCATGAATAGCACCGGCAGCTTCTTGACGCAGGCGGTATTCAGCGCTTCGAAGAATTCGCCCTGGCTGGTGGTGCCGTCGCCGCCAGAGACGTAAGTCACCTCGTCGGCGGCGTGCCGTACGGCACGGCCCAGCGGCGCCTTCTGCGCCTGCTCAAGCGCCCGCGGGAATTCGCCATAGTAAAGCGACGCCTCGGCCGACCCGACCGCATGGAGCCACTGCGGGCCCGTGCAAGAAGACTTGGAGACCATGTTCAGCTTCTGGTGGCCCCAGTGGGAGGGCATTTGGCGGCCGGCGGAGCTGGGGTCGTCCTTTGCGCCGACGGCTTCGAGAAACATCTCATAGGGCGTCATGCCCAGCATCAGGCAGAGGGCGCGGTCGCGGTAGTAGGCGTAGAACCAGTCGTGGCCGGGCTTCAGCACCAGCCCCGCGGCCACTAGGATTCCTTCGTGCCCTGCGCCGCTGATCTGGAAGAAGATTTTGTTCTGGCGCTTGAGCTGGATTTCGCGGTCGTCAATCCGCCGCGAAAGGTACATTGTGCGGTATAGCCGGACCAGGGTGTCGCGGTCGAGTCCCTGGTATTTTGCGGCGTCAAATTTCGCCGTCCTGGTGCGCGCCTGCACCGGCATTCGCTTCACCTCATCGGCTTTAATGCGAGCTCACCCCGCGAAGATAACCATTATAACTAAACTCCACGCCCCACGGCTAAACACAAGAGAAAGATTCTTGCAGCGAGGTGAACTGCAGCCCAACGCCGGCTGGGGCTTGGTCTCCCGAGCCCCGATGTTCCCGCCTCGGGGCATTCGATTCAGATCGCCCCCCAGACGGGAGACGGGGCTTGGCCCAAGGCCTGCTAAGAGAGGGAGTCGTACAGCTCGGCGGTCTTTTCGAACTCGGCGGCGCCGACGCGCACGATCTGCGGGGCGGCATCCTTGAAGGGCTCTTCAGCGGGAATGCGATCGAGCCAGCGTTGATGGGAAAGTTTCTCGTGGTCGGAAAAATCGAGACGCACAAACAGCCGGATGCGCTCTTTGGCGTCGGATTCCTCTTCGGCGGGCTTGGCCTTCTCGGTTTTCTTCTTTTCGGCTGAGGGTTCGCCGCCGTCGCTCGGTTCCGGCTGGCGCTCGAACTTGAGCTGCATCTTCTTGTCCAGCCGGAAGGCTTGCCGCCAGCCCTCGATGCGGTGGCGCGCGTGCTGCGCCGCCTCCTCGTTCCCCCCGAAATCAAAAATCAGATAGGATTGCGCCATGCTTGTTTGTATAGCGGCCCGAGCGCACAAAAGTCAAGCGCAGCTTCCGGCACAACGGAGCCGAGGTTGCGCCGGCCTGCTCGTCGTCACTTGGGCAGTCCTAGCAAGCGTCGGCATCGCCGCGGCGCAGGAACCAAAACAGCTCATCACGGCCGAACGCTACCAAATTGACGTCACCTTCCAGCCGGAGAAGGGTTTTCTGCACGCCCGGGCGGCGGTGACGCTGCGCGCCGCCCAGGTCGCCCAAGCCATCGAGTTCGAGCTGAACCCCCATTTGACTATCCAGGAAGTCACCGACGCGCAGGGCCGCAAACTTGATTTCGCCCGTAGCCAGCGGCTCGGTTCACCGAAATTGTCCGTGCGCCTGGCCGAGCCCGTCACCGCCGGGGAAAAGATCACTTTGAACTTCACCTACGAGGGCGTTTTGCCCCCGGGCCGGCTCGATTACATCACCAAGGACGGCATCCTGTTGCGCGATGAATCTCGCTGGTACCCGGCGGTGGACCTCGCCGCTTTCACGCAAAACTCCCTTCGGGTTGACCTTCCGTCCGGGTGGCAGGTCGTCACCAGCGGACGGCCCGTGAGCACGCCAGCAGGCCTGGCTTGGGAGACCGCGCGGCCCGTTTCCTCTCGTTCCATCGTCGCCGTGCCCAAACACTCGCTCACTTGTTCCCCGCCGCTCACAAGGCAGACACGCGCGATACCCCCTTGGACAGCCTGTTTTTTCGGGCCTGATCCTGATTCTGCTAAGTCTGTTGCCGCCAGAGCACACCAGCTTCTCCAACACTACGCGAAAGCGCTCCGTGCGTCTTTCCCTGGGGAACTGTTCATCGTGCAGGGCTTCCCCGGGCAGCGAGGCGCGATGGGCTATTCAGCGCCGGGATTCCTCGTGGTCAGCGAAGACGTGGTGAAGTTCTTCGACTATCCGGGCTACGCGCCCGAATTCCTTCCGCACGAAGTAGCGCACCAGTGGTTCCCGATCGAGGTGACGATCGCAAGACAGGAAGATGCCTGGCTGGCCGAATCGTTGGCTGAGTACCTTGCCTGGCGGTACCTGCAAGAAACTGACCCGGAGCAGGCACGGCTGATGGTAACGCGGGCGATGCGCGACGCGCTCGGGCCCGAGCCGCTACGCCCGCTCGAGCTTGGCCTGCGGCTGTTTGCGCTCGAGAACTGGGAGGTGACGCACGCGACGCTCTATCAGCGCGGTTTGCTGGTCTGGCGGACACTGGAGACCGTGATCGACCGCGAGCGCGTGGACCGCGCCCTGCGCGAGTATTACAAACGTTACGCCGGCGGGCCCGCCTCGATCGCCGATTTCCGCAAGATCTGCGAGGAGATCTCCGGGCGCGATCTGGGCTGGTTCTTCGATTATTTCATTCGCGGCACCCGCATCCCGGAGATTGAGATCCATCGCCGGCCGCCGACCGCTCCGGGCGAAGTGGCGGGCGAAATCATTCTCCGGAATGTCCCCGCGGAGTTCCAGGTGCGCGTCGAGATGCGGCTGGAGACCTCGGCCGGGGCGGTGGACCATTCGGTGGCGACGCGGGGCGAGGTGACTCCCTTCACGGTGACCTCGGTGGCGCCGGTGACCCGTCTCACGCTCGACCCCGGCCAGCGCATCCTGCGTTGGACCGAAGCAGCCCGGCGCAACCGCAGTCAGCGTGCGCTGCTCACCGGGGTCGGCGAGCTTGAAATCGCGGGCAAGCTGGCTGCCGCGACCGAAACTTCCCGGAAGGCCCTGGCGCTCGATCCGGAAAACCTTGCGGCGAACGAGCAACAGATTCGGTTCGAGCTCGGCCGGTTGCGTTACCGCATGAAACAGTACGAAAGCGCGCTCCGGGAGTTTGGCCGCGTCCTGACGCTGGCGTCGCTTGACTCGATGACGAGCGATTTCAATCGCGCCTGGGCCCGAGTCTATCGCGCCCGCATCGAAAAACTGCGCGGGCACGGAGCGGCGACACGCGCCGAAGCGCAAGCGGGCCTCGCGAGCAAATCGCCCGCGCTCGAATCTCAGGTCACGCTGCCCGAGGCGCCCGGACAGACCACCACGGCGGCAGCAGAGCTGCGCGTGCTCGTGCATTAGAACGGGCCCCGCGACCGCGCAACGCGCAAGCGGTTGACACCAGGGCAGTCGTCCGCTAGGCTTGGCGCTGAATGATGAAACGACGAATCGCGGCGGCGCTCTGGCTACTGGCTCTGACAGCAAGCCACGCAACGGCGCTGGGCCTGCTCCTCGCGGAACAGCCGCCCGCCTGCTGTACCGGCACCCTCTGCCCCATTCACCGGGAGCGTCATCCCACGCCAGGCAATAAGGATTGTGATCAGCACGGCGGCTCTAGTGTGAATAACCCACTGGGTAATTGTTCGGTGACTTCCTGCAACCCGCCGGAACAGCAGCCGGTCAGTGCGCAGCCGTATGTCCTGCCTGCGCCGCCTGAAACACCCCAGCAAGCGACCGTTGCCTTTCAGAATTCGCAGCCCGCGCTCTACTTCCCCTCGCCGATTGCGGACAAAGATTCCCCGCCTCCTCGCGACCATCTCGCCTAGCTCTCGCCGGCTTACACAAATAGAATTCTGCCCCGCTTGCTGTTCCGAGCTGCGGGAAGCGAGTTTCTTTTCGACGGGATACGAGGTGACTGATGGGATTGCGAAGGGTTTTCTGTTGCGCGCTTTTTCTGGCCCTCTGCGCGAGCACGGGCCTGGCGACGATCTTTGGCACAGTCCGCGGGATCGTCCACGACCAGCAGCACCGCCCCATTGAAGGTTCCGAGGTCACGCTTCGCGCCCGCGTCTCTGACTGGACCCGCCATGCCCAGACCAACGCGGATGGCGAATTCCAGATTGACGCTGTTCCTGCCGGCGAATACACGGTCCGCATTGAGCACACCGGGTTCCGCACCTTCGAGCAGTCCATCGTTGTGGCCTCAGGCAGCGCTCCGATCCTGCATTTTTTCATGCAGCTTGGCGCAGTGCAGGAGAAAGTGGAGGTCGCGGCGAGCTTGGCAGGGGTTAACCCGGAGTCCGCCATCACGCAAACAACCGTCAACCGTGAGGAAATCGAATCCGCGCCGGGAGCTACCCGCACGAACAGCCTGGCAATTATCACCGACTTCGTTCCAGGGGCCTACATGGTGCACGATCAGCTCCACATCCGCGGCGGCCACCAGGTGAGCTGGCTGGTGGACGGCGTCCCTGTACCGAACACGAACATCGCGAGCAATGTCGGGCCGCAATTTGATCCCAAGGACATCGAGACCATCGAGGTCCGACGCGGCGGCTATTCGGCCGAATACGGCGACCGCACCTTCGGAGTCTTCAATGTCATCACCCGCTCTGGCTTCGAGCGCAACCGCCAGGCCGAGATTGCGGCCAGCTTCGGCAGCTTCAACGAAACGAATGGTCAGATCAGTTTCGGCGACCACACCAACCGCTTCGCCTATTACACCAGTCTCAACGGCAACCGCACGGATCTCGGCCTGCAGACTCCCTCGCCCGAGGTCCTGCACGATCGGGGCAACGGCTTCGGCGGGTTCGCTTCGTTGATCTTCAACGCCACGGCCGCCGATCAATTGCGTTTGGTAACCTCCGTCCGGGCGGATTATTTCCAGGTTCCGAACGCGCCTGACGGCCAGGCCGCCGGCGTCCGCGACATCGAGCGAGAGCGCGACGCCTTTGTCAACTTTTCGTGGGTGCACACTGCCGGAACGGGCCTGCTCCTTACGGTCTCGCCGTTCTATCATTTCAACCGCGCCGCGTTCGATGGCGGGCCAAACGACGCGCCCGTCGTCACCACCGACCATCGCGGCTCGCACTATGCCGGCGGGCAGGTAGCGCTCGCCGTGGTGCGCGGCCGGAACAACGCACGCGTCGGCCTCTACGCCTTCGCCCAGCATGACAACGACTTTTTCGGGCTCCGGGCAACCGATGGCAGCGGTACCGCGCTCGGGCAGCAACAGAAGCTCAACGGGAACCTGGAGGCTTTGTTCCTGGAAGACCAATTCAAGCTCGCGAGCTGGCTGACACTCAATGGCGGCGTACGGCTGACGCACTTTTCCGGCTCTCTCAGCGAAAATGCGGCAGACCCGCGGGTGGGCGCCGCGATTCGCGTGCCGAAACTCCACTGGGTCTTCCGCGGCTCTTACGGCCGCTACTACCAGGCGCCGCCGCTCGCGACAGTATCCGGACCGCTGCTCGACCTGGCCCTCCAGCAAGGGTTCGGGTTCCTGCCGCTCCACGGCGAGCGCGACGAGCAGTACGAAATCGGCCTGGCGATTCCCCTGCGCGGCTGGGTATTCGACGTGGACCGCTTCCACACGCGCGCGCACAACTTCTTCGACCACGACGTGGTCGGCAACTCCAACATCTTCCTTCCGCTTACCATCGCGACGGCGCGGATTCAGGGCTGGGAAACCACCGTGCGCTCGCCGCGGCTTTGGCGTCGCGCCCAATTCCACTTGGCTTACTCCCACCAGTTCACTGAAGGGCGGGGCGGTGTCAGCGGTGGACTCACCAGCTTCAGCCCTCCCGACGCGGGCTTCTTCTTCCTGGACCACGACCAGCGTGACACCTTGACGGCGGGCTTTCGCGTGACACTGCCCTGGCAGAGCTGGGCCTCCAGCAACGTAAGCTTCGGGTCCGGATTCCTGGATGGCGACGGGCCCGGGCACCTGCCGGCGCATACAACCTTCAGTGTGTCATTCGGAAAATCGATCGGCGAAAGGTGGTCCCTCGGCTTCACCGCGCTCAATCTGGGCAACACTCACTTCCTGCTCGACCGCAGCAACACCTTCGGCGGGACGCACTTCAACAGCCCGCGGCAATTCTTCGGGGAAGTGCGCTTCCGCTTCCATTACTGACGCGCCGGGGCGGGGGAAGCCGGCGAACGGGCTTGACCACACCATTTGTTAAGTTTATATTTGATGACTTATCCTAAGAGTGAGCCTTGTAAAAGGAGCCTGCCGTGGCCAAGAATCAGAGCGAAGAGATCAGGAAGATCATGTTGGAGACAGCGCGCGTGCAAATTGCCGGCCTGAATGCTGGCATTGCGTTTTGGAGTGGCTGGGTAGAAAGAACTGCGAAATTCGCCCAGACGGCCAACAAAGAATTGCTAGCCGTTGGCCAGCAAAAAGCGGATGCCAATCAAGTGATCAGCCGCTTGACCGAATCCAGCCGCGAATACCTTAGGCAGGTGACCGAGCTGCCCGGTCTCGCGGCCTCACACTTCAACGCCGAGATCGGAAAATCCCGCGGCACCAAGCGCGGACGCGCAGCTCGGGCAAAGAATTAAGGGCCGGTCAACTCCTTGAGAGGGCCCGCGTTTGGCGTACGAGCGCGATAAGGGGTAGCGGATTCACCGCGTTCCTTCGTGCTTCTGTTTCTGCTTCATCGGCAATTCCATCCAAATACTCCTCCGCCTCGGATAATCCTGCGACCATGCGTTTCGTGAGAGCTGCACGGTGGCCGTTCCCAGGGTTTTGAAAGATGACCGCGACCCTTGGATCCCGAATAGCTATGGCCGCGGGAAGGGTCAAAATGCCGTCGCGCAAATCTTCGTTCCCGCCGCCACCCAGCGCTGCGGCGCCGCGCAGGTCGCCGACGTCATCGCAGCCGTGATACAGGGTCCCGAGCAGCCTGCCAAACGTACGCAAACGGTCGTCGCGCGTTCCCAACCTCGCGCAGGCCTCAAACATCGAACCAGTATCCTCTCCCGCGATCGCTCGCCAGTCCTCCACGCCGAGTGGTTGACGCCGCAAGCGCCACTGAAGGCATTCAGCTACGCCGAGGCGCTGCATCAGCTCTCCCAATACATGAACGCTGTACGCGTCCGAAGCTACCATCTGAAACCCGCCGGCCACAAGAAATCCCGCAGCCATCAGGGCCGGCAACGAGCCGTATCGGCAATGGAGCGTCGGTATTCCCCGGCGAGAGCGGGAGCGATCCAGGATGTCATCCACGATCAAGGAAACATTGTGGAATAGTTCTAGGGCCACAGCTGAGGGCATCAAGTGCGGTGAGGCAGCCCTGTCGCTCACCGCCCGGCGACAGGCAAAGATAGTGAAAGGACGGAAATACTTTGAACGACCGAGGAGTTGCCAACGGAGAAGTTCTCTCACCTCGGGGTCAGCCTGTTCGATCCACGCAAGGATCGCGGCCTTCAGGTGCTCAATCTCGTTGGCAAGGCCAAGTGGTCGGTAAGTACCCGCGGCAAACCCTCTGATTTGGGGAATCATATTGCTACTCCGCAGGAAGCACTCAAACCCTATTAAATATTACTCTTGAATTATACGCTGCTTCGGCAGGCGAGACCAGGAGTGAGAGAGTTTCCCGAGGAACAATTCGCAGCAAGGGGTTGCGCCCTGGCGGGCGGCGTGTTACTCTCAGCGAACAAAAAGCGAAGCCCTCGAGGAGGCGCGATGCCCCAATCCCTGGCCGTGCGTGCTGTGACTGATGGTGCGCTCGCCCGCGTGCATGAAATTGTCGAGCAGTTTGCGGCGCGCGACTCGAGCGGCGAAGTTATCACTGCGGTCCGCCACATCCCCGCCCGCGAGGCCGAGTGGGCGCCGATGCCGGACTGGGTGCGGCCGGAGCTCGCCGCCGCCTATCGCTCGAAGGGAGTCGAGCGGCTCTACACGCACCAGGCCGCGGCCGCCGAGCGCGTGCGCAGCGGGCGCAACGTCGTCGTGGTGACGCCCACGGCCTCGGGCAAGACGATATGCTACAACCTGCCCGTGCTCAACGCCGTGCTCGAAAACGCCGACACGCGCGCGTTGTACCTCTTCCCCACCAAGGCGCTGGCGCAGGACCAGTTGGCCGAGCTGCACGACCTGGGCCGGAGGCTGGAGGACCGCTTCGGCGTGTTCACCTACGACGGCGACACGCCCACCGACGCGCGCCGCGCCATCCGCGAGCAAGGCCACATCGTGCTCACCAATCCCGACATGCTGCACACCGGCATCCTGCCGCACCACACCCGGTGGACGCGCCTGCTTGAAAGCCTGCGCTACGTCGTGCTCGACGAGCTGCACACCTATCGCGGCGTCTTCGGCAGCCATTTGTGCAACGTTCTGCGGCGCCTGCGGCGCATCGCGCGCTTCTACGGCAGCGAGCTGCAGTTCGTCTGCTCCTCGGCGACCATCGCCAACCCCGGCGAGCTCGCAACGCGCCTGATCGAAGCGGAAGTAGACGTCCTGGACTCGAATGGCGCCCCGGCCGCCGAAAAATTCTTCGTCTTTTACAACCCGCCGGTAGTCAACCGCTACCTCGGCATCCGCCGCAGCTACATCAATGAGACTTCTCGCGTCGCGCAGGAGTTCTTAAAGCGCAACCTGCAAACCATCGTCTTCGCCAACAGCCGGCTGCACACCGAGGTGCTTTTGACCTATCTGAAGCAGTCCAATCCGCCGCCACCCGGGCGGGCCGATACGATCCGCGGCTATAGGGGCGGTTACCTGCCCGGCGAGCGCCGCGAGATCGAGCGCGGCCTGCGCGACGGCAGCATCCGCGGGGTGGTTTCCACCAACGCACTCGAGCTCGGAATTGATATTGGCTCGCTCGACGCGGCAGTGATGGCCGGCTACCCCGGCACGATCGCTTCCACCTGGCAGCGCGCCGGCCGCGCGGGGCGCCGGAGCGGCAGTTCGTGCGCCGTCCTGGTGGCCAGCTCGGCGCCGCTCGACCAATTCATCGCCAAGCACCCCGACTATTTCTTTGGCCGCTCGCCCGAGCACGCCTTCATCCAGCCCGACAATCTGGAAATCCTGGTCAACCACCTGAAGTGCGCCGCGTTCGAGCTGCCTCTGGCCGCCGGAGAAAGGTTCGGCGAGGCAGACCTGACGGCGCTGTGCGAGCGGCTGGCCGAGGCGGGCTTCCTCCACCGCACCGGCGACCACTGGCACTGGACGCAGGAGGCCTACCCGGCCGATGCCATCAGCCTGCGCTCGGTGACCTCGGACAACTTCGTCATCATTGAAGTCACCGGCGAGCCCGAGGTGATCGGCGAGGTGGATTTCACGAGCGCGCTGGCAATCGTGCACCCCAAGGCCATTTATCTCCATCAGGGCCAGCAGTACCACGTCGAGCGGCTCGACTTTGCCGAACGCAAGGCCTACGTAAAGCGCGTGGACGTGGACTACTTCACCAACGCCATTCGCTACACGCAGGTCCGCGTGCTGGAGGTCGCCGGGCAGTGCTGCGCCGCCGGGCCTGCCGCCCGCGTCCACGGCGACGTCCTAGTGCGCTCGCAAGTGGTCGGATTCAAGAAGATCAAGTTTTTCACCAACGAAAACGTCGGCGCGGGCAAGCTCGAGCTGCCCGAGAACGAGATGCACACCACGGCGTACTGGGTCACGCTCGAGCGGCCCCTGCTCGAGTCGCTCCCGTTCACCATCAGCGAGCGGCAGAACGGCATGTTCGGCCTGCTCTATGCGCTCGAGTCGGTGGCCACGCTGCTGCTGATGTGCGACCGCCGCGACCTGGGCACTGCTATCGGCGAGCGTGTGCCATCGCCCGATATCGAAATCGCCTGGGAAGAGTCAGCGAGCCGCGGCCTGGATGAGATGAAGGAGTTTTTTGAGCCGAACCTGTACCTCTACGACGCCTATCCGGGCGGCATCGGCTTTTCGGAGCCGCTCTTCGGCGCGCACGACCTGCTGGTGCGCAGGACTCGCGAGTTGATCGCCGCCTGCCCGTGCGAGAAGGGATGTCCATCGTGCGTCGGTCCGGCCGGCGAAAAAGGCGAGCGCGCCAAGGAAGCTGCACTGACAATTCTCGATCGTCTGGGCGGGTAGTGAGGAATGCCACCCAGACACAGAGGCAGGGAGAAAACCAGAAAACGGAAAATAGAACAGGGCTCCCTGTGCCTCAGCGCCTCAGTGGCTTATCTGAGGTTTTAAATTGAGTCTGCTCCGAGAAGACAAGCTCGATCGCATTGCGGCACTGAAGCCCTCGCGAAAGCCCGCGCCTCTGGAGGCACCTGCTCGCGGAACCCAGGTGTCGCCGGGGACTGACAGCCTGGCGGAGTTGCTCGGCGCCGTGGTGGGCCGCAACCGCTACGGCGAACATCTGGTGGTCCGCCAGTGGTTCTCCTCGCCCGAGCCCTGCGCGCCCGCGGCGGGCACCCTGCGGTTGCTCTTCTCGGACCAGGCGGGGCATACCGCCGCTGCGCGCGAGCGGCTGGCCGACCCTGCCGAGTGGCTTTTCCTTGACACCGAAACCACAGGCCTGGCCGGCGGCACGGGCACTTATGCCTTCCTAGTGGGCATCGCGTGGTGGGAAGCCGGCGGGCTGCAGGTCGAGCAGCTTTTCATGCGCGACTACGGCGAGGAGCACTCGCTGCTGCTCGAACTCTCGCGGCGGCTGGCCGAGCGGCGCCTTCTGATCACCTTCAACGGCAAAAGCTTCGATTGGCCGCTGCTCGAAACGCGCTACCTGATGACGCGCGCCATCGCGCCGCGCCCGCCGTCGGCCCATCTCGACCTGTTGCACCCGGCGCGACAGCTCTGGCGGCCGCGCCTGGGTTCAGTGCGCCTGGCCGAGCTCGAGCGGCACGTGCTCGGCCCTGCGCGGCTGGGCTGGGACCGCCGCGACGATATCGACTCCGCATTCATCCCGCAGGTCTACTTCGACTTTCTCCGCGGAGGGCCGCCCGAGCGACTCGCGAGCGTCTTCCGCCACAACCAGATGGACCTCCGCGGGTTGGCGGCCCTGGCCGGAAGGATTATCACGCTGCTGTCCGCGCCCGGGGCAGCCGAGGACCCAGAAAGTGATGCGCGCGATATCTACGGGCTCTCCAGATTGTTCTGCCGGCGGGGCGAGCCGGCGCGCGCCAGGGTGCTGTATGAACGCGCGCTCTCCGCGGGCCTACCCACTCCGCTGGCGCGCGCTGCCCGGCGAGAACTTGCTCTGTTGGCCAAGCGCGAGCGCGACTTCGAGCGGGCGAATGCGCTCTGGGAAGAACAGCTCGATTGCCTCCCAGGAGGGGTCCGAGGGCGGGGCCCAGGGTTGCTTTCTCAGCCTGTAGGGGTCCAACATACTGTGCCCCTACAACCCAGTTCGCCGGCAATCGAGCCAGACAACACTGTGGACGCCACCCTGGAAGCTTACGAGCAGCTCGCCATTCACTATGAGCACCGCGCCCAGCAGCCGCAGCGCGCCGCTGAGCTGACTCGCGCGGCCCTGGCCCAGCTTCGTAGAGCGCTTCGTGACCTCCAAACTCGCCCCGGGTATAGCTCCGTGATTGAAGCCCGCCGCGGGCGCCGCTGGCAAGCGCGGCTGGAGCATCGCCTGGCACGGCTTCAGCGCAGCGCGAAGTCTTCAGACAGCCCCCCGCTTCTGGCACCGGGTTCCTCTGAACCCCGCCAGCGGGCACGCGAATCCAATAAACGCCGCTGAATCGTCCAGTGGAGCAGTGACTCAGGCGAATTCAAGTTTGAATGCAAGATCCGGATGGTCTGCCGCCTGAGCCTGAACTATCTTTGCCGGAGGAGAAAAAGTCATGGCCGCCATCAGCGATATGTTTCTGCGCACGCAGTTGGAAGAGCGGCGGGAAAGGCTCGCCGCCGCGTTGGCGGCCTCTGCGCCGAGCGCGGCGTTCGCGCAGCTCCTGCAGGAAGTGGATGAGGCGCTCGAGCGCATGGAGATGGGTTCCTACGGGATCTGCGAGTCCTGCCACGACTCGATTGAGAAGGACCGGCTGATCGCTGATCCTCTGGTTCGATTCTGCCTTGACCACCTGACGGCTGGCGAGCAACGCGCGCTAGAGAGGGATCTGGAGCTGGCCTCGCGCATCCAGCGCGGCCTGTTGCCCTCGCAAAATCTGCGCGTCGCGGGCTGGCGGGTCCACTATCACTACGAGCCGGCGGGCCCGGTGAGCGGCGACTACTGCGATCTGATCCATCCGAATGGCGGTGAAGGCGGCCTGCTGTTTCTCGTGGGGGATGTTTCCGGAAAAGGCGTGGCCGCGTCCATGTTGATGAGCCACCTGCACGCGATGTTTCGCAGCCTGGCTAGCGCGGGCCTGCCGCTCGACCAACTCCTGGGCCTTGCGAACCGCGTTTTCTGCGAGAGCACCACGGCCGGGCAGTACGCCACTCTGGTGTGCGGCCGGGCGGGCGCGTCGGGTGAAGTGGAGATCAGCAATGCGGGTCATTGCCCCACGCTGCTGGTGCGCAAGGATGAGGTCGCACGCGTCGAAGCCACCGGACTCCCGCTGGGAATGTTCTCCAGCGGCCAATACGCAGTGAAAAATATTAAGCTCGCTCCGGGGGATACCCTGTTTCTCTACACCGATGGCGTTTCGGAATTGCAAGACCGCACGAGCGCCGAATACGGCGTGGGGCGGCTGGCGCGTTTCGTCGGCGAGCGGCACGGGCTCGCCCCCGAGGCGCTGACCGGCGCCTGCCTCCAGGAATTGAAATCCTTCTCGTCGGGCGCGCCTCGAACAGACGACCTGACCATCCTGGCTCTGCAACGAGCGAGCTGAGGAGTGAAGGTTGTTTCTGGGCCATCGGGAAGGCACCCGCTTCTGAAATTGAAAGTTTAGACGATGCTGCGGCGAGGCAAGCCCACACATTCCCGCGTATCGATTCCTCAGATCTCTAGGGATGGGAGGGGCGTTCGAGGCCGAGGTGCGTGCGCCCGTGGGCGAAGACGTGAACCCCTCGGCCCGCCGCGCATGCCCTGAGCGCAGTCGAACGGGCGGGCTCGGGGCCGGTGCCGGCGAGCGGCGAGGCGCGAAGCATCTCTTCGATCTCCGCCGCAGTGTAGGCCGAGCGGACCGAGGCGCAGTAGAGCTTGTACATCAAACCGGAATAGTGGCGCCCGTGCCAGCGAACGTGCAGCGGGTAGGCCAGCCGGGACGGCCGTCGCAGATCGCGGATGAGAATGGCGCCGCCCGGCTTCGCGAGGCGCGCAACCTCGGCGAACAGGCCTTGCGGTCGGGCGAGGTGATGCAGCACCGAGTTGCACGTCACCAGATCGAAGTCAGCGTCGGCAAACGGAAGGCAGCTGCCATCGGCGACGAAAAATTGCACACGGGCGGCCCCCGAACCAACATGCGTGGAGACGGGGCTTGGTTGTCCCGAGCCCGCTATCGCGGGCCGAGGGACCCCGCCCAAGGGCGCGGCCGGCGGTGCCCCTACATGCTTGCCAGAATCGGCCAGGGTGGCACGCGCCTGGCGGATCATGTTTGGCGAGCGGTCCACGCCGATGAACTGCCAACCGGGCAGGCGGCGGGCAAGCTTCAGAACGATCTGCCCCGGCCCCGTGCCGATGTCGAGCGCCCGGCCGGTGGCGCATCCTGCCACCAGACGCACCGCGTGCTCGACGAAGGTGTCGTCAATCTTGTCCAGATACGCCTGCGCTGCCGCAGAAGTGTATGCCTCAACCTCGTCGGAGTCGTCCATCACCTCCGGCTCGGGAACGCGAGGCAGAGCCAGCCGGCTCATAGGCATAGATGAAACCACAGATCAACACAGTCAGACACGGATTCAAGAGAAATGCCGGTCGCACGGACGCAGAGGATGCGGGAAGCCTCGCTTCTCGACAGACTCGCTGCTACCGGGCAGCCAGGGTGGTCACGGTTTTCTGCGGGGCACGCTCTGGCTCCGGGCGCCCGGCAGGTCCGGCCGGCCAGCCGAGGGCGCGGGTGATGCGCTCAAAGACGTCGCGGCTCACCCCTTCAGCATCCAGGCACTGATCGGCCAGGCAGCGCAGGAACACGCCGCCGTCGTCGGTTTCAAAAGAAAAGAAGTTCGGCCGGCGGAACAGGTTGCGGCGCTTGTCATACTTGAGTTCGAGGGCCTCGCTGAAGCCGCCGAAGAAGCGCGCCGCATCGGCATCGCTTGCCAGGCGGATGCGATACACCAGCAGCAATTGTTTGGTTTTCTGGTGCTCGAAGATGGCGTAACGGTCCGCGGCCCAGGAAGGCGAAAGGCGCGTGGCGCGCTCCTCTCCGATGAACTGCTTCAAAAGCTCCTGCAAGCCGAATTCGCCGAGGACATTTTCGTCGAGTTTGTTCCAGGTTGCCGGCACCATCCCGTTTAAATCGAGCGAGCTGAGCGGCTTCGGCACGGTGCCGTTGAAATACAGGTCGGGGTGAAGGATCTGCTGCGTCGAGACGGGCGGGTTCTCGAAGACCTTGCGGAAGTCGGCCCAGCCCGTATTGGCTCGGAGGAAGCGCTGGGTAAACGTGGTGCCGGCGAGATAAGGGAATAGCAGCTCATCGCGCAAGTAAGGCGGAGCCTTGGCGAGCTGCGGGCTTTTCTCCGTATCACCCAGCTGCCCGCGGACGAATTGCCCGATGTCGGGGAGGTCGCGGATGCTCATTTTGCGGTCGTGCATCAGGTAGTCGAGCATCGCCGCCAGCGCGGAGCCTTCCAGCACGGCGTCGCGGGCCAGCTCAGCGTCGTCGTTGGGCTTGGCGGCGTCGAGCCACGGGTCCACGTGGAAATACTGGTCCTGCAGGGCGTGGGTGAGCTCGTGCGACATCACCATGCGCTGGTCTTCAGGGCTGATCCAGTCGGCGATGAAGAATTCCTGGCTCTTGGGGTCGTAGAGCCCGGCAATCTGCTCGGTAAGCAGCTCCACCAGAAACGGCTCGACCTGAAAACCCTTGGGAATGAGGCCCAGCTTTTCGAGCACTCTCTGGTCGGCGTAGCGCTTGGCCGGCTCCTTGTCCTCTTTCATCCTTCGGATGACGTAGTCGCGGATCTCCTCTCGCGTGCGAATGCTCTTCTTGAGCGGCGATTTTACGGGAAGCGAGAGCAACGCGCTCATATCCGCCAGAACCTCGTCGGCAGCCTTGAGGAACTCCGCCGAGGGCGCCTTGGCGGGGGGCGGGTTCGACGGCGGCGGAACGCTTTGCTGGGCGGACGCGCCCAGCGCCGCCAGCAGGACCAGGCAGAACAGCACGGCAAGATTGCGTCTCATGTTCTCTCAGTCTCCTCGACAGTGAGACTTCCACTAGGATATCAGTTTCCACGGAAATCTCCCGCTTACGCCGCGACCTTCGGCCCCGGCGGCACCACGCCCCTGGCAAACCAGACCAGGCCGCCCATGCGCCGCTCGAGGGCAAGCTCGGCGAGGCCGGCGGCGGCCAGGAGCCGCCGCAGCTCGTCCTCGGTGAAGCGGCGGTTGTGCCCGGCGGCGCGCGCCCAGGTGACCAGCTTGCCGGTGTCCTGCCGGCTGAGCCCCTTCCCCTCGCAGTAGTCGCGAATCGAAGGGACACTCATCGAAGCGTGGGGATCGAGCGTGGCGACGCTACCGCCCGGGCGCGTTACGCGCACCATCTCCAGCAGCACGGTCCGGGGTTCCTCGACCCAATAGATGACCGTGGTCGCCAGAGCGAGGTCGAAGCCGGCGTCGGCGAAGGGCAACCGCTCGGCAGGCGCGTGCTTAAACTCAATAGAGAGGCCCTCGCGGGCAGCCAGGCGCTGCGCTATGCGCACCAGGCGCCGTCCGCGGTCCACTCCGGTCACCCGGCAGCCACGCCGGGCAAGCCAGCGCGCCAGGTGGCCTGGGCCGCAGCCCACATCGAGGACGCGGCTACCCGTCGGCGGTGCGAGGAAATCGGCAAACTCGCGGCGCAGCTCGGCTTCCGGGCCGGTGGCCAGCTTGCGCGTGTAGTAGCCGGCGCCGATTTCGAATAGCAGCCACTTCACAGCGTCGCGGAGAGAGGCCACGGAAGGCGATGCAGTCAGCGGCCTGCGACTGGCGACGGCTCGGGGGTGGCGAGGAAGCGCAGCAGGGCGCCCAGCATGTCCGTCACGGTCACGATGCCTACTAGCCGCTCGTTCTCGACCACGGGCAGGCAGCCGAGTTTTTTCTCGTGCAGGATGGCGGCGGCCTCGCGCAGCGGCGTATCGGGGGCGACGCTGAGCGGGTTGTGGGTCATTACGCGCTCGAGCGGCGTATCCTCGAAGATGGCGTTGTATTCCTCGGGCGTGATTTTGCTGAGCATCGAGGGTGTGAAGCGGTTGATATCGCGGTCAGTGATGATGCCCACCAGCCGCTCGCCCTCCACGATGGGCAGGTGGCGGAAGCCGGTGCTGCGCAGGGCGAGCGCCGCGTCGAGCAGGCGCGCATCGCGGGCGATGCTCTTCACTGGCGAGGTCATGAAATTGCGGACGAGATAGTCATGCGTCATGGTATCAGCACCCGTCGAAAATGGAGCGAGGGAAGCCCGAACGGTATGGTTCCATGGGCGACGTGCCAAGTCAAGAATACCGGCCGGGCAAGGGATTATCGCTTGGGAACGGGGACGGGTGTCTGCTCGACGCGCTTCCAGGCGGCGTCCCAGACATAGCGGTCGCGGGTCATCCGCTGGCAGACGCGAGGATTGTCCTCGTCGGTCTGCGCGCAGTACGTGATGCGGAAGCCGTCAGGGAGCGACTCATAGCTCGATTGCTGCAGGATGTCGGAAGACCACTCCGCACGGACACGATCGCCATCAAAGCGCCAGGCGGTGAAGGCGCCGGTCTGCAAGTCGTCCGTGCGACCGGTAACGGTGACAAACAGGGTCACCGGCGCCGCCACGGGAACCAGCTCGAGATATTCGTCGAAGAAGTCTTTCTGTGCAAAGCGATCGATTCGCGCTGCGAGCGCATAGCGCCCGGCCGCAGCGCCATAAAGCCGCACCGCCGAGGGCCCGCCGAGACTAAAATTGGCGGCGAGGGCGTACGCGGCCGGAGGGCCACCCAGCTGCACGACGCGATAATTCTCGCCCACCGATGGCTGCTGCGTGACCAGCAAAGCCAGGCGCTGATTCAGAGCCTCCAGGTCGGGCGCGCCCGGCGCGTTCAGTGCTCGGAGCGCCATGCTGTCCAGGATCGCCAGGACTTGTTCCTGTAGTTGTTCATTTTCCTCAGCGCCGGCCAGGCGCTGCTGGGCCAGACGGAGCGCGAGTCGCGCGAATTCTGACTCCGCCGACTGCGCCTGGACTCGCTCGTTCGCGTTTGGCGGCAGCGCGCGCAGCGCCACCCCGCCTACAGGAAGCAAGAGCAGGGCGGCGGAGCCGATCACTATCCTGCGCCGGGTTCTCAGCGTGAACCTCGCTTTTTCCCCGCGGCCTTGCGCGCCTCGGGATGCCTCGCTCGCGAACGCTCGGCGAAGATGCGTCCGGCCAGAACCAGGGCGTCCCAGGCCGCCGGAAAACCCGCGTAGGGTGCCAGATGGAGCAGCGTCTCCACGATTTCCGAGCGCGACGCGCCGTTGCGCAGCGCCATGCGGATGTTGAGCTGGAGGCCGTTGTCCCGGCCCAGGGCCGCGAGCGCAGAAATCGTGCACAGGCTGCGCGTGCGACGGTCGAGCCCCGGCCGCGACCAGATCTCGCCCGAGAGGAACGTGACGACGTAGCGCTCGAAGTCGGGCGCGAACTCCCGCCAAGCGGCGCGCACCCGCCGGGCGTCCGCGACGCCGAGCATTTTGTCGAGCAGCCGCGAGCCGCGCTCGAAGGATCCAACGGTTTCTTCTCGCATTTCCTTTCCCTCTTCGGGCATGCCCGGTTGCCTTGCCAAGAAATCAGCCGGGCAGGGTCGCGATGCCGCCGCTCACGTCCAGCGCCTGGCCGGTAATATTCTCGGCAGCGTCCGAGGCCAAGAAAAGCGCCGCAGCAGCCACATCTTCCGGCCGCACCATGCGCTTGAGCATCGTAAGGCCAACGTATTTCTGCCGCACTGTTTCCACGGGCAAGCCAGTGGCCCTTGCGCGCGCCGCCATGACCTCCTCGATCAGCTCGCCGGCCACTGGGCCGGGGCAGATGCAATTCACGCGGATGCCGTAGGGCCCCACCTCTTCGGCCAGGGTGAGCGTCAGCCCGACCAGCGCCCACTTTGCACTCGCATAGGGCGTGCGCTGCGGATAGCTGATCTTTCCGGCAATCGAGCCAATATTGATGATGGCGCCCGCCGCATTCGCCCGCGGCGAAGGGCTGGCACGCCCCGCCAGCATGGCTTTCAACACCTCGCGGGCGCAGAGAAACACGCCGGTCAGGTTGACAGCCAGAACGCGCTGCCAATCCGCGAGCGCGATCTGGGTGACCGGCGCAGTCGGGCCGGGGATGCCGGCATTGTTGACGAGCACATCGATGGGCCCGAGAGAGTGCTCCGCCTGCGCCACAAAGCGGCGCACGTCGGCCTCGTTCGACACATCGCCTTCAAGCGGCAGCGCGTGCCCGCCCGCCGCAGTGATCTCGTCAGCGACGCGCCCGACTCCCTCCGCATGGCTGCTCACCAACGCCACCCCGGCGCCTTCGCCGGCAAATGCGCGCGCCATGGCACGGCCGATGCCGCGGCTGGCGCCGGTGACCATCACAACTCGACCCCGAAATCTCTGTGTTTCGGCCACAAGAGCAGAGACTCTAATACACTGTTGCGCCGTCTGCAAACTCATCCCGGACCTGCAGCTTGACCGGGACGCGGCCCGCCGGACTATAATACGCAGCGGTCGGCGGGCTCCAGCCTCAATGAGCAGGACCGTCGCTCCTCTGAAATGCGGGAGGTCACTATGCCGTATCGAAAGAGAATCATCTTTTTGCTCCTCGTGTTCGGGGTGACGCTCGGGCTCGGCGCCCGAGGCGAAGACGAGCAACACAAACACGACGCCGGGCCGGGGGAAAAGCTCGGCGCAGTGCACTTCCCGGTCTCGTGCAGCCCGGCGGCCCAGAAGGAATTCGAGCGCGCCGTGGCCCTGCTGCACTCGTTTTGGTACGAGGAAGCGGAAAAGGCTTTCACCACCGTGACGACAACTGACCCCAACTGTACGATGGCCTACTGGGGTATCGCCATGAGCCGTTACCATCCGCTGTGGGAGCCGCCGAGCGCGGCGGTGCTCGAGAAGACCTGGGCGATGCTAGAGAAATCAAAGGCGCCACCTCCCAAGACGGACCGCGAAAAGGGCTACCTCGCGGCGATTGCGGTCTTTTACCGCGACTCCGACAAGCTTGACCACCGCACGCGCGCCCTGGCCTACGAGAAGGCGATGGAGCAGCTCTCTGGCCGCTACCCTGACGACCGCGAAGCCGCTGTGTTCTATGCGTTGTCGCTGCTCGGCACCGCGCTGCCTACCGACAAGACCTACGCCAACCAGAAAAAGGCAGCGGCCATCCTCGACAAGGTATTTGCCGCGGAACCCGACCATCCCGGAGTGGCCCACTACTTCATTCACGCTTACGATTCGCCGGCGCTGGCGCCCCTGGCGCTGGCTGCCGCCCGACGTTATTCGAAAATCGCTCCGGATTCACCTCATGCCCTCCACATGCCGTCCCACATCTTCACGCGGCTTGGCCTGTGGCAGGACTCCATTGTGTCCAACCTCGCCTCGTCTGCCGCAGCCCGAAAGTACGGGGCCGCCGGAGATGAGCTTCATGCCCTGGATTACTTGATGTATGCCTACCTCCAAGGAGCGCAGGACCGCGAGGCCGAGAAAATATTCCGTGAGATCCCAGTGATGACCACAACGACTTCGACTCATTTTGCGGGACTCTATGCCACAGCCGCCATCCCGGCGCGGTACGCGGTGGAAAGGCGCCGCTGGTCGGAGGCAGCCTCGCTCCCTTTGCGGCCGGGAATATTCCCTGGCGGTCGCTACTCTTGGGCCGAGGCAACCGTCCATTTTGCGCGCGCCCTGGGATCCGCGCGAAGTGGAGACGCAGCGGCCTCCCAAAAAGAATTGCAACAGCTCGAGCAGCTCCGGGACATTCTGGCTCAGTCCAAAGAAAAGTACTGGGCGGATCAGGTGGAAGTGCAGCGGCGGGCAGCGGCGGCTTGGGTGGCCCGCTCCGAGGGAAAGAATGATGAAGCATTGACGCTGATGCGCTCTGCAGCGGATCTCGAGGATGCGAATGAAAAGCATCCGGTCACGCCCGGCCCGATTCTTCCGGCGCGCGAGCTGCTGGGCGACTTGTTGCTCGAATTGAACCAGCCGGCCAAGGCCCTTCACGAATACCAGACATCGCTGCAGGCCGCCCCCAACCGGTTCAACGCGCTTTATGGCGCGGCGCGCTCGGCTGAGCTCTCTGGTGAAAAAGAAATGGCGCGCTCGTACTACGCCAAGCTTGTCGAGGTCTCAAAGCAGGCCGACGGCGACCGTCCCGAGCTCCGCCAGGCCCGGACGCTTCTGGCGAGCAAATAGGAAGCCAGCCGAACACGGGGGACCGGGCGTTTCACCGCCCGTAGAGCCAGCGCGTGAGGTGAATCAGCAGCTCCTCGTGGTTCCAGACGTACGCCACCAGGAAGAGCAAGAAGTAAACCAGAGCCAGAACAGCAACAAAACCGAGCCCGAATCGAAATCCGCGCTCCACGTCGTCCCAGTTGAAACCGCGCCGCATGCGAGCTGGCTTCGCTGCGGCCATCTCCTTGCCGCCGCAAAAAGGACACACCTCCAGACCCGGATCCACCTGACGGTCGCATTGCGGGCAGACCCACTCGAGCATGACGGCTATTCTCCTCGAAACAGGCCGCACCGGGTAGGGTGAATGCGGCCGGCCGGGCGCTCCTCCCAGCGCAACGAGCGCCCGCGCGACCAGCTACCTCACACCGCATCCGATTCTGCCCATGCCCGGATTTTTCCGGACGTGTTCTGGATTCGTAACAGAATGGTAACTCTGCTATAATCGCGCCGCTTCCTAACTCTCTGATCCCCGAGGGTGAAATGCTATCCGGCTCGCGTCTCCGACAGGCGCGCGAGCGATTGGGCCTGACGTATCGCGACGTCGAACGCGCCAGCTATGATCTCGCCGCCCTGCGCGGCCGCCCCGAGTTCATCGTCCGCATCAGCCGCCTGGCGGACATCGAAAACCGCGACGTCACCCCCAGCCTCTACAAGCTCTATTCGCTGGCCGTCATCTACCACCTCAATCCCTTGGAGATCTGCGGGTGGTACGAAGTTCCGTTCACGCTCCACTTCTCGGATGGGATGCGCGTGGGAGCCCCGAACACGCATTTTGCCGCGGCACCGACCTCGCTTCGCCTGCCCATCCGCTTCGATCCTGGCTTCGATCCGCGGCGCACCGAGTACCTCTCGCGCATGGTCGAAACCTGGGGACAGCTGGAAGCAGCGCTGTTCAACGGCCAGCCACGCCACAGGTACGGCTATATCGGCCTCGATGACCACATGATGGAACCGCTGCTGCGCCCCGGGAGCCTGGTGCTGCTGGACCCGGCGCTGCAACAGGTGCGCAACTCCGGTTGGAGAAACGAGTTCGAACGTCCCATCTATTTTGTTGATTTGCGCGAGGGCTACCGGTGCAGTTGGTGTCTTCGCGATGGCCCGAAGCTGATCCTGCAACCGCACCAGCTCTCGCCATGCGCGCCCGAGGTGCGGCGCTACCCGGATGAGGCGGAAGTGGTCGGTCAGGTGATCGGAGTGGTCATGCGACTGGCTGCCAGCTAGCGTGTTCCTCGGCCAGCAGGCCCAGTAATACGCGCAGGTTGGAGCAGAACAGTTCCTGTATGTAGCCGGGCGCACCGATCGGCATAAGGACGCGGTAAAACTCCAGTTCCTGCCAGCGGCTGACGATCTCCCAAAATTTACCTTCCAGGGCGCCCAGACACGCCCGAAGGTCCCATTCCTGCCGTTCCAGCGGGATTTCCAGGATCCGGGAGAAGAGTTCTTCGTGGCAGTGCGTCAGAGCCTGCTGCACGGCCTCTTCGGGATAGCTAGCCGCGAGCCCTTCGTGGACATAGCGGCCGCTGGCGAGGTCTCGCAGCAAGGCGACGTATAAGAGCCGCCCGTAGTCGCTAGGGATGGCGGCCAGCGTCCGTGAAGTGAAGTCCTCGATCACTCGCCGGTTTTGATGAAATCGCTCTAGGGTTTCCATAGCCCGCCTGTTCCGTTTTCTGAACTTTTCAATCGCTGGCGCGCGCCTCTCCGGCCACAAAGCCAAAGTGCAGCGACCGAGGAGGTGTCACACCCGTGAAACGTCTCACACTGTTGCTGCTCGTTGGCGCCCTCGTGGCGCTGATATTACAACCTGTTTCCCTCACAGTCAATCCTGCTTTCAGTAAGAACGGGCTGCTGGCTGACGGCACACCGGCACCGCCCTTCCCGCCGCCCGGTGGCGGCATGCTGCTGGCCGACGGCACACCGGCACCGCCCTTCCCGCCCCCAGGAGGAGGCGTCTCCGCATAGTGGCGCTGCGCCGGGGCGCATCCTCGCCTATTTACTTTGGCGGTAACCGGGTGTAGTATGCGCTCCGGCGCGTATGGCGCTCTCGCCCGAAAGCTATCTGCTTGGAGCCGCGAGTTTGCTGCTCGAGGTGGGTGTGTGCGCGTACGCCCTTCGCTGGCGACTCTATCTCCGCCTGCCTTGGTTCACCGGTTACTTGACCTTGCTGGTTGGGCACACCCTGTTGGTGTGGTTTCTCTATCTGGGTGGAGGATACGACTCCCGGCTGACGTTTTACTGCTATTGGGCGACACAGGGCCTCCTGCTAACAGCCCGCGCGGCGGTGGTCGCGGAAATCGCCCGGCGGGCGCTGCGCGAGTATCGTGGCATCTGGGCGCTGGGCTGGCGGCTGCTGTGCGGCGTCGCGCTGCTTCTGCTTGTTCATGCTGCATTGGACGCGCGTGGGAACTCCGCCTGGATTGCCACCTTCCTGGTCGCCGCGGAACGCGACCTAGAACTGGCGGTGGTGGGGGTCCTGGTCCTGTTGCTCGCGATCTGCCGCTACTACGGTATTCGGCTGGAACCAGTGCAACGGATGGTGGCGCTGGGGATGGGCTTCTATTCCGCGCTGCAGGTGTTCAACAACAGTTTCCTGCAGGCCTGGCTCCCGGGTTACTTCCAGGTGTGGAATGACATCCGCGTGGTTTCTTTTCAGGTAGCGCTGGTGATGTGGATCGTGGCGCTGTGGCGGCCGTTGCCGGTTGTGACGCCTGCACCAGCCCTACTGCCCCAGACGGTCTATGACGAGCTTTCCCCTCAGATGAACTACCATCTCCGCCTCTTGAACCAGCGGCTCCTGGAGATCCTGCGGTCATGACCACCATGATCATCTTCGTTGGCATGGCGCTGGTGCTGCTGCTGGCGCTGCTCTGGCTCATGCGGGAGCGCCCGCAGACGCGGGAGCTGACCGGCGCCGAGCTGAAGTCGCGGATTGAAGAGCTGTTTCCGTTGCACCTGAAGTATTTCGCGCAGGTGCGGCAGGCCCTTTCCCCGGCCGATCAGCAGTACCTGAAAGAGCGGGCCTCCCGGCGCATCCAGCGCCAGGCGCGCGCCGAGCGACTCGACGTGGCGCGGCGGTTCCTCGACGGGCTACGGGATGATTTCTTTCGGCTCGAGCGCTTGGGCCGCGCTGTGGCCGCCCTGTCGCCGGCGGTCAGCAGGTCTCAGGAAGCTGAGCGGCTCTGGCTGGCCCTGCGGTTCCGAATTCTCCACCGTATTGTGTGGCTGCGGCTGGCCATCGGCGGCGTCTCTTTGCCCCAACTGACGCGCCTGACCGAACTGGTTGGCAACCTGGCGGCTCAGATCGAGGCGTCCATGGCCGCGCTCGAAGAAGTGTCGATGTCACGGCTGCGCTCGGGTCTCAGCGCTTGAGCGTGGAAACGTTGGCTTGACCCAGGGCCTGCCGCACCATTCCCAGAAACTTTTCCACTTTGAAAGGCTTTTGGAGAACGGGGCAACCGCATTCTTCCAGCAGCGCGGCGATCTCCTCGGTTCGCGCATCCGACATCGTGAAAACGACCCGACCGGCAAGTTCCGGGTGCCGCTGGCTGATCCAGTTATAGAGGTCCCTGCCGGTGACGTCGCCCGGCATCTTCAGATCCGTAATCACCAAGTCCACGGGCTCACGGTCCAGGTGCTCCTGCGCCTCGCGGCCGCTGCGGACCATCTTCACTGACAGGCAGTGGCTATTCAAGATTTCACGCTCCAGCTCAAGCACGGCCTCCTCGTCGTCCACCAGCAGGACGCGGCCGCCCGGCAGGGCTTCGGCGCAACGGGCCATCGCCGTATCCCGCGACTCGGCGACCGGCAGCATCGGAAGCGTGATCGAAAAAGTGGCTCCCCGCGGCGGCGAATTGCGCACGCAGATCTCACCGCCGTGCTCGCTCACAATCCCATAACAGATGCTCAGGCCCAGGCCGGTGCCCTTGCCGATCGGCTTGGTCGTGTAGAAGGGGTCAAAAACTCGCAAGGCGTCCTGCACGCCGGAACCGCTATCGGTAAACTCGACGAGCAAGCGGTCGTCTGCCATCGCTGTGCGCACCCAGATATCGCCCCGCTCCGAACACTCCAAGATGGCGTCCACCGCGTTGTTCAGGATGTTGAGAAAGACCTGCTGAAGCTGGTGAGGGTCGGCGGCGGTGAGGGGCATCCCCCCGGCAAATTCCCGGTGGACCTGGATGTTGTTCACCTTGAGATCATATTCGCGCAGGGCGAGCGTGTCCTCCAGCACTTGATTGAGCCCCACGGGCAGCCGTTCGGGCTTCTGCTGCCGGGCAAAGCTCAACAGGTTGTGCACAATGCGGTGGGTGCGCTGGGCCTGCTTGTAGAGCTTGTCCACGTATTCACCGCCGCGGGGGCTTACGTGGTCGCTCGAGGACAGTAGCTGGCTGTAGCCCAGGATGGCCGTGAGCGGGTTGTTCAGCTCGTGCGCCACGCCGGAGATGAGCTGACCCACCGCGGCCATCTTCTCGCTCTGTAGGAGCTGTTCCTGGGTGCGGCGCAGGTGCTCGTAGGCCTGGCGGGTCTCCTCGAAGAGCAGCGACTTCTCGATCGTGGCCGCGATCTGGCTTCCTACTGCGGTGAGCAGATTCACTTCCGCGGCAGAGAATTCCCGCAGCGTTCGGCTGCCTACTGCCAACCCGCCGATCATGCGGTCTTTCGACCACAGCACCACAATGTGGGACTGCTGGAGCCCCTCCTTTTGCTGCAGATCGCGAATCATTGGTGGCAGCGGCAGGCTCTGACTGGAAAGCATCGTAGCGCGCGCCACCCGGATGTGTTGCAGCAGTTCCGCCGGCAGCGCCGTAGGCGGGAAATGGCGCGCATACTCGGAGCGATAGCCGACGACTGCGGCGCGCCGCACCACTCCGGTTTCCTCGTCCAGTAGATAAATGGAGCCCACATCCAACCCGAACAGCTCGATCACCTGCCGCAGCACTCGACCTAGCAGCTCAGAGAGCTCGAGCGCCTGGCTCAACGTCTGACCGATGGAGTTCAGCACCATCAGCTCGCGATTGCGCCGGCGGATCTCCTGTTCCGCGCGCTTGCGTTCGGTAACGTCCAGCACAAAGCCCTGGTAGGCGATGATCGCGCCCGAAGCGTCGCGAGTGGTTACACTCGACTCCTGTACGGTGAGCACCTGGCCGTCGCGCCGCCGCATCTGGAATTCGAAATCGGAGACGGAGCCGTGTTCACGCAGCAGCTTCTTCAGGCGCTCCCGGTCGCCCGGGTTCACGTAGATGGCCGGGCCGATCTCCTGCTTCAACAGCTCTTCGCGGCTGTCAAAACCCAGCATGCGGAGGAAGGCGTCGTTGAAATCCACGAACCGGCCCTCGGGCGTGGAGATGAAGACACCCTCCTGCACATTCTCGATCAAACTGCGGTACTTCTCTTCGGCGCGCTTGCGGTCGGTGATGTCCTTGAGCACATGGACGGTGCCCAGACGCACGCCCGCGGGGTCATGGAAGCTGGAATTTGAGGCCAGGAGATACCCGCCCAGACTCGAGTCGAATTCATCGCCTTTCCCGGCGGCCCCTTCGCAGTAGGGGCAGCGCACCCAGAGGCCGCTTCCGCGACGCAGCACGTGGGCGACTGGCCGGCCAATCAGGGCGCCCGGGGCGACGCCCAGGCGTTCCTCAAGCGTGCGGTTGGCGCACACTATGCGGCACTCGGGGTCGTGCACCAGGATGGGGTCACCGATCGAATCGAACGTGTAGGCCCACTGGCGCTGCGCGGTGCCCGCCTGCTCGAACGACAGGACGTTCTGGACGGCCAAGCCAAGGAGGTTCGCCACATTCATCAAGAAGTTGACTTCGTCGGCCTGGAACCTCCGCGGGGTTGCCGACCCCACAGCCAAGACGCCGAGCGGCGCCTCCTTGCCGGGCAAGCGGACCAGAACCATCGCCGAAACCTTCTCCGTTTCCATCCGCTCGCGCACCGTTGGATCGTCTTCGTCTTCATAAAAGAGGAAGGGCGCGTTTTCCTCGAGGAATTTGCGGGCCCAGGGCGCGCTGACGGAGATGCCTGTGTGCTTCTTCAGAAACGATTCGCTGAAGCCGATCGACGCCCGGATCACCAGCTCGGCGTCGTGACCATCTCCGGCCAGCAGCCGCACCATGCCGTGGCTGGCACCGAGGCTTTCGACCAGTTGCTTGAGCACCTCGCACAAGACCTGATCCACGTTGAAGGATTGCGTGCTGGCGGCGGTGATCAGCGAAAGACGCCGCAGCTTCTCGTTGAGGTCCTCGGTGCGTGATCGCGTCGCCTCGAGCACCAGCACGGCCATAGCGATGCCCAGAGCGACTTCCAGCAGATCATCGAAGGCCACCCGCAGCAGGAACGCCGGCTGGGCCTGCCAGTCCGCCTGATCTATCCCGTGCACTCCGGCCAGGCACAGCGCCGCGGCGAGCACCACGGCTCCCTGGCTGCGCCGTGGCCGTGCGTAGCGCCACAGGACCCAACCCGCCGCGAGGAGAATGCCGCTCTCCAGCACTGCGGTAACCCAGTGAACCTCCACGAGGTGACTGCTCACGGGCCGTAGTTCCTTGATGGCCACCCAGCCAACGCCAATGGCCCCCAGCGGCCACAGGAGCAGGAGCCGACTCTCCCAGCCGGTGTACACCAGCACGGAGGCAAGGAACACGATGATGGCGGAGACATGGCATTCCAGCATCAAAAACCGCTCGACCAAACCGCCCCGAGAGATGTAAAGGAGCTGAACGGCACCGTAGGCAGTCAACAGGGTCCAGCCAACCAGCCAGAAGCGTAGGAAGCGTCCCGGCAGGTCGCGGTAGAGGAGCGAGAAGATCACCAGGAGAATCAGGAAGGCCGTGGCTTCGAAGAAAGCAATCGCGAGCAGGCCCTGGTTTGCCATCAGCGCAAAGACCTCCGGTCGCAGGGCCGGACGCACACTGGCACTGCACGGGACGAGGGATGCAACATGACCCAGAGGAGACCGTTGCCGAAACTAGCACACGCATTTCTGCTGCGGCAACAAAGCCTTCGCCGCGGTGTGCCCTGCCGTATAATGGCGTTTTCGGGAGCGATACTTGGCCGGAGAGAGAATTCTCGTCGTGGACGACGAAGAAGCGATCCGCGAGGTTGTCGCGACGCTGCTGGAGGGGCAGGGCTATCAGTGCTCGGCGGTGGGCAACGGCCGGGCGGCCCTGGAGTACGTGGAAAAGAACTCGCTGGACCTGGTGCTCAGTGATATGGTGATGCCGGAGATGGACGGGCTGAAGCTGCTGGAATGGCTTCGGGCGCACGACCAGGACATCCCGGTGATCATGGTCACCGCCATGCACGACCTTTCCACCGCCCTCGAGGCTATCCGCCGCGGCGCATACGACTACATCCTCAAGCCGTTCGAAAAAGACCAGCTCTTCCTCAGCGTCCGGCGAGCCCTTGAGCGGCGGCAACTGGTGCGGCAGAACCGCAACTACCAGCGCAACTTGGAAGAACTGGTCAAACAGCGCACTGCCCAGCTTACCGGAGCGCTCAGCCAGCTCGAGCAGTCCTACGATGACACACTGGAAGCTCTGGGCGGCGCTCTCGATTTGAAGGATGCCGAGACCGAGGGCCACTGCCAGCGCGTCACCGCCATCACCATCTCCATCGCCAAGGCCATGCAGTTGGACCCCATTCTGTTGGCGCCGATCGCCCGGGCCGCCTTCCTACACGACATCGGCAAGATGGCCATCCCCGACCAGATCCTGCTCAAGCCCGGCCCGCTCACTGATGAAGAACGGGACGTGATGCGCCGCCATTCCGAGATTGGCCACGGGATGCTCGTGCGCATCCCCTTTCTCTGCGAGGCGGCCGAAATCGTTCTGGCTCACCAGGAGGCCTACGACGGCAGCGGCTACCCCCGCGGCCTCCGCGGCGAGCAGATCCCGCTCGGGGCGCGCATCTTCGCCGTGGCGGATACCCTGGATGCCATGACCTCTGACCGCCCCTATCGCCGCGCCCTGCCCATCTCCGCCGCCCGGGAAGAGATCAAGCGCTGTGCGGGCACGCAGTTCGATCCCCAGGTGGTGGAAGTGTTTCTTACCCTGCCGGACTCCCTGTGGGCCGAGCTGCGCGAAAACATCGGCGCGCCCTTCCGCCTCTCCCAGTTGAAAAACCTCTAAGCGCTGTGTCACACCGGAAAAATCATTGCAGCAGCTTAGCAGTGGAGAACTCGCGTTAGAAGGTGAAGCATTCCTCTGAGGGATTCTTCGTCCACCTGCGGCGGACTCAGAATGACGCGGTGCCGAAAGGCTGTCTCGGGCCAAGCAATAAGTCGCGTTCTGCCTCTTCGGTTCTCTCGTCTATCGCTCGGGGGAAAAAAAAGAAGCCGCCTCGATTGCTCGGGGCGGCTTCTCGTGATTGTCAGGTTCCGTTTCGAGTTCGGCGGGCTAGAATTTGTACTTCAGCCAGAACCGAATCTCGCGGTGCCCGGCACGCGTAATGACGTTATTGGCGAAATCCGAGTTCAGCAAGTCCAGGACCGGAATACCCCGGTTCGGGTGATTGAAGGGGTTGAACATCTCAGTCCGGAACTCAATCGCCTGACTCTCTAGATGCTTCATCGGCATCTTGATCGTGCGCAGGATGCCGAAGGACCAGTCCTGCCGACCGTTGGTGATGATGGTGTTGCGACCGACATTCCCGATTCCGGGTTGAATCAGCCAGTGGAAAGAGCTGGCGGGGCCCGGGGCGCCCGTGTTCAGGTCAAACAACTGTCCGGCGACATCACCGACAAACGAGCCATCAATCCCGATGGAATCGAAGGCCGCGCCGGGGTTCCCCAGGTTCGGGCGACCGTTGAACGCGTTACCGTCTCGGTTAGTATCAATCCCACCGATGAACACAGTTTCAGGCGCGCCCGACTGGAAGGACACCGTTCCCGAAAGCTGCCAGTCGCGGGTGATAGCCTTGACGACCGCCAGCCCCGCGTTGTCGGAGCTGTGCACGTACGGCAGCTCCCAGACGTAAGTGAAAACGGCGCGGTGCTTGCGATGGAACGCGGAAAGCCCGCGGTCGCCTTCTATGTTGGTGAAGTCCTGCACGCGGCTACTGCCGCCGCTGGTGGTGAAGACCTCCGACGCGTCGTCAATCAATCGCGAAAACGTGTAAGCTGCGCGGAAGAACAGGCCCCGTTTGAAAGCCCGTTCCACCTTGAGCTGCGCGGCGTGGTAGAAGGAGTCGCGCCTGTTGCCGCGGACAGTCACGGCGCCGCGCAGGGGATTGATCCGGACGCCGTTGACCCTGTAGTTGAGTTCGTCGTTTCCAAAGAGCCGTTCGCCTCGCGTGCCCACATAGGCACCCTGGACGATCATGCCCCAGAAGATCTCCCGTTGGACGTTTAGATTCCACTGCTGGGTCATTGGACTTCTTATATCACTGACCACGGATGTTACGCTCAGCAATGGGTTGAACGCACCGGGAGCGATCGAACCGATCAGCCCGCTGGCGTTCGCGGTCCCACGGCCGGTGCTGGGAGCGGTAATCGTGCCCCCAGCGACGTTGGGGGACGATGCGCCCGTATTCACCAGGATATTGTTGAAAAGACCGTCATAAAACATGCCATAGCCAGCACGGATGACGGTCTTCTCCTGGCCAAACAGCCAGCGTGCAAACCGCGGCGTGTAAGCAATGCCGATCCGTGGTGCCCAGTCTTTCGTGTCCCTTACCTGCGCGACCCGGGTCGGGAACGGGTCGGTGAACTGCCCCAGCTCGGGGTGGACGGAAGGGAACGCCAGAACGTTTTCCGGAGTTCCGAAATACTCGTAGCGGACCCCCAACGTCAGAGTGAAGTTTGGCTTGACACGCCAAGTGTCCTCCCCGTAGTAGGCCATAATGGTCTGGTCCGGATGGACAATCGGGCTGCCGAAGACCTTGGAAACCATGCCAGAAGAGCCGGTGAAGTCATCCACAAAGTTAGCAAGCGCCGTGCATGTAAGCGGCATCGCAACGGTGCCGCAAGCGCCGCCGCCGACGTAACCGATACTGCCACGGCTGTTGAACGGGATGCTTTGCGTCGCGAGATAGTTGGCAAGGTCAAAGCCGATCTTGAATGTGTGCTTGCCCTTGGTATAGCTGGCGGCGTCCTGAAACTGCCACGTCTGGTTTGCGCGGCCCTGCGGGAAGGCGCCGTTGACTCCAACCCCCGCGCCGGGGCCCAGGAATCCAGAGATGGTCGAGGTGGGCCCCGCCGAGGCGGGATTGGCGGCCGTTGCCGGCAGCAGGAAGAAACTGAAGTCGATCAGAGAATAGGCGAAGCGGAATTCATTCACGGCCCGACCTGAAAAGGTGTGCGTCCAAGTGGTGCTCAGGTTCTTCGAGGGGCCGCCCTGTGCCGTACGGAAGCCGGGGAGCTGGCCGGGGTTGGCGAATGTGTCCGGAGTGAAGATCTCGGCGCTGTCCAGAAAGCGGACCCCCACTGTGTCGTTCGTTGTCGGCAGCCAATCACCGCGGATACTCCACTCGTGGGCGTCAAAGATCTGAGTAATGCCAGAGGGCTTGACCAAGCCTGTTTCCACTGCCGGGCGACCGTTTCCCAGCGCAATGTTGGTTATGGTGCTAGAGCCGCGCAGGTCGCCGAGAGCCAGTAAGAGCGCCGCGACGCGGGGGTTAGGAAGCAAGCCCTGCAACGTGGCGAAGCCATTGGCAGTGGGCACCCGAAGGGTGCTATCCGAGGCCGTCGAGCGGAAGCGGTCCCACTGCGCCGTGCCGAAGAAAAACAGCTTGTTCTTGATGGCCCTGCCGCCGAAGGAGAAGCCATAAGTGTTCTCATGGCTCTCCGGTTTGCAGTTTGACCGGTTGACGTCGCTAGAGGTGCAGTTGTGAAAAGTATCGATCGGAGGCAGCGAGCTGGCATCAATGGACTGCAAGGCTGTGCTCTGGTAGAGATCCCACATTGAACCGTGGAAGTCGTTTGTCCCACCCTTATACACGACATTGGTCACCGAGCCGCCGCCCTTCCCGAATTCGGCGCTATAGGAGTTGGTCAGGATGGTCACTTCAGCGACGGCTTCCAGGTTTTGTGGCTGGAAGGCCTGGCCGGTAATCGAGAGGTCGTTATTGGCTTGGCCGTCGAGCAGGAAGTTGTTGCCCCGTGGCCGCACGCCATTCACAGAAAAGCCCACGCCGTTGGTGAAATCTTCACGGCTCGAGGGCGCTATGACGCCCGGCTCGGTCAGCACGAGCGCGATCGGGTTGAGTCCCAGAATGGGGAGTTGGCTGATCTCTTTCCTGGATATGCTATTGCTGAGTTCGCCGGACTGTGTCTGAAGTTCCTGACCGGTGCCGGCCTCGACGGTGATCGTGGCGGCCACCGAGCTGACCTCCAAGATGCCGTTTACGGTGGTCGTCTCCGATGCTCTCACCAGCACATCCGTAATCTTAAGCTCCGCAAACCCCGACGCGGTGACCACCACGAGATATATCCCGGGGTTGATTGCCTGGATGCGATAACTCCCCTCTGAATCGGTTGTAGCGCTGCGCTTTTCACCCAATTGGGTGTTGGTCGCCGTAACTGTGGCGCTCGGAACAAGCGCGCCGGTCTTATCCGACATGGTGCCGGAAATGGCACCCTTGCTGGTCTGCGCGTAACTGACACCCGCAACCAGGAACAGCATCGCAAACCCCACCACCAGTACGCGAACGATGCTAAAGCGATTCATTCTTTTCCTCCGTTGAGCAACCGGTCGGCTCCATTCCCCCGGTTGACACCGCGATTCCTGTGGAAGACACGACACCCCATTCGCCTTCAAAGCCAAGCAACATGCATACCAAGTTTATAGAAAATCAACATTACCCATAATCTATTCATAATAAAGCACATAAATTTTATTCAGAACATTCGATGACCCCTCTTGAGCTACCTTCGCTGCCAAATTCCATAGGATATCGCATGCAGCCTACAATATTCGGTAGGGCCCTAAGCTCAAGCTTTGTAATCAAAATAGATGCTCATAAGCTCCGTTAGGGCCTCAGGCAAGGACGGCCGTGTTGAATAAGGCTCATGCACTTGCGAACTCCCAACCTGCCAGGTACTATGCGGGCCGAGGGTAACCCACGATGGCGCTGGTGCCGATCAAGACGGCTTCGGAGACCGGCTACTGCGATTGCGTTCACGGCTGCTACGAACTGGCGAGCCTGCGCGATGAGGACACCGGGAAGGGCTACTGCCCCCAGTGCGCCAAGGAACACCTGGAACTGAACCAGGGCGTGGGACTCCCGCAGCCGGCGCCGTCGAAGCTGGCCGCGAGAACCGGTCCTGCACCCGCCTCCCCGCACATCCCCGACCCGGCCGACCCTCCCGGCCGCCTGCGCTAGACGCCCTTTTCTCGCCCGCCAGGTTCCCTAGTGTGCTTGGCCTGCCGCTCGGGATGCCTCGGCCCCTCCTGCGTTGCGGGATGAGGATCGGGACGACACTGAATGGGGTCCCGCGGCGAAATCGGCCGGGCATAAGAAAAGGAAGCCAGGCAGAGCCTGGCTTCCTTTGAGAGGCACTCGAGAGCGGAGGTCTGCGCCTCCGCTTCCGCTAAGGTCAAGCGGTTACCAGATGAACCGGGCCCCGAACACCACCTGCCGCGGTCGGGCGACTTCTGAGGTCGAACTGATTCCCGGGAAGGTGGCACTGGCCGCAGGATTGAAGAACGTTGGGGCCCCATCGTCCACGAAAATGTCCGGGGTGCCGAGGAACGCCGTGTTGAAGACGTTCCTGGCTTCCATGCGGATCTGAACCTTGACCCTCTCGCCGTGGAGGTTGATGTTCTTGAAGATCGCGGCGTCAGCCTTGCTGAAGTGCGGAGCGAAGAACTGGTTCCGCCCGGTGCCGAACGGGGTGCCGAATATTGTCGCCGCGTTCCGGTCGTTGATAACGAACTGCACGGCGCTGAGTGTTGTTGGGGCGCCGGTGTTGAAGTCCACCAAGCTCGTCGGCGAGGACGACGTGAAAACTCCGATCGAGCCGGTCGGCGCATTCGGGTTGCTCAGGAACGGCCGCAAGGTCTCAAACACACCGATGAAGGTCGTGTTGAAACCGATGTCGCTCACATTACGGGCCTGGGCACTGGTCCCGCAGAGGAAGCAGATAGGCGTCATCGGCCGGCCGGTGCTCCAGCGGTAGATCCCGCTGAGCGACCATCCGCCGAGGATGTGTCCGATCAACCCCTGCTGGCTCTTGTATGCGGGGATGTCCCAGATGAAGTTTCCGGCGAGCACATGCCTCAGGTCGATATTGGAATTGCCGCGCTCAGCCTTGCGGATGTTAAACGGGTTCTGGGAAAACGAGACTGAGCCCTGGATATTGAAGAGGAACACCTCGCTCACGTTGTCAATGTTGTGGCTATAGGTGTAGGCCAACCCCATCGTGAGCTGTTTGAACAGCCGGCCCCGCAGCTCAGACTGCAAGCCGTGGTAAACCGATGAAGCCGTGTTGCCCCGGATGCGCACGAGATTGAAATCGCTTCTCACGCGACCGTTCGACGCCGGGGTGAGCCCCGCCGGCAGGAAGTTGGCGAAGCAGGGTGCCGTGGTTGTTGAGCCTGCGCAAGGCTCAAAGTAGCCCGTGCCTGCCGTGGTGCCGCTGGGCGGCAAGCCGATGAAAGGATTGCCATTGCGGCTCTGATACAGCGAGATGCCCCGCGAACCTGCGTACCGAACCTCAAAGGCCATCGTAGAGCTAATCTGACGCTGGATACCTAACGTCCAGTTCTCCGCATACGGAGACCTGAACGACGGGTCGAACTGCGTCTGGTTCAGCTGCCGAGGATCTGCCGTGCCGACCGGCGGGGCGAATAGGGTCCTGAGGTTGTTTCCTGAGACGTCCCCCGGAACGGTCACACCGGTCAACTGGTACAGGAACACCGTCGGCGCCGCAGTGGATACGTTCAACAGGAGGTTGAAGAACGAGGGATCGTAAGCGATCGAGAACCCGCCCCGGATCACGCTCTTGTCCTCGCCAAACAGCCACTTACCCCAATGCGGGGTGTAGGCAAAGCCGAAGCGCGGCGCAAAGTTGTTCCTGTCGGCATTGAGCGCCGGCACGGTCCTGGCCGAGAGCGGCAGGCTGGTGTTGAAAAACGCCGTGGAAGGATTCGATTCGCGGGCCACGGTGATGTCGTGCACCACGTTCAAGGGCTGGCCGGTATATTCATACCGGATGCCCAGGTTCAGTGTGAAGTTCGGCCGGAGCTTGAAGTCATCCTGGAAATAGACAAAAATGTCCGTTTCCTTGATGGGCAGCAGCAGGGGGCCCACGGCGGCGTTGAAGCGGGAGGGTAGGTTCCGCGCATAGTTCGAGATGTTGGCGAACGTGAACTGCCCGTTGACCTGCGGCAGGAAGACCGTGGGCGTCAACTGCCGGCGGAAGTCCGCGCCGATCTTGAGCGCATGCCGGCCCGTCAGAAATGACCAGTTGTCCACAATCTGAAAGGTTTTGACGAGCCGGTTCTGGGGTAGGTTGGTAGCCAGCCCGTAGTTGAGGAACCCGCTCGGCATCACAAACCGGGCGATGTTCTTCCCGATGTCAGAGATCTTGAACGTGTTCGCGCCTTCAAAGGACACGGCCAGACGGCCGTAGTTGAAGCGCAGCTCGTTCAATTGCCGGCCGCTGATTTGCCGGGTGAAAGTGGCGCCGAAGTTCTGGCTCCGGAAGGGGACATTGATCTCGTATCCCGCCGAGCTGCCATTCGCGTTAATGCTGTTGCCATCCTGGAACAGGTACCGGATGTTAAGGGTGTTCTTCGAGCTGAGATTGAAGTCGCCCTTACCGCCCCAGTCGTACTGGCGGAACGGCGTCGGCGTGTTGCGGGTGATGCGCGACACCTCGAACGGGAAATTGGCTCCCCCACAGGGGTCGCCAGTCGCCAGTGCGACGTAGTTTCTCGTTTGGATGCTCCCCGGCAGGGCTTGCGGGTTGCCGATGGCCTGGGCGAACGGGCCATGGTCGCGGTAGGCCAGCAACGTATTGGTAAGACCGCACTTGGCGATCAGCGTGGCCAATCCCGCCGGAGTGATCGCAAAAGCGGTGCCGCCCGAGGTATTGGTGGAGAAGGACTTGGACTGGTCGGACTGAAGGTTGAAAAAGTAAAACGCCTTGTCCTTCTTGATCGGGCCGCCGACCGTCCCGCCATCGATGTTTTCGTTGAAGTTGGGCTTGGGGATCCCGTCGCGGTTGTTGTCAAAGCTGTTTGCGTCGTAGCCGGCGGTCTGATAGTAGCCGTAGAGCGCGCCGTGGATTTCGTTCGTTCCGCTCTTCGTCTTGATGTTGACGATGGCGCCTTGGTTCCTTCCGTACTCGGCGCTGAAGTTGTTGGTGACGATCGAGAACTCCTGCACCACGTCAATGTTCGACAGGAACAGACCGGGACCCCCGATCGTGTTGTCGTTGTTGTCCTGGCCGTCGATGGTGAAATTATTTGACCGCGACCTCTGCCCGTTCACCGAAAGGGTCGCCCCGTTGTTGTTCACGTTGCCGAAGCCGGGGATCACGCCCGGGGAGAGCAAGGCGATCGTGTCCAGCCGGCCTCCAAGGGCAGGTAGATCGGTCACCTTCTTGTGCTCGAAAGTGGAGGTCGTCTGTGCCGTCGTGGACTCTATCAGCGGCGCGGCGGCTTCCACAACCACCGTCTCCGTCAAGCTCCCGACCTCGAGCTTGGCGACCACCGCTGTGTCATGCGCCAGGACCACAACCACCTCGCGCAGTTCCTCCGTACGGAAGCCGTCCCGGGTGATACGCACGATGTAGCGGCCGGGCTCGACTCTCGGGAAGGTGAACTCCCCGTCTTTATTCGTAGTTGTCGTACGTTCGGCACCGGTATCCACGTTGGTGAGCTTCACGGTGGCATCCGGGACGCCCAGATCCTTCGGGTCCGTCACCGTCCCGGAAACGCTCCCGGTTGTCGCCTGGCCGAACGCATTTGCCGCCGTGAACGCAAACGCGAGGGCGAGCGAGAACGCAAAAAGAGCCAACCGATTGCTAAGGCGAAATCGCTTCACCTGAACACCTCCACCCGAGATGATTTTTTGAGTGTTACCACCACACCACAGAGAACCAGCTTTCTCACTGCAATCGGACTACCAAGCTGGCAAAAAACCTGGCCCCAAGTAAGATATTAGAGATGAACCACTTGCAGGAGGAAGCCTGGACATCCCATTCCCATATAACTCGGAAGATTCCAAAATCTATAGGCCAAACGAATCACAACTACAAAAAATAGAATGTGGCTTTCGTAACGGAATTCGCTCTGAAATCCCACGTGACATCACAATGTGCGGGCGCACGCGAAAATTGGCTGAGCCGCCATTGACACCAACGTGGGCGATTTCCAGTGAATCGGGAGTACCGCAACTGGGCATCAAGGACGATCACCAGACCGCTGGGCCCGAACCCGGCCGCAATGCCGCCGGCTGTGCCTATCCGGGCGGCAAATTCTTGCTCGAGTACCTCAACCGCATAATGCACGAAACTCATTACACGGGGCCAACCGAGGCTCGAGGCGTGCGGCGCGCCGCCGGCTTACAGCTCCTCGTCGCGCGCGCAGGCACCTCGCACGGATTTTGAGCAAGCCGCCTAAAGTTGTTGGCAAACGTCTGCGGCGGCGTATAATGCGCAACGTAAGTTTCGAAGCATCCCGAATGTGGAGAGGAACATGAAACGCGCACTCCTGGCATCTTTCGTTATGATCGCAGTGCTATTGGCGCTGCCAAGTCCGGCGCAGCAATCGCAGCAGCCGGCGATTGCCAAGACCAACCTGAAGGTGGGCGACGTGGCCCCCGACTTCACCCTGCCCGACCAGAACCGTAAGCCGGTCAAGCTGAGCGAATTCCGCGGGAAGAAGGCCGTGATCCTGGCGTTTTACGTCCTGGCGTTCACCGGCGGTTGAACGACAGAGCTGCAGGCGTACCAGGCTGGTATCGCCCAAGGCAAGATCAACACCGAGGATACGGCCGTATTCGGCATCAGCATTGACAGCCCGTTTGCCAACGCCGAGTTCGCGAAAAAAATCGGCGTGGAGTTTCCCCTGCTGAGCGACATGACGCGCAAGGTGACCAAGAGCTACGGCATCTTGAACGACGAGTATCAGTTTGCGAACCGCACCACCTTCGTCGTGGACAAGCAAGGCATCATCCAGCACGTCGAGGAAGGCAAGAGCGCCGTGGACCCCAACGGCGCCATCGCCATCTGTCTCGACTTGAAAAAGAAGGAAGCGAAGTAATCAGTTTCTTCGGACCTGGGACACGGGGCGGGCTCATCCGCCCCTTTTGTTTTCCCGGTCGCCGCGGGGCCCCTGACGCAAGCCAAACGCCCCGCCGCGATCCCCAATTAATGCCCCCATGAACGCAACACCCGGCGAAACTGCTGAGCCCATCCCCCTGGTTGACCTGCGGGCGCAGTACGCCCCCATCGCGGACGAAATCTGCGCCGCGATTGACGACGTAATCGGCTCGCAGCAATTCATCCTGGGCCCGCAGGGGGCGGCGCTCGAGCAGGAACTGGCGCGCTATTGTGGCCGGCGGTTCGGCATCGGCGTTGCCTCTGGCACCGATTCGCTGCTGCTGGCGCTGCGCGCTTGCGGGATCGGCCGCGGCGACGAGGTGATCGTTCCCGCTTTCACATTCATTGCGACTGCGGGGGCCGTCAGCATGTTGGGCGCGCGCCCGGTGTTCGCGGACATCGAGCCCGGCCCGTTTAATCTCGACCCGGCGCTGCTCGAAGCGAAGATTTCGCCGAAAACTCGCGCCGTCGTCGCGGTCCACCTGTACGGCTTGCCCACCGCAATGGACTCCATCCTTGAGGTGGCGGCGCGCCGCGGTCTCAAGGTGATCGAAGACAACGCGCAGGCCATCGGCGCCAGCTACCGCGGCCGCAAGACCGGATCGCTCGGTGAGCTGGGCTGCCTCAGCTTCTATCCCAGCAAGAACCTCGGCGCCTACGGCGACGCCGGGATGATCGTCACCGATTCGGAGGAGATCGCGGCCCGCCTGCGGCTGCTCCGCGACCACGGACAGACCAGGAAGTACGTCAGCGAGGAGCAGGGTTGGAATAGCCGGCTCGACGAAATTCAGGCCGCGGTGCTGCGGGTCAAGCTGCGGCATCTCGACCGCTGGAAGGCGTCGCGGCAGGCGCACGCTGCCGAGTACAACGCGCTACTCGGCCGCCTGCCGGGCGTCGTCACGCCGCAGGTGCCCGACGGATGCGAGCACGTCTACCATCAATATACGATCCGCGTGGCCGGGCGCGACCGCGTCCGGGAGTACCTCGCCGGCCGCGGCATCGCAAGCGGAGTCTATTATCCTGTGCCGGTGCACCTGCAGCCGCTCTATGCGGGGCTCGGCCACAAGCGCGGCGACCTGCCCGAGTCCGAACGCGCCGCCGATGAAGTGCTCTCGCTGCCCGTCTATCCCGAGCTCACTTCGGAGCAGATCGCTCGCGTCGCCGAGGCAGTTGCCGCCGCCCTCCGCGGCTGATTCCCGCTGGCCCATCGCCAACTCGTTCCACACCATTAGTCGTTCCCTACCGCGTGTTAATAAAAACCGGAGGGCTAACGTTCAGTTTATGGCGGCTCGGCGGATGGCAAAGACCAGCACGCTGACAAACATCACCAGGGTCGGCACAAGCAGGACCAGAATCCCCAGGTCGAGCGAGCGCGCCGCGGCAGAGCCTGCGGCGGCGGCAGTCGTGTAGCACATCGCGCAGCCCTGAGCGAAGGCGTTCGAGGCAGCCGCAGAGGCACCGAGGATCAAGACAAGAGAGGAGGCAACAATCGGGCGCATCCTGAAATGATTCAACCGTCCTGTTCCGCGGGCGAATTGCGAGAGCGGTTTCATCATGGCCTCAGTGGCTCAAACACTGTCCTGCCTCAGTGCGGACGCAGGTGCAGCGCCCGGAAACTGTCAGGGAAGAAGAAAATCAGTATCATGCAGATGCAAAAGACCAGCGCCGGCACCAGCCACAATACCAGAGTGAAGCGCTCGAACTTCAGGTGCATGAAGTAGGCCATGATCAGCGCAGCCTTGATGACCGACAGCCCGATTAGAATGGTCAGCATCAAGTCCGGCCGCAGATGCTCATAGGCCAGAAAGACCTCAATGCCCGTAATTCCCACCAGCCCCAGCCAGACCCAGACGTAAGTGCGGGCCGTGGCTTCTCCGTGCGATGCAGCGGCGTGTACGTTGGCGGCCATGGCGGCTCCTCAGTATTTCACCGACATCAGGTAGATCAACGGGAAGACGAACATCCACACCAGGTCCACGAAGTGCCAGTACAGGCCGCTGACCTCGACGTCTTCCGAAGCGAACTTTCCCCGGCCGAAGCCGATGGAGATGATACCCAGGTAGATGACTCCGATGGCCACGTGGGTCATATGCAGGCCGGTGATGCCGAAGAAGGAGGCGCCGAACAGCGGCGCGCCCCAGGGGTTCGAAAATGGCCGGACGCCCTCCTCAATCAAATGGATCCACTCAGTCAAGTGCAGACCGATAAAGATCGCACCGCCCGCCATTGTGGCCAGGATCCACTTAACAGCCGTGCCGCGCCGGCCGCGGTGCGCCGCCGCCACAGCCATTACCATCGTCAAGCTGCTGGCCAGCAGCACGACGGTCATGCTGGTCGAAAACAGGATGGCGGGAGAGAACGGGAACGGCCGCGGCCAGTCGGGATTGGCCAGCCGGGAGTAGCTGTAGCTCAGCAGCAGCACCGAAAAGGTCAACGCATCGGAGATGATGAACAGCCACATCCCGAGTTTCTTCGAGCCCATCGCGAACGGCGAGGCGCCGCCCGACCACGGTGAGGTCAGTGCCGCCTCGGTCTTGGTTTCGTGCACGGTTCACCGTCCCAGGTGGAGGAGTAGGAACAGAAAGACCCAGAGCCCGTCCATGAAGTGCCAGTAAATCGCCGTCAACTCCGCGGCGGTGCCCTGCGTGATGCGCGAGCGGCTCCAGGCGCGGAAGACCACGTAAAGCAGCGCTGCAATCCCGCCCAGCAAGTGCAGGCTGTGCGCCGCGGTCAACAGATAGAAGAAGCTGCTGGCGGGATTGCTGGCCATAAACACGCCCGCAGCGGCGAGTTGCCGCCAGGCCTGCACCTGCCCAACCAGGAAGACGATGCCCAGCCCGGTGGTGAGCGCCCACCAGCGTCGGAACGCACCCGAGGCACCGTCTGCCAGGCGCCGGCGCGCAATCTCAATGGTGGCGCTGCTTGCGAGCAGCACCAGCGTGTTGAGCCACAGGATCGCCGGCAGCCGCACCGGCTGCCAGTCCCCGCCCAGCCCCTTGCGCACGATGTAGGAGCTGGTCAGGGCCATGAAGAACATCAGGATGGCGCCCAGGCCGAGCGAGATGCCGGTGAAGTAGGCGCGTCGCGGCACCGCCGCTGCGCCGCCGCCCGAGCTGCCGTCGTCGTCGCCGCCGGCTGGCGGCGGGGGGCTATCCCCGCGGCCGCTGTCTATGATTTCGACTTCTTCGATAATTGTGCCGGGCATAGCCGACTCCTTTACCTTGCCTTGGCCACCTGCTCGGGCGCCAAGTGCTGCGGCACGTAGTCCTCGGCAGCGCCGGGCACCGCGTATTCGTACGGGCCGCGATAGACCTCCGGCAGGTCGCCCGCGAAATTATCGTGCGGCGGCGGTGATGGCACGGTCCACTCGAGCGTGGTGGCGTGCCACGGATTCACCTCCGTCTTCTTGCCGTACTTCATGCTCCAGAGAAAGTTGAAGAGGAAGATCAACTGGGCGGCCATGGTGATGAACGCGGCGATGGAGATGAACAGGTGAACCTTCTCGAGCGGAGCAAGGAAAGCGAAGTTGGTCAGGTCGGAATAGCGCCGCGGGTGGCCCACCAGCCCCAGAAAATGCATGGGCATGAAGATGGCATAGACGCCCGGGAAGGTGATCCAGAAGTGGAGCTTGCCCAGCGGCTCGCTCATCGCCCGGCCGTACATTTTGGGGAACCAGTAATACATCGCGGTGAAGATGCCGAAGATCGAGGCTACGCCCATGATCATGTGGAAATGCGCCACGACGAAATAGGTGTCATGGAGCTGGAGATCGAGCGAAGGCTGCGCCAGGAACAGCCCGGAAACCCCGCCGGTCACGAAGACTGACACGAAGCCGATGGCGAACAGCATCGGCGTGGTGAAGCGGATGCGCCCGCCCCACAGCGTGCCCAGCCAGTTGAAGGTCTTGATCGCGGAGGGCACCCCGATCGACATCGTCAGCAGCGAGAATGCAATGGCCGAATAAGGGCTCATCCCGCTGATGAACATGTGGTGGCCCCAGACGCAGAAGCCCAGAAAGCCGATGCTGCACAGCGCATACACCATCGCGCGATAGCCGAACACCGGTTTGCGCGAAAAGTTAGACAGCACGTGCGAGGCTACGCCCATCCCCGGCAGGATGGCGATGTACACCTCCGGGTGGCCGAAGAACCAGAACAAGTGCTGCCAGAGCAACGGCGAGCCGCCCTGGTGCTTTTTCTGCCAGACGTCGCTCACCACCAGACCGCCCGGGATGAAGAAACTCGTGCCGGCCACCCGGTCGAGCAGAAGAAGAATGCAGGCCGCGAGCAGCACGCCGAACGCCAGCAGGCCCAGGATGGCGGTGATAAACCAGGCCCACGCCGTCAGCGGCATGCGCATCAGCGAAAGGCCGCGGGTCCGCAGGTCAATCGTGGTGGTGATGAAGTTGAGCGCGCCCATCAACGATGCGCCGCAGAAAATGGCCAGGCCGATCACCCAGAGCGTTTGCCCCAAGCCCTGACCCGGCCCGGCGATGCTGCCAAGCGCCGAGAGCGGCGCGTAGGCTGTCCAGCCGCTGATGGGTGCGCCCGCGGTGACGAAAAACGCCGCCAGAATCACCGCGAGCGACAGGAAGGTGGTCCAGAACGACAGCATGTTGATCACCGGGAAGGCCATGTCCGCAGCGCCGATCTGGATCGGCAGGAAATAATTGCCGAAACCCGACTGCGGCGCCGTGGTCAGCACCATGAAGACCATAATCGTGCCGTGCATGGTCATCAGCGCCAGGTACTGCTCCGAAGTCATGATGCCGCCCTCGATGAACGGCAGCTTGGCGCTGGGCCAGGCCAGGTGGATGCGCATCAATAGAGACAGGAACATCCCCACAAAAACCGAAAACAGCGCCAGCAGGAGATACTGGATGCCGATGACCTTGTGATCCACGCTGAAGATGTACTTGCGGATGAAGCCGGTGGGCGGGTGATGCGCTCCGCCGCTTTCGTGTGTCACCATCGAGTTTCTCCTCGGTCCTCGGCTCGGCCTCGACCGAAATTCATTGGTTGGCCGCCTGCTCTGCGAGCCACTTCTGATAATCGGCCTCGGACATCACCTGCAGGAAACTCCGCATCTGGTGATGCCCCAGACCGCACAGCTCGGCGCAGGCAATCTCATAGGTGCCGATCTTCGTCGCCGTGAAGTGGATCGGAATCAGCATCCCCGGCACAGCGTCCTGCTTGAGCCGCAGCTCGCGCACGAAGAAACTGTGGGTCACGTCCTTCGACCGCAGGATCAGCTCCACCTCGCGGTTCACCGGCACGGCAATCACCGGGGTGACGAGGTCGTCCTTGCCGGCCTGATCGTTCGGGTCCAGGCCAAAGAAGTTCTGGTCGGAGTCTTTGACGTATTGCGGCGCGAGCCGGCCGAACTTGCCGTCCGGGCCAGGGTAGCGGAAATACCATTTGAATTGCTGCCCCTGCACTTCGATCTGCAGGGCGCCCGGCGAGGCGCCGCGGAAGTGCACCTCGGCCCAGGCCCGCTCGGCGTAGACCCCCAGGCCGACGAACAGCACCAGGGTCGCCAGGGTCCAGAGGAACTCCATGGTGTTGTTGCCGTGCGAGTAGTTGGCGCGGCCGCCGGTGTCGCGGTAGCGGAAGACCACCCAGCCCAGCGCCAGTTGCGAGAGCACGAAGACCACGCCGGTGATCAAAAACGTGCGCATGAACTGCCGGTCAATCTCCCGGCCGAATGTGGTGATGGGCTCCGGGAACCACCAATACTTTTTTGCGAACAGGTAAAGAGTGAGAAGGGTGAAGCAAAAGAGGAAGAGGGCCAGGGCAAACGCTACCGTGGTCGAGCCTGCACAGGGGTTTTTTCTCTGCATCGCCTCCGCTCCGCGAATTCTCCGGCCGGGCCAGGCCGCGACACGCATCAAGGGCCCCGTCGCCGAAGCGACCGCCGCCAAAGACCAACATCATATACGTCCCCCGCCGAATTTCAAGCCGGTAGTGGCGGTGTGCTCTCCCGATGGCGCACTGGCCTCTCAATCGCGGCCAGGGCGATCTGAGGTTGACACCGGAGGGCGGCTGGCCTATGGTCTTGCGCAATGAGAAATTTGAAATCGAAAATCCCGGATTCAATGCGTTAGAGCCGTCAAGCTATGAAGAAAACATAATTCACACCGAGCGCCACTTAGTTGGGGTTCGTACTTTCACAGTGAAAGATGAGTTGGCCCGTTCGCTTTACCACAGACGCGTCCAACCATTCTCGAGGAAGGAGAAGATCGATGCCCGGGAGAAAACATTTGCGAGGCGTTAGCGCCAAAGAGCAAAGGCAGTATGAACACATCAAGAAGGGCGCCGAAAGGTCGGGTCGCTACGGCAAGCGGGCCGCAGAAGTGGCGGCGCGGACCGTACTAAAGCAGCACAAAGCGAAAGGCCACCCCAAAGGCCGGTAGGGGGCGGTGCTCAACGCAGAATTCTCGAGTGCAGGGGTTGCTCTGGGGTTCTGCGACTCCTCTTCAGGGATGTCATTGGAGAAGGCGAGCCTCTGTCTCTTTCTGGAAGCAGACCATCGCTCGAGAGAGGGCTCTGATCCGGCCAGGAGGGAGCAGGTGGCGGCCACTCCGTCCGCATCACCGACAGCCAGAAGACCCGCAGGCAAGAAGCTCATGCGGATACTGAAGCTCGGGCCCGGGCTGATTACCGGGGCCTCGGACGACGATCCGAGCGGCATCGCGACGTATTCCCTGGTCGGAGCGCAATTCGGATACGGCATGCTCTGGACCATGCTCTTCTCTTATCCCCTTATGGCAGCGATTCAGGAAATCAGCGCGCGGATCGGACGCGTAACCGGCGCCGGGATCGCAGGCAACATTCGGCGCCATTATCCCAAGGCGGTTCTCTACGCCGTGATTTCGCTTCTGCTGGTAGCAAACGTCTTTAATCTGGGAGCGGACATCGGCGCGATGGGCGCCGCCGCGAAACTGCTGTTACCAGGGCCAGCGGGGATTTACATCCTATTGTTTGGCGGTCTGTCGTTGTTGTTGGAGGTTCTGGTATCCTACATAAAATATGTGAAGTATCTCAAGTGGCTAACACTGGCGCTTTTCGCCTACGTCGCAACAGCAATCGTCGTGGGCGAACCGAGTGGCCAGGCGCTCCGCGCCACCTTCCTGCCATCTTTCTCCTTCCGGGGCAGTTACTTCACCGCGCTGATTGCGGTTCTGGGAACTACCATCAGCCCTTACCTGTTTTTCTGGCAAGCGTCGCAGGAGGTCGAGGAGGTTAGAGTCCACCCTTATGAGGAACCGCTCACTCAAGCTCCTCGACAAGCTCCAGCACAATTTCAGCGGATCAAATTTGACACCTACCTCGGAATGGCCTTTTCCAATCTCGTGGCATTTTTCATCATCTTGACCACGGCTGCCACCCTGCACGTCCATGGGATTTCGGACATCCAGACTGCCGACCAGGCAGCCCTGGCTCTGGAGCCTCTGGCCGGGAGGTTCGCGTCTCTACTTTTCGCCGCAGGAATCGTCGGCACAGGCCTGCTCGCGGTCCCGGTACTTGCGGGTTCTGCCGCCTATGCGGTAAGCGAAACTTTTCGCTGGAGCGCCAGCTTGCAGAGAGAGCCAAAACAGGCCATGAAGTTCTACGGGACAATTGGCATTGCGACCTTGATCGGCCTGATGCTCAATTTCCTGCGTCTGAACCCGATCAAGGCGCTGTTCTGGTCGGCGGTGCTCAATGGCGTTGTGGCGGTTCCTGTGATGACGTTCATGATGATCCTGGCGCGGAATCGGAAAGTGATGGGGCAATTCAGGCTGCCTCTCTATCTGCAACTGGCCGGGTGGCTGGCAACGGCGGTCATGCTCTTTGCATCCGTGGGAATGATCGTCACCCTTCGCCCGTGAAGGCAGCCCTTTGTTATAAGCTTCCTCGCCGAGCCCGTCGACGGGGCGCGGCGTGCACAACTCCTCGCTTTACAGGCACGCCCATGGCGCGCGCTCCCTGACCGGTAACCCCCAGGCTGTCGCCCCCGCCGGATGGGCGATCCGGCCGCCGGTCGGCTGGGAGGCTCACTATGTGTGGGCCTCCCAGCCGTCATCCGGAGTTCGGACTAGTGCAGCGTAATGCTCCCGGCCTGGAGATTGCCGCTGTTGCTGTAGCCGTCGCTCAGCGTGATGCTGAACATTCCTGGCGGCACCAGGGAGCTATCCACCGCGACGATCGTGAACGCGACCGGCAAGCCATTATTGGTGCCCAATCCCGCGATGGTAACAGTATGCGCCACGGTGTCGTAGGTCACGGCAGTGACCTGCGTGGAATGGAAATCGGTTCCCGAACTCGGATCACTGAAGTCTTCGCTTTCCGGCTGTTGATTGCAATTGTCCTCATGGAAGTGGAAGTGGGCGCTGCCCCCGTTGCTGCCGGGCACGTCGCCGTCCCCGTCGGCCGCCTGGCAGCCTCCGCCGCCCCCGCCCGCGCCCGGCACAAAGTCGTAGGCGCGAACGACGTCGATCAGGTCGAAGGTGACGCCACCAAGCCGCGAGACCGTTCTCATCACACCCGCGATGCTCACGGTGGTTTGTTGGACTACCGGGACGCTGTCCGGCGGCACGATGGTCGTCATCGTGCTCGCGGTGACGCTGAAGAGCCTGTTCGAGAGCGGCGCGACGCCCGGGTCGAGACTCACGTCGGCGATCGGGACGTCGATTGTAATCGTCCCGAATGGCCCGAGCACGAACGAGCAGGCGCCGGGCGCAGTAATCTGCTTCGTCCCCGGATAGGTGAGCGTCACGCCGCCGGCGATCCGCTGCACCGCGTTTTCGCCCGACCAGCAGCTTGTTAAGATTCCGTCGGACTCGAAGTAGACGAACGGATTCTTTCCGCCGTTCGTGCACGAGGCGGCCGATGAGGTGCAGTTGGGGTCCGCAGGAACGAGCCATTGCGTCAGCCAGACGGCATCCGTGTCCGGCGCGGGCGGCGTCAGACTGAGGTTTTTGACGGTCATCTTCAGCCGGTAGCAGGGCGTCCCTACCGGATGGCAGTCGGAGGGATCCGGTTGCGACATACTCGACTGGAGGATGTCGAGGTTCGGGATGTTGGCGCTGGTGAACCCGTCGGTCTCGCGCCTCGCGTCTCCGGAGGGATCACTGGCCGCGTTGAGCAGGATCGGGTCGCCACTCACGGGCGAACTGCTGGCGAACAGGCCGGGCCCCCCGTTCTGTTTCACGTACATCCCGTGCGCGCCGACCCGCTCGTCTGCATTGTTTGAGTCGGCGTAGGCAATCTGGGCCTCGCCCTTGCTGCCGACCCTGACCTGCAGGAAGTCGCCGAGCGTGCGGTCGCCGCACTGATGGCCGATCACGGTCTGGATGCCACCCTTGTGGATGTAGTGCTCGCCGGCCAGGATCGGCGCCGTAAACGTGGGCACCGCCGCGTGGCCGTTGAGCGTTTGCACCATATACAGGCTCCAGGCCCCGTTCACGGAGTCGGGGCCGCCCCTGGTGCAGCCGCTCTGTCCGCCGGTCGTCGTATCAACTGGCGCGGTCGTCCCGTAGAAGGCGATGTCGACCCGGCCGTCGTCGCCGGCTGCCGGCCAGGCGAAGACGTTGTTCAAGAGCCCGGGCGTCGTGAGGATGATAGGCGTTGACCAGTGGTTGCCCTCGTCGGTCGAGAACGCGTACTGGAGCGACGTGTTGCCGATCTTGCCCAGCGTGTCCACCGGCGCCTGCTCCCAGACCGCGTAGAGGTTGCCCGCCTTGTCGATGGCCAGCGTCGGGAAGTTGCCGCCGGTCCTTACCGTGCCGACGGGGCCAAGGTCGGCGACCGGCAGGTCGACGCAGTTTAGGCCGCTGGGGTCGCTCACGTTCGCGACCGCCGCCCCGAACGCAACCGGGAAGCAGCGGCCGATCGCGATCTTGTTGAAGTTCGCGTTGTCGTGGATGACATAGACGTGCTTGAGGGGCGTCGGGAGGGTCGCAAACCCGCTCCCCACCAACGGCTGCCCGGTCGTCGTCGCCACCGGGCTGACCTCATCGTTGCCCATGATTCCCTCCCCGCAGCCGAGGAGGTTCGTGATCTTGAAAGGTGGCCCGAACTGGATTCCGGCAGTGCTGCCCGCGGCGGGTGCGACCGGCGAGCGGTACATCGCGAGCACGTTGTTCCCGACCGAATTGCCGCACAAGAGGTTCCCCGTGCCGACCTCGTCGTTTGAGAGGTAGATGTTGCCGCCGTTCGTCGGGTCGCCGTCCGTTGCGTACCACTGGCGGTCCACCGCGGCATCGGGCACGCCGGTATTGCTGCAGAGGAAGCTCACGCCGTGGTCATCGGAGCGTGCCGTGCTGAAGTTGGCGAGGGTGAGGTCGTTGAAGTAGAGATTGCCGGCGCTGTCGACGGCGAGCTCAGTGTCGCCTCCGCCCGCACAGGGGTTGGGCTTCCCCTCCTTGGCCGTCGCCGCTGTCACCCACTTGAACGTCTTGCCGCCGTCCTCGGAGTGCCAGATCCAGCTCGTGTCCGAGGAAAGCGCGCCGGGGACGCTCGTGTAGACGCGGTTCGCGTTCGTCGGGTCCAGCCGGAGGTCCTGCTCGAAGCCGACGCCCTGGATACCGCTGATCGTCGGCTGCCCGAAGGTGATGGGCGCTGTCCCGCTCTGCGTTGTCCCCGTTTGTGTAAATACGGCCGGGGACAAGGCCAAGACAAGGACGAGTGCAAGAGCGAGAGGCAACCAAGCATGCTGAACTTTCATGGTCTCCTCCATTGCCTGATTATTTGTTTGCGTTTACTGGCCCATTTGTACTGATGCCTTCAAGCCAACGCCGGCCCGTTCCCTCAGAACGTAACCTGCCCGCAGTGGGGGCATCGCCAGACCGAGACGTACAGGCTCGGCCCCAAAGAATCTCGGATTTCGCCTAAGTAAGGTTCAATCCCGTGGCCGCAGCAGACTCGAATCGCCCTGGGGTCTAGGTAAATTTTCTGATCCAGGCTCTCTCGGGAGACTCTTGTGCCAGCGGCCACCGTTACCTTTTCACTCTGCGCGTCTGCTTCCATGCTGTATCCGCCTACAAGATTGCCAGCAATGACCTCGGGATTTCGCTATTGGAGCTGGACACTGCCGCTAAGCAGATTGCCGCCCAGGGTGTAGCCATCGCTTAGCGTGATGCTGAACATTCCTGGCGGCACCAGCGAGCTATCCACCGCGATGATCGTGAACGCAACGGGCAGGCCGTTATTGGTTCCTACTCCCACGATTGTGACGGTGTGCGCCACATCGTCGTATGTCACCGCAGTGACCTGGGTGGACTGGAAATTGACACCGGCACTCGGATCGCTGAACGCTTCACTCTCCGGCTGCTGATCGCAATCATCCTCGTGGAAATGGAAGTGGGCGCTGCCCCCGTTCTTGCCGGGCACGTCGCCATCCCCGTCAGCCGCCTGGCATGGCGGCGGCACGGTCAGCTGAGGAAGGGTGTTGTAGCAGCAGACGCCATCAATCTCGAGGGGAACGTCGTCTGCCTCGGCTTGGACGTTCGTGGTAGCGCCGGATTGGTGCGCTGAGGCAAAGGAGTAGCTGCCCACTTCCTCGAGCAAACTCGAGGAAGTGGGGTTGCCGACGTCTGCCACATTGACATTGATCGTCAACGTGCAGGGGTTGCTCTCCGAGGGCACGCCGGGACACTTGATGCTGCCGCTCTCGGCGGAGCCCCCGAGCAGTGGCTCAGGGTAAGTGATCACGTGTGGGAAGCAAGCCGACACCGAACACAGGTCCACACTCTGTGCCTTCCCGGAGTAGAAGATCGGATTGTTGAGCGGAGTATTTTCCATAGCCGCGTAGTAGATCGTGTTGCCCATTTGCCAGCGGGTGACGTACTGGAGAAACGCCGTGCCATTTATCTTCGCTACAGTCGCGGCCGGATTCGAGAGGTCAACGATTCTCGTTGTCACCGTCAGGGTATTGCCCGATAGGCTGATCGAGTTGCTCAAAATATCCATGCCAGGCACGTTGGTGCCACCAATCACGGGGTACAGCGCATCGCCAAAGTTGTCGGTCATCCCGCTGGTCGGCGCGTTGGAAGGCCCGGAGACGTTGGTGCCGAACAGGCCAGGCCCTGAGGACTGCCGGGCAATGGTGATGACTCCCGCGCCAGCGTGGTCGACCAGTTGTTGATTGGCCGGTGTGAATCCCTGCTGTACCAAGCCGTTCGAGGTATCGTCATACACAATCTCCGCCGCTCCGGTCTTGTCGATGGTGACGGCAAAGAAGTCGGCCAAGTTGCGGTTGCCCTGCTGCGCGATGCAGACCGACCCGGCGAGGCAGATGTCGTTGTAGTGCATCGGATGCGGCGTCACTTTGACCTGCATGATGTCGGGCTGCGCGCCCGTAACCGCGCCCGTGCTGTCGGTGGGATATACCACCTGCGACATGAACACGTCCCAGCTCTGCCCCGACTGGCTGCTGGGGTCCACACTCATGTTCGAGCCGTACCAGACAACGTCGGCGCGGCCCGGACCGCCGGCCTTCACCCACGGAAAGACACTGACCATCGAAGGCGGGGAGCTGACCTGCGTTGGCTTGGTCCACTTCGTCCAGCCGCTGGCCGCGCTGGCCACGCTGACGAAGGCCTGCCGGTTGGAGGGCGTGTTGCTCTTTCCCACCCAGGCCACATAGAGGTTGCGGGCCGAATCCATGGAAGTCACCACAAAGTTGGCGGAGTCGTCCGCGTCTGCTGGAACGTTACTGGCAACTGTGATGAGCTTGCTGGCATCGCCGCACGGCAGCGTCGGGCTTGGCAAATCGAGGAAGGTAAGGTCGCCACTTGCGTCCGGCGTTCCGATGTTGAGCAGGATGTTTGAGCCGCTGAAGGCCGCCTGGAAGACCTTGCCGGTCACCTGGTCAATCGAGGGGTAGCCATCGGCGCCGAACGGAGCATAAAAAGAGAGGTTTGCGGCACACGGCGAAGTTGTCCCTTTCGTCGCCGCGACATAGGTCAGGCCCGGGCCGCCCGGAAGCGGATCTACCATGCTATTGCTCTTGTTCCATTGTGCCCCGGACACCACGTTGTTGTACTCCAGGTAGATGAGGGGCCGCGGGCCGCTGTAGACGGACTGGTTCGGCGTTCCGGGAGCCGGGTCGTAGACCGCGAGCCACTGCCGGTCGGCACCCGGGACGCCTCCGCACCCGGCTGGATACACGCTCTGGGTGGCCGTGGCGCCCCCGTCGGTGGTGACAGCGGTGCGCAAGCAAATCAGCGCGTAAAGGTCGACGAAGTACTGCTTGCCACTGCGATCAAAGTTGATGTCCGTGTCACCACCGCCCGGTGGAGCGTTGGTCCCGGCCAGCGCGCTGGGGGGCATGCCCGGATTAATGATCCGGAACGTGTGGCCACGGTCCACTGACCCGAACCAGACGCTCCGCTGCGTCCCAGTTCCGGTGGGGCCGCTCACAAAAACTCGCCCGAAAACGTCGATCCCGATGTCCGGCTCGCCGTTGGTGTGGACCGGATCCACCACTGCAGGGACTTCAAACTTGATGGGAGGCGGGGATCCAGAGCTCGTAGTTTGCGCCAGCAAAGGTAAGCTACCAGCGCTGAGTAGGATTGCGCAAACAAACGCCAGAGTCAGAACGCAGCACGTGCGAGCCATGGTCACCTCCTGGTCTGTGGCGCCGTTACCTCTGATCGCTGCCCTTAAGACGCTTGAGCGCCTTCTGAGCGAGAGTCTTTGTCTTCGCGATTCGCGCCGAATCGTCTTTTTCACCACCAACACTGATTCGGAGGAAAGCGTTGCCGTTGAGCACGTAAAGCGCGCCGGTGATTGGATTACCCACCCAGTAGGCTTCCTCCCCAATTCCGCCGACGGGGCGCGGCTTGCTCAACTCCTTCTCGCGCTCCTCTTCGGTTTTCTTCGGGGCTTTCGCTTGGCCGGCCGCAGGCTCGTCTTTTTCTTTCTCCGCCTGCTCAGGCGGATGGAACTGTTTCTGCCAGTACTCGCGCGGGCCCGGCGCAGAAGGCTTGGCGGGATCAGGCACAGCCAGGGCCAAGCTCACCGATTTGGCGAAGGTGGCCGTGAGGAAGAAGCATTGCGACATCAGGAAGTTACTGCTCGGCTGCACGCTCGGCTTGGTTTCTTTGACAGGCTCGCCCTGCACGGCCTCGATTTCGGCGCTGGTGAGCAGGGCGCAGACGTCAATCTCTTTTGCGGAGCCCGCAGTCTTCGCGGCTTTCGTGCTTTTCTGGGGGAAGTCGTCGGCGAGGCGGTTTGCCGGGGCGGCTTGACCCGCCTGGAGTCCGACGGCATGAAAGAGAAGAGCAAAAAGGAAAAGGTTGGCGGCCGATTTGCGCTTCATGGCAAGCTTTCACCGCCCCAAGAAGAGCTTGCTGACTGCGGCTGAGAATTCGCTCCGGCTCGGATGTCGAATGATCAACCTCTCACGCCTGCCCGCCTGCAGGCCGCCGCTACAAGTGCCCCTGGATTGCGGCGGGGCTCCTCCCAGAGGAGGAGCCCCGCCTTGGTACTTCGTCCTAATAGGTCACTTGCGGGGTGGCTGCTGTCCAGATGTTGATCGGGCCGAGTCCGACGTTCACCAACTGGATCACGTACAGGCCCGTGGCGGTAACGGGCATGGTCACGCTGGCGATGCCGTTGGAGGACGAGTTCACTGAGCCGAGCACCTTACCGGTTGGGTCAATCACGACGAGGGTGTACGGCACGTTGACATCGGCCTCTGCCGCCATGGAGAAGCCCAGCGCGTTCGACGGCACCAGAACGTTCTGCAGCAACGACTGGCCGAGAGCCAGGGCGCTGGTGCTGGTTGTGGTCGTGCCCGGGCCAGCGGTGGCCATGGTGCTCGATGTGGCGTTGGTGATGCAGAACTCGTCCACGTAGGCGGGCCCGTTCAGGTTGACGAGCTCGAAGGTGTGGAAGCCTTTTCCAGTGAGAGTGTACGTGACCGAGAAGGGCGTGCCCGTGGCGTCCTTGAAGAACGGGTCGTGCATCGAGCCGGAGCCGGCCATGCCGGCACTGGCCTGGTAGTTGATGGTCCCATTGGTGTTAGGTATATGGCCATCAATGAGCACTTGGGCGGAGCCGCCCTTGGTGCTCTTGGCGAAGAAGTACCGCAGCGTGCCCGTGTCGCTCTGCAATTGGAACGTGAACTTCAGGGCGTGCTGCACGTCGTTGCCGGTGTCAAGGTGGAAGGACCCATCCGTAGCGTTCGAGTCGCTGATAGTGTGCCAGCCATTGTCATAGGCGATTCTGGGATCGCTGTCCCCGACACACTGCGGCGGTGGCGGCGCGTTCACCGTAACGGTCACTTGTCCGATCGCTGTGGACCCGCACCCGTTCTTGATGGTGTAGGTGAAGTTGTCGGTACCCGTAAAGCCGGAGTTCGGAGCATAGGTCACGGTGCCGTTGCCGTTGTTGGTGACGGTGCCGCTGTGGTTCATCGGCTGGGTCACGGCGGTTATGGTGAGTGGCGGCGAGCCGCCGTCGGTATCGTTATTCAGGACGCTGATCACCACCGGCTGGTTCTCGGTTGTCGTGGCCGAGTCCGGGTTGGCCGTTGGCGCATTACATGCGGCGACGCAGTTCTCGCTGCCGAAGATGGTGTACGTGCCTGCGGGTGTCGTGCTGTCTGGCATGTTATCCGGTGTCAGAGCGATGGCCCCACCTTCCACGCGGATGCGCACGAGGAACTTGGTGAGCTGCTGGCCGACCGCCGGACTGCCGATGGCGCTCCGCGGGACGATGATGTTGATCGTGCCGTCAGAGTTGAAGCCGCTGGCAGGGTCGGCAGGCGTTCCGGCATTCAAGATGGGGTTCGTAGCATTCGCACCTGAAGCAACAGTGAAGAATACCTGCCCCGCAGCGTTGGTGTTCATCCGCACGGCAAAACCTGTTCCGTTGGGCGCTACGAACTGGACGGGCCAGGTTGTGTTTGGGGTCACAGTTTGCAGGCTGACCATCTTGAGGATGAACATGATCTTGCCGGGGCCGAGCGAGGCCGGCTCGGCAATCGAGAGCTTCACAATGTCGTGCTCAGGCTGCTTATCGAGTGCGTCGCCGACCGCGTCAGTCAGCACAGTCACGCCCGGCACCTTGCACGGGTCTTCGGGCGGCGTCACAACGCAGGGCGTGGGGGTAACGGCGCTGCAGGCGGGGCCTTCGCCGACGGCATTGACGGCCGTCACTTTGTACTGGACGGACTGGCCGGCGGTGATCATATCAGTGAATTCGTTGGTGCCGAAGGCGGGCGACGCGATCAACGTGAACGCGCCGCCGTTGGTGCTCTTGTAGATGTTGTAGCGGAGAATGGTCGAGCCGTGGTCGTCGGGCGTGGACCAGGACAGGTGCACGGTGGTGGGGCTCGTGCAGTCAATTGAAGCCTGCACCAGCGGGGCGGCCGGAACGCCCAGCACGTCGTCAGCAGCGAACAGGCGGCGACCATTAACCTGCCGGGCAATGGTGGAGAGGGCGCTGAAGCTGTTGGGACCTTTCGCAACGCAGTTGCCGATGCAACCATCGGCGTAGCCGATAACGACACGGCCGTCCTGGTCAACCGAGGCGTCGTTGAAGTCGAGCAGGTTGCGGGTGCCGTTGCCGCAGCCGCCGAAGCCGCCGGCGCAAATGGTGGCGTTGCGCTGGACGGGGTCGTTCGGCGTGACGTCTATGGTGGTGTAGGTCGAGCCGCCGTCATAGGTGTGCGCGACATATAGGTGCCAAATGCCGGGCCAGTTCGCGCTGTCGCCCCCGCCGCCGTTGGCGGAGGTAGTCGAGCCGAGGAATGCAAAGCCCGCGCGGTCGGGATCGCCGGCAACGACCTCGGGGAAAGCTGTCTGCTTCACGCCCTGGGTTTCGCCTGTCTGCTGGGGCGCAACGAACGCGCCCACGTTCACAGGGCTGGACCACGTTTGGCCTCTGTTCTTGGAGACGGCGATCAGCGGCAGGCTATTGCCGTTGTCGGCGCCGAAGTACACCGTGCCGTCGGTCGCGATGCCGACTGAGGGGTCCCAGATGCCGGCGCTAATGGTGGGCACGGGCCGCACCGTCCAGGTGATGCCGTTGTTTTCGGAGACGGCCACAGCCTGCAAGCCGTTGCAGCCTTTGTTGGGGACATAGACGGTGCCATCCTTCGGCGAAACTTTGACGTGGCCGTGCAAGCCGCCGCAGTCTGATAGTGTCCAGGTGGGGACGCCAGCGCCATACGTGGCGCCGCCGTCATCGCTGCGCGCGCAGAAGGCTGTAGCGATGTCCTGCGAGCAGTAGTAGACGGCGTCGGCATAGACGGTGCCAACCAGTGGGGAATGGAAGGGTCCGCCGCCGACGGTCTCATGGTCCACACCGGAGGGAATGCCACCGCCCTGGCTCGGAATCCAGGTGGTACCGTCGTCATCGGTGAACGCGGAGAGGCTGTCCTGGCCGGTCAATTGGGAAACGAAGGTGCGATTGGTAAACCGGTCAGTGAAAAGAATCGCGTCCAGGCTGGCTAGTGAGGTGGTGATAAAGCTCACGTCTTCCCATTTGGCCGTTGCGGGCGAGGTGCAGTCGTTGAAGCTCACGCGGAGCGTCGTCAGGCCAGCCTGGTACATCACTTTCTTGGTCTTCCAGTCCACGCCGCAGGAGGGCTCGCCGGCGCTCACGCCATTCGGATTCGGGTAGACGGCGTAGCTCAGCGGCTCGGTGCCGTTTCCTCCGAGCGTGGTGGCGGTCAGATGTTGGAGACTCGCGAAGCCGCTGTAGGACTGAGCCACCGCAAACGGCGCGGCACTGACTGTGTAGGTGCCTGCGGGAGGATTTGTCAGCGTGACCGTTTCCACTTCCGGACTTGTTGGCGTACCAGGCCCATTGCCGGAACTGCCGACCAGCTTCCCGTTGGGGTCGTACACCTCGAGGTCCCAGTCGTCGGTACCCTGAGAGAAGGTCTTGATCACGACGACGTAGGGGCCAAAAGTCGAGTCGGGAGGAACGATGGTCAGCTTGAAGTTGTCGCAGCCGGGGTTGTTCGGTCCGCTGCAGCTAGAGGATCCTGCTGCCGGCGGGATCGGGATCTGGCCGGTCCAAGTCACCGTGGGGTTCGTCTGGGAAACGGTGCCACTGGAAGGGGTGGCTCCGAACGAGGAATTCGCCAGCAGGATTACGGTCAACCCAAGCCGGAACACCAACCTTAGCGCGGTTCGGCACATTGCTGCCTCCTGATCGTTACTCCATGCCAAAAACCCAAGTTCGCTGTGAATAGGAGTGGTACGCCTTGTAGTAGTCTGAACACGACCGCGGATAGTTTCACTACTATCGGGGCTTGTCAAGTGTTTTTTTGGGTGTTTTCTGTGCGCCGGTAAGCAGGCAGAAGGCCCCAAACACAACTTTACGTACCCTCAGGTTTGTTCGCGAAGCAAAACTAGGAGTATCATAGCGCTGTGGATTAGGCGTTTCAGTCCGAGGAGGGCGGATGGCGCCAGTTCTCAAAACAGCGGTTTTGGCATCGAGTCGCGACCGGCTGCGAGAGGCAGCAAAGTCCCTATTCGCTGAGCGCGGTTTCGAGGAGGCAAGCACCTCGGCGATCTGCCGGCTGGCGGGCACCAGCCAATCGCAGCTCACCAAACACTTCACGAGCAAGCAAGGGATCCTGGAGGCGATCTTCGAGCACGCCTGGGAACAGATCAACCCGGCGATTCAGTTGGCAATTGAGAAGATTCCCTCACCGGCGGACAGGCTAAGGATTGTGACCGACATGGTGCTGACATTCCTGCAGCGCGACCGCCAGCTAGGCACGATTTTCCTGCTGGAAGGGCGGCGGATCCGCGGCGACGGTCACATGGTTGTCCTCGTGCCGGGTTTCTTGGATTTCATCAAGACGCTCGACCGAATTCTGAAGGAGATGGCCGACCGCGGCGAGATAGTGCCGCAAGTCAACCTGCAGGCAATCCGGTCCGCACTGATGGGAGCTTTCGAAGGTCTGCTCCGCGATCAACTGTTGGCGCGCACCTCGCGATTCCCCGCCACCTACGCGGAGGCGGATTCCCGCGCAGTCTTCTCCAGGGTCATTTCAGCCTTCTTGACCTAGTGCCCGCGGTTCGTCGCCACGAGCTGCCTTCGTGATTGGGCGCTATCGGCTCCGGGCGCCCTAGTGGATCTTAGTTGCGCTCGCCAGAGGAAAGACTGCAAGCACAACGCTCGCCTGTTTGCCACCCTCAACCGTCGTCTGGTAGCCAGCCCCAATGTTGACATCCTCGGCCGCCATCTTCCTTGCCAGGCTCGCGAGGGCTCCGGGAACATTGGGAAGCGTGACGTGGAGCACCACCTCTTCGTAGCAGGAAATTCGGTGGGCCTTGAGCACTTTCCTGGCTTTCTTGGCGTTGTCCACGATGAATTGGATGTAGCCCATGGCGCCTGCACTACTCGCATTGAAAGCCAGAATATTGATTTTCGCTTTGCCGAGCATTCCCGCGATGTCCGCCAGTGTTCCCGGACGGTTTTCACAGGAAACAGTCAGCTGTTTGACTTTCGGCATGCGCGGAACCTCCCGACGAGAAAAGTGGCACGATGCTACCAGAGGCGGCCGCTCAGGGCAATTTCCTAATCGTGGGAAAAGCTGGTGCGGAAGGTGGGATTCGAACCCACACGCCTTGCGGCGCCACCCCCTCAAGATGGTGCGTCTGCCAGTTCCGCCACTTCCGCACTGGGAGGGTTGCCAGAGGATTCTAGCCGCGAGCGGCAACCTCGGCAAGTCGAAGCTCAAGTGTCGAAGGCGCCCGCGGGCCCAAGTTGAAAAGCGCCGCTGGAGCGGCCGGGCTCGCCCCAAAGCTACTGCTTGGCCGGCGGCTGCGCTGGAGGCGGCTGCGTCGGAGGCTGCGCCGGAGGCGTCTGCGGCGCTTGCTGCTGCGGCGCAGGACTTTGTGGCTGTGGCTCCGGCGTCTGCTGCGGCGTCTGCGTTCCCGGGGCCTTCGGTGCAGGTTTGGAGAACTGCTCGAGCACCGAGCCGCCCGCTGGCCCGCCAACCGTTTGGCGCAGGCCCAGCGCTATCGAAGTAAGCATGAACATGACCGCGCACCAAGTGGTGGCCTTGGAAAGGAACGTCGCCGCGCCTCGTGGGCCGAATGCGGTCTGGCTTCCGGCGCCGCCGAACGCCCCGGCCAGGTCGGCAGCCTTGCCGCTTTGCAGTAGCACGACGACGACCAGCAGGAAGCAGACGAGAACGTGCACGGTGGTCAGCAGGAAGGGCACCCTCCAGCCGAGCGCGACCAGCCCGGCGCCCACCGCAAACGAAATCGCCCACTTGATTTGTATCGGCATGCCCCGCTCCGCGAATCAAAAATTGACAATGGACGCAAACGACTGCGCGTCCAGGCTCGCCCCACCCACCAACGCTCCGTCGATCTCCACCTGCGCCATCAACCCCTTGATGTTGTCGGGCTTGACGCTGCCGCCGTAGAGGATCCTCAGCGCGGCGGCGCGTTCCGGGGTGAAGCTCGCCGCGGCCAGCTGCCGCAGGAATCGGTGGGCTTCGGCCGCCATTTCCGGTGTGGCCGTGCGGCCTGTGCCGATGGCCCACACCGGCTCGTACGCAAGGATGATACTCGAGAACTCCGCCCCGGTCAACGCGGCCAGGCCGCCACGAAACTGCCGCTCGAGCATCGCTTGAGTCTCGCCGCCCTCGCGCTCTTTCAGAGCTTCGCCGACACAGACGATCGGCGCAAGCTCTGCCTCGAGCGCCGCCTTGGTCTTCTTGTTCACCCACTCGTCGGTCTCGCCGAAAAACTGCCGCCGCTCGGAGTGGCCGATGATAACGTGCCGACAACCGGCCTCGACCAGCATTTTCGTCGAAACCTCGCCCGTGAAGGCGCCCTCGGCCGCCCAGTGGACGTCCTGAGCGGCGATGGCGATGGCCGAGCCGCGCACGGCCTCAACCGCCGCCGCCAACGCCGTGTAGGGCGGCGCGACGACGATGTCGCAGTGCATCGAAGCGGCCACCAGCGGCTTCAGCGCCGAGAAAAATGCGCGGGTCTCCGCCCGCGTCTTGTACATCTTCCAGTTGCCGGCGATGACCGGCCGTCTCATCGCATCTCACCTCCCACTTTCCATCTCTGGCCTGTTTGTCAGCGCCTCGACGCCGGGGAGCTTGCGCCCCGCCAGGAACTCGAGCGACGCCCCGCCGCCGGTCGAGATGTGCGAAATCTTCTCGGCCAGTCCTGCCTGGTGCACCGCGGCCACCGAATCGCCGCCGCCGACAATCGAGGTAGCGCCCGCTGCGGTCGCCGCGGCTATTGCCTGGGCAATCTCGAGCGTGCCCCTGGCGAATGCCGGCATCTCAAACACGCCCATGGGGCCGTTCCATAGGATGGTCTTCGCTCCGGAGATCTTTTGCCGAAACGTGGCAATCGTCTTCGGGCCGATGTCGAGCCCCATCCAGCCGTCGGGGGTGCGGGCGATGTCGGTCACGTCGGTGCGCGTGTCGGCCTTGAACTCCGCTCCGACAATGTGGTCCACCGGGAGCAGCAGCAGAAATCCGCGGCCTCTGGCTTCGCTCCGCAGCCGGTGTGCCAGCTCGAGCTTGTCGTCTTCGACCAGGGATTTCCCGATGGGCACGCCCTCCGCCTTCAGAAAAGTGTAAGACATGGCTCCGCCAATCAACATCGAATCGGCGATCTTCATCAGATTTTCGATGACTTCGATTTTATCGGAGACCTTTGCGCCGCCCAGCACGGCCACAAACGGCCGCTCGGGATTCGAGAGCGCCTTGCCAAGATAGGCGAGCTCTTTTTCCATCAGCAGGCCGGCAGCGGCCTGGCGCACGAAGCGCGTGATGCCCACCACCGAGGCGTGGGCGCGATGCGCCGAGCCAAAGGCATCGCAGACAAACAGGCCGTCACACAGCGCGGCCAACTGCCGCGAAAAACCTTCGTCGTTGGCTTCTTCCTGGGCATGGTAGCGGACATTTTCGAGCAGCAGAACGCCGCCATTGGCGAGCGACCCGCTCTGGGCTTCGGCGTCAGCGCCGACGCAGTCCGCGGCGAACCCTACTTCGGCGCCCAGCAGCTCCGCCAGCCTCGCCGCCACCGGCTTCAGGCTGTATTTCGGGTCGAGCTTGCCCTTGGGCCGTCCCAGATGCGAGGCCAGCACCAGCCGGGCGCCGCGCGAGATGGCCAGGCGGAGTGTGGGGAGGGTTTCGCGGATGCGCGTGTCGTCGGTGACCCGGCCGTTTTCGAGCGGCACATTGAAATCCACGCGGATGAAGACGCGCTTCCCTGCAAGATCGAGATCGCGAATGGAAAGTTTGGCCATGTAGCCGGTCAACAGTTCACAATCAAGCGTTCAGCGCGACACAACTGCAGCTCGCGTCCGCCGTCAGCAGAGCCGGCGGGCCAGAGCGGTCATCCGGCTCCGCGGGATCGCATCATCGCAACATAGAGATGATGCGCCTCGTGCAGCAGGAAAAATTCAATCCACACCGGGATGGTCATCTCCCCGAGCACGGGATGGGAGCCGGTTCGGGTCAGCTGCTCGGGTGAAAGCTGCTGGATCTTCCCGACGAGCTCGCCCCGCAGGCTCTTGATCCGGCGCAGCACCTCGTCGGTGAGCATAGCCATCCAGTTCGCCGCTTCGGGGTCGTCCTCGGCGCGGTACCGGCCGAACTGCGGCCGGTCCTCGCTCAGCATCCGATTCAGCCGTTCGAGGAAAACCTGATGATAGCGGCCGAGGTGCGCAAGGTTTTCGTGCGCCGACCACTTCCCCGATGGCGGCCGCCGCCGGAGCGCATCGGGATTCGCCGTGCCGAACAAGAACAGCGAGGGATCGAGTTGCGTCGCCAGGCGTGCGGAGGTGGATTCGCTCAGCCCCATCTTGGATGCGATGCGGAGTTTAGCGTACTTCGCCGGGTTCCGGCAGCGTACTTCGGCCGATCAGGAGCGCTACAGCCTTGCCGCCATGAACTTGATCAGGTCGCGGCAGCGGCAGGAATAGCCCCACTCGTTGTCGTACCAGGCCAGCACCTTGGCACAGTTGTTGCCGACCACACGCGTAAACCCGGCGTCCAAGATGGCGGAGTGCGGGTTGCCCTTGAAGTCGGCCGAGACCAGCTCCTCCTCGGTGTATTCGACGATGTCCTTCATCGGTCCTTCGGCCGCGCGGCGCAGCGCGGCGTTGACGGCCTCCACCGCGACGGGCTTTTCGGTTGTAACCGTGAGATCCACCACGCTGACGTTGGGCGTAGGCACGCGCATGGCATAGCCATCGAGCTTTCCCTTCAGCTCGGGGATCACCAGGTGCAGGGCCTTCGCAGCGCCGGTCGAAGTCGGAATCATCGAAAGCGCGGCCGCCCGGGCGCGGCGCAGGTCCTTATGCGGCAGGTCGAGCAGCCGCTGGTCGTTGGTATAGGAATGGATGGTGGTCATCGTTCCATGGACGATTCCGAAGCTGTCTTGCAGCACCTTGGCCACCGGCGCCAGGCAATTGGTGGTGCAGGAGGCATTCGAGATGACGTGGTGCTTGGCCGCGTCGTAGGTCTTTTCGTTCACGCCCAACACGATGGTGTGGTCGGGGTCGGTGGACGGCGCCGAGATGATCGCCTTCTTCACCGGGCCGCGGATGTGCTTGCGAGCGTCGGAGCCTTTTGTGAACAGGCCCGTGGATTCCACCACGATCTCCGCGCCCACCGAGGCCCAGTCGAGTTCCGCCGGGTCCTTGATCTTGAAGACGCGGAAGCTCTTGCCGTCCACGGCGATCGAATCGTCGGTGTAGGTCACTTTATGGGTCAGGTTGCCGAGGATGGAGTCGTATTTGAGCAGGTGCGCCAGCGTTTTCGGGTCGGTGATGTCGTTCACGGCGACAAACTCGACGGCGGGGTCGCCCAGCGAGGCGCGCAGGATGTTGCGCCCGATGCGGCCAAACCCGTTGATGCCCACTTTGATCGGCATGCTTCCTCCGGCAAGAGTACGTGGTGCGATTCCGCTCGACGGGAAACTCAAAAGGAAGCGGAAGCGAAGATGCTAGGGCGCAAGGCGGAAAAAGTCAAACCGGATGCGAGCTAAGGATACTGCTTGACGCTGATGACGCGGTCGCCAGAGAACCGCACGAAGATGGTCTTTGACGGCGGCTCGCCGTAGATCCAGTCCTCGGTTTCCAGGCCGTCCGGCATGCGCTCGCGGACCTTGCGCTGCGGCTTGCCAATCGCTGCCATCACCATCTCTTTGTCCATTCCGACGACGGCGCGCTTCTCCTGGATGGCCTTCTGCATCTCGGGCGGGAGTGTATCCACCCACTGCACTGATGCGGAGCGCTGCTTGGAGAAGTCGAGCATGCCCGACAGGTAGTGCTTCAGCTCTTCCGGAGTCATGTCTGGCAGCGGACGGCCGAATTCCAGATAGAGCGTCGCGCCCACGCCCTGGTAGCCGGGCGCCGCGTCGGGCGTCGAGGTGGTGACGCTGGGGATCCCGCCCACCTGGACCTGGATGCGGTCGCGCCAGCGAGTCTTCTGGCGTCCACCGCCGTTGATGTCCAGCACAATCTCGCGGTCGCGGAACTCCAGCCGCGTCACCTGCACCGTATCGCCCGTGCTCGCAGCAGGGCCGCCATTGGCCACAGCCTGGCGCAGCGCCTTCTCGTCCACGGCCTCGCCCGCCTTGATGCGGAAACCCTTCTTCCCGGCTGGCAGCGGTTTCAAGGCACGGGCGAATTCGCCGGAGACGTACCGTACGATCTGGAGCCGCGATTCCGGCTGGAGCCGGTCGGCTTTTTTGCCGGGCTGCTGCTGGTCCGCGGCGGGCGTCAGGTCAGGCAGAACCGGCAGGCTCTGACCGGCCGGGAAATCCATCTCCGCCGAGGTCCGGGGGCGCAGCCGGAACACCTGAGGAATGTCGGCGTCCATCAGCAGCAGCGAGGTAACCGCAATGCACACGAGGCGAAGCATGGTGGCCTTACGCCTCTATTTTAGAACTTCTGCCATCGCCGGGGAAGGGGAAACTCGCCGGGTGCGCGCCAGCCAGAGCGTCGCAAACACGCAGGCCACACTCAGCGCGACGCCGCCTTCCGGGCCGTAGGCGCCGCCGGAGAGCCACTTTGATCCGGCAAAATCGACATGCAGCAGCGTTGGTTGCAGGTTCAAACCGCTCACGGGAAGTGAAAACAGCGGTCCCATCGTAAGATTCCAAGCCCAGTGAAGCCCGATCGGCAACCACAGCGCCCGCGTCTTCAGATAGGCAGTTGACAGCAGCACGCCGGAAAGAAACGTGTTGACGCAGGAGAGCGCCGTCGTCGAAGGGTTTGCCAGATGCGCGGCGGCAAATAGCATCGAGAAGATTGCCACGGCCACAACCGGTCCCGCCCCGTCCACGAGCCGCTGGAACAGGTAGCCGCGAAACAGGATCTCCTCAAACACCGCGGCCAGCAACATCCAACCCCCAAGCAGTAGCAGCCTCGGTAACGCGTGCGCGTCTCCGGTAGGGCCGCGGTAGATCACCGCTCGGGTCGCCGCGAGCGCCGCTACGACCGCAATCAGAAGGCCCGCACCGATCGCCGCCCCGGCAGCCAGTTCCCTGCCCCAGCCGGGATAGAACCAAATGCCCAGGGCGCGGTAGCTCCGGCCGTGAAAAGCTCGCAGAAAAAGCCAGCTCTCAAGGAGCAAACCCGAAGTCGCCAAAACGTACCACAGCGGAGATCTTGTCTCCCGAGGCATGCCCGCCGCCGCTCCGGGCGCCACAGAATTCACCACCAGCAAGAGAAGGAATCCCACGGCAAGAAACAGCAGGACGCGAAGGGCCGGGTGGATGAGCACGCCCGGAGCGGAAAGAGCCGGGCGCTCGGCTGGCGGGGACGATTCTTCAGGTTCCTCCTTCATCGGTTCGCCGAGAGTACCTCTTCTCTGCTTCCTTTCTTGCTTCCCTGCTTCCTTACTAACTGACTTTCACTTGCACCCCTCGCCGGTCAATACGCATCGGCAGCAGCTCTCCGCCGGCTGAGCGAACTGCTGTCTCAACCCGTGCCCGCGCCTCCGGCTCGATCACCAGCACTAGACAACCCCCGCCGCCGGCGCCGCAGACTTTGCCGCCGAGAGCGCCTTGCCGGCGCGCCGCGGCGATGATGTGGTCAATCGTCGGCGTCGAGATGGTGGGCAGGTTGCGCCGGCGGAACTCCCACTCCTCGCGCACCAGACGCCCAACTTCGCGCCAGGCGCCCCGCAGGAGCGCCGTGTGCACGCGTCGCGCCACGTCGGTAATCTGCTCGAGGTTGCGCCAGACGCGCCGGTCGCCGTTAATGTGCGTCTTGAAGACTTCCCAGTTGTTGATGCCGGATTGCCGCGGCTTGCCGGTATAGCACAGCACCAAGCGGCGCTCGAGCTCGTCGAGATCCACGCGCAGGGCCTCGCGGCGCTCGCCTCCCGGAGCCAGAATAATGGCGCTTGCGCCGCCGAAGGCGGGTGGGTAATGGTCCTGCGTGCCTGTGGGCACGCGAATGACCATGGCTTCGGCGTCGCGGCTGATGTGGATCCAGTCTTCGCGGCTCAGTCGAGCACCGGTCAGCCGGTCGAGCGCGGCGCAGATGGCCACGGCCATCGCGCTCGAACCGCCGATGCCCGCGCCCGCGGGCGCCTCGGAGTCCGTAGTCAGTGCGAGCCCCATTCGCGGGTGGAACAGCCGTACCAGATGCGCGAGCAGCGGCAGCCGGTAGCGGCGGGCGCGCTCGAGCGCTGCAAGCGAAGCGAAAGCCTCGCGGCGACGAGTGTCTCGTGACGTCAGAACGATGCGCTTCGCCCCCGGCGGGCCCAAACGGGTCTCGATCACGCACGAAGCGTAGCGGCTGATGGCGCAGTTCACCGTCACTGCGCCTTCGTGGAACAGGTAGAGCGGCCAGATATCCAGTGTGCCGCCCGCCAGGTCAATCCGGGTTGGCGCTCGCGCTTCGATTCGCACGTTCAGTACCTCGGCAGGCTTGCTCCGCTACGCTCCTTCACTCTTCAACCGCCTCTGCGTGGCCGCTGTGTCTTTCTGCGCCCCCCCGGGCTGCTATTTTCCTATGGCCTTTTGCCTTTTTCCTTCTACCCTAGGACTCGACGCGAATCATAACAAATGGGAAAGACCTCGCAACTCGATTCGAGCGTCGCGGCAAGATTCCTCCTGGGCTTCGAGGGCAACAGCCTGACCGGCGAGATGGGCGCGCTACTCGAGCAGGGCCTGGCGGGCGTGGCCATCTTCCCCCGTAACTTTTCGAGTCTCGAGGGGCTGCGCTCGTTGACCGCCGAGATTCGGCGTGTCGCCAAGCGGCCGGTACTGGTCGGCATGGACGCCGAGCCGGGCGGGCCGTTCTCGCTTTCGGAGCCGTTCACTCAATGGCCTGCGGCGGCCGAGCTGGGAGCCCTGGACGACGCCGCGCTGGTGGAACAGTTGGCGCAAGCGATCGGCACCGAGCTGCGCGCTGTCGGCGTCAACTTGAACTTCGCGCCAATGCTCGACCTGCATGTGCATCCGGGCAGCCCGGTCACCTCAGAACGCAGCTTCGGGTCCCGCCCGCACCAGGTAGCGCAACTCGGCAGCGCCTTCCTCGCCGGGCTGTCGAACCAGGGCGTCCTCGCATGCGCGAAGCATTTCCCGGGACATGGCGACGCCCAGGTGGACCCCCACGAGGAGCTGCCAGTTTTTCAAGGCGCCGCGGCAAGGCTCGATGGCATGGAGCTTGTGCCCTTCGCTGCGGTCGTCGCCGCGGGCGTTCCCGCCATCATGACAGCGCACATCCTTCTGCCGCAGATCGATCCCCGCTGGCCCGCCACGCTTTCGCGCAAGATGCTGACAGAGACGCTGCGGGAGCGGATGGGGTTCCGCGGGGTCATCCTGGCGGACGACCTCGGCATGGGCGCCATCCGCAAGCGATACGGCATCGGCGAGGCAGCCATCGCCTCGATCAAGGCAGGTTCGGACATTGTGATGATTTGCCACGACGCTTCCGCGGTCGAACCAGCCCTGCAGGTTGTCAAAGGCGAGCGCGCCGCGGGGCTGTTCGCGGAGAGCGAGTGGCAAGCGAGCGCGGAACGCATCCGATGGGTGCAAGGCGCCGCAGAGGAAATTACGAAGGCGGGTTCGGCGTCGCTCGATGTCGTCGGATGCGCCGCGCATCGCGCCCTCGCCGCCGAAATCCGCTCCCGCATCGCCCGCGCCCTCGGCAAGTAGCGTCTAGCCCGCCTCTCGAGAGGCTCTCACTCCCTGGGCCTCGAGACACGGGCTTCATGGCACCATGGAAGGGGGAGGCTAATTCGAGGCGGCGCGGGCTTTCTCGGAGGACTTTTTCTCGGCTTCCAGCCTCTCATGCGCGAGCTGCGGCTCAAAGCACCGCCGGCAGCGCGCCTCGTACATCCCGCCGGCGCCGACTACGATCAGCTCCTCGGACGCCACCAGGCGCTGCGTGTGCACCGCCGGGTTGCCGCAGCGCACGCAGATGGCCAGCAGCTTGGTGATTTCCTCAGCGACGGCCAGCAGGCGCGGCATGGGCTCAAACGGTCGCCCCATGAAATCGGTGTCGAGCCCGGTGACGATCACGCGCTTGCCCATGTCGGCGAGTTTCGTGCAGACCTCGATCAGCTCCTCGCCGAGGAACTGCGCCTCGTCAATGCCGACGACTTCGGTGCGTGCCTCGACCTTTTCCAAAACCTCGGTCGCGGTGCGCACGATGTCCGAGCCGATGCCCAGGCCCGAGTGCGAGACGATTTCGTTGTTGGCGTAACGCTGATCGATGACCGGCTTGAAAATCTGCACCCGCTGGCGCGCAATTTCCGCCCGCCGCAGCCGCCGGATTAGTTCTTCACTCTTGCCAGAAAACATCGGTCCGACAATCACCTCGATCCAACCCATGTTTCCCTTGACAATGTCCACGGTCGCGGCTGCCTCCTGCTGTTACGCTAGCACATTCGGCTGTGGAAATTCAGGAGCGAATTCGATGCAGCCCGCGTACCGAGACGCAAGTTCGTCACGGTCATGTGACCATGCTCGGTGGAGTCCTTATCCTCATGATCTCCCGAAGGGGCTAGTGAAAGGCGCGTGTTCGATAATGGGTGATCAGCGTTACTTTTTGCAACTGCCGCTAACCATCTTTAAATTCGTCACGGTCATGTGACCATGCTCGGTGGAGTCCTTATCTATGCCGCGCTCTTTTGCCTCGGCCTTCACGTCTTCCTTCATCCCGTGCACTGTGGCATTGGAGACCACGCCGGTAATCGTAACCGTATGACCGACATGCTCGCCGAGCTTGACAGTGTCGCTCCTGATCTCCCAGGTGCCGCCTTTCGCCGTGGTGAGCTTGTACTCATTGGCGCTATCGCCCGTTTGAAGGCAGCCCGAGAGCGTCCGCGTCTTTTTGTGGGTGGTTTTTTTGCTCTGCGTCGTAGCCAGTCCGGCAGTACCAGCAAACATGAACAACGCAAGAAATGCCATCGCGATCTTAGCTTTCATCCTTTACCTCCGAAGGTTCGAATTGAGAAGCGGAAGAGCAGACAGGAACTCGGCTAGTCGACTACGCTTACCCAAGGATCGGTAGACTGGCCTGTACAGTAGCTGTCTAGCTCCCAGCCACGGACCATTCTAGCAGCGACGAAGGCGGGCGTCTGTGCAATTGTGGACACCTCCGTGACCCCGGCAGTGTGGTTTCTGCGGACACGACTGGCACAACGGCCCAGGAACTCAGCCCTAAAGGCAGCACTGAGTCTACGGCAACGAAAAGCTCGTCTCTCTGCTATTTTCCGGCCTCCTCACTCAGTCAATTCCACTGATACCCTGTCTCCGTAATTCGGCCTACCGCCTATCTGGGGGAGGTACCTTCGCCGGTTGGGCCGATGGCAAAACCTCTGACGGGGGTGCGGCCTTCAACTGCTCGAGCTGCACCTGCACTTTGGCCCAGGCCTTGGCGTCGCGCTTTGTTGCATAGGGAGCGTCAGGCTCGGAAAAGAAGTGGAGCAACTCCTCGCGTACCGTGGGTGGGGCTCCGGCAAAATTTTGTTCGGCCAGCATGCCGAGGAGCTTGGCGTGGGCTTCATCATTCATGCGATACTTGCCGGGCCCGGTCACCTCGCCAGTATCAAAATTGTCGTTGATCAATTCAAGGTGACCAGCTGCCTCGTCGGTCAAAAGAGCCCGGTAACGATCCAGTGTGGCATTGAAGCTCTCCTCAAACATTTTTTCCATTCTCGGGGTGGGCGTGCGGAATTGCAGCACTCTCAGGGGCCCAAATTTGGGTATCAGTTTGTAGAGGAACGCCAGAAACTTCTCGCCAAAAGTCGGTCGGTCATAATTTTTGCCCCACTGCTTTTCATAACTTGCGCGAGAGAGGTTGTAAAGAAATTTCCTTTTGGTGATCCCCGGCACATCTTTCTGGATTTCGTTTTTCTTCAGCGTCCAGGCAATGCGCGTGGCCATTGGAATCTGGTTGCTGACGGCGCGGCGATAGGAATTCAAGACCTTTTCTTCATCGGAAAGGACCGCCTTCAGTGGCAGGCCGTAGGTTTCCTGGAACGCCCGCTCCAGCAGAGGGGTCGCCACCTGAAAGCCAATAAAATCGTGATAGCTGTCTGGAGCGTAGCGCTGTTGGGCTACTTCCAAAACGTCGAAGCCAAATTCCGTCTTGACATGCGCGAGGGGGTCATCCTCGTACGTTATGCTGTCGCCGTATTTTTTCTTAAGCTTGGGATAGAGGAGGGGCACGCTACGGTTGGTCGCAATGGGATGAGCGGCGTTATCGGCGGCATAGTGTGCGAGTGCGCCCAGCGCAAACGCATAATCATTCAACTCCTTCGATTCCCGCGCGTCGCGGAGGAGCGCAAGAATAAAATCACCACTTCTCACATAGTGGGTGAGATCGCTGAAAAAGACGCTGCCATGCGGGTAATAGCCCAAGTCTTGAATAATGGCGCCGCCGTAGGCGTACCCGTGTGCCTGGCGCAGTTCGTCCGGTGTGGCATGTGGGAAGCGCTTCAGCAGGACGGCCTTGATGTTGGTATCCCAAGCAGAGTCGATGATGGCTTCATGAGTGAGCACGGAGTAGGCCACGCAGCGCCCCGGCCACGATAAAACCAGGACGAGAACACAAACCGCTGCAAGACCAACTCTCCAGAAACTATGTATCCTGGCCGGCAAAATTCCGATTCCTCTCCGTTGTGATCCTAACTACAAACGCAAAAGAGGCCTCTTCAACCTACCAGCATGCCCAAGGCACTGCAATGCTTCAACTCAGTCTTCAGTGCTCGGTGCCCCAGGGACCACAGAAGAAGCCAGTTCCGCCTCCACCGAGAATCCCAAAGTCCGAAGCTGCCGTTCTTGGCCGAGATCAAGGTCGACTCACGGACTCAACCTCAGGAACAAATCGCGACTCATCAAGCGGGTTTACGAATCGGCGTATCTGTGTACAAAGCTGCCAGAGCTACAAACTCTTGCCTTCATGGCGCCGCCGGAGGCTCGTGGTCGGTGGGAATTCCGACTAGGTAGCGATAGAACGCAACGGCCCGGTTCACCGCGGAAGACTCATTTCCCGTGATCAGCCGGTTCGCGTTCTTTCCTGTGCGCACGATGCTGTAGAAGCGCCAGACGTTTTCCGATTCGCGATCCAGAAAGTAGATCGACTGCATCTCACCCGGGTGGAAGATAGTGATGAAGAGATAGTGCATCGTGCTGACGTTCTCCACATCGATGACGAGCCGGTCCGCCGAAGCCTCTGCAATGTGCATGCGGTAGATGGCCTTGCCAGAAAGGTTATCGACCTGTTCAAAGTAGAGTATGTTGCCTTCCTTCATCTCATCGGGAGTGAAGTCTTCGCGGCGTTGACTAGGCTGCAAGCCGGTCAGAGCGTAGGCGTCCACAATTAGTGTTTGCCACTGCTTGTGAGTGGTCGACCAGTAGCGCATGCCCGCGAGTTCTGAAATGGCCCCGATGTGGCGAAGCAAGCCCTCAGCTCCGGCGGTATGACGAAATCGCGCGACTGTGGTTACCAACGTTGTAAAACCCACCGCAGCCCAACCGGTGCACGCGGGCGGTCTCCAGTCGCGGCCGACATCAGACTCGCTCCATGCCTTCACGATGGCCGAATCATCCAGACCAGGATAGGGCGGAACGGGATCCTTTCCGCATGGCGGCCGCGGTCCTAATTGCGCATAGCCGTGCGCCTGGCAGAGCAGCATTGCCAACAATACGAATCGAACGCGGTGCCAGGTCCAAGTCCGGGCAAGCGTCTTATGACGCGAATCTGCGCTCATCTAACAATCATAATTGTTGCCCGGGGCCTGGGTCTAGTACAGAAAATGTATTCGAATAAAACTTGATCGGCAAATCGTCACGTCGAGCCCCAACAACGGAGCAATCCTTTCTGCCTAGTCTTGTTCGGAAGTCGAAGACCGCGCATGGGTTTGCGGGGGAGGCGAGCCACAGAATGGCCTCACGCATTGCGGTAGAGGGCGGCATTAAAAAACGGAGCGAAAGCATTGATCACGGCGATGCGGAAAGCGTCCTGCCGGGTGATCAGGTTCCGCGTCAACACGCCCCAGGCGCCCTGGGCGTCGCGGATGCCCTGGCCGCCCGCGTAGGCGTCAATCGCCGCGGCCAGTTCCGCGCCGCGGTCGAGCACCTCGACGGCAAGCGGCGCGGGGATCAGGATGCTGCCCGACTGGCCGAAGGCGCTGCGCCCGGCGCCGTCGGTGACGTAGGCCCAGTTTTCCAGGAACACCAGTCGCTCCCCGTTTTCCTGCATGACGTCAAGGCCGCCCTCGAGCCCGACGAAGTACCGCCACCCCGAATTGCTTTCACGGCCCATGCGCACCAGCGTTTCGGCGCGCTGCCGCGCCCCGGCCATCAGCTCGGCGCGAGTCGTCGGCGTGTGGCCGACGCCGCTTTCCACCTCCACGCCCACAACTTCAAACTGCGCGTTGGGGTCAAGCTGAGGGCCGAAGACCGTCAGGCCTTCCCAGACGGCGTTCAGCTTCGGCCGCCGCGTGCTCCCCACCGCCACGAGAATCTTTTGCATCACTGCAAGCCCTCTTGATTCCACAGAGGAACACAGATAAACGCAGATGACAAGTCAGGGGGCTGGAGCCCGAGAGCCGTCATCCTGAGCCCTTCGCTGTCATGCTGAGCCAAGCGAAGCATCTCTCTTCGCCTCTCCGCTCAGGGTAAACTCCGCGAAGAATCTCTCTGTGAGATCCTTCGTCTGCCTGCGGCGGACCGAGGACCTTCATCCCTTCCAGAGCTGGGTCTGCCGCTCGCGCCCGTAGCGTTCGAGCAAGAATTTCTTGAGGTCGTCAATCGAGCCGAACACCTGATCGGCGCAGGCCAGCATCCAGCCGCTGATCTGCTCGATGGGAAGCGGAGTCACCAGATAAACCGGAATGCCCTTGCGGTAGGCCACAGTCAGCTCGGCAGAGGTGCCTCCGGGCATTCTTCCACCAGGGCCCGCCGAATCATCCCAGTGGCAGACTACGTAGTCGGCCTTGTTCTCGATCAGATCGAGATCAAACTGGATGATCTTGCGCACGACCCTGCGGAAGCGCTCGATATCGGTCTGCTTCCATTCGCGGAAGCGAAGCACCTCCTCATCGGTGAGGTTTTTCTTCTCGTCCTCGGCCGGGTCGTAGACGCGGTGGCCGAGCTCATCGCGCAGGAAAGGCATCAGTTTGCGACGCCACATCTTGCCGCCATCGGCGGCGAATTCAATCGGTCCGCACAGATAAGCCAGCATGGGACCCTTTGAAACCACAGATAAACACGGTTGAACACTGCTAGGAGGTCGAAGGACGCGGCCGGACCTTTTCCGTCTCTCTGCATCTGAGTTTATCTGTGTTCATCTGTGGTTACTTCTTTTGTTCCACCCATTCAACCAGGCCGATTTTCGCCAGGCGGTCGAATACACCTTCGACTAACCCCTCCGGCAGCTCGCCGTACTCTGCGGCGACGGCGTCTTCGATTTCCGCCAGGGTGCGCTTGCCGTCGGCGAAGTTGCCCGCCTCATAGACGATCATCTCGAACCTCGGGATCAAATCCGAGGGCGGGAATTTCAGCGACTGCTCGTGCCACCAGGCGTAATCTGCGCCCAGCGCCTGGCGAAACCACAGCGACGAAGGCCCGTCGGCGATCGGCCCAATATATTTCTTCCTCGGAATGCGATTCATCGGTGTTGGCGCGCGGTTGCCACCCCGCCTCTCTAAGTGCTTTGCAAGGGCCTCGAAATCCCCGAAGACGCGAGTAAGATCTTGAAATCTGAGCCTGCCGTTTTCGGTGAGCAAGACATTCAGCGACATCATGGCTCGAGCTGCCTGCTCCACCGAAGGATCCGGTCTTTGCCCCGGCTCCATCGAGCTGAGAAAACCACCAGGAGTCGAGGTGAGGCCTGGTCGCCTCGGATAAATTTTCGCAAACGAAGAACCCATCGTGAGACCAGCCAGCCGTATCACTTGATCGTCGCCGGCGGTGGCGAGCCACACAGCCGATGCCGCAGCGAGCACGCCCACGCGGCGCAGCGTGGTCGAGTCCACCTTGTCCACGGTGTCCTCATTGGTGTGGTGCGTCCAGTCGGGCCAGTGGCCGAACTGCACAGCGGGCACGCGCACATTGCCGTCGTTGAACATGTCGTGGTCGCTACCGGCGGTGTAAGGCGTCATGCGCCAGTGAAAAAGGTTGTGCGTGCCGTTCGGGGAGACCAGCTCGGCAGCCTCCACCTGCTCAGCGACGTTTTCGACCAGATCGTTCAGGAACGACGGCAGCGAGTCCGGCGTGCGCGCAATGTTCAGCCGCGAGTTGGTTTTCACCAGGTCCTCGCCCACCATGTCGAGGTTGAGCGCGGCAATCGCTCGCTGGCTGATTTCAGGATTCCGGGTGAGCCAGGCGACCGTGCCGAAATGTTCGGGCACCCACAGGAAGTGCAGCGTGCGCTTGAGGGGCGGAATCCTTTTCTGGTCGAGCAACGTCTTGACTGTGCGGGCGATCTCCACCAGCGACGCGGAACCGGAGGCGTTGTCGTTTGCGCCGGACTTGTAATGGTCCAGGTGCGCCACCAGGAGGATCTCTTTCGATGGATCGCTGCCGCGGAGGTAGGCGCTGGTGACTTCGAGTGCGCCGGGATGCAGCTCGGCGTCCACCTTGGCGCGGAGCGTCAGCTTGCCCGCGGCGACCAGCGGCCGAAGCCGATCCCACTGGCGGCGCGAGATCTGGAAGCCGAACGTAGCCTTTTCCTTCTCATCGGCCTGCACCCAGAGGCCGTTGTAGCGCACCAGGTCGGGGTATTCGGGGTGACTGTCCGCAGCGGGGTAAATGACCACTCCCAAGGCGCCGCGGCGGATCACTGCCTCGCGGTGCACCGCTCCGGCGTAGCCCGAGGCCAAGACGACCTTTCCGTGGACGTCCTTGCCCTGATAGCTAGCCGCATCGTCTCCGCGGCCGACATCCACAGCCTCGCCGCGCCATTCGCCGCCGTTAGATAGCGTCGAGAGGCACACAGGCTGGTCGCTGAATCGGCACAGGCGCTCGCGAAATGGCGCCTCGACCCACAGCTCGCCCTCGCGCACGGTCCAGGCCATCGGCCCGATGTGCGTCGAATAGCGCGTGCGCCCGTCGGAAGGAAACCTCTCCACTTCGAGTTCGGTGATGCCGTAGCTCTTCAGCCGCTCCACCACCCATTCGCGAGCCTGCGAGAAGCCGGGGCTGGCCTGGATGCGATGGAACTGGGTGATCCCGCGCACGTTTTCGAGCGCGCGCTCGCCCGAATACTCGGCGGCGAGTTCATCAAAAAGCGGCTGAGGCACGACATAGGCCGCTGGCGAATTGACCGGGGCCGGCTGGCCCATCGCCCGTGGGGAGACCGCGAAGACGGCGGCGAGCGAAAATGCAAACGGCAGGTAACGCAAGCGGCTCATCAGGAGTTCGTCCTCCCGGGGCTGGGATGAGGCGGCGCCTCACACGCCGCAGCGGGCTCACAGCGAGCAGACTCTAGCACGGTGCGACGCGGGGAGCAAAGTGGGCAACTGAAAGGCTGAAAGCGGGAGAGTCAGAGAGCCTGAGAGTCAAACAGTGGAGCGGCCGAGGGGACTCGAACCCCCGCCTACAGCTTGGCAAGCTGTCGTACTACCCCTATACTACGGCCGCTCAGCGTGTTCTTTTTATAGCACGAGGCCGCAGCGGGAACAAGGCCCCAGCGGCGGAATCGTGGCACACAGCTGCGCCCCAATCCGGTGCGAGGCAACTGTTTCGGCCAGCTTGCGGGCTAGTCGACCTGCATCACCCGCGTCGCCTTCACGACTGGGGACTTTTTCTGCCGCTCGGCGAACTTCGCGGCCTTGGCGCGATCCGTATAAACCCGGGCGAACTTCTCGCCGTCGTGGTAGTAGACCGTGACCTGCCAGTGCCGGTGCTTGCGCCGCTTGTCCTTACCCAGCTTGGTCCGTTTTCTTCTTTTTTTCACGAGTTTCCACCCCGGTGATGGGGGCACTATGGCAATACTCCCGAATGCGCGCAAGTAGCAAGATAGGAACTAACGAGTGAGGATATGTTTACTTTATATGGCGGAGACTCTGATTGCGGCGCGTCGACATGAATGTTATGTTGATGCCCGGCGCATCCCTGCGGACGACCCCAGAATGAGGAATACGGTCAACTGGCTGCTGATCGGCACCGGCGGCATCCTGATCGCTGTCGAGGTGCTCTTGGGTGCGGCGACGGGCTTTGATCTGGCCCTGATGGGCGTTTCGCTGACGGCCGGCGGAGGGGTCGGGCTGTTTTTCCACTCGACAAAGGTGGGGCTCTTCTCCTCCGGGGCTCTGGCGTTCCTCTACCTGGGCGTGCTGCGCAATCGCATTCGCTCTCACATGACCGCACGGAACCGGCCGAGCAACGTGGACGCCCTGGTAGGCCGCACCGGCGTCGTCACCTCGCGAGTGGCGCCAAACGCTCCGGGCCAGGTGAAAGTTGGCGGTGACCTCTGGCGGGCGGTGCTCACGCCGGCGGACAGCGGAGCCCGCGAGCCCGGTGAATCGGTTACTGTCGAGTCGGTCGAGGGAGTGACGTTGACGGTGAGGTGAGCGCAATGGAGCCAGCCAACTTCTTTATCTATTTCGTCCTGGTCGTCTTTGCGATCCTGGGCCTGGTAACGCTGGCCAAGACGGCGCGCATCGTGGCGCAATACGAGAAGGGCCTGATCATGCGGCTGGGCCGGTATCACGCCACGGTCGGCTCGGGCTTGCACTTCCTGGTGCCGTTCGTGGACCAGTTGATCCGGGTGGACATGCGCGAAAAGGTGATCAGCGTGGATCCGCAGAAGGTGATCACCAAGGACAACGTGACCGTGACGGTGGACGCGGTGGTGTACTACAAGGTGATCGACCCGGTGAAAGCTGAGTTCGAAGTGCAGAACTTCGGCTACGCCTGCACCACGCTTGCCCAGACCAACCTCCGCAACCTGATCGGCGACCGGGCGCTCGATGAGACCCTGGTGGCGCGCGACGTCATCAACACCAACCTGCGCAACGTGCTCGACGAGGCCACCAACGCCTGGGGCGTGAAGCTCACCCGCGTCGAGGTGCAGAAAATCGACCCTCCGACCGATATCACCGAAGCGATGTCGCGGCAGATGAAGGCCGAGCGCGACAAGCGCGCCAGCATCCTGGAATCCGAAGGCATCCGGCAGAGCCAGATCCTCCAGGCCGAGGGCATCAAGCAGTCGGAAATCCTCAAGGCCGAGGGCGACGCCCAGGCCCGCGTCACCCGCGCCAACGCCGAAGCGGAAGCCGTGCGCTTGGTCTCCACCGCCGCCGAGAATTTCTTCAAAGAACGCGCCGAGATCATGCGTCGCCTGGACGTGCTGAACAACACGCTCAGCGAGAACACGAAATATATTGTTCCCTCCAACGCCAGTCTGGTGAACGTGCTCGGCCTGGACGCGGCTGCCCCGCTCCTGAAACCGAGCCCCGGCGGGCCCGCCGATAAAGCGAGTTCCCCGGCCGGGGAGCCCGCGCCGGGCATGGGCGGGCGGCGCTGAGGCCGCCGCCGATTCATTCTTCTCAACCTTCCAGCACGCCTGCCACAAGATTCTGCCGCCATTGACTTGAGCGCAGGCTGCGCATAAGGTTCGTCCACCCGTGGCGCGCACCGGCACATCGTCGCTGAAGCGCTTCGCGCTCGCCGTGCTCTTTGTGGGCATAACCGCCGCGGCGACTCTCTGGCTGGGCCAGCGCTACAATTTCCTGCAGGTCTCCCCCGCCGTGCTGCGTGCCGCTCGCTGGCTGGCCATCGCCGGGTTGCTCGGCTACGCGCTGGCGCGGCGTTCGCTGACCATCTCCATCCTGGTCAGCATCGTCGTGGGCGCGGAGATCGGTCACGACTGGCCGGGCTTCGCCGTCCACCTGCGCGTGCTGAGCCTGATCTTCCTCCGGCTGATCAAGACGATTATCGCGCCGCTGCTGTTCGGCACCCTCGTTGTGGGCATCGCCGGCCACGCCAACCTGAAAAAAGTCGGCCGGATGGGCGTCAAGGCGCTGATTTATTTCGAGGTGGTCACCACGCTGGCGCTGTTGATCGGCCTGGCCGCCATCAACATCAGCAAGGCCGGCGTGGGCGTGAGGCTGCCCGCTGTGGAGCAGTCCGAGACGCTCGGCGCGCCGCCCCGCCAATCCGCTGGCGACATCCTTCTCCACGTATTTCCGGAGAACATCGCCCGGTCCGTGGCCGAGGGCCAGCTTCTGCAGGTGGTGGTGTTCAGCCTGCTGTTCGCGATCGCGCTCTCGCTGCTGAGCGAAGCGAAGCGCCGGCCGATGTTGGCGTTCGCCGAGAGCCTTGCAGAGACGATGTTCAAATTCACGAACATCGTCATGCTGTTTGCGCCGATCGGCGTGGGCGCGGCGATTGCTTACACGCTGGCACAGACAGGCATGGGCGTGCTGGTCAACCTGATCAAGCTGCTGGTCACACTCTATGTTGCGCTGATCGCGTTTCTGCTGCTCGTGCTCCTGCCGGTGGCTCTGCTGGTGCGCGTGCCTCTCAGAAAATTCGTCCGTGCGATTGCCGAGCCGGTTTCGATTGCGTTTGCCACCACGAGCTCGGAAGCGGCCCTGCCGCGGGCCATGGAGGCGATGGAAGCCATCGGCGTGCCGCGGCCGACTGTCGCCTTCGTGATGCCCGCCGGCTACAGCTTCAACCTCGACGGTGCCAGCCTCTATCTATCACTCGCGACGGTGTTCGTGGCCCAGGCGGCGGGCATCCATTTCAGCTTCGGCCAGCAACTGGTGATCTTGTTCACGCTGATGCTGACCAGCAAGGGCGTGGCCGGTGTGCCGCGGGCCAGCCTGGTCATCCTGCTGGGGACCGCCGTGTCGTTTCACTTGCCGGCCGAGCCCATTTTTCTCCTGCTCGGCGTGGACGCGCTGATGGACATGGCCCGGACGTCGGTAAACGTTGTCGGGAATTGCCTGGCGACGGTGGTGATTGCCCGCTGGGAAGGTGAGTTCGGAAGCGAGCGGCCGTCGCCGGTGGTCGCGGAGTCGCTGGCGGAATAGCCGTGACTAACGGGCCGCGCTGCCGGAGGCGGCGGAGTAGCAGCCTTGGCCGGCACCCACCATTCGCGCCAGGCAGCGCAAGACATGCAGTCGAGGGCCGGGTTGCGGGTCGCGTTTCATGTGCAGCGAAACGCGGAGACCATAGCTGATATCGGCGAGCGGCACGACGGCCCCCGGATGGGTCTGCTGGTTCACGCTCCAGGCCGGCAGGCTTCCCCCGCCGGGAAGACCCAGCAGCACATTCTGCGTTGCCTGATAGCTGTAGAAGCCGCCGAATTCAATCCGCCCGCCGGAAATCGAAACCACCGGCAAGCTCATGTGCTCGACAAACGGAGTACCCACATAATTCATCGCCGACTCCAGTGCCGAGCTGTGGTTATGGCTCCAAGCGCCGGGCACGGCCGGCCAGCTGGTTCGATCGGAGTACGTGGGAATTTGCAGCCTCAGTGGCGCCTCGAATCCTTCTGAGAATGTCGGAGTGCGTGCCGGGGCGATTCGTGGCGGCCGGGTTTGCCGCGGCGTCGAATTGGAAGTTACAAGCGGACGCGGAGTTTCGAGCCGGGCCACGAAGGCCAGTGCAACCGCTGGAGCGGGCCGCGGCGACAAAAAGCTCTCCTGCGCGAGCGCCGGCAGGCAGGTCACCAGCAATAGCACCAAGGCCACAGGCGGCCTCGCCAGGGCCTTGAGGCGGTCTTCGCAAGGGACAACCGTGCCCACCCTGCTCATGGTTTGAGCCTACGCCTGCGAAGCCCGGGTCGCTATCGGTCGGAAGTACTGATTTGGGACAGGTGCGCTCTCTGTGGCCGTCCGTACTATCTGTTGAGATAGGCCGCTTGAGGGAGTTCCGAGGGCCGCAACGCCGGCACTCCGGTTCAATTCTGCTGGCGGAACTGCGGCCGTGCCCGGCTGTGGGAACACGCCAATTTGGCCTGCTTCGCGCGGCGAAAAACGCGCTGACACGAAAAAATTCTTGCTGCCCCAACGCATCCTTTCGGCCCGCAGGGCGTCTAATCACTTGTTGCACAAGATTCGGCCGATACGCTCAGGACAATCAGTGCAGAGGGGTGGGCAGTGTCATTGTGCGCGGCGAGTTGGCCTGGGAAACACCACCGAAATTTTCTGAAACATTTATCTCGCAATTGCGTTCAATGAAGGGGGAAGCAATGGCAGGGATCGGAAAGGGGGGAACCATGGTGCTGCGGTTGGCCCGGCGGCCCATCATTGAGGACCTGAGGAATCATTCCTCGGAAACGGTCGAGAATCTGCGCGAATTGCTGGCTTCCGGAGTTCCAGCCTATCCCGATCCGCACCGCGCCGGCTTCTACGAAGTGCAGAATCACTCCCAGGTTTTCTACATCCACGTCTCTCCGGTAAATGGCAAGGTATTGCTGCTCGCCACGTGGCGAAAAGACACCGAGGCCTCGAGATCTGCCAATCCTGGTGCCTAGACTCTTTCTGCGTGGAGACCGGAATTCTGTTGCTGAGTTCCCATCCGTGATCAGCATATCCGAGTAACCGCAGCTCCTTTCTGCGCGCCTGACCTGGCGGGCGCTGGGTGCGCATCCGTTGACGCCATGGCCGGCCGTCCGAGGGCGTGGCGCATTCTCCGCTTTTTCACAGAAAGCTTCCTAAAACTATATCCCGGAACATTGCCCCAGCACTAAGTTGCTCGTCTTTCAACCACTTGAGAGTTCTCCGGATTCGGCACAAGATTTGCTCATCCCCTTAACGCGTGTGTCCCCAATCCGAGGTTTCGTCGGGAATTTTGCGTTGACATCTATCCATGACTGAAGCAGAATCCGCGCATTCGTGGGGGAGTCCTCTTCTTCAGTCCTGAAACGGAGTCGTATGCGGAATCGTCAGGCCAAGTCTCCAATCTCCACGACCGCGGCTTTTTCATAGAGGAGAAGATAATGAGTGGACAAGGCACCCTTAAGAAGTGGGCTTCCCTCAGTTTGCTCCTTTGCGTGCTGGCCTTGGCCGGCCAACCTTTGGCATTTGGCCAGGCGACCACAGGCACGATTTCCGGAGTGATCCTAGACGAAAAGCAGGGCACTGTCCCCGAAGCGACCGTGACCGTACGCAATCTGGACACCAACGCTACTCACTCCACCACCACCCAAGAGGATGGGCGTTTCAGCTTCACGGGGCTTCCGGTCGGCCGTTATGAACTCACGGTCGAGCACACAGGGTTCGCCAAACACGTCCGCGGTCCCATCACCCTGGTGCTCAACCAGGTGGCGGTTGTGGAAGTGGAGCTAAAGGCCGCCGCTGTGAGCGAGACCGTCACGGTAACCACGGATGCTCCGCTGTTGAATACGACCAGCCCTGAGGTCGGCGTGCGCTTCGATCAGAAGCGAATCTCCAACCTTCCCACCAGCGGCCAGTTCGCCAATGGAGGCGGATTCCGTGACGTGTTTGCCTATGCCCTTTCTGCTCCGGGCGTCAGCCAGCTCAATACTGGAAACTCCACATTCTCAACCGGAACCAGCTTCTCCGTGAACGGCTCGCGCACCCGCGGAAACAACTTCATGATCGACGGGCAAGATTCGAACGACCCGAGTATCACTGGCCGCCAACAGGTGATCAACAATCCGGACATCGTGCAGGAGTTTCGGCTGATCACCAACCAGTTCGCCGCGGAGTACGGCCGCGCAGCCGGCTCGGTGGTGAACGTCATCACGAAGAGCGGCACGAACAGCTTCCATGGCTCGGCCTTCTGGTTCTACGACAGCAACGCCTTCAATGCTCGCAGCAACCTGGACAAGAATAACAAGTTCACCAGCGCGCCGTTTCTCAATGAGCATCAGTTTGGCGGCACATTCGGCGGCCCCATCTGGAAAGACCACACGTTCTTTTTCGTGTCGTTGCAGCGCTGGACGATCCGCAAGCTGGGTTCCGGGACCACGATTTCCGGCGTTCCCACCGATGCCGGGAAGGCGATTTTGCAGTCCAGCGTGGGCAGCCTCCCCCAGATTCAAGCGCTCCTGAAGTTCCTCCCGGCCGCAAACGGCACTCTCGCCACGCCTAGAACAGCGAACTACACGTTTGGAGGACAGCCCTTCTCCATTCCGCTTGGCACACTTACAAATTCCACATCCTCGACTTTCGACGATTGGCAGTGGTCGGCCCGATTGGATCACAACTTCGGCAAGCACCAGCTCGGCGGCCGCTTTCTTTACGACGACGGCACCGACGCCGGCAATGGCCAGGTTACACCCCCGGGTCTGACGACTCTGCAACCGGCCCGCCGGATGGCTCAAACGCTGTTTTTGATCAGCAACTTCACCCCGCGGACGCTGAACGAGGTGCGCCTGTCATGGCAGCGACTGGGGTCCCACACCACCGCTTCCGACATCACCTCGCAGCAGATCCCGTCCATCGAGATCCCCGAACTCGGCCTGAATGGGTTTAACGCCGCCACCAGCCGCACGGCCATCGGGCTGGCGGTGAACCTGCCGCAATTCCGCATCAACAACACCTACCAGGTCCAGGACACGGTGGCGTGGACGCGCGGCGCCCACGCCGTGAAGTTTGGTATCGACTTCAGGCGCGTTGACGTGGAGAGCTTCTTCGTCCCGACGCTCCGCGGGCTGTTGCGCTATTCGACGCTCCAGAGGTTCGTGAACGACATCGCCGACGCGGCCAATATCAACCAGCCCCTCCCCGGGGGGGCAACGATCAACAGCTACAGGTGGTACGACTACTTTGCGTTCGTCCAGGACACCTGGGCGGTGCATCGTACTCTGTCACTCACCCTCGGGCTTCGATACGAAACCCCGGGCAATGCGATCGCCAGCTTGTTCCCGCTCAACGACAGCATCGTAAGCACTAACGGCGGCCAGTCCGTCTTTCAACTCACTCCCCGCCCGACGCGCCATCACAATTGGCAGCCGCGTGTCGGCCTTAGCTGGAATCCCAGGACGCGCAACGAAGGGATTCTGAGTTGGTTCACCGGGGGCGACAAGCTCGTCGTACGCGGAGGTTACTCGCGGACAAACGACTACCAGTTCCTGAACATCGCCTTGAACATCGCCAGCGCGTTCCCGTTTCTCGCAGCCGTCAACAACTCGAACCTAGCCAACGCCTTCACCGTTCTGCCCACGCTGCGACCCAGCTTCACCGGTCCGTTGGCGCCCGATTGCGGCGCGATCCCGGCCCCCACCACGGCGAATTGCCTGACCCGCACGATCGTGGCAGGCGATTTCCGCTCGCCGATTGCGGATCAGTTCTCGTTTGAAGTCCAGCGGCAGTTCCTGGGCAGCAACGTGCTCCGGATCGGATACGTCGGCACCAGAGGCACCGCGCTTTTTGAAACCCTGGACGGGAACCCGCGGACGCTCTGCTCCGCAGTGCCGATCCGCATTACGAACGCAGCGACAGGCGCTTTCTCGGTGTTGGGCTGCCCCCGCGTTGATCCCACGCAGGGTGTGATCCGCACGCGCGCCAACGCCGCCTCGTCCATCTACCATTCCCTCCAGATCAGCTTCGATCGTCGGTTCAGCCACGGTTTCGGCGTCGGCGCTCACTACACCTGGAGCTCGTTTATAGACACCGCCTCGGAAATCTTCAACCCGTCTCCAGGTTCCGAGGTGGCGATTGCGCAGAATACTTTTGACCTTCGCAACGACCGTGGCCGTTCCACCTACGATCGCCCGCATCGCTTCAGTGCGAACTTTGTCTGGGAGCTGCCAGTCTTTCGCGGCCAGCCGGGTTTGCTCGGCCACATCCTGGGCGGCTGGCAGGTCGCATCTTTCATAACCTTCCAGAGCGGGTCGCCGTTCACCCCGCTGAACGGCTCGGATCCGACCGTCGCAGAGGGCGGCATCGATGGTCTGGTGGGCAACGCCATTCGGCCGAATCTGGCCCCCGGCGCCAATATCTTCGGCATGTCAATTCAGGACATACTCGCTGCCGGCGGTGTTTCTCTCTTCACCCCGCTCGGGCCATGTGTGCGCATCCCAAATACCCTCACTTGCAGCCCGACGGACCGCTTCGGCAACGTGGGCCGCAACGTCCTCCGCAGCGCCGGTATAAGGAACGCCGACTTCAGTCTCTTGAAGAGCACGCGCATCCGGGAGTCGCACGAGATCCAGCTCCGCGCGGACTTCTTCAACCTGACCAATACACGGAACTTCGGGATCCCGGATTCGCACATCAACAACATCAGCGGATTCGGCGTCGTGTCCAATACGGACGGCGGCAATCGGAGGATCTTCCTGTCGCTGCGGTATGTCTTCTAGTCGCACTTTGCTTTCGGCCGGGCGGTCTTCCAACACCGCCCGGCCTTTCTTGTTTTCTCCTGCCTTTCGACGGGCAGTCACGCCCCGGCACAGGAGCAAGCCAAACTCGCCGCCTTACCAGGTTGCACGTGCGGTTGGCACCCGCCTAGAATGGGCTAGACAGGATAACTGGGTCAGGGGGTGGCGATGGTCTTCTCTTTCCCCCGTATTCGTTCTAACGCTCCGCAAGCAAGAGATCCTTTCCGGGAGCAGCGGAGAGCTCTTCTGCTGGCCGTGCTACTGTTCAGTGTCCCGCTGGCTGCGCAGGACCCCGGCATGCGCCAGCCCGCGAATACGACCGGGCCACTCGGCAGGCAAACTCTTTTCACCATCGAAGGCCGCGTAGTTGCCGAAAACGAAGGCGCCAGCCTGTCCGGGGTTCATGTGACAGTGACAGACTTCCGCGGGAGCACGCGGGGAACCTATGAGACCCGCACCGGGGGAGCTTTCAGCTTCCCGAACCTTTCTACCGGCCGCTACACGCTCGTGTTCTCTCATCCGGATTTCATGGATCAGACACAGACGGTAGAGATTCTCGTGATGTCCCCTCAAGCACTGATTGTCACCCTCTCCCGAAAGACGCGCGGAGCCAGTTCTTCCCAGCCGGTCGTGCCGACGTGGGCGCTTCAGATTCCCGCCCGAGCTCAAAAAGAGTATGACAAGGGCCTCGAAGCCCTCGAACATGAAGACGTCGAGGTCAGCATTGCTCACTTGCGGACTGCCGTCGAGCTTTATCCGCGATTCGCGGCCGCTTATGGCGCCCTGGGAACTGCCTATAACAGCGCGGGGGATCTCAAGGCAGCCGCAGAGGCGTTTCAAAAGGCGCTCGAAGTCGACGACAGCCTTTTCAACGCCCATCTCGGGTTGGGGTCTCTTTACCTTGCGCAGCAGAGGTACAAGGAGGCGGAGAAATACCTCCTCCGCGCCGGAACGCTCAAACCCGAGGATTGGCGAGCACAGTACCAGCTCGGGGACCTCTACTGGCGCACTGCAGACTGGCCAGCGTCCGAAGAGAAGCTTCGCTTGGCCATCGAGTTACACGGGAAACTACCCCGCATGTACCTGCTCCTGATCAACGTACTGGCCGGCCAGGAAAAGTACACCGAGACCCTGGCCGCGATGGAGGATTTCCTGAAGCTCTTTCCGGATGATCGCTTCGCTCCCCAGGTCGCGCAGAAGCGCGATCTACTGCGCGAAGAGCTGGCCCATCAGTCCGCTTCAAGAAAAGAAAAGCCGAAATAGGTGTAAGCACCGCATACCGTGTCATCAGCGCGGCACTACTCTCACGGCGCCGGCCATGTCCTTGCCACCCGCCGCGCCGTGGAAGCCGCAGTGATAGGCGAACGTGCCGGGCTGCTCGAAGCGGTGCTCGAAGCGGCTGCCGCCGATCAGCGTTTCCGATTTGAACGAGCCGTCGTCGGCCTCGACCGAATGGCGGCCGGTATCGTCGAGCCATTCCACGGTTGAGCCGGCCTTGACGGTCATTTCCTTTGGCGTGAAGGCAAAGTTGGTCAGCTTGACGGTAGCGCGCCCGGCGGCGGTCCGCTGCGCGGCCGGCTCGCGGATATGCGGGACGGGCGCCATATACCAGACGTAATACGTTCCCACGCCGAACAGCACCACCACCCACCAGAGCGCAAGCTCCCAGCGCATCCACACCTTCCAGTTCTGGAAGCGCAGCCGCCGGGGCACAATGCTCGTGGCGGCGACCAGCACGATATACAGCCCCAGCAGCTCGGCCGCCGCGCCAAGCGCCGCATGGATGGTAGCCACGGCGTAGAAGCGATCGCGCAGGGCCCCCGGAAGTTGCGGCCGCAACATCCGGAACGACGGCCACATCACCAGCGCAATCATCACCAGGTTGAGCGCCAACACTGTAGTTTGGCAGACGCCGTGCGCGGCAAAGCGTTTTCGCCGCGCCAAAAAAGCTCCGGCGAGCAACGCCAAGCCCATGCCGAGCTGCACCAGCAGGTTCAGGTCCGCCGCAAACGTGGCCCCGGTGCCGAGAAATCCCTTCATCGTTCGTCCTCCACCTGGGCTCAGGCGGCCACAGCAAAGCGCCCGCGGCGGCTGGCGCCGCCTGCATCCAGGGATGGCCCCGAAGATACACTACGAGTCTCGGAAGTGAATAGATGAAATGCCAGCCGGAGATCGCCGTAGAGCCAGTCGAGGCGAGGCCTACGGGCGTCCCAATGCCCTAACCTCGTGGGAACGAGACGCCCGGTTGGCTCGGAGTGCGTGGAGCGGGGTTTACGGCTTCTCGACGATGTCGCTCTTCATCGGCCCGAGCACGCCCAGCAGCTCGTTCTTCTCTTTCTCGCCGACCTTAAACTTGTCGAGTGCCCCGACCAGATCTTCGACCAGGGCGTTGAAGTCCGCGGTGGAGACCCCCATACCCTTGTGCGCCTCCTTCATCGTTCGTCCGGTGTACTTGCACGGCCCGCCGGACGCCTCACAGATCTGGTTCACCAGGTTCATCTTGAGCTTGGCGATATCGGTGTGGGCAAAAAACGCGTTGATGCGTGTGTCCGCCGCCACCCGCGCCACGAACTCGTCCACCACGGCGGTGATCGCCTCCTTCTTGCCCAGCCGATCGTAGAGCGACTTCTCCTTTGCCGCCTTGCCCTTCTTTTCCATCTGCGGCCCGGCCGCCCACGAGGCCTGCGCCGCTCCGCTCACCATCGCGGCGGCCAGCGCCGCGCCCAGCAGCAGTCTCGTCCATTTCCGCATCGCTGTCTCCTCCACTCGCATCGCAGCGAGCGATGCGAACGTTTCAAAGTTTGATGTCCTTCGCCGGATCCACCGGCGCGAGCCCGGTTACCGGCGGTTCGGGTTCCCACCCGAGAGTTGCCGTACTCTACTACGGAACCCGTGCCCGGATGGATGAGGTTTTCCACAGGCCCGTCCCCTGCCCAGTCGGGCCGAGGTCCGCCACAGGGTAACTGTTTCGTATGGCTTGCATCTCGGCGCGCGGCGAGCCCATGCCTGCTCCGATATTCTAAGGATGTCCCCGGAGGCAGCCCTGGCGCAGAGCGTGGCATTGAACGAGCTTGGCATGCGGACGCGGCGCAGTACGCGCCTCCTGCAGGCTGTGCCGCTGCGCGTGGCCGGAGTGGATGCGGGCGGCCGGCAGATCGAGGAGCAGACCGCGACTCTTTCCATCAACTGCCATGGCTGCCGCTACTTTTCCAGGCACCGCCGGGAAAAGGAGACGTGGCTAACCCTGGAGATACCCGGCCCGGAGGAAAGCCAGAACGCGTGTCGCCTCCGCGCCCGGGTGGCTTGGGTCCAGAAGTCGAGCCGCTTGCGAGGGCTTTTCCAGGTGGGCGTGGAGTTCGAGACGCCCGGAAACGTCTGGAGCATCTCGAGTCCGCCGGCTGACTGGCGGCGGTTCGCGCCCCGGGGCGGCTTCAGTCCGGCTGCACTCGAGCCGGAGATCAAGCGCCTGCTCGCGCTGGCCGAGACCGGCACGCATTACCAGCTCCTCGGCGTGACCGGCGCCGCCACACGCGCGCAGATCAAACGCAACTTCTATGAGCTGGCGCGGAAGTTTCATCCCGACCGCCACATGGCGCGTCGCGAAGGGACCCAGGCACTGCAATCGCTGATGGACGCCTTCACGCTGGCCTACCGGACGCTCAGCGATGCCACCCTGCGGGAGGAATATGACCGCCGGCTGGCCGCGTCCGGCGCCTTCACGCTCGGCCCGAGTAAAACCGAGGCGCAAAAAAGCGCCGAGGAGTGCCTCGAGCGCGCCAGAGAGTACCTGCGGGCCTGCAACTATGTGGCTTCCATCCTCTGGCTGCGCAAGGCCGTAGAGAGCGAGCCAAGCTCATCGAAATATCATGCCCTGCTGGCGCGGAGCCTGGCGGCCGTACCGCAGTACCGCCGCGATGCTGTGGTCCACTTTGAGCGCGCGCTTGAACTCGACCCGCTAAACGCCGAGGCGCACTTCCAGTTCGCCGTGCTCTACGAGGAGTTGAAGCTGCCCTGGCGGGCGCGCCCGCATTACGAACGCGTTGTCGAACTCGATCCCAACCGCCGCGAGGCCCGCGAACGGCTGCGCCAGCTCGATTCCACCGAAAAGAAAAAGGACCATCCCGAAGTTTCACTCCTCGGCCGCCTCCTCAGCCGCCTCTCGAAGTAGTCCGCCCCACGCATCATAATGCATATCACGAAGTGGTGACGACGACCACAACATTGACTCCGGCAAGGGGCTGCTGTATGCGTATCCTCATGGTTGGTGCAGGCGGGATCCGTGGCTATTCTAGAGCTTGAAGGAAACCTTGAGGAAAGGAGAGCATCACATGACGACGATCACGACCAAAGACGGCACCGAGATTTACTACAAGGACTGGGGCAAGGGACAGCCCGTAGTCTTCAGTCACGGCTGGCCGCTCAGCGCAGACGCCTGGGAGGACCAAATGGTGTTTCTGGGCACCCACGGATATCGTTGCATCGCGCATGACCGCCGCGGCCATGGGCGGTCGAGCCAGCCCTGGGACGGCAACGAAATGGACACCTACGCCGACGACCTCGCGGCGCTCGTCGAAACGCTCGACCTGAAGAACGCGATCCATATCGGTCACTCCACGGGAGGCGGCGAAGTCGCCCGCTATATCGGCCGCCACGGCACCAAACGTGTCGCCAAGGCCGTGCTGATCGGCGCGGTGCCGCCGCTGATGCTGAAGATGCCCGCCAATCCCGGCGGCTTGCCGATGGAAGCGTTCGACGGCATCCGCGCCGGCGTCCACGCCGACCGGTCGCAGTTCTTCAAGGATCTCAGTGCGCCGTTCTACGGCGCCAACAGGCCAAACGCCAAGGTCTCGCAAGGCCTGCGGGACTCCTTCTGGCTCCAGGGGATGCAGGCTGGACTCAAAGGAGTCATTGACTGTATCAAGGCCTTCTCCGAGACGGACTTTACCGAAGATCTCAAGAAATTCGACGTGCCGACCCTGATCCTTCACGGCGATGACGACCAGATCGTGCCGATCGGCGCCTCGGCCCTTCTCTCGTCGAAGATTGTCAAGGGAGCCATACTGAAAGTCTATCCGGGCGCGCCGCATGGCCTGTGTTCGACCCACAAGGACCAGGTCAACGCGGACCTGCTCGCGTTCTTCAAGGAGCAGCGGTTAAGCGTCGGCGCGTGAGAAACTGTACACGCAAGAAGGCGGCGCGCCGTTCGGTACAACTGAGGGCGAGATTTCAGCAGGGAGAATCCGTACGCGACGCTCAGCAAAGAATTGAGAGCGTCCCGTGAATCTTGGCGAAATTCTGTTCGAAGCAGCGCCGCGAGCGCGCCAACTCAAGCGGTATATTCCTTGAATCGATCGATCGCCTTCTGGCTATACTGCCCGACCTCGATGAGGTAGCCGTCTGGATCTCGCATGTAACATCTCAATTCCCAGCCGTGGTTGTCGAGCGGCTCAGTCAAAAAATGAGCCCCTCTCGCTTTCCATTGTTTGTAACAAGCCCAAATATCGGCGACTCGCAGGTTCAGGAAGCTGTTCACTGTGTTTAGATCTCGAGGGGCTTCGAGGAACACCTTGGGCTTGTCAGGCGTCGGGCCGCCTCCCGAGTTGAGAATGATCCATGAGTTGGCCAACTTGATGTAGCAGGGATTTTCCGGCGCCACTACCTTCCCTCCAAGGATTCCAACGTAGAACTCCCTGGATTTCGCCTGATCCCTTACGGTCAAGAAGTGCGTGACGAAAAAACCGTCCTGGGGAACTGGTGCGTTGGGTAGATTCATGTGATCTCCGCAGGCTTGAAATGGCTCGCCTTGTTTGCGCGGCGGTGAACGTGGGGTGAGCGCCGCGCCGCAACCTAAGGGCACAGCACCGGCAAACGGGTTCCGTGTGCCTGAAACGCGCAAGCGCTCAACGACCGTTAGTCTCCAGCCGTGGCGGCTCTCCTTTGATCCGCGCGAACCAGCGGCACGTCCACCAGGTGTTCTGCCAGGAACCATACTTGAAGCTCGTTTGTTCGGATCACATCGGAGACTAGCAAGTCATTTGTTCCGTCGTCTCCCGCCTCACTGGCTTGCTTGGCCATTGTGCGAGCTTCTTTCAAGATCATTTCGTGAGCTTCGAGAAGACGTGAGATTTGTACCGGTGCTTCCTCTCGACCACGCGGAGGCCGCGGGATCATCGTTGTCTCGGCCACGTCTGCCGCCATTGCAAGGCTGATGCCGCCCAGGAGCTGAATCCGCTCGGCGATTTGATCCACCAGCTCGTCCTGCTCGCCGTGATGCTTATCAAAGAGCAGATGGAGCTGGTAGAACGTGCTGCCCGCGACCTGCCAATGATGTTTCTTGTACATATCGCGGAGGGTCATCGTGTCCGCGATAAGCTGATTCAGGTTCTCGGTGCTGGTTGCGCAGGTCTTCTCGTCCAAAGCGATTGGCAACTTGGCGATCTTGCCGTAAGGCTGAATTTCGGCGGCGTGTTGGTGTTGAATCGGCCTGGCTTGTTTCGTGCCTGCTTCGAGCTGGTTATAGGTAGCACCGCGCTTGTCATGTTTGGGGCTCATGGATATCTCTCCTCAGGTCGGAATTGGCTGGAATCCCAAAGCCCAATCATACGCGCGCAGGCCAAACAAAAAAAGCGGGCGCCCGCCGTGGCGGACGCTCCGCTGCAATCAACCTGGAGACGAAACGATTAGGGCGGCTATGGGGCGGACGGGCTGATCAATGCGCGCCAGATGCCGATGCCCGTGCCAACCCCGATCAGGATCAGAGCCACCAGAAGCCACTTGCTCCGCGCTGTGGGGAGCGGGCGACCACCGCCCTGGGCGGGCGCCGCAGCGGGCTCGATCATTACGCGGTACGACGTGGCTTCCGGCACCTGATGAATCTCTTCGCCGATGCGTACCTCGAGTTCCCCGCGTTGGCAGGTAAGCAGCAGCTCGTACGGGCCCACCATCGTGACTTGGGCCAGGGTTGGCTGAGTCGTCCGGGCGTGGATGCGGGCTTCCGAGGCGAGCAGCTCAAACGCTTCGGGCCTCGCCGATGCGAACACGGCGGTGCCGCTCTGGAGCCTGGCGCTGACCCCGCCTGCGGTCTGGCGCAACGCGGCAGCGCTGTTGGCCAGCAGCGAGAACTGCGTCTCGCCCAGCCGGACGCGCAGCGTGCCCGTCGCGTCTGTCGCCAGGGTGTCGCCGTCAAACAGCGTCACGCCGCTCGCGGCATCCGCCGTACTTATGCGAGCGCGTTCGGCCTGGACAACCACGCCCAGCGACCGCGAAGGCGCACCGAAGACGGGGATTTCGACCAGGGAGACGATTAACACTGCGATCAAGGAGATCCGCAAGAGTGTGCGCACAGGAGCCTCCGAGAGGTAACAGCGAGAAGCTTAAGAACTTACGGCTCCCTGCGCCAATCATAGTTCGCTCGATGTGCGCAAAGATACAACGGCCGCCGGTTCCCTACACACGCCCGAAAGCGCGTGTTTTCTGCCGCCTAAGGGCTGGCCCGGCCTCCCTGCCGCAGCGAGGCGTCCCGGGCTGCCTTGAATTCCGCTCCGGGCTTCCATTCCGGTATCCGGGGATCGTTGGCCAGACGGTAACCGACCAGGAAGTAGAGCTGGCAGTCCTGCACCAGCCCGGAGAGGTCCCAGTAGTCTTTAATTTTGTCCGAGGGCTTGTGGTAGTCCTCGCGCGTGTAGCGCTGACGCAGCTCGAGCCCCCAGCCGGCGGGCTTGCCGATGTAGTCGGTCCCCTCGTGCGGATCAAACGCCGGCACGCCGCGCTTGGCGAAATTGAAATGGTCGGAGCGGTAGAAGAACCCCTTTTCGGGCTCGGGGTCCGCCGTCACTGTGCGGCCCTGCCCGCGGGCAACGTCTTCGACCAGTTCATCAAGCGTCGAGCTGCCCCGCCCGATCATCACGATGTCGCGGGTGCGGCCGAGCACGTTGAGCGCGTCCATATTGGTAGCCGCGGCGGTGCGCGCGAGCGGGTAAAGCGGGTGCTCGGCGTAGTAGCGCGAGCCGAGCAGGCCCTGTTCCTCGGCGGTCGCCGCCAGGAATAGCAGCGTGCGCCGCGGCCGCGCCTTCAGCCGCACGAAAGCGCGTGCCATCTCGACGAGCGCCGCAGTGCCCGAGGCGTTATCTTTCGCGCCGTGGTAGATCTTGTCGCCGTTCACCTCGCGCCCGATGCCGAAGTGGTCCCAATGGGCCACGTACACCACATATTCGCCTTTGAGCTCGGGGTCGCTGCCCGCCAGTTTGGCGATGACGTTGTGCGAATCCACCCTGCGCAAGGTGTTCTTGATGGCGAGCTTTGCGCGTACGCCCAGCGGCACCGGCTGGAAATCGCGGCTGACCGCCGCCTTCGTGAGCGCGCCGAGGTCTTTGCCTGCCAGCTGGAACAGCGCGGCGGCCTGCTCGCCCGTCATCCAGCCCTCTATCGCGACGCGGCCCATGTTCTTGTCAGGCGTGGCCAGGTCGAACTGCTCGCCGCTAAAGCCGGTCCGCACCACGTCCCAGGGGTAGCCCGCCCGCTCGGTGTTATGAATAATTATGCAGCCGGCCGCGCCCTTCTCGGACGCCTTCTCGAACTTGTAGGTCCAGCGTCCGTAGTAGGTCATGGCCTTGCCGCCGAAGACCTTTTCATCCTCGACCGGGGGATCGTTGATCAGCACCACGATCACCTTGCCGCGGACGTCCACTCCTTTGAAATCGTCCCATTGGAACTCCGGCGCCTGCACTCCGTACCCGACAAAAATTATTTCGGCGTCAATGGACGACGATTCCTGCACGCGCTTGGTCCAGGCGACATAGTCGTCCAGGAATTTCGGCCCGAGCGTGCGCCCGCGGCCGCTGAAGGTCAGCTTCATCCCCGGGTCGGGCGTGATGCCTACCAGCGGAACGCTTTGCAGATAGCTGCCGTCCGGATTTCCCGGCTCGAGGCCGATCCCGCGGAACTGGTCTTCGATGTATTTGATCGTGAGCTGCTCGCCTCGCGACCCCGGGCCGCGGCCTTCAAACTCATCCGACGACAGCGTGCGGATGTGGTTCATCAGGGCATCGGCCGAAAACGATTGCAGCCCCACATCGGGCCGACTGTGCCCTCGCGAACAGCCGGAGACCCCCGGCAGTGACACCGCCGCAAGCAGCAAGAAGGCCAACCACGCGAGCCAGACACCCGGAACAACGCTCTCGGGCTGGCGGGAGCGTGTACGATGCGTCCGAGAATCCATCGAAACCTCCGAAGAATCTGTCGCGAGCGACCAGCGCGGCGGAATCATACTCTGCGGCGAGCGATCCTGCCACCGGCGACGCTGGCGGGCTCGCCGGGCGGCTTGCAAATCCTCGCGCCCGGCAGCAGAATGGCGGCCCAGGAGGCCCCGCAAGAAAATGTTCAAGCCCGGGCAACTGGTGCGCGTCAATCTGGCCGGCATGCAGGTGGAGGGCGTCCTGTTTCATGCGGCGGTAACCGATGCGGTCGGCAACATCGTCAAGCAGACCTCGGAATCGCCGCCGAAATTCCTGGTGAAGCTGCTTTTTTCTTTCAAGGGTGTGAACGAAGTCGAAGTCCCCGCCGAGCGGATCAAAGCCTCGTAGGACGGTCTCCACTTGTCTTCGGTTTTCCCGCTTGCCTGCGGCCTCAGGAGCAGCCGCTGAAATCAAGCCGCTTCGCCGTCGTTGTCACTCCGGGAGTCACTTTGAGCGGCATCCCCCCGGAGTCCAGGCTCGTGGTCATCGACGAAGGCGAACAGATGGCCGCGCCGTTGCTGATCGGCTGGCTCGCCCGTGCCTCAACGGTGTAGAGAACGTTGCCGGCGGCCGGCGCCGCGTAGGTGATGCTTCCGGCCGAGAATGAGCCGACACTCGGGTTGCTGGCCGGCAGGACGAGTGTGTATTGCGCGCAGAAGGCGCCCGCCGGGCTGCCTGCCGGGCAGGAGCTGGCCGATTCCACTGTCACCATCGGTGTGGAATTCTGCGAGGCCGTCTTCTCCAGGGGGATGGTGATCTGTCGGCTGCCGCCGGAGACCGGGACCGACTGGAAGGAGCTCAAGGCCGCGTCGATCTTGGCCCCGGTGATGGTCGGCGAGGTTCCCATGACCGCCGTGACAAAGCCCTGGATTGTGCCGGGGCCGGTCGCCGTGCCGGTCTCGGCGACCAGCGGGATGTTGCCCAAGGCCGTGCCTCCGGGAACATTCAGCGCGACAGTGGCGTTGTATGCGACGCTGCCCTTGATGGCGTCCACCACGACGTCAAACACCGCTCCCACGGGCAACGGGCAAAAATTGAAGTTGCCGTTCGCATCGGTCAGAGCCTGCATGGCGATGCGGTCAATCCCGCCGCCGTCCAGTTGTTCCAACGCCACCTGGGCTCCGGCAATCGGCTGCAGCGTTATGCTGTCTACCACCTTGCCGCTGAGACCGGTCGTGTTGGTGCTGATCACACCGGCAGTGAGGGCCGGCTTCAGTCGGAATTCGCCGTTGCCTTGTTCTAGAATCGAGGCGCAGGCGTTAAAATCAATGTTAAGGTCCACGGTTTTCCCCGCCTCGACGTGGATCGGTCCGCCGACAATCTGCCCCGGGGGAATCTTCAGGCCTGTCTGCGCTTCGCTGGAGAGGAGCAGCTCGTGAGGGCCATCGCTCAGTACAACACAATTGAAGCCCTGGCTGCCGCAGGCATTGGGTGTGGGCAACGGCCCGCCCGTCGGGTTATTCGACACCAATAACAGCCGGATCTGCTGGTAATCCCCTGCCGGAAGGCTCGAAGTCGAGCCGAGTTGCGCCAGCAGGCAGGCGCCGTTGGCCGGCAGGTGCAACAGGTCCACCTGGACAGGATTGCTAACCAACTGCGGCGCCAGCTCCTGCCAGCCGGACGAACTATCTGAGGCAGTGCTGCTGATATGGGCCTGAACCGAGCGGATGCTGATAAAGACGTGACTGAAGCTGCCGTCGGGAGCGGCGCAACTCGGGGGATCACTGACGGACACGCTGACCGTACCCATTCCGGAATTGGACGTGATGGCAGTCTTGGTGTTGCTGCAATTCACCAGCGCCAGCGAGGCGGCCAAGACTACTGACACGCCGACGAGCGGCCAATAGGCTAGAAAGGCTCGGTAGAGATTCCGATGATGTAGAGTCATGGGGGTTCCTCCTCGCCATGGCAAGTATCGACACTGGCTGGGAAGGTACGCGGCCCGGGGGGGGACGGCTAAGAGCCGCGTGGACCCACCTATGGTGTGCTCTCAGGCGTTGCATGTCAAGTCCAGGCTGAAAAAACGCCGCGTCGAGAAAGTTGTCCCGGGGCCAGCGAAGGATACGTTACAATCATTGTGAGGTGCGGCGCCCTGCACTTGCCCTTCCTGGGTGATCGGCAGGGCTGGCCCCGAGGTCGCGGTGATTCACCGCTACGTCTTTCACAACGACCGCATTGTGCCTATCGAGCAGGTGCGGCTGTCTCCCGGGCAGGCTGGTCTGCTGAGCGGCTGGGGGCTGTTCACCACGCTGCGCATTTTCGACGGCGAAGCCTTCGCGTTCGAGCGGCACTGGCGGCGCTTGGAGAAGGACGCGGCGCGCACGCGCCTGCCCTTCCACTTCGACGCGGCTCGGGTGCGCATGCACCTGCGCGAGCTCTTGCGCGCCAACCAGGCCCACGAAGGCACCGCCCGCATCTACATCCTCTACAACAAGGTCGGTTTCTGGCAGAGCGACGAGCCCTTCCCCGAGGTGGACCTGCTGATCTATACCGCCGGCCTGCCCGCCTATCGCGAGCCGGCGCGCCTGTGCGTGCGCGAGCACGGCCGCCACGCCGCCTCGCCGCTCGCCGGCGTCAAGGTGACCTCCTGGCTGAATAACGTGTGGAACCTGGCGGAGGCACAGCACCGCGGGTTTGACGAAACCGTGCTGCTCAACGAGCGCGGCGAGGTGGCCGAGTGCACCGCGGCCAACATCTTCTGCGCCCGCGGCGGCAAAGCTCTCACCCCGCCGCTCAACTCCGGATGCCTTGAGGGTGTCACGCGCGCCGTGCTGCTCGAAATCGGAGCCGATGCCGGTGTGCCCATCCTCGAGCAAACCCTTCACCCCGAAGACCTGTATGCCGCCGAGGAGGTCTTCATCTCCTCGACCAACCGCAGCTTGTTGGCCGTGGGCGAGATCGAAGGCCACAAAATCGCCGCAGCCCCCGGCCCCATCGTGCAGACGCTGGAGAAGGCGTTTGCTGCCTACGTGACCGAGTACATCACCCGACGCGCGCCCTCTCCCGCGGGGGCGCCCGCCAAACCCTGAAGCAGCTCCAGAACCCACCCGTCCAAGTGCTCCGCCGCCTCCGACTCGCTTGACGCGCTGGGCGTTCCGGCGCATGATGCGCTCACGCCTGCCTGAGAGGAGGCAGCCCAATGAACAAGGGTAAGCTTTGGGCCCTGCTGATTGCTGCGTTGCTGCTCGCGGCGACCGTGGCCGGGGCGGCCCAGACCAAGGTGCCGTCGAAGCCGGCGCCGTCCAAGGTCGCCTCTGCAGATAAGCCCAAGGAGCACCAGGCCACTGGCAAGGTCGTCTCGTTCAACACGACTAGCCTGGTGATCTCCAAAGGAGTGAAGAAGACCAGCGACTGGCCCTTCGTGCTCAACGCGAAGACAAAAACCCAGGGCATGCTGGCCAAGAACGCCAAGGTCACCGTCCACTATCACCAGGACAAGGACCAGAAAATCGCTGACCGCATCAAGGTGTGGGAAGCTGCCTCAGAGACCAAACCGGCGGCCAAGTCCAAGTCCTCGAAGACCAAGTCGTAGTCCGGAACTCGATAGCGGATCCCGAATGGGACACCCGCCTCCGCGGGTGTCTGGCTCTCCTCTACGGACTTCTTGCGGGGCACGCAGGTTTGGGCGGCGTGATAAGATTTTCTCCAGCCTGGATTCGCGTATGGCAGACACCCAGCCGATCCCCGAAGCTGCTCTCGAAGTGATCGGGCCCGACGGCAGCCGCCGGACCCTGCGGCTGACGCACTCGCCCTTCCTGATCGGCCGCGGCGCCGAAACCGGCAACGACCTTCAGCTCTCCGACAAGCGCATTTCGCGCCAGTGCGCGGCCGTGGTTTATGACGGCAGCGCGTTCCGCCTGGAAGACCGCGGGCAGCGCCGCGGCCTCTTTGTCAACGGGGAGAAGGCGGACGCGCGTCCCCTGCGTGAGGGCGACACGATCAGCTTCGGGATGGCCGATTCCTATGAGTTGGTTTTCCACGGCGGCCAGGACCAGGAAACGCTGCCACAGCTCCTGACGCGCATGGAGCAAGCCACCACGCACGAGTCCAGCACCGGAGGCTTGCGCAAGCTGAGCCTGCTGCTCGAGGCCACGGCGCTGCTGCAGTCGCATCTGCCGCTCGACGCCGTACTCGGCACCATGGTGGACCACGCCATCGCCTTGACCGATGCCGACCGTGGGTTGCTGCTTGAGCCGAACCCCCCGTCAGGCATGCGCGTGCGCCTGGCGCGCCAGCGCGGGGCGCGGGAACTTGCCGTCCTCGGGCTCGAACCCAGCCAGACCGCGATCCGCTACGCGCTTGAGTTGAAGCGCGGCGTGGTCACCGAAGACGTAGCGCAGGGCGACATGGATCTTAAGGCCGCCCAGAGCATCATCGCGCAGCGGCTGCGCTCCGTGGTGGTGATTCCACTCTACGCCATGGCCGGATTGCCCACCGACGACTCCTCCCAGGCGCTCACCGGCGGCAAGCTGCTCGGTGTCCTTTACCTCGACAGCCGGCGTCCCGCGGCGTTTTCCAGCCTGGAGCGGCAAATCCTGGATGCCCTGGCGGTGGAAGCCGCAAGCGTGATTGACAACGCCCGGCTGGTCGAACACGAGCGCGAGCGGCAGCGCCTGGCTCAGGAGGTGAGTATCGCCCGCGAGATTCAGCAGGCGCTGCTGCCCCGCGAATTCCGGCGCCGCCCCAACCTGGAGTTGACCGGCCTCAACCAGTCCTGTCTGGCGGTGGGCGGCGACTACTTCGACGTGCTGGATCTCGGCGCGGACCGCACTGCCTTTCTTATCGCGGACGTTTCCGGCAAGGGCCTTGGGGCGGCCTTGTTGACGACGATGCTGCAGGGCGCGCTGTCGGGTACGGTGATTGGGCAGGAGCCCGCCAGCGTGATTGCGCACGTCAACCAATTTATTTGTGAACACTCGCAGCTCGAGCGCTACGCCACAATGTTTTTCGGAATACTCGATACCGCCGGCCGCCTGGAATACATCAACGCGGGGCATCCATCCCCGCTACTGCTGCGCGGCAGTCAGGTGGAAGTTCCGTTTCCTGCAGACTGTTTCCCGGTTGGATTGCTGCCCGACGCGCAGTTCCGGAGCTCGAGCTTCGCCCTACAGCCGGGTGACACCCTGGTGCTGTTCAGCGACGGCATTACCGAGGCTATGGACCCCGAGCTGAAGGAATTCGGGCTCGTGCGGCTCAGGGAAGTCCTGGCAGGGCGCGCTGGCGCTTCGCTCGACGAATTGCAGACCGCCATTCTTGCGGCAGTCAAGGTCTTCACCCGCGGCGCCGACCAGGCCGACGACCTTACGCTGCTGCTGGTTCGCTATCAGGGCGCGGCCCAGACAGCGCTGGCGGGTGGCCGGTAGTTCCGGATTATTCTCGGCGCTGAACCAGCAGTGCCGGCCTGAACGCCTCGAGCCGGCGCTTCACTCCGCAAGAATCAGCGCAGCCTCCCGGCGCACGTCGCACACGGGTACCGCCACCGCGATGCAAACGACCCCACCATCCTCGTCGCCGAGTAGGGGCGAGTGCATCTCCGGGCGTCGCGGACGATCAACGTCTAAGGATCAAGGATGACCCGCGGATCGAGGTCGTTGCAGCCGGGGGCCTGCACCGCGTACTTGTAAGTGCCGAGCATGGCGTTGGGATGCGGGGCCAGGGACTTCGCCGAGTTTTGGTTGTACTGATTGGCCGGGAACGGCGAATTCCCAAAAATGATATTGAAACTACATTAGCGCTCTGCGCCGGCGCTGCCTCCCGATGACGCACCGAAGGCCGCCTTCGCATCACCGCTTACCATCAAGCGCTTGGGCGTACAGGTGGTAGTGCCCCAGCTGCTCTTCGTCGACAGCTGGGGCACCGCCTTGCGCTTTGTTATCTGGTCGGGCCCTGAGATTTACCCTCCCGGGGGCGGGTCAACGATAATGTTCGGGTCAGATGCGGTAGCGCCGAACGCGATGCTATACGGATAGGGATTTGGACGGCCGCCCACAACCTCCCAAGGGCTTGAACCATTCCGAACTGAGATGGATTGGGGCCCGCCCGTCTGTCTGAAAGGAGTGTCGGTGAAGCCGACGTTACATGAACTACTGGACGTCCATTGTACGCGGTCTCCATTCTTGACATGTGTATCACCTGGGTTTCCATGGGCAGGAATGGGGATGGTTATATCAGCCATTTCGGGTTTCCTCCTCGAGTTTATTGTTTTCTGACTAGCTCTTGCATCCGGGATGTCCCAAGTAAATTTTTCAGATTTGGCGTGTCCCGCACGATGGCCGGCGACAACCCTGCCGTCAGCGCTTGCACTAGCCACTCCAGGGCCCGCCCGGTTTCTCCCAGCTGGTTGTAGACCAGAGCTGCTTTAAAGCGCAGGTCGGGATCGCCGTGGGCAAACTTAAGCGCCTGTTGCAAGTAGGCCAATGCCGGCCCCCTCTCGTTCAGCATTGCGTGGTAGTAGGCCATGTTGCCGAGGAGATAGTGGCTGCGGGGATTCACTTTCAGGCTTTCTTCCCCCAGGGAAATCGCCTTGCGGTAGGCGCCGGGGGCTTGGTCGCGCATCTCTGGAGCCCAGTAGTAGGCATCCGCCAGGTTCCCCCACATCAGGTAGTTCGCTGGGGCCAGTTTCACCGCCTTTTCGTACGCGCGACCGGCATCCTGGTATCGTTGCAGGCTGAAGTAGGCGGTGCCCAGGTTGGAAAGGGCTTCGGCCGAGGGTCGCAGTGCCACCGATCGCTCCAGCATGGCAATCGCCTCGGGATACCGGCCCTGCGCCAGGTAGATACCTCCCAAGCTGTAATAACCGCGGTAGTTGTCGGGTGACAGAGAGACTACCTGCCAGAACTGCTCGGCGGCTTCGGGATACCGAGCCTGCTTCCAATAGAATCCCCCCAGCCAAGTGTATCCGCCCCAGTAGTGTGGTCGCAGTTTGATGGCGCGCCGATAGGTCTGCTCCGCTGCGTCCAACTCTCTCAACTGCTCCTGGGCGTAGCCCAGGTCGCGATAGGCCTTGTCATTGGTGGGTTCAATCCCCAGGGCTTGGTTCAATTCTTCGACGGCCTTCTCAAACGCCCCGGTGCCGGTGTAGATGGCTCCCAGGCACATATGGCCTGCCGCCAGCTTTCCATCCAGCTTCACGGCCTGCTCGCAGGCCTGTCGGGACGGCTCGACCCAGCGCGCCTCGCGGGAGTGCCAGTTGTATTTTTTCCAGTAGGCCTCGCCCAGACCGGCGAGTGCCGGGGCGTAGTCGGGATCGAGTTTGAGGGCGCGCTGAAGAGCTGCGATGGCGCTATCGACGTTCTCTAACTTGTAGAAATCCTGCAAGTATCCACGACCATGGAGATAGGCATCGTACGCTGCGGGCTGGGTGCGGGGGGGGGCTGCCAGAGCGCTCCGGTCCTTCGGCTGTGGCTTGATCTCGAGCGTATCCAGCACGCTGGCCACAACCCGTTCCTCAAGTGCAAACGGGTCAGACGCACTGCCGGTCACGGCCCAGGAGCGCAGCCGCCGTTGAGTGTTTGTCCCCACCAAACCGAAATTCACCCGGACCGCGTCACCCTCCCGGTGCAATGCCCCCACCAGAACCAGATTCGCGCCCGTCTCTTTGCGGGCCTCGGCGGGCGTATCCATGTGGAGAGCCGGGACTTCACTGGCCGGGGTCACCTGCAACGCATGGGTAGCAGTCAGCCGTGTCAGTTTGGCCGTGAGGGCTTCCGTGAGTCCATCGCTGTAAGCCTGGTCCTCTGATCCGCCGCCGGTGGTCTCGAATCTCAGCACCACCAGGTTTGTCTTCTTGGGGAGCGGCGTGAGGCCGAGCCGGTCCCGCAACGGTCGCTGCAGAACTACCGCAGCCACCACGAGCACCAATGCCAACACGAGACCGACTGCGGCGACTCTCGACCGCGCCAGCACCGGCAGGCGCTGCAGCAACGGACGTATTCTCGCAAAGGCCCCGGGGCGGGTCTGCATTGCGGGAATAGCTTCCCCGCGCTCCAGGGCACGCAGATCCACGAGGAGGTCTGCGGCGGTGGCGTAGCGTTCGGCCGGGTCTTTGGCCAGCATCTTGGTCACAAGGCGGTCGAGCTCCGCGGGAACTTTCGGGTTCAACCGGGCGAGCGGCGCCGGCACCTCGTGCAGCACGCGCTCGCAGGTCTGGAGGAAGTTGCCTCCCCGGAATGGCGGGCGGCCGGTCAGCGCCTCGTAGAAGACCACCCCGAGTGAAAAAATGTCTACGCGCTGGTCGGAGGGCTTCTCGAGCAAGACTTCCGGCGCCATGTAGGCCGGCGTGCCGGCGAACGAGCTGCTCCCCCCGCCAAATGTTTCCAGCGTGGCCGCGTCATCAGGATTCAGCACTTGCTTGGCCACCCCGAAGTCGAGGATCTTCACCTGGCCGGCAGGGGTTAGCATGATGTTCTCAGGCTTGATATCGCGGTGCACGATGCCGCGCTCGTGCGCGGCTGCGAGCGCGGCGGCACACTGCTTGGCAATCTCCAGGAACTCCGGGAAGCCGAGTGGCTCGGCCAGGCGCTGACGGAGCGTCTGGCCTTCGACGAACTCCATCACCAGAAAGATTTCGCCGTCGGTTTCGAGCACATCATAGACACCGGCGACGTGCTGATTGGTCAGCCCTGAAGCGTACTGCGCCTCGCGCAGGAAGCGTCGCCGGTAATCCTCATCGGCCTGCAACCGCGGCGCGACGCGCTTGAGCGCAACCGGGCGCTTCAGCCGGGTGTCATCGGCGCAGTAGACCTCGCCCATGCCGCCAGCGCCCAGACGAGCGCGGATGGCAAAACGGCCCACTGTCTTGCCCGTCAGGTCGTTCGCCTCACCCGGCGTCCCGGGTTGCTTCGCAGGCTGCGGCATCATTCCATGCGGGCGGTAAAGGTGGGGTCGTGAATCAACCTTTCACGATTCCCGGGGCTTCGAAACCGTGAAGGCGCCAACCCGGATGTTGCCAGCACAGCGTGTGCGGGTCATCGGCCGAGTCCTGCGCCCGCCCTCCAGCTTTGGGCCGCCATGTTACTCTCACCCGGCAGCAGAAGCAATAAAGCGCACTCTCTGAACTGAGCGGGTGGACAGCGATGGCCAGGCGACAGCTCATGACGCAATGCGAATGGTCCAACGCCTCTGCAATTGAAAATACACCGTCCCTGATGTATTCCTGGACATCTCAAGAAGGAAAAACCGGGCTGATCCTGCCCTCGCCCTGCGAGGACCGCTCAGACCTACAAACGCGGAGGCACACATGCGGTGCAACCCTTCGGCAAGCGCTGCGGAACCTCTTGCTCATCGCAAGCTGCAATTATGTCTTTCGCTCGCCTGCCTGACCTGGCTGACGCTCGGAGCCGCGGGCCAGGCGAAGCGAACTCCCGAAGGAACTTTGCCGGGGGACGTTACGGTCATCCGGGCGGGCACTCTGATCGATGGCCGGAGCGATTCGCCGCGGACCAACCAGGTGATCGTGATTCGCGGCAACCACATCGAGAAGGTGCAGGACGCTGCGGCGGCCCAAGTCCCCGCCGGGGCGAAGGTCATCGACCTCTCGCAGGCGACGGTGCTGCCTGGGCTGATCGACGCGCACACCCACATCTTCTTGCAGGGCGAGGACCCGTCCGAAGGCGGATATGACGTGCAACTGCTGCGGCAGGGACTGGTCTTCCGCGCCGCGCGCGCCACGGTCGCAGCTCGCCGGGCGCTCGAGCAGGGCTTCACCACCATACGCGATGTGGAGACCGAGGGCGCGGGCTACGGCGACATCGGAATCAAGCAGGCCATCGAGCAAGGCTACATCCCGGGGCCGCGGATCTTCGCTTCGACCCGCGCCATATCAACGACCGGCGGTTATCCCCTTGAGGGCTACGCGCCGGAGATCGAAGTGCCCAAAGGCGTGCAAATCATTGACGGCGCGGTGCAAGCGCGCAAGGCGGCGAGGGAACAGCTCGACCGCGGCGCCGACTGGATCAAAGTGTATATGACGCATCGCTCGTGGCTCGACAAGCAGGGCAATCTGGTCACTCAGCCGACACTGACGCTCGAGGAGCTGAAGGTGATTGTGGACGAGACGCACGCCTGGGGCAGGAAGGTCGCCTGCCACGCTTACAACGGTGAGGGCCTGCGCCGTGCGCTCGATGGCGGCTGCGATTCGATTGAGCACGGCCTGGAACTTGACGACGCCTCGATCGCGCAAATGGTCCGCCAGGGGACCTGGCTTTGCCCCACCCTGACTGCTTACTACTATTACTGGTCGCCGGAGAACACCCCGGGGGGCCAGCGCGACCGCAAGCGCGTGGCCTTGCACGTCGTTTCCTTTCAGAAGGCACTGCGCGCCGGGGTCAAGATCGCATTTGGCACGGATGTGGGCGGCTTCTCGTGGTCCGAGCCCATGGCGCAGGAATTTGCGCGCATGGTGGAGATGGGAATGTCGCCGATGGATGCCATCCGGTCAGCCACTTCGCGCGCCGCGGAGATGCTCGGCATGCAGGGAGAGTTGGGCGTGATCGCCCCCGGCGCCTATGCAGACCTTATCGCGGTTGCGGGCGACCCGCTGAAGGAAGTCAATGAATTGCGGCGTGTGAGATTTGTGATGAAGAACGGCAGCCTGTTTAAGGATGAATTCCGCTGAAAAGTCGAAAATCCAAGGTCAAAAGTCGAGAGACATGAACAAATCGAGAGCTGCATCGAGTCTTGAGTCTTGACTGTCTGCCTGTTCCATCACGGCTCGACACGCACGCCGTTCCAAAACGCCACATAGTCCTTGATCTGCCGGACGGCGTCTTTGGGGTCGGGATAATACCAGGCGGCATTCGAATTGCGCATTCCGCCCGCTTCGATGTCGTAGTAGTGCGCCACGCCCTTCCAGGAACAGACTGTCGTTTTGTCGCTGGGCTTGAAGTGGGCCCGCCGAACCGCGTCCGGCGGGAAATAGTGATTGCCCTCGACCACTACGCACGAGTCGCTTTCCGCCAGCACCACGCCTGCCCAGATCGCCTTGGCCATCTCGCCCTCCGCCAAGAGTCTCGCACCGCCCTGCGTCTTTCCTCATTGTAACCAGGCTCTCTGAAGCGGGCAACCACCGCGACAACGAAACTTCCGGGGCAACGCCGGGTTGAGATTAATAGTCATACGAAGTATAGAATGGAATGCGACGCCAGCGCGCTTCCCCCGCGAGGAGGCCGACAGCGCGTCTTCAGGAGATCCAAGCCGTGATTGGCAAACAAAATCATTCGGGTCGCTTCACTCGCCCGAGCCGGACGTTCGTGCCCTTGTTCCTGGCCGGGGCGCTGGCGGGCGCATTGCTCGCCTCCGCAACCTGGGCGGGAGCGCGGAGCACCGCTGGCGCGGCACGGGAGCGGTCCGCCCCGCTCAGCAAGGCATTCAAAGGCCGGCTGCCCATCACCGAGCTCAACGAGGATGAAGCCATCCTGCACGCCTTGAATCGCCTGGGGTACGGCCCGCGGCCGGGCGACGTTGACCGCGTTCGCAAAATGGGTCTGGAGCGATGGATTGACCAGCAGCTTCATCCGGAGGCGATTGACGATTCTGCTATGGCAGCGCGCCTGGACGCCTACCCCACGCTGGCCATGACGCCGGCCAAGCTGCTTGAGGATTACCCTGCGCCGGAGATGGCGGCCAAGCGCATGGGCATCAGCGTCGAGGAGTACCGCAAACGGCAGGAGGCTACCGCCCGGCAGCAGGCAGCCGCGGGCCAGGGGATGCGCGCGCCTGGGGAGACGGGCCCGCAGCGCGTGGTCAGCGAGCTGGCCATGGCCAAGCTCACACGGGCGATCTACAGCGAGCGCCAGTTGAACGAGCAATTGGCCGACTTCTGGTTCAACCACTTCAATGTGTTCGTATACAAGGACGCGGACCGCTGGCTGGTGACCTCCTACGAGCGCGACTTCATCCGGGCGCATATGCTCGGCAAGTTCAAGGACTTGCTCTCCGCCACGGCGCACAGCCCGGCGATGCTTTTCTACCTGGACAATTGGCTGAGCGCCGACCCCAACGCGTTTGAGCGCATCAAGCATCTGACGCCGCAGCAGAGGACGATGCAGCGGGGGCTTCCGCCGCTCGGGGGCAAGCGGGGTCTGAATGAGAATTACGGCCGCGAGTTGCTCGAGCTGCACACGGTCGGGGTGGACGGCGGCTACAACCAGCGAGACGTCATTGAAGCGGCGCGCTGCTTTACCGGCTGGACGCTGCGCAACCGGGAGACCAATCCCGAGTTCTACTTCGACAACCGCCTCCACGACCCCGGCGAAAAGAGAATCATGGGCAAGAAAATCCATGCCGGCGGGATCAAGGACGGCGAGAAGGTGCTGGAAATGCTCGCGAAGCATCCCAGCACGGCGCGGTTCATCTCCACTAAGCTGGCCCGGCACTTTGTTTCCGACACGCCCCCTCCGGCGCTGGTGGAACGCCTGGCCAAAACCTTTCTGAAATCTGACGGCGACATTCGCGCCGTGCTGCAAGCGATGATTTACTCTCCGGAGTTCTGGTCGCGACAAACCTACCGCGCCAAGGTCAAGAAACCATTCGAGCTGGTGGTCTCCACCGCCCGCGCCCTCGGCAGCGACGTGGACACGCCGACGCCGCTGGTGCAGTGGACGGCGCGCATCGGCGAGCCGCTCTACCAATGCCTCCCGCCCACCGGTTACGCGGACAAGGCCGAGGCCTGGGTGAACACCGGTGCGCTGCTCAACCGGCTGAACTTCGCCATCGCCTTAGCCAGCAACCGTATCCGCGGGACCCGCGTCGAACTGGCCGCCTTGGTTGGAACCGACGTCGCAACCAACCCGAAGGCGGCTTTCGATCGCGCCATTGACCAGTTCCTGGCCGGGCAGGTGTCACCGGAAACCCGTACCACGCTTGAGCGAAAGTCCACGGACCCGCAGGTGCTGCGCGCCAAGCTGGACGACCCCGTTCAGCAGGTGGACCTGGGCGTTCTCACGGGATTGGTATTGGGCTCTCCGGAATTTCAGCGGCGATAAAAAGAACGGGGGCAGAATCACTCTGCCCCCGTCAAACTGTCGTTCCGCCAGGATTACTCAGTCACAAGCGGGCAAGCTGGGCCGCCCGCCGCGGGCCGCGAAACCCCCGAAGAGGCTCCGCAAGCGCCTAATTCTGTTCGACTGCAGCGCCAGCCTCAACTCCTCCAGCGTCTCGTCAATCTCCTTCACCGCCTTGGCGCGATGTCGCCGCAATCCCCATCGTTAATCGCTTGTACCTCTCGAATTCCTCCTCAGTGTCGCCGGCAGCTCTGGCGACCATCAGTTCTACCGCTCGGAGGATTCCACCCTGCCTATGGTGTTTTGCTGCGCTGCGATCCAGTAAACCCCTCAGTTCACGATGAGCGTCACCGTTGCGCTGTGCGACACGCCACCCGAAGTGGCAGTCACGGTCAGGGGGTAGGTTCCCGCGGGCGTGCCGGTCTGCCCACCACCACCACCACCGCCGCCACCACCGCCGCCACAGCCCGCGATGAATGCCGCCGCGAGTACTAGCAGGGCCAGCGGCGGGTAGAGCGCCAGCCGCCGCGTGCGCAAGCCGCGTCGCAGCAGCGAGTAGGTCATCAGCGCCAGCAAGGCTGCCAGCAGCCACAGCAACGGGTTCGGCCGCGGCGGCCGTGGCTTTTGCATTGGAGGCACCGCGGAACGCGCCGTGGTCGAGATGGTCAGCACCGAAGTGCCTCCGTTGGTGCCCAACGACGGCGGGTTGAAGACGCCGGCGCTCGCCCCGGGCAGGCCAGTGACGGAGAGAGTGACGTTGTTGGCGAGCATCCCTCCTTGCGTGGCCACGGTGATGGTGAACGTGGCCGAGGCGCCAGCGGCTATCGTCTGTGGGCCGGTCGGTGAGCTGACGGTGAAGCTGGCCGGAGTGAACGTGAGGTGGAAGACGGCCATGCCGAACAAAGTGCTCCCATCACCGAAGCCCGAAATCATGAAGGAGTACCTCACGCCGGACGTGGCAGCGAACGTGACCTTCGAGGTCAGGTCAACCGGGAAATTCACATCGTCGTTGCAGGCCACCGTCGTGAAGGCGCCGAGCGCGGAGCCGGTCACTGCCTGCAGGATCGTGTCGTAATTGCTGCCGCTGGTGTCCGCCGTGATGGTGCCGTTCGATGGCGCGATGAAGTAGTACCAGATGCTGTGCGTGTCCGTCGTGTCTTCACCGTTGGTGCAGGTAACGGCGTTCGGGACAGGCTCGCCGACCTCCGTCGTTGCCCCGGAGGTGTCCTTCATGTCCGTGAAGGGCGTGGGGCTGGCGGTAATGGCATTGGCGAAGTTGTCGTTCGCAGGAGGCGGTCCGCTGACGCTGAAGGTCCGGGTATTAGAAGGTCCTCCGCCCGGGGGCGTCGTAAACGCCACGACGGAGACAGCACGACTCGCGGCAATGTCGCTGGCCGGCACCGTTACCTGCATGGAGGCTGCAGAGCAAGTGGTGGGCGTGAGCAGGTCCCCGCCGAAGTCCACCAGCGTTGGAATCGCGCCGCCGCAGGTGAAGCCCGAACCGTTCGCAGTCAGGGTGAAAGCAGGCCCGCCCGCGACCGCGGAGGTCGGATTAATGCTGGCGAGGGTGGGTGCCGTGCCGGTGACGGCGAAGCGCAGGCGGTTGGACTCGGTGGGCGTCTGCGTCGCATCAAAAACCGTCACATCGTGCACGCCCGGGGTCAGCAGGCTCGTGTCAATGGTAGCTGTCAACTGGTTCGCGCTGACAAACGTTGTCGTCACGCCGGTCTGGCTGTGGTCCCATTCCACTTTGGACGTCCCGCTTAGGAAGTTGGCGCCGTCCGCCGTCAGCGTGAAGGTTGCCGAGCCCGCTGCCTTGAATGAGGGAGAAATGGACGCCAGAGCAGGACCTGCGGGAATTGCGCCGAAGATATCAACCGCAAAAACGCCGCGGCCGTGAGTGGCTGCAAAGCCAACCACATTGGTACCGGCGAGGCTGAGCACAGCCACGCGCGGCAGCGCCGTAGCGAAGGTCGTCCAGCTCGTGCCGCCGTTAGTGGTTGTGAAGACGCCGATGTCGGTACCCACGAAAAGCGTGCTAGCCGTGTTGCCAATCACGATGGCGTTTACCGGGGTGTTGGGCAGATTGCTGCTAATGTCCGTCCAGGAGACGCCGCCATCGGTGGTCTTGAAGACATGCCCCTTCGTGTCCGCGCCGAACTTAAAGCCCGAGGCCCCCAGGTAAGCGGTATTACCGGTTGGGTCCGAACCATCGACCGCGATCGAAGTGAAGAACCGATTGGGAAGCGCCGCCGTGTTCAGGTTCGTCCAGGTCGGGCTTGCGCTCAGGGCGTTCGTCGTCCGCCAGACCCGGGCGTTGTCGGTGGCTGCATAGACGACGTTGGAGTTAGAGTTGGCCACGGCGATCACGGCGATCGAACTCACGCCATCCCCCGGCAGGTCGGCGGGCGAATCGGGCGAAATGGCGGTCCAGTTGCTGCCCCAGTCCATGCTCCGGTAGACGCGGAACGTCGGCGTGTACAGAATATTGGTGCTCGAATGATCCATGGTAATAAAGGGAATGAATTCCGTGCGATTGAGGTCGCTTGCAGGGATACCCGACTGGATGGCCACAAAACTGCCCACGCCTCCGCCCGTCAGCGACCTCTGAATGTACGGAAAGTTTCCTGATGTGCACATTATAAAAACGGTGCTGGGTACTGTCCGATCGATCAAATTCGCGGCGCCGTCGCCGCAGGCGATCTGGTCCCAGAGCGCATTGCCGCTGAACGCTATGGTGCCATTGTCCTGCGTGCCACCAACGGCCCGGTTGGCGTTGTTCTCATCCACCGCGAAGCCTGGATAGAACTCGGCCAGGGTCAGTGTCCCGTTCAGAGTAACCCAGTCGAGCGTGCCGGGAGCGGCAGTGGGATTGTCCGTACGCCAGACGCCGCCGTCATTGCCGTCGTACAATTTGGTCCCATCCACGGAGAACACGATGGCGTGCTGGTCCGAGTGCACACGCGTCCCGCTCGCCCCAGTATGAATGTCAGTAAAAGTGACTCCGCCGTTGGTGGACCGAAACAACGTTTGGCCGAGCGACGTTCCTGCTCCCTGGCCTGCGGAGCCGCCGGCGATCACGGTATTGGCGTCAAGCGGAGAGACTGTTATCGCGTGGCTGTAAAAGCACTGCCCGCCGCAATAGTCGAACACTGTGCCGTCGGTGACCTTGGTCCAGTTTGCGCCACCGTCCGTGCTCTTGAACAGTCCGAGCAGGGTGCTAGAGCCACTCGTGCCATCGGCGATGCTAGCGTAAACCGTCGCGGGCGAGGAGCGCGCGATTGCCAGTTCAATGCGGCCAACACCGCTGGTCGGCAATCCCCCAGCTAGCTTGGTAAACGTTGCGCCTGCGTCCGTGGACTTGTAAACTCCGTTGGCCGCCCCACTGACAAGATCGCTGAGCCCCGCATAGGCCAGATTCCCATTCGTGGGATCAAACATTACGCTGTTGCCGGTAGGTCCGCTAACGACTTGGGTCCAAGTCGTTCCTCCATCAGTCGAACGGTAAATGCCGGAGGCGCCCCCACTTCTGCTCGTAAACAGAGCACCCACCAGCACAATACTTGGATTCGTCGGGTGCACCGCGATGGCAGGGATTCGGGCCCCCCCGACTAAATTGCTCAAAGGGCCCACAAAGGGGCCCGCGAGTTGTGTCCAACTGGCCCCGCCATCGATTGACTTCAGGACTCCCGCCCCATAGTAGGTCTCGCCGCCCGTCGTCGGGTTGATGGACACAAAGTCCTGCTCGCCGGTGCCGACATAGATGATGCTGGCGTTCGATGGGGCTATGGCGATCGAACCGGTCGCCAACGAATTCTGCGTATCAGTCAGCGGAGTCCAGTGGGCCCCGGAATCGGTGCTCTTCCAAATGCCTCCGTTAGCGCCCCCGATATAAACCGTTTTCCCCGTTGGATCGCTTGGGTCAACAGCAATGGCCGACACGCGCCCGGAGCTATTAGGCGTGCCGAAAAAGGGGTTGCCGAAGGTGTTGTTCTCTGGCGTCGGCCCGATCGACGCCCCCGTCGAGGAGAAAGGGAACCCAATCCGAGGCTCCACAGACCCTTGCTGCTGCGGTGCGACAGCGTCTTTGGGCGGCCGCAAGCCCATCTTGATTTCCTCCTCGATCATCGCGTCCATTTCCTTCAACGCGTTCAGACGCGCGTTGGGAGGAATGAAGCCCAGCGGATAGGCTCGCTGTCCATAAAACCAGTCATGGCGCTTTTGGAGAAAGTTCTCGTCCTCCGCCACCTGGTGCAGCTCCGGCCCAGTCGCCTGCGCCGGCGTCAAGGAGTGCCCGGACGCAGGGTCCTTCCAGACCTTGGGCGTTTGCTGCGCCCCGGCAAACGAGGCCAGGCACAAGAGCAGGCCTGTCGCGGCGAGCCAGTTCCAGACTCGGATAGGGCTGGGTTTCCTCATCGGAGCCTCCCTCGGTCGTTGCTCAGTCTTGGGTCAACCTTGTCCTGTTGCCTGCTTGCGTTCCAGACGCTTCAATTCCTGGATATGCCGGGCTCAGCGGTCACAGCATTCCGCAAAGTCACGAACTGCCCGGCCAACATCTCGGGAATAGCTCCACAGCGGGGAGGAAGCGGAGAGTAAGAACCGCGCCAGTAGTCGCCGGCAAGAATCCACTGAGAGAAACGAAGCGCACGTCTACGCGTCCCGGGCCCTGCCACGCACGGCTTTCCCGATCTGAACGGCATCATGGAAAGCAGATTTTGATGGACAACCCGGGGAATCCTGCTACCGGGTGAAGGAGTTGTCAAGTGAATCTTCTATTTCGTCGCAGAAGAACTGCTCGCCCCGCCCCCGGCGCAACTCCCGCGGGGCAAAGTCGCGCCATTGCGCATGAAGCTTTGGTAGAATCCCGGCTCTATGGACATCAAGAATCTTGGCGCGACGCTTCTAGTCTTCCTCTTGCTCGGCACTCTAGCTCCCTACCCCGCGCGGCCCGTATGGCGCACCGCGAGCGCGGGAGAGAATCGAGCTGCGACCAGCTCGCAGAGGCTGGCCCGGCCCGCTCCGGGCAAGGGCGAAGGCGGCCAGTCGAAGGCGAAGATTGCCGGCGCCCTGCCCGCGACCCAGGCGAAAACGCAAAAACCCGTCGTGGCGGCGGACTTGGACCGGCGGCTGGCGAAATTCCAGCCGGTTAGGATGCCGTTCCACTCCGAGGGCTTGACGGCTCGCCAGCGCCAAATGGTGGGAAAGCTGGTGGAAGCGTCGCAATACCTCGAAGATATCTTCTGGCGGCAGAGCGACCTGGAGGCGCTAACCCTGTATCGTTCGCTGGCCGGAAGCAAGAAACCGGAAGACGTCAAACTGCGCCGCTTCCTGCTCATCAACGGCAGCCGCTTCGACCTGGTAGACGAAAATAAACCGTTCGTGGGCGCCACACCGATGCCGCCGGGGCGCGGGCTGTATCCGCCCGGGCTCACCCGTGAACAGTTCGAGCAGTACGTCAGCCAGCACCCGGAGAAGAAGGCGGAACTCTACAGCCCGTACACCGTCGTACATCGGATCGGCCAGGCGCTCACCGGCGTGCCCTACCACGTCGCGTACCGGCAATTCCTCGGGCCCGCGGCCCGGGCCTTGCGCGAGGCTGCGGCCTTGAGCGACGACGCTGCTTTTGCAAACTTCCTCCGCCTGCGGGCCCGTGCCCTGCTCACCGACGATTACTACCAGAGCGACCTGGCGTGGCTCGACCTGAAGGACCCGAAGTTCGACGTGATCTTTGCGCCTTATGAAACCTATCTCGACGACCTGCTGGGCGTGAAGACATCCTACGGCGCGGCGGTGCTCGTCCGCAACGAAGCCGAGAGCCGCCGCCTGGAGGTCTTCCAGCAATATGTCGCCGACATCCAGGACGCGCTGCCGCTCGCGCCCGAGGACCGCCCGTCCAAGCGCGGCCACCGCACGCCCATGGAGGTGATGGACGCGCCGTTCCGCGCCGGCGATCTGCGACACGGCTATCAAGCCGTCGCCGATAACCTACCGAACGATCCCCGCATCCATCAGGCCAAGGGGAGCAAGAAAATCTTCTTCAAGAATTTCATGGATGCGCGCGTGAATACCGTCGTCCTGCCGATTGCGCAGCGGTTGATGCGCTCCGACCAGGCCGCCAAAGCCTCAGGGGAAGGTTATCTGGCAGCGGTGATGATGCACGAGGTGTCGCACGGCCTGGGGCCGGCCTTTGCGCGCCTGGACGGCAAGCAGGTGGACATCCGCGAAGCCATCGGGCCGCTGTACTCAGGGCTGGAAGAGGCCAAGGCCGACGTCGTGGGCATGTTCGCCCTGAAATGGCTGGTGGACCGCGGCGCCCTGCCGAAAGAGCGGCTGGAGGAGTATTACGCCTCCTACGTCGCGGGCATATTCCGCACGGTGCGCTTCAGCATCGCCGAGGCGCATGGGCGTGCCGAGATCATGGAGTTCAACTATCTATCTGAGCAGAAGGCCATCACCCGCGACGCCGAATCCGGCCGCTATGTGATCGACTACGCGGGCCTGCCGCAGGCCCTGGCCTCGTTGGCGCAGCAACTGCTGGAGATGGAAGCCACCGGCGATCGCGCCCGCGTCGAGGCCTGGTTTCAGAAATATGCGGTCATGCCTCCAGCGCTTGCCGATGCGCTGGCGAAAGCTTCGGACGTGCCCGTGGACATTGATCCGGTTTTTTCCTTTCCGGAGCCGATTCAATAATGCCGGGAGCCCACGCCCCGGCCGAGGAGCGTTGCCATGGAAAAGCCATACAACCAGAGTATTGAGAACCACGCCCGGGTGGTGACCGGATTCCACAGGGTGGCCCTGCCAATCCTCGCGCTGAATTTTTTCTGGGCCATCTATCGGCTGGTGCGCTCGTTCTCGGCTGATTCGATCTATGCGCGCCTGGACTCCTTCTTCGCGCTCCTGCTGGCCGTGGCCTTGCTCCTGTTGTTCTTCTACGCCCGGATCTTTGCTCTGACGGTGCAGGATCGCATCATCCGCCTGGAGATGACGCTGCGCCTCGAGCGGCTCCTGCCCCCGGACTTGCGGCCGCGGGTGCACGAGTTCACCGTCAGCCAGCTCGTCGCCCTGCGCTTTGCGAGCGACGCCGAGCTGCCCGACCTGGCGCGCCGCGTCCTGGCCGAGAACCTGACCGATCGGAAGGCCATCAAGCGGATGATTAAGAACTGGAAGCCCGATTTCCTGCGCGCATGAAGCAGCCAGTCGCTTTCGGCGCATCTCGAGAGACGGAGACGCAGCGATGACACCGCAGGAGCTGGAAGACCTCTGGACCCGCCACACCGCGGGAGAATTTGTGACCAAGGACGTGGAAGCGACCCTGGCGACCATGGCGGAGGACGCCTACGTGAATCACATGCCGGTGAACTCGGGCGGCCGCGGGAAACAGCAGTTGCGCGCCTTCTATCGCGACAACTTCATCCCCTCCTGGCCGGAGGATTTGCAAATGACCCCGGTGAACCGCGTCGTGGGCGATGCGCAACTGGTGGACGAGTTGCACCTCCGCTTCACCCACAGCCGGCGAATGGACTGGTTCCTGCCGAATGTGGCGCCGACTCACCGCAAGGTCGAGATCGACCTGGTCGTAGTCGTGCAATTCCGCGGGGATAAGCTGGCGTGCGAGCGCATCTATTGGGACCAGGCCACCGTTCTGCGGCAAGTGGGGCTGCTGAAGGACTAGCGGTGCCACTCCTCCCGCCTCAGAAGGCCCCGCCGCGGGCCTGGGCCCGTTCGAGAGCCGAGATTTGGTCTTGACAGACCCCGCCTCCAGAAGCACAATGCCGCTCTCCCCGCTGAGGTCATTCTCCTGCCTCGGCACAAGCCAGGCGGGTAGTCGCGGCCAAGCACCTAATCCGAAGGAGGTCTAGCTTCATGTCCAAGCGCCCGTTTATCCCGTTTGTGCTTGTCCTTGCCTTTGCGTGTTTGCTGCTGCCCGATCAGGCTTTTGCCCAGTTTGTGACTACTCTCTCGATCAGCAAGTCCCATACGGGCAACTTCACCGTGGGCACGAACGGCTCTTACACCATCAAGGTGAAGAACGTCGGCACGGCCTCCACCAGCGGCACGATCACGGTGACCGACATGCTACCGGCGGGCCTAACATTCATTGTGGGCACTGGGACAGGTTGGAGCTGCTCGGCCTCGGGCCAAACCGTAACCTGCACGAACGCAGGCCCCATCGCCCCCACCGCGAGCAGCACGATCACGCTGACGGTCAGTGTGGGCGTGGCCGCAGTGCTCGGTGTGTCGAACACGGCCAGTGTATCCGGAGGCGGGGCCGCCAGCGTCAATTCCACACCCGACGCGACTACGGTGAACAAGACCGTGAAGTCCGGGCCAGCCGTTTACATCTCGACCTTCGCCGGGCAGCAGATCCTTGTCGTGGATGGCGCCGTAGGAACGACAGTCGCCATCCATACCGAGACATTTGCCAGTTCCTTCTCCCCGGAAGACATCGTCGTCGGACCGGACAAAAGGATTTATATTTGCGATCCAGGCCACAGCAAGATCTACCGGGTGCGGCAGGACAACAAGAACACCAGCTTTGAGACCATCTACAATCAGAATGGCAGCACGTCGCTGCCCGCTTTTCCCGAAGGGCCCAGCTTTAGAGACAATGACCTTTACTTCAACACGCACTTTCTTGAAGGTGGCGGCAGCAATGGCGGGGTTTGGAAGATTACGGGCGCCACCGGTACCGTTCCTTTCGGAGGGTTTACTCCGACAAAGGCGTTCGACAGCGCCGCATCGGGCGAAGGCACGGCGTTTGACACGAGTGGCAATCTCTATGCCGTGGAGCGGTCGAGCAACCAAGTGTTGAAATCTAGCTCGCCCTACACGTCCTCCACCGTCTTTATCCCCCAGTGCAGCGAGTGCACGGTCCTCGACAATCCCATCGGCATCGCCGTGAGGAACAGTGACGGTCACATCTTTGTGGCCAACGCTGGCTCTACGCTTCAGAACATCAACCATTTTGATTCCACCGGCGCACTTGTGGAAACGTACGCCAGCTTCTCAGGCACCGACTTTCCTTTCTTCTTGGAGTTCGACGCATTGGACCGGCTCTACGTCGTCACGAACGACTTGTCTGGCGCGGGCGGAAAGGTGTGGCGGATAGACCCGCCGGGCGGCGAGACGAACCTGGTGTTTCTGGTCGCTCTCTCCACCTCGATACCGGGAGTTGCCTCCAACGAAGCCGTGGGCTTGGGGGTCGCGCCGACCGCTGCCATCACGAAGACGTACAGCGTCAGCCCTCCGTCACCCGTGACCAATACGTTCGACTTCTCGACGGATCAGGTCAAGATCACCTTCCCCGCCGTCGGCACTGCCTTCAATCTGACCGTGTTCCGGGAAGAGATACCAGAGGCCCTGCTGGGGCTCCAACTGGCGACGAACTTCGCGAATATCCCGTGCGCGGAATACAACTCTGACCGCGGTACCTGCGTCGTTTATGAGGAGCTTGACGGTACGACACTGAACCCGCTGCCAACTGTGGATTTCACGGGGCCGGTCGATTTCCAGGTCTTCTACCCCGGCATAGGCACAATCGGCACTCCCGTGCTGGCGCACGCCCGGGATGGCAGTCTCCAGACGCCCGTAGACCAGTACGACGAAAACGAGTTGACAGGCTTCACGCTGGCCACTTCGGTGCCGTTGACCGATCCGACCGGCATGGATGGCAGCTCGGGCGGCCTCTCGCGGCACGTGGCCCTGAACACGCCGCTGGTACTGGCCGGCACCACCTTCTGCGGCTTCGACCCACCCGTGGCACAGGGGGGCCTAACATTCAGTAAGCCGCAGACCATCGCGATCAAGTTCAGGATCGCCACTTCGGGCGGCTCTTGTGCTGCGGGGCCGTTCATTACCAACGCCGTCTCGCAGCTCTGGCTCTTCGACGTGACCACCAGCACGTTCATTACGCCGGGCCCTTCCGGTAGTTCCAGCGCCCCGAACCTCTTCCATGTTGACACGACGTCCGGCGAGAACATCTTCAACCTGAGCACGAAAGATCTCGCGCCGGGAACCTACATCTTTACCATGACTTCCAACAGCGTCTCGGCGCAATTCAGCTTCTTCTTCTTGACGCAATAACGGCTCGTTTCGGAAGGAAAAGAGTCGGGTCCGCTTGTCGGACCCGGCTCTTTCTGTATCTGGCTAGGGTTTGACGGGCTGCGCGGTGATGGGGGCCAAATCGGCGCGCTTGAGGATGGCGTCGCTCTTCGCTTCTTTGTGAATTACCTCCAGGATGCGGAAAGCTTCGGCTTGGTGCCGCGCCGCTTCGGCGGCATTCCCGGTAGCCTGAAGCGAGCGAGCCAGCAGGTAGTGACCCCGGGCCAACTGGGCCTGCAAGCCCAACTTCTCGCCGGTTCGCAAGGCCGCTTCGAGTTCCGTGCGGGCCGCGGCATATTCCCTGGTATTCAAGAAAGCCTCGGCGAGGTCCAGGGAAGCATCGGCGGAAAGGGATTTCAACCCGAGCCGCTCGGCCTGCTGCACTGCACTTTTCAACGAGCTGATGACCGCCTGGGAACGCCCTTCCTTGATGGCCACCCTGGCCAGATGGATACTGGAAAGTAGCAGCACGCGGGGCTCGGCCCCTGAGGCCGCCTCGGCGGCCCGTTGGAACAGGCTCCCGGCCGATTTCAGATCGCCCCGGTAGAAGAACGCATTCCCCTGAAAGTCCAGCGCCTGCGCAATGAGGGTTTTGTTCTGGAGTTCGCGGGCGAGCTTCAAGGCCTCGTCCAGGGTCTTCTGCGCTTCATCAAAGCGGCCGACCTGGCTAAGCGAGTTGCCATAGCCACTCAGGATCTCGGCCATCCAGAAACCATGCTCCTGGACATCCCGCAGGGTTTTCAGGGCGTCTTCCTTGGAGCTGAGCGCTGCCCCGTAGCGTCCCTGATATCCGAACAGGATCCCCATGCTGTTGGACACAATTGCGGCGCGGAGCTTGTCCCCGGCGCTGCGGAAGAGCTCCAGTGCCCGGACGTAATTGGTGAGCGCCCGATCGTACTGGCCCATGCTAGAGAATGTCTCCGCCAGGTTGTACAGTGTTTCGCCAAGCTGAGCAGGGACCTTCAATTTCTCGCGGAACTGCAGGGCATTTTGATAATAGGTCAGCGCTTCGTCGTATTGCGTTCTCCCCAGATAGATGTTGCCGATATTGTTCAGCAGCACAGCCTGCGCGCTCTCGTTGCCGAGGTCGCGCTGCATTTGCAGCGCCTCCTTATAAAGCTTCAGCGCCTCGTCGGGCTTGCCGTGGTCCTTATAAAACACGCCGAGATCAAGTAGGGTGTCGCCGATGCCGCTTTTGTCGCCGATCTCGCGCCGGAGCTGCAGCGCTTCGCGAAAGTTCTTCAAGGCCTCGTCGGGCTTGCCTAAGCGGTTCTCGACCTTGGCAATCTCGTTCAGGCTGAGCGCAATGCCGCGCTTCTGGCCCAGTCGCCGTTTGATAGCCAGCGACTCCTGGTAATTGCGCAGCGCGTCATCCAGCCGGTTCAGGTCCCGGTAGGCCACTCCCGTGGCGTGAAGAATGGCTGCTTTTTCCTCATCGTTTTCGAGCTGCACGGAGAGGCTCAGCGCGCGGCTCAGATCCTCGAGTGCGGCCTGCGGATTGCCGCTCTTGATGCGCACCCGGCCCGTGGCGTACAACGCGTCCACGTACTTCGGGTCGCGCTCGAGCAGCTTGCCGTAATACTTCAGCGCCTGGTCGAACGCGCCGGTTTTCTCATAGAGACCTGCCAGATTGAACTGCACGTCCGGATCGTCTGGGGAAACCTTGATGAGATTCTCGTAGGCCTCGATGGCCTTCGGCGTGTCGTTCAGGATGCGCGCGTGGTCGGCCTGGATCAGATAGCGCTCCGCCTCCGGGAGCTTCTCACTCAGCTCCTTGGCCTTGCGCGACATCTGCTCGGCTTTGTCGTCGTAACCGAGGTTCGAGTAGGTGAGCGCGAGGCGCGAATAGGCCAGAGCAAATTCCGGGTCCTGCTGCGTGGCGGCTTCAAAACGTTTTGCGGCCCCGAGGTTGTTCCCCGCGCGCAGCAGCTCGAGACCTTCGTTGTACGCACGCAGCGCCTGGACGGAGTTCGAAGACGGGCGCAGGGCTTTCGCCCGGAGTTCCTTGAGCACATCAGGGGATAACGCCAGGTTCCGTTGGATGTCCTGCGCCAACTGCTCGACCGCCTTGAGCAGCTCATTTTCGCTGGGCGCCTCGGCCTTCACCGGAATCGTGCGCTGGCGTTTCAGGTCCTGGAGCGTCGCATCAATGCGGATCTGATTGCCGATCTTGAGGAACTGTCCCCAGACCAGGGTTTGGGCGTTACTGAATTCGGCCAGGCGTTGCAGCGTCCCCGGATCGAATTCGGCATTGGCGGGGATGCGCAGGTCTTTGAGGATTTGGTGCAGTCGGTCGGCCGGAACGGTGCGCAGGGCTGCGGACTGCCCCACGTCCGTGCGTAGCATCTCGGCCAGGTTCGGGCCGAGCCAGTCCATTGACGGGTCGCCCGAGGCGTTGCGGAACGGTAGGATGGCCAGTGAAACCGGTTGGACCGTCGCGCCGGGACTGAACGACAGATGAACCGGAAGCTTGCGTAGCGCGAAACCTCCGGCCGCCAGGACGAGAAGGGCAGCTCCGGCGACGATCCACTTGCGTGAGGAGGGCAAATCGAGCAGCCATCGCACTGGTGGAAACGACGTCAGCGCCGGCGGCCGCGCCGTGAAGATCGTGCCGGTCCCCAGCCACGCTTCCAAGTCCTGCCGGATCGCCGTCGCTGACTGGTAGCGAAGCTCTGGATCGATTTCCAGGCATTTGGCCACAATGTCACTCACCGGCGTCGGCAGGCTGGGATCCAGCTGCGCTGCGGACATGGCCCGCTCTTGCGTGCGCTTAAACATCAGGCCCATCGCCGATTCGGCCTGGTAGGGCATCTTGCCGGTGAGCAGCTCGCAGAAGATGATGCCCAGGGTAAACAGGTCCGAACGCGCATCTACGTGCTCGCCGCGCACCTGCTCCGGCGACATGTACTCCGGCGTGCCCATCAGCGCCCCGGTCTGCGTCATGCCACCCAGCTCGACCGACCGCGCGATGCCGAAGTCCATCACCGACACCTTACCCTGTTTATCCAGCATGATGTTCTGGGGCTTCAGGTCGCGGTGGACCACGCCCTCGGCGTGCGCCGCCTCCAGCGCCAGGCAGACCTGCTGCATGATTCCGACCGCTTCTTCGACTGTAAACTTGCCCTTCTCGGCGAGGAGGGCCCGCAGGTCCTGACCCTCGATGAATTGCATGCTGATGAATTTGATCCCGTCGGCCTCGGCCAGGTCGAAGATGCGGATGACGTTCCGGTGCGTCACCTGCCGCGCCAGGATCAGTTCCTGCTTGAATCGCTGGAGAATTTCCGGGCGTCCGGCGAGTTCCGGCCGGATTACCTTTAGAGCCACCAGGCGGTCCAGCTCGCGATCTCGGGCCTGATAGACGGCGCCCATGCCGCCCTGCCCGAGCAACTGGAGGATTTCGTAGCGATTTCCGAGTACGGTGCCCGGCTGGAGGGTTGCCGGGGAGCCGGCGGCGAATTCTCTCCGTGTGACGGGCGCCGGGACCGACCAGCCTTCCGCCACGTGCAGGGTGTCGGTGACCGTGGCCCCCCCGGCTTCAGGGGGCGTGACCGTCATTGTGGCGCTGCTACTGGGAAGCGGCGTCTCGCACTTTTCGCAGCGGGCCGCTGCGGGAGGGTTGGTGAATTGGCACTGGGGACAGTCCATAGCGGTGCCGTCAGCCGGGCTGCCGGAGGCTTTCACATTAGGGATTTCCCGCGGCGAAATCAAGCGTTCCCACACGCCTTCCGCTTTACCCTGCTGATGGTGTCTTCCTCTTGCTTGACCTGCGCTTCCGGCGGTCCGCTCCTCGGACGTGTTCTCTCACACTTCATCGAAGGGAGCTGGTTTCCGATCGGGTGTAAGAAACATCTCCCTGGGCTGCCAAATGCATCTATAAAGGATGCCCAGCCACTCAAAGAGTGGGGGACCCCCTATGCGACGATGCCCCGCATACGCACTAGTGGCCGTGGCAGCGGTAGTCATCTCGCTGGCCTGCGGTTGCGGCGGAGGAAGCTCCGCTCCACCGCCCTCGCCGGTTCCCAATATTTCTGTCGTCGTCTTTCCCCCGTCCACGACTGTTCAGGCGGGAGACACCCAGCTCTTCACTGCTACCGTCACGGGTACTGCGCAAACCGCGGTGGACTGGAGCGTGAACGGCGTTCCCGGCGGGAACAACACGGTCGGCACAATCACTCCCTCGGGCCTTTACACCGCTCCGGCGAATGTCCCCAACCCGCCGACAGTCTCAGTGACTGCGGCTCTGCACGCGGACCCGACCCGCTCCGGCAACGCTAGCGTGACCATCCTTTCCCCGGGGACCGGGCAGGCCAATCGCGCTCAGCAGGCCTTCCCGATCAAGCTGGGCACGTCGGGCGGGAATGACCTCGACTCCACCACCAGCAGCAACACGATTACGTGCTGCTCCGGGACGCTGGGGGCACTGGTGACCCGCGGCGGCATACAGTATGTTCTGAGCAACAATCACATTATCGCCCGCCGGGACCAGGCGGCCGCCGGCGAAGCGATCTCTCAGCCCGGCCTCGTAGATACCCACTGCGCCCTCACCGGTAACAAGGTGGCGAGCTTCTCGCAGTCTGCGCCGCTGCGCACCAGCAATGTAGACGCAGCCATCGCTCAAGTCCTGTCTGGCACAGTGGATTCCACTGGAGCCATCCTCGAGTTCGGCAGCGCGACTCAGCCGGCGCCTCCGGCAAGCTCCTTGCTCATTTCGACCATCGGCATGCAGGTGGCCAAGAGCGGCCGCTCCACGGGTCTGACCTGCTCCTCTATCCAATCCATCAACACGGATGTGCAGGTGGATTACCTGCCAGGGTGCAATTCCGGAACTCGGTTTACCGTAACCTTCACGAATCAGGTGATCGTCGGCGGAGGATCATTCAGCGCTGCCGGCGACTCCGGGTCGCTGATCGTCAACTCCCAGACGGCGCAGCCGACTGCTCTGCTCTTCGCCGGAAGCTCAACGGACTCGGTCGCAAACCCCATCCAGGACGTGCTCAACGCTCTCAAAGATCCCAGTGCCGGCACAGTTCCCAGCGTGGTGGGCGGCGACCAACACACCATTTCTTGTCCGGCGGGTCCCTCGCTCGCGGCGGCACAGGTTGTGGCGCCTCCGGCAGACCGGCTCGCGGCTGCTGACGCGGCGAAGAGCAAGTACACCGGCCAGCTCATGGCGGATCCTGCCATCATTGCTGTGGGCGTCGGCGCGAGCGCTGACAGTCCGGGCGAACCCGCGGTTGTGCTCTACCTCGAGCGAGGCAAATCGCACAACCCCGTCCCTGCCGAACTCGACGGCGTGCGCACAAGAGTCATCTTCACGAACCGTTTCCGCGCACGGGTGGCGACGTCCTCAGCCGGCGCTTCGGGCCTGACCCAGGCCCTGTCCGAGGCGGAGGTCCAACGCGCCGCAACCGCCAAAGGCAAGTATGCGCAGCGCCTGATGGCCGACCCCGCGGTATTCGCCGTGGGCGTGGGCGCAAGCGGTGACAATCCGGAAGAAGCGGCGCTCGTCCTGTATGTGGATCAGGCCAAGGCTTCCGGAGTATTCCCTATTCAAATGGAGGGTGTGCGAACAAAGATCATCTACACAGATCGCTTTCGCGCCTTTGGCTGGAACGAGAAATACCCCAATGTCTGCAGTTCAAGGCAGCCTTTCTAACAGGCTACCCCATCACCTCACCTTCGGCGAGCAGTCGTTTGAATTCGGGGTCTTCGTGCAGGCAAGTCAGGTCCGGGTCCCGGGCCGCCCAATCGAGATTCGGAAACCCGACCTCCTTCGCCTTCCGGAGCATCTCCAGAGCTTCTGGCTTTTTTTGCATGATTCCATAGGCGCAGGCGGCGTTATACAAAATGTTCGAGTCGTCCGGACGGAGTGCAACCGCTTTTTGCAACTCCCGGATGGCCTCCTTCTCTTTATTGAAGAAAGCGTAGTTTACGGCCAGCAAGATCCGCGCACGGACGTCTTCCGGAATCAACTCGAGCTGTTGCTCCAGAGCTCGCGTTTGGCGTTCACGCAGGATACGTGCAGCTTCCATCTGCCCCAGACGCTCGAGTGAGAGGGTATAGGGGATATAGATGTTGTAGTCGTCGCCGCTGATTTCGATAGCGCGGTTGGCCACCGCCGCAGCCTCCTCCCAGCGGTCTGAAGCGAAGCAGGCTCGCCCCAGGACCTTGTAGGCGCCCTCGCAATCGGGTTTGCGCTCGATCGCTTGGCGGGCGCACTGGATCGCCTCGTCGTATTTCCGCTGCGCTTCGAGGATCAGCGCACGGGCCGCGAGCACTTCCGCAAGCTGTGGCTCGAGCTTCACGGCCTGTTCGCACGCTGCGAGGCCCTTCTCCACCCAATGCGCGTCCCGATCGTACCAGTCATGGAAGAGCCCACAGACGCTGGCCAGGCCCGCATAAGCCAGGGCGAAGCCCGGGTCGAGCGCAATCGCATGCTCGAACATCTGGATGGCAAATTCGAGGTTGGGACGCGTGTGCCGGCGGGTGTAGTTGCGTCCCCGTAGATAGTAGTCGTAGGCCTGCGCGTTTTCCGTGGGCTTACGCGCAATGGCCCGTTCTTCCTGCGGCGAGAGCGTGATGCGCAGGGCCTGGGTGATGCTTCGCGCAATTTCGTCCTGCACCTCGAAAACGTCCTTAAGTTCCCGGTCGAAGCGTTCCGCCCAGACCGAGTGGCCCGTGCGCGTCTCCACCAGTTGGGCCGTGATGCGGAGCCGGTTGCCGGCCCGGCGCAGGCTGCCCTCCAGGACATAGGCGGCGTTGAGCTGGAGCCCGACCTGCGGGGCGCTCCCGGACTTGTCGCGGAAGGAGACCACCGCCGAACGCGAAAACACGTGCAGCTCTTTGATCTTGGACAGCTCCGTGATGACGTCTTCGGTCATGCCGTCGCGGAAGTACTCGTCTTCCTTGGCCCGGCTCAGATTCTCGAAGTAGAGCACCGCTACCGATTTTACTGCCGGTACCGCGGCGGCCCCGGCGCGTCCCGAATCCGACTCGCGTTTCAGGCGTTGCAGATCGGCGCGCAGCCGGGCGGCGCTCGCATAGCGTGAACTGCGGTCCTTCTCCAGTGCCTTCTGGATCACCTGCTCCAGCCCAGGGGGCACGTTGCGGTTCAGGATCGCCGGCGATGTCGGCGCGCGATTCAGGATCGCCTCAAAAATCACCGCCGAGGTGCTGCCGGCAAAGGCCTGCCGGCCGGTGGCCATCTCGTAAAGCACCACCCCCAAAGAAAACAGATCGGTTCGCGAATCCACCTCTTCTCCGCGCGCCTGCTCCGGCGACATGTAGGCCACCGTCCCCACGGCGGCGCCGGAGCTGGTAAGATGCTCAGTCGCGAGAGTGACCCCCTCACTCGAGGCCATAACGCCCGCTGTCTCCCCCACCCTCTGGCGCTGCGGTGCCAGTTTGGCCAAGCCGAAATCGAGGATCTTGGCCTGCCCGCGCTGCGTCACGAAGATGTTTGCGGGCTTGATGTCTCGATGGGTGATTCCTCTTGCGTGGGCAGCGTCCAGGGCGTCGGCGATCTGGATCCCCAGCTCCAGGAGATCGTCGGTGTCGAGCGGCCGGCCGGCGATCCGGTGCTTGATCGTTTGGCCTTCGAGATACTCCATGGCGATAAACGGCTGGCCATCGTGCTGGTCAACGTCGTAGATCGTGCAGATGTTGGGATGGTTCAGGGCGGATGCGGCGCGGGCTTCGCGCTGAAAGCGCTCCAGCGCCTGCCGGTCCTTGGCCAACTCGCCGGGCAAAAACTTCAGGGCCACACTGCGGCCGAGGCGGATGTCTTCGGCCTTGTACACCACGCCCATGCCACCGCCGCCCAGCTTTTCCAGAATGCGATAGTGGGAAACCGTCTGGCCAATCATGAATAGAGGAGCCTGAGCGCGGCATGTTACGCCGCAGATGGAAGGGTGTCAACGCGCACGGATCTTTGAATTGGAAACGATCATCGTATCTCTTACGAAGCTGGTATGTTTGGGCGACAAGCGTGGGCGGGAGTTGGCCGCCCGGCGGGGGAGGGCCATCGGCGGGTGGCGCGAGCCCGTCCCTGCGGGCTCGGCCACCTGCCGGCAAGAGGCCGGCCTACGTCGTCTTCGTTGCGGGCGTTGGTAGGTGCGTTGTCGCGGTGGCCGCGCGAGTGTAGCTGGGTTTGTCCTGGCTCGTCTCTTTGTCGCTGGTGCGATCGATCTCGATCGAACCTTTGAAATAGGCGCCGTCCTCGATCATGATCCGCGCCGTGGTCAGGTCGCCGACCACCGAACCGTCCTTCTTGATCTCGATGCGGTCGCGGGCGCGGAGATTGCCCTTGACGGTGCCATAGACGACCACCTCGCGCGCGACAACGTCGGCGGTCAGCTTGGCGCTGGCCCCGACGGTGAGTTTGCGGTCCTCGAGCTGGACCAGTCCCTCCACGCTGCCGTCAATGTGCAGGTCCTCGTTCCCGGTGATCTCGCCCTTCACGTGCAGGCTGGCACCCAGGCGCGCCGAAGCGCGATCCGGGGTGGTGGTCAGCGGACGGATAGCGTCAGTACTCATGGCAGTTCCCTCCAAAGATGTCGAAACGGGCTTCGGCGGAATCGTTCCCGGTGGATTGGGCAGAGCCGTCTGCGGCGTTTCGGCTTTCTTGTTCCACATGGCCCCCTCCTCGGATCAGAGACACCGCCAGAGTGACTCTGCCACCAGACTGGGGAGACCAACAATTTAGCCCTGCTGCGCAATCCGAGCAAGCGAAAAATCATTGGAAGTATACCTTTAGGCAAGCCCGCAGGCAGAGTTGTCAGTTGTCAGCCGTCAGCTTCTAGCCGGTCGAACAGCCGAGCTCGATTGACCGGTCAGCACAGAATCTGGCCTCCCGCTCGGGAACGAGGCAGGATCCAGCATGGCTCTTTTTTCACTGAAGCCTGAGAACAGAAGATTCAGTACTTGCGTAAGACGCCGATGACGCGGCCCTGGATTTTCACCTCGGAGGCCGGGACGACGATTGGCTGCATCTCGGAGTTAGCTGGCTGGAGGCGGATCTTGCCGCCGGACTCGCGGTAGAAGCGCTTGAGGGTTGCTTCGCCGCCGCCGACCAGCGCGACGACGATTTCGCCGGGATTGGCCACCTGGGTCTGCTCGACCACAATAAAGTCGCCATCGAGGATGTGGTCTTCCACCATCGAATTGCCCTTCACCTGTAGGACGAAGGAGTTGCCTCCGCGGGCGAAATCACCGAGCGAAATCGTCTCGCGGTCTTCGACGGCCTCGAGCGGCTGGCCTGCGGCGATGCGGCCGGCCAGCGGCAGCTCGATTGCCTGGCGTTGGATCACCTGCTCGCGAACCGGCTTGGGGAGCTGCATCACCTCAATCGAACGGCTCTGGTTGTAGCCGCGGCGGATGAAACCCTTGCGCTCGAGCGTCGTCACGTGCTTGTGCACCGTCGCCAGCGAAGTCAGCTTCAGCGAGCGTGCGATCTCCTCAAAGCTCGGCGAGTAGCCGTTCTTGTTCAGGAAGCCGACCAGGAAATCCAGGACCTCTTTTTGCCGCTTCGTGAGTGCCATGGCGCGCTCCCTCCCCCGCTCGTTCAGCCAGCTTAGGCGAATTAAAAGCGAAAGTCAAGAGTTTCTCTTTAGCCGCGTGCTTTCCACAAGGCGTCGTACTGCCATCCCTGCGGGCGCTAAGATGGGCGGAGATGCGGGACTACTTGAACACTCGTAGCCGGCGACATTTCGAGCGACATGGAACCTATGTTCAGCATATTGAACGACGCCGGATTCGGGCTCTCTCCGCCCAGCACGGATGTGGTATGCTGGGAAATTGTCGGCGCACGCATCCCCGCGTGGTGCCGATTTTCTCCTCTTGGCGGGTTCAGAGGGGCGTCAGGGTGGGCGGATGTCTTCCTACTTTTCCTGGATGATCGGCGGGCCGCAAGGTAGCGGCCTGAACGTCAGCGCGGAAATCCTGGCTAAGGCGTTGGCGCGGGCCGGGTACTACGTCTTCGGCCAGATTGAATATCACTCCAATATCAAGGGCAAGCACAGCGCCTACCGGCTGCGCATCGCCGCTGCCCCCACCCATTCGCACGTCGAAACCGTGCACTTGCTTTCGGCGCTCGACGAAGAAACGCTGGTCGGCGATATGTACCACGAGTTCCCCGGGCACCGCGGCCACGCGCATGAGATGGCGCCGGGCGGCGCCATCCTCTATGACGCCGAGCAGCGCAAGTTCATCGAGTGGATCGAGCGCAAAGACATCCTGCTCTGGGAGATGCCTTACGCCGAACTCCTCGAAAAGGCGCTGGCCGAAGCCGGCAAGCCCGGGCAGGCGCGCGTCTATCGCATCATGACCAATACCCTCGCCCTGGGCGCCTCGGTGGCCGTGCTGGGATTCGACTTCGAGCCAGTGGCGCATGCGATACGGGAAAGCTTTGGGATGAAAGCGGGCAAGGTGGCGCAGCTAAACGTGAGCGCGGCAAAGCTTGCCCACGATTACGCCCTCGAGAATTTCGCCAAGGCCATGAAGTACAAACTGCCTCTGGCGCCCCCCAAGCGCGAGCAGATCCTGGTAAAAGGCACGCAGGCGGTGGGCCTGGCCAAGATCAAGGCTGGCTGTGGCCTGCAGACGTACTATCCGATCAGCCCCGCGACCGACGAAAGCGTCTACCTGGAGCACTACCAGGGCGAGTACAACCTGTTGGTATTGCAGACGGAGGACGAAGTTTCGGCGATTGACGCGGCGGTGATGGGCGCCCACGGAGGTGTCCGGGCATCCACCTCGACGTCCGGCCCGGGGTTCTCGCTGATGCCCGAGGGTCTGGGCTTTGCCGCCATTACCGAGGCGCCCGGCCCGGTCGTGCTCCTCTATCAGCGCGGCGGGCCTTCGACCGGCCTGCCGACGCGCCAGGAGCAGGGCGACCTGCTGTTTGCGCTGCACGCCGGCCAGGGCGACATTCCGCGGATTGTGATCGCGCCCGGCGACATCGAGGAGTCGTTCTACGACACCTTTGACGCCTTCAATTACGCCGACCGCTACCAGGTGCCGGTCATCGTCCTGATGGACAAGCACCTGGCCAGTTGCTACCAGACGCTTCCCCCATTCGACACCTCGAAACTCAAGATCGACCGCGGCCTGCTCCACCAGCCGGGCGCCGACGGCAATGGCGATTATTTCCGCCACGCCTTCACCCCGAACGGCATCAGCCCTCGGGCCATCCCCGGCACGCCCGGAGGAATCTTCTGGACCACCTCGGACGAGCACGACCCGCGGGGGCACATCACCGAGGGCATCGGCAACCGCATCCAAATGATGCAGAAGCGCATGAACAAGCTCCAGCTTGCCGCCCGCGAAATCCCCGATGAGAAGAAATTTCGGCTGTTCGGCCCGGCAGCGGGGCAGAAAAAGACGCCGGTCCTGATCGTGGGATGGGGCTCGACCAAGGGCGCGGTCCTGGACGCGCTCGAGCGCTTGGACCCGCAGCGGCTGAATTACAGCTTCCTCCAGCTCCGCATGATGCGGCCGTTCCCCGCCGAGCAGGTTACCACCATCCTGAAGAATGCGGCGAAGGTCATCTCGCTGGACTGCAACTACTCCGGGCAGATTGCCCAGGTGATCCGAGCTGAGACCGGCATGAGCGTGCACCACCAGGTGGTGAAGTTCGACGGCCGCCCGTTCAGCGAGGATGAAGTTGTCGTAGCCATCGAGCAGGCCGTAGCCGGCGGGACCGAGCGCATGATCGTCTCCGAGGGCAAGGTCGTGCCGCCGGAATATGGCCTCGAGCAGTTCAACGAAATGCTGGCGCTGCGGAATAAGCGGCCGAAGATGACAGCACCGATGGTGCCGCTGCCGCCCGGCTACAACAAGTGACCCCGCAGTGCGGGGTCACGCTGACAGAAAAGAATAGAGGGAACCTCGAATGTCCACCGTGCTCACGGAACTGAGAGTCTTCAAGGCCGCTGACTACAAGGCCGAGATCCACAACGATTGGTGCCCCGGCTGCGGCGATTTCGGCATCCTGAGCGCCGTGCAGATGGCCCTGGCCAAGTTGCAGGTGCCGCCGCACCGCACCGCGGTGGTGAGCGGCATCGGCTGCGCCGGCAAGGCGGCGCACTACATGCACACCTACTCGTTCCACACGCTGCATGGGCGCGTCATGCCTTCCGTGACGGCGATGAAGCTCGCCAACCACGACCTCACCGTGATTGGAGTGGGCGGCGACGGCGACGCCTACGGCATCGGCGCAGGCCACTTCGTCAACGGTGGCCGGCGCAATCTGGATATCACCTATATCGTGTTCAATAACGACGTCTATGCCCTGACCAAGGGCCAGGCCTCGCCCACCATCGCCAAGGGGCAGAAGACCAAGTCCATGCCCGAAGTAGCCATCATGGACGCCCTCAACCCAATCTTGCTCGGCCTCGCCTGCGGCTATACTTTTGTGGCACGCGGCTACGCGCTCGATACCAAGTATCTTTCCGAAATCATTGCCCAGGGCATCCAGCACCGCGGCAGCGCGCTGATTGACGTCTATCAGACCTGCCCCACCTACAACGACCTGCACACCAAAGGCTACTACGCCGAATCGGTAGAAGGTCAGCCGCGCCTCTACAAGCTGGAAGACACCGACTACGACCCGCTGGTTCACAACCCGAACGACCCCGCCGAAATTGCCCAGAAAAAGGCGCAGGCACTGCTGAAATCGCAGGAGACCGGCGGCCGCCTAGCGCTCGGCGTCCATTACAAGCTCGAAGTGCCCACCTACGAGGACTACCTGAAAGCCAAAATCCCTGGCTTGCGCGAAAAGCCGCTGGCCGAGCTCGACCTCTACCACCGCGACATCACGCCCAACATCCAGGAACTGATGTAGCTTTAGCCCGCGTCCAGACGCGGAGAACTCTTCCGACAAATTCGTTGTCCTTAATGCAGATCTAGACGCACGGCATGTCGTTCCCGGATCGTCTCAGTGTAGCGGCCGCCCTCACTTGTCCCGAACCCACCCGGGGGAGGCGGGCATAGCTCCCGCCCCGCGCCCGTGACGATCAAAGCTTGACACCAAAGGGCCGCGGGCCTATGGTTTTTCATGAAGATGGAGTAGATATCGCAGATTTCGATTCCATCGTAAGATTTCACCCGGGGAGGAACACCTTGCAGCGACTCAAGATTATGTTGGTCTTAGCAGTGATGTTTTGCTTGGCAGGCGCCGTGGGCCTGCAGGCACAGGCGGAACATCCTCAGGAGCATCCGAAGAAGGGAAATGCCGCCACCAAGTCCATTTCGACGGCCACACTGGAGAACGCCATCAAGAGCCAGATCGAGGAAAAAGCAAAAGCCAACAATGGCAAGTTTCCCGTCCGAGACGACGTCCTCGATAAGACCTGGCAGCTCCAACTGGTGAAGGTCCACACGGACAAGCTCACGCAGCTCGACGAACAGACCTACTTTGCCTGCGTGGACTTCAAGGCTGACGACGGAACGCTGGTGGACGTGGACTTCCACATGAAGAACGACAACGGCAAGCTGAGCCTCAGCGACACCACCGTCCACAAGATCAACGGCAAACCGCGCTTCAACTACGTCAAGAAAGGCAACTACTGGGAGCGGGTGAAGGTCGGCAGCTAGGGCGCGCAGGTCAAGCCCTATTTCTATCAGCTAGGCCTGAGGTTGGGTTTGGTGGCGGGGGTAGAGCGTCTAACCCCCTACCCCGGCCGTCGGACTTGTGATGGCCGACTGGTTTGCTGCTACCCCAATGGCGATCTTGTGAAAGCTCGAATAGGCCAGCTGAAAAGTTCTTACCTGAGGAGGGCCCTCGATCACTTTCGCCAAGGTCTTCAGCACCTCCGGATACGTTGCGCGGTTATAGGTTTCCGCGTTTTCTCTCGACTCCCACAGGCTGATGGCGACCACTTCCGGTCCGCCGGGATCCACAAACAGCATTTCGTCCCTGAAGCCCTGCTGTTTGCGAAGGGTCGGAAGGATTTGCTTCTCGAACAGTTCGGAAAATTCTCGATGTGTGTTCGGTTTCAACTGCATGGAAACAACGCGACTAAACATGTCAGCCTCCTGACGGTTGCGTGCACTCGGCTAGGCCGGGAGTTCCGTTCTGCACTTCCAAGTAGACGGCATTGTACACCGGCTTGCCTGCTTACGGGCCGTTCGAGAGGCAATTTCCAGTCCAGCTCGTTCCCCCGGGTGGGCGCCCTCCACGGGCTGCTTGAGCTTGACACCCTCGTTTCCCGCCAACTAGTCTTTCCGCCGTGAAGATCGCCGTTGCTTCCGACCACGCCGGCTTTGACTACAAAGAGAAAATCAAAATCCTCCTGAACGATCTGGGTCACGATGTCCGCGATTTCGGCACCTTCAGCAACGCGCCGGTGGATTACCCCGTTTTCATTCGCCCCGCTGCCGAAGCCGTCGCCCGCGGCGAATTCGACCGCGGCATCGTCCTCGGCGGCTCGGGAAACGGCGAAGCCATCGTCGCCAATAAAGTCAAAGGCATCCGCTGCGCCCTCTGCTGGAATCTCGAAACCGCTCGCTTGGCCCGCGAACACAACGACAGCAATATGCTCTCCCTCGGCCAGCGCATGATTCCGGAAAACCTCGCAGTCGACATCGTGAAGGTCTGGCTGACCACTCCGTTCGCCGGCGGCCGCCATGCGAACCGGATCCGCCTCATCGAGTGAGGAATCGAGAGCCGCTGCTCCACCCTCGCCCTCGTTGTTTGGACGAGGGTGGGCGGACCTTGCCTTCGCCGGATTTGCCGAGGGACTTGTCCCGCCAGTCCTGAGTCTGTTCCCCCCGAGGTTAAGTTCCCCGCAAGACCAGGCAGCCGGCAATCATGTCGTGGATAGCCTGCTTCCTTTCCGTGAAGCCGGCAAGGATGTACCCAATGAACAGTGGGATGAGGTTTGTGACAAACTTCGCAAAGTATCGGCCTGAAGCACGCCCAAAGGAAATACGACGACCCTCTGTGTCGGTGACTGCCAGCCCCATTACCTTCTTGCCCAGTGTGCCCTGCCAGGAAGAGCTTTCCAACAGCGCGTGGTACAGCCAGACGCCAACCACCGCAATTCCGATGACTGCGAATATAACGGTGACACCCAACAGAGCGACCACCTCTCCAGGGTCTTCCCCAGGCCGAATGTTGCGAAGGGTCGAACCGATCCCAGTGAGCGCCGCCAAGAAGCCAAAGATAATCAGGAGCATACCACCTACGATGATGCCATCAATAATATAGGCGACAAAACGCAGCCAGAATCCGGCATAACATAAAGAAGGAAAAGCCCCGGTCGCCGCCGCGCGAATCCCCATCGGCGCGCCCGCAGCGGCCGGAAACGCATCGGATGTCGATTGACCGCACGCCGGGCAGAACGCCACGCCATCAGCTAGCGCGGCTCCGCACTTCGAGCAATACACGGCGCCTCCTGACCGGTCGCCCAAGCCACAGTGAAGTTGCGAATCCTACTTCCGCCACTGGGCACCGTCAATAGCTCATGTGTGTCGAAAGCCTGCTTTTCAGCAGCGCCGCTAACGAGCTGCTGGCACGGGAAAGACCCTGGTTCCGGTCCTCTCAATCTCGAATCGCAGGACCCATTCACTCGAGACATTCCGTCCGTCAAGTTTCGCCGGCGCAAATTCCCAGCGTTGTGCTGCTTCCAAGGCCAGATTGGCAAAATACTTGCTCCGCCCGGGAGAATCGAGCTTCGCCTCCGTCACGCTGCCTGACGTATCAACAGCGACCCTCACGCTCACCCTTACCGTTCCCCGAATGGTATCTCTTGCCGACTGGGGCACGACGGGCAAGACTTGCCGAAGGACTTCACCCTGCACAAGGCCGCCAGTGGTTGTCTTCGCCTCCGCCCCGGTTCGAAGTGAGGGAGGCGAAGGGGCAGTGCCGCCGGAACCGGGCCTTTCATTGCCGGTGTTCTGCGTGGGCGGTCCCGTTTCGAGCGTCACTGCCCTCTGCTTCGGTCTTGGCTGAACCTTCGGCTGCTCCGACTCAACCGAAGGGGCTCGCCGAGCCTCCGGGCGACGCCTGAGTAGTCTTGGACCTGCAAGAAACGCCGCCAGTACTAGACCAATTGCGACCGCCAGAGAGACGTGGCGCCATTTCGCTATCGCCTCTTGCGGCCTGGCAGTCATCTGTTCTCGCGCCTCACGTAAGGTCTGCCTCTGCTGTAGCCGCGCCGCAATTTCCGCAACTGTCAATCGGCGCTCGGGGTCCCGGCGCAGACACTGACGCGCCAAATCAAGGAACGCAGCCGGCACTGTGTCCGGCAGTACGGGTTCTCCCTGCTGCGTCCCCTCCCAAACGGGCAGACGCTGCGTCAGGGCCTCGACCAATGTCATGCCAAGCGACCAAACGTCCCCAGCCGGCCAGGCCCTCCCACTTGCGGCCTCGGGTGGGTCGTAGACCCCTGGCTTCCCCAAACCGCCACCAGACTCGCTCTTCGGGCACAGCCCGTCGCTCGAAAGTTTTATTTGATCGCCGATGGCCATGATGTTCGCAGGTTTCATGTGCCCGTGCACGAACCCTTGGTTGTGAACGTATGCAAGCGCGTCCAGGGCGGGCATGAGCATCTCGCGCGCTTCCGCTGGTGTGAGCGGCCGCTGTGGAAGAATTTGCGACAGGTCCTCGTCGGCGTGCTCCATCACGATATAGAGCAGCTCCTGGCCGCCCAGTTGGCAGCGGCCCATTTGAAACAGGCGGATCAAGTGAGGATGGGACAGTTTCGCGGCCAGCTCCCATCGCGAAAGTTGGAGTTCGGCGCTCTCTGGATCAGCCTGAATGAGTTTGATCGCGGCTTTCTGAGGCTCCCGGTCGCCGTGCTCCGTAAGAAATACGGCGCTGTGTTCACTGCCGCCCAAGTACAGGCGCAGGTGGAATTCCTCGTCGACGATTTGGCCTTCCCACTGTTTCCAGGCCTCGGTCATCTTGCTCCCCCGTTTGTCCGCTCCCATTAGTCAACGCTATTGTACCCTTGCACCCCCACGGGGGCTCACCCTGGAATTTTGTCGGTGTTTTCCTGAGGGGTTGAGGAACACACGAAACAGCGAGAGTGAGCGATATACGGAGGCGCAGGTCTACGAACGGAATGATCTAGAACACGAAGGCGGCGCGGGCCGGCGTAAAGCCGGCCCCTACATCGAATCAGACTAGCGGCCGACCAAGACGAATGCGCCCCACAGGCGCGGGCGATCTTCGCCGTGACGTTTCTTGACCCGCTCGCGCATCTCGAGCTGTGCTTCGCGCAGCGCCTGGTGCTTGTCTTCCCCGCCGAGCCACTTCTGATAGAACAGCGTCATCAGCTCCTGGGTCTCTATGTCCGGTACCGCCCACATGCTCATCATAACGGCTTCGGCGCCGGCCACCTGCAACGCCCGCCGCAGGCCGAACACCCCTTCGCCGGCCGAGGTCTCGCCCAATCCGGTCTCGCAAGCGCTCAGCACCACCAGTTCCGTCCCTTGCAGATTCAGCTGCGTCGCCTCGTACGCTGTCAGCACGCCGTCGTCGAGGTCCTCGGCAGCGGTCTTGCCGGCTCGGGCGCGGTCGGCTCCGGCAAAGTACAGCCCCGAACGCAGCATGGGGTCTTCCAGGCCCGCGGGGTGCGTATCGCCCAGCTCGCGCTGCTGGCGCTTCGGGTCGGACTCAAAAAACCCGTGCGTCGCCACGTGCAGGACCCGGGGGTTCCTGACCCGCTTGACCGTCTCCTCGAGCGCATTCTGCTGGGTGAAGACCTCGACGTTCCAGCGCTGCTTGGTGAGCACCGAGGACACCGCTTCCACTTCCACCTGCGTGCCGGGCAAGGGATTGAGCGAGCCGCCGCGCAGTTCTGCCGAGCGCTGGATCGCTGCCCCCGGCGCCGTTCGGAGTGCCGCCACCTCAGTCCGCTGGACCGATTTCAGCGCCGCGCGGTATCTGGTTTCATCGAGGCTGAAGTCGGGGTTGCCAACCAGCACGGCTGTGTTGCTCGAAGGCTTGCCTGGCTGCCGCAGCAGGTCTTTGGTGCTCGAGACGATGCGCAGGTCGATGGTCTCCAGCAGCAGCCGGCCATCGGCCGCGGGAACGACGCCCAGCGAAACCTGGTTCAGCACGCCGTCGGGTGAAAGGTAGACGCGTTTCGCGCCGCCGAGCGCTGCCTCGAGCGGCTTCCAGAAGGCCTCGTAGAAACTGCCCACGAGAAGAGCAGCGGCTGGCTTTTCTGTCACCACCGGCCTCGAGCCCCGCGCCGCGCGCGCCGCAGCAGAGGCTAGGCCCACGTGCTGCTGGTAAGCAGCCAGCGGGTCGCCCTCGAGTTTGCTCGCTTCCCCCAGCAGCACGAATTTCGGCGACGGAGTCTCGGGGGTGACCACCAGCGCGACGTAATGGTTCTTGTCCGTCCACTTCTTGCCGTCGTCAAACCGGAAGCGCACAAACTCGACGGCCGCCTCAGCCTGTTTCAGTGCAGCCCGCACCTGCTGCCAGGAGGGCCGGGCCAGCTTCCTTTCTTCGGCGAAGCCTGCCGAGCGGCGCACCAGTTCCTTCTCGAGATCATTGGCCTCCTGCTGCAACCGCGCAAAGCTCTGGCGCCACGCTTCGAGCTTCTTCTGGTCCGAGGGCGGAGTGCGCGAGAGCGTGGCAAGTAGCGTCCTCTTCGCCGCGAGTTGATCCAGCAGCGCCAGGGCCTGCTTGTCGCCGCTGGCAACAAGCCTTGCCCGCTGCGCGGCCACGCTACCCACCACCAGTCCCTTTTGCCAGAGGACCAGGTCGTACATTCGTCCCGCCAGAGCGGGGTCTTGGCTCTGGTAGGTGGAGGCGAAGCTGAGGTAAAGGGGGAAAACGTAGGAGAGCGTATGGAGAAAGTCCAGCCGCTCCTTTTCGCTCATGTAGGCAAACTGCTGTTCGAACTGGATAGCCAGGTTCTGGAAGGCACGGTCGAAGTAGGCCTGCGCGTCGCGCGGCCGCCCCCACCCGAAATAGAACTCCGCCAGGTTTAGAAGACCATTGCCCGTCTCGGGGTGCTCGGGCCCCAGCGCCTTCTCCCGGATTGTCAGGGCCCGCTTGTAAAGCGGCTCGGCGTCCCCGTACCGGCCCTGCTTGTCGTACATATACCCCAGATTGTTCAGGGCGGTGGCCACGTCGGGATGCTCCGGCCCCAGCGCCTTCTCCCGGATGGCCAGCGAGCGTTTGTAGAGTGGCTCGGCCTCCTCGTAGCGGCCTTGCGCCCGGTACAGCAGCGCCAGATTGTTAAGCGAAATGGCCACATCGGGGTGCTCCGGCCCCAGCGCCTTCTCCCGGATGGCCAGCGAGCGTTTGGAGAGCGGCTCGGCCTCTCTGTAGCGGCCTTGCGCCCAGTACAGCACCGCCAGGTTGTTCAGCGACTTAGCCACAACGGGGTGCTCGGGCCCGTGAGCCTTCAGGAGAATGGTCAGCGAGCGCTTATAGAGCGGCTCGGCCTCCCCGTAGCGTCCTTGCTCCCGGTACAGCTCCGCCAGACTGTTCAGCGCGGTAGCCACGAGGGGATGCTCCGGCCCCAGCGTCTTCTCCTCGATGGCCAGCGCCCGCTTGTAGAGCGGCTCGGCCTCGGCATACTTGCCCTGCGCCTGGTACAGCAGCCCCAGATTGTTCAGCGGCTGCGCCAAGTACGGGTGCTCGGGCCCGCGAGCCTTCTCGAGGATGGCCAGCGAGCGCCGGTAGAGTGGCTCGGCCTCGGCATACTTGCCCTGCGCTTTGTACAGCGCCGCTAGATTGTTCAGCGAAATTGCGACGTTATCGTGCGCGGGCCCAAACGTGGCTTCGGCCACGCGCACCGCTTCCTGCGCTACAGGGGTTCCTTCGGCGTATTTCCCCTGCCGCAGATAGCCCAGCACCTGGGCGTTCAGCTCTTTCCAGCGCGATTCTTGGGCAGCCACAGGCGCGGCGAGCAACAACACCAGCACAAACGCGCCGAGCAGATGGGAGAATTTTGGGGGCACAGACGGGGAGCGCTTCCCTTCCCGCATGTGATCAGCGCACATTGGTGGCGGGTTTTTCACAAAACTGGCAGGCATCTTAACGCATTTCCAGTGACACGAACCAGCTTTCGCAGCCTATCCTGGGATGATCAGTTTGCAGGCGCAGGTTGCGTTCGCCGCGACACGGAACGTCACGCGTTAGGTGAACGGCGCACTTTATGCGAGGTGGGGGAATGTCGTCGAACGGTTCAGGATCTTGTGAGGAATGCTGTGAGGCGAGCCTTGCGTGCGGCGGAAGCGTCTGCGACGTCCCGTGTCCGCCTCCACGCGGGCAAGTTTAGCGGGAGTCAGCGGGTGCGCCGGTGGCGCCGGGCGAGCCGATGGAGGCTTCCCCGGCGCTGCGCGGGTCTTTGGACTGGGCCGAAGCCTTCGCCTGCAGCGCATTGGGATCGGGCAGCAGGTGCAGCCAGCGCTGGCGCGCCGCGACGAACTCGCTCCAGTCGCGCTTCGCGACCGACAGCGCCCGCGGAAGCTGCAGCGTCTCGAAGTTGCGGTAAGTGCCGTGCTGGATGATGCGGAAATCGAGATGCGGCCCGGTGGCCAGTCCCGTCATGCCGACCAGGCCGATACGCTGGCCTTGCTCGATGCGCTGTCCCGGGCGGACCAGCAGCCTCGAGAGGTGCATATACATCGTCTCGTAGCCGTTGGAATGTTGGAGGTGGACCAGGTTGCCGGCACCGCCGTTGCGCCCGGCAAATACCACGCGCCCGCTGCCGATGGCTTGTACGGGCGTGCCCGCCGGGGCGCCATAGTCAATCCCCAGATGCGGGCGGTGCACCTTCAGGATGGGATGGTAGCGGCTGCGGCTGAAGTGCGAGGTGATGGGCGCGGCAAACTTCAGCGGCGAGCGCAGGAACGCCTTCTCGAGCGCCTTGCCGTCCGGCGCGTAGTAGACCGGTCTGCCCGCAGGGTCGCGGAAGAGCACGGCCTGATAAACGCGGCCGTGGTTGTTGTACTCCGCGGCATAGATGTGTCCGTAAGCGGCAGTAGTCCCATCGAGATATTTTCTCTTTTCCACGACGACGCGGAAAGTGTCGCCGGAACGCGGGTCGGTGTAAAAGTCAAGGTCCCAGCCGAAGATCTGCGCCAGGCGCATGGCCAGCTCCGGACTTTCGCCCGCGTCGGTCACCGCGTTGAACAGCGAATCGCCGATCTCCCCGGCGATGCCGGCGACTTCGGTCTTCGACGGAATGGATTTGATCTCGGCGCGGAAGCCACGGTCCTTGGGGAGGACCCAGAGCATTCGGTCGGCGTCAATCTGATAGCGCACAGCGCGCAGCTCGCCCACCACCGAGCGGCCCACCGCCAGCAGGTTCCCAGCGCGGACGCGGCGCAGGTCGTAAAGCGATTGCGCCGAGCCGGAGACTCCCGCGGCGGCGAGCGTATCCAGGCCCATCCGCCGCAGCGAGTCGCTGAAGCTCGCCCCAGCCGGGACCTTGCGCTCGGAATAGAGCACCACTTGCGCGCGAATGCGCTCGGCATCCTGGCGAGCGAGCGTGGCCTCTTGCGCAAGCTGCTGCTCCGCTGAAAACCGCTCGTGGAAGACAATCGCCAGAGCCGCGGTCCCGAGACCCGCTACAATCAGAACCACAATCCCAAAGGCACGATTCACTGTTCCCTCAGATTCGGCAGTCACTGTCGGAGCGACTGGGGCATCGCCACCCCCCACAACCCGCCGTGGCGCCGCGAGGGGTGAGCAACATATCGCACTTCCCTTATTCTCCCAAGCACAATCCGGGTGTCAAAACAAGTTTTGGCCCGGCGTCCCTGAGGAGCAACCTGGGGGGCTCCCGGGACTGCGCGGCCGTGGCCCCCGGGGCTTGAGCTTCGAGCCCGAGTTGAGCCGAAAAGTCTCCCGGGAGTGCCAGGATTGGGAAAGGGTCCTTCACATCTCAAAAGCGAGCCGCACCGAAGCCTTGGATTTTCCGCCAATTGTGGGCTCACCTCTTTGGAGTGCAGGTTGCTGGAAAACCTGTCAAGCCGGCGTCTCGCCCCTTCCCTGCGAGGGCCTGACGCGCCCGAACCTTCGGGACCGCAGCGGACACCGCAGCAGCAAACGAAGGAGGAGACGCCAATGGATGGTGTCCTCTTCATCCCGCCGGACGGCCCCGAGCACCGCCGCGACCAGATCTGCGCAGACTGTGGCCGAAGCTTCCCAGCCCGGCCTGCCGGCGATGGGGCCGAGGAGCTCTGCGAGAACTGCTACCTGGCGCAGTTTGAGCCCCGGCGCCTGCGACACTGGCAGAAACCGGCCGGCCGGATGCACCCGATGCGCTAGTGCAGTACCAACGAATGGGCGCTACCTGACCGCCTATTTAGTAGTTGGGGTGTAATGTGTGAAGCAGGACCGGAGGGCGACGGCCCAGCCGATACGTCGAAGGCTTAGGGTCTCGGGCTGGCCGCAGCGGACGCAGCAGGCGCGCCGGAAGCGTCCGCCGGGTGAAGCGCAGCAAAATAGTTGTGCTCGCGGAGGCTGCGGTAGATGCGGCCGGCAACCTCGGCGGCTGTCGGGCCTTTCACGCGTCGCGTATTGCCGCGCAGCAGGACCACCAGCACGATTCGCGGATGAATCTGATCGTTGTAGGAGACAAACCAGCCCAGGCGCGATTTTTGGTCCGAGCAAGTGCCGGTCTTGCCGAGCGCCTGCTCGCCCGCGGGGTCGTAGCTGGAGCGCGCCGTGCCGTAGAGCACCGCCGCCAGCATCCCTTGCCGCAGTTCCGGCAGCAGCGGCTCGATGGAGAGCTTTCGCTTGATGCGCGGTGCAAAGCCCTGCCGCTCTTCGTCGCTGCGCGGGTACTGCAGGTAGTAAATCGTGCCGCCGTTGGCAAGCGTGGAGGCCAGCGCGCCGAGCTGCAGTGGAGTGATCTGGATTCCTTCGCCGAAGCTCGACATCCGCGCCACACCGCCTCGTTGCGGCGGCTCCGAAGGGAAAGCCCCGGGGTGCTCCTCGGGAATGTTGTAACCGGCCAGCTCGCCCAGTCCCAGCAGGCGCGCGTAGCGCGAGACAGTCTCAAAGCCCATCCGCCGGCCGAGCTCCTCGAAGAAGGCGTTGTTGGAATGCGCCATCGCTTCGGTCAGGTTCATGAAGCGGCGGCGCGCCACCGGCACCATGGTGTCGCGGTTGATGACGTTCTCTTCGAGCGCGGCGAGCGCGATCGTAGGCTTGATGGTTGAACACGGAATGAAGCCCGCGGAGAACGCCAGCTTCTGATTGACTACCGTAAGGACGCGCCCCGAATTGGGGTCAATGGCCACCACGGAGCCGTTGTAGCGCCCCAGCGCCTCCACGGCGGCTTGGCGCACAACCGGGTCGTCGAATCCGCCGGCGTCTTCTTTGGTGGAATCGGCGTAGGTCGGCACGCCGTAACGATAGCGGATTGAGCTGTGCCTGCGCGCCACGGACCTGCTGGAAACGCGGGCAGGCGAGCTGCTCGCGCCTGCTGCTGCCTCTGCGGCTAGTGTAGGGAAGTTCCCGGCCAAAAGCAGGATCAGCACACAAGAAACAGATCGAAAATAGCCAAACTGTTGAGTCATATACCTATCTTAATCTTAGAAGGCGCAGCGCCCCTTCTCGTTTGCCCACCATCACGAGCGGGCTTGATTCTAGAGAACTAAACAACTCCCACGCAATAGGAAAGGCGTACAGGTGTTCTGCACGTTAGTGTCCCTTTCGGGTAGCTGCGTATCCAGCAGAAAACACACGGGGATACAGGGGTGGTACAGGCGAAAATGTGCATCTTTTTACCACTTTAGAGCCAGGCTGGCACAACGGACAGGGGGGACTCAGCGTGTCGGCTTGCCCTTTGCGGCGGCGGAGGCAGCCGCGGCCTGCGGCTCGGGCTTCGGTGGGTCGCCGCCCGGAACCGGGACAGCCATGGAAGTTGGCAGTCCGAGCTGCTTGCGCAGCGCGGTCTCAATCTTGTCGCGGATGTCGGTATTTTCCTTCAAGAAGAGGCGCGCGTTTTCACGGCCCTGGCCGAGGCGCTCACCGCCAAAGCTGAGCCACGTGCCGGCCTTTTCGATCAGCGCCTTCTCGACGCCCAGGTCGAGCAAGTCGCCTTCGCGGGAGACGCCCTCGCCGTATAGGATATCGAACTCGGCTTCACGGAACGGCGCAGCGACTTTGTTCTTCACCACTTTGGCGCGCGTGCGCGAGCCTACGACGCGATCGCCATCCTTGATGGCCTGGATGCGTCGAATGTCCAGCCGGATCGAAGAGTAGAACTTCAGCGCGCGCCCGCCGGTGGTGGTCTCCGGATTGCCGAACAGCACGCCGATCTTTTCGCGGATCTGGTTGATGAAGACCAGACAGGTCCGCGATTTTGAAACAATGGCCGTCAGCTTGCGCAGCGCCTGCGACATCAGCCGCGCCTGCAAGCCCATCTGCGGCTCGCCCATCTCGCCTTCGAGTTCGGCCTTAGGCACCAGCGCCGCCACCGAGTCCACCACCACCACGTCCACGGCACCCGAGCGGATCAGCGTCTCAGCGATCTCCAGCGCCTGCTCGCCATTGTCCGGCTGTGACACCAGCAGGTTGTCCACGTCCACGCCCAGCTTCCGCGCATAGGCCGGGTCGAGCGCGTGCTCGGCGTCAATGAACGCCGCCTGCCCGCCGGTCTTCTGCGCTTCGGCGATGACGTGCAGCGCGAGAGTCGTCTTCCCGCCCGACTCCGGGCCGAATACCTCCACCACGCGCCCGCGGGGAAAACCGCCGACGCCCAGCGCCGCATCGATCGAAAGCGCGCCGGTGGAGATCACGCTGACCGGCACCATTACGTCCTTGCTGCCCAGCCGCATGATCGAGCCCTTGCCGTACTGCTTCTCAATCTGCGTGATGGCCGACTCAAGCATTTTGGCCTTTTCGTCCGACATGGCCGCACCTCGGGAGGAAGAGTTTCCGCTGGGGGACGTCGACCCGCAGCATGCAGTTTACCAGAGAGTTGCTGCCGCCGCGCGGCTGTTTAGCATAGCAATAGTAACACAGAGGCGAAGAAAAAGCAAATACGTTTTCGCCCACTCCCTCTCCTCCTCGGGCAGAGGAGCTGCCGCACTGGGTAGGCCCTTCAGCACAAACGGCATGCAAGAGACCGGTGCGGCGCTGCTCTTCTATCCATTAGGGTAGAGGTAAAACCCCCGGCCCGACTTGCGCCCCAGCCACCCCGCCGAAACCATCTTGCGCAACAGCGGGCAGGGGCGGTACTTGGAATCGGCAAAGCCCGCGTAGATCACTTCCATAATATCGGCGCAGATGTCCAGGCCGATCAAGTCAGCCAGCTCCAGCGGCCCCATCGGGTGGTTCATTCCCAGCTTCATCACCGCGTCCACGGCCTCGGCCGTGGCTACGCCCTCCAGCACGCAATAGGCGGCCTCGTTGATCATGGGCATCAGCACGCGGTTGGAGACAAAGCCGGGCGCGTCGTTCACCGCCACGGGTTTCTTGCCAAGCCTTTCGCAGAGCGCCATCGTCGTCGCAAACGTCGCGTCGCTGGTCTGCAACCCCCGGATCACCTCCACCAGCGCCATCACCGGCACCGGGTTCATGAAATGCATGCCGAGAAAGCGGTCGGGGCGGCCGGTCGCGGCGGCCAGCCAGGTGATAGAGATGGAAGAAGTATTGCTCGCGAGGATGACCTCAGGGCGGAGCACCTTGTCCACTTCCTGGAGCCCGGCGACTTTCAGCTCCATTCGCTCGGGCACGGCCTCAACGACAAAATCGGCCGAGCGCAGCGCCGCCGCCTCGGTAGTCGCCCGGATGCGGCCGAGGATAATTGTCCGCTCCGCCTCGGCTACCTTGCCTTTCTTGACCTCGCGGTCCAGGTTTTTCGCGATGTTCTCGAGGGCGCGGTCGGTAAAGCGCGTTTCCACATCGCGGAGCAGGACCGAAAACCCGGCCTTGGCAAAGACATGCGCGATGCCGTTGCCCATCGTGCCCGCGCCGAGCACAGCTACGGTCTTGATGGCGTCAACTTCCATGAAGCCTCCGAGGGTATACGGGATGCGGAGGAGGCAAAGGAAGCATAGGAGGCGGACGAAGGTCAAGCCCGGCTACGCCGGCGGGGCGCCCGCCAGGACTTCGCGGACGATTTCTCGGGCGCGCGCTTCATCTCCAAACCGGACACGGATTGCAAAAACGGGAGGCGGGAATAAAGTGGCAGGATGGAGCGACGGCGGCAGGGATTCAAATCCTCGGGTGCGTGTCTTATCGAATGGAATGCCTATTTCTTCGAGCGCCCTTACGATGGCGCGAAAGAAGTTTGGGTCCCGGCCGCGCCAAAGAAGTGTGAGTTCGCTCGGCCCGGCTTTTCCGAGGGGCCAGAACATTGGATCCACCCCTCGTTTAGACGGAAACGAACCACAAAAAGGTACGAGCGGCGCGCCGCGTTACCCGGGCGGTGTGCCCTCAATCACTTCGCGGACGATTTCGCGGGCCGCATCTGCATCTTCCGGCTGGACCAGCAGGCGATGCGCACTCGTATCCGATTCGGAGCGGGACGCGATGCCGTTTTCACGAAGGCAGTCGCTGAGGATCTGCGCCATCCCCTCATCGTTCCCGGACCAGACGACGGCGGAGGCCGTCGCGGGGTCCCAGTCCTCCGGAATCTCCCGCTCCGGCGCGCTCGCCGAGTCATTCTGATCGCCCGCGTCAGCCTTGATCGGCGATTCCTCAGGCTCTTGGTCGAGCACCGCCTCCGCGATGCGCCTCGCGCCCGGCAAATCGGATCGATTGACGCGAATCTCGAAACCCCCCGTGGAGTCGTATACGCTGGGAAATGGCGAGACTCCCTTTGCTCTGGGGTCGTGTCCCAGGTCGCTCATGTAAGGGATTTGCGCTTCTTCCAGAGCGTTCAAGATCGTCGTGTAGACAACAGGATCTGCTCCGCTCCAGAGCAAGGCCGCGGATTCCCCGCCCCGCTCCCCGGAGGAGGCTTTCCCGGCGGCCTCTTGCGGCAGCGCGTTGACCAACGCAACGTTGCAATCGGTGCAGCGGAAGAAGCCTTCGCGGTATTCAGCTTTGCAGAGCGGGCAAAACATGCGGTTGACAAGTAAGGACTCGTAGGGGCGCAGGATGCTGTGCCCCACACCGTAAATCCCTACGAGAATAGAAAACCAGTCAGCGCTCGACGGCCATGGCCACGGCGTTGCCGCCGCCCAGGCACAACGCCGCGATGCCGCGCTTCAGATTGCGCCGCTCGAGCTCGTAGAGCAGCGTCACCAGGATGCGCGCCCCCGAAGCGCCGATGGGATGGCCCAGCGCGACCGCGCCTCCGTTGACGTTCACTTTTGCCGGGTCGAGCCGCAGCTCGCGCATCACCGCCAGCGCTTGCACCGAAAACGCCTCGTTCAGTTCAATCAGGTCCACGTCGCGGTCGCGGTCCCAGCCGGTTTTCTTCAGCAGCTTTTCGACAGCCTCGACCGGCGCCATCATCACCCACTTCGGCTCGACCCCGCTGACAGCCTGCGCCACGATCCGCGCCATCGGAGTTTTCCCCAGCCGCGAGGCGTTGCGTTCGCTCGTGACCACCACGGCGGCGGCGCCGTCGTTGGTGCCGGGGGCGTTGCCGGCGGTGACGGTGCCGTCCTTCTTGAACGCCGGCCGCAGCTTCGCCAGCGCCTCGATGGTGGTGTCTTCTCGCGGCGACTCGTCGTACTTGATCACCAGCGGCTCGCCTTTCTTCTGCGGCACCTCGACGGGCAGGATCTGCGATTCAAAGAAGCACGCCTTCCGCGCCTGCACGGCCTTCTGGTGGCTTGCGACCGCGAACTGGTCCTGCTCCTGCCGCGAGATCTTATACTTTTCCGCCACCAGCTCGCCGGTCATGCCCATGTGAAAATCCTCGAAGGCGTCCCACAGGCCGTCCTTGATCATCGAGTCTACGATTTCACCGTTGCCCAGGCGATAGCCGGTGCGCGCCAGTGGCAGCATGTAGGGACAGTTGGACATGGACTCCATGCCGCCTCCCACCGCAACTTCGGTCTCGCCAAGCTGCACGCCCTGCGCGGCCAGGCCGACAGCCTTCAGGCCCGAGCCGCAGACTTTGTTCACCGTCATTGCCGCCACGCGGTGATGCAATCCGCCGCGAAGGCCCGCCTGCCGCGCCGGGTTCTGCCCCACGCCAGCCGACACGACGTTGCCCATCACGATTTCGTCCACCTGCTGAGGATCAACACCCGCGCGGCGCACGGCTTCGGCCACAGCCTTCGCGCCAAGCTCGGTCGCCGCAAACGACGCCAACCCTCCCTGAAATTTTCCGATGGGCGTGCGCACAGCACTCAGGATGACAGGCTGTTCCATGTCAGCTTCTCCCTTCGTCGATCTGCTCAGAGTATAGGCTGGGCACACGGGCAGGTCAATTTCTGCGCGGGATAGAAGACAGAGCGTTTTGAAACTGCCCTCCACTGGCCACATATAGTGGTCCCCGCGCTGTCCACCAGTAGAAAAAATGCGCTGCGGAGGCTACAGCTTCGTCGCCGTTCTACGGTCAAAACGGCAAATCTGGATTAACCATATCGCCTTTGCAAGGCCTAGGGCCATGACTCTTGAGACGATGGGTTTTTCCGAAAGAATCCACAACGGAAAGTTCGATACTTGCATCTTTCTTAAGGGCTTCGTTCACTTCGTGGGCTAGGAAACACACCCAACCTTCAGCGGCAATGCCGTGGTGAAGGGGCTCCGCCGGGAATGAATCCAAGTTATTCCGTATGTCGCGTATAACTTCGCGCAAAAAGCCGAGGCTGTGTTCTTTCTCCCTGAACTTAATATGCTGGTGCCATTTGGAAATATCCGTGAGATGGCTGGCTTGAAGGGTTTTCCCCGCACCGGACAAAGTGAGTTTCCATTCTTTGATGGTGGTGGGGACTTCTTTCGTGTTCACTGCCCACACGTCAAGGAATAGGTACAGCTCAAACGTGTAGTCGCTCAAGTCTGCGGTCAGAGATTCTAAGACAACATCAAAGCACACTTGGCGAATCTCGATGCTGAGATGTGGCCGCTTTGGGAAGAACAGTTCGAAAAGTTTCGTGGCAAACCCCGGAACCCATGTGGGCAGGTGAGTCACAGGGGAACTATTCCCAGAGGGTTTACGTTTACGCGGAATTGAGCTTCATACAGTAAATCTCCGGTATCGGCGTTGGTCAATCGAACACGAACGGAACCTTGTTGGAAGCCCGTGAGTGGATGTTGCTCCATCTGAATTACATCGCTATTCAGGCTCTCACGGACTCTCCGTTTCCCCATTGCAACAAGCCGGCTTCCTAAAAGCACCCCTGCGATGAGCTCGTGCGTCTCATCAACTCGAAACTCCGCTAGTTCAGTAGCTTCGTTGACCCAGCAGCCCGTAATTCTAAGAAGTTCGTTTTGGTCATCTCTATAGACCAACGAAGCCCTTACCAATGCTCCGGCGTTCCGGCTGCCCGGTCTTGCTTCGTTTGTGAACTGAATCACGATGGCTCTTGCCCGTACCTGTCTTCGCTCCATACACCGTAGCTGACCTGTGCCACACGAACAACGCGACCAGCCGTAGGCTGAATGTCTGAACGGGGTCTTTCTAGTATCGGCAGAACCGGTGGAGCCGGTGCAGGCATTTGCTGCCCGATGGTCACATTCACCGTAGGAGCATTGACCGTCTGCGTGATTTCTGAACCGCTGGCAACTGGCGAGTTTGTGACCTTGGAATCTGCGGCCTTCAGGCTTCCGTCTGTTTCTTGACCGGCTGATTGCTGCGAAGACTTCAACAGTCGCGAAAGCCAGAGCGCAAGTAGCGTCACCAACAGCGTTGCGCCAAGCCCGTCAAACAGCCACTTGTAGTTATCGGAAAGCCAGCGCACGGGGTAATTCTATCATCTCGACATTCGTATCGCGGAGCTTGCCGGGCCACATGAATGGTCTTCGCTAATAGACCTCCAAACTCACCGTCCGGCAGTTGGAAACGCTGAATCGATGGTTCGATGAGCTATATCCACCCACTTGTGCCTTTGCGGTTTATGCTTTATATTCTTGCCAGTCCAATAATCTGTGGGGTGTCTTCATGAACGCTACCGCCCCTGCTCTGCCCGAACTTGCTGGCGATCTCTGGCGTGTTGCTCAAGCTGCCGCAGGAAGCCGTGGCTTCCAGTTCACTTCCGAGTGCGCCAACCAAATGCAGAATTTCATCCGGACGGGCGTCGTCACATTGTCTGAAGACAGGGCATTAGAGAATCCGATGAAGATAGCCGAGACCAAGGATGGGATAGTTCGGCTTGTTGGCAAAATGATTGAACTCGCGATTGAGCAACAGCGCGGTCAGACCGTTGAGGCAACCAGGACGAGGATGTTGCACGAGCATCATTTCTTCAGCGCCTGGGGTTGGTTTTGTCCTTGTTACCCGTTCTGTTAGGTCGACGCAATGAATGAGCGCCAAAAGAAAGCATTCGATTTTGCTTCCGACCTCACTAAGCAGCTAATCACCTTATCCACGGCCATCGTCACTATTACACTGTTGCTCTCTAAAGATTTCGTTGGGCCTCGGCTGCTCGCGGTCGCAGCGTGGACGTTTTATTTACTTTCGACAGTTTGCGGGCTATGGGCTTTGATGGCTCTCACTGGGACCCTTGCTCCGCTCAAAGAGAAGAAAGGAAAACCGCACGGTGCTCTAAAAACAGCATCTTCCGCTCCGTCAGATAATGGAGAGGACGAACGGCTTGAAATCGGCGGCAACGTGCGCAAGCCATCTGGACTGCAAATACTTACTTTCGGCCTCGCAACCTTACTGACCCTCGCTTATGTCTTCGCCACATTTGCAATTCCCCCGAAGCCCACCCCACCCCCACTAAAGAATTGCTGTTGTCAATGCCAACCAACCTCGTCCGCACGTTGAAAGAATCGCGTCGGCCATTCGGCTCCCAAGCTTGAGAGACAGGACGTGCCAGAGCTTGAGAGCAAAGTCCGCTGTCGAGGTGAGCTGGATCAATGTGAATTGTCGACCGGCCAAACTTGTTTGACCTCACAACTGCCCGTCCTACCGGGGAGGAAATCGGCTACGATGTCTCGAGCGTGGCGAAACTCCTGAAAATTCCGCGCCCGGCCGACCCGTACGACCCTGAACCCGCCCTAAGCGTTGTGAATTCAGGGCCTTACTGTTGCCAGCCTCCGCCCAATGCCTTGTAGAGCTGCACGAGAGCCAGCAGTTCATTCCGCTGAGCTTGTGTCAGGCTGAGCTCGGCGGAGAAATAATTCGTTTCGTTAGTCAGCACCTCCAGGTAACTCGTGACGCCGCCCCTGTACCGCATATCGGACAGCCGCGCTGCGTCCTGTGCAGATTGCGTCAGCAGTTCCTGCTGCCTGCGGAACTCCTGATTCTTGCGATATGCGACGAGTGCATCGGAGACCTCGCGAAACGCCTGTTGGATCGTCTGCTGATAGACAAGCAACGCCTCTTGCTGTTGGGCCTCCGCAAATCTGACGCCGGACCGAATCCTTCCGCCGGTAAAGATTGGCTGCGTGAGCGACGCACCAAAGTTCCACAGGCCCGCCGGCCCGCTAAAAAGACTGGTAAGTGCCACGCTCTGATATCCTCCGGTACCGGTGAGACTGATTTGGGGAAAGTAAGCAGCCTTTGCCACGCCGATCTGGGCGTTAAAGGCGATCAGTTGTTGCTCGGCTTGGCGGATGTCAGGCCGGCGTTCCAACAGCGACGAGGGAAGCCCGGCTGGGACCTCCGGGGCATGCGGTTGCTCCGTCAACTTCCGCCCGCGCGGGACACCGGCAGGGTTCTTCCCCAGAAGGATACTGATGAAGTTCTCTTGCTGCTCGATCCGCCGCTCTAAGTCGGGAATCTGCTCGCCGGCGGTGTACACCAACTGTTCCGCCTGCCGCACGTCAAGCAGGGAGGTAGCCCCATGGTCCGACAGGAGCTGGGTCAGTCGTAGGGAATCTTGGCGGGAAGCCAGCGTTCGTCGGGAAATCTCCAACTCCAGGTCGAGTTCCCGGAGCTGGAAGTAAGCGGTTGCGACGTTACTCACCAGCGAGCTGATGACCGCCTGGCGCGCCCATTGGCTGGCCAACAGGTTGGCGCGTGCCGCTTGCGTCGCCCGGCGAAACCTGCCCCAGAAATCAAGTTCCCAGTGAAGCGACAGATTCACCTGGTTCGCGCTGGTATCAAATGCAGGGAGGAAACGCGATTGCGGCGAGCGTTGATTCGTGGCTTCCGCTCCGCTGGCGATCGTGGGAAGCTGATTCGCGCGCGTGATGCCCACCTGTGCCTGGGCTTGCAGGATGCGATTAGCAGCGATGCGCACATCGTAGTTCTCCTGAAGGGCCGTGCGGATCAAGTCCTGGAGTTGCTCATCCTGGAAGACCTCCCACCATTTCTGATCGCCGAGCGAGGCGGATTCGGTCTTGGCCGCTTCTTCCGCCGTCAAGCCACGATATGTGTCCGGGGCATTCACACTCGGCCTCTTGTAGTTCGGCCCCACGGCGCAGCCGACCAGCAAACCGCACAAGAGCGTCAGCGGAGCGAACTTTCTCATTTCAGTCGGCCTCCGCCGGCGCAGACCTCTGTGGCGGGGCGGCCGGCGCGTGCTCCTTGCCAGCCCCTGAGAGCTTCTCCACCACATAGAAGATCGCCGGAATGAAGAAAATACCGATGGCGCTCCCGGCCAGCATGCCTCCGATGACGGTGGTGCCCATAATCTGGCGGGCCACCGACCCAGCACCGGAGGCCGTCCACAACGGCACGCAGCCGAGGATAAACGCGAAGGAAGTCATCAGGATCGGCCGGAGACGCAACCTGGCCCCTTCGAGCGCGGCGTCCACCAGAGGCTTCCCTTTCTCGTATGCGTCCTTGGCGAACTCAACGATCAGAATGGCGTTCTTGGCTGCCAGGCCGATGAGCATCACCAAACCTATTTGCGAGTACACGTCGCTCTCGATTTGGACCATGTAGGCCGGCAAGAAGGCGCCGAGCACGACGCGGCGCAACCACAAGATTCCGAAGGCGCCGAATACAGCGACCGGCGTGCTCAGCAGCACGCTAAACGGCAACGACCAGCTTTCATAGAGAGCCGCCAGGATCAGGAAGACGAACAGCAGTGAGAATCCGAAGATCACTGAGGCCGGCACTCCTTGCTGTGCCTTTTTCTCTTGAAATGACATACCCAAGTAGTCATAGCCCATTTCAGGCGACATCGTTTGCGCGAAGACCTCTTCCAGGGCCGCCGTTGCCTGCGCGGAGCTATAGCCCGGCGCGGCGCTGCCGTTGATTTGCGCGGAGCGATAAAGGTTGTAGCGCATCGTGAACTCGGGGCCGGGGCGCGACTCGAATCTCGTCAGCGCCGAAAGCGGTACCATGTCGCCGCTGTTGTTCCGCACGTAGAATTGGCCGACATTCTCGGCTTTCGTCCGGTAGTCGCCTTCGGCCTCGATGTAGACTTGCCACTGACGTCCGAAGCGGTTGAAATAGTTGATAAACAGCCCTCCCATGAAAGCCTGGATCGTGCGGTAGACATCGTTGAGGGCCACGCCCTGCTTGATTACTTTGTCTCGATCTACTGCGACGAACTGCTGCGGCACGCTCGGCAGGAAGGTAGTGCTTAAGCCGGCCAGCTCGGGACGCTTTCGGGCAGCCACCAGGAATGTGTTCAAGTTGTCCGTGAGGAACTGCACATCCTTGCCGGACCGGTCCTCGAGAACAAAGGTAAATCCGCCGGAAGTGCCCACCCCGGGAATCGCCGGCGGCGAGAAGCTGAAGGCGATTCCTTCCGGAAGCTTGCTCAGTTCCTGGTTCAAGCGCTGCTTGATAACCTGGTATTGCTCTTCCCGGGTCGTGCGGTCGTTCCATGGCTTCAAGGTGACAAAAAAGAAGGCGTTGTAACTGGTCCGCACGAAGCTGAGCAAGCTGAAGCCGACGACGCTGGTGGTGTACTCGACCCCCGGCGTTTGGGCCATGATCTTCTCGATTCTCCGGGCAACCTCGTCCGTGCGTTGGAGTGAAGCCGCATTGGGAAGCTGGAGATTGAGATAAACGTAGCCCTGGTCTTCATCGGGCAGGAAGCTGGACGGCAGTCTGCTACTGAGGAAACCGGCCGCCACGCCGAAGGCCGCCAGCAAGACAAGCGCGATAGCGCTCTTGCGGACCAGCCCGCCGCACAGACGAACATATGTATCTGTGGCGCGTCCAAACATTCGGTTGAACCAATCGAAGAACCTTCTCAGCAGCCCCTTGCTCTCCGTCTTCGGCCGGAGTAGAAGCGCGGCCAGCGCTGGGCTGAGGGTAAGGGCGTTGAATGCCGAGAGGAGTACCGAAATCGCGATGGTTACGGCAAATTGCTGGTAGAGCCGTCCGGTGATGCCGGGTATGAAGGCCGTTGGCACGAATACCGCCGAGAGAACCAGCGCAATGCCGATAACCGGGCCGGAGATCTCTTCCATCGCTTTCAAGGCCGCGTCCTTGGGAGCGAGACCCTCCTCGATGTGGCGCTCGACGGCCTCGACGACGACAATGGCATCGTCCACCACCAGGCCGATGGCCAGCACCAGGCCAAAAAGAGAGAGTGTGTTGATGGAGAAGCCGAACACCGGGAAGAATATAAACGTGCCGATCAGTGAAACCGGCACGGCGAGCAGCGGAATCAGAGTGGCGCGCCAGCCTTGCAGGAATATGTACACTACAATGATCACCAGCACGATCGCGATCAGGAGCGTCAGGACTATTTCCCTTATGCCTTCGGTGACCGCGCGCGTCGTGTCGAGCGACACGACGTAGTCCATGTCCTGCGGGAAGCGTCTTTTCGCCTCCGCCATCAGTTTCTTGACGCCCGCAGCCGCCGCGACGGCGTTGGAACCGGGCAACTGGTACGCCGCAATGATGGCTCCCGGTTTCCCATTCAAGCGGCCCACGATGCTATAGGACTGAGCGCCCAGCTCGACGCGCGCCACGTCCTTGACCCGCACGATCCCGCCGTCCGGGGTCTCACGGACCACGATCTGTCCGAATTCCTCCGGCGAAGTTAGGCGGCCTTGTGCGCGGACGGAGTAGGTGTATTCCTGGCCTTTCGGCGCAGGCTCGCTGCCAACCTGTCCGGCGGGGTTCACCGTGTTCTGCGCCTGGATTGCGCCGACGATTTCAGGGACGGTGATCGCCAGCTTGGCCAATTGGTCGGGCTTGACCCACAGCCGCATTGCGTACTGGCCGGCGCCAAAAATCTGCACGCTTCCGATGCCGGGCGACCGCGTGATTTGATCGTTGAGGTTGATGTATGCGTAATTGGCCAGGAACTTTGCGTCGTACGTTCCGTTTGGGGAGTACAGGCTGACCAGCATGAGGGGAGCTGTTACTGTTTTCTGGACCGTGATCCCAAAGTTCGTAACATCGACCGGAAGCTGAGATGCGGCCTGTGTCTCACGTGACTGGGTGAGAATCAGATCGGTGTTCGGGTCCGTTTTCACATCGAAGTCTACAATCAATCTCATTCCCCCGTCGGCGGTGGAGTTCAGTGAGTACATGTAGTTCATGTTGTCCACGCCGCTCATTTGCTGCTCGATGGGGGTGGCAACTGACTGCTCGATCGTCTGCGCGTCCGCACCGACGTAGGTGGCTACCACCTGAACTTCCGGCGGGGCAATGCTCGGGAACTGGGCGATAGGCAGACTCAGGATGGTAACGGCGCCCACAATCACCAAGAGGATGGAAATCACCATAGCCACGATGGGCCGATTGATGAAGAATTTTGACATGGGAGCTACCTTGCCGTCCCTTGCGCCTCTTCCACAAACGGTTTTGGGTTCACTGCCGCGCCCTGACGAACTTTCTGCACACCCTCGGCGACGACGCGTTCACCTGGCTTCAAGCCCTCGTCGATAATCCACATGGCGCCGATGCGCTCTCCGACCTTGACCGGTCGGATGCTGACCTTGTTATCGCTTCCCACAACCGCGACCTGGTAGCTCCCCTGGAGTTCCGTGACTGCGCGCTGGGGGACGAGCAGCGCTCCCTGCTTGATTCTGATCGCCGTGCGGACTCGGCCGTACTGTCCGGGGCGCATAATATTCCCCGGGTTAGGAAAGAGTCCGGCTATCCGGAACGCCCCGGTGCTCGGGTTCACCTCGCGATCCACGAAGTAGAAGGTTCCTTTCTGTGGATAGGTCGTCCCGTCAGCCAAGATAAGCTCAAGTTGCAACTGCCTTCTCTTCGCCTCGCGGCTGGCTTCAGTCGGGAACCATCTGTAGAAGTCGAGGCGTTCCTGCTCGCTGACCGTGAAGTAGGCTTTGATCGGATCCACCTGGGATACGCTTGTGAGTAACGTGTTCGGTCCCACCAGGTCGCCAATCTGACCTTTGGCGATTCCCGCGATGCCGTCCACGAGCGATCTGACCTGGGTGAACCCAAGGTTCAACTGGGCCTGCTCCACCGCGGCCTTCCCGGCTTCAACCGAAGCCTTGGCGCCGAGCCTTGCCTGGATATCGTTGTCCAATTGACTCTGAGCGATCGCCTTGGCTTGCGCCAGGGGTGTATCGCGCTCAACATCCAGTGTCGCTTTGCCAAGCTGTGCCTCGGCTTGCGCAAGCTGTGCCTTGGCTTGGTCGAGTGCCGCGCGGAACGGACGCGGATCAATCTCAAACATCACTTCGCCTTTCCGGACAAAGGAGCCCTCCGTGTAGTTCTGCTTGATGAGATAGCCCGTCACCTGCGGCTGGATCTTCGCGTTCACATACCCGTCCAACGTGGCGATCCATTCAACGTAGATGGGAACATCCTTTTGCATGACGTCCACCACCTTGACGTCCGGCGGTGCCATCGGCGGCGCCGCCTGGTTGCTCCGGCATCCGCCAGACAGTAAGAAAGCGAAAACGGCAAACAGAAGGGGTAGCAACCGCCCCAACTCGATGTTTTGTTTCGATTGGCGTTCCGACGGCTTGATTGCGAGCTTGGGAGTGAGTCTCTTCACCTCAATGATCCTTTTTCTTCGTATTTGGATCTGGCTGATGCCTCTGAACTTAAGTCTTCATGATGTTTCGACCTGCTGCACGTTTTCTAATAGGACCGCGTCCACCGGCCCTCTTAGCGGCACGCTTTTTAGCTGCAGTCATTCTACCGCCTCTGCTTCCCTTTGCCATTTTGAACCTCCTTAATCATTTTTCTCCCCCTCTGGACGCTGTTCGTCGAGTCGTTGCTGACCGTGCCGGTGAAACCCTTGGTTTGCCCTTGGTCAATTGCTCGGGCCGTGCTAGGCGAAAGGTTCACCACGATGTACACCCCTGGCAACCAGCCTGTCAAGTTCCAGCACCTCTCGATGCCACAGCAACGTGCAGCCATCCTAGCTTGAAAAGCATGGCTCAATTTCCAAACAGAAACGCGATTTAATCGTCTTCTCTGGCAGTGGGCCGCAGCCCGCGGGGGTGGGGTGGAAACAGGGAGTCTCTATTACTACCCGTTAATTTCCGGAGGTGGCCGGCGCTGGAGACGCTCGCCCCATGGCCACAACTGCCTGTCCTACCGGGGCGGAAATCGGCTACGATGTGAGAGCGTGGCGAAACTCCTGGAAATACCGCGCCCGGCCGACCCTTACGACCTGCTGAACCCGCAGCAGCGCGCCGCAGTTCGCCACGGCGAAGGTCCCCTTCTGGTGGTGGCGGGCGCGGGCACGGGCAAGACGCGCGTCATCACCGAGCGCATCCGCCACCTGCTGGAGTCTGACCCTGCACTCCCCGGCCAGAGCCTGCTGGGGCTGACCTTCACCGACAAGGCCGCGGCGGTGATGAAGCACCGCGTGGTGCGCGCCGTGGGCGAACGCGGCAAAGATGTCTGGCTTGGCACTTTTCACTCCTTCTGCCACGCCTTGCTGGCCGAAGCGAACCCCGCCATGCAGATCCTGGACGATGTGGACCACTGGATCCTGCTGCGGCGCAACTTGCCGCTGCTGGCGCTCAACCGCTACCGCCGGCTGGCCGAGCCCGGCCAGTTCCTCGCCGATTTCGTGAAGTTTTTCTCCCGCTGCCAGGACGAGCTGGTCAGCCCGGACGACTACCAGCGCTATGCCGACGACCTAGCAGCGCGCTACCAGGGCGAGAAAGCCGCGCTCGACCCCGACGCGCAGCGCCTGCGCGAAGAAGAGCTCGCCCGGCAGCAGGAAATCACCCGCGTCTATCGCTCGAGCGACCTGCTGTTGCGCGAGCGCGGCCTGATGACTTTCGGCGGGCTGCTGCTGGGCGCCGTCCGGGAGCTAGAAAACAACGCGGCGCGGCGCCGCGAGCTGCAGGCGCGCTACCGCTACATTCTGGTGGACGAATTCCAGGACACCAACATTGCGCAGATCGAGTTGCTCTGGCTGCTCGCCGGCGGCCACCGCAACATCGTCGCTGTCGGCGACGACGATCAGGCTATCTACCGCTTCCGAGGCGCCTCGTTCGGCAGCTTCATGATTTTCCTCGAGAAATTCACCGGGGCGAAGCTTGCCCCCGGCGACCCGGCCCGGTCCCTCCAGCCGCTCACGCACAATTACCGCTCGACGGGCCGCATCCTGCGCGTCGCCGGCCAGGTGATTGCGCAGAACGAGCGCTCGCCGCTGCTCCCCGGCAAACAGCTCACCCCGCAAAAGCCCGACGGCGAGAAGATCCACATCGTCGAGCTGGGCAGCGCTGCCGAAGAGGCGCAGTGGATCGCCGCGGAGATGGAGCGGCTGCACCGCGCCGGGCAGCGCTGGAGCTCCTTCGCCGCGCTCTACCGCATGCACACTCACCGCGAAGCGCTGGTGGAGGCGCTCGCGGCCCGCCGGATTCCCTTCGTGATCAAGAATCTCTCCATCCTGGACAACACGCTTGTGCGCGACATCGTGGCTTACCTGCGGCTGATCGCCGCCCCGTCGGACAACGTCGCCTGCGCGCGCGTGCTTGCCGCGCCCGGATGGGGACTTGAGCCCGCCGACCTGGTGCGCCTGTGCGAGCGGGCGTCGGCGAGCAAGGGTTTAGCGCTGTGGGACGCGCTGCAACTCGCACAGGGCGAGCTGCCATTTGTCAAGAGCGGCCATCGCACGGCGGAGCTCGTCGCGCTGATATCGAGCCTGCGCCGCCGCGCCCCGCAGTGGACTGCAGCGGAACTCCTCGACGAGCTCGCCGCGGAGCTCGACCTGGGCGTTCTCGCCCTCCCGGGCGACCAGAAATATATGCACCGCTTCGCGAAGTTCGTGCGCGAGTGGGAGCCCAAGAGCGCCACACGGCAGCTCGCCGAGTTCGTTGAGTACCTGGACTATTTCCGGCAGGCTGGCGGGCAGATCAACCCCGACGCCGAGGCCGCCGAGGACGCTGTGCAATTGATGACCGTGCATGCGGCCAAGGGCCTGGAGTTCGACCACGTCTTCGTGATGCGCCTGGTGGGCGGAGGTTTCCCCGTAAACCCGCGCCCACATGTGCTCGAGTTCCCCGCCGAGCTGATGAAGGAGGAAAAGCCCCGCGGCGACTTCCACATCCAGGAGGAACGCCGGCTGTTTTACGTGGCGCTGACGCGAGCGCGCGAGCGGCTCACGCTGACCACAGTGGTGCATCGCCGCTCGAAGCCTTCGGTTTTCCTCGACGATATCCTCATGGAGCCGAAGCTGCAGCGCAGCGACATTCAGCAACTCTCCCCAAAGGCGGCGTCGCAGGGCGCAGCCGCGCCGGCCCCGCGGCCGGAAGATGCCTCGTTGTTCGACCCCGAGGGCGACCGCGCCCGCGTCAATTCACGCATTGCGCGATGGGCGGAGAGCTACCGCCCGCCGGTGGACGAGCCGCTGCGGTTGAGCGCCTCGACGATTGATACCTACCAGTCGTGTCCGCAGAAGTATCTGTTCCAGCGCGTCTGGGGCATCCGCGAAGGCCCGCACGCCGCCCCCAGTTTTGGCAGCGTTATGCACACCACGATCCGCCAGCTCATGACCGCGCTGCGCAAGAAGCGTCGCATACCCTTCGAGGATGTACAGGCGATCTTCCGGCGCGAGTGGAGTTCCGCAGGGTTCGAGGACGCCTACCAGGAAGAAGAGTACAAAAAAGACGGCCTCGAGCAATTGCGCGCCTTCCACGCGAGCTGCGTCGCCTCGCCGCCCCAGATGATTGCCCAGGAAAAATACTTCGAGCTGCCCATGGACGACAACGTCGTGATCACCGGCCGCATCGACCAGGTGAACCGGCTCGGGCCGAACCAGGATGAGATCGTGGATTACAAGACTGGCAAGCCGAAACTCGAGCCGCAGGCCCGCAAGAGCCTGCAGTTGAGCCTCTACGCCCTGGCGGCGCGCGAAGTGCTCGATCTGAATCCAGTACGCCTGACCTTCTACAACCTGCAGAGCAATGAGGTCGTGTTCACCAGCCGCGGCGAGAAGGAGCTGGATCAGGCACGGGAGATCGTGCAGGAGGTTGCGGCGGAGATCCGCGCCGGCCAGTTCCCGGCCCACCCGGGTTTCTTCTGCAGGAGCTGCGCCTTCCAGCCGCTCTGCCCGGCGCACGAACAATTAGTAGCGATCCGCCCGGCCGCAAGATAAGAAGTCTGCTGCAGCCCGCTTAGCATTCTTTCTCGGAAGTGTCCGCGCGCCTGAGCGCGCCTGCATCAGCAGATTACTTGAGCGGGCAATAAACGAAAGCGGGGCGTCCGCCATAGCGGACGCCCCGCCGGGAATGATCCCGATTCGTAAAGGCTACTTGCCTTTTTTCTTCGTCGCCTTTTTAGGTGCCTTCTTCATCGCGCATTGTCCTCTTGTTGGATTCTCCCCAACGGAGTGGGCGCAGCCGCTGCAACTGGTTCGATGCCGCGCCCCGTAGATTCCTTTCTATACGGGCACGAAACTTCGATGTCAAGAAAAAATTGTGCCGGGAAAAAGCCGCCGCGGGTCACGGCTTCGGCGGCGTGTAGTAGCCGTCGCGCGCCAGCAGGACCAGGCCGGGCCGGCGCACGCGCACTTCGATGGCGTGGTACTCGAGCTTGCGGTCGGTCTTCTCCGGCACGTAGGCCAGCGTGTACTGATTGCGGGCCTGCTCGCTGACCCTCGCATAGAGGCTTTCTAGGTCAGCGCGCTTGGCGGCGTAAAAAACGTCGCCGCCGGTGGCGTGGGCGTAGCGGGAGAGCACGCTGGTGCCGCGGTCGAGCGCCGCGTCGCCGACACCGATGGCGTAAACCGAGATGTCGGCGGAGAGCAGGAGCTTGATCGTGTCGTCGAAGCTGTAGGTGTTGTTCCGTGAATTATGGCCATCGGAAATCAGGTAGATGATCTTCCGCCGGCCGCGCTCGCGTCCGCGCAGCAACTGGCCCGCCGCGTAGACGGCGTCATTGATGTTCTTGGTCTCGCGGCCGCCCAGCCTGATTTGCGCGCTGCTCGGCGCGCCGGGCGTGCTCGCGCCGCCGTTGATGCGCGGCCCGGAGGCCATCGGGCCGGAGCCCTGGCCGGGAAATGTCTGATCGAGGTCGAGTCGCTTGAGCTGGGTCAGCAGCTTATCGTTGTCGGTGGTGAAGTCACCGCCCGGCTCGAAGATGGTGTCGAACCGGCAGATAGCCACCTCGTCGGATTCGCTGAATCCTCCGGCAATGGCTCGCAGACTGGTCAGCACCTGCTCGGCGGTTTGCTTCTTCAACGCATTGTCAAGCAGCACGACTGCCGACAGGGGAAATGGGTCGAACGAAAAGACCGCAATCTTCTGCTCGACGCTGTCCTCGAGCAGGCGGAACTCCTCCTGGCGGACGTCCGCCACCAGTCTGCCCTGCCGGTCCTTCACCGTGACCGGCACCACCACCATCTCGACGGTCGTGCGGATGCGTGTGCGAGGGTCTTCCTGCTGTGGCAGGGCGAAGCCGGGCGTCACGAGCCAGGCCGCGAGCCCCAGCGCCAGGATTTTTCGTGGACAAATCATGCGTAGCACGTCAGTATCTTCCCGGCGGCCGTCGGCAGATTGCCGCGCACATCTTTGCGCGCCGCCCCTGCATCCTAACGACGCGAAGTCAAGACAAAGGCGATTATACAATGCACCTACGGGCACTTAGTTTGATGCTTTTCGTATTGGTACTGGCTGCCAGCCTCACACTGGCGCGATTCTCCGCCGCCGAGCCGCGCCTCGAAGACGCGCAAGCCAAAGCGCCCGCGGCCAAGCAGGAGCCGCAGCAGCCCATCCGCGTCCAAGTTCAACTGGTCAACCTGTTCGTCACCGTGCGCGACAAACACAAGCGCATCATCCCGGACCTCACCCAGGACGATTTCCGCATCCTCGAGGACGGCAAGGAACAAAAGATCGCCTTCTTCTCTCGCGAGACCTCTCTGCCCGTCACCCTGGGCCTGCTGATTGACACCAGCGGCAGCGAGCAGCGCATGCTGCCCGCCGAACAGGAGGTCGCCTCGCGCTTCCTCAAGCGCTTCCTGCGCTCCAAAGACCTGGCCATGGTCATCACCTTCGACCTCGACGTGGACCTGCTCTCTGATTTCACCTCTGACCAGGCGGAGCTGGAGCGCGCCATCCAGCGCGCCCGCATCAACGCGCCGCGAGTGCCGGTTTCCGTCCAGGGTCCGCTGCCGCAGCGGGGCTCAAAGGGCACCAACTTCTACGACGCCGTCTATCTGGCTTGCCGCGAAAAGCTCGCCAGCGAGGCCGGTCGCAAGGCGCTGGTGATCCTGACCGACGCCGAGGACAATGGCAGCAAGGTCCGGTTGGAAGAGGCGCTCGAGACCGCGCAGCGCACCGATGCGGTGATCCACATCCTGCTGGTCTATGACCCCGCCTACGGGAACAACGAGAGCGCCGCCAGGAAATTGACCGATGAGACCGGCGGGCGCACGATTGTGGTCCGCGGCGAAAAGAAGCTCGAAGAGGCCTTCGACCAGATCTCCGAGGAGCTGCGCAGCCAGTACACGCTCGGCTACTATCCCACCAACACCTCACGCGACGGCCGTTTCCGCAAAATCAAGATCGAAATGAAGAACAAAGACGTCCAGGCGCTCGCCCGCCGCGGCTACTACGCACCGAAAAACTAGCGGGCAGCGACCAGCCAGTCTAAAAAACACCGCGGCGCGCCCCCCGGGGTTGAGATGGTTCGTCCGCGTCCGGCGGGCTCACACTGCAATCCTCCCGCCTTCGAGCAGGCAAAGCTAATTGCCGGGCGGCCGGGAAGCGGGTTTGGGGGCTTCGGCGGAGGCGCGCGGGGCAAAATAGCCCTTGCGGGCGCGCACGATGAGTCCTTTGCGGTTCACACGGATCTGGATGCGGCGGAATTTTCCGTCTGCGCTCTTATTCGCCGGCACGTAGGCAAGCGAATACTGGCTGCGCAGTTCGTCGCCGATGTCGAGGAAAGACTGCGCCAGGTCGTCCACGCGGTAGGGGAAGAAGGCGCGGCCGCCGGTCTCTTCCGCGAGCTGCTCCATCACCTTGTCGGCCGCTTCCATATGGTATTTCCGGTTGCTGCGTTTGGCCGGATCTTTCTCCTCGATGGCCGAAACCCACTGGGTACTGGTGCTGATGGCGTAGATGACCACCCCGCCGCGCTGCGCCATCTCGATGGCCTCCCCGCGGGAGTGCGAGCTGAGGTTGTCGTCGCCGTCGCTGATTACCACCAGCACGCGGCGCACCTCAGGGCTTTCGCCGGTGGGCAGCGGCGGGTTGCCCAGGCGCTCCTTGCAGGCGGCATAGATGGCGTCGTAGAGCGCGGTGCCGCCCCCGGCGCGCTGGCGGAGTATGACGTCGCGCAACGTGCCCAGCTCGTCGGTGAATTCCTGGATGATGCTGGGCTCGTTGTCGAAGACCATCAGAAAGGCCTGGTCTTTCCTGCGCCGGATGACGTTGTAGAGGAAATCAATGGCCGCTTCCTGCTCAAACTTCATGCGGTCGCGGATGCTGTTCGAGGTGTCGAGCAGCATCCCAACGCGTAGCGGTAAATCGGTCTGGCGGCCGAAGTAGCGGATCTCCTGTGGCAGGCCGTCCTCGGAGACCGTGAAGTCTTCCTTTTGCAGGTCGGTGATCAATTTTTGCCGGCGGTTGACCACCGTCACGATCAGATCAACCAGTTTCACCTCTCTGCGGATGGTGGTCTCGTCGGGCCGCTGCTGCGGAGCCTTGGGCGGTGCCTGCTGCGCGCCGACCGGCGCCGGCGGCGCCAGCAGCGCCGCAACCAGCAGCGCAACCGGAAGCAAATGTCGCATACTTGGCAATTATAGGTAGCCGCGCAGAGCAGCGTCAATTGCGGCCGGGGCCGACCCGAGCGCCGCGGCCAGCCGCTCCAGATAGGCCCGCAGCTCCGCCGGCAGAGGTGCGCGCACTTCCACCGGCTCCGCGCTCCGCGGGTGCTCGAATGCGATGCGGGCGGCATGCAGGAAGTTGCGTCCGAGCGGCGGCAGGATCTCGCGCCCGGCGCGCACTTGCCGCGGCGCGCCGTAGAGCGTATCGCCGACCACCGGATGGCGCAGCGCCGAGAAATGTACGCGGATCTGGTGCGTCCGCCCGGTGCGCAGGTCCACTTCGATCAGCGTGAAGCCGTCCAGGCGCGCCAGCACGCGCCAGTCCGTGCGCGCCTCGCGCCCCTCGCGACGCCGGACGGTCATGCGGGTGCGCCGCCGGAGGTCGCGGGCAATGGGCAAGCCGATGCTGCCGGCATCGCGCTCGAGCTGGCCATGCACCAGCGCCAGGTAGGTCTTCCTGATGCGCCGCGTGCGAAACTGCTCGGCGAGCTCCCGGTGGGCGGTATCGTTCCGCGCCACCACCAACGCGCCCGAGGTGCCCCGATCAAGGCGATGCACGATTCCCGGCCGCAGCGCGCCGGCGGCGGCGGAAAGGGCCTTCGAATAATGTAGGAGCGCGTTGACCAGCGTACCGCGAGCTGTGCCCGCGCCGGCATGCACGGTCATCCCTGCAGGCTTGTTCACCACCAGGAGGTCTTCATCCTCATAGAGGACCTCGAGGGGAATGGCTTCGGGCAGGGCTTCGAGCGGGGGGCGCGGAACGATTTCGACTTCGATGCACTCGCCAGGCGCGACGCGATGGGCGCGCCGCGTTGCGCTTCCGCCGATGCGCACCCGCCCCTGGTCAATCAACTCCTGGATGCGCGTGCGGCTAAGCTCGGACATGCGCTGGGCAAGGAAGAGGTCCAGCCTCCGCCCTGCATCTTCGGTGGCAACGATGAAGCGTTGCAGCGTTGGTGCCTCGGATGGGCTCATGGCGCGCAGCGCAAGAGCCCCTTTTGCCCGTCATTCTGGGTCCGCAAGCGGCGGGCCGGACGAAGAATCCCTCCCCTGTGGCGCGACCTCGTTAGCCAGAGCAAAGCGGCGCTACGCTGTCGCCCGCGCCGCTGCCCGGCCGCGCAGCAGCAGCCATGCTCCCAGCAGGATCAGCGCGACGCTGACAACCTGCATCAGCGAGAAGGCGCCTCCGGCAATAAGCGTGCGGTCCGGGTCGCCGCGGAAGAATTCGATCGTGCCGCGAGTCACGCCGTATAGAACGGCGTAGACGGCGAAGAGTTGCCCGGCGGCCTGTTTCCCCGGGCGTTGCCGCCGTCCGAGAAAGATCAGGAACGTGAAAATCAGGAATTCTGCGGCGGACTCATAGAGCTGCGTGGGGTGCAGCGGGATGCCGAGCGGCGTGCCCACCAAGTCGCGAGCGTGAGGATTGGTGAAGGTGACTCCCCATGGGAGCGATGTCGGCTTGCCGTAGCAGCAGCCCGCGGCAAAGCAGCCCAGCCGGCCGATGGCGTGACCTAGGGCCAGCGGCGCCGCATAAACGTCGGCCAGCGGAAAGAAGCGCAGGCGGAAACGCCGCGCATAGATCACTGCCGCGATCAGCGCCGCCAGAAAGCCGCCGTAGTAAACGCCTCCGGAGAGCAGCGTGCTGAAACCGAAGATCTCGCGGGGATGCGCGGAGAAGTAATCCCAGTCGGCCACCACCAGCCAGAGCTTTGCGCCTACCAGAGCCGCCAGCACCATGTAGACGCCCAGGTTCCAGATGCGGTCGGGGTCGAGGCCGGCCCGCGGAGCTTGCCGGCGTGCCAGCCACAGCCCGAGCAAAACGCCCGTGGCCACCAGTAGGCCGTAGGTGTACAGCGTGAATCGTCCGATGTGGAGCAACACAGGGTACATCGCTATACCTTTTCTGTGTCTCGGTCGGTGGGTTGCCGCCGGCCGAGGAGCAGCTCCAGCACCACAAACGCTGCGCCGATGGTGATTGCCGAATCCGCGACGTTGAAGGCCGGCCAGTAGTAGCTGCCGAGTCCGACCTCAAAGAAATCCGTCACGCTGCCGTAGAGCAGCCGGTCGATCAGGTTTCCCGCCGCACCGCCCAGGATGAGCGCCAGGCCAGCCTGGTTGCGGCGCGCGCCCCCACGGTCGGTTGCCAGCAGCCAGCCGAGCAACCCGATCACGGCCACTGAGCTGGCGATCAGAAGCGCACTCAGCCACTTCGAGCCGAGATTGGCCAGCAGGCCGAAGGCGATGCCCGGGTTATGGCTGTGCACCAGATTGATGATTCCGGGAACCAGCGCACGGTGAAAGTTTTCCGGCGTATATGCCTCGATGGCGGCTTTGGTGGCTCGGTCGGCCGCGACAATCCCCGCCGACATCCAAAACCATCTCGCGCTGCCAGCCCCGGCCATCAGGAAGCCGCGGCACTGCGCTCGATCTCCTCCAGCGCAGCCAGGCAGCGTTCGCACACCGTGGGGTAGTCGGCGCTCTCGCCGACCCGGGTCGAATAGTTCCAGCAGCGCTCGCACTTTTTTCCGTCGGCCCGAACCACCAGCACGCCCGCGGGAACCGCGGGGCGATTTGCGCCGGAGGAAGGAGCCAGAACATCCACTTGGGAGACGATGAAAAGCTCCGGCAGACGGTGCTTATGGCTGCTGAGCAGATCGTACAGGTCCGAATCAACGTTCAGCACAACTTTGGCTTCGAGCGCGCTGGAGATGAGCTTGGCGTTGCGCGCCGCTTCGAGTGCCTGCAGCACCTCGGCGCGCACGCGCAGCAGCCCGCTCCAGTTCGCAGTCTCTGCGGCATCGAGGCGCGTGTCCAGTTCCTCGGCCGCAGCAAACACGGCCATATGGACGCTATCGGGCTCGCCAGCGCGATGCGGCAAGTGCTTCCAGACCTCTTCAGCGGTGAAAACCAGGATGGGCGCGACCAGGCGGACTAGCGCGCTCGCGATGCGATAGATGGCCGTTTGCGCCGACCGGCGCCCGCAGCTGCGAGCAGCGGAAGTATAGAGGCGGTCCTTGAGGATGTCGAAATAGAATGCGCTCAGGTCCACTACCGAAAAGTCGTGCAGGGCGTGGAATACGCGGTGAAACTCGAACGCGTCGTACCAGCCGCGGCACTGGCGGACCAGTTCCGCGGTGCGCCACAACACCCAGCGGTCGAGCTCGTCCATCTGCTCGTCTGGAACAGAGTCGCGGGCGGGGTCGAAGTCCGCCAGGTTGCCGAGCACGAAGCGAAACGTGTTGCGGATTTTTCGATAGGCCTCCGAGAGCTGGGTCATGACGCGGTCAGACATGCGCACGTCGGCGGTGTAGTCTTGCGCCGCCACCCACAGGCGCAGCAGATCGGCGCCCCACTTCTCCCACAGCTCCCGCGGCAGCACGACGTTGCCGAGCGACTTGTGCATCGGCCGGCCCTCCGCGTCCAGCTGCCAACCGTGCGTCAGCACGTGGCGATACGGCGAGGCGTCGCGCACCCCGATGGCCACCAGCAGCGAGCTGTGGAACCAGCCGCGATACTGGTCCGGGCCCTCGAGATAGAGGTCCGCCGGCCAGGGCACCTCGGACGAGCCGAGCACAGCCAGATGCGAAGAGCCCGAATCGAACCAGACGTCTAGGATGTCGGTCTCTTTGCGCCAGCGCGCCGCGCCGCATTTGCAGCGCACGCCCGGCGGCAACAACTCCTCGGCCGAGTGCCGGTACCAGGCGTCGGCGCCCTCGCGCTCGAACCAGCGGACCACGTGGCGCAGCGCCGCGAAATCTTCCAGGCGCTGCTGGCACTGCTCGCAGTAGAAGATCACCAGCGGCACGCCCCACACGCGCTGCCGCGAGATGCACCAGTCGGGGCGCGTTGCGATCATGGCGCGGATGCGTTCCTCGCCCCAGGCAGGCGTCCAGCCGACCTTCTTGATCTCGTCGAGCGCGCGCTGGCGCAGGCCGGCGTGCTCCAAATTGATGAACCACTGCTCAGTCGCCCGGAAGATCACCGGCTGGTGGCATCGCCAGCAGTGCGGATAACTGTGCGCGAGCTTGCCCTCGCCGAGCAGCGCGCCGCGCCCCCGGAGCAGCGCCACAATGTGCGGGTTGGCCTCGAACACGGTCTTGCCCTTGTATTCGGGCAGGCCTTCGAGGAAATGGCCCTGGTCGTCGAGCGGCGCGTAGGTCTCCAGTCCATATTTCTGCCCCGTGTAGAAGTCTTCAGCGCCGTGGCCCGGCGCCGTGTGGACGATGCCGCTGCCCTGGTCGAGCGTGACGTAGTCGCCCAGCACCGCCGGCACGCGCAAGTCCAGGAAGGGATGCTGGAACTCGATCCCTTCGAGCTCGCGGCCTTTCCACGGCCCGCGGGTGCGCGCCACTTTCAGCCCGAGCTCGCTGGGGACCACCGCCAGGCGTTCGGCCGCGAGCAGCAGCGCGCCCGCCTCGGTCTCCGCGACGACGTAGTCGTAATCGGGATGGAACGCCAGGGCGCGGTTGTGCGGCAGAGTCCAGGGCGTGGTGGTCCAGATCACTGCGGCGACGTTCGGGCCGAGTTGGCGCGAGCCGCTCCCAGCCACAACCGGAAATTTCACCCAGATCGAAGGGCTGGTATGGTCCTCGTATTCCACCTCGGCTTCGGCGAGCGCCGTCCTGTCGAAGATGCACCAGTAGACGGGTTTCAGCCCGCGGTAAACATAGCCCTTCTCGAGAAAAGTGACGAAGGCGCCCGCGATGCACGCCTCGTACGATTTGCTCATTGTGAGGTAAGGGTTCTCCCATTGCCCCAGCACGCCCAACCGCTTGAAGTCGCGGCGATGCGCCTCGACGTAGCGCGTGGCAAATTTCCGGCACATCCCGCGAAACTCCGCTGTGCTCACGCTGCCCTTTTTTCCACCCAGCTCCTTTTCGACCTTCACCTCGATGGGCAGGCCGTGGCAGTCCCATCCGGGCACGTACGGTGCGCGAAACCCCGCCATGGTCTTCGATTTCACCACCATGTCTTTCAGGATCTTGTTCAGTGCCTGGCCCAGATGAATGTCCCCGGTGGGATAGGGCGGGCCGTCGTGCAGGACGTAGACCGGCGCGCCCGCGCGGGCCTCCAGCACGCGCTGGTAGAGGCGCTTTTCCTCCCATTCGTCCAGTTGACGCGGCTCGCTCTGCGGCAGGTTGGCCTTCATGGGGAAGGCGGTGCGCGGGAGGTTCAGCGTGCTCTTCACATCGAGCGTTTTGGGCATCGGATGGCGTTCATCGGACGCAGCTCCCGGTCTTCGCCCGTGTTCCTCGAGCACAATGACTCACATCCGGAAACTTTCCGTCGCGATGAAACGTCGTATGTTACAATGAATTGCGGACGGTGTCAGCTTGAGGAGGGCATACATCCTTTTGGCTGCTGGCGAATCTAACCTGCAGGGGGCCAAATTAGCGCAGCAGTCTAAGTGAATTCGGTGATAAACCTCATTCCCAAGTCGAACAACAGTCCGGCGACGCGGACGCGTGTACCGGTCCTGGCCGTCGAGCAGCAGTCCTGGTTCAAGAACTTCTTCTCGAGCCTGAAGGATTTTCTCGCCGAGCGCCCGGTGAAGCTGCCCCCGAAGGCCGGGTCTGCCGGCGGGGTGTTCACCGGAGAGCCCTTCGGCGGGAGCTTCTTCGAAAACATGATGGAGTGGTTGCGGCCCTTGCCGGCCTCTGCCCGCCGGAGCACGCATTCGCGTATGGAAGTCGAGTGGAAACCCTGGTACCGCGCCTTCTGGGAGAACTTGCGCGACACGATTGCACCGCCCAAGCTGCCGCCGCTCAAGGTGACCAGCCAGCCCGTTAAGGTCCGCGACATCTGGAGCCGCAATGAGCAATTCAGCCGCGCGCAGGGGCTTTCGCTGGCGTTCCATGCCCTGATTGCGGCGCTGCTGATCCTGCCGCTGATCCATCAGGTGATGCCGACCACCGAGGCCAAGAACAAGACCGAAGTCATCAGCATTGATATCTCGCCCTATCTGGCCCAGTTGCCGCCCGGCAAGGACAAGGCCGGCGGCGGTGGCGGTGGCGGCGAGCGCATGCAAACTGCCCCCAGCCGCGGGCGTGCTCCAAAATTTGATTGGGTACAAAAGACGCCGCCCATGGTGACGCTGCGCAACCTGAATCCCAAGATGCCCGCAGTGCCCACACTGCTCGGACCGCCCGATTTGAAGGTGCCCAGCCCGCCTCTGCCGAATTATGGCGATCCGCTGGCGAAACTCATCACCGCCTCCGGCGGGCCCGGGGGCGGGGGCGGCATCGGAACCGGCTGCTGCGGCGGCATCGGCAGCGGCGAGGGCGGCGGCTTGGGTCCGGGCTCGGGTGGCGGCACCGGCGGCGGCCCGTTTCGTCCCGGCACCGGTGGAGTTGGATATCCTGAGTGCGCGTATTGCCCGACGCCGTTGTATTCCGATGAAGCTCGCAAGGCAAAGTATCAGGGCACGGTAGTCCTTCAGGTGGTCATCACTGCGGACGGGCGCGCCACCAACATCAACGTGGTCAAGGGCCCCGGCCTCGGCCTGGAAGATAAGGCCGTCGAAGCCGTGCGCAACTGGCGCTTCAAGCCGGCGCTCGGACCCGCCGGCAAGCCGGTGTCCGTCTCCGTGCTCGTCGAAGTCACCTTCCGCCTGCTTTAAGCTTGCTCCTGCCGGCCGACCTAGCCTGCTCTGAATCTTCCGGGTAGCACTAAGTCAAGGCCCTTCGATACAGCGCGGGCAGCGAATCTGTTAGGATACTTGACGTGAAACGGACAGGTGGAGTGGTTTGGCAGCGCGCAATGGTGGTCGCGCTGGCGCTGCCGTGCATGATTGCGGGAGTCGCTGCCGCGCAGCGCGTCGGCTCAATTGAGTTTGTGGCCCGAGTGACGCCCACGGTAGGCCGAGCTGAGCCGGTGCGGCAGATTACGTTCTATCTGCTGCGCAAGAGCTATGCGGAGACTGTCAAAGAAGTAGAGCAATCCGAAGAAAAGCCCGAGATGGACCGTTTCATTTCAGGCCTGGAGGTCTCCAAGGAGCTCAAGGCCTGGATGAAGAAAAACCATTGGGTCCAACTGGCCGGCCCGGAGTTCACGCGGCGGCTGAAGACCGATGACATCCTCGACGTGCCGGAGTTTTACGACGCGTATTTGCGGCGCAATGTTGGTGATGCGGGGATCGGATTCCCTACGCCGGGCTACCGCGAACGTGACCGCCAGGGGAATCCGCAGAGATACGAAAAGCAGCGCCAAGAATACCGGACAATCCTCCGGCGATTTCTCGAGAATAACAAGCCATCCATCGAAGGCATCGATCTCTACCTCGACACCATCAACCCCGGCTCGCGCTGGGCGCTGCAGGAAGCGGAGTTGCGTCTGCGGATTCGCAAGCGCGCGCTTCAACTGGCCGAGACCCGCGACCTCGTGGCCAAGTCCGAAACCGACTTGGACGGCCGCGGCGTGCTGCCGGACATCCTGCCGGGCGCCTACTGGCTCAGCACGCTGGAGACGGAAGCGATCGCCGGCGACACGCGCCTGCGCTGGGATACGCCGGTGACCGTCCGCGCCGGGCTGGCTACACGCCTCGAGCTCTCGTACCTCAATGCCGTCGAGCCGCCCCGCAACGCAACCACCCGCCCGTAAAACCAACCCTTTAGCAGCTTGTTGAAAAAGTGTCTTCGGTTGTCATTCTGAGCCCTTCGCTGTCATGCTGAGCGAAGCGAAGCATCTCTCTTCGCCTCTCCGCTCAGGGTAAACTACGCGAAGAATCTCTCTTGTGCGAAAAGCCAATGAAAAGAGGGATTCTTCGTCGCCTTCGGCTCCTCAGAATGACCCCCTAGGGAGTTTTTCAATAAACTCTTAGAAAGCCTCGGAAAGTAAACCCAGGGAAGCGTATCGCCCCTTCCCGCATCACTCGCGATGCGCCACTCTTTTTTTTCTTTCCCCGCGGCACTACACTGCTCCCGTGGGCACGCTCTGGCTCTGGATCGGATTCAACGTCTTCGTGCTGCTCATGCTGGCGCTGGACCTCGGTGTCTTCCATCGCCGGGCGCGCGTCATCTCGATGGGCGAGGCGGGGGCCTGGAGCGTGGTCTGGGTGGTGGTGTCGCTCGGGTTCAACCTCGGCCTGCTGCACTGGTACGGCCGGACTCCGGCGCTGGAATTCTTCACCGGCTACCTGATTGAAAAATCGCTCAGCGTGGACAATCTGTTCGTTTTTGTCCTGCTCTTCAAGTACTTCGCGGTGGAGCGACACTACCAGCACCGCATATTGCTCTGGGGGATCCTGGGGGCGCTGGTAATGCGCGGCGCCATGATCGGCCTGGGCGTGGCCTTGATCCATCGCTTCGAATGGGTGCTGTACGTGTTCGGCGCGTTTCTGATTTATGCCGGAGCGAAGATGATGTTTCGCTCCGATGAGCAGGTCCAGCCGGAGCACAACCCTGTATTCCGCTGGGCGCGCAAATTTCTCCCCATGACGAAGAGCTACGAGGGACAGAGTCTGTTCGTCCGCACCGCAGGGATGTGGCGCGCCACGCCGCTCTTTCTCGTCTTGCTCGTGGTCGAGACCACGGACCTGGCCTTTGCGCTCGATTCGATCCCCGCCGTCTTCGGCGTCACCCGCGACCCCTTCATTGTCTACACCTCCAACGTCTTTGCCGTTCTCGGCCTGCGCGCCTTCTACTTCTTGCTGGCCGGAGTGCTGCCGTATTTCCGCTACCTGGACACAGGGCTGTCGCTGGTCTTGATGTTCATCGGCGCGAAGATGCTGGGCGAACACTGGCTGCCCATCCCGACTCACATAGCGCTCCTTGTGGTGGCTGCGGTACTCGGCCTGGCCGTGATCGCATCGGTTGCTGCGGCTCAGGCTGAGGGTCGTGCGATGCGCAAGAACGCCCGGGACGCGGAGCTGGCAGAGCGCAGGGCGAAATCGCCCTCCGCCGGCCTGCTCACCCGCCTTTCGAGCCCCGATCCCGCTGTGCGGGAAGCGGCTGCTGGCGAACTTTACCGCACAGGCTGCGCCTCAGGAGATGCGGTGGTGGATCGGTGGCGCACTCTGCCGGAATTCGCCGCTCTACTCGCGGGGCCGCCAACCGTCGGCCTCGCCGTCGAGCCCCCGACGTTTGAGATGATCCAAGCTACGAACGGTTTGCCCCGTCTGGCCGATGTGCCGCCGGATCAGGATGCCCTGGAGTACGAGCTCGATTTCGGCCGCGGCGTGCGTCTCGACATCCTGACCACCGGAGCGCCCGGCGGAGCCGGCGCAATTGCACGCTTCCTGGAGAAATTCGGCGAAGGAATTCAGCAGGTGGAGTACGAAGTGAAGGACGTTGACCGTGCGGCAGAGATTCTTCGCACGCGCTTCGGTGAGCAGCCCATCTACCCGCAAACGCGCGCCGGCGCCGACGGTACTCGCGTCAATTTCTTCCTCGCAGCCACCCCGCATGGGAAGAAGGTCTTGATCGAGCTTGTGGAATCTCCGCAGCGCGACCCCAAACCAGCGCACCCCTGATCGGAGCACGCAGGCCAGGCGCTAGACCCGCCGCCCGCTCTGCTCGATGAGTTTGGCGACCACGCCGGTCCAGCCGGTCTGATGGTTCGCGCCGAGCCCCGCGCCGTTGTCTCCGTGGAAATACTCATGGAACAAGAGGAGGTCGCGCCAGTGCGGGTCGGTCTGAAATTTCTCCAGGCCGCCGAAGACCGGGCGGCGGCCGTCGGCGCCCCGCAGGAAGATGCGAGTCAGGCGCGAGGAGAGCTCGGCGGCGACTTCCCACAGCGTCTTGTATTGTCCCGAGCCAGTGGGGCATTCGACCTTCAGGTCACTGCGGTAGTAGTGATGAAATTTCTGCAGCGACTCGATCAGCAGGAAATTCACCGGGAACCAGACCGGCCCCCTCCAGTTGGAGTTGCCGCCAAAAAGCCCCGTAGCGGATTCGGCGGGCTCATAAGAGACGCGGTGCTCGCTGCCGTCGGTCTGGAGCACGTAGGGATGGTCCCGGTGGTACCTGGAAAGGGCGCGGATGCCGTAGGGAGAGAGGAATTCGGCCTCGTCCAGCATGTAGCGGAGCACGCGCACGAGCTGCCTGCGGTTCACCAGCGAGAGCAGCCGGCGCACGCCCTTCGACGAGCGCTGGGTCATCTCGATGTGCTCGGGCACGTCGGCGTGGTTGTCGATGAACCACTGCATGCGCCGCTTGAAGCCGGGAAAGCGGTCCACGATTTCTGGCTCGAGCGTCTCGATCGCGAGCAGCGGGAGCAGTCCCACCATCGAGCGCACCTTGAGGAAATGGTTGCCGCCGTCGGGCATGTGCAGCACGTCGTAGTAGAACCCGTCCTGTTCGTCCCACAGGGCGATGCCCTCGCCGCCGAGGTCGTTCATGGCGTGGGCGATATAGACGAAGTGCTCGAAGAACTTGCTGGCCACGTCCTCGTAAGCGGGATCTTCGAGCGCCAACTCGCCCGCGATCGCCAGCATGTTCAGGCAGTACATCCCCATCCAACTGGTGCCGTCGGACTGCTCGAGATGGCCGCCGGTGGGCAGCGGAGCCGAGCGGTCGAACACCCCGATGTTGTCCAGGCCCAGGAAACCGCCCTGAAATACGTTCATGCCGTCCGGGTCTTTGCGGTTCACCCACCAGGTGAAGTTCAATAGCAGCTTATGAAAAACTTTTTCGAGGAATTCCCGGTCGGCTTTGCCGCGGATGCGCCTTTCGATCTTGTACACGCGCCAGGCCGCCCACGCGTGCACGGGCGGGTTGACGTCGCCAAAAGCCCATTCGTAGGCCGGCAGTTGCCCGTTCGGATGCATGTACCACTCGCGCAGCAACAGGATGAGCTGCTCCTTGGCGAAGTCCGGGTCCACCTGCGCCAGCGGGATGCAGTGGAAGGCCAGGTCCCAGGCGGCATACCACGGGTACTCCCACTTGTCCGGCATGGAGATCACGTCGGCGTTGTACAGAGTCGTCCAGTCCGAGTTCCGGCCGTGCTTGCGCTCGGGTGGCGGGGGCGGACAGGCGGGGTCGCCTTCGAGCCAGGTTCGGACGTCGTAGTGATAGAACTGCTTCGACCAGAGCATCCCGGCAAAGGCTTGTCGCTGGACCTTGCGGGCGTCTTCCACGATGCCTTGAGGCGTGCGCCGGGTGTAGAACTCGTCAGCCTCAGCGAGGCGCGCCGCGAAGATATCGTCAAATACCTTGCCGAACGCCTCTTCCGGAGCCACGTCCAGCTCCGCCCCGGCCGAGCGGAGTACGGCGGCGCCATCCGGGACGCCGGCGGCGCGCAAAGCGGGCACCAGCCGCGCCTGATCGGTGAAGCGCAGCCGCAACGTGGCGCTTGCTCCGGGGCCCAGGCGGAGCCGGTAGAGCGCCGCCGCCTTGGTGCCGGTCTGTGCTGGATTCACCGCATCGCGGGCGCCGTGGACGAGGTAATCGTTGATGCTGTCTTTGACATAGGGCGTGTGGTTGTCTACGCCGAAGAGCCGCCGGTAGTTCGTCGTGTTCTCGGTGAACAGCAGCTCGGGCGCGCCTCGCTCACCCGCCGCAGCGGGCTCGGGGCCCGCTTCGCACAGCAGCCAGCGCGTACCGTAGTATTTGTGCTGCGCCTCGATTGCGGCCACGGGTGCTTTGTCCGATTGCGCTCTCGAGAGCCCCGGGCGATCGGGGTCGCGACCCCACGACCAGGTGTTGCGGAACCATAGTGTCGGCAGTAGGTGCAGCTCCGCCGCTTCCGGGCCGCGGTTGTGCGCCGTGATGCGCACCAAAATGTCTTCGGCGGTGGCCTTGGCATACTCGACGAAGATATCGAAGTAGCGGTTCCCGTCAAACACCCCGGTGTCGAGCAACTCGAATTCCGGGGCGTCACGCCCGCGGCGCCGGTTTTCTTCCACAAGCTGCGCATACGGGAAGGCCGCCTGCGGATACTTGTAGAGGAACTTCATGTAGGAGTGCGTCGGCGTGCTGTCCAAATAGAAGTAGTATTCCTTCACGTCTTCGCCGTGGTTGCCTTCCGGGCCGGAGAGCCCGAACAGGCGCTCCTTCAGGATGGGATCGCGACCGTTCCACAGCGCCACGGCGAAACAGATCTGCTGGTGCCGGTCGGAAATCCCGCCGATGCCGTCTTCGCCCCAGCGGTAGGCGCGCGAGCGGGCATGGTCGTGCGGAAAGTAATCCCACGCGGTGCCGCCAGGGCTGTAGTCTTCGCGGACGGTGCCCCACTGGCGCTCGGAGAGATACGGCCCCCAGCGCTTCCAGTGCACCTTGCGCTGCCGCGATTCTTCCAGCCTCTGTTCTTCTGCTGTCATCCAGTCTCTTCTCCTCGGAAATTATGGGGCATCCGACCGGCAGGATGGTGCACGGGTCCCCACGAAGGCAATAGTCCACCCGGCTCTCAGAGGTTACGGGAGAATCGGTTGGGCTGCATGAGATTTATGGCTGGGCGGGTCTGCCGGTTCAGGGCATCCATGGTTAACGGAGAGGGTTAGCTCGGTGAGACGCCTAGCCTTTCACAACGACCTCACACTCGGTCCGTCGAGCCGGAAAGCACGCCGGGGGGGCAATGGCCATGCTATCCGCGCTGTATCTCAAGCGGGAAGACGGTGTCCATCAGTGACGCCCCGCCATCCACGGCGATGACTTGGCCCGTGATCCAGCTTGCTTCCTCCGAGCAAAGCAACGACACGGCGTTGCCGATGTCGGCGGGCGTCCCCAGGCGTCCCGCCGGTGTCCAGCCACTCTCGTGCCATGCTCGGGCGATGTCCTGCACCTGTTGCGGCAAGGAGTTCAAGACGCTGTCGTCGGTCAGCCCGGGGCTGACGGCATTCACGGTGATGCCGCGTTTGGCCAGCGCCACCGCGAAGTAGCGGCACAGCGATTCGAGCGCAGCTTTGGCTGACCCCATGCTGACCCAGGGCTGCCAGCTTCCCGTGCGGCCACCGGGGGCGTAGGTAATGGCGATGATTCTTCCGCCATCGCGCATCAGCCGGGCCGACTCGCGTACGGCCACCAAAAACGCCTTGGCCTGCGAATTAACCGCCATGTCCCAGTTCTCGAGCGAAATGTCCAAAGGCTTGCTATAGAACGTCGGAAGCTCGGTGCGCGCGTTGCTCACGAAGATGTCCAGCTTGCCAAACTCCTCCTCGGCTCTTTTGAAAATACGGCGGATGTCCTCAATCCGCAACACATCTGCCTGAACGACGAAGCCGTCGGACCCGGCCTTCTTCACCCGGGCGAGGGTGTCTTTGGCCGCGGCCTCATTCTGGTAATAATGGACGGCCACCCAGGCGCCCTTCTCCGCCAGCTTCAGGGCGATACCCCGGCCGATGCCCCGCGAGCTTCCGGTAATTAGCGCGTGCTTGCCTTTAAGCGACACGGCGATCTCCTTCTTCCCAGGCAATTTAACCGCGAAGGTGCGACCTGAACCGGTGAATGTCGCCAGTGGGTGCCAGATTCTAGTGGAGAATGGGGCGCCGGACAATGAATAAAGCGGTTTGGGCTGGGAGGCTGATTCGAACCACTGGAGAAATGCGCTACAGATGGTTGATCACGCTCGCGAAGCAGCCGGCGCCGAAGCCGTTGTCGATATTCACCACGCTGATGTTGGAAGCGCAACTGTTCAGCATGGCCAGTAGCGCCGTCAACCCGCCGAAGCTCGTGCCGTAACCCGTGCTGGTTGGCACGGCGATGACCGGCACGCCGACCAGGCCCGCCACCACGCTTGGCAGAGCTCCCTCCATCCCGGCGACGCAGATGATCACGCGCGCAGCCTCGAGCTTCTCGCGATGCCGGAGGAGCCGATGCAACCCGGCCACGCCAACATCGTAGATGGCCTCGGCGCGGTTGCCCATCATCTCCGCGGTCAAGCAGGCCTCCTCGGCAACCGGGATATCGCTGGTGCCCGCCGAAAGAGTCAGAATCAGCCCCTTGCCCGAGCTCGTATGGTTGCGCCGGATGGTGATCGCGCCCGAAAGCGGATGGAATTTCGCCTGGCGGCTCAGCCGCCGTACGGCACGATAGATGCGTTCGCCGGCGCGCGTAACCAGGATATTGTGTTGGGAAGCCCGCGCGCGCAGCATGCCGCGGACAATCCCGGCGACCTGCGGGGGAGTCTTGCCCGGGGCGAAGACGGTCTCGGCAAAACCCTGGCGCAGCGCGCGATGGTGATCAATCTTGGCGAAGCCGAGGTCTTCAAACGGCAGGTGGCGCAGCCTTTCGACAGCTTGCGTGACCGAAAGGCGCCCGGTTCGCACCCGGTCAAGAAGCCGCCGAATGTCTGGCTCTTCCATCTGGCACCTGAGTGGATTTCGAGGTTTGTTTCACTTCTTCCTGAGGGCGGCGTTCAGCGAGCCTTGCCGGTAGCCTTCCAGGTCCAGAGTCACGTAGCTGAACCCGAGCGGTTTGATGCGCTCGCTGAGCGCGCGCGCCATTTCAAGATGCAGCGCTCGGGGCAGCTCCGCGGGCGCAATCTCGATCCGCGCCAGGTCCTGGTGGGCGCGGACGCGGAATTGTTGGAACCCCAGCTCCCGCAGGATGTTTTCGGCTCGTTCGATGCGGGTCAGATTCTCCACCGTTACGGGCGTTCCATAAGGTACGCGCGAGGACAAGCATGACGCCGCCGGCCGCTCCCAGGTGGAAAGGCCTGCTCGCAGCGAAAGCTCGCGAATCTCCGCCTTGGTGAGCCTGGCCTCCAGCAGCGGCGCGAGCACGCCGTATTCGGCAGCCGCTCGATGCCCCGGGCGGAAATCGTGCAAATCGTCAGCGTTTGCGCCGTAGGCGATTGCGGCAAAACCGCGCGCGGCAGCCAGCCGGACGAGTTCGCTGAAAAGTTCCGTCTTGCAATGGTAGCAGCGGTCCGGGTTGTTGGCGACGTAGAGCGGATTATCGAACTCCCGGGTCTCGATGCATTCGTGACGCAGGCCCACTTCGCGGACAAAGGACTCAGCCTGCCTGCGATCATGCGCGGAGAAGCTGGGCGAAAGCGCCGTCACCGCCAGGACCCTCTCACCGAGCACCCGGTGAGCCGCCCAGGCCAGGTAGGCCGAATCAGCTCCACCGGAAAATGCCACCAGCAATGAGTTCAACCGGCGCAGCCGGCGAAAAAGTTGCTCCTGCTTCTTAACCGGGTCGCGCCCCCTGCCCATCTCACCTGCTTCCCCGGGGCTCCTCTGGGTCTCGCTCCGCATTGTTCTCTGCCTTTCTATCTATCGCGAACAACTTCTGAAATTGAAACGCTGCTTCAGCCAGCACTTGCTTCAGCGGCACGCCGTGTTCGGCGGCGACCCTCTGGCAATCTTCGTACTCCGGCGCCACATTCAGGACGTGGCCGTTCAGGCGCGACACCTTCATGCGGATGCGCCCAAGTGGCGTTTCGACCGGAATGCTTTCCCGCTGGAGTGTTCGGCGGCGCGCCGTGTACGAACGCACTCCGATAGTGGTGGTCTCGCGAAAGATCAGGTCCGTCAGCCGGTCCACCGCCGCGGCTTCGCACAGCAGCGTGACCAGTTGACCCGGACGATTCTTCTTCATCTGCACAGCAGTGGCGAAGACGTCCAGCGCGCCGGCCTGGAGTGCGCGCTCGACAAAATAGCCATAGATCTGTGGGTTCATGTCATCGAGATTGGCCTCCAGCACGACAATGGCGTCGTCCCAGGGCTCCCCCGCCCCTTGGACGGCTGATTCGCCTATAAACAGCCGCAATACGTTCGGCTGTCCGGGCAACTCCGCCGCGCCCGCGCCGTAACCGATGGCTGCCACCGTCATCGGGGGCAAGGCTCCGAACCTCGACGCCAGCGTGGAGGCGATGGCGGCCCCGGTCGGCGTGACCAGTTCGCGCTGGATTCCCGAGGAATACGCCGGCGCGCCGCGCAGCAACTCTGCCGTCGCGGGCGCCGGAACCGGCAATATACCGTGCTGCGTTTCCACGCGGCCCTCCCCCAGATTGAGCGCCGAACAGGAAAACTCTTCCACGCCCAGTAACTCGAACCCGATGCAGGCGCCGACGATGTCCACGATGGCGTCCACCGCACCGACCTCGTGGAAGTGCACATTCTCGATGGCCACGTCGTGCACCCGGGCTTCGGCTTCACCGAGCCGGCGAAAGATGCGACGCGCCCGATCGGCTACGCGTGGCGGCAAAGACGCCTGATCGATCAGTTGGAGAATTGTTCCCAGCGAGCGATGGTGATGGTGCTCGGTGGTTTCCACCTCCACTCGCGTGGCCATGATGGCTCCGCGACGTACCTTCGCCGCGGATATCTTCCAGCCGGTCAGTGGCAACCGGCGCAGTTCAGCCTCCAGGCTTGCCAGTGTACAGCCAGCATGTACCAGCGCGCCCAGCACCATGTCGCCACTGATGCCGGAAAAGCAATCGAAATAGGCAATCTTCATGGATTTCACGTGCAAGCAGCGGCTGGGCGCAGCGATTTACGCGCCCGTCTCAGCTCGCCGCAAGAATCTGCTCAGGCAATCCGATAATAGGTCTCGCTCTCGGAGGAAGTCAAATCAGGCGGGCATGAGGCCGCGGTTTTCTTCCGTTCTGATCGTTGCCCACAGTCTGACATCGGAGTAAAATCCGTGCCCATCGGAAATTCGCTCATTGTGAACCCGCATCAAGAAGTTGTTTCTTCCTCTAGGGCAGAGGCGAAGCTTTTCCTGATTAGCCTGTTGCTTCTTTTCCTGGAACTGGCTTGTATCCGCTGGTTTCCGGCTCATGTTCTTTACTTGACCTTCTTCACCAACACCATCCTCCTGGCGTGCTTCCTGGGAATGTCGGTGGGTTGTCTTTCCGCAAGCCGACCCCAAAATTTTCTCGCCTATACCCCGCCTATTCTCGCGGTCGCTATGGGCGCGGCCCACCTGCTTGAGTCGGTCAAATCTCCTCTGCTGAAAGTTTTAAGAGTGGAGGATCCGAGCTCTCCGCAACATGTCTATTTCGGGACCGAGCATGTCATGCAGGACGTGGCGCATTTTCTTATTCCCGTCGAGGCAATAGAAGGATTTTTCTTCCTCTTGCTCGCCCTGGCAATGGTGGGGCCCGGGCAGGAACTAGGACGTGCGCTCAACTCCGTACCCAACCGAGTGCGTGCCTATACCTTGAACATCCTGGGCAGCATCGCCGGCATTGTGCTGTTTGCGTTCTGCTCTCGATGGGAGTTGTCGCCCATTTCGTGGTTTCTAGTGGTGGGGATCGGAATTGGCTGTTTTCTTTTTCCGACCCGCTTAATCGCTCGGCCGGTTATCCGGTGGGTCGTGCTTGCATGCCTTGGCGGACTGCTGTGGCTGGCAGCCCTCACTTCGGGACGTTACCCGCCGTTCAGACAAACGGTCGGCGAGCATTTCTGGTCACCGTACTACCGGATTGACTACGAGCGAGTACACGGCAGATCCATCAGCGTAAATCTGATTGCTCACCAGCAAATGGTGTCGCGGGACAATGTTTTCTCCCCAGCGTACGGCTATGCCCTACCGCATCTCCTGGAGCGAGACGTGGGAGGAAAACCTTTCGAGGACGTTCTTATCCTCGGTGCGGGTTCCGGCAACGATGTCAGCCGGGCGTTGCAGTGGGGCGCTCGCCACGTCGATGCGGTTGAAATTGACCCCGTCATTTTCCGCCTGGGACTGCGGGAGCACCCGGATCACCCTTACCAGGATAGTCGCACGACGGTCTATGTCGGCGACGGCCGCAACTTCCTGCGCTCCACCGACCGGCAATATGACCTGATCGTGTACGCGCTGGTGGATTCGCTCGTACTACACAGCAGCTATAGCGATATCCGCCTCGAAAGCTACTTGTTCACGCGCGAGGCTTTTGCAGACGTGCGTCGCCACCTCAAACCAGGCGGCATTTTCGTGATGTACAACTATTTTCGCCAGGGATGGATCGTCGCCCGCCTTGATCAGGAGTTAAAGGAAACATTTGGGACCGACCCGCTCATCCTTACTTTCCCTTACCGGCCCATCATTCGGCCGGAGACATCAGGGGGCTTTACGATGTTGATTTCCGGAGACGTCGAGCACCTCCGGAGCGCCTTTAAAAGCAAGCCCGATTATTGGATGCTCGGCGATCAGGCTTGCGGGCTGGGCTGCCCCAACGGCTTCGATCAACATCCGTCACCGGCAGTGCCCGGCCGCTGGGTGCAATTCGGATTAGCGGCCATGGTCCAACCCGGGAACCTGCGCAGCGCCAGCGACGACTGGCCATTCTTGTACTTACACGGTCCGATGATTCCCAGCCTGAGCGTGCGCGGCATGATGATCATCGGTGGCCTATCGCTGTTGCTCCTGTACATCTTTTTGCCGAAACGCCGGGGTGACGACAGGCGCTTGGCCTTCAACGGCCGGATGTTTTTCTTGGGTGCTGGGTTCATGTTGGTGGAGACAAAGGCAGTCGTACAGATGGCCTTGCTGTTCGGCAGCACGTGGATGGTGAATACAGTCGTTTTTCTGGCCATACTGATCATGATCCTGGCCGCTAACGTCTTCGTCCTGGTGGTGCGGCCCAGAGGCCTTGCGGGATACTACGCAGGATTGGTGGCGACGCTGGCGCTGAACAGTCTAATTCCGCTTGGTTTTTTCTTGGGAATGAATCGAAGTCTGCAATGGGCCGCTGCTTGCCTCTTGGTGTTCTCGCCAATTCTTTTTGCGGGCGTGATCTTTGCGGTTTCATTCGGCCGCAGCACCGAGCCAGACCGGGACTTCGCCGCCAACATTGCGGGAGCGATTTTGGGTGGCTTGGCGGAGAACTGCTCAATGCTGCTGGGTTTCCGATATCTAATGCTGGTGGCTTTGGCTTTCTATGCCCTTTCGGCGGTATTCGCTCGCACAGTTCCCTCATTATCAGCGGATGACCGCGAATTCGCAGGGAACACGGCTCGATAGCGAATGGCCCGTCAGGTTTTTTCTTGGTGGGGCAATGTCTCCCCATCTTACCGCAGCGATGTCCGGACGCCGTGGCGCGGTGTCCCCGCACGCGAGGCGTCCATAGTGAATTCTGCTATCATTTAGAGTACGGGGCCGAAGAATGGAATTTCGCTCCGAGATCCTTGCGGCCCGCCGGCAAACCATAAGACACTATGCCCGAAAACGCTGCGAACCCTTTGCGCTCCCATCGTTCCGGGAATCTGACTATCACTCATCTCGTCCGCCCTCACTGGAAAGCTCTGACAATCGCGCTGCTCGCAGTACTGGGGGAAACCCTCACTGACGTTCTCGAGCCGTGGCCCATAAAAATTGTCGTCGATAACCTCCTGCAATCGAAAAAGCTGCCGGGATGGCTGGGCGGGATCGTCGCGGGGCTGTTCGGCGAGCACAAGTTCGCGATTCTGAACTTTGCCGTGGCTGGGGTCGCAGCCATCGCAGTGGTCGGTGCCGTCAGCTCGTACGTGGAGAAATACCTGACCACGAGTGTCAGCCAATGGGTGACGCACGATCTGCGGCGGACGCTCTATAACCACATTCAGCGCCTTTCGCTTGCTGAGCACGACCAAGCGCGAACCGGCGACCTGATCACGCGGGTCACCAGCGACATCGAGGCCATTCAGGACTTCATTACCTCCGCTCTGCTCGGTATGGCGGTCAACGCGTTGACGCTCGTCGGAATGATCGGAGTCATGCTCTACATCAACTGGCGGTTCACCTTGATTGCCCTTTCGATCGCGCCGGTGCTTCTCCTGGTCGTGTACAGCTTCACCCGCCGCATCAAAAAAGCGTCGCGCGCGGTGCGGGAAAAGCAGAGTGAGCTGGTCTCCGTGGTGCAAGAAGTGCTGACTTCCGTCCGCGTCGTCAAAGCCTTCGCCCGGGAGGATTATGAGCAGCGGCGGTTCGAATCGCAGAGCCGGGAAAACGTGGAGATGGCGCTGCAGGCTCGGAGCATCAAGGCAAAGCTCTTGCCGGTCGTTGAGGTTATCGTGGCTGCGGGCACGTGCCTGGTCCTTGGATACGGCGCGCGGCTCGTCCTGGCCGGCCAGCTCAGCGCCGGCGTGCTGATCGTATTCCTGCTGTATTTGGGCAAGATGTACAAGCCCATGCGCGAGCTTTCAAAAATGACCGACACGGTCTCGAAAGCCGCGGTCGGCTACGAGCGCATCCAGGAGGTGCTGGAAATCGAAAGCCGCGTCCGTGACCTGCCGCGCGCGCGCCGGGCCCCCAGATTCAAAGGCAAAATCGAGTTCGACCACGTCAACTTTAGCTATGGCGATGAAACCCCGGTGCTGAAAGACATCACCTTTCAGATCTTGCCGGGCCAGGTCGCGGCGATTGTAGGTCCCTCGGGCACCGGCAAGACCACGATCATCAGCCTGATTCCGCGCTTCTACGATCCTCGATCGGGGCAGGTGAAGATAGACGGCACGGATATCCGTCGCTACACCCTGAAGTCCGTTCGCGAGCAGATCAGCTTCGTTCTGCAGGAAACTCTGTTGTTCCGCGCGCCAGTCTGGGAGAATATCGCCTACGGCAAACCCGACGCCCCGCGCAAGCAAATCATTCGCGCCGCGGAGCTGGCCAATGCGCACGAGTTCATCGAGAAAATGCCCGAGGGCTACGATACGATGATCGGCGAGCGTGGCGTGACGCTCTCCGGCGGACAACGCCAGCGCATCGCCATTGCCCGGGCGATCATTCGCAACACTCCCATCTTGATTCTGGACGAGCCCACGTCCGGCCTTGACGCTGCTTCCGAGCAGGCCGTCATCGAAGCGTTGGACCGCCTGATGGAGGGCAAGACTTCCGTCGTCGTCGCTCACCATCTGGGCACGGTGCGCCACGCCGATATCATTTTCGTCGTCAAGGATTCCGAACTGGTGGAAAGCGGAAGTCACGAGGAATTGCTGGCCGCCGGCGGGCTCTACGCCGAGTCCTACAAGATCCAGACTTCGGAGGGCGCCGAAAAGACGGCGGATGAGGCCCCCGGTGACTAGTAATTCTTTTTTCACCCAAGCGAGGAACAAATCGATGCTGCGAACACGAAGGATCCCGAAAACCGCGCTTCTCTTGCTGCTGGCTCTTTCGCTGCCGATTGCTGCGCAGAAGCAGACCAAGCCGGAAAAAGAAAAAGCGGCCAACCTGCCGGCGGTGATCTGGCGCGATCCGGGTGACGTTGCGACCCTGAATCTTACCTATGGCTCCGGAGGGAAAGAGCATGCGCCGGACCCAAATGGCGGATTCACCTTCCTGAAGGAAGACTTGAAACAAACCAGTCCGAAGTTCGATGTCGAGGACGAGAAGGGCCGCCGCTGGAGAGTGAAGCTGGGCCAGGAGCCTCAGGCGGAAACAGCCGCTAATCGCCTGCTGTGGGTTGCGGGCTACTTCGTGGATGAAGATTACTACCTTGCGGAGTTCAAGGTGACCGGGCTTCCAAAACTCCACCGCGGCCAGTCGTTTGTCTCCGCCGACGGCACCGTCCACCGCGCCCGCCTGAAGCTCCGCTCGAAGCAAATCAAGAAGGAAGGCGACTGGGACTGGTTCGATAATCCGTTCGTCGGTACAAAGGAGCTGAACGGCCTGCGCATCCTGATGTCTTTAGTGAATAACTGGGACTTGGCCAGGGACAATAATTCGATCTACGTGGTGGACGGCGAGCGGCGCTATCTGGTCAGTGACGTCGGCGCGAGCTTTGGCAACACCGGAAATGCCCTCACCCGATCAAAAAGCGTGCTCAAAGGCTACGCCAATTCGAAATTCATCGAGAAAGTGACCTCCGATTACGTGGACTTCGTCATGCACAGCCGCCCGTTTTTCCTCAGCGTATTCGACGTCCCCAACTACCGCGCGCGCACGCGGATGGAGCAGGTCACCAAGCACATCCCGCGCGCGGACGCCAAATGGCTGGGACAAAGGCTCGCTCAGCTTTCTGAGGAGCAAATCCGCGATTGCTTTCGCACCGCGGGCTATACTCCTGAAGAAGTTGAGGGGTACTCGAAGGTGGTGCAGAAGAGAATCGCGGAGCTGAACGCGCTCTGAGCGGTCCTGCCTTGACCGCAGAGCGCGGAATTCGTACGCTGCTCGGTGCCGGGAATCGGCATCTCAGTAGCAGCGAAGGATCCAGCAGGCGAAAGCGAGGCATCCGGACGTGAAATTAATTATCGAGCCCGACGACGGGGTGGCCCCGCTTCTTTCCGCCATCAAGAAAGCCAGGAAGAGCGTAGAGATTGCCATCTTCCGCTTCGATCGCAGAGACATGGAAGCGGCGATCAAGGCGGCCGTGGGCAAGGGCGTGAAGGTCGCCGCGTTAATTGCCTCCGCCAACCGGGGCGGGGAAAAGAATTTACGCCAGCTCGAGATGCGCTTCCTCGAAGCCGGAATTGTGGTCGCGCGAAGTGACGACGACCTGATCCGCTATCACGACAAGCTGATCGTCATCGATCGGCGCGTCCTTTACATGCTTTCTTTCAACTTTACGCACATGGACATCGATCACAGCCGCGGTTTCGGACTTGTCACCAAGAATGCCAAGTGGGTGCAAGAGGCCGTGAAGCTCTTTGAGGCCGACTCCACCCGAAAGCCGTACGCACCCGGGCTGGATACGTTCGTCGTGAGTCCGGCGAACTCCCGTAAGATCCTCAGCCGCTTCCTGAAGCGGGCGAAGAAACAATTGCTGATTTACGATCCGAAGATCTCGGACGAGGAAATGATCCGCCTCCTGCAGGATCGGGCCAGAGCTGGCGTTGAAATCCGCATCATCGGGCGGGTTGGTCAACACGCCCATCTGCCCGTCCGAAAACTAGCCAAGTTTCGGCTGCACACGCGCACCATCATCCGCGACCGCCATCAGGCCTACGTCGGCAGCCAGAGCCTTCGCCCGGCTGAGTTGGACTCCCGGCGCGAAGTCGGCCTCATCGTCCGCGAGGCAAAGATTGTTAAAGGCCTGATCCACACATTTGAATCCGACTGGGCTGCCGCCGGCGCCCCGAAAGAACAGGACGCCGGAAAAGACCAGCAGACTCCAAAAGAGACGTCGCTGGAGGTCCCGAGGAAAGAAGCGCTGAAGGCGGTGGAGGTTCTCTCCAGAGAACTCCATCCGCTGACCACCACAGTGAAAAAGGCGGTGAAGAAAGCAGTGGCCACAGCCGGCGAAGAAGTACTCCGGGACAAAAAGGTCAAGGATACAGTCAAGAAAGTGGTGAAAAAGGCGGTGAAGCAAGCCGTGAAGGAAGCGGTCCAGGACGCCGAAAAACCCTAGAAGTGCATCCAACTATTGGGGGAACACCTCGGCGCGAGAAAGGCCCTATGAGAGCGAAAAGGGGAAGCGCATATCCGGTGCAATCTCTGCTGCTGGCGGCCTTCCTCGTCACTGGATGGGCGCCCAGCGGCCAGAGTCAAGGCGGCGCTCCGGATAAAGCACAAGCCGAGGACGCCGCCGGCTACAAAGAGTTCTTGGACCGCGTGCAGGGATATGTGCAGCTCCACAAGTCGGTGGAATCGACCCTTCCCGCGCTGAAGCCCACGGATCTGCCTGAGTTGATCGCCGCCCACGAGCAGGCGTTGGCAAGAAAAATTCGCGAGGCGCGGCCCAATGCCCAGCCCGGGGACATCTTTACAGATAAATCCAGGGAGGGGTTTCGCCACGCGATTCGCGACGCGTTTCAGGGGCCTCACGGCCGGCACGCCCGTACCACGATCCGGCAAGGGGAGCCGCTCAAGGAAATCCATCTGCACGTGAATCAGGTCTATCCAAAGGGAATTCCGTTCACCACCGTCCCTCCGACTTTGTTGCTCAAGCTTCCCAAACTGCCCAATGAAGTCGTCTACCGGATCGTGGATCGCGATTTGCTCCTTCTGGATATCAAGGCCAGTCTCGTTGTCGATTTGATTCCCGAGGTTATCAAATAAAATTTCGAATCCCCGGGTAAACCCATGCGACGCCGCATTTTCCTCTTTCTGATTCTCGCTATCCTTCTGACACCCAGCCTGCCGGCGGACCAGTTCAAGTTTCCTCTCAAGTCCAATTCGGTCCGCTTTGCAGCGATCGGCGATATGGGGACTGGCGACGCGGCGCAGTATGAAGTGGCCCAGCGGATGCTCGCGGCTCGCCAGGCTTTCCCGTTCGATTTTGTGATCATGCTGGGCGACAACATCTACGGCGGCAGCAGCCCCCGCGATTTCGAAAAAAAATTCGAGGCCCCGTACAAGCCGCTGCTGGATGCCGGTGTCAAGTTCTATGCGGCCCTGGGCAACCACGACAATCCCAACGAGCGCTTTTACAAGCTTTTCAATATGGAGGGCGCGACCTACTACACATTCAAGAAGGGCAACGTGCGCTTCTTCGTCCTGGACAGCAACTACATGGACCCGAAGCAGCTCGCCTGGCTGGAAACGCAGTTACGCAACGCCGGCACTGGGGATTGGAAGATCTGCTATTTCCATCACCCGCTCTATTCATCGGGGAAAATGCATGGCTCGTCGATCGAGCTGCGCTTGTTGCTGGAGCCGCTGTTTACCAAGTACGGCGTGGATGTCGTATTTTCTGGTCACGATCACGTCTACGAGCGCGTCCAGCCGCAAAAAGGCATCTACTACTTCACCGAAGGCTCTTCCGGCCAGTTGCGCAACGGCGACCTGGCAAAGACCAACATGACGTTGAAGGGATTTGACACCGACCGCACGTTCATGCTGATCGAAGTCACCGGCGCTGACTTGTACTTCCAGACGCTTTCGCGCACCGGCGATACCGTTGATTCCGGGCTGATCCAGCGGTCCACAAAACCCAGTGTCGCTGCGGCGCCCCCCGCTGCGCATCTTTGGCCCCTTCCCCCCGTTGCGAGTTTTCCATCGCGGGCTCTCGGGCTACCGGGTGGGCCATAGGGCCAACGAACCGACCAGCAGCTTGTTGAAAAAGTGCCATCGCACGTCATTCTGAGTCCGCCGCAGGCGGACGAAGAATCTCTCTTGTGCGAAAAGCCAAAGAAAACAGGGATTCCTCAAGCAAGAGGTTGGCTGGGAGGCCTGGACTCGAACCAGGATAATCAGATCCAGAGTCTGATGTCCTACCGATTGAACGACCTCCCAGCCGAGGGAAGAAACTCTTTTATTCTAATTGATTGCGGCAGATTTGGCGATCTTCTGAGGAAACCGTTCTAAGTGCAGCTTGCACAAGCCGCAGGCCCGATAATTCACCGAGTACTACGTGCGAGAGCGCGTCGCCGAAGGTAGGAGCGCAGAGACAGGACTTTGTCAGCTTCTCCTAGGGCAAATGTAGCGAAGCACAGCGCCAGCACCAGGTGATCCAGCGCGGCGCCAAAGTACTGCCAGAAGGGCGCGTGCGGACCCGGATAGTTCGAGGAGAACAGCAGGGCCAGCATATAGATCATTCCGCACAGGCTTGCCATGCGTACCAGGATGCCGCACACGAGCCCCAAGCCGATAGCCAGCTCGCCGTAGGCCACCAGAAAAGCAATCGCCGTCCCATGCGGCAGGACAAAATCCCGGAGAATAGGAGCCATAAATGGGTAGGCCCCATGCGCGAGGAATCGGTTGATCCAGGATTGGAAGCCGCCGCCGAGAGTGAATTGTGTCCCGAACACCTTGTACTGGCCGAAGATGAGAAAGAGTACACCCACCGCAATGCGTAGCACCGCAAGAACCATAGTATTCCGGTCAGGCTCCGCATTAACGGCTCCCATGCGACGGCTCTCTCCTTTCAAGGCGAATCCATTGGCAGGCAGCTAGCGAACGGAGCGTACGGTAACACTGGGCACACTTCTGGAGCAACCCTGCCATCTGCTTAAGTCGCGATCTCCTGTTTGCTCCGTTCCTGAGCGATTTGCCCCGAATTTGTCCTGTTCTGGGCCGCCAAGTAACCGTAGGTCTGTTGCCCGCGTCTCATAGGTTGTTGGGACACGATCCAAACTGCGAGTTGAGTCTGGGGGAAATCGAGAGATGCGAATCATCAATAAGGCATTGCTTGCTGGACTGGCGCTGATTGCCACATCCCCGCTGCTGGTGGCACAGGGCCCGCCAGCCGAGGGCGCGGGGCCAGACGATGGCCCGCAACGCGACCGGAAAATGGACCGGCGAGGGGGTGGAGAAATGCGCTCGCGCTTCGTCGGCCACGCGCGCTTCCGCGGCGACGGCTGGATGGGACCGGGGATGCAGCGACATGGGGAATTCGGTTTGGCGCGGCTGGTGGCAAATCCGGAGATCCGCCAACGGTTGGGAATTTCTTCCGAGCAGGCGGCGGAGATCCGCCAGCAGGAGTTGGATTTCCGCAAGGCAGAGATCCGCAACCGCGCCGACCATGAAGTGAAGCGGTTGGAATTGGCCGAGCTAATGGCGGCCGAGAAGCCGGATCGGCCACAGATTGATAAGAAGCTGCGCGAAATCAGCGACACGCGGTTCGCAGGTGAGAAGTCGCGGATTGACCACCACCTGGCCATGCGGGAGGCGCTGACGCCGGAGCAGCGCGAGAAATTGAAGCAGATGTTCAGCGAGATGCGCAGGCAGCGCGGGGAGCGCGGCTTCGACCGTTTCGGGCGGGGAGGCCCCGACGGCATGAGGCCCCCACGCAGAACTCGTCCGCCGGGCGAGCCTCAGGCCCCGGCAGCTCCGCAGAAGCCTGCGCCGCCGAATCAGCCAGACAACTAGTACCGTTCCAACCTTTGCGGCCCAGGCCAAGCCCGCCGATTTCGAATGAAGTCTCGGCCAGGGGTAGAACGAAGATTGGCTGCAGATAGTTTGGAACGGCATTGTCCTGCCGATTGAACGACCTCCCAGCCGAGGGAGGCGACAGAAAAGAGTCGCTCGAGCGAGCAACTTCTCTACTCTAATCAGGAACGCAGAATCCGTCAACCGCGGCTCCCGCCAAGGGGAGATTCTCGAAGAGATCCGACCTAGGCAACCTTGCGTCTGTTACCATCTTGTTGCGTTCCTGTCCAAGTGAACAAGCGAAGGAGTCACGCAATGTATCTGCTTCGATCGGGATGTGGCCTTGTCCTTTTTATCGTCGGCTTTGCAGTCGTCGTGGGACACGCTCAAGATAAGAAGACTTTTCCGACGAAAGATGAAATCAACCTGGTTCTCATTCAGGCCGACCGTGCAGTGCAGCTGTATAAGCCACTAATAGATTTAGAAGAAGTTCAGATGGGGAAGGGGAAGGGTTACGCCGAAGCAGTCGCCCGTGACCGGCAAGTGGTGAACGCACTGGAAATAGCCCTGAACGCTCTCAAAGTCCAGCCAGAAGGCTTCAATGGCCCGGCGGGGTTCCTTCTGTTCCAATGGCTGGACGATGCAGACCGAAATGCTTTGCTCTGCGCTAGCGGAGCCCTGTCTCAATCCAGCATCATGATGATGGCGGGAGACACGGATAACGCCAACTCTCTAATTCATCTTTCTCAGACCTGCATGGATGCGTCCGCACTTCTCTACACAGTGAGCGAGAACGTTGCTTCCCTGTACCAAAGATATGTCGAAGCAGAGGAGCAACTGGCAAAGAAGGGTTTCGAGACGGCGCAAAGGTGTATGGACATTCTGAACAAAAAGGGTGTCACTCCGAAAAAATAGTCCTGCCTTCCATCTTAACCTGGAACCGGGACCAGCGCATCGTTAGATCCCCAACCAACTTGCATTGTTTTAATGAACTTCTGTTGGGTGATTTCGCACACCAAGTGTTCATCAAAAAAATCTTTCATTAATCCTGGCCGGGTTGTGCTCACGAGATGCTCGCGCGGAAGCTCGCCAATGACCGCAGGCATTTCCAGTTGCGGGTGCGTGACTTGTTGCACTACGGCAGGAACATGGGTTAACCCCACCGCCTTCAAGGCGTACAAGCGATGAAAGCCATTTCCCAAAATGAGGCGTGCGCCTACACGGTAAACGTTGATTGTTGAGATTCCATAACCAAGGAGCAGCACAATCGCATGGACTGGCTGGCCTCCCGGATGGTGGCCATGCACGCCGTCTGCTTGATACGGCTGCTCGAATACACCCAGAAAGCGCATTCCCGGGTTATGGCTGCTCGCCGTATAAGCGGTACTCCCGCTACGCGCAATGGTAATTGGAGTCGAATCTTGCCCTGGGTCAAGGCAAAACGCAGCAAGATTCTTTGGTTTGCCCTTCTCAAAGAGCTGTCGAACCCAGTCCAGATGAACAATGCGTTGGCCCGCAACCAGCTTATCTATTTCCACTTCCTCAAATGAGATGGGGTAGTTAGCGAAAGTCTTGGCGAACGCGGAATCTGCCCTGATCTGATTCAAGTAGTTATTCATCTCAGGAGGCATCGCCCTTGTGACAATAGATTCGGGCAGTCCCGCCTCAGTGGCCACGAGTTGTTGAAACGCCGCTGCCGCTGCTGGCCACGAGCGTTTGATTTCCTGTTTTCTGTCCTCACCGTCGGCAGAGACGACCTCTAGATAGTTGTTAAGCTCCCCCTGCGTAAGTGTCCCGTACATCAAGGCCAGGTGTCGAACTGTAGGTGCGGGAACAGCTTGGTGTGCCATGGTTAACCCATCCTTAGGAGTTTCAATGGTACTCCTTTCCTCGGGCGAAGGCGGGCCGATGCCGCGATCGTTGAAATCAACTGCGATAACGGCTGCGAGGATAACCGCAAGGTACGGGAACGACTGGCTGCCATTGGCAGGCCAGTGAGGTCGTAGCCAGTTCGATACGTCCCCCCACCCTGCAAAGCCCGTAGCCGCCGCTGAGCGAACGGGCTCGGGCTGCACCCCTACAGCCAAACAGCGACCTCGCCCAAACAGTCACCTCTAATCCGCCGTAGTGGGTCACTTTCCGAGAACTAGGCTCCTCAGGCAATCGCCTTACGTGGAATTTCGTTGGGTCAACCCCGTTAGGGTGGACCTATCTGGCATTGCTAATGCCAAAGCGGTATATTCTTCTCAACACCCAAGCGGCCCGGCCGTGGGGCAGTTTCGTCTTATGCGGACCGGGACCAGTTTTATGCGGGTCAGCAACTAGAGTTAGGCTTGGTGACACGACCAAGGGAGGCGAGTCGTGGACATTGGACACATTAGGACATGGGCGGAACTGGTCCGCGACGTGGGACTGATTCTCGGTATACCCGTCCTTATAATGATCGGCGTCAAGCTTTATGGTCAACAGATTGAAATCCTCAAAGCGAGGAACGAACTCTTAAAGGAAACGCAGTACGATCGTGCCCTCTCGATCATTAAGTCTCAGCGAGAACTCTACGAACTTGAGCGGCAGTCGCTTGAGAAGTCACTTCAAGACCTCAAGTCAATGAGTGCGACGACCCAGTCAGAGCAGGAAGCTGAGATAGCGACCCTTCGAGGACGCCTCGAGAGGGTTACAGAAACTATCGGCACGCTCGATAAAAGTGCCGGTGTGATTCAGCGAGCAAGCTTCGCACAAGCACTGTTCCGAGACGACGCCATATTCAGACAATCTAAATTCGAACGGACAGTAGACTTCTCCGAGAGCCTATTTACCGCTGACGTGTCCTTTAGGGCCAGCTTGTTCGAGGCGCCGACCTCATTTCAGAATGCCGTATTCCGTGGGCGCGTAATGTTTGCAGGAGCTGACCTTAGGTCTGCATCTTTTGATGGAGCTGACCTACGTGGTGTCGATCTCTCTCGTGCCCGAGTTGACCAAAACACAAAGTTACCGCGGGTTTCGAACGAATGGCAGATAACTCAATGAAACAAGCAGAGATGGGGTATTCATAGCAAGAAAAGTTCCTGCGATGCCCCGGCGATTGCTACGTCGCGGTTTCCCCCGCAGGGCGCGTCACAGAATTCGCGCATGAGCGGCAGCGCACAGTTCCTTTCAGCACCCGGTGTGCGCGGCTGTCTAACCGGTGTTGGCATGTCAGGAACGGAGAATCCCTCAACCGCGCCCGCTGCCCACGCTTCGCGAAGAGCCGACGGGAATCAGGCGGCCCTTGCGAAGAGTGAACTCGAGGCCTCGCCACCGGATGCGGTTCCGAACGAAACTGGCGAGCCAGATCGGAAACACAAGAGCATCACGCAGCGGCAGCAGCCAGAGCTTTCGCCGCAGCAACGGGTCCCTTAGACCCCACACACCGACCGTCCAGCCAGCCAGCAAGCGCAGCGCCAGGTAGGCGCCGAGAAAGCTCACAGCCACGGCCATCGAAGGAGCCACCGCGGCGGCGGCCACCGCCCACGGCAGCCCCTGAGTGAACAGCATGCCCAGATGACCTCCCGGGCGAACGTGTCGCACGCCGATCTGCCAGCGCAACTGGTGCTCAAAATAGCCACGCGTGGTCTGTGCCGGACACATGGTCACGACGCGATAGGGCGAGAGCGCCACTCGGTAGCCGCGGGCGGCGATGCGCCGGCCGAACTCGTAGTCGTCTGCGTGCTGGTCAACCAGCGCTTCGAAGCCGCCGATTTCGGCCAGGTGCCGGCGCGTAGTGGCCATGGTCGAGCCCATGGCGAAGCGCACCCCTCCTTCCAGCCGCCAGGCGACCAGCACGCCGGCAGCGAAGTCCGCACTTGCGCCGACGGCTTCGAGTTCGGCGCCCAGTTGGCGAGCGGCGAAACCCGTATACAGGCAGGTGACCGCGCCCACCTGAGGGTCACGCAGCGGCGCCACAATCGCGCGCAGATAGTCGCTGCCAACCCGAAGGTCACTATCGGTGGCCACCAGCACGTCATAACGCGCCTCGCGCGCCAGCCGGCAGAGTTTGCAGACCTTGCTGCTTGGGCCGAGCTGTTCTGCGCCGATGAACAGCCGGATGGCCCGATCGGGGAAGTCGTGGATGAGCTTTTCGATCACCGGGATGGCCGGGTCATCTGCGTCGCTGACCCCGAACAGGACCTCGTAGGCGGGATACTCCTGCTGGCAAAAACTTGCGAAATTCTCGTAAGCGTGGAGATCCAGGCCTCGCACAGGCTTCAGGATGCTAACCGGCGGGGCAAACTCGCCGCCGGTTGAGTCCTCGCGACGCTTGCTTCGCGCCGCGCTGAAGAAGCGGCGCGCTGAGTCGGCGGAGAAAAGATAGTAAGCAAGCGGGACGCAGGCCAGCAGCAAGACCAGCCGGCGCAGCACCAGCGCAATGACCGGAAGCGCGCTGGGGCCGAGAGTTTCGCCCGCCCAGACCAGGCTCACGCCGATGCACACCAGGAACACGCCCGCCCAGCGTCCGCGGCTTATCTTCTCGCCCAGCACCAGCTTGGCCCCCAGCGTTCCCACAGCGTAGCTGAGCGCCGAGGCGGGGAAGACGAAGCTGACTGGGTTCCACGAAAGCAGCAGCAGGATGGCGTAAAACGCCAGGGCCGACTGCGCCAGGCCAATCCAGAACCATCCGATGCGAACGGCGCGGCCCAGCACGGAAAGCAGTGCGCGCGGGGTGAAGCGCTTCACCTCGCCCACGCGCTTCATCGCGCGGGTGATGCAGATTTCGCCGGAGGTCCCCACGAAGACGAAAATGGCCAGAAGCAACGCGGTGCGCAAGGTCAACTCGGTTGGGTGGTGCGCGGCGGTGTGCGGCCCACCAGCGCCACCCCCAGACAGATGATGGCTATGCCCACCCAGCGCGCCGGCGGCACCACTTCATGCAGCAGGAAGTGACCCAGCAGCGCCACAGTGACGTAGCCCGAGGCCAGGACGGGGAGCACGAAACTGTAGTCAGCCCAGGAGAGCACCAGCAGGTAGCCGACGAAGTAAAAAAACCAGCAGCCGATGCCGAGCCAGATTGTGCCGTTGGAAATGGTGTAAACGAAGCCATTGGCAAGCGAGCGCGCCGAGGTCACGTTGATCGCGCCGAACTGTTTCATCCCCTTACTCAGCAGGATGTCGCCCGTCGAGCCAAACAGCACCATGATGAGCAACAGGACCGCGGTTTTCTTTCGCAGGGTTTTCGTGCCGTGCATGAACCCCGGGCCTAGCTGTGGGCCACCGTACCAGAACCGGGCGGGAGGGCAGAGACCGGAACGCTCGGTTTCTTCGCGGTACCTTGCCGCGCCCATTTCCGGCGTTCCGCGCGCAGCCGCAGGAAGCCGACCGCTTCGTGATAGAGCCGCTTGCGTTCATGCGCGTCCCAGAGCGCGTTGCGAACGATCCGCCAGGCCACCCGCGGCCGGAAGTAGTAGGAGTCGTAGAAGTGAGTGACGGCCGCCATGATCTCCTGGCGGCTGAGTCCCGGGTATTCGAGTTGCGGGAGCTGGTGGCCGGCTGAGTCCGCCAGCACACTGCTCGCCAGGAAATTGTTCTGCTCTGCCCAGTCGTAGAGCTCGGTGCCAGGGTAGGCGTGCGCGATTGACACCTGGATGGTCTCGCAATCCAGTTCCCGGGCGTAGTCCATGGTGCGCTGGATGGTCTCCTTGGTCTCGCCTGGCAATCCAAGGATGAAGTCGCCGTGGATCTTGATGCCCACCTTCTTGCAGTTCTTGGCGAACTCCCGGCCCATTTCCACCGTCGCGCCCTTCTTGATGTTCTTCAGGATCTGTGGGTCGCCCGACTCGAAGCCGGTGACAAACAGCCGCCCACCGGCATCCGCCATCGCTTTCAGTGTCTCGTAGTCGCCGTGCACCCGCGCGTTGCAGGACCAGCGGAAGCCCAGCGGCTTGAACCTCGCGCAGAGCTCCAGCACGCGGTCCTTGCGGATGTTGAACGTGTCATCGTCGAACATGAACTCTTTCATCTGCGGGAACAGTTGCAGCGCCTGGCGGACTTCCCGCACTACGTTTTCGGTGGACCGCACCCTCCAGGCGTGTCCCGAAATCGTTTGCGGCCACTGGCAAAAAGTGCACAGCGCCGGGCAGCCCCGCGAAGTGTAGATTTCCACGTACGGGTGCAGCAGGAACGGCACGGTGTAGTTTTCGATCGCGAAATCCCGCTTGTACACCTCGCTGCTGAACGGCAGCCGGTCCAGGTCTTCGGTATGCAACTGCGCCCGCTGCGCGGTGTGCACCACCTTCCCGTCCTGGCGGTAACTGATCCCCAGGATTTCCGCGAGCGCCTTGCCCTGCGCGAATTCCACGACAGCGTGATCGAATTCCCCGCGCACGACGAAATCAATGTCCTCACTCGCCATCAGGCTCTCAGTCGGACGCGTTTGCACCGTCGGGCCGACAAAAGCGACCTTCAGGCCCGGCTTGGCTTCCTTCATCATCCGGATCAGCCGCAGGTCGCTTTGGAAGCCGACCACGGACGTGAACAGCACCACGAACTCGTACTCCCGTGAAATCTCGACCGTCTGCTCGGGCGAGACCTTCTGGGGCGGCGCATCCAGCAGCCGGCTGCCGGGCAGCATCCCCGCCGGATAGGTGAGCCACACGGGATACCAGAATGACTGCGCGTCACGCGTCGCCGGCCAGCGCGACGTCGCTCCGCCGTCGAAGTTCTCAAAGCTCGGCGGATTCAGAAGAAGGGTCTTCAATACATCCGTCATCCCACACTCCTCCAGCCTAAGGTCTGGGCCTCCCGGCGAGATCATCCCCTGACACCGAGGACGCCTATTGTACTCGAAATCGTTATCTGACCGGAAGGAAAGATTTCGCCGTTTCTATTGGAGAAGGCGAGCGAGTTGGCCGGTGCTCCTGAGCACCTCGAGTTGCGCCTTCTGGCGCCCGTAGGCTGCCTCGAGGAATGCCAGCCACCTGTCGCTCTCCTCGAGGCGAGCCTTTTCCAGGTCGCGCAAGTTGGTGCGGCCCTCCTGGAACTGCGCTTGAAGAACACGGAGGCTCTCCTGCGCCAGTTGCAGCTCCAGGCGGGCCACTTCGCGGGCGGCGTCGAGCTCCCGCGTCCGCCGGGCCTGGCGGCGGACCTCGATCTCGAGGCTGCTGCGCTTGGTTTTCAGCTCGAGCTCCGCTACGTTCAGATCGGTCTGGGCAAACGCCACCGCCGATGACGTGCGCGCGCTGAACAGCGGGAATCTCACCTGTATGCCGACGTTTAGATTGTGCCGCTGGAAGCGCTTGAAGAACTCGTCGTACCTGTTGATGCGGCTCAGCAGGCTATACTGGCCGACCAGGTCGAGCGTTGGAATGTAGCCGCCGCGCTCGCCGTGTAGGCGTTGTTCCCGGGCCCGGCGTTCCGCTTCCGCCAGCATCAGCTCCGGATTCTTCGACATGGCGAGCTCCACAAGCTCGCTAGCAGGCTGCTCGGGAACGGCGGGGAGCTCCTCTGCAGCCACCTCGACGCGCTCGTTTGACGGGATGGCCATCAGGTGGCGCAGCTCGCCCTCGAGCGCCTCTTCCTGACCTTCCAGTTGCACGATGCGCTGTTCGATGCGCGCCGAAGCAAGCTGCGTCCGGGTGACCTCGATGGGCAGCTCCAGTCCTGCGCCTGACCGCTCACGGGTGACATCCACGATCTTCTGCGCGCTCTCGCGCTCCTTGCGCAGCAGCTCAAGCGAATGGCGCACCTTGGCCAGCTCCAGGTAGGCCGAGGCCGTGCGCACGATCACCGCGTCGCGCGCTCGCTCCACCTCAAACCGCTGCCCTCGCGCCCGCTCCTGCGCCGCACGCAGTTGCCCGCGGAGCGGCGGATTGATCAGCGTCTGCACGTATGCCACGTTGAAGAGCGAGGGTGCGACACCTCCCGGCGTCTGCGGGATGCCGTTCGTGTATCCGAGGCCGGAGCCCCCGTAGAGGTTGGGGCGGAAATCGGAGCGGTTGACTTCGGCCGCCTGTTCGGCCAGGGTCTGCTGCAGTCGCGCCAGGGCCACCTCTCGGCTGTTCTGCAGGGCCAGAGCCACAGCGCGCTTCAAGCTGAGTCTTGAGGCCGCGCCCGGCTCCTGTGCCCGCGCCGCAGCCGCAGCAGCGAGCGAGAGAATCCCGGCAGCAAGCGCCGCGGCGAGCTTTGTGTTGTGGCAATTCATGTTGTTCATAGAGCGTCCCCACCCCTTTATAGAATGGCGTTGTGTCGCGATCGCCCCGGCAGCCATGCAAATCCTGGCCGCGCTGGGGTGCCGCGGAGCTTCGATTGTAGCGAAAGCCGGGCCGGCTGGCGGGTCAAATCTCCCCGGTCCTCCCGGGCGGAGCGCGGGACGCCAAGCTCGGCTGGATCGTTTCCAAAACCAGGCAGTAGGGTGTACACTCACACCTCGCGGGGATTCCAAAACTGAAATCTCGGATCCCGAACGGAGAATCTTACCCATGCAATTGCTTCTTGCGCTTGTTCTCCAAGCGCAGCACATGCACGACCACGTGAACGACACCACCGGCGTCGTCGACGTTAAGTCGCTCTTCGATCATCACTTGGCCGGAGTGACGATCACACTGATGGGAATTCTGCTTTTCCTGGAATATGCGAATCGGGGGCGCTACCCATTCCTCAGTTATTTGTGGCCGCTCCCACTGATCGCTTTCACCACGTTTGTGTTCATCTGGAGCGATCCAGAGGTGCCTTGGGTGCATTGGATCCTGCATGGGGAGTGGACCCAGCCCGTGGCGGAACACAAATTCATGGAAATGGCGGGGCTCTCCATCGGATTGATCGAACTGTTCCGGCGCATCGGCTGGCTGAAGAACCTTGTCTGGCGGCAGTTGATCAACGCCCTGATCCTGGCGGCTGGCCTGATTCTGCTCTTCCACCACGGAAACCACGTGCGAATTATCCATGTCGAGCACCTCTGGATGAGCGCTGGAATCCTGCTGATCGGCGTGACCAAGACCGCCGGAGACCTCCAGAAAGAGCCCGGCTGGCTTTCCCGCTATGTCGTGCCATTCCTCTTCGTGGTGGTTGGGCTGATGCTGGTCTTTTACCGGGAGTAAAGCGGGGCTTGAAGCGCTGCACAATCGGGTTGCCGTCGGTGAAAAGGGAAGCGACCCTCGCTAGGCGAGGCGGTGAGATTCGATCTTTCTCCGAGCGATGCCACCGGCGGCTGTCCGGGAACAGGCGGCTGGTTCACGTACACCGTTTTTCCTCCCGTCTCCGCTAGAATCCAGATTGAATTTCCTGGAAGCCGCCTCCGCACTTCCTCCTTGTGTTCTGCGGGCACGACCAGGAACACCCGCCCCGTACCATTCCACAGCTGGCGGAAATCATGGTCGTTGAAAAATGTTTTCGGCGCGTCCGAATAATGAGAGCCGAATTCCAGGTTGCTCCCAGTGGCGTTATACAGCAATACGCGCCGGTGAGAATAGAACGCGACACCGGGTGCGACGCGAATGTCCCCGTACAGCGCGATTTGATCCTCGGGCCGCAGGCATTTACGAATCTCCATCGCCAGAGAACGAGAGGAGAGGGAAGGGTTCAGCGCGTCGTACGCAATATGGGCAGCAAGAATGAATCCGGCCATCCCCAGAGCCAGAGCGGCGCTCGGGAGCCAAGGCACTCCCCGTTTGCGGAGGGCCCATGCCGCCACAAACGCCACGAGCAAGGAAAGCGCGGAGAGGATGACAGGGATCCGGAGGTCGGCGACCGACTCCGGGGTCAAGTCGAGCAAATGAACCATGGAAGTCAGATAGGCTTCGGGGCTGCGCATTTCCAGGTGCGTGGAAATATCACTTGCCGCGCGAATTTGCAAAGAACCCCATATAAAGTAGCCTGCAACAGCAGCCAGCAACACCCCCAGCGTCGCCAAGCCTCGATAGATGGGAAGCAGCCAGCGGGAATTGTTTTCCTCCGCATGCGCGATACCGAGCCCCAGCAACAGCGCCAGCGCGGGCCATGACCCGAAACTGTAGTATTCCAAACGTGAACCGCTTTCGAACGTGAAGAAGAGCAGAATGACTCCCGCCCACACAAACAGCAGCAATCGCGCCTGAGCGCTTTTATCCATGTCTCTGCCCCAGGTTCGAACAGCAGGCAATTCCCGGAGAGCGAGCGGGACGAAGAAACTCCAGGGGAACAACCACACCAAGTGAGCGCTCCACCACAACCACAGCGGCACCGCAACGTAATCATGCGGAAGACGGCTGCCCAGGGCGCGGTTCACATGTTCGTTGATGAAAAATGCCCAGAAAAAACCGGGCGTGCGCAATCCGGCCAGAATGTGCCAGGGCGCGGCGATCGCAAGAAAAATTGCCGTGCTGGAAAACGGACGGAGTTCGCGCCAGCGGTGCCAGCCCCGCGTCAACGTAATGAATACGACGATCGCACCGACGGGGAAGAGCAGGCCGATCAAGGCGCGGGTCAGGACTGCGATCGCACACAAGGCGGCGGCGCACCAGTATCCGAGACGCGGATCGAGGCTGCCAGTCCAGGAGCGGAGAAACAGGTAGAAAATTCCTTCGAACACCAGGGCGTAGATCCCCTCCGGAATCATGTTTCGCGTGAAGATAAACATTCCCGCGCTGGTGCCCACGGCCAGTGCCCCGTAGAACCCAGCTCGCTGGCTAAAGAACCGCCTGCCGAACTCGAAGGTCAACAGAACGATTCCTACCACTGCCAACCCTGATGGGAGGCGGGTCGCGAATTCACTTTCACCGAGCAGTTTGTAGCTGGCAGCCACCAACCAGAAATGGAATGGCGGACGAATCAGATACCGTATCCCGTTCATGTACATCACGACATAGTTGTGGCGTTGCAGCATCTCCTGCGAGACCAGGGCGTGGGCGGCGTCCACGTCTTCGTCGTCCAATGCGGGGCTCGCTGCGGTGCCGATATAAAGGCCAGCGGAGAGGACGAGCAAACAGACGATCAACCACCATGACCTGACTTTGACGTTTTGCATTCGACAAACGAGGATTTCTGATTTCAACTTTATCTTTGCGCAAGACCATATGCCAGCCGCCCCACTGGTGTCAAGCTCGGATCACCGTGGCCACAGTTAGGTGGGTGACCGCGGCGGCCGGCTCGTTTGGCAGTTCCGCTGACTGGCCTGGTCTGGTTCTCGCCTCCAGCCACCTTCGCCGCCGACACTTCTCCCCACTGCATGACTTCTGTCTGTTCTTCCGGCCAGTGTTTTGGGAGGACCGGATCTGGGTAACTCCGAATGCCGCAGTCTTCGTCGCCGCCCAAGACACTCCCGACTGTTTCGCGCTCCAGATCGACAAGTGAATTTATTCGTAGCGCAGGGACTCAGTAGGCTGAAGCTTGGCGGCCCGGTTGGCCGGCAGGTAACCGAAGAACACGCCCGTCAGGCAGGAAACCAGGAACGCCACCACCACGGATAGCCAGGAAACCGGCACGCGCACGTTGCCCGGCAAAAGCGGCTGGAGTAGCACGGGGATGCTCACGCCGATCAGGATGCCGGCCACTGCGCCCGTGCCGCTGATCATGATCGCTTCCACCAGGAACTGGTAGAGGATCTCGCTGCGGGGTGCGCCAATGGCCCGGCGAATGCCGATCTCCCGGGTCCGCTCAGTGACGGTGACCAGCATGATGTTCATGATCCCGACCCCGCTGATCAGGAGCGCGATGAACGCAACCAGGACCAGCACAATCGTCAGCGCCCGCGAGACGCTCTTCGCCGCGTCCAGGATGGCGCCGAGGTCATGCACGTCATACACCGCACCTGCAGGGTGCCGGCTCCGCAGGATGGACTCGACCTGTCGCGTCACCGACACCACATCCTCGGGGCTACGCGCCTGGGCGTACAGGACCCCGAGCACATCTTCCCCCGTGTAGTACTTCATCAGCGAAAACGGGATGAGCACAGAGTCGCGCTGAATTTCTGTGAGCCCGAAGGTGGCCACGCGCTCTTTGAAAACTCCGATCACCGTGAAGCTGAGCTCGCTGACGCGAATCGTCCTGCCGACAGGGTCCTCGTAAGGAAATATGCGGTCGGCAAGCTCCTTGGTGAGCAGGCAGACTTTGCTCCGCAACTGCATGTCCTCGGCGTCGAAGAAACGCCCGCGCAGAACGATGAGCTTGCGGATCTGCTGGAAGCCCTCGGTCACGCCCACAAAACTGATGGGTCGCTCGACCCCGGCGACAACCACGGCCTGGCGTATATCGCGTGTGCCGGCCGCGACCGCCACCTGGGGGATGCCAGCCACGGCCTCCATGTCTCCGAGGTTGATTTCGTAGCTCAGGGCCATGGCCTGCCCCGGGCTGCGTACATATTCGGCGTGAACCAGATTTGAGCCCACGCCTTCGATCTGTCCGATGACGTAACGCCGGCCGCTGAGCGCGATGGTCACCACCAGCACGATGCACGCGCTGCCGATCACCACGCCCAGCGTGGTGAGGAAGGCGCGGACCTTGTTGGCGCGCAAGGCGTCGAAGGCAACGACGATCGTTTCGCCGCGCAGTATGCCCATTGGAGCGGCTCCGGTTTCAAACTATAACAAACCAGCAGCGAAAACACCCGGTGGCACCGGTCCGCTGCGAATCACCCTGGCGAAGCTGGGAAGGATGGCAGCTCACACGAAGATTCCGCATGCGAGAGCCAGAAGCGTGGCGCGCTTCATTATCCGGAGGGGCACTTCTGGACGCGCCGGAGGCCCTCGTGCGCGCTCTTGCTGTGCGGGTTCAACTCCAGAGCCTCGCGATACTCCTTCGCGGCCGCAGCGCACTGCCCCTGGCGCTCATAGAGCCGCCCGAGCCATTCGTGCGCATCGGCGTGCGAAGGAAGATCGCTGCGCGGGGGGACTCCGGCAAGGTAGAACCTCAGCAACTTCTCGGCTTCTTCCCGGCGGTTCCCTGCCAGGACGCGCGCCACACCCCGGTAAAAGCTCAGGCGGCGGTCGGAGGGCTCGAGACGCGCAGCCGCCTCGATGCCCTCTTCCATCCGGAGCGCGTCATTGCGCTTCAGGTAGAAATCGGCGGCCTCGAAATAGGGATCCGGGCGCTTCGCCTTGCCCGCAAGCACCTGGCGATATTCCTGTTCCGCCTCATCGACTCTCTTTCTATGCACCCAGAGCCGGCCGCGGGCCGCATGACCCTCGACCGCATCCACGGCCGCCAGCGCTTCCACCTGTTTCTGCGCCTTGTCTTCGCCGCCGCCCACGATGCCCGGCGCACGGAGGTAGAACTCGATCAGGTCCTCCTGTGCGGCGAGGTTCGAAGGGTTCAGACGCACCGCCTCTTCGAACTGGTGCCGCGTCTTCTTCGCCATCGAGAACCCGGAAAGCCGGCCGACCTGTTCTGCTTTGCGGCCGTAGGACCGGCCGAGCCATAAGTGGTACAGGGAATTCTCGGGCTCGAGCTCAACCGCACGCTCAGCGCTCGAGACGGCGCGGTCGAAATCGCGAAGCTCGAACGAGCAGCGGGCAAGCCAGTAGTAGAGCGTCGCTTCTGGCGCTGCCGCGGCGCCTGCGCCCTGCCCCTTTTGCTCCAGCGCCGCGCGAAGCGTGGCGGCGGCCTGCGGGTAATTGCCGGCGTCAAATAGACGGGAAGCATCTTGCACCGGTCCATCGCTGGCTGCAATGTGCGCCGCCGGAATCAGCAGTGCTGCCAGCAACACCGCCGCTCGCCGCCCGCCGCCGCAGGCCCGGCGTGCCCAAGGCGTTCTTGCGCGCAGGTTCATCCTTATCCCGCCAGTCGAACGGCCATGTCGTCGCGCAATTCGATGTCGCCCGGCAGCGCCACGGTTTCGCCTCCGCTCAATCCTTCCAGCACCTCATACTTTGTGGCACTGGCGATGCCGACCTTGATTTCGCGCTTGTGGAGCCGCGTGCCCAAGCCTCCATTTCCAACCATGTAGACATAGCGGCGTGTTCCCTCCATCCGCACCGCGCCCCGGGGCACTACGAGCGCGTTGCGGCGTTCCCGCAGATGGATTCGCACGTTGATATTGATATTGGGTAGCAGCTCGAGCCTGTCGTTAGCCACCGAGCACAGCACTTCTCCCACGCTGCGCGTCCCGCGGGGCACCACCTGCTTGGGGATCTGCTCGGTGCGCCCCTCCCAGGTCTTGCTCGGCAGGGCATCCCACGTGATTTCCACGGTCTGGTCGGGTTCGATCCCGCCGAGCTCGGGCTCGTCAATGAAGGCGCGCACGCGCACACGGTGCAGGTCGGCAAGTTCCGCCATCAGGTCGCCGACCTTGACGAAGTCCCGCGCATGCACCGGCAACGAATAGAGCGTGCCGTCCACCGGGGCGGTCACCCGGGCCGAGCGGACCTTATCTTCGAGCGAGCGGATCTGGCTGCGGGATTGTTCGACGAGCAGCGCGGCGCGTTCGACCTCGAGCCTGGTCCGCCGGATGAATTCCTCCCGGGCCGATTGCAGCCTCTGCCAATCGGCTTCCGCGCGGTCCAGCGCTGCCTGATTCTGCCGGAGCTCCTCCTTGGTCGCCGCCTGCTGGGCCACCAGACGCTCGAGCGCTGCTCGCTCGCGCCGCAGCCGGTCTCGCTCGATTTCGGCCTTGCGCAAGTCGCTCTCTTGCTGCGCCGCCTCGTCGGCCCGGCCGCCGGCGCGCGCCGCGCGAAGGGCGTCCTGAGCGGCCACCAGTTGCTCTCGGGCGCGGTCCAGTTCGGCGTGAACGTCGTCGGCCACCAGCGTCAGCAGCAATTCACCGCGCGTGACCGCCTGGCCCTCGACCGCCAGCACCTTGTCTACAAACGTCGGAAACTGCGCCCGGAGCGAGTAGGGCGTGATGGGTTCCACCTTGCCGTTGCTTGAAATCGTAGCATTCAGGTTCTCCCGGACCACCTGCACCACCGCCACCCGTGGCACCGGCTGCCGGCCGCTCAACTTCACCAGCAAGATCACGGCCGCCACTGCGCCTGCCAGCAACAGCCAGAACCACTTCTTCGCTGACCAGTTCATCCACACCCCTTGCGCCCCAGGCTTCCGCGGGACGCCGCTCCACAACTGAATTCTGTACCGCCGACCAAAACAAAATATTGTAGCAAAGAGTTAGAGCGCATGCCTACCTCACGCACTCGCCCATCAAGAGCTCGCCGCGGACGCGCCGGCTCGCCCCGGTTACGCAGAATGCTATACTTTCTCCCGCGGATGCCGGGTGACTCGCAGACTGTCGAGAAGAATCCGGTCTGCACTCGATATGCTCCGGACCGCTCCGCGGTGATGCCTACTGTCTTCGTGATTTCAAAAGATTGGTCGCTGCGCCTGGCCGTTCGCTCCGAGCTTCTCCACGCGGGCGTCGAAGCGCTGGGGATGGAATCGGTGGACGACCTGGCCCGGGCGGTGGCACAGGGAACCGCGCCTTCGGCGGTCGTGCTGGACGTCGCCGGGGAAGGCGCCGCGCTCTCCGCTGCGGCGCCCCGTGCGGCGCTTGCGAGCCTGGCCCGGGGTGTGCCGATCATCGTAGTGGCTTCGCGAGTCGAGCCGGCTCCGCCCCTTGAGGGTGCCGCAGCCGTGCTCTACCGGCCGGTGCGCGTCGGCGAGATCGTCGCGCGCGTCCGGCAGCTCCTCGAAGGGCAGGCCGCCTAGCCGATGGCCCCCACCCCGCCCGTCATTCCTCCATCGCTCGAGACACCCGAATCGCCGACGCCGCGCCTCCCCCTGGAGCTGCTCCTGGCGCCGGGCCACGGGTGGTTTCGCGCGCTCCGCCACGTCGAGTATCGCGTCTTCTGGACGGGCAATTTCGTCTCCAACATCGGCTCGTGGATGCAGAACGTGGCGCAAGGCTGGCTGGTGCTGCAGCTCACCAACTCGCCCTTCTGGCTGGGCCTGGTGGGCTTCGCGCAGCAGATGCCGGCGCTGATTTTTTCCCTTCTGGGCGGAGTGATCGCCGACCGCGCCTCGCGCCGACGCCTGCTGCTGGCCACCCAGGCCACGATGATGCTGCTGGCACTGGGTCTGGCCGTGCTGACCAGCCTGCACTGGATCACCGTGCGCCAGATCATCATGATCGCCTTCCTGGCCGGCACAACCATGGCCCTGAACGCGCCCTCCTACCAGGCAGCCATTCGGGACCTCGTGCCTCGCGAGGACACGCTCAACGCCATCGCGCTGAATTCGATTCAATTCAATATGTCGCGTGTGCTGGGGCCGTCGCTGGCCGGATTCGCCATCGCCGGTCTGGGCGTCGCCGCCTGCTTTTACCTGAACGCCCTGAGCTATGTGCCGCTGCTGTTTGTGATTGCTCGGGTAGCTTTCCCGGCGCGCGAGGTGCGCGCAGCCAGCTCCATCGCCGCAGACGTCGCCGAGGGTTTTCGGTATGTGCGCAACCATCGCACGATTCTGATGCTGGTCGTGCTGGTGGCGATGGTCAGCATGTTCGGCCTGCCCTATCTGGTCATGATGCCGGCCTTTGCCCGCGACGTCCTGCGCGTGGGCGCCGCGGGTCTGGGGTATCTGGTGGCGGCCGCGGGCGCCGGAGCGTTGCTTGGCGGGATCCACCTGGCCATGCTGAAGCCCCATCGGCGCCGCGGGCCTTTGGTCCTCGGCGCCGAGCTGGTTTTCTTTACAGCCCTGCTGCTTTTTTGCTTTTCGCGCCGGCCGGCGCTCTCGGCGCTGCTGCTGGCGGTGGTGGGCGGCGCAGGGGTCAGCTCGGTGGCCACCATCAACAGCCTGATCCAGACCCTGGTGCCGGATTCGGTCCGAGGACGCGTGCTGAGCATGCATACCATGGCCTTCCTCGGCTTCACCCCGCTGGGCAGCCTGCTGGTGGGCGAACTGGCCGAGCACTGGGGCACGCCCGCCGCTCTGGCGCTTTCCAGCAGCTTCGCGCTGGTTCTGACTGCGGTCATCGTTCTTACGGCGCCCGGTGTCCGGCGCGTGCAGTAGCGAACCCGATCTGCGACGCTTGCGCGCATGTGCTAGAATCCCGGCATGAGCGAGCCGCAGAAAAGCGAAAGCAAGTCCGGGACCAAGCCTCGGCCTGTGATCCACCGCGTCTGCATCAGTTGCAACAACATGTTCCGCGTCACGCCGGAAAACTACGAAGCCAAACATTGCTCCAAGTGCCATAAAGCCTGATGCGGGCTTGCGCCGCTGACGTTCCGCCGGCCCCGGGCGGCCGCTCGTCATCCCCAATCCAATTCCGCGAGCAGTTCGGCTACAATCGGCGCCATCGCGGAGGACTCAGGCGATGAAGGTCCACAACGATTACATCACTGTGCAGACCAAACAGAAGCGCGAATTCATGAACATCACGCCCAACGTGAAATCCGCCATGGAAAAGAGCGGCATCCGCGACGGCATCGTGCTGGTCTCGGCGCTGCACGTCAACGCCGCGGTGTTCGTCAACGACGAAGAGCCGGGCCTGCTTCAGGACGTGGACCAGTGGCTCGAGAGACTCGCCCCGCACCGCGACGACTACAAGCATTTCGGGAAATTCGAAAGCAACGCGAGCGCCCATCTGCAGAGCCTGTTGGCCCGCCACCAGGTGCTGGTGCCGATCAGCGAAGGCAAGCTCGAGCTGGGCCCCTGGCAGCAGGTGATTTATGCCGAGCTCGACGGCCAGCGGCCGAAGCGCATCCTGCTCAAGGTGATGGGGGAATAGCGGTTTGCGCTGCGCCGAGCGCCGGCGGTCAATTCGCTGTCTTGCGGAGGTTTCGGCGCCGGGGAATGGCTCGGCATGATTGAAGCGCAGCACCTCTCCAAGCACTTCCAGGACAAGAAACGCGGCCAGATCCGCGCCGTGGATGACGTCAGCTTCTGCTGCCAGCCGGGACAAATCTACGGCCTGCTCGGGGCGAACGGCGCCGGCAAGACCACGACGCTGCGGTTGCTGGCCACGATCCTCGAGCCCACCGGCGGCACCGCGGTGGTTGCCGGCTACGACGTGGTCGCCCAGGCGGCGAAAGTGCGCGCCCACGTGGGCTTCCTCTCCACCGCCACCGCGCTCTACGGGCGGCTCTCGGCGCAGGAGATGGTGGAATACTTCGGCCGGCTGCACGGGCTGGACGAGGCCGCGCTGCAGCGGCGCATCGCCGAAATTTTCCAGCGGCTCGAGATGCAGGAGTTCCGCGACCGCCGCTGCGACAAGCTCTCCACCGGCATGAAGCAGAAGGTTTCCATCGCCCGCACCCTGGTGCACGACCCGCCGGTAATGATTTTCGACGAGCCCACACTGGGGCTCGACGTGATGACCGCCCGCATCATCGTCGGCTTCATCCGCGAGTGCCGCCAGGCGGGCAAGACCGTCATCTTTTCTACCCACGTGATGACCGAGGCCGAAAAGCTGTGCGACACCATCGGCATCATCCACAACGGTCGGCTGATGGCCGAAGGGACCCTCGCGGAGTTCCGCGAGCGGTACGGCCAGACCGATCTCGAGGACATCTTTGTGCGTGTCGTGGGCGATTGAACTCTTTTCCCGGTAGGGGTGGCGCTTGCCCCGCCCCTTGCATCGAGCGAAACACGGAGCGAAAACATGAGCCTGCGCAACATCGGGACCGTTTATCGCAAAGAACTGCGGGATTCTCTGCGGGAGCGCCGCACGCTGATCTCCATGATTGCCGTACCCATCCTGCTGATGCCGGCTCTGACCGTCGGCATGGGCTATCTGGCCTTCCGGCTGATCAGCGAAGCGCGGCGCGAGCCCTCCCGGTTGATGGTCCTGGGCGGCCAGGATTCCCCGGTTGTGATGGCCAGGCTGCGCGCCCTGAAGATGGTCCGCCTGGTGCCCTCCAGCCCGGATTACGCCGACCAAATCTCCGACAAGAAAATCCGCATGGCGGTGGAAATTCCCCCGGGGTTCGACGCCGCCCTCGAGCGCGGCGAGCCCACTGATGTCAAGCTTTATACTTACGAGGGCGACGTCAAGTCCGCCATCGCCACCGAGCGCGTGCGGAGCTTTTTCCGCGAGCTGCGCGAGCAGACCGTCAACGCGCGGCTGGCGACGCGCAAGCTGCCCGAAAGCATGCTGCAGCCGTTCAAGGTCAGCGAGATCAACGTGGCTTCGCCGGAAAAGGTTTGGGGAAGCATTTTCGGCGGCGTCGCAACCTATATGGTCATCCTGCTCTGCCTGACCGGGGCCATGTACCCGGCGATGGATCTGACCGCCGGCGAGAAGGAACGCGGCACCATGGAGACCATCCTGTGCAGCCCGGTCTCGCGCACTCACCTGGTGCTCGGCAAGTTCCTGACCGTCCTGACGGTTTCCGTCGCCACCGCCGCCCTTTCCATTGCCTCCATGGCGCTGACCGTCTTCCTGGCACAAAACCTGACCAGCGGGCTCGACCCCCACAGCCCCTCGATCGTGCGAGTGACGATGAACCCCAAGGCGGTGGTCGCCGTCTTTGTCATGGTGCTGCCGGTTGCGGTGCTGTTCTCTGCCGGGCTGCTGGCGATTGCGCTGTTCGCCAAAAGCTTCCGCGAGGCGCAGACCTACATTTCACCGCTGACGATCGTGGTGGTGATGCTGGCGGTTGTGGCCGTCCTGCCGGGAATCGAGCTGAACGCCAGGCTGGCGCTGCTCCCGATTGTGAATACCAGCCTGGTGAGCAAAGAGATTGTCACCGGTACCTACCACTGGAATTACATCGCCACGATTTTTGTCTCCTCCTGCGTCTACGCCGCCCTGGCGCTCGCCGTGGCCGTAAAGCTGTTCCAGCGCGAAGACGTCCTCTTCCGCGCCTGATGGAGGCAAGCAGGCAAGGAAGGGAGAAAGACGCAGGTCAGCGCGGAAGGAAGAGTAGGACTCGCCCCCTTCACTTTTAGCGAGGGGCACCAGTACAACCACCCACTCCCTGACCGCCATCTATCACTTGGCTGGGGGAGCCGCCGATTCTTTCCGGGCGGGAGCCATCCTCACCTGAATCCTGCATGAAGAATGATGGTTCTGGTTCCCATGTCTTGTCGGTTTCGGCTCCCCCAGATTGTTGGTGCTGGTATGGAAAGCAACGCGCAAGAATTGATTCCCTAGCTGAGAGAATTCGTGTTTACTTTGGGCGGGGTTATAGAGGCTTTTCCGAAAAACCAGAACACAGGAGGATCGATTCCATGCGGAAGATAGTGTTGCTGTGCGGGTTGCTCCTGGCGCTGTCGCTCCCGGCGATGGCCCAGGATCTGCCCAGGTTCGACGTTTTTGGCGGCTATTCCTATGTGCACTTTAGCATTGGCAGCAGCGGCGGTAATATCACCTCCAATCTGAACGGGGGGAGCGGCGCGGCGGCATTCTACCCGAGCACACACCTTGGGGTTGTTGCCGACTTCGGCGGCTACAAGATCTCCACCCTAAAACAGGGAAGCACGAGCCTCGCCGTGAGCGGCACTACCATCAGTTACCTCTTCGGCCCGCGCATCCGTTACGGGACTGGGGCAGTAACTCCTTTCGCCCAAGTCCTTTTTGGAGGGGCTCATAATGGCAACATAACCACCAACGTCGCCGCGGTGTGTGCACCGGCGGCTGCGCCTTGCACGATCACGAACTCTGACAACGCGTTTGCCATGACCGCTGGGGGTGGAGTCGACGTCAAGGTGGCCCGCCATTTCTCCATCCGCGGCCAGGCCGAGTACCTGATGACGCGGTTCAAGCAGGGTGGTGGTGGCGGCGGCACGCCGACGAGGGGAACGCAGAACAACGCGCGCATCTCGGCCGGGATCGTCATCCACTGACGTAAAGACCGCCCGCGTTCTGTTTAGGAAAAGGGCCGGCCCTTGGCCGGCCCCTTTCTTTTCCTCCTGTCTCGAAACTCCAGCCGTCCGCCCTCTCAAGCGTCAAGCCCCAGAGACCGCCATGCTACAATTCACGCTTCGATGTCCGTCGAGCCCCTCATCGTCGTCCGCGAGCTTTCCAAACACTTCCGCACCTTCCGCCGCCGCGAAGGCCTCTGGGGCGGGCTGCAAAACCTGTTCGTCCGCGACTACCAGACCGTCCACGCCGTGGACCGCATCTCGTTTGCCATCGAGCGCGGCGAGATGGTCGGCTATATCGGGCCGAACGGCGCCGGGAAGTCCACCACCATCAAGATGCTCACCGGCATCCTGGTGCCGACCTCCGGCGAAGTGCGCTCGAACGGCTTTGTGCCCTCGCGCCAGCGCACCAGCTACGTCAAGACGATCGGGGTGGTGTTCGGCCAGCGCACCCAGCTCTGGTGGGACATCGCCGTGGTCGAATCCTTCAAGCTGCTGCGCCGCATCTACGACGTGCCTCGGCGCGAATTCGACGAGCGCATGGAGCTGTTCAACCAGATCCTGGGCATTCGTGACTACCTGCACACGCCGGTCCGCAAGCTCTCGCTCGGCGAGCGCATGCGCTGCGACCTGGCGGCTGCGCTGCTCCACAATCCGCCCTTGCTCTTCCTCGACGAGCCCACCATTGGCCTGGACGTCGTCGCCAAGGACCACATCCGCCAGTTCCTGCGCGCCATCAACCAGCAGTACCAGACCACCGTCCTGCTCACCACGCACGACCTGGACGACATCGAGGAGCTTTGCCGCCGCATTTTGATCATTGACCACGGGCGCCTGCTCTACGACGGCCCGCTCGCCGTGTTGAAACAGAAGCTGCTGCGCACCAAGCAGGTGAAGTTTGCGCTGCGGGATAGCGAGCAGGCCGCTTCGGTCAGCGCGCTCCAGCGGCTCGAAAACGACGCGCTGAAGCTCGAGCAGGTGGACGAGCTCACCTACCGCATCCGCTTCGACCGCAGCCGCGTCTCCACCGCCGAGCTGATCCGGCAGATCCTGGCTTCGGTCGAGGTGCGCGACCTCCTGATCGAAGACGAGCCCATCGAGGAGATCGTCAAGCGCATTTACGCCGGGCGCGCTCTCCAGGAGGTCGGCGCCTGAGCCCGCTTCGCCCATGAGCACGCTCGCCCAACCCGTCGCGGCGCCTCCGGCAAGGTGGGGCGCGCGTCTCGCGCCCTACCTCGAGTTCATTCGTATCGGCTTCGTTAACATTCTGGCCTTCCGGCTGCGCTACTACACCGGGATCGTCACCTACCTGATCAACGTCACCGTGTATTACTTCATCTGGCGCGCCGTCTACGGGCCCGCGGCCGGCGCGACGTCCACCCTTGCCGGATATGATCTCGGGCAGATGCTCACTTACGTCGCCGTGGGCTGGATCATCCGGTCGTTTTATTGGAACACGATTGATCAGGAGATGGCCTACGAAGTCCTGGAAGGCAAAATCGCCATGCAACTGATCAAGCCCGTCTCCGTGCAAGGCATGTGGCTGGCGCGGGCGGTGGGCGAATCGGCCTTTCGCCTGGGGATGCTCACCGCGCCAACGGCCGTCGTCGTGGCGCTGGTATTTCCCGTGCGCCCGCCGGCCTCGGCGCTCCACTTCACCCTTTTCCTGGCGGCCGTAGCAGGCAGCTTCCTGCTGATGGGCGCGATCAATTTCATGATTGGGACGTGCGCGATCCCGCTGAAGTCCATCCTGGCGCTGATCCGGGCCAAGTACTGGCTCATCGAGCTGCTCTCCGGGCTGCTGATCCCCATTAGTTTTTTCCCGGAGCCGGTGCGCAGGGTGTCGGCACGGCTGCCGTTCGAGCACATCGCCTACACCCCGCTGCAGATCTATCTCGGCAAGCTCACCGCGGCCCAAGCCGCTGTGGCGCTGCTTACTCAATGGATGTGGGTCGCGGTGCTGCTCTGGCTCGGCAACCTCTGGTGGCAGCGCGCCACGCGCAAGATCACCATCCACGGAGGGTAGCGTGGCTCGAGTTCACACATCATCTGTGCGGCGGCACCTGAGCCTGCTGCTTGCCTATTTCGGGCAATATGCAAAGGTGCGCGTCAGCTATCGGGCCGACTTCTTAATCGGCCTGGCCACCAGCCTGGCAGCGACGGTGTTTGCGCTGGGGTTTGTGCTCGTCCTGTTCTCGAAGATTCCGCGGCTCGCCGACTGGCGATTTGAAGAGGTGCTGTTCCTCTACGGCTTTTCGCTGATCCCCTTCGGCCTGTTCAATGTCCTGAGTATGAACCTCTACGAGTTCGGCAGCGCCTACATTATCGAGGGAAAATTCGATCGCGTGTTGCTGCGGCCGGTCGGGTCGCTTTTCCAAGTGCTGTTTGAGACCTTCCGCATCGAATCCTTCCACGAGGTGCTCATCGGACTGGTCGTGGTCGGCTGGGCCTCGCGGCGGCTGGCGATCCACTGGACGGCCGGCGATGCGGCGCTGCTGCTCGGCTTCAGCCTGTGCGGCGCAGTGATTTATGTCGCGGTCTTTCTGCTGCTCACGACAGTGTCGTTCTGGTTTGAAGACCGCATTGGCATCCACCCGCCCGCATGGAACCTGATCGCCTTCGGGCGCTACCCGCTCTCTATCTATAGCGGCTTCATCCAGTTCTTCCTGAGCTGGGTTGTCCCATTCGGATTCGCCACGTTTTATCCGAGTGTTCGGCTGCTCCACCGCGCTGAGTTCCGCAGCTATGCGCCCCTGGTGCCGTTGGTCGCCGCGGTTGCCTTGGGACTGGCTGTGTTTGCCTGGAGCCAGGGCGTTCGCCGCTACGCCTCCACTGGCTCGTAACTCCCGCGCGCCCCGGAGGCCAGAGATGATCGAGCAGAGTACAGAAACGCGCGTGGAGAAGGCTCGATCTGTGAAAATGAATGGTCCGGTTGAGGTCGCTCGGGGGCGGATCGGGCTAAGCCGAACCGGCGTGGTCGTGGCGGCTTTCCCAGGCATTGCTCAGCCGGCGGACGGTCTCGCGCAGGCGCACTGCCAACTCGGCGATGGTCTGCAGGCGCTGGAGCGCGGCGGGCGGCAGATGGTCGCCGTTCTTTTTCCTGTACTCGGCCAGCAGTAGCTCGGCATTGCCAAGGATTCCGGTAAGCGGATTGTTGACCTCGTGGCGCAGGACTTCGCCGAAATCGCTGGCCGCATCGTAAGCGGAAAAACCTGCTGAACTCTGCGCCTGCTCGGCCAATCGTACGCGGCGCTCCAGCAAGCCCACCGCAACCGGAAGAAAATTGCCCAGGCGGGCGACGAAATCGGCGGCGCCGGAGCTGATCAGAAAGGCCACTTCGGCCTGATGGTCCGGGGAGGCCACCACGATCACTGGAGCCCACTCGGAGAGTCGTGCCGCCGACGACTCGAGCGAGTCGCTTGCGCTTTCGTCGGGCGCCCGGGAGAGAGAGACCGCCGACTCGTCCAGAAGAATGGCCGCAGGAGTCACCCGGCGAAAGGCCCGGCGCGCTTGCGCCACGCTGGCCGCCAGCGGCAGTTGGTAGTTCCCGCCGGTGGCCACAAGTTCGCGGATGAGTTCCTGCGTCAGCGCCGGATCAGCGCTCACCAGGAAGATCACTCGCTCGGATGCGGTCATCGCTTCCTCAGCGCGTCCTGCGGCCAGCTACGCGGCCGTGTCGGCGCGGGATCGGCCTCGCCGCCCGCCGCCAGCGACACCACGGAGATCGAGAACCCCAGCGCGTGCTGCACGGCCAGCTTCAGCTCTTCGACCAGGAAGGGCTTGGCCAGATACGGCAGGCCGGTGCTGTCCAAGAACTCCAGGGTATGAAGCGCCAGGGTGTCCCCGGTGACGAAAATAATCCGGTGTTGGAGCGAACTGCCGGTGCGCACCAGAGCGCGATAGAAGGCCCGCCCGTCGAGGTGAGGCATTTTCAGGTCGCAGATCACCAGGTCGAACTGCTGCCGGCTGAGGCGGTCGAGGCCCTCGCGGCTGTCCAGCACTGTGTCTACCAAGTGACCCTCTCCTCGAAGGACGTCGGCGATCAATTGCGCTACAGTGGGCTCGTCCTCGACCACCAGGATACGCCCGCGATGCGCCGCGGCCGGGCGGTCGGACTCGGCGGCCACTACTGTGAGAGCCGGCGCGGCGGGCGCAACCTCGCCCTCGCTCGCCTCCGCAGCCGCGGCAGCTACAACAGGAAGCTCCACAAGGAACGCGGCGCCTCCTCCGGGTGGGCTCTCGACCGAAATCTCACCGCCATGCTCCTGCACGATCCCGTACACGATGGAAAGACCCAGGCCGGTGCCCACGCCGACCGGCTTGGTGGTGAAGAACGGATCGAAGATGCGCGAAGCAATCTCAGGCGGGATGCCAGGGCCGTCGTCGGCCACTTCGAGCGCTAGCCGCTGCGGTGAGATGCGTTGCGTGCGCACGCGGATGTGGCCTTGTCCGCGTCCCTGCTGGATGGCCTGTTCGGCGTTGACCACCAGGTTGAGCACCACCTGCTGCATCTGGAGGGCATCGGCGAGCGTGGTGGGCAACTCGGGATCGAGCTCGAAATCGACGGTAATGTTCTCGACCTTCAGTTCGTAGCTGCGCAGCGCCAGAGTCCGCTCGACGACCTCGTTCAGGTCCATTGGGCGGCGCTCGGGCTTCGCTTCACGGCCGAACAGGAGCAGGTTCTTGACGATCCGGCTGGCCCGCTCGGCTTCCTGGAAGATCAGGCGGGCGTCGGTTGCTCGTTCGAGCCCCGGCTGGCGACCCAGCAGAAGTTGCGCGTAGCCCATGATGCTGGTCAGCGGGTTGTTCAGCTCGTGCGCGATGCCGGAGACCAGTTTCCCTAGCGCCGCCATTTTTTCCGTCTGGAGCAGCTTCGACTGGATCAGCCGCTGGTTGGTGATGTCGCGGTACACCTCGAGCCAGCCGATTCGTTCGCCTTCGGCGTCCAGGACCGGCCGGGCGAAGCGCTCGAGCACCTTGCGGGTGGGACGCATCAATTCCAGCTCGTCCCAACTGGACTCATCCCCGCGTCGAACCCTCTCGCGCCAGCGCCCGGCAAACGCTTGCGGCTCGCGGAAATGACCCGCGACGGCTTCCACCAGCGCGTCGAACTCTCCCAGTTCGGCGACGCGGCGCGCCTCCAAGCCCAGCAGTTGTGCGAAGCGATCGTTCACCAGGCGAATGTGATTGAAACGATCGAACAGCAGCACGCCGCTGTCGACCGAGTCCAGCAGACTGCGCAGCTCCGCTTCGGCCTGCCGGCCCTTCCGCTCGGCCGCCCGCAGCGGGGTCAAGTCCTCGATTGCCACCTGCCAGCGAGCTTCTGCCTGCTGGCGACCTGGCAGGCTGCCCCGCAGGTGCATGCGCACCGTCAGGCCGTTTGCCAGCGCGCCTTCGAGTGGCTCGGCGATCCCGCCGGCCGCGGCGCTCGCTGCAAAGGTGCGCCACGCCACCACCGCTTCGCAAGCGGCCGGGGAGAACATCTGCTCGAGTCGCACGTGGCCGAGGCGAGCCGGCTGCAGGCCAAGATTCTTGAGGGCCGCCCGGCTGGCCTCACAAACCACACCCTGGTGATCCAACAGCAGGATCCATCCGGGGGTCGACTCGAGCTGGGTCCGCTGGAAACTCTCCAGGTCAGTGCCGGACTCGCCGCGATGCTCCTCCCACAGCGCAGCGGCTGCCAGCATTGCATAGGACTCTAGCTGCTCGACTCCGGCAACCGTTCCCGCCGAATGATCCAGCGCCGCCAGCAACACACCCAACCGGACTCCGCGAGCCTCGAGCGGGATGGCGACCAATCGAGAGAGGCGTTCAGAATGGAACAGCTCGCAGTGAGGCCGGCAGTTCCACAACGCTTCTCCACCGACCTCGACGGGCCGCCCTTCCGCCACTGCCGTTTGCCAGACATCGGAGATGGGTTTGTCGGCAAGCAAGCAGAGTAGCTCCCGCGGCCCCTCGAAGAACTCGAACGGTTGCGGTGTCGCCCCGCTGCGCCCCAGCGCCACAAACAATGCGCCGGTATGCCGTGCCGCCTCGGCGGCGATGCGGGGAAGAATCTGGTTGGCCGGTGTGCCCTGCAGGACCGCTTTTTGTACCTGGCTGCGGGAAACAATCTCGGCCCGCCAAATACGGCAGAGTTCCCGGTCACGCCGCTGGGCGATCACCATAGCCAGTTCATCCGCCAGCCGCCGCAGCTTCGGGGTGTGCATCGCCCGACGCGAACGCCCATGAGCCACCAGGGTCAGACCCAAAGTCTTTTGCTGCACCCGTAGGGGAAGCCATGCGGCGCTGCGCATTCCCGCGAGTGCGCCGATCAGCGATGCCCCTGCAGCGTCGCCGAACTCCTCGATGATCGGGTTCTCGCTGCTAAGAAGGGTGCGGAAGAACGGCACGGAGACGTCCAGACGCTTCCACTGCTCCGGTACGGGCCCCGACCCAGTCTCCACCACTGTGCCCTTGAATATATTCGGATGCTGTGTGCTCTCCACCCAGACGCCGGCCCGCTCTGCGGCCCCCAGGTGTAACAGTCCTCTGGCCGCCTGCTCCAGAATCATTCCGATTGTTTCCCCGCGGGCGGCGGCGCGGAGCAAGGTGCCAGAGAGCGATGCATCGTCCTGGTCCAGTCGCTTGATACGCATCCACGCGGCGCCGGCCATGGCGCACCTACCAGCGCGTCTGCAGGACAAGATAGCTGAACAGCACCGCCGTGCCGACTGCGGCAATTACTTCGAGAACCTGCCGTACGATTCGGTATCGCAGGATTGATGGTCTATAGTTCACGCGTCTTTCTCCTCCGAGCTACCTTGCACCGGGCTCTCCAACAGGGCTCTCAGCGCTAAGTTTCAATGAATCAAGAGAATCGACAGGTTGGGCGCGAAACGCAGCGGCGCAGGTTTCCCACTCCGAGACTGGGCGAACGGCCATTCCCGGATAGGAAAAAGGAAACGTGTCGCGCTGAGGAAAGCAAAAATGAAGTTCTGGGGTGACACTTCTGCCGGCGGGCCAACGGAGGGGTGAGAGTCGTTCAGGCCCTGGTACGTTCGGTCTCGTACTGTTTGAGCTTGCGGTAGAGCGTGGTCTTGCCGATGCCGAGCAGGCGCGCTGCGGCCAGCTTGTCGCCGCCGGTTTCCCGCAAGGCGCGGAAGATGGCGCGGCGTTCGAGCTCCTCGAGCGGCAAGAGCTCGTCACTCTCAGGCATGCGTTCGACAGAAGCGTATTGCAGGTTCGAGGGCAGGTCGCCCACGTGCAGGATCGGCCCGGAGCCCAGCGCCACAGCGCGCTCGATTGCGTTTTCAAGCTCGCGGACGTTGCCCGGCCAGTCATAGCTCATCAGCCGGCGCATGGCGTCTTCAGAGATGGTGCGCACCGGACGCTGCGGGTCCGAAAACTTTTCCAAAAAGAAACTCACCAGCAATGGAATGTCGCTCTTGCGGTCGCGCAGCGGAGGCAGCTTGACCTGCACCACGTTCAGGCGGAAATAGAGGTCTTGCCGGAACGCACCGGCGCGGAGAGCCGTTTCAAGATCGCGGTTGGTGGCCGAGATGATCCGGACGTCGATGTGCATCCGATCAGTGGCCCCGACCGGCTTGATCTCCCGCTCCTGCAGGGCGCGCAGCAGCTTGGCCTGCAAGTCCACCGGCAGGTCGCCAATCTCGTCCAGGAACAGCGTGCCCTGGTCGGCTACCGCCAGCAAGCCCTGCTTGGTCTGCAGGGCTCCGGTAAAGGCCCCTTTGACGTAGCCGAACAGCTCCGATTCGATCAGCGTGGGCACCAGCGCAGAGCAATCTACCGGGATGAACGGCTTCTGCCGGCGCGCCCCCGAATAGTGGATCGAGCGCGCCACCAGCTCCTTGCCCGTTCCGCTCTCGCCCTGGATTAGCACCGGATAGTGATGCTGGCTGACCTTTTCAATCAATTTGTACACCCGTTGCATCTTCGAGGAGACCCCGATGAGGCCACCAAAGCCCGGCCGACTGCGCAACTGCTCGCGCAGCACGCGATTTTCCTGGTCGAGTTCGATCGAACGCACCAGCCGGTCCAACTTAGCGCGCAACTCGTCCATGTGGAACGGCTTGGTAACGTAGTCCATGGCCCCCAGACGCGTGGCCTCGATGGCCGTTTCAATGGTGCCGTACTGGGTTAGCATCATCACCGCAACCTGCGGGTAGCCAGCGCGGATGCGTTTGAGCAATTCGAGACCACCGAGTTGCGGCACTTTCAGGTCAGTGACAACAATGTCGACGGGAAACTGTTCCAGCACTTCCAGTGCCTGCTCGGTTGTCGCGGCGGTGCGGACTCGAAGCCCGGCCTCTACGGCCACATCGCTGCAGAGATTGCGAGCCGCTCCCTCGTCGTCCACCACAAGGACGGTCACAACGGCTGGCTTGAGCTGTGGACTCTCTTGTTCGGTTTCAGGCTCCACTTCCCGCCTCACATTCCGAAATGGGGAGCACAAGCTGTGCCATTTCAGGAGGCAATGAGTAACTCGAAGACCAGAACTAGTTTAAGGCATCTTTTCGCTCCTGTTTCGAATGAAATATAGTACCTACATGGGAAACGCGTCAAGCATTCGAAATCGTTGTGGAACGACAAACCGCTGAAAGATGGGGCGTTGCAGTATCGGGAAGGAGCTCTGTTCCAAGAGGGGAAAGAGTTCGATCTCAGATGAAGAGGGCCCGGCCTGGGCAAATCCGGCAGGGCCCTCCAACACCTAGCTCTTGACCTGGAAAGTCACGGGCTGCACGAGTTTGAAGCGAAGAGGAGTCTCGGCAGGGATGAGGATATCCTTCTTACCAGTTGCAGCGGCGGTAGCCGTGCCGGCGCCCGCGCCTACTGCGGCACCGATCAAGGCGCCCTTACCGCCGCCGGCGATGCCGCCGATTAGCGCGCCCGCGCCGGTGCCACCGCCGATTAACTCGAGGTTGCGCTTGTTATGGTTGCCGCCGGTGCGGCTGACCGCGCTGGTTTCAATCTCGTACGTTTTTCCGCCCACCTCCACTGACCGCAGCGCGAGGCGCAGCTGCGCGACGTGGGACAAGCGGCCCGACTCCCGCGCTTCGACCACCCGGCCGCGGACTCGAGCGCCTTTAGGGATGACGGTCTTGCCGTCGATAACCACCGGCGCAGCCACGCTGGCCTCGAACTCGTCGCCGCTGCGGCTCTGGTTGCTGGCCAGCGACTGATCGAGAACGACGTTGATGGCCGTGCCCGCCGGCACTGTTATTGCCTTGGTGGTCTCAAACAGCTTAGTAAGGATGCCACCAGACTTGCTTGAATCGTTGCTGGCAGGCTGCGCGGCGTCGGTCGGGTTTGACTTGCACCCGGTCACCGCCAGAGTGGCCGCAAGAACGGCTGACAGCGCCATGGAACCTCGCACCTTGCTGTTAGGCATACTAACCTCCCTGTTTCCGGCCTTGGGAAGCGCAAGCCACGCGCCAAAGTGCAGCGTCACTAACTCATTTCTATACAATGGGATGTGGAATAGGAATGCACAGATTGCAATGTAAAAATTACAATTCGTTGGAGCCACTACGGGTTGGGCCGACTGCCGCCTGAGGACGGCCTAGGTGTGCTTAGTTCCACTGCGTAGAGCCCTTCAGTCGAGGACACAGCGAAGATCGTCGAGGCCGCATCACGGGTGGTCACCACCGGGAAATAACCCTCAGCCAGAGTTCCTTCAATCCGCGCCCACGTGCGTCCGGTATCGGAAGAGATGTAAAGCCCTCCAGCCTGCATCGAGGCGAGGAAGACTGGGCCGACGATAGCCAGATCTTGGATCGGGGCCTCTGGCAGCCCAGAAGTGGCCTGCTGCCAGTGCTGTCCGGCATCGCGGGAAATGTAAAGCCCGTGGCGGGCCACTGCCACCAAGGTGCGCCCGTAATTGTCGTCCTGGGCAACGTCCAGGCGCAGCGCGCCTTCCGCCGTGAGCGGGAGGTCGTGCCAGCTCCAGGTTTTTCCGGCGTCACTTGAGAAGACCAGTCCCCGCAGTGAAACCACCCAGAGGTGCTGTCCGTCGGCCGAGCAGCGCACGGACCGCACCGGCAGCGTGTTCATGGGCCCAACAGGGAAAATGGACCACGTCGTCCCGTGATCGGTCGAGGCAAGCAGGCCCTCTTCGGTCGCCGCAAACCATGTCTCCCGGCTGAAGGCCATGTCGTTCGTCAGATAGTCGAGCTGCTGCGGTCCCTTTGGACTCAGGCCGGGCCTCTGCGAGCGAGCGTGTCGCCGGGAACGCTCAGACTCGGCCCGAATGACTGCCTCACCGACCACGATGCCGGCCCGCACCCAGGCGCCCCGGTGTTCGTCATAACGCATAAGCCCGCCGCGCTCGAGCGCCGCCCACCAGCCATCCGGCGAGGCATAGACGCGCCGCAGCCCCTGAGTCTTGAGCCCGGGCCCGAGCGGCGCCCAAGTGCGGCCGCCGTCCTCGGTGGCCAGGATGGGCTCGGGGGCGTTGGTGAGCACCGCGAGCACGCGCCCGGGCCGTTCCTTATCAAGCGCCAGTGCAACGATCTGACGGTGGAAGAAGCCGTCGTTGGCGGCACGAAAATGTTGACCACCGTCGTCGCTCACCAGTACGCCGAACTTCTCGGTGCCGATGACCACCCGGCTGGCCGGCTCGGCAGGGATTACCACTGCAGTGATCACCCAGTCAGAAGGAGTTATGCGTTGCCAGGCGCCTCCGCCGTTGGTGGTTTTCCAGAGGCCTTCGGTGGTCGCGGCATAGACGGTCGCGGGGCGCTGGGGATCCTGGCGAATGACGTTCGTGCGGCGCGCCGAAAACGGTATGCCCTGGATTTTCTTCCACAGCGCCGCGCCATTCTCGCTGCGGTAAATGCCCGAGCAGGCCGCGGCATAGAGGCGTTGCGGGTTGCTGGCGTCAACCAGGATGCTCATGACGTCGGAATCGTCGATCATCCCCTGGTGGATGGGAAACCAGCGACGCCCGCCGTCCATGGTTTTCCACGGAAGGTGGAACGTACCCACATAGATGATCTCTGGGTTGTGCGGGTCGATGGCCAGCGAGTCCAGGTTGCGGATTTCCTCATGACCTTCGGGCGAGATGCGCTCCCAGGTTTTTCCGGCGTCCCGCGAGCGGTAGACGCCGTCGAGCGTGCCGGCGATCAGCACATCCGGGTTGGAGGGGGCCTGAGCAAGCGCACGAACCGCCTGGCCGATCAATCCGGAGGGGCGCCAAGTGTGCCCTCCGTCGTCGCTGCGAAAAACGCCACCGCCGGCCGCGGGGTCCTGGGTCCAGGCGGCGACATACAGCACACGCGCATCCCGGGGGTCCATCAGGATGACCGTGACCACGGCGTCCTGGCGACTGCCAGCACGCCCTAGTAGCTGCCAATGATCGCCGGCATCCTGCGACACGAACACATGGCCATCTGAGGCCCCCAGGAAAATCCGGTGGAAATCCTTCGGGTCCGCGCCGAAGGAGCGGACGTCGCCGCCCGGCGGGCCCATGGGACGCCAAGTTTGCGCAGAGATCGGGAGCGCGCTGGCCAGCGCAAGTCCAATAGTAGCCGCAAGCCGCATCTTCGGCGTCCTTGTCCTTCTTAGATTCTAGCGGCGCTCAGGCAAGCAGGCAACGCACTGCTGAAAGAAGGACGGGCTCCGTGCCGAATGCGACACGGAGCCCCTCGAACGAGCTGAAGATTAGTACGTAGCGCCTTCGGGCACCCAGACGATGTCAATGCGGCGGTTTTGCTTGTCGGCCCCCTTCTGGCCGCTCGCAGCGCGGGTGTTGGCGCGAGATCTATCGACGCCGTTGTCGGCCAGGTATTTGGCGGCATTCTCCGCCCGCTGTCCGGCCAACTTGTCTGCCTTAGGCTCCTTCGGATCGGCGTAACCGACGATCACGACGGTCGCCTTGGGGTCGTTCTTCAAGCGCAGGGCCACGTCGTCGAGGATGCGCTTGCAGACGTTATCAACGCGAGCGCTCCCCGGACGATTGAACAGGCACTCGTTGATCTTGCTGGCCTGCGGCGGAGCTGGAGGCGCCTGGACGTCGACCGAGGCAGAGCAGTCGGCGGCGCCGCCGCGACCGTCGTCCACCCGGCCGGTGACCGTGTATCGTCCGGCCGCGAGCCCGCTGGTATCGAGCACCACCGAAGCGCCCGAACCGACGATCTGGCCACCGTTGGTTCGCCAGGAGTAAGTGAGGGGGTCGCCATCGGGATCGCTGGCCACCGCGGTGATGTTCACGCGTTCGCCGATCAGCACCGAGGTGCGATCAGCCGAGCAAGTCATCACCGGCGGGCGGTTGGGCCGCGGCTCGACCCTCACATCCACAGCGCAATTGGCGGAATTGCCCTGGCTATCATCCGCTCGGGCGGTGATGGTGTAGCTCCCCGGAGCCAGACCCGCCGGGTTCCAGCGAATACTCGGTCCGGTGCCGTCTATTTTGCCGCCGGACGCCGTCCAATTGTAGTTCAAGGAATGGCCGTAGGTGTCGCTACCCTGGGCGGTCACGGTGACCACTTCACCCGATTCGGCGATGGAAGTAGATTTGTCGGCTGAGCAACTCAGAGTCACCACGTCGGGCGCTACGATTTTCTCCGGCCAGTGGACCGCCCCCAATTTGAAGACGAAGCCGTGGCGGTCCTCGGCGTTACTGAGGTTGGCCATGTAGCGGTAGCCCAGATCCAGTGCAACACCCCTCCAAGGATACAGGCGGAAGCCCCCGACGACGTCCACCGGGTCCCGGGCACCGAAAGTGCGGTTGGGCGTGGCCGTGCCCACAAAAATGAGCCCGGTGGTTTCGACCATCGGCTGAAAGCGACTCTGTGGGAACAACAGCAAGCCCGCACCTACTCGAGCCTGGTCGGCCTGGTTCAAGGCAATCACGCCATTCGAGCGAGGGTCGCGAGTGAAGCGGTAGCCGCCATTGAACGTCAGGGTGGCGGCATTGCCCCAGGTCTTGCTCAGCGAAAGCATGAACCCATAGCCGAACTGGCCGGTCTGTGTCCCGTTTTGCAGTAGGTCGAGCAAGTTCCTGCGGGTGGGAATGAAAAAATCATTTCGCAACCCAAGACTTACCGGATTTCCGCGCTTCTCGGAGAGGATCCCCAGCTTAAAGCCCACCGTGAAGTCGCCCACTCCGCCACCATTGTGGGCGGCAAACGGAAAATCTTCCACGTATCCGGGCCTGGAGCCAGGAATACGACTGAGGCTCCGGTAGATAGTGGGGTGGGCGGCGTTGGGAAACGCTGGGTTATCAAGGCACGAATTGAGGCTCAACTGTGGGGGCGGCCCGTTAGGACAGGGGGTCACGGCAACGGGCAGCCCCCGGTGGCCGATGTGGGTATGGCGGTAGGGCTCCCACCCTGCGTAGAACGTGAACCAATCGGCGAGGCCCACGCCAATGTTCCATCCCAGATTCAGCACCGTAACGCTGCCCGGCATGCGGGAAAACTTGTTCGCGTAGGCCGAAAACGAAAAACCCCGGGCCGGCAGGGTTTCACCGATTTCGACCGTAAACAACCCCAGCCCGCCGGTGGTCGCCGGCATCGGCGTCATCCTGGGCGCTTCACTGCTCCTGCCAGGGCCAGGAGATTTCTTAGCGGCGGGCGGAGACTTCTTGACCGTCGATTTCGCCGCAGCCGATTTCAGCCGTGCCTCGCCAGCGCTATTAGCTGCCGGCGGCGTCCCGGAGGGCGAGGCATCGGTGCTCCCCGCCTCTGATTTATTCGACTTATCCGCTGCCTTCGTGGGGCCGTCCGCGAGGATGGTGGGCACGAGCAGGAAGCTCATTGCCAGCGCAGAGAACACTCGGAACAAAACTCTCATTATGACCTCCCCAAACATTGCGAAGCTTGTCGCATCTGTTTCACCCCGCCTAGAAACAGGTGAACTTGATCGCCAGGTCAAGAGAGCTTCTCCGGCCGTCCACAGCCCTCGGCGACATGCAGCAGGATCGCCCGGAAACCCGTACCCGGCTGGGAGAAGGGGCCTTAAAACGCCGGCCATTATAACGCAGGCGAAGGTCAAGCCAAGAGAAATTTTTGTTCTTACCTACTCCAATAGTCAATCCGTGGCAGAGCATATTTACTCCCAGTAAGAATGGGGCTCCGCGGTGCCATTTGGATGGGAGGGGAGCGTTGAAGGGCCCAGCCTCTGTTCTTCGAGCCGGGGAGCTGCCCCTCCCGAGCGCCCTACGCCGGCCGCAAGCAGGGGGCCGCAGGCCACCCCTGGGACCCCGGTACCATCTGAGGTAAAGGGATTGCAACCGCCGAGCTCCTTCCCCAACCCGAACCTCCGGCCGCGGGATACGGAGCCGGAACTCGGCACCAAGCTAAGGTCGCCGCAGCGACCGAAGGAGATCTTATGGATCGAATTGCGACCGCACTGGCCCGGCCAAGCGCCCGCGGGGTCGCGGAACGCCGCCGGGTCGGGCTAGCCAACACCAGCCTGACTCGGTTTCTTGCCGCAGTGTCTCTGGGGGCGCTGCTGACTGCAGCAACAACGCTTTCCCCAGCGCAGGCCCAAAACACTTCACCTTCGCCCACCGTCTCTCCGACCGTTCCCAACGGCACGCGTTTCCTGGTTCGCCTCGACGATGAGCTCAGTACCCACAAGCACAAAGCGAACAAGAAGTTCAAGGCCCGGACACTCGAGCCGCTGCAGACTGCCGACGGCAGCATTCTGCAACCCGGCGCCGAGATCCGCGGCCACATCAGCCGAGTCGAGCCCGCTGGACTGACCGGGACTGCGCGCCTGTGGCTGACTTTTGACGAAATCCGGACGCCGTCGGGCAAACTGCCGCTGGTAGCCGATGTCGTCAGCGTGCCCGGCGACCATAGCGTTCGGCAAGGCGAGAGCAAAGAAGGCGAAATCGAAGCGCGCACCAGTAAGGGTCGGCGGGACATCGAGGCAGCGGCTGCGGGCGCGGCAGTCGGCGCAGTGGTCGGAGCGACGGCCAAAGGCGGCAAAGGCGCAGGCATCGGTGCGGCCGCGGGCGGTGTGGCGGGCTTCCTGATTTCTACTGGCCTCGGTCAGGAACTCGACTTGCCCAAAGGGACGAAACTCGAGCTGGAACTGGGCCGGCCGCTCTACCTGGCGAAGCAGTAAACCCGGCGCTGCGAAACGGTCGGTGCCGCATCGCTTGGCATTCGCGCATGCTGCTGGTAGATTCGGTGGGACAGCCCGGACTGCCGGAGCTTCCCTAGCATGCCGCATGAAACCAAGCCGGCCCACCCCATTGTCGCGACGCCCAGCGCGGCTGACCGCGTCCTGATCGTCGAGGATGAGGAGAACGCCCGCCGCGGCTACGAAGCTCTGCTGCGCAAGTGGGGCTGCGAGGTGCTCGGCGTTCCCAGCGCCGAAGAAGCGCTGGCCCGCTTCGGTGAGTTTCACCCGGCTGTACTCATTGCCGATGTGGAACTGCCCGGCATGGACGGCCTCGAGCTGCTCGGCAGCCTGGGCGACGAACTCCAAGACGTTCCTGCAATCATCATCACCGGCAAAGGCAGCGAGGAACGCGCCGTGGCCGCGATCGAAGCGGGCGCGTTCTGGTACATCGAAAAGCCACTCAAGGGACCCGTGCTGCGCGCGCTACTGGATCGAGCGCTGGGGAAGGTGCGCGACATCCGCCAGGTGGCTGCGCTGACACGCCAGTTGCGCGATGCCGGCCGCCTGGGCGATCTGGTGGGCGTGTCACGTGCCATGCACGAGGTGATGCGTCAGGTCGAGCTGGCCGCGCCCTCCGCCGCAGCGGTGCTGATCACCGGTGAAACCGGTACGGGCAAAGAGATCGTGGCGCGCACCATCCACCGGCTCTCGCCGCGGGCCGAGCGGCCCTTCGTGGCCATCAATTGCTCGGCCATCCCCGAATCGCTGATGGAGAGCGAAATCTTCGGCCACGAGAAGGGTGCCTTCACCGGCGCAGCCGAGCGGCGAATCGGGTGCTTCGAGCTGGCCGACGGCGGCACACTGCTGCTGGACGAGATCGGCGAAATGCCCGCCCCGACGCAGGCCAAGCTGTTGCGGGTGCTCGAGGACCACAAGGTGCGCCGGCTGGGCAGCAAGACCGAAACCCCAGTGGACGTGCGCGTACTCGCCGCCACCAACAAAGACCCCGAGCAGGCCATCGGCAGGGGGCAGCTCCGCCAAGATCTTTACTTCCGGCTCAACGTCTTCCACATCCACCTACCGCCGCTGCGCGAGCACAAGGACGACCTGCCGCTGCTGGTCGAACACATGCTTCGCGAGATCAACGCCAAACACGGGAAGCAGGTGCGCGCCGTCAGCGCCGATGTGCTGGAGCTGTTTTCGAGCTACCCGTGGCCGGGCAATGCTCGCGAAGTGCGCAACGTGCTTGAGCGCAGCGCGATCGTTTGCGACCGCGACCTCATCGGCCGCGCCCACCTGCCCGCCGAGTTCGGCCGCGCTTCTGTGGCGACCTCCTTCGAGCTCTCCGGCCTGCGCTTCCCCGTCGGTACAACCGTGGACGCCGCCGAGCGCGAACTCATCCTGCAAACCCTGTCGGCCACGAACAACAACAAGACCCGCGCCGCCGAGCTGCTCGGCATCAGCCTGAAGACGCTGCACAACAAGCTAAAGGAGTACGAAGCGACCCGGCAGCAGGCGGACTGAAGGACATCCCACACACATCATGCCGCTCCGCTTGAAGACGAAGATCACGCTGACCACGGCGCTGCTGGTGCTCGGCGTGGTCGCGCTGATCTCTTCGCTCTACATGGCCCATCTGACGCGCGAGGTCATTCGCGAGGCCGACGACCGGGCGAGGTTTGTCGCCCAGCAGGTTTTTCTTCAGGCGCGCCAGGCACTCGCCGACGCGGCCAAAGAAGGTTCCACACCTGCCTCCGAAAGCCCGGGCGATGTGCACGAGTACGTCCGGCGTGCGCTCGATGAAAACGTAGGGCTGACTTCGCTGATCGATGCCGCCGTGGGTTACTCACCGACCATCTATGAGGTGACGATCGTCGATCGCGACGGCACCGCGCTGGTCTCGAGCGACTCCTCCCTGCCGGGACGTCGAGTGACGCACACGGATAAGCTCGACGATCTCGCCAAGAGCAGCTTCCTCAATCAGCTTCGAGTGCTCTACGGCCCGCCGCGCGTCTACGAGGTTACTTTCCCCTTTAAACTGGGCACCGAAGACTTCGGCGATATTCGCATCGGGTTGCAGACGGCGCTCATGCGCACCGAATTTTTGCCGAGCCTGCGCTCGGCCGGGCTGCTGGCGCTTGGCGCCGTGGTAGTCTCGACGCTGCTGGCAGCCCTGGTGAGCCACGTTTCGCTCGCACCCCTGGCGCTCATCTCGGCGCAATTGGATCGCATCTCCGCCGGGCAACTCGAGGGGGAATCCAACACTCTGACTGAATTGGCCGGGCGCCGCGACGAATTTGGCCAGGTAAGCACGAAGATTACCCAGATCGGCCAGCAACTTCGCGGCGTCCGCGAGATCTTCAGCACGCTGCGGGAAAACCTGAATCAGGTGATGGCGGGCCTGGAAGATGGCTTGCTGCTGTTCACACGCGATGGGCGAGCCGTGATGGTCAGCCCGGCAGTGGAAAAATTTCTGGGTGCGCGGGCCGACGACCTGTTGGGGAGGCGCGCCGAGGAGATCTTTCCGCCCGAGCACCCCCTGCGGCGGGAGTTGCACATCGAGGGCAACCAGTTGGAGGGGGTCGCTGCAGCCGAAGTCGAACTCGACGGCGCGGGCGTGCCTGACGGCTCGACGGGCGAACACTCCCCTTCGGTGCGGCGCGTGGGGTTGAGCGTGCACGTGATCTCCGAGGGAGGCACGCGTATGGGAGCGCTGGTCACTTTGCGCGACCTCGAGTCGCTCGAGCGCATCGGCACCCAGCTCCAAGTATCGGAGCGGCTTGCGGCGATTGGCCGCATTACCGCCGGCGTCGCTCATGAGGTAAAAAACCCGCTGAACTCGATGCGTTTGTGGCTCGAAAACTTGAAAGAGAGTTTGCCCGCGGACCAGGAAATCCCGCAGCAGGCTGTCAGAGTGCTGGACAGCGAGATTGACCGGCTCGATCGGGTGGTGAAGCGCTTCCTGGACTTCACCAGTCCGGTCGAATATCACCCGGAAGATACCGACCTGGCCGAGCTGCTCGCCGACGTGGTCGCCGTCGCCCAGCCACAGATGGAGCGCGTCCATGTCGAAGCCGCCACCCAGTTCCCCGGTGACGTGTCCGCGGTTCGCGTGGACCGGCAACTCCTCAAGCAGGCCATTCTCAACCTTGTGCTCAACGCCATCGAAGCCATGCCCGAGGGCGGACGGCTCACGGTGGCGCTCAAGCGCCGAGGCGAGTTAGCCGAGGTGACCGTGGCGGATACCGGCCGCGGCATCGCCCCAGAGCACCGCGGTCGCATCTTCCAGCTTTTTTTCACGACGCGGCCCGGCGGCAGCGGCATCGGGCTGGCAAGCGCCTTTCGGATTGTGCAACTTCATAATGGTTCGATAGACTTCGACTCGGAGGTTGGCCGCGGCACGACATTTCGCATCGAGCTGCCGCTGGCCGGCTAGATGCCCAGCCGCCAAATCGTGATTTTGGCATTGCTGTTCACCATGGCGCTCGGGGTGTCGGGCTGCAAGAAGCGCACCGCGCATGCTGCGCCGCCTGCGGCCGCGCCCGCCCCGCCGGCTCAACCTGTGCCAACCCCCTCGACGCCGCCCGAATCCAAGCCGGAGACCCCGCCCGAAACGCCTCCGGCGCCCGCGCCTGCTCCTCCACCGGTGAAGCCTGCGCCCGCAAAGCCGCGCCCACCCGACCCGCCAAAACCCGCGCCACCGCAGATCTCGCCCCGGCTCTCCCCCCAAGAGCAAGCCGCGGCGGAGCGCCACACCAACGAAGACATTAGTGTGGCTGAGCGGAACCTCCAAGTGGCCTACGGCAAACAACTCAACGCCTCGCAGCACGACCTGGTGGAGAAGATCCGCGGCTTCCTGGGGCAGGCCCGGGAGGCCATGCGCGCCGCCGACTGGGTGCGCGCCCGCAACCTGGCACAAAAGGCCCATGTACTTTCGGTCGAGCTGATCAACTCCCTCTAATGCACCAACTAATGGGCGCTGCTTCCCGCAAGCCCCGTGCCGCTTAACCTTACGCCTCCACGAAATCACCGCGGCTTTGAGGCGCCCCTGCTTCCGGTCCCGCACCTGCGATGTCGAACGGCGCTTGTGCTGCTAGAATCAGAGCATGGAATCGTTCGACGTAGTTATCATCGGCGGCGGGATCATCGGCGGTTCGATCGCGTTTGAGTTGGCGCGGCACAAGCTGCGCATAGCGCTGCTCGACCGCCAGCAGCCGGGACTTGAGGCGTCCTGGGCCGCGGCCGGGATGCTTTCGCCCGCGCCTGACAGCCCGGACGCGATTCCACTGGTGCCGCTCGGGCGGGCAAGCCTCGCGCTTTATCCCGAATTCATCGCCGCGATCGAAGAGGCCTCGGGCCGCAAGTCCGGCTACCAGACGACGGGCACACTCGAGGTTTTCTTCGCCGGAGACGCGGAACGCGAGCTGAGCACGTTAATCGCCCTGCACCACGGGCTCGGCCTGCCAAGCGAACCGCTGCGGCTGGAGGAGGCGCAGCGGATCGAGCCAGCGCTCAGCCGCGAGGCGCGCGCCACCGCGTTGCTGGCTTACGAATCCTCGTTGAATCCGCGTGCGTTGACCGCAGCGGTACTGGCGGCTGCAGCGGAGAAGGGAGTCCAGATTCGCGCCGGCACCGAAGTGACCTCACTGCTCGAGCAGGCAGGCCGCTGCACCGGCGCCGTCGCCGGCAATAAGAAGTATTCCGCCGGGCACGTCGTTCTGGCCGCAGGATGCTACTCCGGGGAAATCGCTGGGCTGGCGCGCTACGCGCCCACGCGCCCGGTGCGCGGGCAGATGGTGGCGCTGCAGTCGTCGAGTGTGCAACTCGGCTGCGTGCTGCGCTCCGCCCGCGGCTATATCGTGCCGCGGGACAACGGCCGCCCGCAGAAGCTGGTTGCGGGCAGCACGCTCGAGAACGCCGGCTTCACGAAGAGAGTGACGCCGGAGGGTCTGTCGCAGATTCTGGACGCCGTCATCGAATTGGCGCCGGGGCTCGCCGATGCTGCCGTGGTGGAAACGTGGTCCGGCCTGCGGCCCGATACGCCCGACCACCTGCCGGTCCTCGGCCCCGCGGGCATCGAGGGGTTGGTCGTGGCCACCGGCCACTACCGCAACGGCATCTTGCTGGCGCCGATCACCGCGAAGCTCATCCGCGAATGGCTGATCGAGCAGCGCACTTCTCTTCCCTGGGAAGCTTTCAGCCCCCTGCGATTTGCGGCAGCGCGTCGCGCCACCTCGTAGCGCGCGCCCACGGCCTCGACCCGCACTTCTCGCTGGGATCCGCAAGCGCGGGGCACGCTAATGTGGTTCCGACTTGTTGAGCGTCCCTATCCAACAGCGCGTGCGGCCCGCCTGCGGCGGGCTCCCTGGTTTAGACCGCAGAGGGTAGCCGCAGACAGTGGGAACGGCACTAGAACGGGATTCTGTTGCGACTTGGCTCGCGGTTCGGCGGACCGGCGAGCGTTGAGGCGCGACCCGGATCAGTAAACTGCACCTTGTCGGCGTCGAGGTAAAGATTGCGGTCCAACACGACGTCCAGGGTGGTGCCGCGGGGAAGCTCCAGTTCCGGCCCGCGGGTGAACAGCACCGTCGCCAGTCCCACCGCCGCGCCCGCGCCGGCGCCAATGCCGGCGCCCTTCGCGCTGCGGCCTGCGATGCTTCCAATGCCCGCACCGATGCCAGTGGTCTTGACGACCGTTCCAACATCACCGGCTTTGTCCGAGTCACCTTTGATCTTTCCTTCTTCTTCCACCGATTCGTTGCCGCCGGTGCCGGCGTTGGTGGGGATGGCGTTGAAGTTCACCATGTAGCCGTTGGGAAGGATCATCGAATTCAGCCGCACGCGAAGCTCTCCGCGCCCCTTGACGTGGCCGGGGCGCTTGGCTTCGAGAATTTCGCCCTGCACGTAAGAGCCGGCCGGGATCACAATGCGGTTATCCTGGACAATCGGAAACAGCGTCTCGAGATAAATTGAATCCCCCGGCTTGGCGTTGCGCGTGGTGATGGAGTTGTGCAGCACTAGCGGGAGCTTTGTCCCCGCCGGCACGAGGACCTTGGACGCTCGCGGCTTCTCGGCGGCCGGAGAACCGTTGGGCTGCGCCGGCGGAGTGGGGTCAGCCTGGGGTGCGGGCGGCGCGGGCGGGGCTTCCGGAGTCGCTGGCTGCTGCGCTACTGCCGCGCCGGCAAGCGCGAGTGAGAAGAGGAGAGCTGCCAAGAGGCTGCGTTGCGATGCCGCTGGGTTCATCACACCCTCCCATCAATACCTTAACCGGTCCGATGCGCCCCCCTGGTAGGCAGGATGCTCCCGGCAGTCGGCGGTGTCAATGCCCGGTCCGGCTCCGCAGCGAATGAGCATTCCATGCGCCAATTGGACCAGCGATCAATGTGGATTAGAGACGAACGGATGGCTCAGTGGAATGCATTCGTAATCAGTTGTGCCGAATGGGCTTATCACCTGCCTCGGAGGCGCTTCCCTCAAGATCTGCAACCTCGGCGGGCTACAAAGATTGCATTGGCGCGCCCTGGGTCGGCAGTTCTGCCCTACACTTGGAGGCCGAGCATGACACGGAATTGACGGCTGAGGATCTTGCGGATAGGCTCGCTGGTTTGCAGAACTTACCGCGGAGCGAACAGAAAGAGCGGCGGGAACCGTCCCCTGAATAGGAGCGAATCAAATGGCGAAGCTGGCGCTGGTATACGGAATGCGGATATTCCCGGCAGAGGAGCTTGGCGAAGTGAACGAAGCCACCGTAATGCTGAAGAGCGGCCGCACGGCGCGCGTGAGCATGCACTTGATTGAAGGCAGCAAGCCAGAGATCGAAACGACACTGCGACGCTCCATCGAAGCGTTCTTTGAAATGTATCCGGAGATTTGATGGTCAGCCTTCGCCTCGAGGCCGTGTCGCGGGAACGGTGGAAGGGAGAGCTCATCCCACAAGCCGGCTCGCTGCGAACGGGTTCGAAGGGTTCAAGCAAAATCGGTTTGAGTCAGGCGTCAGCGGTTTCCAAAGGTTTCAGGATCAAACTCGCCCGAGCTGGCCGAGGGCGACTCGGTCAACACAACCGACTGGCCGGTCAGCTCAAACCGCTTGCGGCATTTGCGGCAGGCGACCAACTCGTCCACGCGCACCATGTAGGAGCGCGCCTTGCCGAATCGGGCGCGGTCTTCGTCGCCCGCGCCGCGGGGCAACTCCTTTTTTTTCGTCCGCACCACCCAGCGGATCGGGTAGCTATCCTCCTTGCGGCAATGCGGGCAGACGAGGGAGAGGTTCTTGGTCTCCTGTTTTTCGGTGTAGTAACTGCGCTCATCCATGAATCAACCGAGCTCGCTCTGTGGCGATCGGGTGTTGCCTTGGTGATCGCTGCCCGCCTGGTCCATTGTAACAAACTCCAGGCCGGCATCCCGCCAGCGCGGCAGCCAGTATTCCAGCGCGTCCAACACGTGCTCGCGCGCTCCACCCAGAGCTCGATAGTCACCGTCGTGCAGTACGAGGATGTCGCCGCCGCGGCTGCTTTTGTACGCCACACGCCGCAGCCGTTCGACCAGCCGCGAGGCGGGCTGGGGCTTCCAATCGTAGGCGATCACCGACCACATCACGACACCCGCCAACCCCTGCCGGCGTACGGCGGCGTCCAAGTGCGGCCCCCGAAAGCCGTAGGGCGGGCGCATCCAGCGGGGCGCCCCGGCCCGAGTGGCTTCGGCGACCGACGCCTGGCAGCGGCCGAGCTCTTCCGCGAGGCGCTCGTTCGAGAGCCAAATGAGGTTGGGGTGCGTATCGGTGTGGTTGCCGACAGTATGGCCCCGTGCTGCGATTTCGTGGGCCAGCTCAGGGCATGCCCGGGCGAACCGGCCGATAAGAAAAAACGTGGCGCGCACTTCGTGCTTGTTGAGCAGATCGAGCAGCCGTGGCGTTATCGTGGGATTGGGCCCATCGTCAAAGGTCAGCGCGAGTGTCCTGGTGCCGAGGCTCTTCGGCAGCCGGCGAACAGTGGGGCCAAACAATTGCGCCGCGGGATGCACCGCGGCCCAGGCCGCCAGACCCGCACTCGCAGCGGCAACCGCCGGCACGGCACCCCACAATGGAATGGGAGAGAGGTTCACAAGCCCCGGCTCTTATTTTCGCATGCCGCGCTGGCACGTTCCAGCCCGCCGGGTAACTTGCGGGCGGCTCGGCGCGTCTATAACTTCATCGAATAGGCGCGAGCCGGCTTCTCCCCTCCCGGAGTCGCGGGGACATTCCCCAAGGTTTGGGAAGGAACGCCTCACGGAGAATGCCCGGGTCAGAAGGGTTGAGTGTTCTTGGGGAAAGCGACCCTGAGCCTCATCTTTGTGCTGGGATCGCTGCCCGCACTGGGACTTGCGGCGGGCGCGCAGGAGACTCCCGCTGCTGGAGGTTCCATCCGAGCCACCGGGGTGATCCGCACGCCACAGGGTGTCGCGGTTCCCGGTGCGACCGTCCGCCTGGTGGAGCTTGCCTCCGGCCGCGCCTGGTTGAGCTGGACCGGCGAAAATGGCAAGTTCGAATTCCCCGGCCTGCCCGCCGGAAGATACCGCATCGAAGCGCAGCATTTGGGCTTTGAGCCCGCCACAAAAGAGATTGAACTCACCGTGGAGTCATCCGCCATCGAGCTGGCGCTGCACATCGCGCCGCTGGCTACGCCCGCTGCTGAGGGCGCAGGCAACGCAAGAAATGAAAACGCTGCGAACGCTGCGGCTGGCGCGCCGAAGCCAGTCGCGGGCGAGCAGCCCTCTGCGGCAGCGCAGTCTGCGCCTGCTCCCAGCCAAAGCACTCAGCCGGCCCCAACGAAGCCGGCACCAGCACCAAACGTGGCGGAGCTAATCCGCCAGCGGATGCAGCAGCGCGGCTTCCAGCAGGTGGATCCTACCGGCCAGCAGGGCGGCGCCGGCCCTGAGACGCCGGGGCAGAACGACATCGGGCCGCTCGGCGAAGCGTCTTCCTCCGATGCTTTTCTGATCAGGGGGACCGTGGGGCGCGGCGCCTCTCCGGGAGGCGACGCCAGTATCGGCCCGTTTGGGCAGCCTGGCGCTTTCGGCGGACCCGGCGGGCCCGGCGAGGGAGGAGGATTCCCCGGCCAACCGGGCGCGGGCGGTGCTCCGGGAGGGATGAACTTACCGAGAGCGGGCGGCCCGGGACAGCGCCAGCCCGCCGGCGGAGGCCAAGGCGGAAGGGGCGGGCGGAGGGGCGGGCAGCAGTCACGCTTCGGGGAAGGCACGGCAGCGCTGTGGGGTGTGCAGCGGGTCCTACGACAGCAGGTGAACCGCATCCGGGTGAGCTTCTACGAGCGTTACGGCAGCTCGGCGCTCGATGCGCGTCCTTACTCACTGACCGATCCCAACGCGGCGAAAATTCCCACCTGGCGCGAGCGTTTCGGCGCAAACGTGGGCGGGCCGCTGCACATCCCGCACGTCTATGATGGCCGCGAGAAAACATTCTTCTTCGTGAACTACAACCTGGCCCGCACCCGCGACCCGGTGGATACCTTTGCAACAGTCCCCTCGCTCGACGAACGCAAGGGGGACTTCAGTGCCCGCGGCGTCCAACTATTTGACCCCTGCCCGGGCGTCGCCGTGCCGTGCTCGAACATTGCCGGACCGCGCGCTTCATTCGGCAGCCAGATCCCTGCCGACCGGCTGGACCGGGCAGCGCTGGGGCTGCTGCAGTTCATTCCTCTTCCCAACCTGCCGGGGCTGGCGCAGAACTTCCATCTCCAGACGCGCGTTCCCACGGCCACGGACTCATTCAACATGCGCGTTGTCCATACGATTTCGAGCAAACTGAACGCGCAGGCCACCTACAACTTCAGCGAGACGCGTACGCACGCTTTCCAGGGCTTTCCGCAGCTCGAGAGCAGCCAGGAAGTGCGCGGTCAGAACTTGATGCTGGGGTTGACGCAGAACTGGACGCAGCGGTTTATCCACGACAGCCGCGTCTTCTGGAGCCGCAGCCGCACCAGCTCGCTCAACAGCTTCGCCTTTGTGGACGACATCGGCGCCCGCCTGGGCATCAACGGGATCTCCACCGACCCGATCAACTTCGGAGTGCCGCAGATCAGCCTGACCAACTTCAGCGACGTAAATGACCCCGTGCCCGCGCTGCGGCGCAATCAGACACTGCGCTTCCTCGACAGCGTTTCCTACGCGCTTCCGAAGCACACGCTGCGCGTCGGCGGCGAAATCCGCCGGATGCAGGTGAACACACGCACCGACCCGATCCCTCGCGGCGCGTTCACCTTCACGGGCTTGATGACCAGCCAACTCGATTCGACGGGCCGGCCGGTGCCTGGCACCGGGTTCGACTTCGCCGATTTCCTCCTCGGCCTGCCGCAGGCCACCACCGCGCGTTTCGGCACTTCGAGCACTTATTTCCGGAGCTGGGGCTTCGTCGGCTATTTTCAGGACGACTGGCGAATCCATCCGCGGTTCACGTTGACCTGGGGGCTGCGCTATGAGGCGGTGACGCCGCCGGTAGAGTTGTACGATCACATCGCCAATCTGGACCTCAACTCGGACATCACCGCCGCAGACACGGTGGTGCCCGGGCAGCCGGGGAAGTTCAGCGGGCCGCTGCCGAGGTCGCTCGTGCGCGGCGACTACAATAACTGGTCGCCACGCTTGGGCATCGCCTGGAAACCCCCGCTCCATTGGTTCGACAAGCATCCCATGATCGTACGCGCCGGCTACGACATTTTTTACAACAGCTCCATCTACAATCAGCTCGCCGCGTCAATGGCGAACCAGCCGCCCTTCGCCAAGGCCCAGACGCTGCTCACTAGCACCGCACAGGTGCTCACGCTCGAGAACGGCTTCCCGACGCAGGCGTCCACGACAGCGCGGAACACGATCGCAGTGGACCCGAACTACCGCGTCGGCTACGCGCAAATCTGGAACCTGACCGTGGAGACGCAACTCGCCGCGAATCTGACCACTGAAGTGACCTATACGGGCACGAAGGGTACGCACCTGGACCTGCTCCGTGCGCCCAACCGCGCGCCGCCAGGCAGTCCGCTCGACACCGAGGAGCGGCGGCGCATCGCCGACGCCACGGGCTTCACCTACGACACCTTCGGAGCCTCGTCGATCTACAACGCCCTCCAGTTGCGTGTGCAGCGGCGCTTCACCCACGGGTTGATGATTCAGGGCCTGTATACTTACGGGAAGTCGATTGACGATGCCAGCTCGATCGGCGGCGGCGCGCCGGTGGTAGTCCAGGACGACCGGAACTTCCGCCTCGAGCAGGGGCTTTCCTCCTTCGACATCCGGCACCAGTTCCGCGGCAGCTACGTTTACGAGCTACCCTTGGGCGAGCGCAAGCGCTGGGCGCGGAAGGGATGGCAGGCGGCGGCATTCGGCAACTGGTCGCTCAGCGGCAACATCAGCGCCGCAACGGGGACTCCATTCACCGCCCGGGTTCTGGGCACAGCCGCCGACAACAGCGGAACCGGGTCAAATTTTTCCGAGCGCGCCGACCAGGTGGGCAACCCCTCGCTTACGGGCGACCAACGCTCGCCGCTGCATTTCTTCGATACGACCGCCTTCGCCCTGCCGCCGGCGGGCCGCTTCGGCAACGCGGCGCGCAACACGATCCCCGGCCCGGGTAACTTCACCTTCAACTTCGCGCTGGCCCGCCGTATCCCCATCGGGCGGGACCAGCAGCACCGCTTGGACTTTCGCTGGGAAGTCTCCAACCTCACTAATACGCCGAATTTCACCGGCCTTTCCACGGTGGTGAACTCGGCGACCTACGGGCGCGTACTGGGCACGCGGCCGATGCGCACGATGGATTTCGTGTTGCGGGTGAGCTACTGATGGCCGCCTGGTTCAAGCCGCTCGGACGGCGCCTGCTGGCGACCGCGGCTCTGGCCTCGCTGCTGGGCCCGCCGGCCTTCCCCCAGAATCCGCCCGCACCGGTGAATCCTCGCCAGCAAGCACCGCCGCCGCAACAACAGGCATCACCGAGCCAGGAAAAAGGCGTCATCCGGACCACTGCCGACCTGGTGCTGATTGACGTGCAGGTCACCGACCGCGGCGGTAAGCCGGTGAAGGGCCTCGAGCGCGCGCAGTTCACCGTGCTCGAGGACGACAAGCCGCAGGCGATCTCCTCGTTCGACTACAACGATATCGAAGCAATCGAAATTGCTGTGACCGAGGACGCCCAGCCTATCGTGGTCGCGCTCGCCGGCGTCGCCGCGCCGGAGCAGGTGCGCCAGACGGTGCGCGATCGCCGCATGATCGTGCTCTTCTTCGACATGACCTCGCTCCAGCCCGAGGAGTTGCTGCGCTCGACCGACGCCGCCCAGCGCTTCCTGCGCGAGCAAATGACCGCGGCGGACTTGGTGGGCGTGGTGGCATTCGGCAACCAGTTGCGCGTAATGGCCAATTTCTCCAACGACCGCAAGCTGCTTGAGCGCGCCGTGGCGCGGCTGGTGCCCGGCAAGGAATCGCAGCTCGCGGCGATGGCCGATGCCGCCCCGGCGGCGGGCGAGGAAGCCGTCGTCGAGGACACCGGCGCAGCCTTCACCGCCGATGAGACCGAGTTCAACATCTTCAACACCGACCGCAAGCTCGCGGCAGTGCAGGCCCTGGCCGACCTGCTCCGCAGCATCCCAGGGAAGAAGTCGGTGATCCACTTCACCGGAGGGATCACGCAGACCGGCGCGGAAAACCGCTCGCAGCTTCGTGCCGCCACCGAGGCGGCCAACCGCGCCAACGTCTCTTTCTACACCGTGGACTCCCGCGGCCTGCTGGCGACCATCCCCAGTGGCGACCCCAGCAGCGGCGCCGCAGCGGGCACGGCCATGTTTTCCGGGGCGGCGGTGTTTCACCAGGTGCAGTCGCGCCAGGATTCACGGGAGACGCTGGCAACGCTCGCGACCGACACCGGCGGCCGGGCGTTTTTTGACGTCGGCGATTTCCGGGATGTCTTCCGGAAGGTGCAGGGGGACACGTCGGGCTACTACCTGCTGGGCTATTACAGCTCCAATAAGCAGCGCGACGGCCGCTGGCGGCGCGTTAAGGTACGCATCAGCGCGCCGGGCATGCGCGTGCGGCACCGCGAAGGCTACTATGCGCCGAAGGACTATGCGGTCTTCTCCACCGAGGACCGCGAACGCCAGCTCGAAGAGGCCATGCGCGACGATTCTCCGCGGCTCGAGCTACCGCTGGCGCTCGAAACGGCCCGTTTCCGCCTCAGCAAGGACGAAATCTTCGTGCCCATCGCCGCCAAGCTGGCTTCGAGCGCGCTCCAGTGGGCGCAGAAGCGCGGCCGACGCGAGGCTGAGTTCGAGTTTGCCGCCGAAGTGCGCGAGGAGACCTCGGGCCGGGTGGTCAGCGCGCTGCGCGACACTATCAAGGTCCGACTCGGCACCGAGCGGTTCCAGCAGGTGCAGCAGCGCGCGCTGGTCTATCAGGGCGGATTCGTCCTCGGCCCGGGCCGCTACCGGCTGAAATTCCTTGCCCGCGAAAATGAGACGGGTCGCATCGGCACCTTCGAGCAGGAGCTGCTGCTCCCGCCGCCGCAGCCTGAGCGCCTGGAGCTCAGCTCGGTGCTGCTCTCCAGCCAGTTGGAAGCGGTGCGCAAGAACTCTGAAGTGGAAAAAAAGGCGTTGGCAGCGGATGCGAAGCTGAAGGCTTCACCGCTCGAGGTGGAAGGCGAGCGGATTATCCCCAGCGTCACCCGCGTCTTCACCACGCAACAGATACTCTACGTTTTCTTCCAGGCTTATCTGACGGCATCCTCCAACGGCTCACGGGTGCGCGCCGGGTTGGTCTTCTTCCGGAATGGCGAGCGGGCCAACGAAACTCCCTTGGTCGCCCCCTCCGAGGTGGATGCAAAGACGCGCACGGCAGCATTCCGCATCAGCCTACCGCTGGAGCGGCTTACGCCGGGCCGCTACACCGTTCAAGCAGTGGTTGTGGAAGCGGGAGGCGAGCAGGCTGCGTTTGCCCGCGCTTACTTCGCTCTCCGCCAGTCTCCGGCAACTCCGGGCGCGAACCCGCCCCCAAGTTCTCCTGGCGCCCCGCCTGCTCGCCCCGGGCCATAGACGCCAGCAGAGCGTCCATCCCGCATCTTCGCAACTGACATTTTGCTTGTGCGGCGGCATGTCCACGAGTAGAGTACCGCCCACTGTTCGGTAGTTTTGACACGTGGCGTGGGAGAATCCGGCCAAGAAACGATGAGAAGAGTGCGAGCGAGTGCGGGCGAACGGATCGCCAGAGCCTTGTGCCTGACGCTGCTGTCTGCCGCAGCGCTTGCCGCGCAGCAAGGAGGGATCGAGCTTTCTTGGAGCCAGCGCCGGCCCTCGCCGCAGACATCGCACAGCCGGCTGTTCACGCAGCGCTCGGCTGCTGCACTGGCCGATGTCCGGCATGTCATCATCGTTTCCGTTGACGGGATGATGCCGGAGGCCTATCTGAATCCCGACGGGCACGGCTTGAAAGTGCCGACGCTGCGCAGAATCGTGCGCCGGGGAGCATGCAGCGAGGGCGCACAGGGCGTCTTCCCGACGGTGACCTACCCTTCGCACACGTCGATGGTCACCGGCGTTAATCCCGGCACGCACGGCATCATGGCCAACGGCCCATGGGATCCGCTGGGCCAGTTGCCCGGGGCGTGGCGCTGGTACGCCGAAGACATTCGCGTGCCGACGCTCTGGGACGCGGCGCGATCAAAAGGCCTCTCCACCGCGGTGGTGTTCTGGCCGGTGACCGTGGGCGCCCGGGCCGCGGCTATCGTGCCTGAGTTTTGGCGGCAGGAGCCGGGGACGCCGGAAGATGCCAAGTTGAACTTCGCCCTTTCCACGCCGGGTCTGCTCGATGCGGTAGCCAAGCGTTTTCCGGATTTTCGGACCAGATTTGTGCCCCCAGGGGCGCATGACGAACCCTTGACCGACGTGGCCGTGCAACTGATCGAGACGCTCCAACCTAATCTGCTGCTGCTGCACATCTTCGACGTGGACCACTGGCAGCACGAGGACGGTCCATTCGCGGGGCGCGCGCTCGCCGCGCTGGAAACGGCCGACCAGCAGATCGCTCGCGTGATTGCCGCAGCCAAAAAAGCTGGCATCTGGAAACAGACGGTGCTGGTGGTGCTGTCCGACCACGGTTTTGCGCTGACCTCGCAACGCCTCCGCCCCGGGGTCTGGCTGCGGGAGAAGGGCCTGGTGACGCTGGACGAGAAAAACAAAGTGACCGACTGGAAGGCCTACGTCCTGGCCGCCAGCGGCTCGGCCTATGTCTACGTGAAAGACAAAGACGACCAAGAGACTCGCAGGGTCGTTCTCGAAATGTTCCAGCAGGCGGCGGCCCGGCCAGGAAGCGGCATCCGTCAAGTCTTCAATCATGATCAGATTGTTACCATGGGCGGCGACCCGGAAGCCTTTTTGGCAGTCGAGGCGGCAGAGGGCTGGGCGATCAGCGGCAGCGTTCTGGGCGATGCGGTTTCGCCAGCCACCAAAGCCGCCGAACACGGCTATTCACCCGACCGGCCGGAGATGCGAACCGCACTGCTGGTCTATGGCCCTGCCATCGGCCGGGGAAAAATCAAAAATGCGCGGTTAATTGACATTGCCCCAACCGTAGCGCGTTGGCTCGGACTGAAAATGGAGAAAGCCGAGGGAAAACCACTCGAAATCCCTGTCCGACCCGCACAATCGGCCGCTCCCGAAGGGCGCCCCGCCCCGCGCTGAAGGGCCCTTTCGACCATCGCGGCCCGCTCAGGCAAGCGTTTCAGTTCTGATTTGAAATCGCTGTTCTCTTTCGGCATAGCCCCGCGCCACGCTGACCCTCTCCGACGCCCAGAGGTCCCCTCCAATCTCTGCACTCAAACCGACTTAGCGGCTGTTCGTAAGCGTAAATAGACAGACGGGCGAACGGCGCAAGCTTTGCTGGAACGCAACGAGCCCGAGCTAGTGGTGTCCCTGGGCTGAAAGATGCAGACAAGCAACAGCACCCTGCGAGCGAGGCATGTCCGAACGCTCCGGCAGGTGTTGCAGACTGTCCTGGTGGGGGTGCTGCCAGCATTCGCACAGCAGCAGGCGGACTGGGAACAGCAGGTGCGCGAGCAGGTCGCCGCGCAGCAATGGAGTGCGGCGCTCGAAACTGCCGACCGGCGGCTGGCAGTGGTTCCCACAGACTTGGAAGCGCGGGGCTGGCGCGCGCGCCTGCTGGTGTGGTCCGGGCATCTGCCCGAAGCGGAAGCCGAATACCGAAGCGTGCTCGCCGTTGCTCCTGAAGACACTGACATTCTCTCGGGGCTGGCGCAGGTGCTGGCCCGGCAGCAGCGCACGGAGGAAGCCCTGGCGCTACTCGCACGCGCGCAGCGGCTAGCGCCCCTGCGGTCGGATATCCTGATGCAGCGCGCACAGTTGTTGCGCGCGCTGGGGCGTCGCGACGAGGCGCGACAGGAGCTCCGCGCCGCCCTCGCGCTCGATCCCCGAAATCCAGAGGCCAGGGCGGGGCTGGCTTCGCTTGAAGGGGAGCCCCGGCACGCATTCCGCATCGGCACGGACATAGATTTTTTCAATTACACGAGTCGCGCTCAAGCGCAGACCGCCAGCCTGCGCTCTCGGTGGAGCTCTCGCTGGACAACACTGTTCGCCGGAGACTTCTACCAGCGGTTTGACCAGAGCGCGGGCAAGTTCACCGGCAGTGCCACCTACCGATTGGGCGCGTCGGATGCGCTGACCACGGGCGGCGCGATCAGCCGGGATCTCGGCATCATCCCCAAGCGCGAAGTTTTCTTTGAGTACGGCCATGGCTTCCGCCTGGCCAAGTCCGGCGAAAGGGGTTTCTTCCACGGCCTGGAAACCGCCTATCAGCAACACTGGTTCTGGTTTGCGGACGCGCGGATTCTGGCGCTGACCGGCAGCGTGCTCCTGTACCTGCCTCGCGAGTGGACTTGGTCGGTGGCCGTCACCGCGGCGCGCAGCCGATTCCCCGGCACGGGCGCCCAGTGGCGGCCGTCGGGCCTGACGCGCCTCGGCATTCCCGTGCACCGCCAATTAACTGCCAATCTGTTTTTCGGTGTGGGCACGGAGAACTTCGCCCGGGTTGACCAGATCGGCCGTTTCTCAGCGCGCACATTTGGCGGCGGCTTGCGGTATCAGCTCACGCGGCGTCAGGATATCGCCGGCTACGTGGCTCACCAGAACCGTTCGCAAGCCCGCACGCAGACCAGCTTCGGATTGAACTATGGGCTCCATTTCTAGCTGGATCCGACATCTCGGCCCTGCGGGCATCGTCCTGAAAGCTATTGTCGTCTCGTTGATCGGGATCGGCTTGTTGTTGGCGTTCATCCTGAGGCGCCGCACGGTGCGCCGACGGTATTTCCGGCGACGCGATGCGCGCACGTTCGCCCTCAGGAAACAGTGGCAGCAAATTGTCGGCGGCGGGGTGGCGCCGGAAGTCTGGCGGTCTGACCGCATGGACCGAGAGATCGTCGAGGCCATGCTACTCGACGCGATCGAGGTCGCCCCAGCCACTCCTGCGGCGGAACTCCCGCGCCTTCTCAGCTTCCTTCGCTCAAGCGGCCTGCTGGACATGCGCACTTACGAGTCGCGCGCCCTGCGTGGGTGGCGCCGCCAGCGGGCGCTTGTGTCACTCGGGCGTATGCGCGTCCCGGAGGCCATCCCCGCGATGGCCGAGGGCCTGGAGAGCTCCGACATGGAAACGCGCGCCGCCGCTGTTCGCGGGCTCGGGCGAACCGGGCTGCCCGAGGCCGCCTTCGCCATCCTCGAACCCTTGATGGCCGGCAGCCTCGGTGTGCCGAGTGCGCCCGTACAAACCGCTTTGGAGAAATGCTGCCGCAACCGGCCGTCGCTGCTGGTGCCCTACCTGCACCGAGCCACGGATGAGACGCGGGCGTTGCTGGCGCGCGTGATAGGCGAGCTGGCTACCCCGGAGATGGACGACGACTTGCTGCTGCTGGCCGGCGACCCCCTGGCGGAGGTGCGAGCGTCAAGCGCCCGGGCGCTGGCCGAAGCCAGAACCGGGCTGGCCCTTCCGGCTCTGACCGAACTGGCTGGAGACTTGGAATGGTTTGTGCGGCTGCGCGCGGTGGCCGGACTGGGCGACCTGCAGGACCCGCGGGCCATTCCGGCGCTGATCGAGGCGCTACGCGACACCAACCGCTACGTCCGGCTGCGCGCCGCCGCATCTCTGGCGCGTCTGGACACGCACCTGGAAATGATCCTGGAACGTGTGGTGGAAACCCAGGATCGCTACGCCCTGCACGCTCTGATTTCCGAGCTCGAGCGCTCGGGCGGGATCCCAAGCCTCGTGCAGGCGCTTTCCGACCCTGCCCGGCGGCACACCTCCGCAGCCATCCTGCTGGACGCACTGCGGACGGGCGCCGAGCAAGTGCGTGAAGCGGCCTCAGGCCGCAGCGGCGCTCCCTTCAAAGCGGTCGCCGGGCCTGAACCCGAAAAGGTCAGCGGCTGATGCACCGCTTTCTGGAGCTCTCCAACGAGACGCTCTTCCTCTACTACCTGCTCTCCAATCTGATTTATCTAGTCATGCTGATCATCGCGCTATTCAGCAGCGCCGCGCACCAGCGACGTCTGACCAGCTTCCGCCTGGGGTGGATGAAGGGCACGCCGCTGACGCCGCCGATCACGCTGCTGGTCCCGGCGCACAACGAAGAGAAATGCATCGTCCCCGCGGTGCGGTCGCTGCTGTCGCTCGACTATCCGAGCCTGGAAGTCATCGTCATCAATGATGGCTCGGCCGATCAGACGCTCGGCGAACTGACCCGGCACTACCGGCTGCATCCCGCCGACCTGCTGTATATCCCGGAAATCCACAGCGCGCCGGTGCGAGGCGTCTATCGTAGTTCGGACGAGCCCCGGTTGCTCGTGGTGGACAAGGAAGCTGGCGGGAGCAAGGCCGACGCCACCAATGCGGGCCTGAACGCAGCGACCAGCCCCTATATCTGCGTGGTGGACGCCGACTCCATCCTAGAACGCGACGCCCTGCTGCGCATCATGGTGCGCGTGCTGGCCAACCAGGAGCAGGTGGTGGCCGCCGGCGGCATCGTCCGACCAGTGAACGGCTCTCACATCGTGGGCGGAGAACTGCGCGAGGTGCGACTGCCTCGGCGGCCGATGGAGATATTACAGGTGATCGAGTACCTTCGCGCGTTCCTGATCGGCCGCGAAGCCTGGGCGGAATGCAGTATGCTGGTGATTATCTCCGGCGCGTTCGGGGTGTTTCGCCGGGACATCGTGAAACGCATTGGCGGCTATCGCTCGAGTGCTGTCGGCGAGGACTTTGACCTCGTGGTGCGTCTGCATCGGCACTTGCGCCAGCAGGGCGCCGACTATCAAATCAGCTTTGTCCCCGACCCGGTCTGCTGGACCGAGGTGCCGGCCGACCTCTCTTCCCTCGCCCGTCAGCGGGCGCGTTGGCAGAAGGGCTTGCTCGACGTGCTCTGGCGGAACCGCGACATGCTCTTCCGGTCGCCCTACGGGCGCATCGGCTGGGTGGTGCTGCCCTACCAATGGCTCTTCGAGTTGGTGGCGCCCGTGGTGGAACTGGTCGGCTACGCGACGATCCTGCTTGCGGCGCTGCTCGGTGTGCTGAGCCGGGAATTCTTCCTTCAGTTCTTGTTTTTCGGCTACGCCTTCGCCACGCTGCTCTCCATCGGTTCGGTGTTGCAGGAGGAACTCACCTTCCGCCGCTACAACCACTGGCGCGACGCGGTGCTCCTGGTATGCTTTTGCTTCCTGGAACATTTCCCCTATCGCCAGCTTCACATGATCTGGCGGCTGCAAGGGCTCTGGCAATTCTTCTGTGGAGACATGATCTGGCGGCCCATGAAGCGTGTAGGCTTTCCCGCCTCACCCCAGGCCCGCTAGCGAGCGGAAACACAGTGGAAGACGTGCGTCTCCAGGAGCGTCCATCGCGGGTGATGGCAAACGTTTACTTCAGAGCGAGGCCCCGCTGCGGCCGCCGACGCGGCGGGCCGCCCAGGTGCCGCACCCGGCCCGCAGCGGCGAAATTCAGGCGGAGACCCAGCCGTACTGCGTGTTGCTCGGCGTGGGGCTGCCCGACTGTTGGTAGAGCTGCTTGAGCCGGTCTACGTAATCGCCGGGGATAGGGTTCCGCTTCACCGCTGGGTCTACGCCGTAGAGCCGCGCCGCGTTGAGGCCGAAGACCTGCCGCTTCACCTCCGGCGTCAGCGGCGCATAGCCGAATTGCTTGCTCAACTGTTCCGGCATCTCCAGCCGGCGCAGCGCTTCGATCTGCCACTGTGGTGAGCCCCACCAGATCGAGTCGGTGCCCCACAGCAGATGGTCGGCGCCGAAGGCCTGAATGATCATCCCCAGCATGTGCGCCGTGAGCAGCGGCTGCGTGATGACGGTCAAGCCGAACGTGCTGCCCAGCTCCATATAGACATTGGCCATGTGGGGATTCTTCTTTCGATACTCGCACAGGTCGGAGACCCAGGGAACATGAGACGTGGTGGTGAAGCCGCTGCGGGCCGCCGGCAAAGCCTGGTCGAGTGACAGAAAGCCGGAATGGTAAACCAGGAAATTCAGGTCGGGAAAGTCCTTGGACGCCTTGACGAGGTCCCGCGGATTGCAGTGCTCGGAATTGAAGCCCGTGAGCGGCAGGCCCTTGTGCAGGCAGATGTTTTTGATCTTGAGCTTGCGTGAGAGTTCGAGCGCCGGATAGGCCACTTTTTCGTCGTCGAGCCACCAGCCTTTCGGGTCCGGCCCGAGCGGGACGCCGGTATAGGCCTTCCAGGCCTCGATCTTGAGCGATTCCGCCTGCACCTGCATGGTCTCCAGGCCGCGTTTGCCCATGTCGGGCACCATCAGGCCGTGGCTGACCACGCGCTGCGAACCGGCCAGCCGGTTCACGAGCAGCCGCGTCTTCACCATCTGATCGGGCGGAAGGATATTGGCCTGGTCGGTGAGCGCCGGGATGCCGCTGATTACGGCCACGTCGGTCTCGCTGTCAAGAAAAACCTCCTTGATGTAGTTGGCCAGGTAGATGTCTTCCATTCGCGGCTCGCTCTTGGCCAGCTCGGGGTTCCAGGCCCGTGCGATCCGTCGGAATTGCAGGAAGCCTGGGAGGTGGCGGCCCGCAGCGACGTGATGGGTTTGAATGTCGAAGATGAAGTATTCGCCTCGCTTCTCCGCCAGTGCGGCGGGATCGAGCATTTCCGCCGCGTCCACCCTGAAGAAACGGCCGAAGACCTGGTTGAGCACCACAAACGCCGTGGCCATCCCGCACGCAGTGCGCAGGAACTGCCGGCGATGCATTCCGAGAGTTTTTGCATTGCGCCCAGCCACTTCCATCAGGCGGTGCTCGACGGCCCGCTGCTCGGGGGTCTGCGGCAGCGGATAATATTCTTCGTTCGAGACCACCTGGGTCGGGATGGGTAGATTTCGGCCGACGGCGTCGTCCAGGTCGCACTTCCGCACCCAGCCCTCCTGGAACTCCTGCTCGGGACGTGCACACGGAAACGTTCTTGGATTGCTCATCTTCGCCTCCCGTCACCGCCAACAAGAACTACGAAACCCGAACAACAAGATTACAACCCCGGCTTTGCTACATATCCGACTTGCGCAGGGCGCGAAGGTCAATGCCAAGCTGCTGGCACTTCTTGTAGAGGTGGCTGCGTTCCAGGCCCAGCGCCCGGGCGACATTGGTCATGTGGTGGTTGTGACGCTTGAGCTCGGCGAGCAGCACCTCGCGCTCAAACGCCAGGACGCGCTCGGCCAGCGTACCGCTCGCGGGCAGCCCCGTGGCGCCACCGGTCACCTGCGGAAGCGCCAGGCGCACCGCGGCGGCGTCCACAAACTCACCGCCGGCCAGCAGGAGCAGCCGCTCGACGACGTTGCGCAGCTCGCGCACGTTGCCCGGCCAAGAATAACGCTTCAGCTCCTCGATGGCCTCCGGCGTGAAGCTCTTTTCCTTCCAGCCGTTCTGTTCGGCCACCTGCCGGGCGAAGTGCTGCGCGAGCGCGGGGATGTCGTCACGCCGCTCGCGCAGCGGCGGCAGCGTCAGCGGAAAAACGTAGATGCGATGATAGAGGTCCTGGCGAAAGGCGTTCTGCCGGACCAGTTCGTCGAGGTTGCGGTGCGTGGCGACGACGACGCGGACATCCACGGCGATGGCGCGGTCGCCGCCAACGCGCTCGATTTCGCCCTCCTCGAGAACACGCAGCAGCTTGGCCTGCATGGCGAGCGGCATGTCGCCGATCTCATCGAGGAACAGCGTGCCGCGGTGCGCCTGCTCGAATTTTCCCGCGTGCCGTCCGGCTGCGCCGGTGAACGCGCCCTTCTCGTGGCCGAACAGCTCCGATTCGATCAGCTCGGCGGGGACGGCGGCGCAGTTCAGGGTTACAAACGGCCCGGCGCGCCGCGGGCTTTTCTCGTGCAAGGTTCGCGCCACCAACTCTTTGCCCGTGCCGGTCTCACCGAGGATGCACACGCGCGTCTCGCTGGCTGCGACCCGTCCGACCTGCGCCATCAAGTGCTCCATCGCCGCGCTGGCCCAGACGATTTCGTGCTTGCCCACCCGCTGGCGCAACTGCCGGTTCTCTTCCTCCAGCCGCACCAGGCGCAGCACGTTCTCGACGGTGACGAGCAGCTTCTCAGTCGAGAGCGGCTTTTCGAGAAAATCCACTGCGCCCAGCCGCGTAGCGCGCACGGCCATCTCCACGTTTGCCTGGCCCGAGATCATCACCACCGGGGTCGTGGTGCCGCCAGCCTTCAGGTCCTCGAGCAGCGAGAGGCCATCCTTGCCGGGCATCACCACGTCGGAAAGGATCAGATCGAAGCGCTGCGCCTTGATTAGATCGAGCGCGCGAGCAGCGGTGTCGCACACCGTAGCCTCGTGGCCGGCCAGGCGAAACGCGCGCGCCAGCGAGGCCAGCGTGTTTACATCGTCGTCAATGACCAGCAGATGCGCCTTAGGGGCCACTGCTGTGCTCCGTAAACCGCGAAAAACCGCCGCCTCTCGAGAGGCGGGCTACACGCTCGTCCTGGTGTTGCCTGCTGACGGCTGCCCCGGCGCGGGCGGGTGCACGGGAAGCTCAATGCGAATCGTCGTGCCGCAGCCTGGCTGACTCTCGACCGCAAGCGTGCCCCCGTGGTCGCTCACCACCGACTGCACGATGGCCAGCCCCAGGCCGGTTCCTTGCTGCTTGGTGGTGTAGTACGGCGTGAACAGGCGCGCGCACTCTTCGGGGGTGAGCCCGCTCCCGGTATCGGAGACTTCCACGCGTACAGCGCCGTTTTGCGATTGCGTGCGGATGGTTAGTGTGCCGCCGGCAGGCATCGCGTCCATGGAATTCAGCACCAGGTTCTGCAGCGCGCGGTGCAGCAGGTCGGGATCAGCCTGGATGGCCGCGACGCCCTCATCCAGATGAAGCTCCGGCGTGATAGGCGGCCGGCCGATGGCGCTGAACTGCGCCTCAAACAGTTTGACGGCGCCGCGCACCGCCTCATTGATGTTCACCGGTTGCAGATGCGGCGCCGGCATCTTGGCGAAATCACTGAATCGTCCGACGATGGCGTTCAGGTTTTCAAGCTCGGCGCGCAGGGTGGCGGTGGATTCCAGGAAGACCTCACTAAACTGCTCGGGAGACCTCTCACGGGCGCGCAGGAGGTTCTCAACGGTGAGCTGCAGCGGGAAGAGCGGGTTTTTCAGCTCGTGCGCCAGGCGCCGCGCCAGCTCGCGCCAGGCGGCGACGCGCTCGGCCTGCACCAGGCGCTCGCGCTGCTCGGCGAGCTGTCCGGTCATGTGGTTGAAGGCGCGGGCGAGCTGGCCGATTTCATCCCCCGAGCGGACCTCCACTCGCGCTTCCCAGTTGCCGGCGGCCACCTCGCGGGCGCCGGCGGCCAGCCGCTCGACCGGCCGTGTGAAACGCGCCGCGAGCCACCAGCTCAGCGCCAAGCCCAGCAGGATGCCTGCGCCGCCAACCAGCACGGCCAGCCAACCAATAAAATTCGTGAGCATCACCAGCTCGCGACGCGAGCTGCCGACCAGCAGGATGCCCAGCAACTCGTTCTGCCGGCCGGCGAGCGGTATGGCGTGGAAGGTTTCCGCGCCGGCCGGATCGCCTGACCATTCAATCGTCCGCTCGAGCGCGTGCACCCCGCCGACGGACTTGCGCACCTGCTCGATCAGGGGCGCGTATCGGCCGGCCTGACTGACCGGCCCCGACGCATCCGTGAGTCCAGAGGAAATGTAGGCCGGTTCGAGGTTGCGGTAGAGCAGCGCGCGCATACCCGCCGGCAGCACGAGCGAGGCGAGGAACTCCTTGTCCAGGCGCTGCCCGCCGATGATGTAAAGGTTTTTTTCGCCCACCCGCACCGTGCGGACGGCCGTCAGGGCCAGGGCGACGCTGTCCGGCAGCTCCTCGCGCCGCAGGAAGGCGCTCTGCGGTTTCCAGTCTTTTTCTTCATTGACCCAGTCGATCTTGTAGCCGAACCGAGCCGGCCACTGCGCCGATGAAATCAGCGTGCCGTCGTTAGCCACGATCTCGACAAAGTCGAGCTGGTGCGAGGCGGCCAAGCCGCCGGCGTCGCGGACGTAAAGCGAAGGATCGGCCTGCGGGCGAGCGAGGTCGATGGCCATGCGTACCGTGGCTTCGGCGTCGGCGATGCCTTCGACGCGGTGGACCACCTCCTCGCCGCGCCGCGAAAACTCGCGGCGGAACTGCGCCAGCAGCGCGTCGGTACGCTGGCGGTCGAGCTGCTCAAAGGCGCGGCGGGAATAGGTCGAAACACCCCAGGCCACCAAGGCCACTGCTGCGACCACCGTCACCGAAAAGATGGTGGTCAACTTGGCGCGAAAGCTCACGGGTTGCCTCCGCTTTCGTCGGCCCGGGACGACGTGTCCAGCCAGAGGTCTTCCAGCCGCCAGCCGCCCGAGCGCCGCGGCATCCAGTTCTTCAACCGAGGGCCGAGGCCATATGTTTCCGGTAGGTGCGCCAGCGGAACTACTCGGAAGCTTTCCACCAGCGCGCGCTCGGCCGCATAGAGCTGTTCAGGCACTGCGCCCGCCGGCGGCAGCGACTCGGGTGCGCCGAGAGAAGCCAGCAGCGAGTCGAGAGCCACCCGCGGGTCGGGCGAAGCCAGGCGCAGGCGAATCAGTCGCACATCGGCCCCCGCCGTCGCGTCCGAGCGCGCCCCCGAAACCCGCACCGAGATCCCCATGGCCCGCGCAAGCGCGTCATCGGAATCATAGACCAGGGCCAGCGGCGCCGCAGTGGAAAGTTCGTGGCGCAACTGCTTTGCGCGCTCAACGTCCGCTGCCACAGGAAACAAAAAAGCATACCCCGAGAGCCACTGCGGCAGAAGCCCTCCGGCTGCCTCGCCCTGCTTCTGGAGCAAGACGTTCACGATGGAGCTGCGGTCAATCGACAGCGCCACGGCCTGGCGGAGGCGCACATCTTGTACGGCGGGGCGACGCAGATCAAAGGCCAGACTCAGTAACTCCGCGCGGCGGACCGCCGCCACGTCGGCCGGCCCGAGCGAAGAAAGATTGCGCACGTCTAGCGCGACCGCCTCGCCCGGCGAGAGCGCCGCGGCGATTTTGGCTGCGAGCTGGCGCGCGCTGTCTTCCAATGCATCGGCCCGCAAGACGCCAGGGAGACCCAGGAGCAGCAGCGCAACAAGGATGTGGATGGGGAGGCGGAGCTTGCGTGGGACAAATTTCAGATCACGGTTCACGGGAACGCCCAGCCATCATAGCACAGGCGGGCTGAACGCCCCGTCGCCCCTCGGCGGGGACTCAGGCCCGACGTGCATGCTTCAACTCCGTCGCCGGAGTCAAGTCACGAGACCGCTGCTACCCGGCGGCTCCCCCGCTGCGTCCATGAAGGAAAAGTGCGCGGCGCGCTCACTTCCAAAGTCTCGCAATCTTGCAGCGCGGAACTGCGTATGTTAAGGCGTGCGCATCCGGCGACTAGATGATAGGATGCGCGACTCGAATCCCGCAGGACTTCAACCTTTCGACTGGGTGGGGAGGGAGATAAAAGTGTCGAAGCGGATGCCGTTCTTGTTGCTGGTGTGTGCGCTGATCCTGGGAGCGCTCGGGCCGGCGCTGTTGCCGGCGCGTCTCTTGCAGCCCGGAGTCGCCGCAGCTTCTCCGCAGGAGACGCGGCTGATGCGTTATCCGGACATCTCCAGGGACCAAGTGGTGTTTGTCTATGCCGGCGACCTATGGATTTCGCCTCGCGCCGGAGGTCCGGCGCGCCGCCTGACCTCACACCCAGGCGACGAACTCTTCCCCAAGTTTTCTCCCGACGGCAAGTGGATCGCCTTCACCGGCGAGTACGACGGCAACGCTGACGTTTACGTCATCCCGGCGGAAGGCGGCGAGCCGCGGCGCCTAACCTTCCATCCGGACAGAGACCTCGTGCTGGGGTGGACGCCGGATGGCAAGAAAATCCTCTTCCGCTCGGTTCGCGCCAGCGCCCCGCCGGATTTCACCCGCCTATTTCTGGTATCGCCCGAAGGCGGGATGCCCGAGATGCTGCCGGTGCCGCGGGCCAGCCTGACGAGTTTCTCCCCCGACGGCCAGCGCATCGCCTATACCTCCACCTCGCAGGAGTTCCGCACCTGGAAGCGCTATCGCGGCGGCTGGAGCCCGCCAATCGGCATCTACGACTTGCAAAAGAACGCCTACGAGGAGCTGCCCCGAACGAACGGCATGGACATGTTCCCCATGTGGCACGGGAACGCAATTTATTTTATTTCCGACCGCGACGGAGTGATGAACCTCTACCGATTCGACCTCGGCAGCAAGCAGACGGGCAAGCTGACCAACTACAAGGAGTACGACGTCAAGTGGCCCAGTATGGGCCCGGATGCGATCGTATACGAGAATGGCGGGCTGCTCTATTCGCTGGACTTGGCGTCCGAAAAGACCAGCAAAATCCCCATCAGCGTGGCAACCGATGCGATCACTGCGCGGCCGGAGATCAAGTCCGTTGGGGACCGCATCCGCACCTTCGGACTTTCGCCCGGCGGCGCTCGAGCGCTGTTCGAGGCCCGCGGCGAGATCTTCACCCTGCCGGTCGAACACGGTAGCCCCCGAAACTTGACCGAGAGCCCCGGCGTGCACGAGCTCAACCCGGAATGGTCGCCGGACGGTAAATGGATCGCATATCTCTCGGACGCCACCGGCGAGTATGAGATCTATCTGCGGCCACAAAAGGGCGGCGACGAGGTGCGGGTGACATCCGACGGCGGCGTCTACCGCTACGGGCCCAAGTGGTCGCCCGACAGCAAGAAGCTGCTCTTCTGGGACAAGAAGCTGCGGCTCTGGTACGTGGACATCGAAAAAAAGCAGCCGGTGCAGATCGACCAGGGCGAATACGACCAGATTAACGGGGGCGACTGGTCCCCGGACAGCCGGTGGGTCGCCTATGCGAAGAGCGGGCCGAATCTGTCCGATTCGATTTACCTCTATTCGCTCGAGCAGAAAAAGACGTTCCAGGTCACCAACGGTTTCTACGACGATTCCAATCCGGTCTTCGACCCGAACGGCAAATACCTCTATTTTCTCTCCCAGCGCTTCTTCTATCCGAGCGCCGGGCGGTTCGACAACCGGTTTAATTACTACAGCACGACCGGAATCTTTGCGGCGACGCTGAAGGCCGACGAGGCCTCGCCCTTCGAGCTGCAGAGCGACGAGGAAAAGGGAGCGGACGAAAAGAAGAAAGATGCCAGCGAAGCAAAGCCCGCACCGGGCGCCGAGGGAGAGAAGCCGGCCGAGAAGAAGCCCGAAGGAAACAAGCCGGAGGAGAAAAAAGCCGAGGAGAAGAAGCCCGACGAGAAAACTCCGAAGCCCATCCAGGTGGACATCGAGGGGATCGGCCAGCGTGTCGTGCAGGTGCCGGTCCCGTCAGGCATTTACCGGAGGCTCGAAGCCCGCAAGGACAAGCTCTTCTACCTTTCGATCCCCATCGAAGCGACTTTGGCCGGCCAGCCCGGCCCGCCGCGGCCGCGGGCCACCCTCCACCTGTTCGACGTCAAGAAGCGTGAGGACAAACCCCTGCTCGAGCCGATCAACAACTACGATCTGGATAAAGACGGGAACAAGGTGATCTACCACTCCGGAGAGACGTACGGTGTGGTGGACGCAGTCCCCGGCAAAGCCAAGGTCGGCGAGGGCCGGCTGAACACGGCCAGCCTGCAGGTCCTGGTGGATCCCCGTGCGGAGTGGAAGGAGATTTTCCACGAGGCCTGGCGGATTGAGCGCGACTTCTACTGGGACCCCAATATGGGAGGGCTCGACTGGGACAAGATCGGCAAGCGTTACGAGGCGCTGCTCCCCTGGGTGGCCCACCGCAGCGACTTAAACTATATCATCGGCGAAATGATCGCCGAGCTGAGCACCTCCCACACGTACGTGGGCGGCGGTGATGTGCCCGCTCGCAAGCGCATCGGCGTCGGGCTGCTGGGGGTGGACTACGAGGCGGACCACGGCTTCTACCGGTTCAAGAAAATCTATAGCGGCGAGAACTGGAACGAAGAGACGCGTGCGCCGCTCGCCGAGCCGGGTTTGAGGGTAAAGCAGGGCGATTACCTGATCGCCGTGAACGGCATTATCGTCCGGGCGCCGGCTGACCCGTCCGCTTACTTCCAGAACCTGGCCGGACAAGTGGTCACCCTGAAGGTCAACGACAAGCCCGCCACCGAAGGCGCGTGGGAGCTCAACGTCAAGCCAACGGGCAGCGAAGCGGCCCTCCGCTATCTGGACTGGGTGGAATCACGTCGCAAAATCGTGGAGGAAGCCACAGGCGGCCGCATCGGCTATATGCACGTGCCCGACACCTCCATCGCCGGGATCATCATGTTCGACAAATACCTGAACGCCCAGATCGGCAAGCAGGGCATCATCGTGGACGAGCGCTACAACCACGGCGGGCGGATCCCCGACTTCTACACCGAGAAGCTCCGGCGGCAACTCCTCTCCCTGGTCGCTCCCCGCGAGGGCAAGGACATTCCCTGGCCGCCGGTGGCCATCTATGGCCCGAAGGTCATGCTGGTGAACGAGCTGGCCGGCTCAGGCGGCGACGCCTTCCCCTGGTTCTTCAAGCGCGAAAAGATTGGCCCGCTCGTGGGCACGCGCACCTGGGGCGGGTTGATCGGCATCGCCCGCCAAATCCCCCTGATGGATGGCGGGAGTGTGACCGCGCCGGAATTCGCCTTCTGGTCCGCAGATAACGGCGGGGAATGGATCGTGGAGAACCACGGTGTGGACCCCGACTACGTGGTCGAGCAGCGGCCCGACCTCGAGGTCAGCGGGCACGACCCGCAACTCGAACGGGCCATCGAGCTGGCCAAGGAAGCGCTCAAGAACTACCAAGCCCCGCCACCGCGGCCCAAGTACCCGAAGAAGAACTAAGGTCGGAGACCGCTAGCCGGGTGGCTTCCCCGGCCGACGGGAGCGGCGGTCCCCGTCTGCTGAATAAAGCCACCCGCAAGGGATTTAGCTAGCGGTAAGTCAAACCCATCAGATCCCTCGCGCACGCACTCGCCGGACACCTGTTGCGGCGAAACGCCGAGCGGCAACCTCTACGGCCGGCCGTTGGACTTGCGCGGGGACGCCGCGGGCCTCGGCGGGTCGCCTGACTCATCGGGGTCCTCTGGCTGGGCCGCGGCGTTGCCGCTGAACGCCGAGCGCATCACGTCGTTGGCGAAGAAGAATTTGCCATCGCTCGGCACCATCATGATCTGCAGCTTATCGGATAGCCGCTCAGCAATAATCTTTTGAATCAACAACGGGTTCTGCTTCAACACGAGTGCTTCCATCTTCATCCGCTCGGCGTCGGCGACCGCGGTGACGCGGATGCGGTTGGCCTCCGCGTTGGCCAGCAGGCTGCGACGCTCGAATTCAGCTTTGCTGTCAATGACCTTGGCCGCAGCAGCGGCTTCAGCATTTTTCAGTGTGGCTTCTTTGCGCGCCTCCGCCTCCAGCCGCGTCTGCTCGATCTGCTTCTGCTTGAGCGGCAGGGTGTACTGCATGGCATCGGATTCGCTCTTGGCCTCAAGCACGCGGACCTGGGCGGCACCTTCCGCCCGCTTGATGTCGCGGGTCTTCTGGGCTTCGGCCTCGAGTTCGGCGATGCGCACCTGCTTCTGCCGGATCTCGGTCTCGGTACCCAGCCGCTCGTTTTCCTGTTCCTTCACCAGCAGCCCTTCGAGCCCCCGTGCGTATTCTCCGGGAAGCTCGATCTCGCGCAGCAGCACCTCCTTCACCAGGATGCCGTCCTCGGCGAGTCGGGCGGAGATGGCCTCGGCGGCGCGCTGGCGCAACTCCTCGCGGCGCGTGGCGAAGACCTCGCGCACGATGTAGTTCGGCGCCACCTGGCGAAAGATCGTGGCCACCACCGGCGCAACAATCTCCTCGTCGATGGGCTGAGGCAGGTTGGCGTGGATGGCATCGAGCCGCTTGGGATCAAGCCGGTAGCGTACGGCCACCGCCAGGCCAATCGAAAGTCCTTCGCGAGCCTGCACGCGCAACACCTCGACCTTTTTCTTGGGGTCAGCTGCGACGGCGGTGGAAAAAACGTGGTCGCGAATGTCGTAAATGACGACGCGCTCAATCAGCGGGAGAACGACATGCACGCCAGGATACAGTGTCCCCGGGCGCACGCCAGAGAGTTGGCTAACGCGCACACCGGCGCTGCCGTCCGCCACGACCACGATGCTCAGACCCAGCAGCAGCGGTAGCCACGCCAGGCCGGCCAGTTTTCCCGCGAGCTTCCAGCGGATCGGGCGGGGGAGGGGTTGGACGGGCTCGGCGCCCTTAGCCAGCAGGCGCCGGAGTTGCGTCGCGAGGTAAATGTCGTAGGCGATGATGGCTGCGGCACCAGCAAACAGCCCGATGCCCGCCGCGAGCAACAGGTACTTCAACATCAGCATGGTGGTTCCTCCTTTATTCTGAGTCCGCCGGAGGCGGACGAAGGGTTAGCGATCGAGCCCCGCTTTGATTGCTCGGGGCAATCCCTTGCTGTGTGCCCCAGGCCAGCGGAATGCCGCCGGTCCGAAGACCGGAACCGCCGTTGCGCGGTCGCGCCGCGGCGAGTGGGGCAAGAGGTGGAAGGCGCCGAACAGGCACAGCCACATCAGAGCCAGCGCAAGCGGCAGCGAAAGCGCCATCACTGCCGCCAGACCTACCATTGCCATCACAGTGTCCATGTGTGTCGCTCCATAACGATCTCGATGCGCCGCTGCGAATTCGTTGCTCCCTGCGCTGCGGGAGCGGCTCGATGCGTTGGCTTTTCCTGCGCGATTGCTTCTGCTGTCGCCATCAGCAGTGTGGTCGCCAGCAGCGCCCACTTGGTTCTTGCTGTTGCTTTCGAGTTCGCCGTGCTGTTGCCGCATCGCCGTTTCCTAGTCTTGCTGCTTTCAAAGCACACGGTTCGCACTCTCACAGCCACTCTGTATCTAATTGATACTAAATCATTTACTGAAATGTCTCTGGCGACGAACGCGTGGTGGGTCACACACGCTGTGGGACGGCAAACGCAGCGGGCTCAGGGCGGGCGCCGGGGGCTAGGCCACCCGCGGACACTTGCGCCGTGGTTCGGGCGCCTCGGCTATACTGAGCAACGGAGGAGCTGAATATGGCGCCCGGCTCAGGGATAAGAATCGGCCGGATACTCGGCATCCCGATCTACCTGCATCCCAGCTGGTTCATTATTTTTGCCCTGATCACGGTTTCGCTCGCCACGCAATTTGCCAACCAGCACCCGCGATGGAGCCAAGCGCAGCACTGGAGCCTGGGAGTGCTTACCAGCCTGCTGTTTTTCGGCTCCGTGCTCTTCCACGAGCTGTCGCACAGCGTCGTGGCCCTGCACTACCGCATCCCGGTGGTCTCGATCACGCTGTTTGTCTTCGGCGGCGTGGCGCGGATCGGCCGTGAGCCTTCGCGCGCCCGGCAAGAGTTCAACATCGCCGTAGCCGGACCGGTATCGAGCTACATGCTGGCCGCGGGATTCTGGCTGCTCGGGCACGCCTTTCCCTCGAGCGAAATGTTGACTGCGCTGGCCGGCTGGCTGGCGCAGATTAATGCCTGGCTGGCGACGTTTAATCTTGCGCCGGGCTTTCCGTTGGATGGCGGGCGAATCCTTAGGGCGGTCGTCTGGGGCCGGACCGGCGATTACACCCGCGCCACACGCGCCGCCTCGCGGGGCGGGCAACTGCTGGCCTACGTCATGATCGTCGCGGGCATCTGGCAATCGCTGACCAGTAATCTTGTGGGCGGCCTATGGCTGGCGTTCATTGGCTGGTTCCTGCTGACTGCGGCGCAGGAAAGCTACGCGCAAGTGGCCATCCGCGGGGCGCTCGAGGGGCTGCGAGCGGCCGACATCATGAGCCGGGAGCTGCCTGCCGTGGGGCGAGCGACCTCGCTCGAAGACTACGTCCACGAGATGCTGCGCACCGGCCGACGGTGCCAGCTGGTCATGGAGGACGGGGAACTCCAGGGGTTGATGACTGTGCATGCGCTCAACCGCGTCCCCCGCGAGGACTGGGCGGTGACGTCCGTGCAGGCGGCGATGGTGCCCCGCGCGCAGATCCGCTTGGCGGCGCCCGAAGAGCCTGTGCTCGCCCTGCTCGAACGCATGCAGAGCGAGGATATCAACCAGATGCCGGTGGTGGCTGACTCGGGAAGCCCCGGGGCGGGGCGTGTGGTGGGCATTGTCACTCGCGATTCTATCCTGCGCGTCATCCGCACACGAACGGAGATGGGCGCGCGCGCCACGCAGTGATTCCCGAGCGGTGAGTCAAAGAATTCGGCCAGCCCACCGGGCGGCGCACGTCCGAAGGATCGAACACAGCCGATAACAGAAGTATTAATCCTCCGGGGCAGGCTACTTCTCAATCCGTAAATTAATTTCGAAGCGAAGTGCTCGGCTAGTGCAGCAAGGCGTTGACCTTGTGCATCTGGCGGGCAAAGTGTTCCGGGTTATACCCCGATGGGTTTTCCACCTGTTGAAAGAGACCATTGATGGCGGCGCGTACCGCTTCCGCGTTCGCGAGCTTCACGTTGCGGCTGCAGGCGATGAACAGCGCGTCCATTGCCATCGCTGTCTGCTCGGCGGCGCGTTCACCCTGGCCCGCGATGTTTTCGGCGTCGGCGGAGATCCGCTGCAGCAGCCGCAGGGTCAGCTCCTGATCATACGGCGCGGCAGCCAAGCGCTGCGCCAGCCGTTCGGCCAGCACGGCGGAACTCGAGGCCGCGGCCGCGACAGCGTCGTGGTCGGGGTTCAACTGACTCATCAGTCCGGCGAGGCGCGACACATCCGCATCGAGCCGCTGCGCCGTCTCCCCGTCCACCTGGTACACCAACTGGCGAAACACGGCATAGCGCGAGGCGTTCCACGGCGGATCGCCGAGGCGCCGCTTCGGGTAGCCGCGCTCCTGCCGCCAACTCTGTTCCGCCTTGCTCAAGCTGTGGTGACAAGCCTCGCACTGAAGTTCAGCGTATTCCGGCCAGACCTTGCGGCGGGCGCGACCCGCAAGGCGGTTGAGCGCCTCGCGAAGCTGCACGGCTTGGCCCTCTCCCCAGTCGCGCACCCCGCGCCAAGGGTCCTTATCCCACTGTTCCTTCCAGTGCCGCGGCATCACGGCGGAGAAAGAGTCCAGCTCGAAATAGAGGTCCGGGTGGCCGGCGGCGAGCATTTCGTGGTCCACAAACTTTCCCTGGTTGCCGAGGTGGCAGGAGAGGCATTTTTCTGGGGCTCGCGCAAAGCTCAACCAGTGCCACTCGCTTGCCGAAATAAGCGGCCTGCGCGGCTCCTTTTTCACCGGCCGGGCCCGAATCGATCACCACCAAGTCGTAGGATTGCAATTCGAGTCCCCTTTGGGTGCCGCGGCCCTCGCCAGCGGCCCGGAGCTCAATTCCTCGCCGAAGTGCCGCTCAGCGCTGTGATCTTCCCCGATGCGCCGATGGCGCTGTCCCAGTCGAGCACCTGCACCTCGACGGTGTCGCCCGAATCGAAGCTCGCCGGGCCCTCTGGCAGCAGGATGAGCGCGTTGGCCTCGGCCGAGGTCCTCACCAGCACCGAGCACTGGTTCGCCAGAGGAATCGCCTCGAAACCCTCCGGCGTGAGCGCGAGCTGCGCCAGGATGATATAGCGGCGTGCGGCCTTGGACTTGATATGGCCACGCAGCGTCGCGCGCAGCGACGGCAGTTCGATTGAGCGCCGGCCCGCGAGCCGTAGCAGCGCCGGCCGCACAAATTCGTAGAAGCCTACGAACGCGGCGGCGGGGTTGCCGGGCAGCACACACACCGGCAGGCCGCCCCAGAGCCCAAAGCCGATCGGCTTGCCGGGGCGCATCGTCACCGCCCGGAATCGGAACTCCGTCCCCAGCTCGGTGAGCACACCCTTGACCAAATCGCGCTCGCCCACTGAAGCTCCGCCCGTGGTGACCAGCATATCGACGCCGCTGCGCGCCGATTCGAGCAGGCGTCGCAATTCGCTGCGGTCATCCGGCGAGGTGCCGCAGAGCCTGGCTTCGGCGCCGCACTCAGCGACCAGGGCCGTGAGCGTGTACGCATTGCTGTTGCGGATCTGGCCGTGGCCGGGGGTCGTACCGACATCCACCAGCTCGCTTCCGGTACAAACCACGCCGACTCGTGGCCGCTGGTAAACCCGCAGTTGCGGCCGGCCTACAAATGCCAATAGCGCCAATGTTGCCGGGCGCAAGACTTCGCCGCGATTCACCAGCAAGTCGCCGCGGCGAACGTCCTCTGCGGGTGGAAAGATGCAGTTGCCCGCTTGGACAGACCCGGAGAAGATTATGGTATGGCCCGAGCGCTCGATCTGCTCGTAGGGAAGGACTGCATCGGCGCCGTGCGGAATAGGGGCGCCGGTGGTGATGGCCAGGGCGGTCCCCGGAGCCAGCGTCGCATTGCCCTTCTCGGCGAGGATTTCGCCCACGACCGGAAGCCTCACGGGACGCTCGGCTGCCGCAGCGGCGAGGTCAGTGGCGCGCACGGCATACCCATCCATCGCCGAGCGCGGATAGGGCACCATGTCCGCCTCAGCGACCACATCCTCGGCCACCACGCGCCCCAAAGCCTCAGTGAGGCGCACCGATTCTGCCGGCAGGGCATGTACAGCGCCCACGATGATTTCGCGGGCCTCGTCAAAACCCATCATACGAATTGCGTGGGGAGAAGTTCCCATCTTAGCGGCCGCCATTATACCGCTTCCATTCAGACTTGCGGCCGGCGGGCCAGGCCATCTTGCACGTACATTCGGTTTGGAGCAACATGCGTTGCGAAAAGGGCTCGCAATCTGATTGAACTAAACCGGGCCGTAGCCCGGGTCTAAGCAGTCATGGAACGACACGATCCAGTCGGAGGGTTCATTCTTGCCGGCGGGGCCAGTTCGCGCATGGGGCGCGACAAAGCGCTGCTCGAATTCGCCGGGGTGCCGCTGCTGGTGCGCACGGCACGCCTGCTCGACTCACGGGTCGCTCAGGTGACCGTCGTCGGCCCACCTGAACGCTACGCGGCACTTGGGCTGCGCGTCGTTCCGGACGACCAGCCCAGCGTGGGCCCGCTGGGCGGCATGGCCACGGCATTGCGCCTCTCAATGGCAGATTGGAATCTGTTGGTGAGTTGCGACCTGCCGTACCTGACCGGCGAGTGGATCGATTGGCTGATCGGGCGCGCGCTGGCCTCGGAGGCCGATGCGCTCGTGCCAGAGACTGAGCGCGGACTCGAGCCGCTCTGCGCGACCTACCGCCGGAGGTGTGGCCCAGTGCTTGCCGCGGCCCTTGCCCGGGGCGTGCGGAAAGTTACCGACGCCGTCGCCGGCCTAGCGCTGGAAAAGGTGAGCCCGGCGGAGTGGAAACTGTTTGATGCCGATGGGGCGCTCTTCAAGAATATGAACACGCCCGCGGATTACGACGAGGCGCGAGTTCGGCTCGAACCAGAGGCCGCCCGGTGAGCGGGCGCCGCCTGCGGGGACTTTTACACCGTATAAACCACTTTGTCGCCGGTATCCGCCGTGGGGCCGTAAACCGACGGCACCGGAAGCCCCAGCACACGAAGATAGACGATAAGCTGTCCGCGGTGGTGGGTCGAGTGATTGATCCGGCGGGTGAGCACCCAAGCTCGGGAGCGCACGACATCAAAAAACTTCGTGCTCTCGCGCCACCATGAGTCGGGTTTCGCGCGCATCATCTCCAGCCGGCGCGTCGCATCGCTGCGGTACTTCTCGATGTAGCCCCGCCTGGTCTTTTCGCCCGGGTTGGGATCGCCGGTGTCGATCCCCAGCATGTTCGGCATCCAGCGGCCCTCGGACTGGATCTGGTGATCCATCTGCTCGAGCACCGTGCGGGACTTCGGGCTAGGCCGGAAATCCATCGCCGAATCGGGAAAGGCAGACCAGATGGTCCCAATCTTCAGGATCTCGGTCTCGTAGGTATCGAGCAGGAACCCATAAGTGCTCTCGGGTTTCTCCGACATGCTTGCCTCCCGCTTCAGCTTGAAGTTTGCGCCGGCTGAAATTCGCCAGCCCTCGAACAGGAATAGAGACTCTCAGGTCAAGTTGAGCCGTTCCTCGCCCGCATAGACGATGAACCGCTTCCCGCGGAGGAACCCCACCAGCGTCAGCCGCAGCTCTCGCGCCAGTTGCACGGCCAGGCTCGACGGCGCCGAAACCGAGGCGACCACCGGGATGCCCGCCACGCACGCCTTCTGAATGATCTCGAAGCCGCCCCGGCCGCTCACCATCAGGACATTTTCCGAGAGCGGCAGCTTCCCCGCCAGCAACGCCCAGCCGACCACCTTGTCCACAGCGTTGTGGCGTCCCACGTCTTCGCGCAGCGCGGCCATCTCTCCGCGGGTGTCAAACAGTCCCGCGGCGTGCAAACCCCCGGTACGGCCGAAAATCGCTTGCGCTTCCCGCAGGGTCTCCGGCAGGCGACACAGGATTTCCGGGTCGAGCCGCAGGTTCGGGTTGGGCGGCTCGATGCCGCGAACCCGTACCTGCTCGATGGTAGCCTTGCCGCAAATGCCGCAGCTCGACGCCGCAAAGAAATTCCGCTGCGTCTGCTCGAGGTTGAGCGCCGCCTTGCCCTCGAGCTCGATCTGGACCACATTGCCGCGGTCTTGCTCGCCGGCGCCGGCGCTCTGCTCGAGCGACCGGATCTGCTCGCGGCGCCGGATCAGCCCCTCGGTAAAGAGGAACCCCGCTGCCAGCTCGAGGTCATGGCCGGGGGTGCGCATGGTCACGGTGAGCGGGAACTTGCCGACGCGGATCTGCAGCGGCTCCTCGCCGACCAGGTAATCTTGGAAGCGGCGCACGCTGCCGTCCTGCCATTCGGAGACCAGCGTCAGGTCCACGCTGCGGGGGCGTTGCGGCACGTTGGCAATCTCCTTGGCGGGATGCCCCGCATCCCCGCCAGCGAGCGGATGGGGGCCACTTCGACCACTGCATTGTAGTCGGGCACCCCGCTCGGGTCCAAGCGGCCAGCGGGGACGACGTCAATCCGCACCCTGCCGCGGAACTCGCCGCCGATTCTACGCCAGGCCCGTTCCGAAAGTGTGGATTACATGCCCAGCAGGTTGAGCTGCAGCTTGGTGTAGCCGTTCTCTTGCGCCCAGAGATTCAGGGGAATGGTAGCCAGCTCGTCGACCACAGGGATGGCAAGCCCGTACTTGGTGAGGTCCACTGTCTTGATGTACACCTTGCAAGTGTCGCAGGCCTCAACGCGCACGTGCTCGAACTGGCTGGCCGTGTAAGCCGCCAGCTTCTCAAACCTCTCCTCCCCGCAGCCAGGACAGACGACCTTGCGGTAGTCCCACTCCGTCAAGCAGAGCGAACAGACCAGGGAGCGCTTGGCCCCATGGCCCTCCTCGCGCAGCACGCCCACCTGCGGCTTCCCCGTGCACACCGGGCAGGCCGGCGGGCCGAAGCGGGGCAATTCGATGTCACTCAGTTCGGCAAAATGTTCGGCGTAGGGCTGCAGGAGCGCCCGGGCAAAAAACAGATGCGTCTCCGGCGCTCCCTCGACTACGTGACCTTCGCTCATCCAATAAGTGGAAAGCAGGTAGTCCCAGTAGTCGGGCTCCTCGCTCTTCAGTTCCTCTGCAGCCTGAGCTAGCGGCGGCGGGGCCACGCGCGCGATCAGGGAAAGCAAGGAAGGCACGCCCGGCAAAACGGTAGCTAGATCCAGGGAGTCCCGAAATGCAAGGTACTCGGCAGGCTCCGCTCCGTTGCCGGTTGATTTCAGTCGGGCCTGAAGGGATTCCTGAAAGGAGGCAATTTCCGAGTAGAAAGAAAGGATCTGAGAGGCAAACTGGTAAGTCTCGGCCAGCTCCTTGGCCCGGTCGATTCTCTGTTCCCAGGTGGCCTGTCTACTTCTTGGAAGGGGCATTCCCGGTGATCCGCGCGAGCCAGAGACGATGGTGCGCCCTGGCCCAGCTTTCGGTCACTTCCCCACGAATCACGGAAGTGAAGCTGCCCTGCTCAACCACTGCGCCCATGTACACATGAATGATGAAGCCGCCAAGAGTCAGCAGGAACGCGATGGGGTGCAGAATGATCGAGAAATACCGAAGGAAGCGCAGGCTCCAAGGTATGTACTCGGTGAACCACAGCACCAAGCCGGTGAGCAGCAACACAATCGAGCTCCAAAACATGAGCCAGAACAAGTATTTCTGCCCGGCGTTGAACCGCCCCACCGGCGGCATCGCTTCATCCTCGTTCCGGACGTAATGCCCGACGGCCTTATTCCACGCGCGATCCTCGTCGGTAACCCGCATGTCGCTGGCCCACATCCGGTACATCCAGAAAACGGAGGTGACGAAGATCAAGCCCACCCAGGGATGCATCAGCCGCGCCAGCGGACCCCCGCCCAGAATTACAATCATCCACCACATCGATGGCGACCACAGGCCCAGCCCGTTCAACAGGAGATAAATATAAGAAACGCCCGCCACCCAATGGATGACGCGTTCGGACAACGTGTAGCGCAGGATTCGACCGCCGGGAAGAATACGCGTGTCGGCCATCATTCACCTCTCTGCTTTGCGCCCTTGCCGTTTCCGTTCACGGCTTTGGGTCCGAAGCGCATGTAGTGGATAAATGTGCCAACGAGCCCGCCGACGATGGCCAGGTTCCCCAGCCACTTGAGTGGAGTCTTCCAGAGCGTAACGGCCAGAGGAATGGTCGGGTCACGGGGCAAGCCGTAGAGGTCGGGGCGGTCGCCAAAGGCGAGCACCGTAACCACGCCCGTGCCGCCCACCCCGGGCGGATCGTACACGGCGGCCTGGCTGAAGCCAGAGGCCTTGAGTTGTGCCACGCGCTTGTTTGCGACTTGCAACATCTGTTCTTTGGGCCCGTATTGCAGGCAACTCGTAGGACACGCCTTGATGCAAGCGGGCTCCAAACCGACCGAAACACGGTCCACACACAGCGTGCACTTGTAAACTTTCTTGGTCCGGGTGTTGAACCTGGGGATGTCGAACGGGCACCCGCTGATGCAATAGCCGCAGCCGATGCAATTCTCCTGCTGGAAATCCACCAGCCCGTTGTTGTACTGCACGATCGCGCCGGGCGCGGGACAAGCCTTCAGGCATCCCGGATCGGCGCAGTGCATGCACTGGTCTTTGCGCATCAGCCAGTGAAGCCCGGTGCCGCTCTCATACTCGTTGAATTTGATCAGGTTCCAGAAATTCCACGCTGTCTGCGGCATGGTCTGGTATGTACCCACTTGCACCGTCGCTTCGGGCGGTAGATCGTTCCACTCCTGGCAGGCAACTTCGCAGGCCTTGCAGCCGATACACGTGCTGGTGTCGATCATCTTGCAGGCGATGGCCGCCTCGCGAATGCCGGGCGACGCCGTGGAAGTGGCGGAAACTCTTCTGAGCTCCAGCGTTTTTCCTGGCATGGCTCCCCTCCCCCTACGCCTTTTCCAGCTTCACGAGGAAGCCTTTGTATTCCGGAGCGAACGAGTTGGGGTCTACGATGGTCGGGGTCACCAGATTGGCCAACGAGCCTTTCTGCTCCCCGCGGCCGAGGAAGCCCCAGTGAATTGGGAAGCCGATCTGATAGACCGTCTGGCCAGCCACCTTCATCGGCTTGATGCGTTTGGTGACCATGGCCTTGCCCTCGATCGTGCCGCGCGCCGAAGTCACCCTGACTTTCTCGCCGTTGCCGATGCCTTTCTCGCGCGCCAGCTCCTCCGGGATTTCCACAAAGAATTCCGGCTGCAACTGCATGTTGTAGGCGTTGTTCTTGGTCCAGTAGTGGAAGTGCTCGGTCAGGCGATAGGTGGTGCAAACGATGGGGAAGTCTTTCGCGGTGCCCAGCTTGTCCCATTCCGTTTTGAATTGCTTCACCGCCGGATTGGAGCTTTGCTTGGCATGCAGTGGATTGGCCACCGGAGATTCCATGGGTTCGTAGAACTCCGACCAGGGCCCCTCGGCGAACGGCCCGGGAACGAACAGCCGCGCCACGCCTTCCGGCAGCATGATGAAGGCGCCCAGCCCCGCCTCAGGCGGGCTGTCCGGCTTGTAATCGGGGACATCGCCAACCCACTTCTCTCCGTTCCAGACAATCCCCGGCCGCAGAGGGTCCCACGGCTTGCCCTGCGCGTCGGCCGAGCAGCGGTTGTACATCACACGGCGGTTGGCCGGCCAGTTGAACGTCCACTCCGAATAGCGGCCCAGACCGCTCGGGTCCGCGTTGTTGCGGCGCTGCGTCAGGTTGCCCGTTTCGGTGTACGTGCCGATATAGAGCCAGTTGCCCGAAAGCGTCGACCCATCAGCTCGAGAATCCAAGAACTTGCCCAACTGCTGGCCCGCCTTCAGCACAATCGTCTTCGGGTCTTTCTCGTCCTTGATATCTTCCAGCGCCCAACCGTTGATTTCCTTGCAAACTTCCGCCTGTGAAGGGCTCGCAGGGTTGGAATACCACCAGTTCAGATTCATGATGGGTTCCGAGAGCTTGCCGCCCTCTTTCTTGTACAGGTCGCGAATCTTGAGGAAGAGCCGGCCAATAATTTCCTGGTCCGGCTTGGCATCTCCGGGCGGATCGGCAGCCTTCCACTTCCACTGCACCCACCGCGCCGAGTTGGTGAACGAGCCGTCCTTTTCGGCGAAGTTGGCCGCCGGGAGCAGGAACACCTCCGTCTTGACGTCCTGCGGCTTCTTCTTGTTCACCGCCTGGATGTCCGCCCTCCAGAACGCGGCGGTTTCCTGCTCGAAGTTTTCGGCCACGACCAGCCACTTCAGTTTGGAGAGCGCGGCGATCACTTTGCTGGAGTGCGGGCCGTTGTTGACCGGGTTCATGCCGAAGCTGAGAAAGCCCTCCATCTTGCCGTTGAACATGTGGTCGAAGATGAATGCCCAGCTCCAGTTTTCGTAGCCGGTGGCCGTTTGTGGAAGCTTGGGGTGCCACTGGTACCCGAAATCATTTTGCTTGGTGGCGTTCTTGCCGTAGTAAGCCTTCAACTGGCTCACCACGAAGCGGTCGGTGTTGCCATAAAAGTTCATCGAATTCGGGCGTAGCGGCTTGGGTGTCACAGCAGTCAGGTACGCTTTCAACGATTCGTGGTCGGCCTTCTGGATGGCGATGTAGCCCGGATTATTGTGGTAGGCCATGCCACAGTCGGTGCCGCCCTGGATGTTCGAATGTCCGCGCAGGGCATTGAGCCCGCCGCCCGGCCGCCCGATATTGCCAAGCAGGAGCTGGAGCATCGCCGCAGTGTGGATAAGCTGCACCGAGAAGCTGTGGTGCGTCCACCCCAGCGCGTACATGATGGTGCCGACTTTGTCGGGCGGGTACGTGGAGGTGATCAGCTCGGCGGACTTGTTGAACGCCTCCGCCGTGCACCCGCAGATGCTCGCGACCATCTCTGGGGTGTACCGCGAGTAAAACGTCTTCATGATCTGGAAGACGCAGCGCGGATTCTGCATCGTCGGGTCCACCTTGGCCATCCCCTGCCCGTCTAGCTCGTAAGCCCAGCTCGATTTGTCGGTGTAGGCTTTCTTCTCCGGGTCCCAGCCCGAGAACAAGCCCTCGGCCTCGTTGAACGAGTAGGTCTCCTTGACCAGGAAGGTGGCGTTGGTGAACAGCCGCACGTACTCTTCATGGATGCGGTTCTTGGTCAGCGCGTAGTTGATCAAGCCAGCCAGGAAGGCGATGTCGGTGCCGGCGCGAATCTGCGTGAAGTTATCGGCTACAGCCGCGGTCCGGTTGAAGCGAGGATCTACGGAAACCAGCTTGGCATTGCGGTTCCGCTTTGCCTCCATGACGAAGCGGAAGCCCACCGGGTGGTTCTCTGCCGGGTTGCCGCCCATCGCCAGGACCAGATCGGCGTTGGCAATATCGGTCCAGCCATTCGTCATCGCCCCGCGCCCAAAAGTGGCGGCCAAACTGGCCACCGTCGGGCCGTGTCATATTCGGGCCTGTTGTTCCAGCGGGACCAGGCCCAGGCCGGCGCGGAACGCTTTCACCAGCAGGTAGTTGTTCTCGTTCGTGTCGGTGCAGCCGCCGATAACACCGACAGCGGTGAGCGCGTTGATCGTATGCCCCTTGTCGTCCTTCTCGATCAGTTTGGAATCGCGGGTCTCCTTAAACAGATGAGCGATGCGGTCGAGCGCCCAGTCCCAGGACTTGTCTTCCCAATGGTCGCTGCCCGGGGCGCGGTATTGCACTTTGGTAAGCCGGCGGTCGTTGACGATGTTTTGCTTTAGAGTGATGCCCTTGGGGCAGAGCGTGCCGCGGTTGATGGGATGGTCAGGGTCACCTTCGATGTGCACGACGGCGGGCTTCACATTGCGGGACTTGTCGCCCAGCGTGTGGATGATCACCCCGCAACTCACCGCGCAGTACGGGCAGGTCGAGCGCGTCTCCGTGGTGCGCGCGATCTTCAGTTCGCGCACTTGCGCGTAGGCAGGCGTCAGGTCGAAGCCCAACACTGTCGCCGCAACGCCACCGATTGTGCTGACTTTCAGGAATTCTCTGCGCGTAGAAAACATCGGCCGACCTCCCTTTCCCTGCAGGAGCCAAGCCAACGGGCACTAGATTTGGCTACCAAGTATTCCTTTTCGCGGGGTTTGTCAAGGGTCGCATGCGGAAGAACTTGGAGGCGCCGAGCCGCACGGCGGGTGAAAGGCCAGAGCGCTTCATTCCGAGACGATGGCGACCCCCCGGAAGAGGCCCTGCTTGGAAGGTGACTGCTTACAGGATCTTGACCACAGGGGCCTGCGCCGCCTGGTTAACCTCCTCCAAGCGCGCCGCCACCTGCCGGGCCATCGCGTAGATGCTCTTTGCGCCAGGAGCATCTTCGCCCAGCGCCGCGACAGGCTTGCCGGAGTCGCCGCCGATCCGGATCTGCGGGTCAATCTCGATTTCCCCCAGGAAGGGCACACCGAAAAGCTGCGCCATTCGCTTTCCCTCCCCGTGGCCGAAGACGTCTATCTCACCCTTGCAGTGCGGGCAGGCGAAAAAGCTCATGTTTTCGACCACGCCCAGCACCTCAACGTTTACCTGCCGGAACATCTCGATGGCCTTGCGGACGTCGGCCAGCGCCACCGCCGACGGCGTGGTGATGAGCAGCGCTCCGGTGAGCGGCACGGTCTGGATCAGCGTGAGTTGCACGTCGCCCGTGCCCGGCGGCAGGTCAATCACCAGGTAGTCCAGCTCGCCCCACTGCACGCTCCGCAGGAACTGCGTGATCAAGCTGTGCAGCATCGGCCCGCGCCAGATCAACGGGCGGTCGCCTGGATTCAGCAAGCCGACCGAAATCATTTTCAGGCCGTAGGCGGTTATCGGCATGATGGCGCGGTCGCTGATGGCCTGGGGCTGTTCTGAGGTTCCGAGCATCATCGGCACGTTGGGACCGTAAACGTCGCCGTCGAGCAGCCCGACGGTCGAGCCCATCCGCTGTAGCGCAATCGCCAGGTTCACCGCCACCGTGGTCTTGCCCACACCGCCTTTGCCGCTCGCCACGGCGATCAGGTTTTTCACGCCAGGGATTGGCGCTGCTTGCTGGCCTTGCGGATTCGGTGGCATGTGTTTGGTCTCCTTTTTTTCCGCCGATGGTGGCACGGCAGCGATGCCGGTGTGGCCTGCGGCGCAACGTCGCCGGAGCGATCGGCCGGAACGGCGGCTAGCCCCCGCGGGTGTGCATTTCGAGGTGCGGGTCTTTGCGAAGCTGCTCGATACCCACGAAGACGCCGCGCATCCCTTGCGCCATGCGCTCCTCGGCGCCGCGGTCGGCGCGCTGCTGCCACGCCGCGGCGATCATGGACATGATCGCGTCTCCGGAAGCGCCACCGCGCACCGGCTTGCGCAGGTCCAGGCCGGTCGGCGCGTAGAGGCACATGTACCAGATGCCGTCGGCGGTCAGCCGGCTGCGGTCGCAGCGGCGGCAGAACGGCGTGGTGGTCGAAGCGATGATGCCGAACACTGTGCTGTCCGGCAGCAGGAAGCGCTCCGCCGGGGCCGTGGTGTCCTCCACTACCGGCTCGATGCGGCCGTAGCGGCGGCTCAAAGCGTCCAGCATCTCGGCGCGGGAGAAAACCTTGCCGGGCGACCACTGCGTCGCTCCGCCCACGTCCATGTACTCGATGAAGCGCACTTCCGCGCCCATCTGTTTGCCGAATTCGATTAGCTCGGCCAACTCGTCATCGTTGGCCCCACGCATCACGACAGTATCGAGTTTCACTCCGTTGAAGCCCGCTTGGCCGGCCGCCCGGATGCCCTCGAGCACCTGTGCGTGGGCGTCGCGGCGCGTCAGCGCCTCGAACTGCTCGGGGCGGAGCGTGTCCAAACTAACCGTAATGCGGTGCAGGCCGGCCTCGCGCAGCGCCTGAGCCTGCTGGGCCAACAGGACGCCGTTGGTCGTCAGCGCCAGGTCCTTGATCTGGGCATTCTCGGCCAGCAAGCGCACCAGAACGGGGAGGTCATTGCGCAGCAGTGGCTCGCCCCCGGTCAGCCGCACTTTGTCCACGCCCAGCTCGGTGAAGACCGCGGCCAGGTCGCGAAGCTCCTCGAAAGTAAGTAACTCTTCCCGCGGCAGCCAGAGGTATTCGTCCTCGGGCATGCAGTACTGGCAGCGCAGGTTGCAGCGGTCGGTGACCGAGACGCGCAGGTTCCGCAGCGGCCGGCTGAAGAGATCAGTTAGGGGAAGGCGCCTCACTCGCATGCCTCTCTGTGAGACGGCCTAATCCTATCTTGCAGCCTATGCACGCGTCAAATCACAGCCGCGACCACCGGCTCGTCTATCTGGACGCGTACCCGGTTTTCACACATACTATGAAGCCGTGCCTGACGCAAGAAGTGGGGGTTAGCGGGAGGAGAAGATGAAGGAAAGACTCAAAATGGTCGCGCTCGCCTGGGCTGCGCTCCTGTGGGTCACCACCGCAAGCGCGCAGGTGAAGAAGCAGGATGCGGACCTCGCCGCACCCGACGGCGTAAAGCTTAAGGTCACCTACTACTCGGCTGGGAAGCCTGGGCCGGGCGTGCTGCTGTTGCACCAGTGCAATCGCGAGCGCAAGACTTGGGATCCGCTCGCCACCCAACTGGCGCAGGCCGGCATTCACGTGCTCACGCTTGACTATCGTGGATACGGCGAAAGCAGCGGCGAGCGTTTTCTCTCCCTCACGCCCGAGCAGCAGGCTGCCGCCCGGCAGAAGTGGCCGGGCGATATCGACACCGCCTTTAAGTATCTGCTGGACCAGACCGGCGTGGATAAAGCGTGCATCGGCGCAGGCGGGGCAAGCTGTGGCGTCAATAATTCCGTCCAGTTGGCGCGGCGGCATCCCGAAGTCAAGACCCTGGTGCTTCTCTCCGGCGGCACCGACGACGATGGCCGCGCATTTCTGCAAGGCACCGCCGGGTTGCCGCTCTTCGCCTCTGCCAGCGAAGATGATGGCGATACGCTGCCCTACATGCGCTGGCTGATGGCGTTTTCGCGCAATCCGCAGAACAGGCTCGTGCCGTTCAAAGCGGCGGGCCACGGCACAAACATGTTCGCCGTGGAAAAGGGACTTGAGCCGATGATTCTGGAATGGTTCGACAAAACCCTGCGGCAAGCGCCCGCGGCCGAAAGCGCCCAGAGAGTATCGAAATCGTCTCCGATGGCGGAATTCTGGGATGTGCTGGCGCAGCCGGGCGGCGCGGCGCGCGCCCGGCAGATGTTTGAGGAAGCGAAGAAGAAGGACCCGAATGTATTCCTCTTCCCGGAGGCGGCTGTAAACGTGCTGGGCTACCAGCGTTTGCAGAAGGGCGACACCAAAGAAGCCATCGAAGTCCTGAAACTCAATGAATTGGCCTATCCCCGTTCGGCCAATGTGTATGACAGCCTCGGAGACGCCTACTCGGCCGATGCCCAGCCCGAGCTTGCTCTCCAGTATTCTGAAAAAGCCCTCAAGGTACTCGAGGAGAATCCTCCGGCGAACGCGGACTTGAGTCGGCTGATCCGGGAGAGCGCGGAGGCCAAGCTCCGTAAACTTCGGCACCCATAGCGCAGGGGCGGGCTTCCTACCGACCCTGGCCCAAGATCGTGTCCAGACGATCGAACGATTCACCCCACCCATTCCGTGCGCAGCGCCAATGCCGTGCACGCTATTTGACGGCGCCGACGGTGAACCCCGCGATGAACCGGTCCAGGAACAGGTTGTACACCAGCGCGATGGGGACGCTTGTGATCAGGCAGGCAGCCATCAGCGAGCCCCAGTAGTAGACGTCGCCGCGGACCAGGAACGTCGGCACGCCCACGCCCACCATCTGGTGCGCTTCCGGTGCGATAAACGTCAGCGCGTACACAAACTCCTGGGTGACCAGCGTGAACGTGAAAATCACAACCGTCAGGATGCCGGAAACCGAAATCGGAATCACCAGCTTCACGAACGCGCCGAAACGCGTCAGGCCGTCCACCATGGCCGCATCTTCGAGCTCTTTGGGGATGGACTTGAAAAAACCCATCAGCAGCCAGGTGGAAAACGGGATGGTGAAACTGGGATACACCACCACTACCGACCAGATGGTGTCCTGCAAGCCAAGGATCGATATCACTCGCGAAAGCGGGATGAACAGCAGCGTGGGCGGCACCAGATAGGTAAGAAAAATTCCGATGCCCAGCCGCTGGCCCCACTGGCCGGTCAGCCGGGCGAGCGCGTATGCTGCGGGCAGGGCCAGCAACAGCGTGATGAACACGACCAGGGCTCCTGCCACGGCGGTGTTGCCCACCCACCGCAAATAGCTAGTTTCACCGAACAGCAAACGCAGGTGTTCAAGCGTGGGCCTGGCATTAAAGAGGAATGGGTTGTTGCGGAGGTTGTACAGGTCGGGGCTCTGCTTGAACGTGGTAATGAGCATCCAGTAGAACGGAAATGCCAGCACAACCGAAAAGCCCACGATCACGCACCAATGCCCGAGCACCGCAGGCCATCTCCGATTCCCCCCGCGAGCCATCAGGTGACCTCCACGCGATGCGCCACGCGCAGCATCAGGTAAGCCACAACCACTAGGATAGGCAGGAGGAAGAGCGAAATGGCCGCGCCCTCTGCGAGGTCGCCACCAAGGATCCCGGTGAAAAACGCCAGCGAAGGCACCACCTGCGTGGTGTCGTAGGGCCCGCCGCGGGTCAGGATGTACACGACGGTCATGTCGGTAAACGTAAAGATGATCCCAAACAATAGGGCGACATTGAGGATGGGACGCATCATGGGGATGATGATCTGAACCAGGATGCGCCAGAATCCAGCGCCATCCACTGCGGCGGCCTCAGGGATATCCCGGGGAATGGCGGTGAGGCCAGCCAGCAAGATGACGGTGGAGAATGGAAGCACGTGCCAGGTGTGCACCAGGATGACGGAAAGCATGGCCAGCTTCGGCTCACCCAGCCACTGCGGCGCATCAAACGGCCGGTACAGATGCATGGCCACCAGCACCCAATTGATGACGCTGTAGAGCGAGTCGAGAATCCACTTCCAACCGATGGCGCCCAGCGATACAGGCGCGACCCAGGGAAGCATGACCAGGAACCGCACAAACCCGCGGCCCCGGAATTTATCGCGCAGGGCCATGGCGAGTGTGAACGCTCCCACGATGACCAGCGCCTGCGAGCCGATCGTGAAGATCACCGAGTTGAGCAGCGACCGCCGGAACGCCGGGCTCTGCAACACGCTGCGAAAATTCTCAAGTCCGACAAAGTGATACCCGACCGAACCCACTTTGACATCGCCGAATGCGTAGACGATGGCTAGAAAGAAAGGCACGCCGATAATAGCGGCCACGTAGAGGATGGCCGGCAGAAACATCACTGCCCCGAGCTTTCGGCTGCTTATGGCCACGTCAAAGGCCTCGGGGTCGTCCGCTTTTCTGTCTGCTGATCGAAGAATTTCAGCTCTTCTTCAGGCACGGCGAATTCGTGTACCGAACCGACCCCAAAAGACGTGGGAACCGCCGAGGGCAACCGGGCCATGATCTCCTTCGATCCGAAGCGGCCGCCCTCGAGCGTGCCGTAGAGGATCCGCTCTGCGCCCAGGTATTCGGTGTAATTGATGCGGAACCGGAACGCAACGCGCGAGCCGTCGGGCGCCATTTCGACAGGAAGAAAATGCTCGGGACGGAACCCCACAATGACGTCCGGGAGTTCGAGAAGATTCATCGGCGGCGAGCCGAGAAAGGTGGCCACAAAAGTGTCGGCGGGGTCGTCATACACTTCCTCGGGCGTGCCGACCTGGCGCACGAAGCCCTGGTGCAGGACCACGATGCGGTCGCCCATGGCCATCGCTTCTACCTGGTCGTGCGTGACGTAGATCGTGGTGGTCCCGATGCGTTTGTGGAATTGCTCCAGCTCTTCGCGGGCCGAGGCGCGCAGCTTAGCGTCGAGGTTGGAGAGCGGCTCGTCCAGCAGAAAGACGGTGGGCTCGCGCACAATGGCTCGGGCCAGGGCCACCCGCTGGCGCTCGCCGCCGGAAAGCTCGCGGGGCTTGCGCTCCAGCAGCGCGCTGATCCCCAGCAGCGAGGCTGCCCACTGGACCTTTGCGCGGTGCAGCTCCTTATTGACTTTCTGGGCCTTCAGCGGGAAGGCGATATTGTTATAGACGGAGAGGTGCGGGTAGAGCGCATAGCTCTGGAAAACCATGGCGATGCGCCGTTCCCGCGGCGTGAGGTGGTTGACGTGAACGCCACCGATGAAGATGTCGCCGGCCGTGGGCTGTTCCAGGCCGGCGATCATCCGCAGCAGCGTGGTCTTGCCGGAACCCGAGGGGCCCAGAAATACCAGGAACTCGCCTTCGCGGGTCGCCAGATCGACGTTGTTGACTGCCCCCAGTTGCCCTTGCTTAAAGACTTTTGTCAGACCCCTGGTCTCAACAACGGCCATCGCGACCCCGGTTAGCCGCTCTTCCGCCGCTCGAAGATGCGCTTGATTTCGGTCTCAGCAGCCTTAGCGGCATCCTCGGCGCTCATCTGGTCTTTGGCAACCTTGGCGAACATCGTGGGGACCACCCAAGTGGTGAATACCTCGTCGATCCCCGCGGTGGCGTAGCCCGGATAGCCGATGTTGGTGGCCCAGTCGAGCACGTCGGCCAGCACATTGTACTTGCCCGGCGGATTGGCCTTGGAATCACTGGCAAGCTGCTGCTTCAAATCCGGAACCGTGCTGGGGAAGCAGGGGAAATTATAGAATTCGCTTGCCTTGAAGGCCGTACCGAAATTGTCGATGTAGTCCACCAGGAACTTCTTGGCACCTGTTATGTTTTCGGCGAAGTTCCAGATCACGTAGCAATCCATCACGTGCTCAGATGTAATCCGCCGCACCGGCCCTTTCGGCGTCCGGCAGAGCATGATCAGCGGGTTGTACTGCGGGTTGTCCTTCTCCGCCTGGCGGGTGATGGAGATAGCGTTGGCCACGTAGGAGACCTTCCCGGCGAGCATGGCCCGGTTGTTGGACGACGGGTCCCAGGTGAAAACTTCGTCGGTTTCGGACTCCTTGAACAGGGCACGCATGTACTTCAGCGCCTCGATGGTCTGCTTGGAGTTGATGGTGCAGTTTCCTGCCTCGTCCTGCTCGGCGCCGCCAAACGACCAGAGGATGGCGCGCATGGCCATGCTCGTGTCCAGCTCCTGCGCCAGCCCGAGGCCGCAAGGGTTGCCGAACTTATCGCGGATCTTCTTGGCGCCGGCGCGCAGGTCGTCGTAGGTGTCGGGGCCGTTGGGATAGCCCACCTCGCTCCAGAGGTCCTTGCGCCAGTTGCCGGGGTCCGGGACGTAGGAGTCCGAAAACGCGAAGTACTTTTTCGTCTTCGGATTGAACGTGGACTTATGCCCCAGCGAGATGACCTTGCCGTGCTTGCGCTCGACTTCCTGGTAGACCTCCGAGTGGTCGATCACCTGCTTTTCGTACGCCGCCGGCGGCGAAAGGAACATCACCAGGTCGTGGCCTTTCTTCGCGGAAACCTCTGCGGCGGCCCGCGCCGGGATTTCGTTGAGCGAAATGTGGTCTACGACGACATTCGTGTTGTTTTTCTGGCCCCATTCTTTGGTGTACACCCCGTCGAACCACTTGTCGTAACCCGGCACGAAGTGGCTCCATTGAAGGATTTTCAGCGTTTTCTGCTGCGCTTGCGCCTTCTCCGGAAAGAGAAAGAACGGACCGAATCCGGCTGCGGCCGTGCCGGCTCCGGTGACTTTAATGAAGTCCCGCCGTGAGAGTCCTTCTCCTTTTTTCCTTGCCATGTCTGTATTCCTCCTTCGTTAAATCCTGTTCCTACCGAGCCGGGCTCCCGTCGGACCCGGCGAGTCTTCAGACCAACTTCGATTTGGCCGAATCGCTCCTAGTGCCCGCTAAACAGGGAAAAATAGGCATCCTCACCGATCCACTCGGCGATGTGCGCGCGCGTCTCGCCGAGAAAGTGCCAGGAGGCGTCGAACTCGTGAACCACGACACGCTGGTCTTGGCCGTCGTAATAGCGGACCGCGTAGTGTCCCTCAGACAGAGCCAGCACATCGATGGCGCGGCTATCTTCGAAGTTGAGTCCCATCCGGAGCAACAATTCGGGCAGACTATATTCCACCTCAACGATTGTCAAGCTTTGCCGGCCACAGCCCAAAGGGCCGTATCGGCTCTCCATCAATGCCCGACCTCTCAGCTCAGCCACGTACCCCTCACGCTTCCGGCGCTTCGCTGCGCGACGACTCAAACACAATGTGCGCGCCGGATGAAAGGGTCATCCTCAGCACAACTAAAGACTCGCGGGGCACCGGACCCGGACACGCCGGAGCCATGCGAGAAACGCTTCTTCGCCGATCCACTCGGCGATGTGAGCACGCGTCTCGCCGAGAAAGCGCCAGTCGGCGTCGAATTCGTGCGCGACGGCGCGCTGGTCTTCCGCGTCGAAATAGCGAACAACGTAGCGGTCCTCAGCCAGCACCAGGGCGTCAATGGCACAGCTATCTCCGAAGTCAAGCCCCAGCCGAACCAGCAGTTCGGAGAGCGAATATACCACGCCGCGGATGGTCAGGCTCTGACTGCCGCTGCCCATCGAGCCATACCGGCTTTCATGCATCGCCCGCCCCGTTGTCGCGGTCATGGCCGCTCACGCTTCCGGCGCCCCGGCGCGCGGCCGTTTGAACACCAGGTGCACGCCGATGGTTCCGTATGCCACGCCGTCGCGATTCGGCGCGATCAGCGGCGTCGTACTCGCCAGTTCCCAGCCCTCAGTGCCGGCGTCGTTGATCCAGGTCTCCAAACCGCTCACCATTCCTTCCGGCGTCTCCGTGAACAGAACCATGCGATCGAAGTATTCCCATTGCATCGTCTCTCTCCCGACCGTCCTCCGACGCAAGCGGAGTAGAAAGCGCGCCCGCTCCTGCGGCGCACTCACCCGCCATGGTCGGCCAGCCAACTGGATACGGTCTCGAACACCTCAGCGTTGAATTTGAGTTCGCCGTGATTGAACCAGCGCGGCAGATAGCGAATCAGGCCGTGGTCGTGTTGCACGTCCGGCCGAATGTCTTCGGTGACGTAGCGCAGCTCCGCCCCGGGCAGACTTGCCTTCAACCCAGCCGCGCCTTCGAGGATCGCCGGAATGTCCCGCTCGGCGTACAGCAGCAGACACGGGCGGTCATGGCCGCCGACCGGGCCCAACGCATCCAGTAATTCGATGACGTAGCCGGAGTACGGCTCGCGCACGCTCGGGCTGGGAAAGTTCTCGAACATCCATTTGCCCTGCGGCGAGACCTGTGAAACCACCGCCGGAGAGATCGCCACCATGCTATCGGCGGACGACATCAGCGCCAACCGTCCGCCTAAACTGAGTCCAGCGGCCGCGGCGCGCCCGAACCGGCGGACATGGCGCAGGCCCACTTCCACCTCGTCGCGCATCGCCGGGCCGATGGGGGCCGTATTTTCGCCGTGCCCGCACAGATCGATCGCCAGAGCCGCAATTCCCTTTTCGGCGATCACCGCCGAAAGCGCCAGCACGTGCTCTTTCGTGCCGCCGTAGCCGTGGAGGATGAGCGCGCCGCCCCGTGGCGAATCCGGCGAAAACAGGAAGGCGGGGATGGCGTGACCGTCCGGGGCAGTCAAGTCAGTCACACGTTGAAAGATCATCAATCCTCGCCAAGAGAGATTTGGCTTGCCTCCTCGCACCACCACCGGCGGCGATGCCGAACGTTGCGAGGGGCAATTCCGGTGCCCGACCCGAGGCTCAGCAAAGCCATGCGGCAACTTTTAAAGATCATGGCGCGACCTCTTTAAGCCAACCGAAGATGTGCTCCCCCAGTCGAGCCTCTTGTTTCGTGAAGTAATGATCGGCGTCGTCGAAGTAGATCAGGTCCACCCGCGCGCCCGTAGTTGCCGCTCGCCGCAGCCGTTCAGCGATGCCCGGCTCGACCAATCTATCAGCTTTCCCCTGCAGGATCAGGACCGGGCTGGTCACCTTCCGAATGTTTTGGTACGGGTCCGATCGGGAATCGGGGCCGCGCAGGCTGAGCAGATAGCGCGCCGTGTACAAACCTTTGCCCAGCGGCCCCAGATTGATGAGCATCAACTGCTGCTCGTGGCCGGCCGCCTGCAGCGCCAGCGCCTCGTCCAGAGTGGCCTGGGCCTCCTTCCGTCCGAACTGCCGCACGTTCCACTCGAAGAGATTTCCCGGGCCGGAAACGAGCACCACCGCGACGATTCCCGAATCGCGCGTTGCGGCATGGTAGTATAGCACCCGGTTCGTACCCATGCTTTGACCGAGGAGCACCGCCTTGGGATAGCCTAGGCTGCGAAGATGCGCCAGGCCCGCGGCAATGTCCGTCTGGTTGTCACGGAAATCGGAGATCTTTGGCCCGGAGTCGTGATCGCGCATATTTAGAGCGAGGCTAGCGTACCCCTGCGCGGCGGCCGCCCGCGCCAACGCCGGAAAGTATGCCTCGTAGTAGTTGGCGCCGAAGCCGTGTACGAGCAGAAAGGCGGCGGACCGCGGGTTCGCCGCGGGCCGGTAGAGGATGCCGTCGAGCAGGACGCCGTCGCCCGTGTGCAGCCTGACCTGCTCGACCGAACACGCAGCCTCCGGAGCAGGGGCCGGCAATGGCGGCGCACGCAGCGCCGCCCACATCGCTACGCCGCACAACAACAGACTCGCAGCGGAGATCGCGACGCGCTTGATAGATCGTCTCATCAACGGTTAAGCCCTTATCAAACCGGCCAGATCCGCCAGCGTGTTGGCTCTTGCATCCGGCAGGAACCCGAGCTCATCTTCGGGCGCACCCGAGCGGTTCACCCAGCACGTCCATAAGCCGGCGGCCTTCGCGCCGATCACATCCCAGGAGTTGGAAGAAACGAAGCCAATCGCGGATGCGGCCACGCCCATTTTCTGGGACGCCAATTCATAGACCCTCGGGTTGGGTTTATAGATTTTCACTGCGTCCACGCTGAGGACGTGGGAAAAAATCCCTTGAAGACCGGCGCTCTCCACTGCCGCCTGCAACATCCGCGGGGAGCCGTTGGAAAGAATCGCCAGCGGGTAGTTGGAAAGGGCCTTCAGCGATGGCAGGACTTCGGGATAGGGATCCAGGTGGAGATAGGCCTCCATCAATTCGGCGCGAGTGGCCGGCGGGGAGGGCAGGTTGAGAGTCTTGCACGCAAAAACGAGCGCAGCCTCGGTGACCTGCCAGAAGTCTTCGTAACGCCCCATCAGACTGCGGAGCCATGTATATTCCAGTTGTTTGGCGCGCCACGCTTTACTTAATGCGGGACCCTGTTCCGGAAAGTACCGATTGCAAGTGGCGATGACGGAGTGAACGTCGAAGAGCGTTCCGTAAGCGTCGAATACGAGGGCTTTGATTCCTTTTTCCATGCAGCTAGTCCCCAGTCTTTTTGGTCTCTCCTCAGTCGGACTTGCCCACTTGCTCCAATTTGGCCTCTAGCGTTGCCAAACGGCTCTTCAAATCTTTCTGCTGCTGCCAGCGTGCTGTCACATCCTGCAGGATGGCCGTCGCACCCAGCAATTCGCCCGAGGGAGCGTGCAGGAGGGCAATACTGAATTCGAGGGAGATCCGCCTGCCATCTTTCGTCAGGGCGGGCACCGCGAGCAACTCCCGGCCGTACCGCGTCACACCGGTACTCATCACCCTGGTGTAGCCTTCCCAGTGCCGGCTCCGCTGGCGCTCTGGCACAATCAGATCCAGGGTTTGTCCCAGGGCCTCTTCAGCCCGGTAGCCGAACATGGCTTCGGCCCCAGAATTCCAAAGGCGAATAATGCCGTCGCGATCCGAAAAAATGATCGCTACCTGCGTTTCTTCCACGATATGCTGGCAAAGCCATTGGTGAGAGATGGTTGAATCCATGGGACCCTCCGCGAGACCCTTCTGCCTGCTTTGTACCGCCCATCCGTGCAGGAAGATAGAGAAGAATACTCCCTGCTGAGCCCTCTACACCTTTGAATTCTTCTCAACTGGGCGATTCGCGTAGTCTTTTGCGGTGAGGTAATGGCCGGCGCAACTCTGCGTGATGATTATCGGACTCCTCTGAGAGACGGAACCGGGCTGCGCTGCGTCTTTGCTCTCTCAGGCCGAGCCGGCGGGGCGGGCCGACTGCGCCGCTTGCGATTCTGACTGCCTCAGTACGCGCCGCAAGAGCTTGCCTGTAGGCGTGCGCGGCAATTCCTTCACGAAGGCCACCTCGCGGGGCATCTTGTAGGTGGCTATTTTGTCGCGGCAGTACTCGATCAACTCCTCGGGAGTGGCCGCAGCGCCGGGTTTGAGCACAACGAAAGCCTTTGCGATCTGGCCGCGCAGCTCGTCGGGCACACCGATCACGCCCACATCCGCCACCGCCGGGTGAGTGGCGATGGTCATCTCGATCTCCTCGGGCCCGATGCGGTAGGCCGAACTCTTGATGATGTCATCCTCGCGGGAGACGAACCAGAAGTAACGGTCTTCGTCGGTGTAAACGAAGTCCCCGACGCGGTTCCAGCCGTCCGGGGTGATCGCATGGCGCTGCTTGTCGGGGTCGCGCCAGTAGAGCGTGCCGGTCGGCCCGCGAGCCACGAAGTGCCCAATCTGGCCTGGCGGCGCATCGCGGCCTTCTTCGTCCACCACCCTGACCTCAAAGCCGGGCACGACCTGTCCGAACGCACCCGGGCGGGCGCGCATGTTGACCACGTTGGAGACAAAGACGTACATCATCTCGGTTGTGCCCAAGCCCTCGAAGATCTCCATGCCAAACCTTTCTTTCCAGGCATGGTAAGTCGCGGCAGTCAGGCTCTCGCCCCCACCGGTGCAGACGCGCAGGCTGCTAAGATCGTATTTCTTATCGGCGTTGGGCAACTGCAGCATCTTGCGGTAAGCGGTGGGCGCGAGCGAGAGCACGGAAATGCGATGTTTTTGGATGGTCTCGAACATCTTGTCGGGCTCGAACTTGGCGATAAGCGAGGCGGTGGCGCCGAAGCGCATAGGGATGGTGGCGAACGTCGAATAGCCCGCGCCGAACGCCAGCGGAGCCGAGCCACCAATGACGTCGTTTTCGGTGACCCGCCAGCCATACTTGCCAAAGGTGTCGGGCACAATCAATGTCTCTTCGAGCAGGTGAGCTGTGCCCTTGGGCCGACCCGTCGTGCCGGAGGTGTACAGCAAAATGGCCAAGTCGTTGCGCGACCGGCGCACCGGCGCGAGCGTCGCCCCGCTGGCTTGCAGCATTTCGCTGTAGAGCGAGTAGCCCTTGCGCTTGAGTTCGGGCAGCTCGCCGCCGACGACAATGATGTGCCGGAGAGTCTTGAAATTCTCACGTGCCGCCTCGACTTCCGACAGAAGCGCTGCATGGACGACGATCGCAACCGCCTCGGCGTCGTTGGCCACGTGAGCAATCTCGGTGCGGGAGAAAAGCGGGGATATCGGGGCGATCACTGCGCCCAATTTCAGGACAGCAAAGTTTGCGACGATCGCAGGCGGAATCGTTGGGGTCCGCAGAAGAACGCGATCGCCCTCGCGAATGCCCAGCTCGTGCAGCGCATTGCCGAACTTGTTGGCTTGGCCGAGGAGTTGGGCATAGGTGATGCGCTGGTCTTCAGACAGGATAGCGACGCGGTCGCCCCGACCGGCCACGACGTGCTTCTCGAGCAATTCCTCGGCGGGATTAAAACGGTCGGAATAAGCAGCGAACTCCGGAAGGGTGTAGATGCGATTAGGCCATAGCTCGCGAGGAGGCAGGTAGTCGGCCATGTTGGTCTGGTCAGCGCCCGGCGGCGCTGGGTACGCCCTGGCCGGCCTCGGCCAGAAGATCCTCCAGTGCCTGCTCCACTCGAACCGTACCGCGCTTCGCGTCGCTGCGCGGGAATGCCATCGTTGGGTAACGGTCACCCTCGAAGATGAGCAGTGCCGGGACGTTGGTGCCAAAGTCCTCCACGAGCGCCCCTTTTGCGCCAAACACCGGGCGCACGGCGGCGTCCGGGCCGCTGACGGCTTTGTGGTAGATGGGGAAGCGGTCTTTCACGCCGGAGACGTCGACGGCCTTGACGTCCACGCCCTTGGCCTGCAAGTTCTTGATGAGTTCGAGCGCGCGCGCGTTGTCGCAGGGGAACAGCTCGCCGGACTTCTGGGCGCTGCTGTAGTAAAACTCCACGCGCTTCGGACCTTTCGCGGCGGCAGCCGCGGCCGCAGCCTTGGCGGCGGCCGGATCCGGCGGGACATAGGCCTTGCCGCTGTCCTCGAAGACATCGCACTCCGTCCAACCCTCGAGTGTAATGGACAGCGTGAAAGGCCACTCGCGCTTTAGACACTGCCCGAGGTAGGCCTTCTGCAGATTGGGGTCAAGCGCCGGACGTAGATGCTTGCAGCGGACGCACAGGCTATTAGGATTGTAATGGGCCATAAGGGCCTCCAGTCTGCGAGTTGCAATTTCTACCGCGCTTCCTTGATGAACCGCGGCCGACTCCCGATCAGATCCTCTTTCTTAAGCGGATGTCCGCTGACGATATTGCCGCGCACATTGCGCTCGATGGGAATGGGACGGCAGACCGCATCCTTGCGGGCGCGCGGCGCCGCGCGCGTTACCCCCGGGCCGGAAATGGCGCTGTAGTCAGGCTTCTCGGCAAAACCGGGCAACAGGTCGGCCTTGCCGTCGGCCGCATCCGGCCCGGCCACGCAGGTTCCAGCCGAGGTCTCCAGCCGCCAGATCTTACCGCACCCGGCACACCGGGTAGTCCCTTTGAAGTTCCAGAAAGGATACGGATCGAGAAAATTCTTCGTCTTACAACTGGGACATGTCAGCAACATGGTTCATCTCCTCGTCATCCCCTCAGATGCACTCCTGTTCTTCAAGCTTCCGCATCTCTTCCGCGGTCAGGCCGGCCAGCTTGCCCAGGATGTACTCGTTGTCCGCGCCCACCGGTTTGAGCGCCCACTTCAGACGCGGCGGGGTGGCGGACATCTTGTATGCCGGGCCCTGGTGCAGCAGGTCGCCGTAGGTGGGGTCGTCCAGCCAGCGGACGGCGCCGCGCTCCTGCCAGTGTGGGTGGTTGGCGACTTCCTTGGCGTTCCACACTGGCTGGTTGTTGATGTTGGCCTTGTCCAGGATGGCAGCCACCTGCTCCTTGGTCTTGTCGGCAGCCCACTTCTCCAATACCGGATAGATCTCCACCTGACTCTGGGGCTTGACCCGGACTTCGTGCTTGGCATACTTTTCCGCCAGCTTGGTATCTCCGATAGTCTGGCACAAGCGGGCAAAGTCCTTATCGTCATAAGCGCTGATCAGGATGTAGCCCTCTTCCGACTCCTGAGGGTTCTCCGATTGCGGATAGGAGGATTTGCCGCACTTGATGATCCCATGCACGCAGAACTGGGTGTCCCAGTTGCCCCAGCGCTCGCGGGTGATGCCGTGCCGGCCATACAGCGGCAGGGCATACTCGAGTTGGCGAGTGACGCCGTGCACCTGCGAGTATTCGGTGAACGTGCCCTCGCCGGAGATTTTATCGCGCCAGTACAGCGCCGCCAGAATCTGCACCGCGCCCATCATGCCGCCCCAGTAATCGGCCAGCCAGATGGTGTGCTTCGACGGTGCGCCGCCCATGAATTCCGGCTTGCCCGTCATGCCGAAGTTGCCGCCCTGCGCCTGCCCAAGGATGTCGTAGGAGGCGCGCACCCGACCCGGCCCCCAGCCGCCGAAACCGCCCAGCCAGCAATAGACCAGCCGGGGATTGATCTCTTTGAGTTGGCGATAACCGAGTCCCCAGCGCTCAAACGTGCCGGGGCGATAGTTCTCTACCATCACGTCGGCTTTGGCGGCGAGCCTCTTGACGATGGACTGGCCTTCGGGCCGGTGGAAGTCCACCGAGATGAAGTACTCGTTGGGGTTGGCGCCCAGGAATCCCAGGCCGGTGCCACGTTCCGGAACCCATTTCGAGAGCGGGTAGAGGAACGGCTCATTAAACGGGGTGGTATGGCGCATCGCTTCGCCCCGGCGGGGCGCCTCAATCTTGATGACCTCGGCGCCGAGTTCGGCCATGTAAGAGGCGCAGGACGGCCCCAGGATGTACTGCGTGCAGGAGAGCACGCGGTAGCCCTTAAGCGCCTCGGGTTTGCCGAACGCCTTCTTGAAGTCAAAGGTATTGCGGCAGAATTCTTCAAAAGACGGCTGCCCCGCCTGCTTGGTTGCCGCGGTTTGCTTCGCCATCGTAGTCCTCCTGCCTTAAATGACTTTCGCTTGCTTCAGGCGCGTAAAGTCTTCGCGAGTGAAGCCGAGCAGCCGGCGATAGACATCTTCGTTGTCGTGGCCGGTCGGCCGGCCGAGCCACTTGAGCCGGCCCGGTGTCTTGTGCTGCAAGAACGGAGTGGTGCCATACAGGATCTTGCCGTAGTGGGGTGATTCGGTCTCGGCCACGTGTCCGCGATACTTGAAGTGCGGGTACTCGGCCACCTCGTTGACATACAGTACGCCACCGGAGGCCACCTGCTGCTTGGAAAGTTTGAGCTCGGCCTCGCTGCGGGAATTGTCCTTCAGCCACTCGCCCAGCATCGTGTACGTCTTCACTTGCATGTCATGCGCCAGCCGGTCTGCAACCTCGCGAAGGTGCGGATCGCCCAGGATGTCCTCCTCAACCGCTGGCTGCTCGTCGCCGACCGTGCGCCAGATGCGGTACCAAAGCCGGTCGTGGCCGCCGCCGACCATCATGTAGCCGTCCTTGCAGGGATTGACGGCGTAGATGTTGATGGCCAAGTCCCAGTTGCCGTAACGCGGGCGGATGCTGCCGTCCATCGAGTGCCACGCCCAGCTATAGTCCAGGATGCGGATGATGGCCTCCGCGGACGTCGCTTCGATGAACTGCCCCTCGCCGGAAACGTTTTCGCGGTACATCACTGCGGCGAGAATTCCCATGGCCGCCGCAGTCCCGCCCACGTGGTCGGCCATCCACAGTGCGGAGCGCGTGGGCTGCCCGCCGAACTCCTTGGGATCGCCGGTGCCATGGACAAAACCGCAGGAGGCTTGGGCCGTCGGCTCGAGCATCCCCGGCTTGTCTTTCAGCGGGCCCCACTGGCCCCGCTGACCGACCCAGCAGTAGATCAGCCGCGGATTACGCTCGCGGAGCTGGCGGTAGCCGATGCCCCAACTGTCCCATTGGCCGGGCGGGGCGTTCTCAATGATCACGTCGGCGTGGACCGCCAGATCCTTCAGGATGTTGCGGCCTTCTTCGGTCTCCAGGTTGAGTGTGATGGAGAGCTTGTTCCGCATTTCGTGGAGAAATTGCCCGCCGACTTCCTCGCCGGTCTCTTTGTCCTTGAACATGTACTCGCGCCGGCCGAACGGAGTGTTTTGGCGCTGCGGGTCGCCGCCGGGCGGCTCGATCTGAATCACCTCCGCGCCCAGTTCGGACAACATCGAAGAGCACCAGTGCCCGATCATCATGCGTGTCGAGCAATCGAGCACGCGCAGGCGAGACAGCGCCTCAGGCTTTTCGAAATTGTGCTCCTGGCGCACGATCGATTCCAGGAACAGCGGGTATTCCTTGGCCTGGTCGCTCAGCCCGGCGTACACCTGATCCGGAGTAAGTTTGGGAATGGCTGGCCAGGATGCGGCTTTGGGGGTAGCCATCTCTATGCCTCCTGTTGACGTCGGACTTTACCCATTCTGTTCCTCGCGGCGGGTCCAACCAGGGGACCTACTTGGTCGGATACCCTCCGCGTATATGCCCGCACTCGAATTTTGTCAAGAGCATTCTCAAAGGGGCCGGATTCGTCCGTGCGCCTACTAAATTCTCATTAGAACTCTGTGGAAATTCGGAGCGAAGCGTGCGGGCCTTCCTACGCAAGCCCCTCGAAAGCCCGCAGGGTGATTACCCGGTTCGTCGCCAAGGAGGGCCCTAAAGGGCCATCTGGATTCCCACGGCATGCAGACGCCGGCTCAGCGTGCTCTTGGCGTAGTCGATCTGCTCCTCCCGCAACGCCTCGGGAGTATAGCCGGGCCAGGCAGTCTCCAGATGCGCGCCGCCGTAGTAGCTCATGTCGCCGTTTGGCGGTGTCATGGTTTTTTCGATCAGTGGCAGGGACTCCTGGATCGTGGATTGAATCACGGGGGCAAAGCGGCGCGGGTCCTGCCGGACCATGTCCTGCAGGTATTTCACGCCGAACAGCACATGGCGCGATTCGTCGCGGGTTGCCGCGGTGAAGCCGCGATAGTAGCCCCAGGTGCGTCCCCACCGGCGGGCGCCCTCGAGCTGGTAACGCATGCCGGTCAGGAACAGCGCACCCTCGACCACCAGGTGATAGACGGTCACGAATTTTACCGTGGCCTCCAGATCCCTGGGGTGCGAGGCCATCCACTGCGCCTGCTCGGGCAGCCACTGGTAGAAGAAGTAGCTGTACGCTTCGTTTTCCTCCGGCTTGATCCCGACCTCGTCGATCAGCTCATCCAGGGTTTTTGCGGAAGTGCCCACGACCTCGCGCCAATAGCGGTCGAAGAAAACAGTGTGACGCACCTCATCGGCAAGCTGGGTGGCGACAAAGGCCTCCATCTCTTTATTCGGCGCAGCCCAGACCAGCGGAGCCAGCAGGCCCGCCACGCGCTCCTCGCCGTCGAAGAACATGCGCATGCTCCAGATGCGACGCTTCTGCGTCTCGGGGGACAAGAATTCCCACTCGGCTCGGTCGCGAGAAAAGTCCAGCTCGTCGGGTGACCATGCCTGGCTGATGGCTTTGCGGTAGAGATCCATATAGGACGGTAACCTCTCCAACCCGCGGTCCACAATGCTCAGCACGTCGTCGATGTACAGACGATCCATCGCCCGGAGTTGAGCCGCGCCGATTTGCGCTTCGATCAATTCATCGCTGATTTGCCGAACTTCGATCATGGCGCACTACCTCCCGATTGATCTCTTACCGCGGCCGGACTCTACCACCGCGAAAAGCAGAAGTCAACCCAGCGAAGGAGGAACGAAATTGGCAATTCGCAGCGTGGAATCGCTTCAATCGCCCGTCCTTGACCCCACACGGGCGCTCGAAGTGAATGCAAACGCGTTCTGTGGAACCGGAGACGAATCGCCGGTGGGATGGAGTAGTCTGGCGACCGGCGCAATCATTGCGCCCCCGATTTCTGGTGTCCGGATGCCCGCCGCCTAACCAGGTTTAAGACAGAAGTGGCGCGACCCGAAACCTGTTGCGGTCTTCGGTTCGAGCCGCGCCAAATCGCCACGGGTCGGCCGCTGGGGAACGCCCGCCGGCCCGACCATTCAAAATACCCAAAGACTCCGGCGAATCAGAGCCTATGCCCCTCCCCCCGGAGGCTTGGGGCGCCTCGCTGCGAGCTCACAAAGCAGCGCGACCACCGCCAGGCCTGCCGCGGTGTAGAAGGCGTACTCGTAGTTGTGATACTTGTCAAAGAACTTGCCGCCGATCCTCGGTCCAATGATACCCGCCACGCCCCACGACGTGAACAGCAGGCCGTAGTTGATACCTGCGTTCTTGGTCCCCCAGAAATCAGAGGTTGTGGAAGCGTTTACCGAGAGCTGGGTGCCGTAACACCAGTACACCGCGAACACCATGATGTACAACAGCGTGACGTTGGCGCCCACGCGGTAGAGGATCGGCATCGCAATCGCCGAGAGGGCAATCATCAACCGTAAGACGTTAAGGCGCCCGAGGGCATCGGACATCCAGCCAGATAGAATCCGGCCCGAGGCGTTCCCTATCGCCCCAACGAAAAGTCCCATGGTGGCCAAAGCGGCACTCGGGACGCCCTGGCTTCTGGCAAAGGGCACGAGTTGGCTGATGACCATCAAGCCCGCCGAGGTGCCCAGCGCATAGGCGATCCACATGAAGTAGAACGTGGGCGTCGCCAGTACCTCGCCGGGAGTGAATTCATAGGTAGTGGCCGCAGCCTTGGCAGCCGGCGCCGGGGCCCATCCGGCGGGTTTGTAGCCAGCCGGGGGGTTCTTCAGCAGGAAAGCGCCTATCATTGTCATGACCAGGAAGATGACCCCCAGGATCTTGAAGGTGGCCTGCCACCCGTAGTTCGGGATGAGGTTCAGATTGGCAAGCGGGCCGAAAATGGCGGACCCGCCACCATATCCCGCCACAGCGAGACCGACCGCCAGGCCCCGCCTGTCGGGGAACCATTTGGCCATGACGGGAATCGGCGTGGCGTAGCCAAAGCCGTTTCCGATACCGCCCAGGACACCGAAACAGATATAGAGGTAGTTCAGGCTGGTGGTGTAGGCGGAGAGAAAGAACCCGACGCTGACCAGCAAGCCGCCGATCACCGAGATCCGGAAAGGCCCGAGCTTATCCTGAAGCCTGCCGGCCAGGATGAACGAAAGGGCGAACACGACCACTGCGATGGTAAACACGTTAGAGGTCTGTGCCCGCTTCCACCCGAATTGTTTCTCGAGCGGGGCTACGAACACGCTCCACGCATACAGCGACCCGAGTGCGAGGTTCATTGAGAGCCCGCCGACTACCCTCCACCACCGGCTGAGACCTTCAGCGGGCGGATCATTTGTAGCCATGGTCAACCCTCCTTAATGACTGGCAGGGTGGACGGAGTGCTAACCGGCTCCCCACACAGCCTTCCAAAAGTGTGCCCTGGCCCGAATTGTGCCCCCCCGGGGGAAAGACGCGCCAGCGGAGTGGCTTGATAGGCGACTCCGCTGGCCGTTCGCTAAGTAAACTTAAGCCCTGCTCAGAAAGAAAAGATCGTGCCAAATTCGGAACGAAGGTCACGCGCCGAGCGAGCCGGAATGCCTCGGAAAAGGTTCGTCGTCAGCAATGGATTGGCCACCCGGCCCCGATACAGCGACTCCTCGAAGACGAAGCTGACCCAACTGTTCAGCTTGTACACCAACGTGCCCGCAGCCAGGTCGCCCTTGTTGGTTTTGATCGCTGTGCGCTTGACGTCTCGCGTCTTGGCCATGTCAATCCCATAGTGCAAGTACAACTGCCACCCGGCGTTCCGCCCCTCGGGGTTCGCGCCAAAGATGCGCCCCAGCGGGAAGCCCACGTTGATGAAACCTCCCTGGGCACGCACCGGCCGCTGCGGAGCCACCACCGCACTCGAGATTGCACAAGCAGGGTCGGTGAACCCGAAAGCGACCGACGAGGAACCATCGACCGAGAGCCCGGCTGTCGTACCGCCTACGCACGCGCCCGCTGCGTTGCGCGTGAACAGTCCGGCGACGTCGTTGTAGGTGGAGGCAAAATTCCCGGCGAAGTAGAACCTCAGGTCATCGCCGTTCCAGTACTTGGCGATGAGTGTGGCGTACCGCGTCGGGAGTTGAATTTCACCGGTAAAGCCGTGGCGGCTGCTGCTTGCCCTCGCACCCGATGGGAATGCTGCATTGAAGGCGGCAGGCACACCTATACCCACTTGCGCACCCGTCTTCAGCACGATGGCATCGCGCCGTCCCTGCATGCCGCTGAAGATGATCTGCGCAGGGGCAACGCCCTTGGCCGGATCGAGCTGGAACTGCAAGGCGAGCCGGCCCTGGATTTCCGGCCTGCCGGAATCCGCGCCCTGCCGTTCGCCGAAGGCCAGTTCGTTGTCCACCCCCGGCACGCCTGAGATCACCCCCGTCGTGGTGTTCGCGGTCAGCAGGTTACCCGGCACGTTGCCAAAAGCCGGCAGAACCACGGCAACCTCGGGCTGGATCTTGAAGGTCCGCGACCCGCCGAAGTTGTGCGTAATCCCGGCGCGGAATTGCGGGGCGCGTTCATAGAGGGTGCCATACCCGACGCCCAGCCCGGTTGTCTCAAACAAAGCCGGCAAGGTGGACGAACCAAACGGAGTCCAGTCCTGCCCGAACAGAGCGTGAAGCGTGGTGTGGTCGGATGCCGCATAGTCGACCCGGGCGTACGCGAGGCGGATCTGGAACATGCTGGACCGGATGGTCGAGATGTTGCGATTGGCCACCCGGCTGAAGTTCCCTTCGAAGTCCGCCTCCACCCGAGCCGTGATCGCCAGGTTGGGAGAGGGATCGACCCATTCAAAGTTGCTGCCGATCCGGAAGAAGCGGGCCTTCACATGGAATTCAGGAGCCGCGTCCGGTCCGGTATCCACACGAAACATCGGCAACGGGAAATCATTGCCCTCCGGCGACGAGCTGTCCCGTATAGCGCTGGCCTTGAAGAATCCATACGGCTTGAGTCTGACCGGTCCGACTTTCAGGTCGGGGATCAGGCCCTCACGTTTGGGCGGATCCACGGGAAAGACCCGAATCGGTGCTATGCCCGGGATTACCGGCGTCGGCTTCGGCGCTTGCGGCGCCGGTGCAGCCGCGGCGGTCGCCGCCGTGCCCGGAGAACTTATCGGAACCCGTAGCACGGCTGGAATCACGCGTGCGCCTGCGGTACCATCCGCTGCCACCTCGATTGCCGAAGCTCCGACCGTTTGATCGTAATCTTCTTGCGTGATTAAGCCTTTGGACAGAAGGAGCTTTGCAAGCCGGCGTTCGGATTCGTTGGGTGTCGCGGCCTGGCTGACCAGGGCGGCTTCCTCCTCGGTCAGGATGCCCTTCGACTGCAGGAGTCGAACCAGTGGATTAGCCGCGGGTTGACGCTCATTCTGCTGCTGGGCAACAGCCGGCATCGCGAGTACGGTGGCCGTAACCACAGCGATCAACAAACACAGAACTCTATATAGCCATGCTTTCCTCATCGGCGGAACCTCCCAGACGTAATTGTTAGCCGTAGGCCCTTGTAGACTTTGTCGGACGATAGTCGCCACCCCTAGGAATGAGCGCTAAATACTCGTGCCGGGCCCAATTGTCAAGGGCGCATTTCTCCGGCAGGTCGGCGCCGGGCGGAGCTCCATCTACCCTTGCATCCCTTTCGGGAGGGGGGTTCTCCTCTCCGGGCATCGCCGACGGACTGCGTCCAGAACTTCTCTGCTTGACAAAAGCAGCACGCAGGCATATAGGACGCGCCCATAAGCGCAGGGCCATGAGGGTAATGGGTCGTCCCTATTCGGATTCAAAGTGCGTGCGGTAACCGAAAGCAGGTAAAGTCGCTCAGCGGACCGGGGCGCCGGGCGTTTGCGGCGGTGTGAAAGCCGAGGCGGCTTGCCGGAGACGTCCCCACATCTTCTGCGCGGCACTGACGAACGACGGGAGCAATCAGAGTCAGTCCTTTGAAAGCGGGCTCAAATCTTCGGAGTCAGGCTCTCCAAAGGAGTGAATCATGACTTGGACGCAGGTTTACGTCCTGTGGGGAAACTGGTGGCTGACAACGCTGCTGGCGGCGCTGCCGTTTATCGTGCTGTTCACCTTGCTGGCCGGCTTGCGAGTGAAGCCGCACTGGTGCGCGATTGCCGGCGCCGGGACAGCCGTCGTCGTGGCGGTGTTTTTCTTCAAGATGCCGGTTGCGCTGGCGGGAATGAGTTTTCTTTATGGCGTGGCCTTCGGCATTTTGAAAATCGCCTGGATCGTTCTGGCGGCTGTATATCTCTACGACATTTCGGTCCACACGGGCCAGTTCGAAATCATGAAGGAGTCCGTCGCCGGAATCACCGCTGACCGCCGCCTACAAGTGCTCTTGGTGGCCTTTTGCTTCGGCGCCTTCATCGAGGGCGCGGCCGGGTTTGGCGCGCCGGTGGCCATTGCCGCGGCTTTCATGATCGGCCTCGGCTTCAAGCCGTTTCACGCTGCAGCGCTGAACCTGATTGCCAACACGGCGCCGGTGGCCTGGGGTGCCATCGGCACTCCCATTCACACGCTGGCGGCAGTCACCGCGCTGCCCGAATCCGATCTCAATGCGATGACCGGCCGGATCCTGCCGTTCACCGCGGTCATCGTGTCGTTCTGGCTGGTGCGCGCCATGGTGGGCTGGAAAGACACCTTCGAAGTGCTGCCCGCGATCTTGGTGGTTGGCTTCTCCTTCGGTCTCACGCAGTTTTATTGGTCCAATTACGTGGACAGCAACCTGGTGGACATCATGGGCGGCGTGGTCTCGCTCGTGGTCACCGGGATCTTCCTGCGCTTCTGGAAGCCCAAACGTATTTGGCGCTTCGAGGATGAACGCGAAGAATTTGATCGCGCCGGCGTGGCCAAGCACTCCTACACGGCCGGACAAGTCGCGAAAGCCTGGATGCCTTTTGCCGTCCTTTCGATCTTCGTGCTGGCGTGGGGCCTGCCTTCGATCAAGCTGGCCATGAACAAGGCGACGACGCCGAAGTTCACTGTCATCCTGCCGGATGGCAAGAAGCGTCCCGGCCCGCCAGGTTGGGATGTGCCTTACCTGCACAACGCCATCACCCGGGCGGCGCCGGTGGTTGCCAAGCCGACCCCGGAAGCGGCGCGCTACGACTTCAATTGGCTCACGGCCACCGGAACAGGCTGCTTTTTTGCCGCGATCGTCTCCGGGTTCCTGCTCGGGCTGGGACCAGTGACGCTGATGCAAATTTTCTGGCGTACGCTGGTCCGCATGCGCATGGCGATGATCGCAATCTCCTTCATGCTCGGACTGGGATTCGTCACACGCTATTCGGGTTTGGACGCCGTCTTAGGACTCGCGTTCACACGCAGCGGCGGTCTGTACCCCTTCTTCGGCACCTTCCTGGGCTGGCTGGGCGTGGCGCTGACGGGCAGCGATACATCATCGAATGCGCTGTTCGGCAGCCTGCAGCGGATTACCGCCCAGCAACTCAACATTGATCCCATCCTGATGTGTTCAGCCAACAGCGCTGGCGGGGTGATGGGCAAGATGGTGGACGCGCAGTCCATCGTCGTGGCCACCTCGGCGACCAATCAGGTGGGTAATGAGGGCATGATTTTCCGCTTCGTCGTCTGGCACTCCATCGCGCTGGCGGCGATCGTGGGGATCATCGTGATGCTCTATGCCTACGTGTTCCCGGGCGGGGTGCCGCACGGTCTCACGTTCGTGAAGTAGAGGTGTTCATCGGCCGGGGAGCAAGACCGACATCGTGCTCCCTATGGCCAACAGGGGTACAATAGACTCCATCGCCTGCCGCTGCCGGTGGCGATGGAGCCCTCTCTCGAAACCGCAGGCCGGATGGGCGGGGGCGTTGCCCCGATCGAGGAGGAGGTGACTCATGGACGTGCGCATCCTCGACGAGCTTCGCGCCATCGTGGGGAAGGACGGCCTGATCGCTGAGCCCGAGCAGTTGCATACCTACGAGTGCGACGGGCTGACCAACTTCCGCGTCATGCCCCTGGCTGTGGTTCTCCCGACCTCCACCGAACAGGTCCAGCGCGTTGTGCGCGTCTGCTACCGCGAGCGCATGCCCTTTGTCGCCCGCGGCTCGGGCACGGGACTCTCCGGCGGCGCCCTGCCGATCGAGTCCGGCATTGTCATCAGCCTGGCCCGGCTGAATCGCATCCTCGAGGTGGACATCCCCAACGGGCGGGTTGTGGTTGAACCCGGGGTGATCAATGCCAGCGTGACGCAGCAGGTGGTTCCCCACGGATACTTTTATGCGCCTGATCCTTCCTCCCAGCAGGTGTGCAGCATCGGTGGCAATGTGGCCGAAAACTCGGGCGGGGCTCACTGCCTGAAGTACGGCTTCACCACCACCCACGTGCTGGGCTTGGAGGTAGTGCTGCCCGACGGTTCGCTGGTCCACCTCGGCGGCAAGACGCTCGACCGGCCGGGCTATGATCTATCGGGCGTGTTCGTCGGCTCGGAAGGCACGCTCGGCATCGCCACGAAAATCATCCTGCGCATCGTGAAGCGGCCCGAGGTCATCCAGACGCTCTTGGCCGCGTTCAACTCCACGAACGAGGCTGGCGCCGCCGTCAGCGAGATTATCGCCGCGGGCATGCTTCCCGCCGCCATCGAGATGATGGACAACCTCGCCATCCAGGCCGCCGAGGCGGCGGTGCACGCCGGCTACCCGAATTGCGGCGGCCTGCTGCTGGTCGAGCTCGACGGCCCCGCGGCCGAGGTCGAGTTGCTGATGACTCAGGTGAAAGAGCTCTGCACCTCTTGCGGTGCATGGGAAATCCGTGTGGCGCAGTCCGAGGCCGAGCGCGCCGTGATCTGGAAAGGCCGGAAAGCCGCCTTCGCCGCCATGGGCCGCATCTCGCCGAGTTATATCGTCCAGGACGGTGTGATTCCCCGCACGGCCTTGCCCCAGGTGATGAGCGAGATCGAACGGCTCAGCGCCGAGGCGGGGCTCCGTGTCGCAAACGTCTTCCATGCCGGCGACGGCAATCTGCACCCGCTGGTGCTCTACGACCGCCGCATCCCGGGCCAGGAACACATCGCCGAGGAGCTGGCCTTCAGCATCTTGGGGCTCTGCATAAAAGCCGGCGGCTCGATCACCGGCGAGCACGGCGTGGGGGAGGAGAAAAAGAAATTCATGCCGACGATGTTCGCGGAGCCCGACCTCGACACGATGCAGCGCGTGCGCTGCGCGTTCGACCCGGAGCGCCTGTCGAATCCCGAAAAGATTTTCCCTCGACCCCGGCTCTGCGCTGAGAAGCAGGGACGTTACGAACCGCATCCCCTGGAGGTCGCGGGTGTGGCGCAATTGTTCTAGCCTTCCGCGGGTGGAGTGCGGCGGCGCTTGTCCTGAGCGGAGCCGTAGGGTACCGCCGCCCTGGAAGGGCGGAAGCAAGATCCCGCCCTCGATGGAATTCCAGTGTGAAGCGGCTCCGGCATACTCCCGTTCCCATGACACACTCACCTGAAGCAGCGATGAAGCCCCGGACGGAAGCGCCATGGGCTGAACTCACCTCAATCGTTGGCGCCGACCATCTGCGCGCGGCCTCCGCCGCCGACGCAGTAGACGGCGTCGCGGCGCAGATGGTGGTTGAACCCGGCAGCGCCGATGAACTGGCCCTTGTGCTCCGCTGCGCTAACGACGCTGGTCTTAGCGTCGTCCCTCGTGGCGGGGGCACCAAGCTTGGATGGGGCAATCCGCCGCAGGGGGCGGACTTGGTGCTCTCGACAGCGCGCCTCGATCAGGTACTCGAGCACGCCTGGGCGGACATGACGGCCACGGTCGAAGCGGGCTGTACCGTCGCGCGTTTCCAGAAGACACTCGGCGAGCACGGGCAACGTCTGGCGCTCGATGCCCTGTGGCCCGAGCGGGCCACGATCGGCGGCATCCTGGCGACCAACGACAGTGGGTCGCTCCGGGTGCGGTTCGGGGCGCTCCGTGACCTGATCATCGGCATCACCCTCGCCTTGCCCGATGGCACTCTGGCCAAGAGCGGCGGCAAAGTGGTTAAGAATGTGGCGGGCTACGACCTGCCGAAGCTCGCAACGGGCTCGCTCGGGACCCTCGGCGTCATCACCCAGGCGATCTTCCGTCTCTATCCGCTGCCCCGCGAAGTGCGCAGCGTCAGCTTCACCGCTAGCTCCCCCGAAACCTTGAGCAAGCTTGTGCTCGCCGTGCAGGATTCCAAGCTGGCCTTCACCGGATTACAGTTGTGCGCGCAGTCGGGCGGGCCGCCGGAGCTCGCCGTGCGCTTCGAGGGCACCACCGGCGGCATCGAAGCGCAGCTCCGCCAGATGCTGCAGTTGGCCGCCGATGCAAGACAGGTGGACTCGCCGCAGGACCCGTGGAGCGCTCGCGAGGCGCTGTGGAGCGGAAGCGAGCCGGCGCTGATTTGCAAGTGCGGCGTCTTGCCCTCCCAACTGAGCACGCTGTGTGGAGTAGTAGGTCGCGTCGCCGAGCCGCTCGGGCTCGCCTGGAGGGTAGTGGCGCAGGCGCTCGGCCTGGCATTGGTAAGACTCAGCGGCTCACAGGAGCAGGCGCTGCCCGCCGCAGCAGCCAAATTGCGCAGCGAACTCGAACAGCTTGGCGGGTCGCTCGCCGCATTGCACTGTCCGCCTGCGGTCAAGAAAGATATCGAGGTATGGGGCTCGACCGGCGACGCGCAGGCGCTGATGCGGCGCGTCAAAGAGCAGCTCGACCCGAACGGGACTCTCAACCCGGGCCGGTTCGTTGGGGGCATCTGATGGCGCAACCCACTGCGGCGGATCAACAAACCCCGGCAGCGGTCTTCGATGACCACAACCCGCCGGCCTCCCGGTTGATCGAAGAATGCGTGCACTGCGGCTTCTGCCTCCCGACCTGCCCCACCTACGCGGTGTGGTACGAGGAGATGGACTCGCCCCGCGGACGCATCTATCTGATGAAGCTTGGCAGCGAAGGCAAGGTCGGCCTGACCGACACTTACGTCAGCCACTTCGATCACTGCCTGGGATGCATGGCCTGCGTCACCGCCTGCCCCTCAGGTGTGCAGTACGACAAGCTGATTGAGGCCACACGCGCACAGATCGAACGCCGCTACCCGCGAAGTCTGACCGAGAGGCTCTATCGGCGGCTGATTTTTGGCCTGTTTACTCATCCCCGCCGCCTCCGGTTGCTGCTCGCGCCGGTCTGGCTATACCAGCGACTGGGACTGCAGTGGCTGGCGCGACGCCTGGGCCTCCTGAAGTTGTTCCCGGCAGGGCTCGGGTCGCTCGAGGCCCTGCTCCCGGAGCTTTCCTTTCGCGGCCTGCGCGCTCGCATGCCCGCGCACTTCGCCGCCCAGGGGTGGACACGACGCCGCGTCGGCGTTCTGCAGGGCTGCGTGCAACGCGTCTTTTTCCATGACGTGAATGCAGCGACGGCGCGCGTCCTGGCGGCGGAAGGCTGCGAAGTCTTCATCCCGCGGGAGCAGGCCTGCTGCGGAGCGCTGCTGATCCACGCCGGGCAGGAAGAACAGGCGCTCGAGATGGCCCGCCGGCTCATTGACGTCTTCGAACGCGCCGAGGTAGATACCATCGTGGTGAACGCCGCCGGCTGCGGCTCCAACCTCAAGGACTATGGCTACCTGCTGCGCCAGGACCCGGCCTATGCCGAGCGGGCCAAGGCTTTCTCAGCCAAATGCAAGGACATCTCCGAGGTGCTGGCGGAACTCGAGCCGCGGGCGCCGCGCCATCCTCTGCCGCTGCGCGTGGCCTACCACGACGCCTGCCACCTACAGCATGCCCAGGGCGTCCGGGCGCAGCCGCGCCAGGTGCTGAAAACCATCCCGCAACTCGAAGTGCTCGAGGTCCCCGACTCGGCCATCTGCTGCGGCTCAGCGGGGATTTACAACCTCGTCGAGCCGGGCCCGGCGAAGGAGTTGGGTGACCTCAAGGTGCTGAATTGCCTGTCCACGGGCGCCGACCTCATCGTCTCCAGCAACCCCGGCTGCCTGCTGCAGATCTCGGCCGGTCTTCAGCGCGCCGGGCGCGTCATGCCGGTCCTGCACATGATCGAACTCGTGGATGCCTCTATCCGCGGCACGCAACTCCCAGGCCTACCCCGGAAGCGCACTGCAATCTAAGAAAACGATTGGGTGTTGCGAGTGCGGCAATTGACCGCCGGCGACGCACGCGGCTACAATCCGGCAGGATCTACACCGTGGAAAACATCGCGCCGAAGACGACGCTCTTGGACGTCGAATACCTCGGCAATCCCAAGGTGATCGCCGCGTGCCTGATCGAGGGTGACGGCAGCGTGGCGGTGGTTGATCCCGGTCCGACTTCAGCGCTGGCTACGCTCCGCCGGAAGCTCGACCAGATTGGTCTCGGGGTAGCGGGACTCGACACCATCCTGCTGACACATATCCACCTGGACCACGCCGGCGCCACCGGCACGCTCGTGCGGGAGAACCCGCGCATCCGCGTCTACGTGCACGAGCGAGGCGCACCGCATATGGTGAATCCGTCGCGGCTGCTGGAGAGCGCCCAGCGCCTCTACGGCGCCGAGATGGATCGGCTGTGGGGCGAGTTTCTCCCCGTGCCTCTGGCAAATGTCACCGCGCTGGGTGGAGGCGAGCGGCTGAACATCGGTGGCCGTCAGCTCGAGGTCGCTTACACCCCCGGGCATGCCTCTCACCACGTCACCTACTTCGACACGGCAACTGGTCTTGCCTTCATCGGAGACACCTCAGGCATCCGCATTGCGAATGCGCCGATCATCCTGCCCATCACGCCGCCGCCCGACATTGACCTGGAGGCTTGGGCAAGAAGCTGGGAGCTGATTCAAGCGCGGCGACCGGAACGACTCTTCCTCACGCACTTTGGCGTTGCCGACCGTGTCACCGAACACCTGGCCGAGTTGCGGGAGCGGCTGGAGGAGTGGAGCGCCGCCGTGCGCGATTCGCTCAAGAACGGCGAGAACGACGCCGAACGCGCCGCGCAGTTCGCGCAGCAGATCACCGAGAAATTGAAGGGCCGTATCTCTGAGCGCGACGCCCAGCGTTACGCCAAGGGTGCGGCGCTGGAGCTGTGCTGGTACGGGTTGGCGAGGTACTGGCGCAAGCGCGGCGGCGCCTGAAACCCGTGGTCTGTACATCCTCGCAGGGGCATTTGGCTATCCCCTAAGAGATGGGAAAAAGCCGCGCCGCGTTGTCGTAAAGAATCTTGCGCTGCGCCGCCTCAGAGAGCGGCAGCGCCAAGAACTTCTCGATGTTTCCGCGCATGTCCGGCACGCCCGGCCCGGGCCAATCCGTCCCGAACAGCACCTTGTCGGCAATCTCCTCGAGCCGCGGGAAATACTCCAGCAGCTTCTGCGGCGGGATCCCCGACACATCCATGTACATGTTCTTGTGGCGGCGGACGAGGAAGAACGCCTCGTCCATCCACAGCGGGCGCCCGCCGTGCGCCAGAATGACCACCAAATCGGGATAATCCACGCCCAAGTCGTCAGCCAGCAGCGGCCGGGCATACGCGGTGCGTGCACCGGGAAAAATTGAGGTGCCGGTATGGACCATGACCGGCATTCCGATCACCTGGGCGCGCTCGTAAACCGCCGCGAGCGGCCCCAGGCCGTCGCGGTAGGCGTTGGGCGCAAAGACCTGGTGGGAGGGATGTACCTTGAGCCCGCGGATACCGATCTTGGCCAGGCGGTCTACTTCCACGCCGGCATCAGCGACGTACTTCGGGTGCACCGAGCCGAAGGCGATCATGCGCTCGGGCGCGACACCGCAGTAGCGCGCAGCCCAGTCGTTAATCTCGGGCGTAGAACCGATAACGTCGGGGCTGACGTAGTTGATCAGCCCGGCGCGCTCGATGCCCACTCGATCGAGGAACTTCAGGAAAGCGGCCGGGTCGGCGGAGAACCGCTCCAGGTCGGCATAATTGCCGCGGTCGCGTTTGATCACCTCCAGCGCCGCCGGCTTGAGCATGTCCAGTCGCGGGACATGAATGTGAATATCGATGACGCGGGTCACTGCGGTTCAACCTTCAATCCGCGGGAGGGCGCCCGGGTTCGCCGTTGCGCCCTGCCGAGCCCGGCTCACTTTGGTCTGACAGGATGCCATCTAAATTCCTGCGAAGTATGTGCGAATGGCGAGGCATTTTTTCCAGATACCTGCGCGCTTCCAGAAATTTCAAGCGGGATGACTCATCGCCTGGAACGCGCAGATCTTCGGGTACTCGATTCATCCAGTACGTGCGCACTTGCGGCACGAAATCTTTGATCAAGTCCAGCTCCGTTGGGTCATTGTCAACCACCGCCATTGTCTGCTTTACCCTGTTCGCCTGTTCCGCAATCAGGCCGACCTTTCGACCCTGCTCCCCAGTAAAAAACATCTCGTCGAAGCAGCCGTCGAGACCAGAGGCAGTCACCTTATAGCGCTGCCATTCGGTGCTGCCAAACGACAGCAGATACAGACGAGCGCCGTTTTTCTTTGCCTGCTGAAGGAACGGAAGGACATCCGGGAAAACATAGCGTCTCAGATCCGAAAAGGAGTTCCCTAGGATCTGTTTCATCTCCTCCAGCCGTGTGAGCCTTCCAGACCGACGAGAAACTTCCTCAGCGTGCTTCTGGAGAGAATAGCCCGCCGGCCATACAGCGGAATAACTCTGCTCCCAATCCGTCGGATCAATCCCAAAGCGAAGGAATGCAGCTCTCACATCGAGGTGAAAAAACTGGTCCGTGTTGAAAAGTGTGTGGTCGAAATCGAGGAAATACGCTGCATTCGATGAATGCATGTTCCGGCTTCGTCCAATCGGAGAGCAGAGTCAGATTGTATAGTATCCCGGCTTGCGAATCCGCCACGGTTCAATCTCGCCGCTGAAGAGCCTTCCGCACACGCAGTACCTGATGAAGTATGGTGCCTCAGTGCGAGCCGTTTATCTCAGTCCTCCTTTGCGGACGAGGAAAACCCGCAAGTGCGTCCACAGGGAGACAACTTGGAGTGCCCGGGGTGGGAGTCGAACCCACACGTCCTCTTCAGGACAGGGGATTTTAAGTCCCCAGCGTCTGCCATTCCGCCACCCGGGCCCTGCGGTACGCTTCATGCTGGCCAGGACTCCACGATGGAATCCCGAACTGTAACAGGAATTGTAGCAGGCGGGCGGCGTTCTGGCCTTTCCGGCAGCCGGGGACGGGCGCGACATCCAATTTCCCCTTCTACCTAGCCCAGGCGAGCGCGCGCTTCTTCAATGCTTTTCACCCGCCCTTGCGACCCATTCAGGCATTTGATAGCCTTGCGCCGCGCGACACGCTCACGTGCGATTCGAGGAGGTGTGCAATGGCTTCAACCGACTCCGGCCTGTCCGAAAACGTCGCAGGGTTCTTGTGTTACCTCGTGGGCTGGATCACAGGACTGATTTTCTTCCTGATTGACAAGCGGCCCTATGTGCGATTCCACGCGGCGCAGTCGATGGTGGTGTTCGGCGGGTTGCACGTCCTGCGCATCGTGCTCGCCATGCTGTTCGGAATCAGCCTTTTCGGCGGAGGCCTCGGGTGGACCGGCTTTACCTTTGGGTGGTTGTTATTCTCGCTGATCGGCCTGGTGGCCCTAATCCTCTGGATCGTGCTGATGGTAAAAGCCTACCAGGGCGAGCGGTTCAAAGTGCCCATCGCGGGCGATCTTGCCGAGAGCTTCGCCGGAAAGTAAGCAAATTTAGCTCTCGTGCCGGCAAAGTCGCCTTGTTGATCGCGATCACCCCTTCTTTCGAAACGCACCTGTCGGGTGCGTCGCCCGAAAATATAGCGCGGCCCGAGCGAGCGGAGTCGTTGCGTTGCGGTTGCCTAGGAGTCGGAGGATTCCGATTCGGCCGGCGATGGAGTGGGGCCCGGATCGTCGCTCGGAGTGCCTTCGGGTTTCGCGACCTGTTGAGCGCCTTCGGGCGATACAGGTTCTATGCTGGTTGCCGCGGGAGTTTCGGCCGCTGTGGAGGGTTGGGCGGTGCTTGGCTCGGCTGCCCCCGCTCCCGGTGATTCACTGCCTGTAGGCACGGCGGACGCAGCACCGCCGCTCGCAGAGGTGAGTCCGACCACGGCGGTAGATGCAGCCGCCTCGGTCGCTGGTACATCGTCACGGGCCAGCGCCTCGAGGCGCGCCGCGAACACCGAGCCAAGCAGTTCGACCAGCAGCTTCGCGGCGTTGCCATCTGGATCGAGTTCCGGGTTGTAAGCCGTGACTTCCACTACCGCGAGATTCTTCTGCCGCACGAAGACCTCGAGCGCCTGGCGCACCTCTTCGAGTCGCAGGCCGCCCGGGGTTGCATAGTTGGTGGCGCGGAAATCGTCGCTGGAGATCACGTCCACATCGAAGTGCAGGACATACTCATGGCTTGAGACGTGCACGCGTTCGAGCGCTGTCTCAGCCGCGGCCGCGGCGCCCTGACCCGCCACGTCGCCGGCCAGGTAGCGGCGAATCGGCGAACGCGCCAGAAGCACTTCTTCAGCCGGGTCCAGTCGCTCGACCCCGAACAGCGCCACGTCTGGCTCACGCACCAGCGGCGGCTCGCCCCAGAAGCGCACCAGCTCCGGCGCGCCACGGCCGACCACGTGCGACACCGCCATGCCATCCACGCAGCCCGAGGGAGTGGTCGCGGGCACATTCATGTCGGCATCGCGGTCGAAATAGACCAGGCTGATGTTGCGGTGATATCGGCGGACGCCCGCGAGGGTGGCCAGCACAATGATACAGTCGCCGCCCAGCACCAAGGGCAACGCGCCGGACTTCACCGCCTGCTCGACCCGCGGCTTCAGCTCGTTTAGCGCCGCCAGCACGGGAGGCAGGTTGCGCGCCCGGGGATGCTCGTCATCGGGATGATAGAGCTGGGTGGCGCAGTCGCCCAGGTCGGCGACCTCGTACCCCGCCGCTCGCAGGCGTGCGATCAGCCCGGCAGCGCGCAACGCGGCCGGGGCGCGCTCGTGCCCGGCACGGAGCGCCGCGGCGCTGGTGGGCGCGCCAATCAGGGCAATCTTCTTCGGCTGACGGACGATCTTGACCGCCAAAAGGGGGCTCCTTATTTATTGGAGTGCCGGTTAAGCGTCCGGGCTGCTTCCCCGGGACGCGCTCAGTTTCTCTTCCCGCCCGGCGCGAGGGTGGCCAGCTCCGGCGGCAATGTGAACCGCACGTCTTCGCGGATGAGATCCAGGTCACGCTGATCGGTGAAGCCAAGACCCGCCAGCCGCTCGCTCACCTGCTCGACCAGCACCTCGGGCGCGGAAGCTCCGGCGGTCAAGCCGACGCGGAAGATTCCCTCGAGCCATTCCGGCCGGATGCCAGTGGCATCGTCAATCAGCCGCGCCGGCACGCCGGCACGGGCGGCCACTTCCACCAAGCGGTTCGAATTCGAACTGTTCGGCGAACCCACAACTAGGATCAGCTCCACGTCCCGGGCCATCTGCTCGACTGCTTCCTGACGGTTCTGTGTGGCGTAGCAGATATCATCCGACGCTGGGCCGACGATCGCCGGGAAGCGCTGGCGCAACCGCGTCACGATCTCCTGCGTGTCGTAGAGACTCAGCGTGGTCTGCGTCAGATAGGCGAGGCGGATCGGGTCGTCCACCTTGAGCCGGTCCACCGCCTCGACGCTGTCCACCACCAGGGTGCGATCCGGCGCCTCGCCCGAGGTGCCGACAATCTCTTGATGGTCGCGATGGCCGATCAGGATGATGGTCCGGTCCTCACGGGCGAACTTCAGCGCCTCGAGGTGCACCTTCGTGACGAGCGGGCAGGTGGCGTCAATCACCCTCAGATTGCGCGCCTTGGCTTCGGCACGCACCGTTGGCGGCACGCCATGAGCGCTGAAGACCAGTACCGCGCCCGACGGCACCTCGTCCACCGCTTCGACGAAAATTGCTCCGCGCTGGCGCAACTGGTCCACCACGTAGCGGTTGTGCACGATTTCGTGATGGACGTAAACCGGCGGGCCGTAGGCTTCGAGCGCCAGCTCGACGATGTCCACAGCCCGCACCACTCCGGCACAAAACCCCCGCGGGCGAACCCGGAGCAGCATCTTCCCGTTGGATGTCTGGCTTTGCGCTTGCACCACGGCTCCCGTGCTGCCCACAAAAGACATTTAATCATACCGCATCCCTGCGGTTCCCGCCACGCGTCTTTTGTACGCCCGAGATACCAGACTACGGTGCCGATGCCAGCTCCCTCGGGGCGCAGTAATCCTTTTGGCCAAACACCGAGGGATGCTATTCTCCCTAACTTCGATCTTCACAATAATTTTGTCGGAGGGTGAGGACTCGCTCAGGGGAGGAGCATGTTACTCGAGGGACAAGTCGCGGTGGTCACCGGCAGCGGCCGTGGGATTGGGCGGGCGATAGCGCGGCGGTTTGCCGCCGAGGGGGCCGCGGTGGTGGTGGCCTCGCGAACGGCGACCGAAGTCGAAGGCGTCGCGGCGGAGATAGAGAAGCACGGCAGGCGGGCGGCAGGGCTCGCCGCCGATGTCTCCCGCGAGGTTGACTGCGCCCGGATCGTGAGCGCAGGGCGGGAGAGGTTCGGGGCCGTCCACATCCTGGTCAACAATGCCGGTTTCTACGGCCCAGTGAAGCCGATCGAGGAGATCACCCCGCAGGAGTGGGATGAAGTGATGGCGGTGCACCTGCGCGCGGCGTTTCTGCTGACACGGCTCGTGCTACCGGAGATGTATGCGCGACGCTCTGGAGCGATCCTGAACATCTCCAGCATCTCGGCCAAGGCCGCGTTCGCCTGGGGTTCGCCCTATGCGGCGGCCAAGGCCGGCGTGCTGGGGCTGACACGGGTGGTGGCGGCGGAAGCGGCGCGAAAAGGAGTGCGCGTTAATGCGCTGTGCCCCGGCCCTGTGACCGAGACGCGCATGTCAAAGGACTTGGGTCGGGTGCTTGCCGAACGGATGGGTGTTACCCTCGAGAAACAGTTGGCAGGGTTCCTCGAGGGGGTCCTGCAGGGCCGGGCGCAGACGGCGGATGAGGTGGCCGCCGCCGCGCTTTTCCTGGTTTCCAACCAGGCGAGTGCGATTACTGGGCAGGCTCTGAACGTGGACGGCGGAATGGTCTTTTACTAAGGTCTTCGAGCAACCCCAGGCCGCGGCGCGCCAGAACCCCTACGCCGCGCGTACGTGGTTCTACCCAGGCCAGACTGCGCTCTCCAGCGCGCTCGAATAGAAAGAATATCAGGGCCGCTCCCGCGAGGGCGCCAAACCCCAGGGTAAACAGAAACAAGGCAGCCAGAAGCTCGCGCACAAAATAGATTTGCAGCGCCACAAGCGCCGCCAGAAAGATCCACATCCACTTCCTTGCTTGGTCCTGATTCACCGGGGTCAAGGTCCTATCCTCCTCAGCACACTATTGGATGCAAGCTGGCATCCAAATGGCGCAAGACTATTCTCGGGCCTAAGTGATTGCTTACCAATGGTACGAGTGGAGCAATGTGGATGGGACGCTCGGGCTAGGACTGGGCAGGCCGGCAGCCTTCCTTAAACGGGAATGCTCCGTCCTGCCCTGACAATCATTTATTTCTTCCCCGGGCCCGGCGCCGGCGTGCGCTGGCTACAGTTCTCCTGTAGCCAGCGGAGCTCGGAGCTCTGTTTAGCGATGACCCGGTTCTGGTAGAGGGTGACACCGGTGAGAAACACAACCACAACGAGAAGAAGCAGGGCAAGGAATCGGTTTGTCTTCAAGATGCCTTCAGGCAGGACTCTACCGGGAGGACGACTTTCCGGAAAGGCTCCTTTTCGCCTGTGGCCGCCAATCCTTCACCCGGCGAGCCGGCCCCTTGCCGCGGTGCGCGACCCTTCGGCGAGCAGCCGGCCCACCAGCCCGCTGCGGACAAGCCAGGCCAGCGTCTCGATGAAAAAGTTTCGGGAAAAATGCTCATATTTTGTGCGAGGCCAGCCGCGCATCGAGAAGTGGCGCACCATCACCGGGAGCTGGTTCGGATAAAACGCAAACCGCGGGGGGCGATGCGTTAGCCAGCGGATGTAATCAAACGTGCGGCGCAGCAAGCTCTGCGGGCGGCGTACCAAGCGGCGATGGAGGGACCCGCCGAGCGGCCGGAGATACACGAAGGCCAGGCATTCGGGTGGTTCCGGCGCAAAAAAAGCAAAATCGTCGGCAGTAACCAGGTAGCCGACGAAGAAACCCAGCGCAGTTCCGGATCTTTGCCGGCCAGGCGCTGTGCGGGCGAAGCCAGGATGCAGGAACCAGTAGCCGCGGAGACTGCCGCGGCGCTCGGCGACGGCCCGGTAGCCCCGCAAGTAGGGTCTGGCTATTGAACGAATCCGGGCGATGGAGATGGGCGAATGAGACGTCGTTGGAGACCGCCGCCTCAACGGCCCTCAAAGGGATAGCGGTTCCCGGCCTGGACTGCCGCAGCGATACGCCGCCGCGACGCGATGGTGTCCAGAGGCTCGCGCTTGGAAAAACGCCGGAGCACGGCAAGTTGCGTACGCAGCATATCGCCCTCAGCCACTGCTGCCAGCGCGGTTCGCGCTTCCTTTTCGACGCGGTCGGAGGCGTCGTAGAGGAAGGCCCGGGCGGCATCCGCCATGACGGCCGCCGCGGCATCGCCGCGGAGCACAGCGGCCTTCTGGGCCCGGCGCAGCGACGATTCCATCGCATAGACTTCCATCACGATGTTCGAGAGCGCGCCGACAACTTCCTGCTGCTCGGCGAGTTGCTCGCGGTATTTCTGGACGGCTGCCCCGGCGGCCAGTAGAAAGGTCTTCTTGGCGCCTACGACGGCGCGCTCCTCCTCGGCCCAAGCGCCGGAAGAGGGCTCCTCGAATTGCGGCCCCGCCAGGATCTCCTCCTGCAACTTGGCGCCGGCCGCGAGCAGCGGCAGCGCGCCGCTCATGGCACGCTTCATCAGCATCTGGATGATGAGCAGGCGGTTGATTTCGTTGGTGCCCTCGAAGATGCGATTGATGCGGCTGTCGCGATAGGCGCGGGCCACCGGGTAGTCTTCGTGGAAGCCGTAGCCGCCGTAGATCTGCACGGCCTCATCCACAACGAAGTCAAGCACCTCGCTGCCGTAGATCTTGCTGATCGAGCTCTCGATGGCGTACTCCTCAAGCACCTTCATCAACTGCTGTGTCTTGTCGGCGGCCGCGCCCGCCGCGCTCATCGCGGCGTCGATCATCCCGGCCGAGCGGTAGATCATTGACTCCACGGCGTAGATGCGCACGGCCATCTCCGCCAGCTTCGCGCCCACCAGGCCGAACGCCCCGATGGGCTTGCCGAAGGCGGTGCGCTCCTTGGCATATTTTGCCGCTGCCTCGAGCACCTTCTTCGCCCCGCCGAGGCAGTAGGCGCCCAGGTTGAACCGGCCGACGTTGAGGATGTTGAACGCGACGATGTGCCCGCGGCCGATCTCGTGCAGCAGGTTCTCCTTCGGCACCGTACAGTTCTCGAAAAAGATCGGCACGGTCGAACTGCCCTTGATACCCATCTTCTTCTCTTCGGCGCCGGCCGAAAAGCCGGGATACCCGCGCTCGACGATGAAGCAGGAAAACTTCTCGCCATTCACCTTGGCAAAGACGATGTAGACGTCGGCGAACCCGCCGTTGGTGATCCACATCTTCTGACCGTTGAGGATCCATTGCTTGCCGTCCGGGGAAAGCACGGCACGGGTGCGGGCGTTCTGGGCGTCCGAACCGGCCTGTGGTTCTGAAAGGCAGTAGCAGCCGAGCCACTCGCCGGTGGCCAGCTTGGGCAAGTACTTTTTCTTTTGCTCTTCGGTGCCGAAATAGACGATCGGCAGCGTGCCGATGCCCGCGTGCGCTCCGTGGCTGACAGCAAACGAGGCGTAGGAGGAGAGCTTCTCTGCCAACACGGTGCCCGAGATCTTGTCTAGGCCCGAGCCGCCGTAGGCCTCCGGCACGCCGCCCCCGAGCAGGCCCAGCTCACCGGCCTTCTTCAGCAGCGCCGGCATCAACCCTTCCTTGTGCTGTTCGAGCTCGGCCGCCAGCGGAACGACTTCCTTGGCGACAAACTCCTCGGCGGTCTGCCCGATCAGCTTCTGATCGTCAATCAAGTCCGCGGGAGTGAAGATTTCCTCGGGGCGACACGCTTCGATCAGAAAGCTGCCGCCCTTGGCAGCGGTGCGTGGCAGCGCTGTGGTGGCCATCGTTCCTCCTCGCTGGTCCGCGCTTAATTCGTCTGGAGCGCGCCCGCGGTGGCTTTGATTTCTCCGATATACTCCGCCGGCAAGCCATGCTCACCGGCACCGTCCAGGATGACCTGCAGGTAGTGAGGGGCCGGGCGGAGGCCCTTTTCAACCTTGGTGGCGATGTAGGCTTGCGCGGCGATTTTCCTGCCGGCGTCATCGGTCACGTTGACCTCGATGCGCCGGTAATGCTCGGGCACGCCCTCAAAGCGGTCAAGGTTCCGGAAGGCGGCCTCGGGGATCTTGTAGAGCACGCCGAAAACCGTCCTGCCGGGCGCGGGATGGATATTGGCCGTGGCGGAGCCGCCACGCGCCTTTTTGTTGAACAGCATCTCGTAGTTCTCCAGGCGCACCGGCTGCTCCTCAAGGATCTGCCCGGCACGCGAACGCATCTGCGCGCGGTTCATGTTGCTGCCGTAAGCAAAATACCAGGCTGTTGAGGCTGCCATGACTGTTTCCGGAGCTCTTCCAACCGGAGGAGCCAGCCGCCGGAGACTGCAGAAGTCTTATCTTACCGGGAACCGCGTTCCGGAGCAATGGAGCCGGGGGCACTTGGGGCGCAGGTGCCAAAGGGCAGCGCCCTCCATGACTCCATTTTCTTGAAGACCTGTGATGCAGGTCACGCATCGGAGTGACACCAGTCACCGCTGCTGACGTTGAGCCGGCATACTTTAGTCCGTGGGAGGTGGTCAATGAAAACGCTCGATGCTGGGACGCGAGTTTCACTGAAGAACATCCTTTACGCGACCGACTATTCGCCTGCCGCCCGCGCGGCGCTGCCCTACGCTTTGGGGATCGCGCAACGTTACGACTCCACCGTATATGTCGTGCACGTGAGAACGCCGGAGGTCTGTGCGATGGCTCCGATCGAGACTTGGCCGGCCCTTGCCGAAGCGGCCGAAAAGCAGGAGCAGGAGGAAATCGCTGCCTTGGAGCAACAGCTCGGCGGCTTTCCGCACCAGGTCTGGATCGGCGAGGGCGATATCTGGGGCGTGATTTCCCGCACCATCAGAGAGAACGAGATTGACCTCCTTGTGATCGGCACTCGCGGCCGGACCGGTCTCGAGAAGGTGCTCCTTGGTTCAGTCGCCGAACAGCTATTCCGTCAAGCGACGTGTCCGGTTCTGACGGTTGGTCCGCACGCCCCCGCCAATGTTGAGCAGTTACTGGAGATGCGCGAAATCCTCTGCGCGACCGATTTCTCGCCGGAATCCCTCGCGGCCGTTCCTTATGCTGTTTCTCTAGCCCAGGAGCACGACGCGCAACTCTCTTTGCTTTACGTTCTGGATCGAGCCGACGCCACTATCCTGCACCCGGAACTCAGCGCCGCTTCTCTCTTGCATCGACTCCATGAATTGATCCCGGGGGAGGCCGAACTCTGGTGCCATCCAAAGTGCTTGGTGAAGTACGGCGCGCCGGCGGATCAAATCCTGGAACTGGCGAAAACGCGGCATGCCGATTTGATTGTTCTGGGTGTACGGCGCGCGGAGGACCACTTGGGCGCTTCCACGCACCTGCCCTGGGCGACGGCCCACAAAGTCGTTTCGGAGGCAGAATGCCCGGTTCTGACCGTGCGCGGATGATCGCGGCACGCACGGACTCGCACCGGCTCAATTGCTTCGGCGGTCGTCACAGCGAGATTTAACCAGAGTGGTATGCTTGCACCGCGCCAGCCCTGATCAACAATCTGGTCAATGAAGCGTCGGAAAGGAGCACCAAATGGCAAGCAGTCTTTCGCAAGTCATCGACAAGCATAAACCGGTCGCTTCCACGATGAGGGCCCTGGTTTTTCGGGGACCCAATCAAATCGGAATCGAGGAAGTTCCGATTCCGAAGCCTGGTCCGGGCGAAGCGGTCATTCGCGTCACCCTTACCACCATCTGCGGGACTGACCTTCACATCCTGAAAGGGGAGTATCCGGTCAAGACAGGCCTGATCATCGGACATGAGCCAGTGGGCGTCATCCACGAACTCGGTGTCGGTCTCAGCGGCTACAAAGTCGGCGAGCGGGTGCTCATCGGAGCGATTACTCCATGCGGGCAGTGCAACTTCTGCCTGAACGGAAACTTGTCCCAATGTGGCGGCGCCATTGGGGGATGGAAATTCGGAAACACGATCAACGGCGCCCAGGCCGAGTATCTACTGGTCCCCAATGCCCAGGCGAACTTGGCCAAAATTCCGGAGGACCTGCGCGACGAGCAGGTGGTGTTGCTGGCCGATATTGCCTCGACGGGTATCTCGGCTGCGGAAAGCGCTGACCTCCAGATCGGGGATACCGTCGCCGTGTTCGCCCAGGGGCCCATCGGCCTATGCGCGACGGCCGGCGCCAAGCTGAAGGGCGCAAGCCTTATCATCGCGGTCGAGTCGGACCCTGTGCGCACCCAGATGTCAAAGCGCATGGGCGCTGATGTCGTACTCAATTTCAACGAAACCGACGTCGTCGATGAGACCAAGCGGCTCACGGGAGGTATGGGGGTGGACGTGGCGATCGAAGCCCTGGGGACTCAAGCTACGTTTGAGAATGCCCTTCGCGTGCTGCGGCCCGGGGGAACTCTTTCAAGTCTGGGTGTATATTCCGGCAAACTCTCCGTCCCCGTGGAACCGTTCGCAGCCGGTCTCGGCGACCACAAGATTGTCACGACCCTCTGTCCAGGCGGCAAGGAACGCATGCGCCGGTTGATGGAATTAGTCCGCCATGGACGGCTCGACCTGGTTCCGCTTCTGACGCATACATTCTCGTTGGACAAGATTACAGACGCTTACAAGCTCTTCGCAGGGCGGCGGGATGGCGTAATCAAAGTGGCCATCAAGCCTTAGCTGGGTCGGAACGGAAAGCTGATTCGCGGGACCGAGATCATAGCCCCCCAGCGCGTTGCTTCCTAGGAGTGGGTTGCAGAGTTCTCGATACGCCACTTAGGCTCAGACGAATGGGCTTGTCGGACCCTCACAAGAGCCGCGGACGGTCCTGAGGTGGCACGGCCGCTAAGCTGCCGTCAGCTCCCCATGAGTTTCGGCGACCGGGAGTTCTGGCCAGAGCAGTTTGAGCACTACCCCGTATTCTTCCCCGTACACGAGAGTAAAGACATGGGAGCAGCGTTCACAGAGCCAGAAATGCTTCACTCCGTGGAGGCCAGTTGACGAATCGGTCGTTGGATCACTCGCACTCGCCGCTGCCTGATCGGGGCGAAAGCGGAAGAACTTGCCGCCCCCTTGCCAATGAAAAGCACTCGGACATGCGGGGTTCGCGCACTTCGGATGAAGCTTCTCATACAGCGGGATCCCCTTCATCACTTCGCCACCGGGTGAGGGCGGTTTGGTGTCATTCCGCTGAAGAGCCTTCCGCTCGTCTTCCAGTCGCTTGATGGTCTCCCGCAGCCAGTTTCCGGCTGTTTCTTCAATCTCGTGCTGATCGCCATACCGATACAGCGAATCCAGAGTCTCTCCCGGCGCGCCGAACGGGATGTGCCGGCAGGGGATTTTTTCAGAGCGGAACTCGGGTGGCACCAACTGCATCAGGACGCAATCGCTGCATGGTCCGGGGTTCTCCTTGCGATCGTAGTTCATGCAGGTGGGGGAATCTTCGAAAATAAACTGGGGTCTCCAGGGCTCCCTGGGGGAACGCCCATATCCACCCTTCTCCAGGAATTCGAGCTCAAATCTTAGGACGTCCAAGAGGTCGCGTTCATCTTTTTGCACTTTGCACCTCCTCTTCCCATCCACTTTGGACCCGCATTCCCAAGGGGTGCTGTGATGGGGGTCACCCTTCACAGTGAGGATTGTCACAGGCAAATCCCGGCCGTCGGCTTAGAACTGACAGCGGAGGAAGCCGAAGAAGGACGGCTTCCCGGGAGGAGCAGATGGCCTACCGCGTACGTGTTATGCCCAAGAAAAAACGGCGTATAATACGACCGGCCGAAACCATGAAGACACCTTACGGGCTGCAGGTAATCGAGAGCTGCCTCAGCTGCCCGCTGCGCCAGGACCGCATCTTCTGCGATCTTCCGCAGCCCGCCCTCCAGGCCCTTGACGCAATTTCTTCATCTGCCACCTACCCTAAGGGGGCGATCCTTTTCGTCGAGGGCCAGGAGCCTCGCGGTGTATTCATTCTCTGCAACGGTCGCGTTAAGCTGATGGCCGGCTCCGCCGACGGCAAGTCACTCATCTTGCGAATCGCCGATCCCGGTGAAATTGTCGGTTTGCCCGGCACGATTTCTGGCAAACCCTACGAGCTCACGGCCGAGGCCCTCGAGCCCGTGCAGGCGAACTTCATTCCGCGCGAGGCTTTCCTGCACTTCCTGCGGGAACACGGTGACGCCGCGGTGAAGGTCGCTCAAATCCTCAGCGAGATCTATCACGCGACGTGTCGGGAAGTGCGCTACCTCGGCCTATCCGGCTCTGCGGCTGAAAAACTGGCGCGCTTTTTACTGGACTGGACCGACAGCCATAGCGAGAATGGCGCCGAGTTGCGGTCAACCTTGACCCTGACTCACGAAGAGATTGCGGAGATGATCGGCGCCTCGCGCGAGACAGTCACGCGGCTGTTCGCTGAGTTCAAGCGCAAGAAGCTTATCAAAGTTCATGGCTCGACGTTGGTTATCACGAGTAAGGTAGGTCTCGAGCAGTTGTTCGCTGCGTAGTTTCCCCTTCCAGAGCCTGGGTGACGCTTGACACGTCGATTTGTGACAACCGTCACAGAGTTCATTATTCAGCTAAAGGAATAATCTGCGCGCCGGGCATTCTGCGCCGCTGTGCCTGGCTGCGGACTGAAGGGAACGCGAATGAGAGATTTCCAGAACTCCAGGGCCTCTCGATCCTATCTGTTTTGTTGCTTGTGGATTCTGGCTTTCGCGCTTGCCGTCCCGGCAGGCCCTCAACGGGAAAAACGAACGCAGACGGATTCCAAGGTATCTGCTTACGCTGGTGCAGAGGCTTGCAAGACCTGCCACGAGGATATCTACAAGAACTTTGAGAAGACCCCACACTGGAAAACGACGTTCTGGAAACGCGCCGGCTCCGAAGCCATGGGCTGCGAGTCCTGCCACGGGCCCGGTGCCGACCACGTGAATAGTGGCGGCGACAAAACCAAGATCTTCATCTTCAAGGGGGCGACTACCAAGCAAATCAGCGAGCGCTGCCTGGAATGCCACCAGTACGGCGAAGAACACAGCAATTTCACCCGCTCGATGCATAGGATCAATGACGTAAGCTGCATCGATTGCCATTCGCCGCACCACGCCAAGGAAAGTCAATTCCTGCTCGTGCAGGGTCAGCCTCAGCTCTGCTTTTCGTGCCACCTGGAGATCAAACCGCAATTCAATAAACCCTTCCGGCACCGCGTGAACGAAAAGCTGGTGAAGTGCACCGACTGCCATAACCAGCATGGAGGTTTCCTCACCCGGCAGTTGCGCTCCACCGCCGCCCAAGACGAGGTCTGCTTCAAATGTCATGTGGACAAGGCCGGGCCGTTCGTCTTCGAGCACCTTGCGATCAAGACCGAAGGCTGCGTGGCCTGCCACATGCCCCACGGCTCGTCGAACCCGCGACTGCTGAAACGCAACCAGATCAACGTGCTCTGCCTGGAGTGCCATTCGCTGACCACCGATACCGGCGCGCCTTCGATTCCGACGTTCCACAACCAGGCCCAGAAGTACCAGGCCTGCACGATGTGTCACGCGCAGATCCACGGCTCCAACTTCGACCGGGTCTTCTTCAAATAGCGGGCGTCATGCCCAGACGATTCCAAGTCGAGCCGGACCCGCAATCCTGGACGCCCCGTACAAACTGCCGCGCTCCATCGCCTTCCAGGAGCGGCGTATGAAACTGAACCGTTCAGCTCTTCGCTGCGCGATATTCCTTGCGGCCCTGGCCTTTTTCTTGAGCTTGCCCGTGCTGGCCCAGGAGGAGGACAAGCCGCCCGAGGGGACTAACTTCGGGAACTACAACATCAAACAGACGGTGGAGATCGGCTGGCGCTTCGTTCCCAGCGGAGATTTCAGGGACTCCCATGGCACTCGAGAGCTGTACAACACCTTTGTTAACCTGCGGGAAGGGCCGCGACTGCTCGACTACACGCTGGAAATGAGGTCGCTCAACCACCAGGGGTGGCTCTTCGACAACTTCTTCTTGACCAATTTCGGCTACGGCGGCGATCCGAACAACGTCACCCGCCTGCGGGCCTACAAGAACAAGTGGTACAACTTCAGCGGAAACTTCCGCCGTGACTACAACGTCTGGGACTACAATCTGCTGGCCAACCCGCTGAACCCATCCACTCCGACATTTGCCAACGCGCCGCCGGGTTTTGTCCCCACGGTTTTTCAGTCGCCGCACAGCATGAATCTGGTGCGGCGGATGAGTGACTTCAATCTGATCATCGCCCCGCAATCGCCCGTGCGCCTCCGACTGGGATACTCGCGCAACATCAACGAGGGACCGTCGTTCACCAGCATCCACGAAGGGACCGAGGCCCTGCTCTTTCAGCAATGGAAAACCATGGTCAATGCATACCAGATTGGCGTGGACTTCAAATTCATTCCGCGCACCAACATCAGCTACGACCAGTTCCTCAACTACTACAAAGGAGACACGACCTGGACCCTCGCCCGCACGCCGTTCCTACTCCAGACGCCGCCCCCTGGCACGCCGGTCATCCCCGTTCCGGTCGACCTTGGACTGCCATTTAACGCCGCGCCCAACGCCAACCAGCCGTGCGCCGTGCCGTTCAACGGGCCTCCGGTAACTGGCACCGCCAACCCCACCTGCAACGGCTACTTGAGCTACTTGCGCGCCGGGCGCGTGCGCACTTCCTTTCCCACCGAACAGTTCAGCCTCCAGTCCAATTACTTCCGGAATGTGGACTTCTCCGCGCGCTTCTCTTACTCGGGCGGGGACAACAACGTCTTGAACTTCCGGGAGGACCTCACCGGACTGATCACCCGCACGCGCCAGCGCGTCTTCGACGCCACCGGGCCGGCCAGCGCGCGGCGCGTCACGGCGTCCACCGATGCAGGCATCACTGTCCACGTCTCCGAGAAATTCCGCATAACCGACTCGTTCCGGTTCAACAACTTCCGCGTGCCGGGAGCGCTGGCTTACACCCAGACATCCCTGTTCGCAACATCGATGCTGGTAGCACCCAACACCTTCACTCCAGGCCCTGCTCCGCCCCCGAGTTGCCCGACGGTCACTTCTCCGGGCTGCCCGCAGCACAACACGAGTTCTCCACCCGACGTCTTCACGCTGTTCTCCAGCCGGTTTCTGAAGCAAGACGTGAAGGTGAACACGTTTGAGGTGGAGTACGACTTCACGCGTCGCGTGGGCGCGCGGGCCGGGTACCGCTTCCGCCACCGGCAAATCACCGACTCAGACATCGAGTCGGGGACGTTCATCTTCTTTCCGACCTTGCAGAACAGCCGCACCCCGCCGTCGCCGCTGAACACGGGCACCTGTCCGGTGGCCAACAACCAGCCCGACGGCTCGTGCGTGCTCTCGGTGTCATCATCGGAAGAGCCGACGATCACGGAGATCAACGAGCACTCGGCGCTGATGGGCATTTGGTTCCGGCCCATCGATGAACTGCGCATCAGCGTGGATACGGAGATCTTGTCCGCCGACAACGCCTTCACGCGCATCAGCCCGCGGAACTTGCAACACTACAAAGTGCGGGCCCGCTACCGGCCGGTGAACTGGGCCAGTTTCGGGGCCGTGGTCAACATCCTGGAAAACCGCAACAACGTAAGCCAGATCAACAATCTCCAGCACAACCGGAGCTACGGATTCGACCTGGCCTTGGAGCCGAATAACCGGTTTAGCTTCGACATCGGCTACGAGTACAACGATATCTTCTCGACGATCCTGGTCTGCTTCGTCAGCAGCACGTCACCGCCGGGTCTGTCGAAGTGCCCGGGCTCGACGGTTCTGCTGGCGCAGAATTCGGTCTACACCAACAACGCTCACTACGGCTACGTGGACTTGATGTGGAAGCCGATCAAGCGGGTCACCGCCAACCTCGGTTATGCCATCACCAGCAACACCGGCAGCACGCTCATCCTGAACCCGAACACGCCGCCCGGCTCGCTGTCATTCAACTACCATCGGCCGTACGGCGGGCTCGCGGTCGACCTGGCCAAGGGTCTGACCTGGAAGACGAGCTGGGCGTTTTATGGCTATAACGAGAGGGAGCAGTTGCTGCCGGTGGATCCCACTGGCCCGCGGGATTTCCGCGGGAACATGGTCACGCTGGCCCTCCGGTATGCATTCTAGTTGTTCAGCCAATTGTACAGCAGGATCGGCCCGCAAAAAGATGTGGCACAATGCGAACCGCCCGCCAAGGAGGCGGACAAGACGATGAGAGACATCGTTGAATTACTCACGAAAATGGCGTTGCCATTGGCCGTCGCGGTGTTTTTTGCGGTGCCAGTGAGGGCGCAAGATACGATCGAGAATCTCTATAAGGCCAAGTGTGCTAGCTGCCATGCGGCCGACGGGAGCGGCAACACCCCAGCAGGCAAGAAGCTGAAGACCCATGATTTTCGTCTGCCTGAAGTCCAGAAACAGAGCGACGAGCAGCTTATCGAGATCACCACCAAAGGCAAGGACAAGATGCCGGCGTTCGACAAGAAGTTGACCGGGGAACAGATCAAGCAGCTTATTGCCTACATCCGCGAGCTGATCAAGAAGAAATAATCCGGCGGCAAGATCCTAAGCCAGCGCGGGTCCCTATCTTTTCGGGACTGCGCTCGTTGCCCGCAACGGAGCGGTGAGATCGTGATCGGGCCAACAGAAATCCTGTTCACCCTGATCGGTCTGAGTATTGCGCTGATCGTTGTCCTAGCCTTCAGGCCGTCAATCACAGCGACTCGGGCCGGGAAGATACTCGCCTTCCTGGTGCTATTCATCCTGCCAATACTCTCCGCCTCCACGGGGACTCTAGAGCATCTGGAGCGCTCGAAGAAAACCGAGTTCTGCCTTTCCTGCCACGTCATGGAAGACTATGGCAGGAGCCTCTACGTCGATGATCCCAGTTACCTTGCCGCCGCTCACTATCAGAATCACCGCGTCCCCAGCGACCAGGCCTGCTACACATGTCACACCGATTATGTGCTGTACGGCTCGTTCCGGACCAAGCTCAGAGGCCTGCGGCACGTCTACGCGCAGTACCTGGGAACGCCGAGCAATCCGATTCGTCTGTACCATCCCTACAACAACCGCGAATGCTTGCACTGCCATGCGGGCGCGCGTTCGTTCGAGGGCGACCCAACCCACTCCGCGATGATGGATTCGCTCAAGTCCAACGAACTTTCCTGCCTCTCCAGCGGCTGCCATGAGGTCGTCCACAATGTCGCTCACCTTGGCGGCGTCAAACTCTGGAGGGAGCCCAAGTGAATCACGGCATAAACAGAATTGAGCGGCGGTTACAAGTATCAGCAATTCTGTCGATCCTGGGATTGGTGATTGAAGCGCTGAGTTTACTCGGGTCCAGGCCGTTCGCGTTCCTGGTATTTCTCTTCCTGGGGGGCCTGCTGATGCTGTCCGGGATCCTCGTTTACTTGTACTCGCTGGTGTCCTTCACTCCGCCAGGCGCGTCGAGAGACCAGCGCTGAAAGCCAGGCACTCGCAAGAACCTTATCAAGGTTCATGGCTCGACGCTTTGGTCATCACGAGCGAGGTAGGTCTTGAGCAGTTGTTCGCGACGTAGTTTCCCCTTCCAAAACCTGGGCGACTCTTTACACGTCGTTCTGTGATAGTCGTCACAGACTTTGAATCGCCTGCCTGACGAGAATCCCGGCCCTGCTGCGGGAGTTACACGTTTGTGACACTCGTCACAAAGTCTTGTGACCCCCGTCATATCCACGAAGCAGGGACTCAGAAACAATGCTTGCAACCAAGGAGAAAGGAAGAGTCTCAATGATTTGCCGACCACACCAACCAAACAAGGAGGTGCATGGAAATGAAGCGTCAGAACTTAGGTCTGCTCTTCGCCACCAGTCTGATCGGCTTGCTCCTGTGGATACTCGGATCCACTCCTAAGGCTTCCGCAATCCCCGCCTTCTCGCGGAAGTACCAAACCTCGTGCACCACCTGCCACAACAACTTTCCCGAGCTGAACGACTTCGGCGAAGCCTTCAAGAAGAACGGCTTCAAGTTCCCCAAAGACGACGATACCTTCGTCAAGGAACCGCCTGTCTTGCTGGGCGCCAAGGCGCAGCGCGAGGCCTTTCCCAAGGCCGTTTTCCCCGGTGAGATTGGCGGGGCCTTGCCGGTCGCCTTCCGGTACTCCGGGTTTGCCTCCTACAACAACCGGCAGCCGCTGGCCCTCGGCTTCCAGCCGCGCACGGATCTGTTCATGCCGAACACCTTCACCATCATTGCCGCCGGCAGCTTCGGGCCCTCCATCTCGTTCTGGGTGGACAACGACATTTCCAGCACCGGGTCCAACGCCGCGGCTGGTTTGGGAGACGGCTATTTGAAGGTGAATGATCTCGGCCGCTACCTTCACCTACCCAAGGACTCGCTAAACGTCCGCTTCGGGCAGTTCGAGCTCGATTTGCCCTTCTCGCAGGCCCGCAGCATCAATCCCACGCCCTACGACGTCTATATCCAGGCCAGCACCGTGCTGGTGCCGCCGGCAACGACGAGTCCGTTGGGCACAACGAACAATCCCCTCATGTTTGGTATCCCGCAGCGTGGGATTGAAATCGGCGGCTATCCGAACGACGGGAATTTCACCTGGTCCGTTGCGTTGGTAAACGGCTCGAACAGCGGCCCCGCCGTGCGCAATTCCAAGGACGTCTACGTCCGCGTTTCCCAGCGGTTTAATCTGGAGCGCGATGCCAGTGTCCGCCGGGAGGTTCAGGCCGCGGGCCCCACCGGACCGCGGGACCACACCTCGCTGCGTCTCGGCGCCTTCTATTACTACGGGCGTAACGCCATCAACGCCGATCGGATGCTCTTCCCAACCTTGGGGACGGCCCACGAGCCGTTCTACCGCGTGGGCGGCGATTTCCGCTTCAAGTACCGTAAATTCGAGCTCTACGGCCTGGGAATGTACGGGCATGACACGAACCTCGCCCCCAATGAGAGCGAGACTGGTTTTGTCCCAGCCACCCGGGTCACCTTCACCGGCGGGTTTGCGCAGGCGCAGTATTGGCTGTACCCATGGGCGATCGCGATCATGCGGTATGACATCGTCAACTCGCCCACGGATTTCCTGAACGGCATTTCGCGCCGCAACACGCGCAACCGTTTCAGCCCGGGCATGCAATTCCTGATCCGCGCTAACATCAAAACCCTATTCGAGTACCAGCGTCGCTGGGAACAGCCCATCCCCGACACGCCCACATTCTTCCGGCACCAGGGATTCGTTGTCGGAATTGACTACGCGTTCTAGCAGAGTTATATCGTCTCCGGTCAACACAGCCGGGGACTATCTCAAGGACCAGAGGCTCCAGAATGCATACTCTAAGGCAGATCCTGACTCTCGCGGTGGCCGTCGCTGTCGGTTTGTTGTTCGCTAGCCCGAGCTGGGGCGGCACGATCAAAGGCAAAGTGACGGTGCAGGGCATCCGCTCGCCGGAGAACATCGCCGTGTACGTGGACGCTATTCCGGGAAAGGATTTCCCTGCGCCTGCCCAACACGTCGTCGTGGATCAGAAGAAGATGACCTTCGTGCCCCACGTAGCCGTGGTGCTGAAGGGGGCCACGGTGGACTTCCTGAACAGCGATGCGGTGGGCCACAACGTCTACTGGCCTTCGATCAGCGGCAACAAGAAGCTGGCCCACAACCTGGGAACCTGGCCGCAAGGGCAGAAAAAGTCTTTCCAGTTCACCGACCTGGGCGCCGCCGCGCTGCTGTGCAACGTTCATCCGGAGATGTCCGGCTACGTTGTGGTCGCACCGACGCCCTACTTTGCGGTGACCGCCAAGGACGGTTCGTTTGCAATCAAGGACGTTCCTGCGGGCCATTACACGCTGAAGACCTGGAGTGAAGAAGGCAGGCCGACCATGCAGGCCGTGGACGTGGCCCCGGATGCGACTGTTGAGCTGAAGGTGACCAAGTAAGTCGCGGGGAAACCGGGGACACGCGCCTGAAAACCCGCACCAAACTCGTGGACCTCGAGTGGCTGGAGTCGAATTTTCCGTGTATGCAGGCGTGTCCCGTGCACACGCAGGCGGGCCGGTACGTCACGCTGATCGCCCAGGGCCGCTACGAAGAGGCCTATCACTATGCCCGCGAGCCCAATCCCTTCGCCTCCATCTGCGGCCGTGTCTGCGGACATCCCTGCGAGACCGCCTGCCGGCGAGGAAATCTCGATGCCCCCATATCCATTCGGGCACTCAAACGGTTTCTCACCGAACGCCATGGTCCGGAATCGAAAAATCCAATCGACGTCTTTCCGGAGAAGCCTGGGGTCACACATACCGATGATAAGGTAGCTGTGATCGGCTCGGGACCGGCGGGCCTTTCCGCCGCGCACGATCTGGCCCTGCTCGGGTATCCGGTCACGGTGTTCGAGGCCTCCCAAGTACCGGGCGGCATGCTCCACCTGGGCATCCCCGAGTACCGCCTCCCCCGGGACGTCTTGCAGGCGCAAGTTCGCGAGATCCTTGACCTCGGCCCGGAGCTCCGCCTGAACGCGCGGCTCGGGCGGGACTTCACGCTCGCCGACCTCCGCCGCCAGGGTTACAAAGCCGTTTTGCTCGCGCTGGGTCTCCACCGCAGCCGCGACCTGATCGTGCCGGGCAACGACCTGGATGGCGTGGTGAAGGGCATCGACTTCCTGCTGAACGTGAATCTCGGCTATCGCTTCTCGATCGGCAAGAGGACGGTGGTTATTGGCGGCGGCAACGTCGCCATCGATGTGGCGCGCTCGGCGCTACGCCAGCAGCAGCAGTTGACGCTCGAAGCGCTCAGCACCACGTTGCTCCCGGACAGCCTGTCCGAAAGCGAACTGAGCGTGGCCATGAAGGAGTTAATGGACGTCTCCCGGGCCGCTTTGCGCATGGGCGCCCGCGAGGTGCATCTGGTCTGCCTGGAGTCGCGGGAAGAGATGCCCGCCTTCGAGGAGGAGATCGAAGAAGGCATGCAGGAAGGATTGAAGATTCACCCTTCACTCGGCCCCGTGCGGTTTGTCGGCGCGCACGGCAAGGTAACGGGCGTCGAGACCATCCGTTGCACCTCGGTGTTCGATGCCCAGCGTCGGTTCAATCCCACCTTTGAGCCCCGAACCGAAAGCGTCATTCCCTGCGACACCGTCATTCTGGCCATCGGACAGACCTCCGACCTCTCTTTCATCAGTCCCGAGGACGGCATCGAGACCACCCGCCAGAGCACAGTGAAAATCAACCCGGAAACACTGGCGACCACTGCACCGGGGATCTTTGCCGCGGGCGATATCGCCTTCGGCCCCCGCTTGATCATCAGCGCCGTGGCGGACGGCAAGAAGGCAGCCGAGGGAATCGATCGTTATCTTCGCGGATCGGAATGGCAGCCGAAACCGCGCTACGTCCAGATCACCGTCCTCGACCACCACCAGATGGCCGAACACTTTGACGAATACTCCCGGCTGGCGGTGCCGGTGATCCCCATCGAGCGGCGCACCGGTGTCGCGGAAGTGGAGATCGGCTTTACCGAGGAACAGGCCCGGCTGGAGGCCTCGCGGTGCCTGCAATGCTGGATTAATACCATCTTCGAAGGCAACGAAGCCGAGGGCACCGAGTGCATCCTCTGCGGCGGCTGCGTGGACGTCTGCCCGGAGAATTGCCTGAAACTCGTGCCACTGAGCGAGTTCCAATTCTCCGAGGAGACGAGGGCTCGCCTCCGTGAGGAACCCGCGTCTTACCAGGACGCGTTGCAGCACCTGGGGCCTGAGGATCTGACAGCGGCGGAAGGCTCCGTGATGGTGAAGGACGAAACCATCTGCATCCGCTGCGGTCTCTGCGCCGAACGCTGCCCTGCGCATACCATTACCATGGAGGCCTTTGAGGTCTTTAATCGGGATCCCGACCTAGTTCCTGTGGAGAGCATCGAGTTACGAACATGAGCGAACCCGAGAAACCTTCCGGGGGAGCCGCTTCTCGGACGCCACAAGGGGAGAAGGGCCTCAGCCGCCGCGACTTTTTCAACGAGGTAGCGCTCGGCGCGCTGGGCATCGCCGGCCTGGGAGCGGCGGTGGTGACCTATCGGTTTCTTTCGCCAAACGTTTTGTTCGAACCGCCCGCGACATTCCGGGCGGGGAACCCGGAGCAATATCCGCTCAATTCGGTCAGCTACCTTCAGGACCAGCAGGTCTACATCGTGCGCACGGCGGAAGGTTTCTATGCCGTATCCGCCGTCTGTACGCACCTCGGATGCATCACCCAATGGAAGCCGGAAGCTGACCAGATCGCCTGCCCGTGTCATGGGAGCAAGTTCAAGCCAGACGGCACGAAGATCGAGGGCCCGGCGCCCCGGTCGCTGCCGCATTTCTCCATTACGCTGACGGCAGACGGCGAACTCCGTGTGGACAAGCTTGAGGTGGTGAAGCCCACCCAGGCGCTCAGAGTGTGAGGTATTCAGTGCCCAGCTCTGTATTCGCTCAAGCCCTCGGTAGGCTCCGCGCCACGCGCGTCTGGAAGTCCATCTTTCGCCGCGGCCCGGCGCGCACCAACCGCACTCGCAGCCTGGCCGTTTTCGGCAATCTCTTCCTCCACTTGTTGCCGGTGAAGGTCCGGGAGAAATCCCTGGGCGTCCGAGCGACGTATTATCTCGGCTCCTTCTCGTTCCTGTTGTTCGTGGTGCTGGTGATCACGGGCGTCCTGCTGATGCTCTACTATCACCCCGCCGTTCCGCAGGCCTATCGCGACATGAAAGACCTGCGCTTCGTCATTTCCAACGGCGTCTTCCTGCGGAATCTGCACCGGCTGGCGGCGCAAGCCATGGTGCTGCTGGTGTTCTGGCACATGTTCCACGTGTTTTATCGCGGCGGCTACCGGCCGCCCCACGAATTCAACTGGGTTGTGGGGGTGGTGCTGCTCCTGGTGACGCTTTTCCTGAGCTACACGGGTTACCTGCTGCCCTGGGACCAACTGGCTTTCTGGGCTATCACCGTAGGCTCCAACATCATTTCCGCAATGCCGCTGCTGGGCCGGGAAACGCGCTTCTTGCTGCTGGGCGGGAACCTGGTCGGCGAGAACGCTCTGCTGCGGTTCTACGTCCTGCACTGCGTGATCCTGCCGCTGGCGGCCGCGGTCCTGATCGCCGTACATTTCTGGCGGGTGCAGAAAGATGGCGGTCTGACCGTGCGAGAGGAAGATGGCGGAGAAGAAAAATAAGTACGAGGCCGGGTTCGGCTCCGATGCGCTGAAGGATCCGCAGCGCATTGTGTTTGTGACGAAGAAGACCTCTGCCAAGGTGAAGGGGGACGTGGGCGGGCAATTGATGTCCTATCCTCACCTGGTCTTGCGCGAGGCCATCGCCTTCATGGTCCTGATGATCATGCTGGTGAGCATCTCGCTGGTGTGGGATGCCCCGCTTGAGCAGCTTGCCAACCCGCTCCTCACGCCCAATCCCGCCAAGGCGCCGTGGTACTTCCTGGGCTTGCAGGAGCTCCTCCATTACTTTCCGCCGCTGGTGGCCGGGATCATCATCCCTACGCTCGTAGTGATCGCCCTGGTGGTGATTCCGTACTTCAACGTCAACATTCGCGGCGAGCCGTTATGGGCGGCTAATCGCCCCCGACGCCTGCGCATCATTCTCGCGACGCTGGTTGTGTTGGTGGTTTTTCTGGCTGTCTTCCGGGCCTGGACGGTATTGGCGCCAACCGTGGCCGTTACAGGTCTCTTGCTGTACTCCTACTTCGCAGTGCCGGGCAGCCGCCCGGTGCCGGAATACCTGCGCACTCGACCGGTCTCCTGGTGGGTGATGACGTGGTTCATCGCTGTATCCTTGATGCTGACGCTCGTGGGCACAGTCTTCCGGGGACCCGGGTGGTCCTGGGTATGGCCATGGAGAGCGCATGGCGGCTGAAGACATGGGCAAGGTGCCGCGGTTTTTGCGCTTCTGGTTTGCGCTGGTCAGTGTAGTGTTCGTGGCTGTGCTGGCCGTCTCGCCCATCAAGGATCTTCGTCAGGAGTGGAAACGGTACAAGCGCGCGTACGTGCGTTTCGCTCAAACCCGGCCCGATACGAAGCGACTGCTGGCGGATTTCCGCCCGGACCTGGATCAAATCTGGATCCCGGAAATGAACGTGGTGGACCGCTGCACCGCCTGCCATCAGGGGATCACTCAACCCAGCCTGGCGGACGCTTCCGTGCCGCAGCCCTTCCGCGCGCACACGGTGATTCCGCACCACGTCAAGGACTGGGGCTGCGTGACTTGCCATCGCGGCCAAGGCCCCGCCACCGAGGCCGCCGAAGCACACGAAACCACGTTGGCGTGGGAGCAGCCGCTCCTCCCGGCGCGCTACATCCAAGCTTCCTGCGGGTCCTGCCATCGCAGCACCTTGCCTGAAACGCCCCGGCTGAACCGCGGTCGCCAGCTTCTAGCCGAATTCAATTGTACGGGATGTCATCGCCTTCAGGACATCGAGCGCCCGGCGATGTTGGGCCCCGACCTGACCAACGTGGGCACCAAAGTTAGCCGTGCCTGGCTCTATAAGTGGTTGAAAGAGCCGCGCACGATTGTGGACGGCTCCGGCAACGTCGCCGTGAACGGCTATGAGGCGGAAGAAGAGCCGCGCATGCCGCAGTTCCGCCTGACCGAGAACGAGCTCCGGGGTTTGTCCGCTTATCTTAGTTCGCTTCGCAGCTTGCCGGCGCAGCCTTATCGCTTCGATCCGCGAGTCGTGACGGCTTTGGAAAAACAGCCGGACTTGGTGGAGCAAGGCGAGGTGCGTTTCCGCCAAATGTTCTGCTCGACGTGCCATTCCCTGGCAGTCACGCGCGCTGGCGAGACCAAATTGATTGGGGGAGACATCGGGCCCGAGCTCAGCAAGGTCGGGAGCAAGGTCAACCGCGATTGGCTGGTGGCGTGGCTGCGCAATCCGCAGACCTACTTACCGCACAGCAAGATGCCACGGTACGAGTGGTCGGACGAAGACCTCTTCAAGGTCACGGCTTACCTGACGGCAAAGCTCACCGACTCCGACCTTTTGAGCAATCTCCCCAGCCTTGGCGAGCCAACTGCTGAAGAAATCCAGTTCGGGCGGCGGCTATTCTCGGAAAAAGGCTGCGCCAGCTGCCACGTGGTCCAGGGCGTGACGCCGCAAAAAGATTTCGGCCCCGAACTTTCCGGCCTAGGCGCGAAAAACGTCTCGCAGTTGGAATTCGGCTCGTCCAGGATTCCACGGAATCTGGTGGCGTACATCCAGGCGAAGATCACCGACCCGGGTTCGGTGAATCCCGCGGCGCGCATGCCGCAGTACCACTTGAATCCGCCGGACCTTGACGCCATCACCACGGCCCTGCTCAGCATGACCGGCACGCCCGCGACGAGTGGAATCGAACGGCTCACTGTGCCGCGTAAAGAAGCGGTGTTTCGGCCGGCGGGAGCATTCGGCGAAGTCTACGAGCGCTATAAGTGCGATGTCTGCCACCGCTTCAACGGCTATGGCGGCGATCTGGCCCCCGACCTTTCCTACGAAGGCAGCCGGGCGCAGCGCCAGTGGCTCATCGAGTTCCTCAAGAGCCCGCAGACCTTGCGACCCATGCTCACCCTCCGCATGCCCCAGTTCAACATGACGGATCGAGAGGCTTCCATCCTGGCCGACTACATCGGCATGGTGCTCCAGAATCCCACGGTGAATCTCGCTGGCGTGGATCCCAAACAATTCACTCCCGAACTGGCGGCCAAGGGCAGGCAACTTTACGACGTGAAATACCAGTGCCAGGCGTGCCATACGATCGGCTCCGGCGGCGGCTATGTGGGCCCCAACTTGAACAACGTGGGGAACTGGATGACGCCGGCGTGGATCGAGGCCTGGCTGAAGAATCCGCAGGCGCTGGCACCGGGGACGATAGAGCCGCGGCGCGCCTTCACCGACGATGAAATCAAGGCTCTGACCGCCTACCTGATGACGCTCCGGCAGAGTCGGCCATCGCCGGGACGCGCTGCCGCGGGCCAAGGGGTGAAGTAATGAAAGTGCGCGCCCCGCTAGGGGCTCTCCTGCTGTTCGCTCTCGCCGGGCTTTCCGGTTGCCGCAGCAGAAGCGCTGTTGTACCGGCCGACCCTCTGCTGAAGGCCTATGACGTGGAGCTGGACTGGAGCGATCCGCAACGCGTCATTCCCCTTAATTACCAGCAGGCGCAGGGCAAGGGCCTATTTTATGACCGGTGCGTCTGGTGCCATGCAGATGCGACGCCGGCCGGGCCCTCCAACCGGAGCAATCTGACGCCTGCCCCGGCCCTGATGAACGACGGCGCCGCGCTGAACCAGTTGAGCGACGAATTCCTGCAAAACATCATCACTCTTGGCGGCAGTGCCATGGGGAAGTCTGCTATGATGCCGCCCTCGGGCCGTGACCTCACCCAGGATGACGTCCATGCAATCATTGCCTACATTCGTGCGATTGCGCGACCGCCCTACACGCCGCCGGTGCGCCCCGGCCAGCCCTACCCGGCGAAATAGCGCCCATGAACGCTGAGTGCAATGCGCGGTCTCTATTTCGTGCTCCCCGGCCGGTGGTGCTCCGGTGCCTGCTCGCCGCGGCGCTGCTGTGGATGCTGTCGAGCGCGTGTCTCGGGCAGGTGAGCCCGGCTGAAATCGTCAACCCGCAGCTCAGGGCGGCCGAGGAAAAGTATTTCACTGAACTCAAAGCGCTGCATCATGCCGTTGGATCGACGAAATTTCCGTTTCCATTTGCGCTCAGCCGATACGTTGGTCTGGATCCCCAGCAACTGCCCGGCACGGACACCCGCGGGGTGGAATTCGTCAGATTTCACGAGCGGGTGGTGCTGAAGACGTCCGGGAATTACAACGCCGCATACAACGCCGATCTGCTCACCCAGAACCAGCGCGCCAGCCGGGCGTTCCGCGAGGTCATTCTGGCCATCCTGCAACAGCTTACCCAAATCATTCCTCCCGACGTGAGTTGCGATGCCGTCGGATTCGAGATCTCCTACCACGTTCGTAGGCAGACGCGCGGCTCCGACTATGAGGGGAAAGAGATTCTCGTTGTTGTCCTGGATCGAGCCGATGCGTTTGGCTTTCCCCGCACGGCGAGCGTCGGGGAGCAGCAGGACATCCTGAACCGCTCGGAAATCTATCTCAATGGCCAGGAGTTCGGTCTCGCGCTTGGCGAGCGAGACCCGCTCAACGTGGAAGTACTGGCGAGGCCGGCGTCGGGCAGGCCTGTTCCTGCAACTGCCCCGGCGGCGCGCTCGGGAACGAGGACGCAGGTATCGGGGGCGACTGAAAACGTGTCGCCGGCCTTGCGCCGGCTGGGAGCGCCTGCGGGGGCAACAGAATCCCGCCCCACTCCGCCCTCAGGAACGGGCGGGCCGGATCCACCGAGTGCGTCCGCACCGGCAGCCACCCCGGCCGATGCTGAACGCCTTCAGGCCAAATACCAATCCCATTTGGAGGCGCTAGCAAAAGCAGGCGTGGCCGGTCTGTCGTTTGTGGACTACGCCCCACCTTCTCTTGTGATCTTTCGAAACCAGGTCGTTTTGCAGCTCACACTTCGCAATCCTCTTCGCCTTGAAAAGGACACGAGCTCCATTTACAAGCGCGCCGCTCAAAGCTTTGACCTCTTTCTCGCGCCTCAGCTCAAGGCCTTGCTGGAAAAAATCCCCGCGGACGAAGAAATCCAGGGCCTGGATATCACCCTGCTGAACCAGCTCGCTGCCAAGCCAAACCCCACTTCGGAGGCGCTTGAATTCATTTGCCCGCTGAAGTCTCTTCACCTGTTCGTCGGCGCCGAAATCACCAACCAGGAGTTGATCAATCAAAGCGTGGTGCTTGTGAACGGGGTGCGTATCGCGCTGAATCTCCAACTGGTCGAGTAGATCTGGCCAGCCGGGCGCAGTCCGGTATCGGAGAAACCCACACGAAAAAGAATGCCTCCTTCATTACTATGATTGCGACTTAGTCCGGCCCGATGTCTCGTGCGTGCTCTCTGGCCTACGTGAGGCGCTCGAAGATTCCGGCGGCGCCCATGCCGCCGCCGACGCACATGGTGACCAGGCCGTAGCGCCCTTTGCGACGCTCGAGCTCGCGCACAATGGTCGCGGTCAGTTTCGCGCCGGTGCAGCCCAGCGGATGCCCCAGGGCGATGGCGCCGCCATTCGGGTTGACGCGCGCCGGATCGAGCTCGGCGAGTTTGATCACCGAAAGCGCCTGCACCGCAAAGGCCTCGTTCAATTCGATGACTTCGATATCGTCGAGCGCAAGCCCCGCCAACTTGAGCGCCTTCGGGATGGCGTACACCGGCCCGACGCCCATCTCCTCGGGCGGGCAGCCAGCCGTGGCAAAGGCGAGGAAGCGCGCCAGGGGTTTTGCGCCGAGGGCTTTGGCGCGCTCGGCGCTCATCACCACCGCCGCCGCGGCGCCGTCGCTCATCTGCGAGCTGTTGCCTGCGGTCGTGGTGCCTCGCGCATGGAACGCGGGCTTGAGCTTGGCCAGCGCCTCGAGCGAAGTGTCGGCGCGAGGGCCTTCGTCGGTATCGAACATCGTCGTGGTGGTTTTGGGCCGCGAGCCGTTCGAGCCGCCGTTTGCACCATTCTCCAGAGCCGTGATGCGGACCTCGACCGGCACGACTTCGTCCCGAAACTTGCCCGCGGCAATCGCGGCGAGCGCCTTCTGATGGCTTTGATAGGAGAACTGATCGGCCTGCTCGCGGGTGATGCCGTACTTGCGCGCCAGGTTCTCGGCGGTGAGGCCCATGCCGAGGTAGGAGTCCGGGTAGTGGTCCATCAGCCAGGGATTGGGCGAGATTTTGTTACCGCCCATCGGCACCATGGACATGGATTCGGTGCCGCCCGCGACGATGACTTCAGCGTGGCCCACCATGATGCGCTCGGCGGCGATGGCAATGGCCTGCAGGCCCGAAGAGCAGAAACGGTTGATGGTCATGGCGGAGGATTCCACCGGGAGTCCTGCCCGCAGCGCGGCAATGCGCGCCACGTTCATTCCCTGCTCGCCTTCGGGCATGGCGCAGCCCAGGATAACGTCTTCGATCTCGCGGGCGTCGAGGCCCGGAACGCGCGCCATGGCCGACTGAATGGCCGCTGCGGCCAGGTCGTCCGGGCGCATCGCCCGGAGGGTGCCTTTGAAGGCTTTTCCTACAGCTGTCCGCACCGAACTGACAATCACCGCTTCGCGCATGGCGTGCCTCCCGTCTCAGCTATTGGATGCCACAAGGGCGAAAAAATCAACCGCGGGAGTGTCCTCCATGCGGCTGAAGCCTCAGGCTCAGAAACGTGAGCGCCTCAACTCTCGCTCCGGGCATGCGCTCCTTTCTACACGCGCTTGCCACTGGCTAACAGTGTCAGGTTTGCTCCCGGTCCAATCTGTCAGGCATCCGCCCGGCCTGTACCCTCGGGAGACACCCCACCCCCCCCATTTTTATGTAACTGTTGATTCCAAGGGACTTCAAGCCAAAAGATTCCGTAAGTGCACATCCTAAAGAACTTGCGTGCGCATTTTTCGTAAGTGCGTATTCCAAAGAAGTTGTCCGCCTCGGCGGACATTGCTGGTGAGTTTGCATTTTCCAAAGAGCCTGCGCGGACGAGCAGCAGAACATAGAATTGCCGACCTCAGAGTCTTGATAGTTTCCGCAAAGCTTCTGGCGAGCGCCTTGCACTCTATTATACCGCGGGAGTCAATGTGAAAGCGCTGTCGTGGGTTGGAAGTTGGCAGTCAACAGTTGAAAGTCGAGAGGCGGCAGCGCAACTCTCAGGCGGCTCGGGGCAAGGAAGCAGCCGGGCGCAGGAACTAGCCTGAAGGAGTGCCCAAGAAAATGCGCGGCAGAAAAAGAGTATGTACCGGACTCAGTGAAATTCGGCGTGAGGAGCGAGGGCACATCAGCAACTAGAGCCGGACAAATGTCGCGAGTCAGGTGCGTTTTTTGATGCAAGCGGCTCGGTAAACGTGCTGACAAGGCGCCCCGATCGGTGTCAACACCTGCGCTCAGTCCGGAGGGTCAATGCCAAATTGTGTCTTGGGCGAGGCCGTACCTAGTGAAGAAAAATTGTCGAGCACAGCAATTCTGTCAAGGATACCGGAAGAATTAGCTTGACAAGTCATAAGAACAGAGATAGGAAATGTTCCATTTATTTTAGATGCTGCCGAACTCATACCAACGTAACGTTTGTCGCGGTTTACTCGCAAGCATTTTGCTAAGCGTTCTCGCTCTCTCGAGCAACGCTCAGGGCGACGGCATCGCAGTAGGGAAGCCGAAAGTTTTCGACAACCGCGCGCTCACCATCATGCTCGAACAGTTGAATCAATCCCTAGCACAAGTGCAGGTGGTGGACCAGAAATCTCTTGCGGAAAGTCTAGGGTTGTTCCAAGGCTCGCAGACGCAGGAGGTGTCTCGTAGTCTGAGTGTTTCGACGCTCCCGCTCCCGGGGATCAAAACGACGGAGCAGGCGAACTCCGCCGGTCAGTTGGTACCGAATCAGCAAACTACTGACCGAGCGGCCATAAATCCCTCTCCCCCCACATTGCCAGATATCCTCGCCACACCAAATTTTCAGCCGAAATATGGATCCAGCGCCAACGACTTGCTTTCAGATCAGATCAATCTCTCCTATCAAATCTTCAATCTGCGGATGTTACTGGAGCGCTCGCTTTCCGACCGCCTATGGCAGGACCCGACGGATTCAAGTCGTATCGGCCAACGGCTCCAAGCCGTGATTGGGTTCGACGTTACTCTCGACCCACCTAGAGAAGCTGCGAATTGCGCGGCCGTCGTTGAAATAACAATTGCAGCCAAGGATCCAAAAATCAAATTTCGCCCCTCTTTAGTGGCCATGATGCCGCAAGAGAAAACGTACAATTCGGCGGCACTAAACAGCCACTCGAACGCCTTTGGGGGATCGGCAGTGGCGAAGATCGTGACAATTGGTTATTCGGAGCGCCACCGCGGACAGACCTTCTATGTCTTTCGGGATACGGACACCGTTTCTGTTGAGCGAATGGGAAATCCGATCGGTATTCCTCCCAATGTCAGGGCCACCACATTTGGTTGGGAATTTCGACCTGTCCTAGGCCGAAAATCAGTTTCTCCCGGCGCCCGGCAAGTTTTCGCCGTGCTGGCGCTCCCTGATTTCGACCAGTATCTCGCAACGCCATCGGGAGCGCCCCCGACTACGGCTCCTCCCAGCAAAGAGGACAAATCCTTGAGTTGGGTGTGCCGCGAACAGCCGGACGGGACCACGGTGTGCACCTGGGAAACGATTGGCTTCCAAACGTCTCGAAAAAACCCTTCTCCGCCGTTTGAAATCTTAGTGTGGAGCCGTGTTTACTGGCGAAAGTATGACTCCAAGACGCTCACCACCTCGATGAAAAAGAAAGAGTTGGCTTCGCCGCCAAGGGCTCTCTGTGACGCGGACAACCCGTGCGCAGTGCCTTATACGGCAACGATCCAAGGCTCCTTGCAACCTCGGATCCGAGATGCGAAGTGGTTTGCGACCGATGATAAAAACGTCGCTATCACAATTGTGGGAGACAACTTCTTTTCTGGGACGAGCGTCTACCTTGGCGGCGCTGTCCTGGATTCCGAGAAAGCCGGTCTGCTCATCAAATCCGACCAGGACTTAACGCTGCGAACCACACTCGCCGCTGTTGCTTCGGGCAACGCTGTTTTGAATGGTCGGTACGGCGGCAGCGTCCCTGTCGAGACTACCCTGCCGGGCGCAGCCGCGGGCGGAGTCGAAATCAATTCGATTAGGGTTAATCGGTTCCCTGGACGAACAACAGCAGACTTGTTCGTTCTTCTACAAGGTAGAGGAGGCAGAGAGCTCAAGATTGAAGATTTCAAGGGCGTTTGTAATCCAGTGGTGCAAGTAGGAAGTGTTCCTTTACCTCCTCCCTACTATTATCGGCAGATACCTTATGAAGGGTCTTCCGGCAAAGTCAGATGCGACATGCCGCTCAAGGCGGGACAGAAATGCGTTGAACTGCAGGCACCTATAGCGGTCGACCTTATCAGTAAGGACTTGCAAGTGAAGTTCAAATGTCCCTTCCGCGGGAGTCTCTTTGAGGATTCATACGTTACTTATGACCCCAGCATCGTGAAGGCGACGATTCTCGGCACTCACGATAAGACAACTGCACTCGCAATCGCGGGGGATCAGTTTGACGATCGATGGACAATCCAGCTCGATCAACCTTACGTAATAACAAAGGGGCCACCATCTTTAGGGAAGTTGGTCTTGGAGGGAAGTACGCTACTTGTATTAGAGGTGAGTAGCGATACTCTGAAAGGGTATAAGAACCTCGTCCTTGTCCCCCCGAATGGTGGCCAGCCAATCGAAGTTCCGATTCCGGAGGCGTCTGCCACGCCAACATCGCCTGAGCCCAAGCTCGCTTGCACCCAGCCGATCACCATTGAGCAGTACTCCAGTCGCAGCGTCCTCTGTTGGGGCGAGAGTCTGTCCGGAATCACGGCTGCAACCTTCGAAAATGTTGGACTAACAATTAAGCTGATAACTGACAAGAACGAATGCACAGCACTTGCGGGACCGACCTCTGACAAGACCGGGTGTTTCCGCGTTTTCCTTACACGCCGGGTTACTAGGAAACCCGGCCGCATTGAGGTGCTCCTTCATACAAAGGACGATAAGTTCGTTGTTCCGCTGAAGGTGGTGGTGCAGCCAGCGGCGACAAAGCCTGCTCCCTGAAGGTGATTTGACGGGAGGCGAATCTTGAAAACCAAGGCAAATGCTAAGCAAATTCAAAAGCACATGCCAGCAGTGCATAGGGCCATCGCAAAGGTTCTCAAGGGCAAAGGGCTAGGAACTCTTCGTGTGACGCACGTTAGCCTGATGTCGGCCTCGGACGGACCGCCGACTTCCGGCTGCTCGGGGCACTGGGAATGGAAATGTGAGATGACGCCCCAAGGTTACGTTTGCCATTACGTCTGTGTTTCATGACGGCGTACAAGGCGAGCGGACGAATTAGGCCCTGGCGATGGCAGGGACAAATCTAAGCAGCCCGAAACTCGGTTGGCACGAGGAGGCGAATCGTGCAGAAATTCTTTCAAATCGTCGGATTTCTCACTGGGATATTTGCATTCGGCGTCGGTGTTTATGCGCTCTTCAAGGGTGTTGGAGGTTCTGCTGGCGGCTCGTTTAAGCTCGATGATGTTGTTGAATTCAAAGGAGACAGCACGGCAATCGTTTTTGGACTTGCCGGAGTATTCTTGATCGTGGCCGCCGCCGGCTGGTTCCGCAATAAGCAAAAGGCGGACGACGAACAAAAGAGAAAGCTCGCAGTCGCGCGCGACTTGAGAAAATATGTCCAAGCCAGCGAGCCATTAGTCAAGTTCGCTGTGGCCCCCCGGGTTGAAGGTCTACATCCGGATCTGAAGCAGGCTCTTGCGGCTTACCCGCCGACAATTTCTGTTGAATCACAAGAAATCCTCCAGGAACTTGACAAGAAGGGTCGATGACTTTCAATAGGAAGGAGGCGCGACTCAAGACACACAACGGGCAAGAAAACAATAGACGGCGTGAAACCGCCTGGAGGGATCAGCTTACAGGGGTTTCCTCGGACAGCCCGGCTAGCGCCTCCCGCAATTCTCTATCATCGTCGTCACCGATGATTTTCTCTTTGAGGTCTTGCGGAAAGGCAATGACACGCGAAAGTTGTGACCGCAGGCTCTTGAGCTGCGCGCCTGTTAGCGTGCCCCGCACGTCATGTGCCCGAATCTCCGAGCGCAACCAGGCACAAATCTCTTCGTAGCGCAGATTGACAAACAGCCGTCCTTTCCCGGGTTCGCGGCCGGGCCACCCGTCCTAGTTGGCGTATAATCCGACCATCGAAACGCCACTCGTCGCCAGGGGATGAAGACTTGGCGTCCATACCCGAAATACCTGGGGAGCACCCTGGACATATCCGCCGCTACGTGATTGCTGTGAGTATCGCGGCGGCTGCATCGATCCCCCTGACGGCCGCTCCCTATGTGTCTCTTCTCCTGAGCGGGAGGCCCAATGTTGTTCCGGTCGCGGTCTCCTCCCTGCTCATCGTGGTTCCTTACGCTGTTGTTCTGTTTCGCCTCTGGATGTCAGCAGAGAAAAAGGGGCTAGCGCTGGCGGCAGGCTGGGGCACGATAAATTTCGTGGTGTTCTTTGCCGCGCTGCTCATAAGATTACGCGTAGGAACACTTCCGTTCAGGGCGCTGCTGGGATCGCTCGTACAAGGAGGGCTAGTGGCGGCCGCCCTCAAAGGCTATCTCGGGATGAGGCGGGAGCCAAAGGATGGGAAGAGACTAGTTCTCGGCTTTGTCGAGGCGGTGGCTTACTTTACCTTGATCGGTTTCATTGTTGTTCTGAGTGTCTGAATCCGGGAGGCGCAGAGCCACTGGTCTTTCGGGGCGACAAACCTCGGAAGAAGTCAAAAGCCCCAAGTGGAAGAATCACAGGACGAAAGACCCCACGCGTAAGACCGACGCGCGGGGCACGCTTCGAGCGGAGAGATCCCTTCGGCAAGCTCAGGGCAAGCTCTTCGCCCGGCAGAAAGATGGCGGACTCAGGATGACAGGCGTGAGGCACCGCTTCGCGGCCGGGCCACGCGTCCTACCACAACATCGCATCGGCGATTGCGCGTTCTGCGCATATTCTGCGTTTAGAAAAAAAAGAGGATTCGACAAGGCTTCTGCGGAAGAAAGAGCGGCGAATGGCCTGTGCGGAAAAGCTCCCTGGGCACCAGACCGGAAAACTGTTGAGGAAAAAGGTGTCTCTAGCTAGGCGGATGCATGAGCACCGTTCTTGGACCGAGCATCGCGGATTCTATACGCCACGCCGTGGCTAAATAAGTCCCCTCTTGACAGCTCCCGGGAATAAACGATCCAGGCGGAGACAAAAATGTTTGCCGCCTTCGGCGAGTAAGGAACCGCTACTTCAATCCTGGACCCTTTGTGGTATTGGTTCCTGCTCCTGAAGCAAAGGCCTCCGTGCGACATGTTTTCGCAAACGACGACTTCATCGTCAAACTCGGGTTGGCGGATGCACGCCGTCAGCTCGACTTTGGCACGGACTTCTTTGCGCCTATCCTCGGGGTGAGGCTTAGAGGCCGGAGGCAAATCGGCCTTGCTGAGGGCTTCGTGTAAGGCTTGCTTCCAGGTGGTCGAGGCTCCGCAACCCCTGCAATACCGAGCCATGCCCTGGTCGGCTACGAACACTTTGAATTCAATCTCGCTCAGGTGTGCGACCTCACGACTTTGGCAGTCGCCGCATTCGAGTAATGTGCGGGCGACTGCCTTTTCGGAATCGGCCAGTGGCGGGAACTCGATATCCCATAGGTTGACGCTTGGGTTGAGCACCATGACGCCATAGACGTACTCATCGGACTGCCCGGCGATGCGCCCTACGACGCGAAATTCCGCCTTCTTCTTGAAGCCCAGGCGACGGATGACCAGCTCCTGCTTGGGGGCTAACTTGCGCGCGAGAGCGACAGAGGCTCCATACCGACTGACCACGAGAGTCCGCGTCTGTTGCAGGAACTGGTTGCCCTTGATGTCCGTCCCGATCACCTCGATCGGCACGGTAACGGCGACGCGGTCACTGCGACGTGTTACCTGAGCGCGCATCTGTAGACTTTTCCGAATGAAATGCAAGTGAGATAACCAACTCTACCGGTCAGGGGCGTGCCAAGCTACTGGCAAGGGGCGCAGTTTCGGGACAGCAGGCAGAACTGTCCTTCAGAGCAGTCTGAAGGCCGCTGAGCGTGTCGTAGTTCGCCACGGCGGGCCACCTGGCGCGCTTCTCTGACGACGCGTGGCAAATTCGTTGTGTCGAGGGCAGGAAAAAGCTTACGATGCGCCGGTCAGAGGTCCCAATCAGAAATCCCGACTGATGCTGGCAGAGAGGGGATGGCAGGCGCCAGTGTCCGCCCGTGTCCCGGGGGTGCCGGTGCCGGTTCGGGACCGGCGTCAAGATGACTAGAAGTTGACAAGGCTGCGCAAAACACCGAGGAAAACGTTGACCGGTGCGAAAGCTAGGCCATATGATCAGCAGCACGGAGCCGCGGGGGAATTTGTTACCATCATCAAATAACGGTTCCCGAAGAAACAGCCGCCTGCAAACGGAGCGCAATTGCCGAAAGTCATACTGCTGAACCCTTCGATGTCTACGCTGGGATACAGCGTGATCACCCCGCGCTGGCTCTTCGTGATCGCACAAGCAACTCCAAGAGATGTGGTGGGCGATCCGGTGATCGTGGACGAAGCCATCGCGCCATTCGATCCGGCGATCGTGAATCCCGGAGACATCGTCGGCATCGGGATCAGCACCGGAAATTGCCTGCCTGGCTACCGGGCCCTGCGGGAAGCGAAAGAGCGGGGCGCGGTGGTGATCATGGGAGGCATCCACGCCACAATTTTCCCGGACGAGCCGCTGGAGATGGGGGCGGACTCGGTGGTGACGGGGAACGGCGACGCGGTTTGGCCGCAGGTGATTCAGGATGCGTTGCGCGGCCGCCTGCAGAAGCGGTACGTCGGCGGGCGCGTGCCCGGCGAGGGCTTGCTGAAGGCTCGATGGGATCTGCTCGATCCGAAGCAGTACATGTTCGCGACGGTGCAGACCGTGGCCGGATGCCCGGAGAACTGCAGCTTCTGTTCCGTGTGGGTGACCGACGGACGGCAGCCGCGACAGCGATTGACCGCCAAGATCATCGAAGAGGCGAACGAGCTCTACGACCGGGGGTTCCGGTACATCATTTTCGCCGACGACAATTTCAATCCCGCGACGCTGGGGCGGATCGAGCGCGAGCCGAGCCCGCAAAAAAGAAAGGAACTCGAGCGCGTCCGGGAAGAGCGCCTGCGCTTCTTCGAGGAGTACGACCGGTCGGTACCGAAGAATCTTTTCGCGTTCACGCAAATGACCGTCGAGGCCACCAGCGACCCCGAATACCTTTCGGCCATGTACGAGAAGATGCGCATCCGCGCGGCGCTGGTCGGAGTCGAGTCTTTTTCGGAAGAGAGCCTGCGGAGCGCCAACAAGCTGTGGAATCCGACCGGGCAGAAGATGGTCGAGACCATCCAGACGATCCAGGACGCGGGCATTCTGGTGTTGAGCTCGATCATCTGCGGCCTGGAGCCCGATACGGTGGAGACGATTCGCACTATGCGCAAGTTTGCGCTGGAGTCGGGCACGGTTCTGGCGCAGTTCACCTTTTATCATCCGTATCCCGGGACCAAAGACTTCTACGAAATGGTCACTGATATCGCGAATCGCGCTACGCCGGGCGCCGCGCTGAAGCATCAGACGCAGATTCCGGAGGAGCGATTCTGGCTGAAGCCGGCCAATGAAGTCGACCTTATCGTTCATCCCAAGATGACCCGGCAGGAGTTGCTGGACGAGAACAAGAAGTGCTGGGACGTGTTTTACTCGGTGAGAGAAGTCCTCAAACGCATGAAGAGGGGGCAGCCGAAGACTTGGCGCTTAGGCGGCAAGCTCACTTACCTGCTGCTCTGCCTGGCGTTTCGAAGGATTTACGGCGGGCAGGGGATGGCCGCCGACGGTGTTCGCAGACGGCGCCTGGGCAGGGTGACGCGAGCCATCAGCAAGATCGGCATTGCCACTTATAACCACTACTACCGCAAAGAGCTGGGCGGCCGCGTGGGTCACCAGTGGGCGGGAACGGAGCGCCCAGCCGAGGCTTTGAGCGCGCGGGCAGAAGCCGGCCAGAATTGATGGCCACTTCCGGCAGGCGCGCTCGCCGCCGGAAGAGTACATCCTGTTGGGCTGACGCTCCGCGGGCTGTTGGCTAGTCGCCGGGCTCTATGCCGGAGCGCCTTTCCACTCCGCGTACAGCTTCGTGATTGCCGGGCCAATGGTGAAGCCCCACGCGAAGATCGGAAAATTCTTGAATTTGTCCGGCACAACGTACCGGTGCGCCGCCTCTTCCACCGGCACGCCCGCCTTGTAGAATTTCTCCGCTTGCCCGGCAATATCGTCAAACACCTCCCGTGTGGTCGCGATGCCCTGCTGCCCGCAAAGCTGGCCGTGGCCGGGTACGAAGAGCGTCTCCTTGTCAAACGATGCAAATTTTTTCAGCGTTGCGCGCCATCCCGAAATCGTGGCCTTCTCGTCGAAACAGACGGGATACCAGCCATTGAACAGCAGGTCACCAGTGAAGACGATGTTCTGGTCAGGGACGCGAACGATGATGTCGGTACCCGAATGCCCCGGGTAGGATTCGAAAACGGCTTTCAGGCCGCCGAGGTCCAGGGTCATGGGCAGCTTCACCGGGTCCAATGGATGGTTCGGCAGCGCCAAGACCGAGGCGTTGGTAAGATCAAACACAATCCCGATCGCATTCAAGTCGCTCTGCGCATGCTGCCGTTCGTTGTCGGACTTGGCGTCGCGCACGCGCTTCTCAAACGGCGCCAAGACGGCGGCTTTGTCTGCCCCTGCAGCGGAGAATAGTTCGAGGCGATCCGGGCCGCCGTGGTTGCGTGTCCCCAGACCGGCAGGTTGTTGGCACCGTAGAACGTATTTCCCAGCGAATGGTCGAAGTGATAATGCGTGTCGAGCGCCCCTCGAACCGGCACCTTGCTGACCATCCGCAGGGCGTCCATCTGGAAGGAGGCACCCGCGGGGCCGGCGAAGCCTTCCATGAGCAGCGCACCATCCTTTCCGATTAGAAAACCGCCGTTGCACAGCGTCGTGACGCCCTTCGAGGTGTCGGAAATCGTCGCGTAGGCGCCCTCGCCGATTTTGCGAACCGATGCAAAGCCTTTATCCACGATCGGTGTCTCGGCGACGCGCAAGTCCGCGGCCATTGATTCGGCCAGTGCCGGCAGCGGAATCCATCGCGCGAGAGCATAAGCCGCGCCAAAGCACGATGTGGATGCCAGAAAATCCCGGCGGGAAAACGGCTTGGACAGATCCATCATGACTCCTCCATGTGGTTCAATTGTTGAAGCATGGTCACTCCCGCTTCAGCTTTGGAAATAACGCGTCGGCAGTCCGAGCTGTGGCACTTGTGCGACATTTCCTGTCACAATAGCGAAGGAAAATAAGCGAAGCAAGTGCTATTGATGGGGAACGGAAAACCACGGCGGAGGCAGAAATGCTAGCTTCTGGGAAAATAGTCGGCTTCCTCCTCACGAAAGATTACGACAAAGCGAGAGCTTTTTTCGAGGGCGCATTGGGGTTCCAATTCGTGAGCGTTGATCAGTACGCGTTGGTAATGAGCGCCGGTGGAACCATGATTCGAATTGCGAAAGTCCCAGATTTCACTCCTGCCCGGAACACAGTCCTCGGCTGGGAAGTTCAGAATATCGAGGCGGTTGTCACCTGGCTCAAGAACCGAGGAGTCACATTTGAAAAATACCCCTTCGTTCAAGATCGCGAGCTGGGGATCTGGACGACGCCCACAGGTGACAAGGTTGCGTGGTTCAAAGATCCAGACGGCAACGTTTTGAGCGTCTCACAGCACCCTCGAACACTTTCACCGTAATCGGTAAAGCTGCGCGCGGCACAGGCCCTACGTGGAAGAACCGCAGGACGAAAAACCCCAACACCCAGATTCGTCTCCCCACTTCGCGGCCGGGCCACCCGTCCGGATGATCTGAAGTTGACAGTCAACAGTTGAGAGTTAAGAGTCGAGAGTAAGTTCGCAGGGGCAGAACGGTCTAGCTGCGTTCCAAAAGTTCGAAATAGCGCTCACGACTGACGCGCGCAGTGCGAAGGACATTCTTAATGATGGAAGACAGGCAACTGAGCGTACCGCGGCACAACCACCGGCCGCAAAATTCCTTGCTTGGTGAAGATCATATGGTCGCCGCGCTCTCGGGCAAGAACGAATCCCTCTTGATGCAAGACACGAACCAGCTTCTGATAGTGGATGGGAAAAATGCGGGACATGCCGCCCGTGCTAGGAAGCGGCCGGAACGGCCAGCCGAAGCGTCTCGCGAACGAGGATCCGATGACTTCTGTAAGTGTTACCGCGCTTCTTAAAACCGGCTTCCGCAAGGATCTCTGTGAGGGTACCTCTACTCGCCGCCTCTTCCAGGAACAGCGCGGCGGCTTCGCGTAGCCGCGACTTGGCCTGGCCGGCCGAATCGCCGCAGCTCGAGATGTCGAGTTCAGGCGAGTACGCAACGTAGGCAGCGCCTTCCTTCCAGACCTGGGCGGAGAAGCGGATGCCCTGCCGCCGCGTCTTAGCAGATGTAACTGTCCTTGCCATGGATATCTATTTTAGCCTGCGGTCGCGGGGCCGTCAAACTCTGATTGCGATGCAGCACTTCGCAATGGATGGGCAACAACACCCAAGGGGGCACAAAAGGCGGCGGAAAACCGCGCTCCATAATTAGTTGCGGAGGGGCTTGCCGGTCTTGAGGGTGTGGGCGATACGCTCCTGGGTCTTGCGCTCGCCGCAGAGGCTGACGAAGGCTTCGCGCTCGAGGTCCAGGATGTACTGCTCGCTGACGAGTTGCGGCGCCGAAAGCGCGCCGCCCGCCAGCACGTTGGCGAGCTTGCGGCCGACCACGGCGTCGTACTCGCTGACGTACTCCCCGCGAAGGAGCATGTGGATGGCCAGCTTGGCTCCGGCCAGAAACTGCTCGCCCAAAACGCGAATCTGAGTGTTCGCGGCACCTTCGGCGGGGCTGGCGGCCAGCGGCCGGTAGCCGGAGCGCACCAGAGCGAGGGCAGTTTGTTTCGCGTCAGCGACCTGGCGGTCGCGATTCATGGCGATCAAATCAGCGCGGCGCAGGTAGCCCAATTCGCGAGCCTCTTCGCCACTGGTGGAAACCTTGGCCATGGCGATGTTTTCAAACACGGGCTTGAGCGCGTGAAAGAGGTCGAGATCGGATTCGGCCGATGCCGTTGCAGACCCCGCCCCCACACCGGCGCGCTCGTTGGCGCGGACGAGCATCTCCTTGGTGCCGCCGCCGGCAGGGATCAGCCCCACCCCGGTTTCAACCAGGCCGATATAGGCTTCTGCGGCCGCATGGATGCGGGCCGCATGAAGGCAGATCTCGCAGCCGCCGCCCAGCGCCATGCCCTGTGGCGCAGCGACAACGGGCCGCGGCGCGTATTTCAGCGCCAGATTAACGTTCTGGAACTGCCGCACAGCCATGTGGACGTCGTCCCACTCCTGCTCCTGCGCCGCGACCAGGAGCAGCACCAGGTTGGCGCCCGCGGAAAAGTGGGTCGCCTGGTTGGCGATCACCATGGCGTCGAACTCGGTGCGCAAGCGCTTGAGCCCGGCGTGCAGCATGGCAGCGAAATCGCCGCCAATGGCATTCATCTTGGAATGGAATTCGCAGCAGAGGACTCCGTCGCCCAGGTCCACCAAGCTTGCGCCGGAGTTTTTCTCGATCTCTTTCGAGCGCTCCTTGAGCGACTTCAGGATGATGACGCCTTCGGGCTCGGCGACGGGCTTGTAGCCGGTTGAAGCCAGGTCGAAGTAGGAGACCTGCCCCTGCGCCGCCTGGTAAAAGGACTTCTTGCCCGACGCGAGCAGCCGGGTCACGAGCTCGGGCAATGACTTGCCGGCGCGCTCGAGCTGCTGTGCCATCACCTCCACGCCGACGGCGTCCCAAAGCTCGAACGGGCCCATCTCCCAGCCAAAGCCCCAGCGCATGGCGCGGTCCACTTCCACAATTGTGTCGGCGATTTCCGGGATGCGGCGCGCCGCATAGAGGCACATCTGGGAAAGCGAGCCCCAGAGGAATTGAGCGCCCTTGTCGGCACCCTGTCCTGAAAATACAGGCGCCAGCAACGCGCGCAGGCGCTCGCGGGTGTCCTCAATCGTCTTGCCCGTTTCGATGGAAGCGAACCTGGCCTTCTGCCGCGCCCGGTACTCCATTTTCTGCCAGTCGAGCGTGAGTATTTCGTCCGCCGCAGGCGGGCCGGCTTTCTTGACGCGCTGGTAGAAGCCGCGGCCGGTCTTATCGCCGAGCCAGCCGCGTTTGGCCATCTCCTCAACCAGCGGCGGGACGCGGTAGATATCGCGGGACTCGTCACCGGGGACGTTTTCGTAGATGTTGCGCACGACGCTGACGAGCACGTCCAGGCCGACGATGTCAGCGGTGCGGAAGGTCGCCGACTTCGGCCATCCGACCGCCGGCCCGGTGCAAGCGTCCACTTCCTCGACGGTCATCCCAAGCTCGTCCATCAGCCGCAGCACGTTAAGCATGGAAAAGGCGCCGATGCGGTTGGCGATGAAGTTGGGCGTGTCCTTGGCGACCACGACGCCCTTGCCGAGCTGACGGTCGCAGAAATCGCCCAGCGCCGCAAGAACCTCCGGCCGGGTCTTCGGACCGGGGACAAGCTCGACCAGCTTCATGTAGCGCGGCGGATTGAAAAAGTGCGTGCCGGCCCAGTGCTGCTGGAAATCGTCGGAGCGGCCCTCGGCGACCTGGCGGATGGGCAGGCCGGAGGTGTTCGTGGTGACCAGTGCGCCAGGGCGGCGGTGCGAGTCGACCCGCTCGAGCAGGCGTCGCTTGATCTCGAGATTTTCCGCGACCGCCTCGATGATCCAGTCCACCTGGGCGCACCAGGCCATGTCGTCTTCGAAATTGCCGGTGGTGATCAGCCGGGCGCGGTCAGGGGTGAAAAACGCGGCGGGGCGCGCTTTCCGGGCGACTTCCAGGCCCGCCCGGACAATGCGATTGCGCACGTCGGGCTGCTGGAGCGTGAGGCCTTTGGCCTTCTCTTCGGCGGCCAGCTCGGGCGGGACGATATCGAGGAGATAGCAGGGCAGGCCGGCATTGGCCATGTGCGCGGCGATGCGCGCTCCCATTGTGCCGGCTCCCAGGACCGCGACTTTTTCGATGCGTCCGCTCATCTGGTATCCCGACCGGGGTCTCGACTTGGCCGACCCCAGCACGCTTTGGCCTGAGCCACGAAGTGAGGCCCGGGAACGTATGATGCTGGTAGACTTGGCCCGCCGCTCCGGGCCCCGAAACCGGAGTCTTCGGGAGGGCTCAGGGCAAGCCGAGCAGGTTACAGAACCAACAGAAAAGGGTCAATTGAAAAACCCAAGCATCCCGGCACTCGAATCGAGTGTCATATAGCTTGGAGGCCGACGATGGGCATGGTGCTCGGCTGGCTGCAAACCGCGGTGGATAAGGTCCGCGAGTTTGCCTACGCCGAGCCGAAGCAGGCATTGCCGCGACGCCCGCGGGTTGGTCTGGCGCTTGGCGGCGGGTTTGCCCGCGGCATTGCCCACATCGGCGTGCTTCGCGTCCTTCGCGAAAACCGCATCCCCATTGATTGCATTGCAGGCACCAGCGTCGGCGCGCTGATCGCCTCAGCCTACGCTGCGGGCGTTTCGCTCGAGGAGATGGAACACCAGGCCGCCACGACGCGTTTCCGGGATTTCGGCCGGTGGACGCTTTCCTGGATGGGCCTGGCGACGAACGAACGCCTGGTGGGTTACCTTCGGCGTTTCTCAGCCGTAACCCGCTTCGAAGAACTGAAGATACCGCTGGCGATTACGGCCACCGACCTCGTCAGCGGTGAACCGGTCTATTTCACCCGGGGGCAACTCGGCCCGGCACTGCGAGCCTCCTGTGCCTATCCCGGGCTGTTCCGACCCGTGGAGTACGAGGGCCACTTGCTGGTGGACGGCTTCCTGGCAGCGCCCGTGCCGGTGGATGCAGCGCGGCGCCTGGGTGCCGACGTGGTGATCGCGGTGTTCCTGGAAGCAGGCGGGTTCGACAAACCCCGCAACTTCGCCGACATAATCGGCCGGTCGTTTTCCATCGTCCAGCGCTATGCCCACTCCGATTGGAAAAGCAACGCCGACGTTGTGCTCGAGCCCGAGGTCAAGCAGTTCCTCTGGGATGCCTTCGAGAAGGCGCCGCAACTGATCGCTGCGGGCGAAACAGCCGCCCGGGAAGCCCTGCCCGCAATCCTGCGAGCGCTGGCCGCGGCCGCTCCCCGAATTGCTTCGGCGCGCCCCTCCCGCTAGAGCTCCTGCCAGCGCGCCGCTTCGGCTACTTCTCCTCTACGATTCGCGGATATGAACTTCCACCGGCCGGCCATTGCCCTTCCCGCGTTTGGTGAGCCATTCAGCCAGCGCCGCAGCAAGGCGCGCCGGCTCGACGCGGAAGCTGGCCTCGAGCGTGCCCTCGCCGGTGGGAAGCGTTTCGTCGAACTCGGCAGCGCCGGTGAAGTTGCGCATGCAGAAGCTGTCGAGCCACTCGAGCGGGCAGGGGCGGCGGTCGCCCGCAATTACCACCTCCACCTGCAACTTCCGCGCATACATGGCGGCGCGATTATAGCACCGCGCCCGCATAGGCCTCTGCGGCGGACGGCTGGCGCTTGTGCAGCAGCGGCGCGGCAGCTTTCTTGCGTTTCACCAGAGCGTGCCATAGACTCTGGAATTCAGTCGCCGCATCATTCGCACGTCCTGTGCGAGGCTGACCCGGTCCACTCTCCCGGCCAGCGACGCGCAACGGGCTAACCAAACGGGAGGTTACGTGGCCACTCCTGTGGAACAGTGGGTGCAAGAGGTCGCCCGCACGACGCGTCCCGAGCGCATCGTCTGGTGCGACGGCTCGGAGCGCGAGTACCAGGAGATGGTGGAGCAAATGCTCGGCGCCGGGCGCACATTCCGGTTGAACCCGCAGACCTACCCGAATTGCTACCTGCACCGCAGCGACCCGAGTGATGTGGCGCGCACGGAGCAGGTCACCTTCATCTGCACCCGCGAAAAATCGGACGCGGGCCCCACCAACAACTGGATGGCGCCCGTGGAAGCCAAAAAGAAAGTCGGGGCGCTGTTCGAAGGCGCCATGGCCGGCCGGACGATGTACGTCATCGCGTACATCATGGGCCCTGCGGATTCGCCGTCGAGCAAAGTCGGGGTCGAGCTGACCGACAGCCCCTACGTGACCGCCAGCATGCGCATCATGTGCCGCATGGGGCGGCCGGCGCTCGAGCGGCTGGGCAGCTCGACGGATTTTGTGCCCGGGTTGCACTCGATGGGCGACTTGAAGCCCGAGCGGCGCTTCGTCCTGCACTTCCCCGATGAAAAGCTGATCTGGAGCATCGGCTCGGGGTACGGCGGAAACGCGCTGCTGGGCAAGAAGTGCTTTGCGCTGCGGATCGCGAGCTGGATGGCCCGCGAGCAGGGCTGGATGGCCGAGCACATGCTGATCCTGGGCCTGGAAGACCCGTCGGGCAAAGTGACCTACATGGCGGCGGCGTTCCCGAGCGCGTGCGGAAAGACGAACCTGGCGATGATGGTGTCGGCGCTGGAGCGTCAGGGCTATCGCGTCTGGACAGTGGGCGACGACATCGCCTGGATGCACATCGGTGCGGACGGCTACCTGCGCGCCATCAACCCCGAGTCGGGCTTCTTCGGCGTCGCGCCGGGCACCGGAGCGAAGACCAACCCCAACGTGATGGCGGCGCTGCGGCGGAATTCGCTGTTCACCAACGTCGGCCTAACCCCGGCGCAGGAGCCGTGGTGGGAAGGGATTGAAAGCGACCCGCCAGCGGGCCTGCTGGATTGGCAGGGTGCGCCGTGGAAGCCGGGCAAGAGCCCCGCCGCGCATCCCAACTCCCGCTACACCGTGCCGGCAAGCCAGGCGCCGTGCATCTCGCCGCACTGGGAAGACGCCGCGGGCGTGCCGATCTCCGCGTTTATCTTCGGAGGGCGGCGGGCGCGAGTCGCGCCGCTGGTGTATGAATCGTTTGGCTGGCAACACGGCGTCTTTGTGGGCGCGACGATGGCTTCGGAGACCACTGCGGCGGCCACCGGCGCGGTGGGCGTGACGCGCCGCGACCCCATGGCGATGCTGCCCTTCTGCGGCTATAACATGGCCGACTACTTCGGCCACTGGCTGGAAATGGGCCAGCGGATTCCGCACCCACCGAAGATCTTCCACGTGAACTGGTTCCGTAGGGGCGCCGACGGGAAATTCCTGTGGCCCGGCTTTGGCGAAAACGTGCGCGTGCTGAAGTGGATCCTGGAGCGCGTCGAGGGCAAAGGGAAAGCCGCGGAAACGCCCATCGGCTGGGTGCCCACACCCGACGCGCTCACGCTCGACGGCCTGGAGATCTCACGCAGCGCCATCGAAGAGCTGCTGCGGGTCAACCCGGCCGACTGGGCGCCCGAGCTCGAGGACACCGGGAAATTCTTCGAACAGTTCGGCAAGCGATTGCCGAGCGAGATCCGCGAACAACATGCCCAGCTCGCCCAGCGGCTCGCGCGCCTCCCGGTCGCGCCGAAATAGGCCCACTCTCCAGGGCAACTCCAACGACTTTCAGCACCCCGCTGGCCGAACCAAACTTGTGAAGTCATAACAGTCTCCTTAATTCGCCTTGGCCTTTCCCGGCGCCCCTTCACGCGGGGCCAGCCGGCAGGGCGGTGCTGGCCCCCGGAATGTCTCGCGAGTTCGCCGGTTTCACTCTTTGTTGTCACTGTCGCCATCTTTTTCCTTCTTGGGAAGCTTGGTGCGCGTGGTGACGTAGAGATCGCGCTTCCCAAACCCACCGGGCCGTTCAGAGAAAAAGTAGAGCGTGGTGCCATCACGAGACAGTGCCGGTCCGCCATCGAAGTACGGGCTGTTCACGACGGGTCCGAGGTTCACCGGCGTGCCCCAGGGATCGTCGGTGCTCTCTCGAGTCGAAACCCAGAGGTCCTCGTTCCGCGTGAGACCGACGCTGCCGAGCCGCCCCGAGGAGAGAATCATTTCGAGCCCATCGCGCCGGATGGCCGTGCGAGTGTCGCGAAACGGGCTGCTGAGCTCTGGGACGAGCACGGCCGGACCGAACGCGGTGGGGTCGTCATCTTCCTCGTCCTTGATCGCCATGTAGATGTCGAATCCGTCCGGGTTGCTGGGGGTGAGATTCCGTGTGAAGTAGAGAATCGTCTGGTCGTGTTCTTCGTCATTGAAGATGTTGGCGCCGGCATCGTCACCCGGCGTGTTGATGTTGCCGCAAGGGATATGCAGTGGCGGTTCCCAGCCGAAGTCATCACGCTTGTTCCGGCGGTGCGAAACATAGAGGTCGAGGTTGCCGCAGCCGCCGGGGCGGTCGCTCTGGAAATACAGGAAGTGGCCATCGGGAGAAAACGCAGGGGCGAGGTCCCGGCCGCTGGAATTTATGTTCGGTCCCAGGTTCTGGGGCATGCCCCATGGAGAGTCCACGCTGGGCCGCTGCGACACCCAGATGTCGAGATTGCCGAACCCACCAGCACGATCCGAACTGAAATAGAGGCTGAGGTTGTCATTGGAGATCGCCGGGTGCTGCTCATTGGCCACCGAATTGATGGTCGAGCCAAAGTTTACCGGCGCCGACCAGTCCGAAAACTTCTGGGCCTGCGCCGGAGCCTCTCCCAGCACCAGCAGAATCACGGGCGCTGCCGCTAGCATCGCCAAGCGAATTGAGAGTCTGTTTTCCATTTGTGCTCTCCTTTGTCGTTTTCGATTTTCCGCGTGCGCGGCCACTCTGGCGCGAGCGATTGGCTGGGTCAATCCCGCACGCACCACCTGCGCGCCAAATTTTTCTCACGGGGCAAGTGCAACAGCCTGGAGCACTTGGGGCGTCACGTCACAAACTCCAGGCGGTACTTTCCGTTGTATTCACAAAGTGCTAAACTGCCGGCCATTCGAGAATCCTCATGCCAGAGCCAGGCCGGCCGCTGCGGGCCGTCCGCTTTGGGGCCTTTGAGGCGGACTTTCAGTCAGGCGAATTGCGCAAGCACGGGCTGAAACTCAGGCTCCAAGATCAACCCTTTCAAATCCTGGCGATGCTGTTGGAGCGCCGGGGCGAGATGGTCACCCGCGAGGAGCTGCACCAGAGGCTCTGGCCCACCGATACTTTTGTGGACTTCGACCATGGCCTGAACAACGCCATCAACCGGCTGCGAGAAGTCCTGGGAGACTCGGCCGATAGCCCGCGCTTCGTGGAGACACTCCCGCGCCGCGGGTACCGTTTTATCGCCCGGGTAGACGATAGTGCCCCGCCATCGGCTCACACTTCCCCACCCGGAGACGCCGCGTCGGTTGCGGCCGACCCCGCAACAATCCTGACGGTGAAGCCGGCCACTGAATTGTCGAGAACGGCCCGAAAGGGACTCCAGCTACAAAACTGGCGGCTTATCGTTTTCGCGCTGGCTGCGTGTCTGGCCCTGGTTGTGGCGTTCGATCCCGGTGGGCTGCGGCAGCGGGTGCTGGGAAGAAGCGGCCGGGCAAGGATTCAATCCATTGCCGTGCTGCCACTGGAGAACCTCACCGGCGACCCTTCGCAGGAATATTTTGCCGACGGGATGACGGATGGGCTCACGACCGAGTTGGCGCAGGTCAGCGCTCTGCGCGTGATCTCGCGGACATCGGCGGTGCGATACAAAGGAGAGAAAAAGCCGCTCGCCCAGATCGCGCGCGAATTAAAGGTGGACGCCGTGGTGGAAGGGAGCGTTAAACGGGCCGGGGAGCACGCTTGGATCACCATCCAGTTGATTGATACCGCGACGGACCGACATCTCTGGGCGCGGTCCTACGAACGCGACCTGCGCGACATCGCCGCGCTTCAGGGCGAAGTGGCGCGGGACATTGCCAGCCAAGTCCGGGTCCAGCTCACCCCGCAGGAGCAGGCGCGCATGGTCGATCGCAGCGCATGAATTCGGAGGCCTATGACCTTTACTTGCGCGCGCTGCTGCACGCGGGGCTGGCGAATCGCGAGGACAATCAGGCGGCTCTCGACCTGATGGCACAGGCCGTCACCATCGATCCAAACTTCGCGCCAGCCTATGCGGCATTGAGTCGCGAATACCGGACAAGAGCTTTTATCCTCGACCCAGAGGGAAAACAGTGGGAGGAGAAGGCGTTTGGGGCGGTAGAGAAGGCGCTGTCGCTGGATCCTGAATTGGCCGAAGCTTATGTCGCGCGGGGTTACCTGCTCTGGTCAGTTGCGAACCATTTCCCGCACGAGAAGGCTGCTCAAGACTTTCGCCGGGCAATCGCGTTGAAACCGAACCTCGCGGAGGCTCACCATCAGCTCGCCAACCTGTACAACCACATCGGCCTGCTCGGCAAAGGTTTCGACGAAGTCCAAAAGGCCATCGCGATCGATCCGCAGAACACCGGGGCGAGGTTTCGCCTTGGGATCAATCTCCTCTACCAAGGCCGTTACGAGGAGTCCCTCGCCGCCATCCGAGATTCGCAGAGGTTCTTTCCATCACTCTGGGCCTTCCAGACCTCTTTCGCCTTGTTTCAACTGGGAAGGAAAGAAGAGGCTGCGGCCCGCGTGGAGGAATTCTTGAAGAGGGATCCCCGGGACACCGGCGGTGTGCTCACTGGCATGCAGGCGATGTTTGCTGCCGCAAATGGCGATCATCGCCGCGCCGAAGAAAGAATCCGGAGCGCCGTCAAGATCGGAGAGGGCTATCAACACTTCCACCACACTACCTACATTATCGGGTCCGCGTATGCCCTGATGAACCAGCCCGAGCCCGCTCTGAAATACCTCCGAATGGCCGCCGAGGACAGCTTCCCGTGTTATCCGCTGTTTGAAAGAGGCGAACCTGAACAATCTGCGAAAGGACCCGCACTTTGTTCGCTTCATGGCCGACCTGAAAAAGCAGTGGGAGCACTACAAGGCCACCCTTTAAGTCGGGGCACCGATGCATCTCAGAAGCGGATTGATGGGCAGGTGCCTTGCCAAAGTGAGACTTGGGAGGATCAGTCTTTGTGCTTGGCTTGGCCGATCAGCGTCTGGAACTCCGGGTCGTCGTGCAGGCAGGCGAGGTCCGGGTCGCGAGCCGCCCAATCCATATTGGCATAGCCGATTTCCTTCGCCCTCTTGAGCAGCGATAACGCCTCAGCCTTCTTCTGGAGGATTCCATAGGTACAGGCGGCGTTATAGATGGTGTTCGAGTCGTTGGGGCGCAGCGCGACGGCCTTTTCCAGCTCTCGAACCGCCTCGGTCTCTCTCCCAAAAAAGGCGTAGTTACTGGCGAGCAAGATTCTCGCGCGAACGTCTTCCGGGACCAGCTCGAGTTGCTGCTCCAGTGCGCGCAACTGAAGCTGGCGGAGCTCGCGGGCCGCTTCGGTGCGTCCCAAGCGCTCGAGGACGAGGGTATAGGCGATGTAAACGTTGTAGTCGTCGCCGTTCGCCTTCAGCGCGTTCTCGATCAGGCCGGCGGCTTCTTCCAGGCGATCCGAGGCAAACAGGGCGCGTCCAAGAACGTTATAGGCGCCCTCGCAATCCGGCTTGCGCTCGATGGCCCGGCGGGCGTGTTGGACGGCCTCTTCATATTTCTGTTGCGCGTAGTAGATGCGGGCTCGCGCCGCGAGGGCCTCGGCGAGCTGCGGCTCCAGCGCAAAGGCGCGTTCACAGGCGGGGATTCCTTTTTCGATCCACTGAGGGTTACGCCCGTGCAACTCGTAAAGCAGCCCGCAGACGTTGGCGATGCCTGCATGCGCCAGAGCAAAATTCGGGTCGAGCGCGATGGCGCGCTCGAACATCTGCATGGCGTACTCCAGGTTCTCCCGGCGGGTGTAGCTGCGTCCCCGCAGGAAGCAGTCGTAGGCCTGCAGGTTCTCGGTGGGCTTGCGCGCGATGGTCCTCTCTTCCTGCGGCGAGAGCGTGATGCGCAGGGCCTGGGTGATGCTACGGGCGATCTCGTCCTGAACCTCGAAGACGTCCTTCAGCTCCCGGTCGTACCGTTCGCCCCAGATGGAGTGGCCGGTGCGCGTCTCCACCAGTTGGGCGGTAATGCGGAGGCGATTGCCGGCCCGGCGCAGGCTGCCGGTCAGAACATAGGCGGCGTTGAGCTGCTGGCCGACCTGCGGGCCGGTGACGGGCTGGTCGCGGAAGGCCAGGACCGCGGCGCGAGGGAAGGGCCGCAGATCCTTGATCTTCGACAGCTCGGTGATAACGTCTTCGGTCATGCCGTCGCGGAAGTATTCGTCTTCCTTCGCGCCGCTCAGGTTTTCAAAGTAGAGCACCGCCACCGATTTCTGGACCGGCACCGGGGCAGACGCGGCCCGGCCGGAGTCAATCTCCTTCTTCAAGCGCTGCAGGTCAGCGCGCAGGCTGGAGGCGCTTTGGTAGCGCGCCGCCCGCTCTTTCTCGAGCAACTTGTTGACGACGTGGCCCAGCTCGGGCGGAACAGCCGGATTCAGGCGAACCGGCGGGGTCGGGACGCGGTTCAGGATCGCGTCAAAGATCACCGCGGAAGTGCTGCCGGAGAAGGCTTGCCGGCCCGTGGCCATTTCGTAGAGCACCACGCCGAAGGAGAACAGGTCGCTGCGCGCATCCAGGTCTTCGCCGCGGGCCTGCTCCGGCGACATGTAGGCGACCGTGCCCAGGGCCGCACCCGGACTGGTCAAGTGCTCGGCGACGAGCGTAGCCGCATTGCTAGAGGACGAAACGCCCACCGCCTCTTCGACCCGGCGTTTCTGAGGCGCCAGCTTGGCCAATCCAAAGTCGAGGATCTTGGCCTGCCCGCGCTGGGTCACGAAGATGTTCGCCGGCTTGATGTCGCGATGGGTGATCCCTCGAGCGTGGGCGGCGTCGAGCGCGTCGGCAATCTGAAGAGCCAGCTCGAGAATCTGCTCAATCTCGAGGGCCCGGCCGCCGATCTCGTGCTTGAGCGTCGAGCCCTCGAGCAGCTCCATGGCGATAAACGGCTGGCCGTTGTGCTGGTCCACGTCGTAGATTGTGCAGATGTGGGGATGGTTCAATGCCGAGGCGGCGCGGGCTTCGCGCTGAAACCGCTCGAGCGCCTGGCGATCTTTGGACATCTCTTCGGGCAGGAACTTCAGGGCCACGTATCGGCCTAGCCGGGTGTCTTCGGCCTTGAACACCACACCCATTCCGCCGCCGCCCAGCTTTTCAACGATGCGGTAGTGGGAAATCGTCTGCCCAATCATCCAGGAAGCCCCAAAACAGCGCACTGCATAGTAGGCCGCAAACAAAACCAAGTCAACGCGAGCAGGGGTAGTGGGTCAGTTTGGAAGGCCAATCTGGGATCACTTCCTGATGGCCGACAATCTGGGAGTCGGCCCGTCACTGACCACAAGGGCGTTTTATGGATAGTTTCCGGGTTGCCGACGATCTGGAACTTTCGACCTGCGTAAGTGGTAAAGAAGGCGCCACGAAAGTTCAAGATGCCCCGGTGGCATCTCGTCGATACTCCCTGGGTGCGACACCGAATACTCGCTTGAACGCTTTGCTGAAGGAGGCGTCGGAATCGTAGCCAACGGATTTTGCCACTTCGAACAGCTTCTTATCACCTTTCTGCAGCAATCCTGTTGCCTTCTGCATTCTCCAACTTGTCAAATATTCCAGCGGTGTTTCCCCAACCAGATCCTTAAAGCGAACCGCAAAAGCGGAACGCGACATACCGCATGCCGCGGCCAGAGATTCGACTGTCCAGCGATGTTCCACTTTTTCGTGCATGGATTTGAGAGCGGAACCAATTTGCGGATCGAAAATCGCCCGCAGCAAACCGCTCTTGCAGGTCTCTGACCGCGATCCGATGTGGGCGCGGATCGAGTGTATGAACAATAGCTCTGCCAACCGGTTGACCAGCAGCTCCGACCCCGGCGCCAGCTCCGCCATCTCCGAGGCAAGCATATTTAGGGTCGTGTGCAACGCCAGGCTCTGCGCTTGATCAGCCTTGACAAGTATGAGTGGAGGAAGCAAACGCGTCAGGAGCTTCACGCTCGTCGCGCAGAATCTGAACCATCCCGAAATGATCGTGGTCGGCACTCCTCCGCCACCGTATGAGATCACCTGGCTGCCATTTCTCGGTGCGATCTCACAGAAGCTGCGGGCGCGCGTGCGTGGATTGTCCCGCAGCGTGTATGCGCTTCCGGGCGCAAGCAAGAAGCAATCCCCTCCGGCGAGTTGTATCGGGTCCGGAATGCCCTCGACGCTGAGCCAGCAGTTGCCGCGGGAAAGCATTCCGAAATGAGCGTAGTGGAAAGGCGAACTTGCGGACTCAGCCGAATGTTTGTCTTTTGAGACTCCCTCCGCGACATCGGCATCTCTCTTCAGTCCCCAGGGTGCAGTGGCTTCTAGCCGAGCATGAACCACGCCCACGATTTGCATGGTTTGAAAGAGATCGGTAATCGGATCCAACCTAGACCTCCAATCTGGACTCCTGAACAAGTTAGACGGACGAAATGACAGTTCGAGTCCAGATTCACGGACATCTATTCGGGGAGATTAGATGGATTCCCTGGACGAGGAGGTTCAGATGAAGCTGCTTCAAATCGATTCCAGTGCGCGTACCAGTTCCGTGACCCGGCGACTCACCGCCAGATTCGCTGAGGAATGGAGAAAGAACCATGCGGATGGCGAAGTCATCCAGCGAGACCTTTCCGCAACAGCATTTCCAGTGATTACCGATGACTGGAGCGCGACCCAGGTCGAAGATTCGAAGCTGACGCCGGCGCAGCGGTCGTATCTTTCGACCTCGGATGAGTTAATCGAAGAACTCGAGGCGGCGGACACGGTCGTCATTGGCGCGCCGATGTACAACTTCTCGATCCCTGCTTCGCTCAAGGCGTGGATCGATCAGATTGTGCGGATCGGAAAGACCTTTGGCTACGGGCCAAACGGCCCTCAGGGCCTTCTGGGAAAAAAGAAAGTCGTCGTCATCACCGCCCGCGGGGGTGCCTATAAGAAAGGCACTACCAGAGAAGCCTTGGATTTTCAGGAACCCTATCTGCGCCACATTCTCGGTTTCCTTGGGGTCACGGATGTCGCGTTTATCCATGCCGAGAACCAGGCTCGGGAGCAGGCCGGTAAGTCCTTGGCAGCCGCCGCAGAACGAATTGGCGAAATCGCCTCTGATCAAAACCGGGAAGCAGTCACTCATTGAGGGAGGAACATTTCATGAATGCAGTCTTATGGGCCGCACAGGGACTCCTGGCATCGGCGTTCCTTGTAGCGGGCGGCATGAAAGTGTTAGCTTACGAAAAGTTCAAGGCGACATCCGAGAGAAATTGGACGACGTGGCAGTGACGCGCTTGTCGTTCAGCCTGAGAAATACGAATAAGAGGTACATACAAATGAGAGGAACATACAAAGCAGTGGAAGTCTCCGCACCCGGCACACTTCGAGTAGTGGAACGGCCAGTCTCTGAGCCTGGACCAGGTCAGGTCCGGATTCGGGTGGAAGCATGCGGAATCTGTCACACCGATGCGGCCACGGTCACCGGCATCTACCCAGGTCTGACTCTGCCGCGCGTTCCGGGGCACGAAGTGGTTGGCCGCATTGAAGCCCTGGGCAGCGGAGTGTCCAGATGGAAAATCGGTCAACGGGTTGGTGTCGGCCTCATTGCCGGAGAAGATGGGGTGTGCGAACCGTGCCGACGCGGAGACATCGTGAATTGTCAGAACCCTGTGGTATCGGGAGTAACTGCGGATGGAGGATATGCGGAAGTGATGATCGCCGAAGCACGCAGCATCGCTTCCATTCCTGACGAGCTCAGTTCCGCAGATGCCGCCCCTCTCCTCTGCGCGGGTATCACCACCTACAACGCTCTTCGCAACGCCGGCTTGCGCGGTGGAGATTTGGTCGCCGTGCAAGGCATTGGTGGCCTTGGGCATCTTGGTGTCCAATTTGCGCGGCACATGGGATTCCGTACTGTCGCAATCGGGCGTGGGCGCGAGAAGGAAAAGCTTGCGAAAGATTTGGGCGCGCACGTCTACATCGATACCGCCGTCGACGACGCCGCAGCGGTACTGCAGCGTATGGGCGGGGCCAGAGCGATTCTCGCAACAGTCACCAGTGGTGGTGCGATGGGGCCGCTTGTGTCCGGTCTTTCAGCCCGCGGGAAACTCATCGTGGTCGGCGTACCGCAGGACCCGATCCAATTGAATGCGTTCCCGCTCGTCTTTGGAGGTCGCTCGATCTACGGGAGCCTGACCGGCACGCCGATTGATAACGAGGACACCCTTGCCTTCAGCGTTCTGGAGAATATCCGCCCGATGATCGAGACAGTTCCTCTCGAACAGGCTGCTGACGCTTACGCTCGCATGATGCAAGGCAAAGCACGGTTCCGCATGGTGCTGGTTACAAAGGACGGAGGCGCTCAATTTGCCCCGCTCAATTGAGGCAAGAAGGAATGCTCAATGAGCAACTACGCAAAAAAGGCTGCCCGGCGGCCCCAAACTTAATTGAGGAGAGTGGAAGATGCTTCGCAAACTATACGCCACGGATGACAACACCGCGACGGTGATTCTGAGACTGGTGCTGGGAGTTGTCTTTTTCGCGCACGGCGCGCAGAAGATGCTGGGCTGGTTCGGAGGCTACGGGTTTTCCGCCACCATGGGCTTCTTTACCGGCATGATGCATATCCCTGCTCCGCTCGCCTTCTTGGCGATCGTGGCGGAGTTCTTCGGTGGGCTCGGGATCATTCTGGGATTCCTCACCCGAATCGCAGCGTTCGGAATCGGCATAAACATGATCGTTGCGATTGTGACCGTGCATAGCGCCTTCGGATTCTTCATGAATTGGACCGGCGCTCAGAAAGGCGAGGGCTTCGAGTATCACTTGCTGGTGCTCGCGATGGCTGTATTTCTGATGATCCGGGGGGCAGGTTCCCTCTCGGTTGATCGCGCCCTTACTGTCGCGGCAACCTCCCCTCCGCCGCGGTCAGATCTGGCACATCCATGAGCGTTCATCTTCAAAATGTTGAACGCCTCTATTCGAAGGGAGGAATGGCGTGATGAACACTTTTCGTTCAGTAGCCGACCGAGCTCGAGCAATCGCGGAATTGGCCTACCAGTTCTGGGAAGAGCGCGGTTGTCCTGAAGGGTCGCCAGAAGAGGACTGGTATAAGGCGGAACTCAATATTGATCGAGAACAAGATCCTGAAGGAGGAAAGGAAAAAACCCTTCGGACACTCCACGAAGGCAAACGCGATAAAAAACCGAAAAGGTAACTGGGACGCTTGGTATCTGAAAGAAACCGAGGCTCTGAGTGTTGGGAAATGATGACTGATAGCAGGACGAAGACGGCGATAGTCAGCGGCGGGAGACGCAATCGCGATCACTTCCCAAGCCGACTTCCCATAACAAATCTCTTAACACATGCGGCTCTGCTTTTCCAAACTGACCCACTACCCGAGCAGCGCTATCGGCTGCAAGCCCATCTCGAAATCTCAATCCTGAGCGTAAACTCGGCGGCTGGGAGAATGCTGCGGGTGTGGCGTCCCGCAGAGGCGCTACGGCTGCCGCGGCGCCTGGATCTGCTGCCCCGTGTCCACCGAAAACAGGAGGAAGTTACTGAAGCTGTGCCGGTGGTGATAGCTGTGGCCACGGAAGTCCATGTAGAGGTCTGCGCTCTCGGGCAGCCAGAGCTCCACATTGCGCTTGGGAAAGGGCACCGGCCGATACTCGATAGTCAGGTGTTCATTCTCGAGGCGGATCGCGGGGATCGGCTTGGCCAGGTCGGTCTCAAGGCGCAGAACCTGAAAGGTCTTATCGGCGATCCAGGCGCGCCCTTTCAGCTCCACAGGCATGACCCGACCTCCGACCCGATATTCCCGGATGCGAGGGGGCCGGTCCGGGCGCTGCCGGAAATGAACCTGCCACGCCGGCTGACCCCGCCACTCGCCCAATCCCTCGCAGGCCATCTCAAAATCACCGGCGAAATAGGGATGAAAGACCAGCGCGAAGGCGGACAGCCCTCGCGTCGCCAGGCGCGTGGGGAAGTCATCGAGCGACGCACTCCCGTTTCGAGTTTCCTCCACGTTGAGCATTCCCGGCCGCACCTCGCTGATGGACACCAGATATTGATACGAGCGCCTCGCGGGCGGCCGGGAGTTGCCATGCTTGTCCAACTCGGAATGTTCAATCCGTTCGGTGGCCGTGAACCGGTCCATGTTGGCCGCGAACTCCCGCACGCGCTCGCCGGCGGCTTGCAAGACTTCAGGCAGGGCACAAGAAACGCCCGGCTTGACCGGCGGTACCGCTGCATCCACGTCAGCAGGGGCCCCCGGCCGCACCGCGGGGCGCAACGAATTTCGGGCTGAGGTCTCAGCAACGGATTTCCTGCTCCGCGCACCCGCATTCACCGCGGGACCCGGACGCCGGTCAGGGGCCTGGCGCGCGCCGGCAGCCAGCGCGCAGGCGAGGGCTGCCGCGAGGCTCCCGAAAAACACGAGCTTTTCGATCATCGAGCGATTTTTTCGCATGTTGCCGCCCGTGTAATCCGCGCACCCCTGCAGATTGTATTGCGAAACCTAGTACAGCAGAGCCGCCGCGTCAACTGTAAGGATCTCTCGGGCAGTGTTAACGTAGAACGGACGCCGGACGATGCCTGGGAGCCTAAAGGATCGTCTGGATTTCGGCGTCGAGAGAGACGTGCGTGTGGGGAAAGCCGTTGATGTCGAAGCTCTCTCCGCTCAGGTTAGTGAAGTGGAAGAATCGGCTGATGTGGTAGTCCTCATCGAAAATGCTGAAGACGCCCTCGGTCTGCTGCCGGGGCATGCCAAAGCCTGCGAGCGGCGCGGGGTTGCCAAACCCGCCTGTCAGCGCCAGATACTTTTCAACAATTTCGCGGAGATTCATCGCGGGTGCGAATCCTTGTTGCGCCACTGCTGCCGACCCCCTGAACGATCATATCCAGACGTAGGCGCCGGCCTCGCCGTAAGGCACATTGACGTAAAACAGGTTGGCCTCGTGGCTCGCTGCGAGCGCCCCGCAAAGCCTTGCCGCGCCATGCTCCGCGCAGAGCCGCCGCCCCGGCGCTCGTTGGATCCGGTCGACTTCATCGAGGCTTGCGACCTCATCCCGCCCAAGCCACAGCCAGACAGCGGATCGCGAACAGTGTTTGCAGCCGCCGCCGGGTTCCGCGAGCCGCTGCTCAATGGCGCCAGCCACATCGGGTTTGAGGCCGGCCGCGGCAAAGTCGGGCGTGGCGACGAAAAAATACTGCGTGAAGCTATCCGCGTCGGGTTCGAACGCCACCACACGGCCAGAATAGGCACTCAGCTCCGCGTCGAGCACGCCCAGCAGGCAGTCGCGGCACAGCGAAACCTCGGGGCGCGGCACCTCCTGCCTTTCTCCGCGGCGAACGGGCTTGCCGCGAAGGTAGAGCGTGTCGGGAACGAGAGTGGCCATCCAGGCCTGCTCGGTTTCCAGGTGCACGCACTCGGGCGGCACGCGCGTCAGCCGCGCCCACCAGTTGCGCGTGCGACGCCGGAAGGCGATGCCGGGATAGGCCTGTTCGAGCGTGACGCGCTGCACGACGACGTCAGCGCAGGGCCCGGCGGGCCCTCGCCGCGTTCGACACGCCCAAGACGATGTGCGCCCGCTTGGCGCCGGGGCTGAGGGTACCGTAGCCGTAGGTGATGTTGACCCGCGCTCGCGCCAGCTTGGCGGTGGCCTTCGCCAGTTGGCCGGGTTTGTCGGCCAGGCTGACCACCACGGCCGGCTCGTTGCTGACGCGATAGCCCGCCGCACGCAGCGCCGCCCGGGCGCGCGTCGCCTTCGCGACCAGCAAGCGAATCGCGCTGCGGCCCTTCACATCCGAAGCGTGAATGCCGCTGATGTTGACTCCCTTGGCGGCCAGCGCCGAAGTGATCCTGGAAAGGTTACCCGGCCGGTTGTGTCCCCAGACGGTGACTTGCTTTGCTGCCATAGACACCTCCTGCGCAGCTCAATTCCCGGTGGCGAGGCGCTCATACTACCAGATTGCCGCGGCTTGCTTGTGGAATTCCACAGGCCACTGCGTGCCGGGAAGGAGCGTAAGCGATTTGTCAGAGCCGCTCGCTTCCGCTATCATGGCGCTTCTCTTAGACGGAGGAGGAATCATGGCCATTGCCGTCGGACAAGCTGTTCCCGAGTTCGCACTGAAGGACCAGAGCCAGCAAGAGGTCAAACTCTCGGACTTCAAGGGCAAGAAAAATGTCGTGCTGGTCTTTTACCCGCTCGATTGGAGCCCCACCTGCACGAAAGAGCACGCTTGTCTGGTCAACGACATGAAGAAATACGACCAGCTCGACGCCCAGGTGCTGGGCCTGAGCGTGGATAGCGTGTGGTCGCACAAAGCCTGGGCCGAGAAGATGGGCATTCGCTATCCGCTGCTGGCCGATTTCCACCCGCGAGGAGCGGTCGCCAGCAAATTCGGTGTGTACATGGAAGACAGAGGCATCACCGGGCGCGCTATCGCCATCATCAACAAGGCGGGAAACCTCGCCTGGTTCAAGCAGTACGACATCCCCACCGTGCCGGATCTCGATGAAGTGGCCCAGGCGCTGGCGCAGGCGAAATAAACCAAGAACCGACCGTCGGACCACGAAACTCAAAACTTGAAAAGCGGAACTCGGAAAACAAATCCGAAGGCACGCTCGTGCTCGGTCGCCACAACGAGTTTCGATTTATTGCTTCGGAGGCGCGGACTTTTTCTTTGACGGAGCGGGAGTGGGCTTGGGCGCCGGGGCGGGCTTGGGCGCAAAGGTGCGCACGTAGTTCACCAGTTGCCAGCGCTGCTCCTCGGTGAGCCGCTTTTTGAACTCCGGCATGGGCCGCCGGCCTTCGCTGATCTTCCAGAAGATTTCCCCGTCGGTCATCTCCCCCATCATGTGGGCGTCGGTGAAGTCGGCGGGCTTTACGTCGTACATCGGGGCTTCGGGGCCGTCGCCTTTGCCACCCTCGCCGTGGCACTGCGCGCAGTTATCGAGGAAGACAGCCTTGGCCGCGGCGAGCGAGGCATCGGTCGCGGCGACGGGGTTTTTCAGCTTCTTGGCTTCTTCCGGAGCCGGCCAATCTTTCTTGCCGTGCGCAACAGCCCAGGTCGCCAGCGCCAGGGCTAGCGCCAGCAGGACTGCGATCCGCAAATTGGCGGGATGATTCTTCATTGCTCTTTCGCCCCTCCGAACGCAGCTTCAAGCGCCATCTGCCGAGCGCCCCGCCGACGATCATCATGGCATAAGATTCCGGAATTCTCACGGCGGTTTCTCCGGCCGGAAACAGAGAAATGGGAAAAGCGCTGGCCGCAACTAGAGCTGTTTTCGGGCCAACAACCAGATCAGCTCGGCATTCAAGGCGACAATGGCCGCGGTCACGACCCAGGCAACGACGACGACCCAGCGGCGATTTGCAAACTCGCCCATCTTCCGCCTGTCGCTGGTAAACAACACCAGCGGCACCACCGCGAAGGGTAGCTGGAAGCTCAACACCACCTGGCTCAGGATGAGCAGGTTGGTGAGCTGGCCTTCGCCCATCACCCCGATCACGATGGCCGCCGGCACAATCGCGAGCAGCCGGGTGATGAGCCGGCGAAGCCAGGGGGGCAGGCGAAGGTTCAGGAAGCCTTCCATCACGATCTGGCCGGCCAGGGTGCCGGTGAGGGTGGAGTTTTGTCCCGAGCCGAGCAGCGCCGCGGCAAAAAGCGTGCTCGCCAGGCTCGCGCCGAGCACCGGAGTGAGAAGTTGATAGGCCTCGGAGATGTCGGCGACCTGCGTCATGCCGCGCTGATGAAATGCCGCAGCGCCCAGGACCAGGATGGCGCTGTTGATGAACAGGGCCAGGCCCAGTGCCAGGGTCGAGTCCACGATCGCGAATTTGACGGCCTCGCGCTTGTGCTCGGCCTCGCGGAGGAAGGCGCGAGTCTGGACGATGCTGGAGTGCAGGTAGAGATTGTGGGGCATCACTGTCGCGCCCAGGATGCCGACAGCGATGTAAAGCATTTCGCGGTGGCGCAGGATCTCCGCGCTCGGCAGGAAGCCGCGGGCAGCCTCGAGCCACAGCGGACGCGCAAAGAAAATCTCATAGGCGAAGCAGCCGGCAATCGTGGCGATCAGCGTGATGACCAGCGCCTCGACCCAGCGGAACCCGCGGCCCTGGAGGGCGAGCACCAACAGCACGTCCAGCGCGGTAAGGATGACACCGGCGAGTATCGGCAGGCCGAAGAGCAGCTTCAACGCCACCGCCGAACCGAGCACTTCGGCGAGGTCGCAGGCGGCAATGGCCACCTCGCAGATTACCCAAAGAAAGATGGCCGTGGGCCGTGAAAAATGAGCTCGACAGGCCTGCGCAAGGTCGCGGCCGGTGGCGATGCCCAGCTTGGCCGCGAGCGCCTGAAGGAACATGGCCATCAGGCTGCTGAGCAGGACGACGCTGAGCAAGGTGTAGCCGAACCGGGAGCCGCCGGCCAAGTCGGTGGCCCAGTTGCCGGGGTCCATGTAGCCGACAGCAACCAGGTAGCCGGGTCCGGCAAAGGCCAGGAGCTTGCGCCACACCGAAGCACCCGAATAGACCGGGATGGTGCGGTAGGCTTCCGGCAGCGAGGGCAGGTGGGCGGCTTTGCGCCAGCCTTCGCGGGGCTTCAACTCGACCGGAGTTTCTGTTCCAGCCATGTTTTCTGCGGGCAGGCACGGACCCGGGGGTACAGCCGTTGGTTAATCACTATGAACTCCGGATATAAACTACACTTAATAAAACGACGCGTCAACCCTTCGCTCGATTCGTTTTCCCAGACAACAACCCGGGCGGTCCGGCACCTCGCGCAAATCGCGGGGGAAAGCTGCCTGCCGCCGGGGGCTTTGTGGTAGTGTTCTGCAGGAAGTTCAAAAGCGCTCAGTATAAGGCGCGGCGGAGGAGACTGTGGTCGAGCCAGCCAAGAATCAGGTGCAGATCAAGGCCGATGAGAAAGAGCTGATCGGGCAGTACAGTAATCTGGTGATGATCCACCACAATGCCGAAGAGTTTACACTGCATTTCATCTACATTTTCCCTAATGTGGCGCAGGGCAAGCTGGTTTCCAGTCTGATCCTGAGCCCGGGGCATGCCAAGCGCCTGTGGCGCGCGCTCGGCGAGAACATCACCCGCTACGAAGCGCAGTTTGGAGTCATTCGCGAGGCGCCCGAACCCGCTCCCGAAACGACAGTGGGCTTCGTGCAGTGAAGAGTCAGGCGGGGCAAGCCCCGCCACCCCAGGCAACCTTCTGCCCTGCCCTGCACCTAACTGTATTGCTAGGGAGGTGCCCGATGCGGCGGGAAGCTACGGGTTGTGCGCTCGTATGCTCGTTGGCGCTCATCCTGTTTTCCTTGCCTGCGGCCGGCCAGCAAGGCACCATCAACCCGCGGATTCCTCCGCCGCCCCCTCCGCCCGAACAGCCGGCTCCTGAGCCCGCCCCGCAACCCGCACTGCAACCGAAGCTGCCTGAGCCAGCCCCACCGCCACCGTCGTTGCCGGCGCGCGCAGTAATCCCGGCGGGCACGCGCATCGCCGTGGTGCTGGACACCCCGCTTAGCACGCGCATTGCGAAGCAGGGGCAACAGGTGACATTCCGCACATCGGATGCGCTGCGCGTCAACGACCAGCTCGAGATTCCGCCGGACACCGCCGTCACCGGGAGTGTGGTCGAGGCACAGCGCTCAGGGCGCTTCGGCAAGCCGGGCGTGCTGCGCGTGAAAGTGGACCGGATCAACCTCTCGACCGGCGCCGCCACAGAAATCGCGGCGCGCCTCGATTCACCGGACATGAAGGGCCGCGGACGGCTCTCTTCCGACAGCAAACGCACCACCGACCTCTACAGCCTGGCGCTGTACACCATCGAGGGGACGCTGCTGGGTTCGCAGATCAGGGGCGGCAAGGGCGCGGCGGTTGGCGCGGGCGCCGGCGCCGCAGTGGCCCTGATGATTATGATGTCGCACAGAGGGTCGGACATTTATCTCGAGCCAGGGATGCCCTTCCTGATCATCCTGGACCGGGAGGCGGCACTACCGGGCGCCGAAGTCTACGCGGCGCAACAGAGCTATGCGCGCTCTCGTGGAAACTACTCCAGCCAGACGGACCCAGCTTCCGGAGCTGCCCCAAGCGAAACCGAACGCAATCCGGATGGCACCCCGGTTGACCCCGACCGCCCCAAGCTCAAGCACCGGCCCAAAAGACCCCAGCCCTAAAGGCAGCACCTCCGCCCCAGCACACCCTGAACGCCACCAATGGCACCTTCGTCAACGAAGAGCGCGTGCGCGCCGCCGAACTCTCCCACCTCTCGGAATTCCGCATTGGCTTGACCGTGGTGCTGGTGACGATCACGCCGAAAACGCTACGATAGCGCCGCTGCCACGCGGCCTCCCGGTCCCCAACGCTGTTCTGTGATACTGTAGCCTCTGTTTCTCGCATGAACCGTCTGACTGCCACCCTAATCACCCTGAACGAAGAACGAAACCTGCCGCGCGCACTGGCCTCGGTCGCCGATCTGCCGGAAGAAATCGTGGTGGTGGACTGCGGCAGCACCGACCGTACGTGCCAGATTGCGCGCCAGCACGGGGCTCGCGTCATCCAACGGGCGTGGACGAACTACTCCGAGCAAAAAAACATCGCTGCCGCAGAGGCAAGCCACGAATGGATCCTCGGCCTGGACGCGGACGAAGAATTGAGTCCGGAGCTGCGAAAATCGCTGCGGATGTGGAAGGAAAGCCCCCCTACGGCGGCGGCCTATGAATTTGCACGCAAGGCCAATTACCTGGGCGGCTGGATTCACCATTCCGGATGGTATCCGGACCGAAAAGTGCGGTTATACCGGCGGGATCTGGCTCGCTTTGTCGGCGTTGTGCACGAATCGCTTCAGGTGAACGGCCCCGTCAGGCGCCTGGAGGGCGAACTGTACCATTATACGGTCCGTTCTCTCGACGAACACATCGCCAAAATGAATACTTATACGACGCTTGCGGCTGAGCAACTCTACGCCGCCGGCCGCCGCAACTGGCTTCCCCGCATGCTCCTGACTCCGCCGTGGAAGTTTCTGCAAACGTTCATTCTGAAGGCGGGATTCTTGGACGGCTATCGCGGCTGGCTGATCGCGCGCATGGCTGCCCGGTACGTCTTTTTCAAATATCACAAGCTCGGCCTGCTCGCGCGCGGCGGCTCCCTTAGACCAGCCGCGGCCCCCGAAAAGCAACCGACAACCCTTGACACCTCTCTACGTTGATCTCGAGCCCGAGTGGCGCGGCGGCCAAAACCAGGCGCTGCTGACACTGCGGGGCTTGCGCGCTCGTGGCCATCCGGCTGAGCTGCTCGCCCTGCGCGGGCGCCCGTTGGCGGATCGCGCCCAGGCCGAGGGCATCCCCGTACACGGAGTGGGGCGCCGCGCCACACGCTTGCAGGCCGCGCTGGTGTTGCGCCGGCTGGTCGCCCAACGGCGTTTTGATCTGGTCCATGCCAACGAGCCTCACGCCCTCACCGCGGCCTGGTTGGCGGGCGTGCATCGCCGCGTCCCACTGGTGGTCTCGCGCCGCGTGGGTTTTCCGCTGCGGAGCAACCCGGTCGCGCGGGCCCGCTACCACGCTGCACAGCGCATTATCGCGATTTCGCGCTTTGCGGCGGACCGCGTGATCGCGCGCGGAATCCCATCCGAGAGAGTGGAGATTATCCATGAAGGCATTGAAGCACCCCCGCAGCCTGCGGCCCTCGCGCGTGAACAGGCGCGACAACGGTGGGACATTGGCGAAGACGATAAGCTGCTCGGGGACGTGGGTTATCTGGTGCCGCAGAAACGACACGAGGTCTTGGTCCGTGCCTTGGCCATTTTGCGCCAGCAGTTCCCGCACTGCCGGCTGCTGGTGGCAGGCGACGGACCGGACCGCGAATCGCTCAAGAGACTGACGCGCGAACTGGGGGTGGAATCCGCAGTGCAGTTTGCCGGATTCGTCGAAGACGTCGCGCAGGTCTATGCGGCGCTGGACGTTTTCGTATTTCCTGCGCGGGAAGAAGGTCTCGGCAACGCGCTGCTTGGGGCGATGGCCTGCGGCCTGCCGGTGGTGGCGGCGGCAAGCGGCGGTGTGCCGGAGCTGGTCGAAGACGGTCGAAACGGCTTGCTCGTCACCGACTTTCGCGCGGAGGGCTTCGCAGCCGCACTGGCGCGGCTACTGAACGATGCGAATCTTGCGAAACGCCTCGGAACGGCCGGACGGGAAAGCATCCTTCAGCACTTTACTGCGGACGCTATGGTCGCGAAAACGCTGCGCCTCTACGATAAGCTCATCCTGGAGAGCTCCCATGCCTGAACCAGAGTTGCGGCTCATTCTTTTGTCTGCTGGAGCGCAGCCTTACACGGGCGCGCGGGTCGCAGCAAGGAATCCCTCCCGGGAATGCCTTGCCCGGCTCCAAGGAGAAACATAGAAACAGAGTTAGCGCGGATTTGGGGGAGCCCGGACGCCACTCAATCGAGCGCGATGTGCGTGTCGGTGCGCTCGACACCTTCCATCTTCTGGATCCGCTCCATGATCAGGTCATCGAGATCACGCTGACTCCCTACCTCGACGTAGGCGAACACATCGGGCACCCCCCAGCAGGCATGCGAAGAAAGGACGCCGGGCATCGCCGCGAGTTCGAGCGCGATGCGCTTGGCGAAGCCGGCGCGGACATTGATCAGCACATAGGCGCGTACGGCGCGTTTCTTGGTCTGCATGGAAGGCTCCTCCGCCCGGGTTGATGCTGCGCCTATGCTACACCCAATCCACCGCCAGAAAACGCCAGCGCCGGCAATCCCCCCGTTGAGGACGGCCGGCGCTCGCGGCACAACGTTTCTTGCGCCAGTTTTTACCTTCCTTGATTCCTCCTATCCGTGCAGCGATTCTCCTGAGCCTACCGGAGAGTGGATGACCCACTGACCGGTGGGCTCCAGGAACTCAAGACCGATGGCAAAGCCTTCGCCCCGCAGCGGTTGGCAGTAGGCCACGCGCGCGGTCGCCCGGAAATCGCCTGGGAGCGAGGCGAACAGCAGGCGGTCGCCCGGCTGCCAGCGGCGCACTGTAACCACCCGGGCGCCGCGTGAGCTGACGTCTTCGGTGAAGGACGTCTCCACGCCAGGAATGCGCTCATTTCCGGAGATTTGCACCGCCAGTTCCATGGGAACGCGCTTTTCCAAGCGTTCGACTGTGAAGCTTTTCGGCATGAAGCCTCCCGGGACTGCGCTACAGGCAGGCGGCGATGCGGGCGAAGTCCCGGATCCCGCTGCCGTGGCGCTTCATGCGATATAGAGCGCCATCGGCTGCCCCCAACAGCTTTTCGATGGTGTCGCCGTCCTGCGGATAGATGGCTGCGCCGGCGCTCACCGAGAGCAGCGGCTTCTCGCCGTCCGTTGCGAGCCGCTCGCAGATGCGCTCCGCCACCCGCCCGGCGGCCTCGCGGCTGGCTTCGGGCAGCACCAGGGCAAATTCATCGCCGCCATAGCGCGCCGCCGTGTCCATAACCCGGCAATGGAAGCGCAGGATGTTGCCGAGCCGGCACAACGCCCGGCTGCCGACCAGGTGGCCGTGGTGGTCATTGATCATCTTGAGCCCGTCCAGGTCGAGCAGCAGGACAGCGAAGGGCCGCCCGGTGCGCAGGGAGCGCTGGATCTCGCCTTCGAGCGCGGTGAGCAGACGGCGGTAATTGCCAAGCCCAGTAAGCGGGTCGCTGACCGCCAGTTTCCTGACCTGGTCAAACAGGCGAGCATTGTCAATCAGCGCGCCGCCCAGCACCACCGCATAGCTCGATACCTTCAGGAACTGCGCCACAGTGAAGGGGGCATCAAGCATGCGCACCGACTGGCTGGCCACTACGTGGCACGCGACGTTCAATGCGGCGGCCCAACAGAGGGCGTAGTCGAAAGCCGAAACGGCGATCCGCAAGCGCCGGCGGAAGCCTACCGCCGCCAGCAGAAAGATCGCCGCCGGAAACAAATCCCAGGGGCGGGCCACCAACGCTGCGGGGTGGATCGTCGGGTCAGCCGGCACGCTGAGATATGCCGCGCTGGTCAGGTAAGCGACCGCGCCGACGACAACAAACGCCACGGCAATTTCCCGGCCGGGTTCGCGGGCGTTCGGCAGCCGCCGCTCGACCACCAGCGCCGCCAACAGCAAGGCGGCGAGCAGCGTCCGACCCACCATCCACGCCAGCGGAACATGCAACTGCGCCACCGGCCCGTCCGCGAGCAGGTTGTGAATTCCAAATGTCGCACCGGTCTCGATCAGGCCGGAGAGCACGAAGCTAAGCGCCAGGATCAGCGAGATGCGGTCGTGCGTGCCGCGAAAACGGATCAGGGCGTTCGCAGCGTAGGTGAAGCTGAGCAGGCTGCCAACCAGTTCAAGGTAGGCGAAGAGCAGCGGGTCAGAGGAAAAACTCAGATGACGCAGCCACCAGAGCAACGCGAGAGAGACTGCGCCACCCGCCAGGCCAAGCACCCAGCGAAGACGCCAGCAAACGCGCCCAACCGCCCTCCCAAATTGCTCCAGCGTGTCCAACGCTCCCCCGAGACAACCACGAACAAGACATTCCGGGCTTAACTGGTGCAACTCGGCGACCTTATTTGGTTTCCCCGTGCCCGGATGTAACCCCCTGAAAGGTCATTAGTTGTGCAGAAGGCCCCGCAGAATAACAGTCTTGGACATGCGCAAGTATTCCCGTACGGCGTGTAGAAAGGTTACAGGACAGAACTCCCGTTACCCATCTTCGGTTTGGTCACAGCCCGTGGACGAACCTGCGGTTTTGCACGGCACTTGCTGGGGCGAGTCGCCGAGCGACAGGCAAAGGGAGGCGCAGGAGCGATTCAAATTTGGATTGAGAGGAGATAGCTTGCGGGCCTGCAGCCCGGCCTGGAAATTGATCTTGTTGTGCGTGCCGCCGCACGATGGCTTACTCTTTGGCTGAATCTGGGTTAGGGTGATCTACGTGACGGACTGGCAGATGCATGATGGGACTCAACTGGGGTGAAAGCTCAACTCGAAGACTCGGTTTCACTTCAAAGCTCTCAGGCGACCGCGGACCAGATCAAAGCGCCTGATCTTGCGAGTCCACGATTCAAGGCCAATCCGTATCCGTTCTACGCTCGTTTGCGCGCCGAAGCGCCGGTGTATCGCACGAAACTGGCCAATCAACAGGTCTCGCTGGTGACCCGCTACGACGACGTGCTGACGGTGCTCAAGGATGAGCGGTTCGCGAAAGACTGGCTCGCCAAGATGCCCTGGGCACTTCGGCTCGTCGGCGGCCCCCTCTACCACAACATGCTGAACATGGATCCCCCCGACCACACCCGGCTGCGGACCTTAGTGCATAAGGCTTTTACGCCGCGCCTGATCGAGCGACTGCGCGAGCGGATTCAAAGCGCGTGTGACGAGCTGCTCGATGCTGCCGCACTCAACGGGAGGATGGAGCTTGTCCGCGGATACGCCTTGCCGCTCCCGCTCACGATCATTGGCGAGTTGCTTGGGATTCCCGAGCAGGACCGTCTCCGGCTCCATTCCTGGTCGAGGAGAGCTGTTGCAGCCTCCACCGGCTTCGATTTCCTGCGCGCCTTGCCAACGACTTGGCTGACCATACATTACATTCGCAATCTGCTCGGGCAGCGTCGCGCCCACCCGCACGATGACCTGGTTACGGCGCTGGTCCAGGCCGAGGAAGCGGGCGACAAACTGAGTCAAGATGAGCTGCTGGCCATGGTTGTCCTTCTTATGATTGCAGGCTATGAGACCACAACGAACTTGATTGCCAGCGGAACCCTGGCCCTGCTCCAGCATCCTCAGCAGCGTGACCGGTTACAGCAGAACCCGGCGCTTGCCGAGTCCGCGATCGAGGAGCTGCTGCGGTACACCAGCCCCGGGGATATTGCCACCGTGCGCATGGCGCGCGAGGAGATCACCATCGCATCGGTGATCATTCCGGGCGGCGAGGTGGTGCTGGCCGCGCTCGGGTCGGCCAACCACGACGAATCCCAGTTTCTCGATCCAGAGACCTTGGATATTGCGCGCGCGCCAAACAGGCACTTGGCCTTCGGGCAGGGCGCGCATTTTTGCCTGGGCGCGCCACTGGCGCGGTTGGAAGGCCAGATTGCCTTAACCACGTTGTTCGGTCGGTTCCCCAATCTGCGTCTTGCGGAGGCGCCGGAGTCATTCCGCTGGCGTAAGGGGTTGTTCTTTCGGGGGCTAGAAGAGCTGCCAGTTGCCTTTTAGTGGGGCAGAGCGTCGAGATAACATTTCCCGAGCCGCCGCGCAGGACCGGTGAGAGCTACGGTTTGGGGGCACGTGGAGGCAGGTCGCGGGCCTGCACCTCGCTCTGGAAACCGATCTTGTTGTGCGTGCCGTCGCAGAAGGGCTTGTTCGCCGAATGACCGCAGCGGCACAGCGAAAGCGCGGTGCGCCCCGCCAGGCCGAAGGCCTTGCCCTGCGGGTCCAGGATTTCAAAATCGCCCTCGATGCGAAGCGGGCCGTTGTTCGTCGGGGTAATCTTTGTGCCAGGCATTTTCCCTCCCTTGCGCAGCGTGATGGCTTTGGCTTGCGGCGAACAAGCGCTTCTACGGTAGACAGACTTCAGCGAGAACTCAAGGTGGCAGCACGCGTCTCGGCGGCTTCTTCGCCGACCTCGCGGAGACGGCCGCTGCGCACGTCGTAGATGAATCCGCGCAATTCGATGTCCCGCGGCAGGAACGGATTCTCGCGGATGCACCGAAGCTGCGTGCGCAGGTTTGCCTCCAGATCCGTGAAGGTGTGGAACTTGAGGTGCGAAGTGTCTTTCCCGGTCTCAGCCTTCAACTGCTGCCGCAATTGCTCGTCCTGGAAGGTGAGCATGCCGCAGTCGGTGTGTTCGATCACATAAATCGTGCGCGTTCCCAGGAGCCGGGTCGAAATGATGAGCGAGCGCAACGCGTCGTCGGTCACCAGGCCGCCGGCGTTGCGGATGATGTGGGCCTCGCCCGTTTTAAGCCCCAGGAACTGCTCGACCGTCAGCCGTGCGTCCATGCAGGCCACTACCGCGAGTTTCCGCGCCGGCGGCATCTCCAGGTGCGCCAAACCAAACGATCGGGCGTACTGCTGATTGGCTTCGAGGGTTTCCTCGTAGACTGCCATTGTTGCCTCCTTTGAGATTGCGCCGAAGCAAGAAATCCGGCGTTCCAGAAATTCGGCCAAGAACAGATAACCGGCTGGCTGCGAAGTCTGGCGGGTGAGGAACTCGAAATCCAGTGCATCCCGGACCCGGGCCACACCCCGCCGGGCGGCAACAACAGTCCCTCCCACTATCAAGCTGCGTGAGCTGTGGCGCGCGAGTCATGGCCGGTTCGCTCTCTTCAGTATTTCGGGAGCGAAGGATCCACTTCATCCGCCCAGGCGAGGATGCCGCCCTTGAGGTTCCAGATCTTGCGGAAGCCGGCCTTGCGCAGGAACTCGACGGCCTCGGCCGAGCGCTTTCCGCTGCGGCAGTGCGCGACGATTTCGCGCGAGCTGTCGAGCTCGTGTGCGCGACGCGGCAGCTCTCCGAGCGGGATCAGATGGCCGCGGAGGTTGCAAATCTGGTACTCGTGCGGCTCGCGGACGTCGAGGATGAAGATCTCCTCGCCGCGGTCCAGACGCGCCTTCAGCTCACGCGGAGTGATCTCCGGCACCTGCACGGCCGGCGCCGGAGCCTCCTCGCCGCGGATGCCGCAGAACTCTTCGTAGTCGATCAGTTTGGTGATGGTGCGGTGGTCGCCGCAGGCAGGGCAGGCAGGGTTCTTGCGCAGCTTGAGTTCGCGAAAACGCATTGCCAGCGCATCGAACAGGAGCAGGCGGCCCACCAAGAGATCGCCGCGGCCCAGGATCAGCTTGATGGTCTCCATGGCCTGGATCGCTCCGACGATCCCCGGCAGAACACCCAGCACTCCTCCCTCGGCGCACGATGGCACCAGCCCCGGCGGCGGCGGCTCGGGATACAGGCAGCGGTAGCACGGCCCGTCCGGGTAGCCGAACACCGTCGCTTGCCCCTCGAAACGGAAGATTGAGCCGTAAACGTTGGGCTTACCGAGCAACACGCAGGCGTCATTCACCAGGTAGCGCGTGGGGAAATTGTCGGTGCCGTCTACGATGATGTCGTATTCGCGCAAGATCTCCAGCGCGTTGGCGCTGGTGAGTTTGGTCTCGTGAGTGTCGATCTGAATTTCGGGGTTGAGCCCGGCCAAGCGCTCGCGGGCGGCCTCGAGTTTCGGCCGACCGACGTCGCTGGTGGCAAAGGTCACCTGACGCTGGAGGTTGGTGAAGTCCACTACATCGAAATCCACCAGCCCCAGCCGACCCACGCCCGCCGCGGCCAGATAGAGTCCCAGCGGCGCGCCCAAGCCACCGGTGCCCACCAACAGCACCTTCGCCTGCTTCAGCTTGAGCTGACCTTCCATGCCCACTTCCGGCATGATCAGGTGGCGGCTGTAGCGCAGGATTTCTTCTTTCGAGAGCTTCAGGCCGACTGGGTGGCTGGTGAGCGGTTCGAGCTTGGCGGCCATGCGCGTTCTCCTTAGCTGCGGGTCCCGCCGGCGATCGAGGGCACGATGCTGATCGTATCGCCATCCTTGATCTGCGTGTTTTCCTTCTGCAGGTAGCGGATGTCCTGGTCGTTCAGGTAGACGTTGACAAAGCTGCGGATTCTGCCTTCGTCGGTGTAGAGGTGCTTGCGCAGCTCCTCATACCTGGTGGTGAGGCGGCTGAGCGCCTCGCCCACGGTGCGAGCGTCGAATTCGACGCTTTCCTGTTTGCCCGCATAGGGCCGCAGCGGCGTGGGAATAATCACCTTCACTGCCATGCCATTCTTCCTCCCGATGCCGGATGCCCCGCGGCGAGGTGTGGCGGCGCGCTTGGCACGCCGTGCGCCTCAACCCACCATGGACTGGTGTGGCTTGCTAACTTGGATTTCCTCCGGCTCGAAGCGCGACCGGTCGTCCGCCAGGTGCCACGACTTCATCTCGCCAGGTTTGCGATCAGCGATGCTCGCAATGACGTAGCTATACCATGGCCAGGCGTGTTCGCGGTCGTATTCGCTTGGCGATGCCGGATGGTCCGGATGCGAGTGGTACCAGCCGACCAGCTCCAGCCCAGCCTTCTGTGCCGCCTTTTCGGCAACCCGAAAATCGTCGGGCGTGATGGAGAAGCGGTTGCGCGGCGAATCTTCGCGACGGTTCACCAACGGAAACAGGTCCAGCACTTCGCGCCAGCTTTCGCGATCGTCACCCAGCAGCGCGCCGCAGCATTCGTGCGGATAGCTCTCCGCTGCCTGGGTCCGGATTCGCTGCGCCAGTTCTTCACTCAGATAAAGCATGACCTGTTCTCTCGGTTACTTCACTCCTCTTCCCAGAATCTCTCGCTTAAATACTTTTCGCCGGAGTCAGGAAAAACGGTGACGATCACGGCGCGCTGCCCTCGGGGCAGCGATTTCGCAACCTGGAAGCAGCCGGCCAGCGCCGCGGCGGCGCTGGGACTGGCCAGCAGGCCTTCTTCGCGGGCCAAGCGCTTGGCCAGCCGGTAGGCGTCCTCGGTGCGCACAGCCAGATCGTCATCGGCCAAGCTCGCGTCGTATATCTTCGGGACTATCGCGCTGGCCATGTGCTTCCAGCCCTCCAGGCCGTGAAAGGCCGAGTCGGGTTGAAGGCTGATACAGCGAACCGCGGAGTTCAATTCCTTGAGCCGTCGCGTCGTGCCGACAAAAGTGCCGCTGGTGCCGAGGCCGGCGACGAAGTGTGTCAGGCGGCCCCGAGTCTGCTCCCAGAGTTCCACGGCGGTGGTCTGGTAGTGCGCCCGCCAGTTCGCCGGATTGCTGTACTGATCCGGATAAAAGTACCGGGCGGGGTCCTCCGCGTAGATCTGCCGGGCACGGCGGATGGCGCCATCAGAACCTTCGTCGGCCGGCGTCAGCACCAGCTCCGCACCATAGGCTGTGAGGATACGCTTGCGTTCGATCGTGGCGCTCGCCGGCAGGCACAACTTCACCCGGTAGCCTTTGGCCGCAGCGATCATAGCGTAGGCAATACCCGTGTTGCCGCTGGTTGAGTCGAGAATGGTCTTTTCCGACCGCAGCTCGCCGGAAAGCTCGCCTTCGCGGATCATGTTCAATGCGGCGCGGTCTTTCACCGAGCCGCCGGGGTTAAACCATTCCGCCTTCGCGTAAAACTCGACCGCAGGGTATTCCGCGCCCACCCGCTCGAGCCGCAGCAACGGGGTGTTCCCGATGCGGTCAAGCAGCGAAACCCCTGCCGCCATCGAAACCGGCAAGGGACGCTCCGCCAGTAACGGGTTCTTAAGCGCGCTCATGGAGATTCCTTGCTTCCCCCTCAACCAAGCCCGACCCACCCGCGAGGGAACCGCTGGGTGGGCATTCGTCCTATACCAATAGATGCGGTAAACTCCCCCTCGTATTCATCTTAGATAACACAGCTTAGCAGAAAGACCCTCGATTTAGTAGGGAATGGGCGCACCGGAACGCTGAACGAACGAAAAGCCCGGCTGAACCGCGATTTAGATATACGACCATTTTGGTCGTATTTGGGTCCGCCATTCCGCAGCCCCCTGGTGAGCAATTTGGACTTTACAGTCCGGCGGCGCATTCCCTATTCTGATCTGTCATGTGGAATGTGGACGTAGTGTTTGATGCAGCGACGCTGGAAGGACTCCCCGCCGCGGGGTTCAACGTCAGCAGCACCCGCGGCGTGGCCCGTGTGGAAAAGTACGGGTGCGCCGCGGAGTTTCGGAAGACCCCCGACGGCCACCACCAGATGACGATTCTGCCCTCCATTCTGATCGGCGGCCAGTTCACCCGGCTGTGGGACGCCGGCTACCAGAAATTCCTGCTCACCGACGATGGGCGGAAGTTCCCGGCCGTGGCACAGCAGCTTGCGAACCTGCGACGGTTCAACGAGGAGTTGCTCACCGCGCTCGGTCTGCCGACGTATTACAACGAGGCGCTCGGTTCTACGTGCCAGGTCACCACCTATGACCGCGTCAAGGGCCGACCGGGGGACGTGCCGGACCAGAGCGTCGGCGCCAAAGCCAGCACCGAGGACTGAATTCACATCCAGAGAAGGTCAGCGTGAGTTTCTCGCGGCGGAGGCGAGCTGGCGGCGGAACTGCTCGAGATTGACGCGGTGCTTGGCTACCTTGCGCGCACCAAGAAAAATGACCGGAACATCGTCGTTGTAGCGCTCGCGCAATGCCGGATCGGCTTCGATATTGACCTCGCACAGCTTTGCACCGAACTGGGCCAGCAGCGGCGCGATTTGTGCGCCGGCCTCCTCACAGAGGTGGCAGCCGGGGCGGGTGTAGAGCGTGATGTCGCGAGGCCCCGCGAGCGCGAGCCGGCCGCCTTCGGTGCGCACAAAAGCGTCCGACAAGCCTGCGGGGCGGAGCCAACCTTGCTCAACGAGCTGCGCCAGCAAGGTGCGGAGCGCGACGGGGTCGGCAGGCGTTGCTCGCCCCTTGCTTGCACTCGGGATAAACTCGGCGAGCGCGGAGACTTCGACCGCCTCGCGGCCCAGCTCATCGAACGCTTTGAGCACGCTTTGGACGACTGGATCCATCCGGATCGGCCGCAGCCGATGAACGCAAATCCTTATACCGCACTCGGCCGGCGATGTCGAAACAACTGCAGCCCGCAAAACGCCGGATGAACGGGGCTTGTGCCCGGCGGGCCGCGCATGGTAAACGGAGAAGATCCATCGAGACTTGCGAGGACCAATGGCAAACGTGGTCGCTCTGGTGGACGACCTTTTTTTTCAGGCCAAGATGCAAGAAACGGCTCGGCAGGTGGGCGTCGAGCTGAAGGCAGTCGCCACGGGCGACGCCTTCCTGGCTGAGGCCCAACGGGGCTCGGCGGCGCTTCTGATCGTGGACCTCAATTCCCGCCACGGCGGAATCGAGGCGCTCGAGCGGCTGCGCGCCGCGGGCAACCAACGGCCGGTGATCGCATTCCTTTCTCACGTGCAGGCGGAGCTGGCCGAGCGCGCCCGGGCGGCAGGCTGCCAGCAGGTGATGCCACGATCAAAGTTCACGCAGAACCTGGCGGCCATCCTCTCGCAGGCCAAGTCCTGAGGGCGCCACCGAGGACCGTCCCTTGAAAACCCGTCCGGCAACCGTTTTCATCCTGACGATTTTACTGGGCCTGCCGACCGGCGCATCCTGGAGCGCGCAGGAGGCGCCGGGGAACAACGCTTCGGCGACGCTCGCTGAGGCGCTGACGGCGGCTTGCCGGGAGGACGCCGCGCAGTTTGCGCGCACTCTTACCGCAGACAACGCCGGCGTCTTCCGTGAGCTGGCCGCCGGCACGCGCCTCGCGCTGATGAAGCGCTTCGTGCTGCTCGATGAGCCTGGCCGGCCACTGCTCTCCAGCAACCCGCAGGGACACACGGTGGTGCGCTGTGAGGCGCCAGGCCTCACTGCCGAATTCCGCTTTGGCGAAACGCGACTGCGGGAAAACCTCGCCTTCGTGCCGGTCGAGGTGACCGGAGCGCGGCGGATTGATTTCGGTCTGGTGCGCGAAGACGGCGGCTGGAAATTGCTGTCCGTTGGATTGCTGTTGCTGGATCTGCCGGCGCTGGCCCGGCAGTGGGAGAGCGCAGAGCTTGAAGCAAGCGAGGCCGCCGCCATCGCCGCGCTGCGCAAGATCGCGGAATCGGTCGGCACCTATCGGCGCGCCTTCGGCCGGTTGCCGGAGTCGCTCGACCAGCTCGGGCCCGCGCCGAAGACAGGCATTTCGCTTGAGGCAGCCGGGCTGGTGGACGCAGAGCTCGCGGCGGGCAAGAAGGGCGGCTACAGGTTCCGCTTCCGGGTGCTGCCCGCCTCCGGGGAGGGGGCCGAAGCTGGCTTCGAGTTAGCCGCCACGCCGTCCGAGTACGGCAAAACGGGCCGGCGCTCGTTCTTTCTCGACTCGAGCGGAGCTCTCCGCGGAGCCGACAAGCAAGGTGCCGTGGCCGGTCCCACCGACCCGCGGATCGAGCCCCGGTAAGTCTTGCGTTAACCGCTGCTTTTTCCTCTTGCCTCAAGCCGACCGGACAAGCCAGAATGATTTACCCCTTCCATTTGGCGCGGGGGGCCCGCAACAAAGGCACCCACTGCGGACTGCACTTCGCCATCGGCCGCAGGGTCGCAATGCGCGAAGTCAAACGTCGAACTATGCCAGACCATCCAAAGCGAACTATTGCCGGCACCAATCCGGTTGTTACCGAGGTACATCCCGCCCCCGCACCCAATGCCAAGACCCAGGAGCACCGCGCCAACGCCCGTTTTTCCTTCACGGCCGCTGCGGAGGTTATCGAACTCCAGTCGAAGGCGAAGGTCGCAGGTCGCACGAGCGATCTGAGCCTGGGTGGATGCTATGTGGACGCCATTAACCCGTTCCCTGTGGGGACGCCGGTAACGTTGCGCCTGACCTATGCCGGGCGGACCTTCCAGGTGCAGTCGGCGGTGGTTTATGCCCACGCCGGGATGGGCATGGGAATCGCCTTCACTCAGGTCACACCCGACCAACTCGAAGTTCTCCAGGCGTGGGTGGGCCAACTCAGCGGCGAAGGGGAGCCTTTGGTTGAGCAGACCGCAGCGGCCAGCAACGAGCCGCTCCATCGCAACGAGCGTCACGTCCTGAACCAGCTCATCAGTCTGCTGATTCGCAAGAACCTCCTGACCGAGACGGAAGGGGCCGCCCTGCTGCGCGATCTGTTTCGCTGATTCGCTGCCAACCGATCCACGCCCAGCGGCGATTTCCGCGGAGGGCCATCTCGGGCACCTGTACATCCCTCTTGCCACCCCACAGCCGAAAAGAGACAATCCCCGCCTGTGGCGACCTAGTGGAGTCACCCCGGCGGAGGTAGCCCATGAAAAGCATTCCGCAGAGTCCTCTCTCCTTCCCGGGCTTGCCGCGGCGCGAATTCCTGTGGACTGGAGCGCGCCTGCTGGGCTCCGCCGCGTTGGCTGGCGCTGTGCCTCTCGGCTGGCTGGAACGCTCAGCCGCGCAGGAGCCGCTCGTCCCGGGCAAAGAAAAAATGATTGTGCGTTCGCTTCGTTACATGGACCTGGAGATGCCCATACACCTCCTTGATACGTCGCTGACGCCGGTGGAACTGTTCTATGTCCGGAACCACCTGCAGTTGCCGAGCGTGAACCCGGCGGAGTGGCGTCTCGCGGTGACCGGCGAAGTCGAGCGGCCGCTCGAGCTCACATTCGCCGAGCTTGAAAAATTCGAGCCCGCCACGGTGACCAACACGATGGAATGCGCCGGCAACGGCCGCTCGTTCTACCGCCCCCGCGTCCCCGGCATCCAGTGGGCGCGAGGCGGCGTGGGCAATGCCGCGTTCTCGGGGCCGCGCCTGGCCGGGGTGCTCCGCCGCGCCGGGGTGAAAGCGACCGGCAAGCACGTGGCGTTCAAGGGGATTGACGAGCCACCCGGCAAAGTGCCGGACTTCATCCGCAGCATCCCCATCGAGAAGGCGCTGCACCCGGACACGCTGCTGGCCACGGGTATGAACGGCGCGCCGCTCACCATCGAGCACGGCTTCCCGGTGCGCGCCATGGTGCCGGGCTGGCTGGGCGCGGCGTCGGTGAAGTGGCTGATAGAGGTGCGCGTAATCGAGCGCGAGTTCGAGGGCAATTTCATGAAGCCGGGCTACCGGTTCCCCAACCGCAGCGTGCCGCCGGGCGGCGAGATCAGTCCAGACGAAACCTCCGTAATCACCGGATTGCCGGTGAAGTCCGTCATTGCGCGCCCGGGCGACGGCTCGCACTGGAAGCCAGGTCCCATCCGCATCGCCGGCGCCGCCTGGGCCGGCGAACAGGAGGTGACGCGAGTGGACGTCTCCACCGACCAGGGCCGCACCTGGCAACCAGCCACCTTCGGCCGGGACAAGGCGCCGTACGCCTGGCGACTTTGGGAGCACGTCTGGAAGCCGCCCGCACCCGGCTCCTACGTAGTGATGGCGCGGGCCACCGACAGCGCCGGGCGTACGCAGCCCGCCGAGCCGGCGTGGAATCCTTCAGGGTATCTCTGGAACGTGATCGACAGGGTGCGCATCCATGTCGAAGCGTAGCGCGGTACTCGCATCGCTGTGCATCGGAGCGGTCGCAACGGCGCTGCTAGGCGGGCTGCTCGCGGCTCAGGTTCCGCGGGCATCGGCGCAGGCGCCGACGAGCGGCCTTCCGCCCGGGCCGATGCAAGAGAAGGCGCGGGTGGCGTGCCTCGGCTGCCACACCGCCGCCATCATCGTGCAGCAACAGCTCGACCGCCGCGTCTGGACCAAGGAAATCGACAAGA